>ENA-UOJG01000020-UOJG01000020.1-human-gut-metagenome-genome-assembly--contig:-C47-NODE-20-length-241357-cov-63.070886_pt1 | contig 241357 bp, 210 predicted proteins | sample MGYA00242340_ERZ723887 | MGnify/ENA metagenome assembly ERZ723887 | reverse complement strand
TCAATTCGCCTTTTCGAACTCCGTTCCGCACTTTTTTTCGCTTCCGCATATGATGCTCGTCCTATGCTTTTGGCCCTTTTTGCGGTTTTGAGCTCAAAACGCACCAAATCCAACCCGATTTTGCACTTTTGCACTGTTTTCAGGCCTTGAAAGATGACACAGAGCCGAAAACAGCCCGTTTTCGACATAAAAAGAAAAATATATTTCAAAGCCCGATTTAAATATATTTTGCCTCTTTTCGCCCCCCCCCTGGAACCCGCTGCACCTTCTCGAACATGTGCCCGAGAAGGTGCTCGGCAGGGGTGAAATCTTGAAATTATGCTCTCAGCGTTGTTGAAACAACGTCCAACCCTTCTTCAACCGGCTGGGTTTAATCGGCTGACATTTCAACCGAAACCTATCTGCGGCGAATCTTGTTCTGGTTCCCGTCCGGGAACATTTCAAGCAGAATATTCAAGCACTCGCCAAAACGCTGATAATGAACTATCTCCCTTTCGCGAAGGAAACGGAGCGGAGCGAGATACTCCTCATTATCCGTAAGATTCATGATATGTTCATATGTTGTGCGTGCTTTTTGTTCCGCCGCAAGATCCTCGTTTATGTCTGTAATCGGGTCACCCGTGCATTGTATATATGCAGCCGTAAACGGAATTCCGTTCGGGTCAGCGGGGTAAATTCCGTAACCGTGTATGGTGTAGTAACCTATCAGTCCCGCTTCGGTCAATTCATCAAGGGATGCATTGCGCATGGACTGATTGATCATAACGCCTATCATTTCCCAGTGTGCGATTTCCTCAGTGCCGATATCGTTCAGTGTTGCCCGAACTCTGTCATCCGGCATAGAGAAGCGCTGTGTCAGATAACGGCAGCCTGCTGCAAGTTCGCTGTCAGGTCCGCCGTACTGTGCCATGAGTGCTCGAGCTACGCGAAGGTCGGGAGTTGTAATATTCACAGGGAATTCAAGCTTTTTCTGATAAATCCACATGTTATGCCTCCTTATTCAAAGGGCCATTCTGAGCAAACCCAACTGCCGGTCTGCGTTGCGGAATGACCAAAACCAAGCAGCGGTCCGTATTGCTGCTCATAGCTTTCGATGAGCGATTTCAACATCGTTGAGTAATGATAATAATCACTCAGCGCATCCGCATCATCAGGGTGAGTGTCAATATAAAGGTTCAGTTCGACACAAACGAACTGAATTTCGCTGATTCTTGTCAGCAGTTCGCATTTCGTCATAACTTTCCTCCTTTATTTATAGATGTTCACGAGTTCGGGATAAAGCGTTCCGACGGCGAGAGCCGCATCGGGACAAAAGCCTTCGGCATAAACCTGATTTTCAAAGCTTATATTGGGCAGCCTGTTCAATTCGGTTTCATAACCGCAGACGCTCAGTCCGTTGCTGACACTGCCGGCGGGAACGGTGGTTGCGTTTTCGAGGATCAAAGCCTCTGCTGCCATGCTGCACCGGCACGGCGTTATATTACTGCTCATTGCGTTCCATACCTCCTTTGGTTTTGCACAATGCCCGGAAGGGTTTGTACAATTCCATGATATGCACAGCGCGCAAACGGCGTGAAAGCGGATAAAACTGCGGCTTGGATTGACGGGCGGTGCCGCAATTATTGTGAGCAGACTCATTTTCCTTAATGCAGTACATTAAAGTGTACACATGACGCTTCAGCGCGGTTAATCGTGTTTGTTTTGGCTTGATTCTGCCGTATGTGTGTGATAAAATGGATTTAACGGAAAGATTGCGTAAAACCGCTGTATTAGCATGAATACGGGTTTATACAACGGATGTCATTCCTAAACATTAACAGAATGTTGAACATGCAGCAAAATGGAGGAATCTAATGTCAAAGTTGAATGTTGATCAAAAAACAATTAAGGATCTTTTTCAAGATAAGCGTGCAGATTTTCTGATTCCGGACTATCAACGCCCGTATGCGTGGAGCGAAACCGAATGTCGTACGCTTTGGGATGATATTTTTTCGTTCGCTATTCCTGATGAAGGACGTACAGAATTCGACAGCAACAGTGAATATTTTCTCGGACCGATAGTCACGTTTAAAAACGATGACGCTAAAATGGAGGTAATCGACGGGCAACAGCGACTCACTACGCTTATGTTGCTGCTCCGAGCATTTTATGAAGGATTTAAATACATGCAGGATAAGGCATCGGTTGCGACAAGGCAAAACATCGAGCGGTGTATTTGGAAAACCGATGAATTTGGTGAACCTAATATTTCTGCTTTAAAAATCGATTCGGAAGTTGCAACGGATAACGACAAAGATGAATTTATCGAGATATTAAGAAGCGGCATAGCCTTACCGGACCAGAAAAGTAAGTATGCTGTGAATTATCGGTTCTTTCAGGAATGCGTACATACTTTCTCAAATAAGTACCCGGCTTATTTCGCTTACTTACCTACGAGAATCATGAACAACTGCATTTTGCTGCCAATTGAAGCGGAGTCCCAAGATACTGCTTTGAGAATTTTTTCGACGCTCAACGACCGTGGAATGCCGCTGTCCGATTCTGATATTTTTAAGGCACAGTTCTACAAACACTATTCCAAGCGCGGGAAGAAAGATGAATTTATAAGACAATGGAAGGAAATTGAAGAGCTGACAGCACGGGTATTTCATCCGCAGCACGGTACGCCCATGGACGAGCTGTTCACACGGTACATGTACTATATCCGAGCTAAAATGGGAATAAAGACTTCTACCACCGAAGCGTTAAGAAAATTTTACGAACGTGATGGTTACGCATTGTTGAAGGATGAAAAAACTTTCGAAGAGTTGATTGTGTTGGCTCATTTTTGGGAAGATATTTCGAACCAGGACAGTGATAGATTCTCTCAAAAAATACTGAGGAAGCTTTTTGTTTTAAGCTACGCACCAAACAGCATGTGGACATATTTTGTGTCTGTATATTTTTTGCACAACAAAGACAGTCAAAACCTGCTTGATGAAGATTTTTTCGATGTTTTTTTGAATAAGATTACTGGTTTCATGTTAGCATATGCGGTTATTAATCCCGGCGTAAATGCGCTTCGCACTCCCGTGTATGCCGAAATGACAAATATCGTCAACGACAGACCTGTTTCATTTGCCGGCTTCAGGTTCAACAGGGAAAAGGTGCTGAATGCCTTTATGAGCTTCAACTTCAGCAACGTTCGTCCTGTTACAAAATCAGTATTGGCATGGTGGGCATATCAAGACAGTGCTCAGGAGCTTTTATCACTTGAGACAGCATTTGAAATTGAGCACATTTACGCCCGAAACAGAGTCAACAGCGAGAATTCGCTGAGTGATTGGCAAAAGGTTGATGCTTTGGGCAACAAAATTCTTCTTGAGAAAAGAATCAATATTCGTGCTTCTGACTACAGATTTACAGACAAGAAAAAATATTATCTCGGGTACATTAATAACCGCGGGCAGATGAAAAAGGGAAGCAAAAATCACGAGCTTTTGCAGCTGGCGAATTCTTTTGTTGATTTTTCCGAAGCCGATATAGATGAGCGCACACAAAGGATATTTACATCTTTTGTTGATTTTCTTTCTCAAAACATGCTTCTAGAATGAACTTGCCGACTTAACAATGTGTTTTAGCCTTAGCACAAGGCTGCTAAAACATAATTTGAAATGCAGGATGCGTAAATGTTTTTTGGACAGATAGGCCCCTGCATTTTTCTTTTGTGGTAAAACCTCAAAGCATTATTAAGAATAGCTTGCTGCTAATCACCCGCTTCCGAATACCGGAGTTTAAATTCGGCCGCGGGCAATACTCTGTCTCTACCCCACATTACATTGTCTGATACTTTTTCATCTTCATCCAATTGACAAACCCGTAAATATCATTCGCGAGGAACGCAACGAAGCAGGCAACCATCGGGAGTGCAGTGTTGCTTCCTGCCGAAGCGAGCATCCAGAGAATTATCAGTACTATGTCATTTGCAGCATACGCAAAAGCATAGAACGGACTCCGCCTGAAGGCGAGACAGGCTGCGAAAAAGCTTGTGGTTACCGAGAGAGTACCGAAAAACAACTGGGCTGTGTTAAAATGCTTCAGGATAAAGTGAAAAGCAACCGTTGTGACGGCCGCAAGAAATGTCATGAATATGCATTCACGAAACGAAAGATGATTTATTTCAACCTACGTTTTGTCACCGTTGAACGGATGTTTCAGCCAGGCAATGACTGCCGCGCCCGCCGCTGGTGCGGACATTAACAGATAAGTAAGCATTTCCCCATAGTACTTCGTTCTGAACGAAATAATACCGTACAGCACGCTGAATACGATCGTCAGCACCTGCCCGATAACATTGCCTGCCGAAACGAAAATCAGCGCGGTGACGCCTACAAGCGACAACAAACTCGATGATGCCTCTGATTTGCTGAGAAAATATGAAGCAGCCACAACAACGGCCGAACAAACCCAAAGAGCAAGTTCGAATGTCGTAAGACCAAATGCGATTTTCCTTCCGGTTACCGCGGAGTTGTTTTCTTTTGCAACGATTTTTATGTTTTATTCCTTCATAATCAATTCTCCTTATCGTTTTGTTTGGTGCATCGCCGCCAACTTCCGTTTTGAATACTGCATTAAAAACGCAGACAAAAAACACCCGCGATGTATCTTCAATGACCCAACGATACATCCGAGTGTTTGCACACTTTCTACCCGGTGGCAGCAATTATCAACTTAAACTCATAAGACAAGAACCGTAAGGCATACGGACGTGCCAAAGAATTCCTGACAGAGCAATGAGCGGATTTTTGCAGCACCAACGGGCAATGTCAAGCCAAAGATATGCTGTAAGGAACTGCACCGAAAATATATTGTCAGAGGCTATCCAACATATGTTGACAGGAGCAGTTTACGGTGTTATATTGTGCATAAACAATATGCACAATTGTTTTGCGTATTGAATCAACAAATATGTGTTCGGTTGTGCTTTCAGCATAACAGGGGGGGAGTAAAAAATGTCGGCTGTGGATTATTCATTGCAAATTGATGAAGCAAGGGAGACTGCGATTTGTGAGGTTCGCGGACTTTCAAAGTCGTACAGGAATTTTTGGCTGAACGACGTCAGTTTTAAACTTGAGCCCGGGTATATCATGGGATTTGTCGGGCGCAACGGTGCCGGAAAATCAACAACAATAAAGGCCATGCTGCGGCTTGTAAAACCGGATTGCGGTGAGGTTAAAATGTTCGGAATGGATTATGCAGAGGATGAAGAAGAGTGCAAAAAGCATTTAGGTATCGTTCTCGGTGAATTTGACTATTATGCAGATAAAAAGCTTAAAACCGTCACGGGTGTGGTCAGGCGTTTTTATCCGGAATGGGATGAAGCAGCATACAGGAGGTGCATTGCAAGATTTGAATTGGATGAGACCAAGCGCGTTAAGGAGCTTTCCGCAGGAATGAAAGTCAAATATGCACTCGCACTTGCACTTTCTCATAACGCACGGCTGCTGATACTGGATGAGCCGACGAGCGGACTGGACCCCGTTTCGAGGGACGAATTGCTTGATGTTTTCCGTGAATTTGTCGCGGACGGCAAAAGGAGCATTTTGTTTTCAACACACATTACATCGGATCTTGATAAATGTGCCGACTACATCATGTATATTAAAGATGGCTGCATACTGATGAACGGGGACAGAGAAGAAATCATCGGCGGATACAGGCTTGTTTGCGGAGGAAAAGCCGATATGACACCCGAGCTTGAAGCGGCACTCATCGGAGTTAAGGAGACTGCGTTCGGCTTTACGGGACTGATTGCAGAGAGAGATTTGAATGCCGCAGACGGACTGCAAACAGCACCCGCCGATATAGAGTCCATCATGCTTTATACAGAAAAGTACGAACTTCATCAGGAGGCATAAAATGAAAAATCTGATTCTGAAGGACTTAAAACTTTCTGTTCATCCGACAACTGCAATTTATGCAGCAGTTGCGGGCGGTTTGATGTTTGTTCCCGCTTATCCGCGCAGCATGGCTTTTCTGTACTCTATAATCGGGGTCTTTATGATATTTCAGTGCGATCTGCAAAATCACGATCGAACGTTCTGCTGCCTGCTTCCGGTAACCAAAAAGCAAATAGCTGAAGCACGTGTGTTGTCCGTTATTCTGATTCAGCTCGGATTGATGCTTATCAGCGTTCCGTGCGCAGTTGCTGCGCACACCATCCTGAAAAACACTTCAAATACCGCAGGGATGAATGCAAATGCGATAATGTATGCCATTGTTCTTATCGGTTATGCCGTTTCCAATCGGATAATGATTCCGAACGGATACAGAAAAAACTTTAAAATTGTGTGGAGCTTCTTCGGAAGTCTTGCCGCTTATATTCTTATTTCGGGTACGGCAGAACTCATGATTGCAGTAACGGCAGGGGATAACGGTCTTCTGAACGGAACTGCTTCATCCGATATTATGCGTCAGCTTCCGCTGCTGGCAGTTGCAGTCATAATTTACGGCATCATGAATGTGCGGACATATAAGGTAGCTGCACGGAATTTTGAGCGTGCAGAGATTTGACATGCGGATGCGGAAATCCTGCGTGCAAAATGCAAACCTTTTCGGCAGGAAAAGCACAAAACTATTTAATCAGGAACAGCTTTATGGATTTAAATCTACCGATAATGGGAGCATCGGACACTCCGATTTATAAGCAGGTCTTTGACGGCATTGCGGCACAGATCCTTTGCGGAAGCCTGCCGGGAGGAACATGCCTGCCGCCTATTCGTACAATTGCAGCACAACTCGGGATAAGCGTTATTACAATAAAACGCGCTTGGGAGGAGTTGGAACGCAGCGGACTTATAACGACGAATGCCGGGCGCGGTTGTTTTGTTGCGCAGCTGACAGAGCAAAAGCGAAATGAAATGCGCATGGAAATCGCGCAGGCTGAAGTGAAAAAATTAATGCCACTGTTCAGGTTGCTCGGCTTGACGGCGGAAGATGCAGTGTTTATCATCAAAAAAGAGTATTCCCGATAACCGGCAGTCGTCAGAAAAATTCGACAAGATTTTTCGCTGCGCTTAAGACCGAATTGCAGGCTATGGATGTTTCACGATATGAGCAACATATTCGTGAATTGCTGCACGAACGACTCTTCCTCAAGGTTGTGCGCCTTGTGGCATTTTGTATGCACGCTGTTTGTATGAGAAAATACGCGCATCCGAGAACAAAGCTTTGCTGAACAGCCCACGACAGCGGCCTGATTCAAGAAGGTGCAGCGAGCGAAAAAGAGGCAAAATATATTTAAACCGGGCTTTGAAATATATTTTTCTTTTTGTGTCGAAAACGGGCTGTTTTCTGCTCTGTGTCATCTTTCAAGGCCTGAAAACGGTGCAAAAGAACAAAATCGGGTCGGATTTGGTGTGTTTTGAGCTCAAAACCGCAAAAAGAGCCAAAAGCATAGGATGAACATCATATGCGGAAGCGAAAAAAAGTGCGGAACGGAGTTCGAAAAGGCGAATTGAGCTTCAAAAAGGAGGGTGGCATTTCGTTTACTTTACGTGATAGCTGCGTCCCTTCCCGTCTTGAAGCCGGCTGAGTTCGCAGTCTTTTGCGATAGAGGATTCGGATTCAGAAACGGCATTGGAGAACGGCTGCTGCAAAAAGCGGTGGCATTTGGAGTGTTTTGCGTACCGAAGCCTTTGTGTGCGCGTTGACAGCGGGTTGTTTTTTGAGCGGATTGGTACATTTTAGCTTCCGTATTGCAGTAACTGACTCAGGACTTCCGCGATTCGGAAAATTACGGGCAAAGCATTGAAAATGTTTGATAAAGAGTCGGTTAGTTTTCATTGAAAATAAGGTTTGTTCGGAGCATCACGGGCGTCAAAACTGCGGGAAAGCAAAATGCCCGCACAAAAGCACGGGCATAGGTTGTTCGGGCGGATGCCGGATTCGGCATTTGTTTTGTGGCCTGCCAAACGATTCCTTTGCAGAAAAGTGCTGCAAAAGCTTGCTTTTCCGCAGAAAGAATCGTTATCGGGCTGCTTTGGGCTTCCGTGACATTTGCGCTTGTCTTGTTTGTCGTCAGGTAAGTGCGCAGCACGAAAGATCCTGCTTTGAATTACAATTTCAGGGTTTAAGTACGGAAGATATTGAATTATCCGTTTCTGATTCTCGTATTTGCGCAGATCTGATTTCGAACGCTGAACGGAAAATGAACTCGCTGACGGGAGGGGGAAACTCGTCTCCGTAGGACTTGAACAGGGCGTGAAACTCTTTGTTCTCTTGAGATTGCCATGCGATTGCAATTGAATATCGCATACATCGCGTAGCCTTAGCGCGGCTGATACCGTATTCGGATTCCAAAATCCCGAAAATATCAGAGCCGTGACCGTAATAGTTCATCGGGTTCGCTGCAATTGAGCTGATTGCGCATGCGAGATACCCGAACCCGGCGTGTTGGGGAAAGAACCCCAATCGCAACAAAAACGCCGAAGACTGCCATAAAAGAACCATATAAAACCTCCATTGTTTTACTTGTTTTTCCTCACAGGCGGGACTTGCTCATTCTCTGTTCTGCTGTGAGCTTGATATGAATTATAGCCATGTTAGGTGATTTTGTGAAGTGCATGGTAAAAGATTACTATTACAAGTGAGGGGTTGACAAACTTTCTAACACGCAGTAATTGCCGTATAACTGCATATTTATGATTACTTTCAGAAATTTTAAAGGCAATTTCGAAACTCTTCCGTCAGCGTTATATATCATTCAACCCCTTTTTCGAGGCAAAAAACCGCCCGAAAATGCTCGAATATACAAACTTGTTCAAAAATGTTTTGGTATATTTTCAAAAAAGTTTGCGGAACAAAAAAATACTATACGGCAGAGCCGCAACAAAAGAACGGAGGGGTAAACAGACACGGTTTATCGAATGCATATACGCATGACTCAGGCAAGAGAAGAAACGGCGATTGCAGATAAAACACGGTCAATTGAACAATTGCTCAATTATTTTCAAAAAAACTGTTGACAAGGAAGGGGCAGCTGTGTATAATAACAATTGAACAGATGTTCAAATGTTTGCGAGAACAAACAGGCAGTTGATAAGGTGATAAAAAGGGGGCCAGGATTTATGGGCGACACGATTCCGAACTGTGAATTCATGCATGCGCATGAAGAAATCATTGAAAAGGTCAATGCATCGATGCCCGATGAAGAACTTTTGTACGATCTTGCGGAGTTGTATAAAGTGTTTGGAGACAGCACAAGGATAAAAATACTCTATGTGCTGTTTGAGAGCGAAATGTGCGTATGCGATATTGCGCAGCTTTTGAATCTCAGCACTTCTGCAATTTCGCATCAGCTTCGCGTGCTGAAACAATCGCAGCTTGTAAAGTTTCGGCGCGAGGGCAAAACCGTTTTCTATTCGCTTGCGGATTCTCATGTAAGCTCCATTCTTGCTCAGGGAATGGAACACGTGTGCGAATAAACGGTAGGAATAAAGACTGAATCTGTCTTGAACGAAAATAAAACAGTACCTGTTCAATGAAACAGGCCGTGACAATAAAACAATTAAAATCAGGAGGATGAATACCATGAAAAAGACTTATAGAATTGAAGGACTTGACTGTGCAAACTGCGCCGCGAAGATCGAAGGCATGATTTCAAAGCTTGATGGTGTGAATTCATGCACCATCAATTTCATTACAGGCAAAATAATCATTGATGCCGATGATGAAAAATTTGAGACTGTTTTGAAAGAGGCTGCGCATGTTTGCCGCAAAGTTGAACGCGATGCGGAAATTATCGTCAAATAACGAACTGATGATAAATTGCTGCTGAAAACGATTCGGCTGCCGCAGACCGTGCATGAACGTTAATTCTGCGGCAGTCAATACTGACAGCGCGATAAAACAAAGAAGGGTGTATTTTCGATTTCGATAATACGAGGTGCGATATGACAAAATCACAAAAACGCGAGCTGACAATGATTATTATAGGTGCGGTTTTGCTTGCTGCCGCAGTTGCCGTTACTCATATTTTTTCCGAAATTCCGAGATGGAGCAAACTTTTGATTTTTGCGGTGCCGTATATTGTTCTTGGTTTGAATGTAATCCTTGATGCTGTACACGGACTTGCGGGGAAACAATTTCTCGACGAAAAATTTCTTATGTCCGTTGCATCTATCGGTGCACTTGCCGTGGGAGAATATGCCGAAGCGGTGCTTGTCATGCTGCTTTACAGGCTCGGTGAGCTGCTTCAGTCGATTGCTGTCGGAAAAAGCAGGCGTTCGATTGCCGACCTTATGGACATTTGTCCGGAGAGTGCGGAGCTTGAGACTGTTGACGGAATAAAGCAGGTTTCGCCGGATGAAGTTCATGTGGGCGACATCTTTGTTGTCCGTGCGGGGGAACGTGTTCCTCTGGACGGCATTGTGGTTGAGGGGAGCTCAAGCCTTAACACGGCTGCATTAACGGGAGAGTCTGCACCGCGGGATGTTGCGGCGGGCGAAAGCATAACTTCGGGATGCATAAATATTCAGGGAACTTTGCGGGTGCGTGCCGAACGCGAATACGAGGATTCAACCGTCGCCCGTATGCTGGAACTTATCGAAGGGGCGACTGCAAACAAGTCAAAAAGCGAGAACTTTATAACAAAATTCGCTCGCTGGTATACACCGAGTGTTGTCGGACTTGTTGTTTTGCTTGCAATCATTCCGCCGCTTTTCTTCAACGGCTCATGGTCGGAGTGGATCTACCGCGCGTTGACTTTCCTTGTTATTTCCTGCCCTTGTGCGCTTGTCATATCTGTTCCGCTGACGTTTTTCGGCGGAATAGGCGGAGCGGGAAAACGCGGCATTCTCGTGAAAGGTTCCAACTATATGGAGACGCTTGCGCGCTGCGGAACGGTACTTTTTGATAAAACCGGCACACTTACACACGGAAGGTTCAGCATTAAAGCCATATATGCAGAACCCGATGCAAGCGAGGAAACGCTGCTTACATACACAGCCGCTGCCGAGAGCTTTTCAACGCATCCGCTTGCTGCCTGCATAATGTCTGCGGCAGAAGAAATGAAGCTGCCGAAAGCAGCCGAAGTTGAGGAGATCGCGGGACATGGAGTTAAAGCGGTTGTTGACGGACGGACGGTTTGCGCGGGTAATTTGAAACTTATGCACAAAATCGGAGCAAAGCCCGTTGAACGTGATGCGTCCGGGACCGTTATTTATACGGCGGTTGACGGAAAGTACATGGGCTGTATCGAGATTGCCGACACACCCAAAGAAGGCGCAAAGAAGGCTGTCGAGGAACTTAACAACGACTTGGGCATAAGAACTGTGATGCTGACGGGTGACAGAAAAGCGGCTGCGAAGAATATTGCGGATACGCTTGGCATTGCTGAATTCCATGCGGAACTCCTGCCGCAGAACAAAGTTGAAATTGTTGAGCAAGAACTGGCAAAGGAGAACGGAAAACGCAGCGTTGCATTTGTCGGAGACGGAATCAATGATGCGCCGGTTATTGCAAGAGCGGACGTAGGATTGGCAATGGGCGGGCTTGGCTCCGATGCGGCGATCGAGGCGGCAGATATTGTCATTATGGACGACAGGATTGAAAAGGTTCCGCTTGCTGTTCGCATTGCAAGGCGTACGGTTCGTATCGCGTGGCAGAACATAATTTTTGCATTGGCCGTCAAACTTGCAACTTTGCTGCTCGGAGCGTTAGGTTATGCCGAAATGTGGATGGCACTGGTGGCCGATGTAGGAGTCTGCCTGATTGCAATTCTTAATGCAATGCGTGCAATGCATCCGGGAAAATGACAGCAGGCGTACTTTGCGGACAACTGAAAAAAAGAACTCAAAGTAAAAGAGTATTAACAGCTTAAAAACCGAGAGAAACCGGCATGGATTACAAAAATTGCTGCCGGTTTCTTTATCTGCTGAAAACAGCTGCCTTTTTTGAGTGGAATTACCGAAAAACGCGGCCGGACAATCAGATTTTTGAATAAAAATGCTTTCATTTTCGATGTTGCTCCCGAAACGAGCCGCAAATCGGGGCCTGCTTAAATATATCGCATTTACCGTGAAAAATTGCGTGCTCTGCACTTGAAAACACACAAAAACTGTACTATAATTGAAATTGATAGAGGCTTTTAATGCAAATAACCGATGAACGCCGGAATGGTCGGTTGTCCGGTTGCATTTGCAAATACTTAAGAGACTTGTCCTATTATTGAAAGGAGTCAATATGGATTTTAACCTTTCCAAGCAGCAAGAGCTTATTCGGCAGCTCATGCATGATTTCGCAGAAAACGAAGTAAAGCCCCTTGCAGCCGAGATCGATGACACGGAGCAGTTCCCCGTTGAAACCGTCCGCAAAATGGCAAAATACGGAATGCTCGGCATCAATATCCCCGCGCAATACGGCGGAGCGGGCGGAGACACGCTCAGCTACATCATCGCGATTGAAGAACTCGCAAAGGTTTGTGCAACAACTTCAATCATCCTCAGCGCACACACTTCGCTTGCCTGTTATCCCATCCTTGCATACGGCACCGAAGAGCAGAAGCAGAAGTATCTCGTTCCCCTTGCCAAGGGTGAAAAACTCGGTGCGTTCGGTTTGACCGAACCCAACGCAGGCACGGACTCTGCCGCACAGCAGACGGTTGCGGTGCTTGAAGGTGATCATTTTGTGCTTAACGGAAGCAAATGTTTCATCACAAACGGCGGCTATGCCGACACCTTCATTGTTTTTGCAATGACGGATAAATCCCGCGGCAACAAGGGCATTTCCGCATTTATTATTGAAAAAGGCTTCAAGGGCTTCTCAATAGGCAAGGTTGAACACAAGCTCGGCATTCGCGCAAGCTCAACAACCGAACTTGTTTTCGAAGACTGCATTGTTCCCAAAGAGAATCTGCTCGGCGACCTCAACAAGGGCTTCAAAATTGCAATGACCACCCTTGACGGCGGGCGTGTAGGCGTTGCAGCACAGGCTCTCGGCATTGCTGAGGGTGCGTTCAACGAAACCATCAAGTACATGAAGGAAAGGATCCAGTTCGGAAAATCTCTTTCCGCATTCCAGGGTCTCCAGTGGATGGTTGCCGACATGAAGTGCGAAATAGAGTCCTCCAAGCTCCTGCTTTACAGGGCTGCAATGGCAAAGGACAGCGGCAAGCCCTTCTCCATGGATGCTGCAATGGCAAAGCTCCGCTGCGCGGAAACCGCAATGGATGTTACCACAAAGTGCGTGCAGCTCCACGGCGGCTACGGCTATTCCCGCGAATATCCGATTGAACGAATGATGCGCGATGCAAAGATTACCGAGATCTACGAGGGCACCTCGCAGGTTCAGAAGATGGTTATCTCCGGCGCAATTTTCAGATAAACGGAGGATACAGAACATGAAAATAATCGTTTGCATAAAACAGGTTCCCGATACCACCGAAGTTAAGCTTGATCCCAAGACCGGCAGGCTTATTCGTGACGGCGTACCCAGCATCATCAACCCCGATGACAAAAATGCTCTTGAAGAAGCTCTCCGCATCAAGGACGAGAACCCCGACACAACGGTCACCGTTGTTTCGATGGGTCCCCCTCAGGCTGATGTTGCAATGCGCGAAGCGCTTGCAATGGGTGCCGATGAAGCGATCCTCATCAGCGGCAGAGAGTTCGGCGGTTCCGATACTTGGGCAACCAGCTACATTATTGCAACCGCAATCAAAAAGATTCCCGATTACGACATCATCTTCTGCGGCAGGCAGGCAATCGACGGCGACACCGCACAGGTCGGTCCCCAGATTGCGGAACAGCTGAACATCCCGCAGATCACCTACGTTCAGAAGCTCGATATCGAAGGCGATAAGGTTATCGTTCAGCGTCAGCTTGAGGACGGCTACACCGTTGTCGAAGCAAAGATGCCCGTTCTTCTTACGGCAATCAAAGAACTCAACACGCCGCGTTATATGACTCCCAAGGGAATTTTCGAAGCATATAACAAGACCGTTCAGGTTTGGGGCTTTAACGATGTTCCAGTTGATGCCGAAAAGATCGGTCTCAAGGGTTCGCCCACCAACGTAAACAGAACCTTCAGCCCCGAAGCAAAGGGCAAGGGCATCATGCTCGAGGGTGCAGATAAGGAAACCGTTAGGACCCTTATCGCAAAGCTCGATGAAAAGCATCTGCTGTAATAGGAGGCATATTTATGGTTAAAGTTATTACTGAAAAATGTATTGGCTGCGGCGCATGCGAAGCGCAATGTCCTGCCGGCGCAATCTCAACGGCAAGCGGCGTTGCGGAAATCAGCGATAAGTGCATCGGCTGCGGTGCATGTGCAAATGCCTGCCCCTGCGAGGCTATCGAGGCGGACAAGGCAGAAGCTCCCAAAGCATCAATCGATGATTACAAGGGCGTTTGGGTATTCGCCGAACAACGTGACGGCGTTCTCATGAACACAGTTTTTGAGCTTCTCGGTGAAGGCAGAAAGCTTGCGGACAAGCTCAACACCGAACTTTCCGCAATCCTCCTCGGCAGCAATGTTTCCAATCTCTGCAACGAGCTTGGCGCATACGGTGCGGATCGCGTTATCCTCTGCGAAAGTGAGCTGCTCAAGGACTACAACACTGAGGCATATGCAAAGGTTATCGTTGATGTTATCAACGATCGCAAGCCCGCTGTTCTGCTTATCGGTGCAACAAATATCGGCCGCGATATCGGTCCGCGCCTTTCCGCAAGGCTCTACACCGGTCTTACCGCAGACTGCACCGCTCTTGATATTGACCCCGAAACCCACGGTCTGCTTCAGACTCGTCCCGCATTCGGCGGCAACGTCATGGCAACCATCATCACGCCCAATCATCGCCCGCAGATGTCAACCGTACGTCCCGGCGTTATGAAAAAGGCAGCTTACAACCCCGAACATAAGGCGATTGTGGACAAGGCGGCATTCTCCCTTGAGTCAAGCGATATTCACACCCGCGTTATTGAAACCGTAAAATCCCTTAAGCAGGAAGTTAACCTTGTTGACGCTGATATCATCGTATCCGGCGGCAGGGGTGTCGGCAGTGCGGAAGGTTTCAAACTCATTGAAGAACTTGCAAATGTTCTCGGCGGTGTTGTCGGTGCAAGCCGCTCCGCTGTTGAAGCAGGTTATATCGGTGCCGACCATCAGGTTGGACAGACAGGCAAAACCGTTCGTCCCCGTATCTATATTGCGGCGGGTATCTCCGGTGCGATTCAGCATCTTGCAGGTATGCAGAACAGTGAGTGCATTATTGCGATTAACAAGAATCCGGATGCGCCTATTTTCAGCGTTGCGGATTACGGTATCTGCGGTGACCTGCACAAGGTTATCCCCCTCATGATTGAGGAACTGAAAAACAGATAACCTTCGTTCGTATTTTCAATAAAATAATCAAAAAAGCGCAGCCTGATTTTTTCGACTGCGCTTTTCTTCATGATTTGATTCTCTTTAATTCACTTTGCAAAAGATGCGCAGCAAGCGGGATTTATCGCTTGCTGCCGGCAGCCCGTGAACCGATATGCATGGGTTGACCGTTTGAATACAGTAAAAATACGACTTGCCGGGTAAGGCCGTGAAATCAATAAACTCGGTTTCGCCGGTACTCCCGCTGATTTCGGCTATACAGCGTTCGGTTTGTGAATTCAATGCTCCGAAAACTCCGCATTCGGCACGAATGATTCGATAGCAAAGCCGTGAATCCTGTGCGGTGAATCGTATTGCGGGATTTCCGCGCTCATCACTTCGCCATGATACATCCTGCGGAGGAGACGGCAATTGCCAGAACTTGCTTGTTTCGGAAGGTGCAGCAGAAATCGGAAAGTATTCCCGAACGATCTCACTGTCGGGGGTATACGCTGTTGCAAGGACTGCTTTATGTTCGGTTTCAAGTGCGGCTTTGTCCAATGCAAATAAACGTATTCCGTCCGGCACGGGAAACTCCTGCGCCTCTTTGCCGCTGTAGAGGTGATTAAAGAGCTCTTTCGCAATAAGACTTGCACTGTTTCCGCCCGTGGTACCTTCGGGAAGTGTTCCGAATTCCGCTGAATCTGTGCCAAGCCATACAACAGCGGTATAATCACAAGTATATGCCGCAAGCCATGCATCACGAACCTCGCCGCCTGAATCCAGGTTGGTTCCCGTTTTTGCTGCGATGGGAAGGTTGGTTTCCGAAAGAACTTTTGCTGTGCCTTCATCAACGGCGGTGCGCAGCATGCTTGTAACGATGAAAGCTGTTTCGGCACACATTGCATGTGTTTTTTCCGACCGGTGTTCATACAGTATCGAATCTTCGTCGGAACCGGTCACGGCAGGTGAAACAATTTTGGTTACGGCAAATGGCTCTGTATATCTGCCTCCGCCGGACAGCGCACAGTATGCCCCGGAGAGCTCCAACGGGGATACCCCGTGCGTGAATCCACCGAGGGCAAGTGCAAGGCTGAGGTTTTCGCCTTCGAATGAAATCCCGAGGTGTTCGGCAAAAAGCACCGCATTCGGAATCCCGACTTCGGACAAAAGTTCAACGGCAGGAATGTTAAGTGATTTTGCAAGAGCAGTGCGCAGCGTGATTTTCCCCATGTATTTGTCGCCGGAATTGCGTGGAGAATACCCGTCAAAAGAACGCGGACTGTCATCAACTGTCGAAGCCGCAGTGCTGCCGCGAAGTTCAACCGCCGGAGCGTAGCAAAGTATCGGTTTTATCAGTGAGCCGGGCTGGCGTTCGGCATTCACGGCACGGTTAAAGCAAAAACGCGTGTATTCGCCGCGTCCGCCGTTTATTGCGGCAATACTGCCGTCGCTTCGAAGCAAAACAATTGCCCCTTGCGCGTTTTTACAGGGCATAAGTTCGGAATCGTTAATCAGTGCAGTGCAGTAATTGTCCGCATCCGTGTCAAGCGTGGTATAGACTTTTGCTCCGGAACGCAGAAACTCGTCCAAACTCATGCCGAGAATCTGTGCAGAACGGGACAGCACAAAGTCAATATAGTAGCTGTATTGTTTCGGTATTGCGTTTCGGAGCTCAACCTTTTCTTCGAGTGCGGCGGAATACTCTTCATCGGAGATCCTGCCGTATTCGTGCATTTGTCCAAGCACCGTATTGCGCCTTCCGATCGATTTTTCGGCGTTCAGGTGCGGGGCATAGGTCGAAGGCGATTTCAAAATGCCCGCAAGCTGCGCGGACTGCGCAATGCTCAGGTCGCTTGCATGGACGCCGAAATAGCCGAGAGAGGCGGCTTCAATCCCGTAAAATCCGCCCCCGAAATAGACAAAATTCATATACATTTCAAGAATTTCATCCTTTGTGAACTGCTTTTCCATGCGCATTGAAAGATATGCTTCCTCCACTTTGCGTTCAAAAGTTTTTTCGCTGCTTAAATGGCTGAGTTTTATCAATTGCTGTCCGATTGTTGAAGCGCCTTCTTTCAGCTCACCTGCTTTAATGTCGGCCCATGCAGCACCGAGTATGCGGATAAAATCAATGCCCTTGTGTTCGTAAAACCGTGTATCTTCGGCAGAAATAAAGGCATATTTTACATATTCGGGAAGTGTTTCAATGCTGACGGGTATACGTTCGCCGCCGCCGCACGCAGTCGAAATAAGCGTGCCGTCCGCATCATAAATAAGCACACTCCTGTCCGCATTAAGAATCTTGTCCGCCGAAAACTCTTGCCATTCATTGATTTTGAAGAATCGGGCAAAGAATATGATAATTGCCGTGACAGCAAGTGCGGAAACAATTAACAGAATCCGCAGAACAGCCTTAAATCGTCGTTTCCTCAATGCACGCGCACAAACTTCGGAGCTCTTTTCCTCGCTGCAATCTTCTGCACATTCGGCCGTATTATTTTGACATGATTTTATCCTGTTGATTATTTTTTTCATAAAAACACCTTTTACTGCTTTCATGCTTTTGACAGCCTGCATCTTGCGCGTTTGATTCGTGGCAAAAGTCGGTCAATTCTTGGAGAAATGCGAATTGACGCATTTCGTTACAGCCTGCCTTGCAGTTAGGGTTTGGATTTTTCGACAGGGTTATTTGTGTTTTTTATTGGAGAAAGGGCTAAAAAACGGGAAAAACAAAATAAAAAGATGCTCTGCCGTTTAAAAACACTCGGAATAACCGTTAATCGGAAATCGGAGCTGCCTCAGTGTGCGGAGCATCAGTGTTTTAAGATTTTATGTCAGCGTATTTATTATCAATAGACGCCGATGCAGATACGTGCAAGCGTTATTGCATCATCGAGATTAATCTCGCCGTTCGCATTCATGTCGCCGATATTGTCGCCGAACTCCGGAGCAACTCCGATGGCTGTTCGCATGATGGCAAGTGCATCGCCGAGGGTGAGCGTTCCGTCTCCGTCCGCATCGCCGCCGAAAATGACTGTGACATCATATATGCCGTCATCGGGGTAGATATTGATCCCGCCGCCGTAATTTTTATCAAGTAGAACGCCATTGCTGTAATACTCCGCAGTGTAACCGTTGACTTTGAAAAATGAAATGTAATCGCCGTCGTAGTTCATGTTGATAACACCGTGTCCGAGCATGTTGAAACCAAATGTTGAGGTATAGTTTTCAATATCGAGTCTTGCAGTGCGAACAGGCGTTTTGATGCGGCAGCTGCTGAGCGGGATACCGCCGGTCGCTTCAATGACAGAGATATCGTTTCGACTGATATACGCAAGCCGATAGAGATTAGTGCAATTGTTGGCATACAACGCGGAAATATGAACCGGTGAGCTGATGTTGATGCTGTACGTGTTCGTTTCGGACAGGTCAAGTGTGCCGAATAAATCCACAACGGGCCATGTGCACGGATCGAGATGAACCGTTGAATTGAATTCGTTGATTAATCCATCGCTCCACTCAATGTTTTTCATTAAGGGTAACTGGGAATAATCCGTGGGGTCGTATTCCGTGTGTTCGCCGTACACAATGGAAAGCACACGCGTTCCGTTTGTGACGTTGTCCTCATCGGTCAGCTGAGAAAAAAACTCGCGCATTTTGTCCAGGTCGGTCGGGTCGGGTTTCTCGCTTGTTTCTGCAAAAGCAGAAAAGACGGGGAGCAGCATGGAAACGCACAGCAGAAGGGGAAGGATGGTTTTGAACAGTTTTTTCACGATATACTCCTTAAAGGTTATTGTTCATGGCTCTGATTGGCGCATGGCTCTGATTGGCGCATGGTTTAGCATACCGTTGAACTGTATACATTGTACACCAATGCAATGCGGGTGTCAATAGGTAAAACAAATTTTTGTAGAAGAATTTTAAAATCGGGAATCAATATTCGTTCTAAATCAAAAAAGCATGTGTTGCTTGGGGTGGACAAAAACGGGAAAAGTGACTATAATATAATTCGGAAGCAGGCTCAGACAGACGACATAAACTGTCGGGCCGAAAGCCGAAACAGCAAAAACAGCCGAACACTGTTCGGAGCAATAATAAAGAGGTACAAAATATGAAAAAACGTGCAGCGATAATCGTTTTGGACAGCGTCGGAATCGGAGCAATGCCCGATGCAGGCGAATTTGGGGATGCGGGTGCTCACACTCTCGGCAATATTAATGCGGCACGGCCGCTAAACATTCCGAACCTTACGGCACTCGGAATCGGAAATATTGAAAACTCACGGCTTCCGCGCACAGATGCGCCGACGGCCGCTTTCGGACGGGCAGCGGAGGTCACAAAAGCAAAGGACACAACGAGCGGACACTGGGAGATGGCAGGACTTGCAATGAAAACACCGTTCCGCACATATCCGAACGGTTTCCCGAAAGCGTTGATGGAAGAATTTGAGCGCAAAATCGGCAGAGGAACGCTTGGAAACAAAGTTGCTTCCGGCACGGTAATAATTCAGGAACTCGGCGACGAACATGTTGCAACGGGAAAACCGATCGTTTATACCTCGGCGGACAGCGTGTTTCAAATCGCGGCGCATGAAGACGTTATCCCGCTTGAAGAGCTTTATAAAATGTGCGAGACCGCACGGGCAATGCTGACGGGCGACAACCTTGTCGGAAGAGTTATTGCGCGTCCGTTCATCGGCAGCAACGGGAAATACACCCGAACGGAAAACAGGCGTGATTTTGCCCTTCAGCCGGTCGGAGAAACGATACTTGATGCGCTTTGCGGGAAGGGCATGGATGTTGTCGGAATCGGTAAAATCGAGGACATATTTGCGCATCGCGGAATCACAACCGTTGATCACACAAAGAATAACCATGACGGCATTGAGTCAACGCTGCGTTTTCTGAAAGAAGGCAGGGGGGACTTTATATTTACAAACCTTGTTGATTTCGACATGCTGTACGGGCACAGAAACGATGTTGAGGGTTATGCGGCCGCGCTGGAGTATTTCGACAGCAGACTTCCGGAGCTGCTCGGAGCAATGAAGGACGGAGATTTTGTTATCATAACGGCTGACCATGGCTGCGATCCGTGCTTCCCGGGGACGGATCATACCCGAGAGTACATTCCGATTCTTGCATTCGGGAAGGATATTCAGCCCGTGTCCGTCGGAACAAGAAACAGTTTTGCGGATATAGGCGCAACGGTCTATCGGTATCTGACCGATGAAAAGTTCGGTGCAGGTGAATCTTTCCTTAATTTGATTCGGAAATGATTCGAAATCGGTTTTGAGTTTGAACGGCATTGAATGCCGTTGAAGAAAAACGAAAAAAACAGAATACTGCCGCCTCTCCGATGAATATGCTGTAACGAACAAAGTCGGAGAGGTGGTTTTATGTTCATAAAAAAGGATAAATACGGAGTCGGAACGGGACGATTAAGAAAACTTCGGGTTTTATCGGCAATTATTGTCGGCTGCTGCGTGCTGTTTATTAACACGGCGGGAGTTGCTGCAAACGGTTCGGTGCATGCGGAGAGCGAAAAGAAGCCGGAGCCGATTGCGGAAGGAGAGGTCAGTGCGGCATTGCTTGCGGAAGTCGGCACCGGACGTGTGGTTTATGAATATAACTCAGAGAAAAAATTGCCGGCTGCAGGTTTGACGCGCCTTGCAGCGTTGGTTTCCGTGTGTAAGGGATTTGACGAGGGACGGTTGAAACCCGGGGATGCTGTTTCTGTCAGCGAAAAAGCGGCCGGAATCGGCGGAACAACAGCCTTTCTTAAGGCAGGTGAGCAGATGGATGCGGAAACGATGCTCTTGGCGGCGGTTATGATTAATGCGGGCGATGCAACGCACTCGCTCGCGCTTGCGGCAGCAGGTTCGGAATCGGCAGCAGTGCAGGAAATTAATGCGTGCATGGCGGGGATTGGTGTTGAAACAAATTTTTCGGAAATATGCGGTGCGGGAGAAAAACTGTCCGCATCAGAACTCGCAAAAATCGGTGCAGCGTTGACGGCAAGTGAATCATATCGCAAATTCGGAACAAAGTTCTATGAAAAAATCGAACACAACACCGGAGCGGGCGCAACGGAGCTTGCAAACCCGAACAAACTGGTGAAACAGTATTCGGGCTGCATCGGTGTCGGCACGGGTTCATCAACTGAGGCGGGATACTGCGGAGTTTTTGCTGCAAAACGCGGTAATACCTCATTTATTGCGGTTGTACTCGGAGCAAAAACAAGCGGAACGCGCTTTGACTGCGGTTCAGCATTGCTCGATTACGGTTTTGCCTCTTTCAGAAGTGTGGAGATTAATAAAAAAGGTGATTTGTTCGGTCAAGTTGCCGTAAACGGTTCAATGAGACGGAGCATCGGTGCAGCTGCCGAAAGCAATGTGATTCTGCTTGTGAGTGTCTCGGATACGGCATACAGCCTGAATGCGGAACTTGCGGAATGCCTTGAAGCTCCGATTACAACGGGTGATAAAGTCGGACGGTTGATTGTTACGGATTCAAAAGGCGTTGTTCTTGCCGACGTTGCACTGATTGCCGACGGAAATGCGGAAAAAGCGGTTTTTGCGGACTATCTGAAACTGATCTCGACAGAGTGGATAAAGAAAGTTTGATTAATTAATCCCGTAAACCAAACATCAATTGTTCGATGGTTGCGGAAAAGAGGTAACTGTGATATAATATTCAAATCAAAAGAGAGGAATGCTCTGCGAACAGGCGAAACGTGCTTGCGTTGGAACTTGTTCGGCGGCGCAAATCACACATGCTGGAAAACATTACAAGCTTTTTGCGAAATGCATTGTATGTCGTGCCTGCAATTCTGATTTCGTTGACTTTTCATGAATTCGGTCATGCATATGCGGCATACAAAATGGGAGACCCCACGGCACGAAATCTGGGAAGAATGACGCTCAATCCGCTTGCGCACATTGACCCGATAGGCTTCATTCTGTTGGTTCTGTTTGGGTTCGGCTGGGCAAAACCGGTTCCCGTAAATCCGCGTAATTACAACAACTTCAAGAAAGGAGAAATTGTTGTTTCCCTTGCGGGTGTAACGATGAACCTTATTCTTGCCGTTGTCGGAGCGATGATTCTTTACACGATGCTCGCTGTGAACGGATACAAAATGATGACGGATAGCGTGCTGAGCACGATAGCAATAATACTTTATTATTTTGTCGGACTCAATTGCGGGCTTATTGTGTTTAACCTTATTCCGATTCCGCCGCTTGACGGTTCGCACGTTGTCATTACACTCTTCGGAAAGAATATTCCGCCGAATATTCTCCTTAACATGCAGCGCTACGGTTACATTATTCTTGTTGTTGCAGTGTTCGTTTGCAACATGCTCGATTTCTCTCCCGTGGGTATTGTTTCCGGTTGGCTGCAGGACGGAATTTATGGGTTGATGAAGCTCATATTCATTCATTGAGCTTTTGTCACAGAGTCGGGATGATTTTTCAGAGCACTGATATGGAGTACAGGGTACATCTGAAGCAATTTGACGGGCCGCTTGATCTGCTTATCCATCTTATTGAAAAAGCGGAAGTCGATATAAAGGACATTTTTGTTTCTGAAATCACTTCCGAGTTCCTGAGTTATATGACGGAGCTTGATGAGCTTGACATGGAGCAGGCGAGTGAGTTCCTGACTGTTGCCGCAACGCTTGTTTACGCAAAGTCGCGGTCGCTTTTCCCGCCTGCACCGAAAGAAACCGACGGCGACGAAACCGAGGAGGATCCCGGAGAGGCTCTCATAAGGCAGCTTCGCGAATACAAGGCTTTTAAAGAAGCGGCAAAAACAATGCGCGAGCTTGCGCATGAGGCATACGGAATGCGAACCAAGCCGCCCGAGGAATTCCCTTTGCCGCCAAAAGAAATAATCCTTCGCGATACGACGGTTGAGCGACTGTTTGCCGCCATGCTTTCGGTGCTTGGACGCTGCGGGGAGGAGAAGCAAAGAGAGCATGTTCACACCGTTCAAAAGGACGAGTTCACGGTTCGCGGCTGTACCCGCAGGATTCGCGGCGTATTGCGGAGCGAAAACGGAAAAACAACATTCGGACGATTGACTGACGGTGCCGGTCGCAGTGAGATAATCGTCACGTTCATGTCGCTGCTGGAAATGATTTCAAACGGTGAAATCCGACTCGAACAGACGGACTATTGCGGAGAGATAACGATATTCGGCGTTAAACTGCTTCCCGATGACAATACCGTGAATTATATTGATGAGCAGGATTGGACTGCGGCGGATAAAGAGAATGCGTTTGAAATCATCATGGGGAATTAATTAAAGGATTGGTTTGTGAACACGGAAACTGTTAAAATTTCGAACTGCAGCGAAAATGAGAAAACATGCGATGCGGGAAAAATCGGTGTTTTTTTCGGCATAGTTGAAGCATTGCTGTATGTTTCCGGAGAACCGGTGAGCATCACCGAACTGCAGCGTGTTTTTGATATCAGTGCGCCTGAGATACGGAAAAGCATTTCGCAAATGGCAGAAGAAATGAAAAAAGCCGGACGAGGGATGATTCCGTATATGACGGAGGACACGGTTCAATTTGTTACAAATTCCGAATACAATGAATGGGTCGTGAAGTTGCTTTCTCCGCCGGAGGAGCGGACCATGAGTGATTCGCTGCTTGAGACTCTGAGCGTTATTGCGTATCGTCAACCCGTAACGCGGGCGGATATTGAAAGTGTGCGCGGGGTGCGCTGCGAGTATTCGGTGACGCAGCTGCTGAAGCAGGGGCTGATAGTTGAGCTCGGCAGGAAGGACTGCATCGGCCGCCCTATGCAGTTCGGAACAACTGATGCTTTTTTAAGAAAATTCGGCCTTTCATCGCTTCGGGATCTGCCTCCGCTGCCGATTCGGGAAGACGATGAAATCTCACAGACCGGCGACAGGGAGCTGCCTGCGAACACGTCAAGCCAAGCGGATTCCGCCGATAACGGCGGGGAATGAGACGGCTCAACCTGCGAATTATAAGTTTTTTCATCAATACACGGGATTTGTTGCGATATTCGACGGCTGTGCATGCAATTCCGCTTGCAACTTTGCTCCGTTTGTTGTAAAATGTGCCTGTTAATATGTTATTATTCCCAAATTTTATTGGAGGTGTAAACCATGACTGCTGTTATTAAGAACGAACTTGGTACGATTACCATGAACGAAGAGCTTATCGCAAGCATTGCAGGCTTTGCTGCGGGCGAAAACTACGGGATTGTTGCAATGAACAGCAAGACGGCGGGCGATGCATTGCTTCAGCTCGTCGGTGGAGAAAATGTTAAACGCGGCGTTAAGGTTTCGATTCTTGAGGATCAGAGCATCGACATTGACCTTTATGTTACGCTTATGTACGGCGTTTCGCTTCCCGCGGTTGCTGCCAACACTATCAGCAACGTTAAGTACCGCGTGGAAGAGCTGACCGGACTGAAAGTCAAACATGTTAATATCTACGTCGAGGCAGTTCGGGTATAAAGCTTTTCGGCTTTTCACCTTGGAGGTTATAAAAATTGATTAAACGTACAATAGAGGGATCGCTTTTCCGTGAAATGCTCCTGACGGGTGCGGCTTGTCTTGAAAAGAACAAGCAGGCGATCGATGCAATGAATGTTTTTCCCGTTCCGGACGGAGACACCGGAACGAACATGTCGATGACTATGCAGCGTGCCGTTGCAGAAATCAGACAGGTTAAATCCGATTCCGTTGAAGAACTGGCTTCGGCACTTTCAATGGGAGCTCTGCGCGGCGCAAGGGGCAACTCGGGTGTTATTCTTTCTCAGATATTCAGAGGATTTTCACGCGCGCTGAAAGGCAAGAAAAACGAACTTGACGCAAGACTGCTTGCAGATGCGCTCACCATGGGAACAGAAGCGGCGTATAAAGCTGTTATGAAACCCAAGGAGGGTACAATGCTGACGGTATCGCGGCTGATGAGCGATGCGGTCAACAAAGCGGCAGCAAAAGGCGCAGATGCATATCAAATCATTGATGTCATGCTGCAAAGCGGCGAAGCTGCGCTGAAAAAAACTCCGGATATGCTTCCCGTGCTTAAAGAAGCCGGTGTTGTCGACTCCGGCGGCATGGGTCTGCTGACAATATATCGTGGATTCAAAATGGCTTTGGACGGTGAGGAACTGAGCGAAAACCTCGGTGAGCTGCCGAGCCTTGAACCAAAAGATGAGGTGCAGGATGCCCCGATAAGCGACATAAACGACATCGAATTCGGCTATTGCACTGAGTTCTTTATAATACACATTGAGTCAGGTGCGAACGCAAAGCAAATTGAAGATTTTCGCGAGAAGCTTATGAAAATCGGTGATTCCGTTGTTGTTGTGAATGATGAGGACATCATCAAAGTTCATGTTCATTCCAATGCTCCAGGAAAAGTCCTTCAGCTGGCACTTGACTTGGGTGAAATCGATCGCGTGAAAATTGAAAACATGCGGGAACAGAACCGAGAGCTGACGGCAAAGCTTAAGGCAAGTGAGAAAGAACTCGGCATAGTTGCAGTAAGCGTTGGCGACGGCATTGACGAAGTCTTCAAGAGTCTTGGAACAGACAATCTGATTTCCGGCGGACAAACAATGAATCCAAGCATTGACACGATCGCGCAGGCAATCAAAAAGGTCAATGCACGCAGTGTTTTTGTTTTGCCGAACAACCCAAATATTCTTCTTGCCGCGCAGCAGGCGGCCGAAATCAGCGACAAGAATGTTATTGTCATTCCGACACGAACGATCGTTCAAGGTGTTTCGGCTGTAATTGCATTTGATCCGGAAGCTGATGCAGAAACCAACCGTCAAAACATGACGGAGGCAATCGCAGGTGTCGTGTCAGGTTCGGTAACGTTTGCGGTGCGTGACACGACTTATAACGGCAACGTTATCTCCGCAAATGACATAATCGGAATAATTGACGGAAGCATTGTTTGCGTTGATAAAACTATTCCGGCCGTAACTGAAAAGCTCATTGAGATAATGCTTGAAAAACACGGCGGTGAAGGTGTTGTAACCTTGTACTGCGGCGAAGGAACATCCGAGGATGAAGCGAGTGAGCTTGCGGATAGAATTTCCGAAAAACACGCGGATTCAGAGTTTATCGTTCAGCACGGCGGCCAGCCGCTTTATTACTACTATATTTCAGTGGAGTAAAAACATCGAATGCACAGCGATGAGTTGTCCGAAAGGGCAATAACTTCATTAAAAGGAATAGGTCCTGCGCGAGCGGAGCAATTCGCTCGCATGGGGCTTTTTTCGTTGCGGGATTTGCTTGGATTTATGCCGCGCGGCTATCTGGATTTTTCACGTGAAAGATGCATCTCTGATATTGAGGACGGTGAAGCGGCAGCCGTTCATGTTGAATTCATCGGTCCGGCAAGAACAATACGCGCAAAAAACGGAACGGTTGTAACAAATGTTTCAATCGGCGATTCGTCGGGAAATATGACAGCGGTATGGTTCAATCAGAGCTTTATGCAGCGAAACATACCGCATGAACCCGGAGGATACATCCTCGGTTTTATGGACAAAAAGCATGGCGCAAGATTTGTGCGCGCAGTGTTTTCGAAGACGCTGCCCGGCGTGCTTCCTGTGTATCCTCTTGTTCGCGGGTTGACACAAAGTGTTGTCAGAAATGCTGTCCGTGCAGCACTTGATGCCTGTGGCACCGGCATGATGCAGGAGACCTTGCCGCGCAGTGTTCTGTCGGAATTCAATCTCATTTCGCTTAAGCATGCAATACATTCCGTGCATTTTCCGCATGATGCGGAAGAGCTTCGACAGGCGCGGCGCAGGCTTGCTTTTGAAGATGCGTTGATGCTTACGATTGTGCTGCAAATGCTTAGACAGGAGCGCGGCAGAGAACGTGGCATTGCATTTGAAACAGGCGGCGTTCGCAACGAGTTCATTGAAATGCTTCCGTTTGAACTGACTCACGCACAGTGCAGTGTAATGGATGAATTGGAACACGATATGTCCGCTCCCCGCGCAATGAACCGTCTGATTCAGGGGGACGTAGGTTCGGGAAAGACGGTGCTTGCAATGTACGCAATGTATATTGCGATGAAAAACGGCCGTCAATCTGTTTTGATGGTGCCGACAGAAATCCTTGCCGAACAACATTACGTTCAGCTTCAGCGATACTTCGGAGAAAAATGCGCACTGTTGACAGGAAAAACAACTCAGAAAGAACGCATTCGCATTCTGAACGGCATTAAAAACGGTGAGATTATTGCGGTAACAGGCACACATGCCTTGATTCAGAGCAATGTAGAGTTTTATAACGTCGGCCTTGTTGTGACGGACGAGCAACATAGGTTTGGCGTGCATCAACGCGCATTGCTGAATAAAAAAGCTGAATCTCCGGATGTTCTTATTATGAGTGCAACCCCGATTCCGCGAACGCTTTCGCTGATACTGTACGGTGACCTTGAAATTTCAGTAGTAAACGGAATGCCGTTGGGACGAAAGCCGATTTTGACACGACTTGTGCCGCTGCAAAAGCGCGTTTCGATGTATCGCTATATTGAAAACTGTGTTAAAGAGTCGGGCATTCAGGCGTATGTTGTGTGCCCGCTTGTCGATGAGCAGGATGAACAAAATGAATCGGAATTGTCTTTTTGCAGGGTTCCGTCCGCAAAGGGTGTTTTTCGGGAACTGTCGCAAAACCTAAGCATTCCTGTCGGTCTGCTGCATGGCAAGATGAACGGAAAACTAAAAACTTCCGTGATGGAGTCCTTTCGCACCGGGGAAATCAAACTGCTTGTTTCAACAACGGTTATTGAAGTCGGTGTGGATGTTCCGAATGCATGCATAATGGTCATAGAGAGTGCGGATCGTTTCGGACTTGCGCAGCTTCACCAGCTTCGCGGCCGTGTCGGGCGCGGCGAAAGGGAAAGCTTCTGCTTTCTTTTGCCTTCTGCGGAGTCAAAAAGTGCAAATGCCCGTCTCAAGCTGATGGTGCAGACCAATGACGGCTTTGAGATTGCGGAAAAGGATCTTGAAACGCGTGGTCCCGGCGAGCTTATGGGGATGCGGCAGCATGGTGTCAGTGAGTTCGCGGCAGCGGCATTGGCGGCGGATCTTTCAACTTTGACTGCTGCAAGAGATTGTGCACAGCGGCTTTTGACGAATCCAAGCAGGGATGATTGCGGTATTGTTAACCGTGCAATGAACAGATTCCGTGCTGTTCGTGACCAAATCAGCATTAATTAACAAACGAATAATATATTTAAACATTTACACATACTTTACAAGGCCTGTCTTTTCAGCTTTACATTCGAGCTTTATCATTATAAGCGTCGGAAAGAGATACGACAACGAAAAAGATAAAACTCAAAAGGAGATAACGAACATGAAAAACACAACATTCAAAAGGCTTTTGGTAAAGATTCTTGCAGCAGTCACGGCAATCAGCTGCTTTGCGGCAGTCGGATGCACCGGCAAGGGCAAAACGAGCGGCACCGTTGCAACGGACGGCTCAACCTCCATGGCAAAGGTTATCGGTGCATTGGGCGAGGCTTTTATGCAGGCGAATGACGGCATAAAGTTTACATACAATCCCACCGGTTCCGGTTCCGGCATAACCGCCGTTTCGGAAGGTAGGTGTGATATCGGTCTGTCGAGCCGTGCGCTGAAAACGGAAGAAACAGATAAAGGCCTTGTCGGAACGGTACTGGCCTATGACGGTATCGCGATTATCGTGCACCCGGATAACAACCTTGCGGATATCGACATTGAAACCCTTGCAAAAGTTTACAAGGGCGAAATCACAAATTGGAGCGAACTCGGCGGTGCGGACGGTGAAATTGTCCTTATCGGAAGGGAACCCAACAGCGGAACGAGGGACGGCTTTGAGTCCATTACAGACACAAAGGACGCATGCAAATACAGGCAGGAACTGACCAGCACCGGTGATGTTATCGCGGCTGTAGCTTCAAACCCCAATGCAATCGGCTATGCCTCCTTGTCCGCCCTTAAAGACACCGTGAAAGCTCTCACCGTTGACGGCATTGCACCCACAGAAGCAACGGTTAAGGACGGCAGCTACAAAGTTCAGCGCCCGTTCGTGCTTGTAACCAAAAAGAATGCAAAACTTTCCGATGCCGCGCAGAAGTTCTTTGACTTCATCACTTCCGAAGACGCTGTAACCATCATCAACAATGCAGGCGCAGTTGCCGCAAAATAAAACTGACAGCGGCTGGAACCGCAGGCGGCAGTTTCTCGGATTCGGGGGCTGCCGCCTGCGGCAATAAGTGAATTCCGATTCACAGAAAAAAACGATGATTGATGCAAATGAAAACAGAAGTGAAGGAGAACTGAATATGAAAAACTTAAATGATAACAGTTCCGCAAAAAGAAAAAGAACATTTGAAAACTTTGTTCACGGCATCTTTTTGATACTCGGGCTTGTGACGGTTGCATGTGTGCTTCTGATATCGATATATCTCATTGTTTCCGGTATACCGGCCATTCGACAAATCGGGCTTATCAATTTCCTGTTCGGCAAAAAATGGGAACCCACCGCAGCGACTCCTGCATTCGGCATACTGCCGTTTATCTTAACGAGCATATACGGCACGGCAGGTGCAATCATACTCGGCGTGCCGATCGGCTTTCTTGCCTCTGTTTATCTTGCAAAAGCTGCAAAACCCAAGCTCCGCGCCGTTGCGGAGTCCGCTGTCAGTCTGCTTGCAGGCATTCCGTCGGTTGTGTACGGCCTTGTGGGTATGTTGGTGCTTGTTCCGGGCATTCGCAATGCGTTCAACCTTGCAGACGGTTCCGGCCTCTTGGCCGCAATAATCGTACTTGCGATTATGATTCTGCCCTCAATCATAAAAGTGTCCATGACTGCTCTTGAAGCCGTTCCGAAGGAGTATGAGGATGCCTCTCTTGCTCTCGGTGCAACGGCGGAGGAAACATGGTTCCGCGTTTCCGTTCCGGCAGCAAAAAGCGGTATCGCTGCTGCGGTTGTGCTCGGCATAGGGCGTGCGATAGGCGAAGCAATGGCTGTTATGATGGTTGCGGGCAATGTCGCAAACATGCCTTCCCTTTTTCAAAGCGTCCGCTTCCTTACGACCGGCATTGCAAGCGGAATGTCCTATGCACCTGAGGGCTTGCAGCGGCAGGCACTGTTTTCAATTGCGCTTGTGCTGTTCCTTTTCATAATGATGATAAATGCGGCGTTGAACTTCTTCCTTAAGCGCGGAAAAGCCGAATCCTGAAACCGAAACAAAGGCACAACACCCCGACGGGTTTCATCCGTCGGGGTGCTGCACTGTGTGGTAAAAATATGATTGTATAAAACCGCACCTGTCGGAGAAACAGTCTCCTTCAAGGGGCGTTTATACCGAGAGATAAGCCGAGTATCCGTTGAGCCGTTAATGGGTTTATGCCTGTGTCCTTTTCCGAAACAACGTTAACTCAGCAATTGCGGGAAGGTGCGCGCAGGTTTAGTTTCCGTTTGCTGAAAGTGACCTGTGCATACACCTCAGTTCAGTCCGAGAGCTGCGAAAACAACGGCGATAAGTGCCGCAAGAACCTTTTTAAGCCGGGTCATTAGCTTATTCCTCCTACGGTATATTTGTTCAAGTTACTTGCATACAATGTATGCTGTGGTCAGGGTGACTTTTTGTGCAGCCGAGAGCAGGCTCTTTTTTGCATAGCATTCAACCTGAACCCTGTAGTAGTCTCCCGCAACCAGGTTGGTGATTACTTTGTAATAGCCAAAATAATCAGAGTTGTTAATGTACTCGTCGTGTACACTGCTCAGTTCAGCCCAGCTGCTGCCATTCCAATATTGAAATGTCAATTTTGTGAAGCCGAGTTTTTTGACATTGTCGGCGGTTTCAAGGTTGACAGTAACGCGGGCAGCATTTGGACCGTGACTGCTGAAAGTTATGTCGTGCCGTGTGAACAGATCGGCGGCCTGCGGATCAACGCCTTCATCAAAAAAGAACAAATCGGTTTCGTGTGGGGTTGCGGATGCAACTCCGGTCGGAATCGACAGGGTTTCGGGGGCTGTTTCATTTGCCGCCAAAGCATTGCCTGCAAAGATATTGCAAAGCAACAGAATCGCTGCAAGAAACAGGGGAATGAGTTTTTTCATTGTTATTAGTCCTTTCATTCTGTTAACAACGATTGTACGATTTGCTCCATCGTTTCGATTGAAACATCTCCGTTCAGAGTGTAGGAATCAAAGCCGATGTTGAAGCAGACAACATTCTGAGTTTCACTTTCTGCAAAGGTGCAGTCAATTCCGTAAATCGACTTAGTATACGGTTCACTGAATTCACCGGAAAGCCTTACTGCGCGTGTGACGGAATCCGACTCCGGTTCGGTAAAGAAGATATGCTGCGATACAGTCACTTTGCCTTCCGCTCCGGAGAATCGAATGCTGACCGATGCCGAAATATCATCGATATAGCCCTTTGCCCATTCAAATGCGAATCCGCTCGGTGTATCGGGGCAGACAAGCCTGTCACCGAACTTTGCGATGAACTCGCTGCGATCCGAACAGTTGATGCTTTGAACGTTCAGCGCGGCGTATTCCTCAACGGAAAGAATGCGTGTATCGGGGATAATGCCGCTCCATGCACCGTCGGGAGGATCTCCGCAGGGATCCTGAGCCGCAGTGTAGCAGATATCGAGATAATCCATGCTGCGCTCCGTTACGGCGCGCCACGGGGTGAACCCCGCCGCATTTGCACTGCCGTCAAAAGCGTATGGCAGAACCAAAAGCATTATTGCAGCGGTAAGGGCAGCTTTTTGCAAAAAAAAGCGGGAAACAGAGGGAGTGTGCCTCTTCGGGGTGAGTTTTGGTTTAAATTCTTTTGCGCCCTCCTTACAGAGTATTGAAGGAGAGGAATTTCTTGCAAAGAATTGAAATGAATCGAAAGCAAAGGCACCCTCGGGCAGATTCGCTTCTCCCTTTATGTAATCGAGCGTTTCAAGGCATTCTGCTATCAATGCCGCGTCACGTTCCACTTGGGGCAGAGCAAGCTGTTCATCGAGCGTTTCTTTTGTTTCACTGAGCAGAACAATAAAGTCCTGTTTTGTTTGTTTGATGCGCTGCATAACATCAATCCTCTCATTTTCATGTTTCAAAACTTGGAGATATTTTCCCCCTCATTATGTATAGGGCAAAAATCCCCGTTCTGTTCATTGAAAAAATAAATATATTTTAACCAAGCAATTTAGATACAATAAGACGCACCTTCATTTCGACACGGCGTGCCCTTTGGCGGAGCGCTTCGGGGGAAATGCCGTACTCGGCAGCGATTTGTTCGCGATCTCGTTTGAGAACGAACACATCGTTGAATGTTTTTGCATCTTTTTCGCTCAATTCAGAGGCTATGATGCCGAGCATTGTTTCAAAGGGGAAGTCGCTGTATTCACAATAATCATCGGCTGTATCCGGCACGGATGGCAGCTTGGATTCGTCCAATGTTTCCAACGAAACAAACATCTCGCTGTTTCGCTTGGCGATTCTGCTGTTTTGCTTTACACGATGGGTGAGCGTTGTTTGCAGCCACTTAATCGGTGCCTCATGCGCTGCAACTGCACTTTTGTTTTCGAGCAGCACTATTATGGTTTCGGTAACGATATCTTCCGCATCGAACTTGTTTGGAAAAAATCTTTTCACACGTTTAATCATCATGGAATAATAATTTCTAAGAAGAAATTCAATAAGCTCGTCGACAAAGTCGCTGCCGTGCTCATCGCTCATTGAACCAACCCTCCCTTCTGTCGTAAAATGACAATGATGAGATATACATAAACAGTATAATGGAAACAAATTCCAAAGTCAACCCAATCCCCTGACAACTTTGCCGAGTGAGAGAATAAAATGATGATTTTACACGAATTTTACAATTGCGTCCTTTTTAACTTTACACGGAAAGGCTATCATAATAACTGAAGAAAAAAATGAAACACGGAAAGAGCTTTACAATGAAAGGAGCTGCGGCGATGAAGAAAGAATCTAAAAATAACGAATTTGGTTTCAGTTCCGCCGAAAATCAAAACAATGAGAGTTTTCCTCGGGAAAAGTCCGGGATGTCCGCGAAGCGAAAAGCGTGGATTTATTCGGTTCGTGCATTGATGACGGCTGCAACAGGAATCACTCTTGCGCTTGCGCTGTTTCTTGTTGTCTATGTTCTTGCAAAGGGTTTACCCAATCTGTCATTTGAACTGTTGACAACGGCACCGAGTTATCTGTCGGGCAGAGTCGGAATTCTGCCGGATATTCTGAACTCGCTGTATATTGTTTTTGCAACATTGATAATTGTTCTGCCGCTTGGAGTCGGAAGTGCGGTATATCTTACGGAGTATGCGCGAAATAAAAAGATTGTTTCGGCAATTGAATATGCGGCGGAGGCACTTTCCGGTATTCCGTCAATCATTTACGGGCTTGTCGGGATGCTGTTTTTCTGCCAATTTATGGGACTTCAAACCTCGTTGTTTGCAGGTGCGTTGACCCTTGCGATAATGAATCTGCCGACGGTTATGCGAACAACGCAGGAGAGCCTGAAGACCGTTCCAAACAGTTATCGCGAGGGCGCATTTGCACTCGGAGCGGGCAAATGGCGAGTGATTCGCACGGTTGTTCTTCCGGGGTGTGTGGACGGCATAGTCACAGGCTGCATTTTATCGGTGGGCAGGATATTGGGAGAATCGGCCGCATTGCTGTACACTGCCGGGTTTGCGCATGTTCTGAACGGGTTTTTTGAGGCAATGTCCGGCTCGGGCGCAACTCTGACGGTTGCACTGTACTTTTATGCAAAAGAGGAAGGGGCATTTGATGTCGCATTTGCCATTGCTTCCATTCTGATGATACTGACGCTTGCAATAAACCTTGCGGCAACGCTTGCAGGCAAACACTTTGAAAAGAGGAGAAATGCATGATGAACATAATCACAACGAATGACCTTTGTCTGTGGTACGGAAAAACTCAGGCACTGAGAGATATTAACATTTCTGTCCAGGAAGGGAGCATTACGGCGCTTATCGGCCCTTCCGGGTGCGGTAAATCAACATTTTTAAAAACGCTCAACAGGATGAACGATCTTGTGCCGGATGTTCGAATCACGGGCAGCGTTAAATACCGCGGAAAAGATATTTTTGCTCCCGGCACGGATGTGAACGAACTGCGCAGACAAATCGGAATGGTGTTCCAAAAACCGAATCCGTTTCCGATGAGCATATACGACAACATTGCATACGGCCCGCGGACGCACGGGATTCGCTCAAAAGCAAAGCTTGATGAAATTGTAGAGACGTCTCTTAAAAATGCTGCAATTTGGGATGAAGTGAAGGACAGACTCAAAAAATCCGCACTCGGTCTTTCCGGCGGACAGCAGCAGCGCCTTTGCATTGCCCGTGCTCTTGCGGTCGATCCGGACGTGCTTTTAATGGATGAGCCGACAAGCGCGCTTGACCCGATTTCAACAACACGTATAGAAGAGCTTGCAATGGAGCTTAAAAGCAAGTATACTATTATTATAGTCACTCACAACATGCAGCAGGCTCTTCGAATTTCAAACAAAACGGCCTTCTTCCTTTTGGGAGAGTTAGTCGAATGCGACGATACGGAAAAGATTTTTTCAAAGCCGCAGGATAAACGTACCGAAGATTATATTACCGGGAGGTTCGGATGATGAGAAGCAGTTTTGACAGCCAGCTGAGGCAGCTCAATAATGAGCTTATTGAAATGGGAGCATTGTGTGAGGAAGCGATCTCTCTTTCCGCAAAGGCACTTGCCGAGGGCAGCGCAAAAATCGCAGGCGGGGTTGCACCGATCGATAATGAAATTGATAAAATGGAGCGCGATATAGAGACACTCTGCCTCAAATTGCTGCTGCGTCAACAGCCTGTTGCAGGGGATCTTCGTCAGATTTCCGCAGCGCTCAAGATGATAACCGATATGGAGCGCATCGGTGATCAGGCCGAGGATATAGCGGAAATAATCGCCTTTTTGAACGGCAGAAGCGGAGCGGAGTGCGGAGATATCGACAAAATGGCAAAGGCAGCAACAAAAATGGTCACAAACAGCATTGAAGCATTTGTGAAACGCGATGTCGAACTTGCAAAAGAAGTTATTGCTCAGGATGATATTGTTGACGATTATTTTAATCGTGTCAAGCAGGATTTGATTGAACGCATTTCTTCCGATCCGAGTGACGGCGAGTTTGCACTTGATCTGCTGATGATCGCAAAGTATTTTGAGCGTATCGGCGACCATGCCACAAACATAGCAGAATGGGTCATGTTCTCCGTGACAGGGGTGCATGTTCAAAACGAATGATTGACCTTGGCGGCGCTGCATGAATTTGAAAGCCACGCAGCGGAATCTCTCGCCGGTTGATTAATAATTGAGGGGTGTTCCGCGCCGAAACAAAAGGCAAGCCGGAGATTTGAAAGGAAGAATGACCATGATTTATTGTGTTGAAGATGATGCAAGCATTCGCGATCTTGAGGTTTACACGCTGTGTTCAACCGGGTTTGCGGCGCAAGGGTTTCGTGACGGCAAGGAGCTTTTTGAGGCAATTTACAAGCAAAAACCGGAACTGATTGTTCTTGACATTATGCTGCCGGGGGATGACGGAGTTCAAATTTTGCACAGGCTGAAGAATTCATCGGAACTGAGCGAAATTCCAGTGATTATGGCGACTGCAAAAAGCATGGAATATGACAAAATAAAGACCCTGGATATGGGTGCGGACGACTACCTCGTTAAGCCTTTCGGAATGCTGGAAATGGTTTCACGCATCAAGGCCGTGCTTCGTCGCTGCAAAACTCCGGGCGGTCATGTACTTCGCGCTGCCGGCGTCACGCTTAATGAGGATGAACATACGGTTGCTGTGGACGGGGAGCGGATTGCGCTGACCTATAAAGAGTATGAACTGCTGAGGCTTTTTATGAGCAAACCGGGCATTGCATTTTCCCGCGAACAGCTTTTCAGCGAGATTTGGGGAATGGATTATTGCGGAGAAACCCGCACGCTGGACATGCACATTCGGACACTTCGTCAAAAACTCGGTGCATACGGTAAACTGATTGAAACGGTTCGTAATGTGGGCTACAGAATGTCGAACGCAGAGAATGCGAAATGAACCTGAGCATTTACGCATAAAATCAGTGGGAGGACTAAATTATGTCAAATAAAATTTTTCGTTCAATAATCACAACGGCAGCACTTGTTCTGTTGGCAAGCTTTGTTATCATAATAGGAGTGCTGTACGGATATTTCACGCAGGTAATTGAAAAACAACTGCGTGAAGAACTTGATATTGCCGCAGCGGCAGTTGAAGAACAGGGCGGAGAATATATAAAAAGGCTCCACACCGGAGCCGTAACCGTTGCGGACGGCAGCATAAGGCCGGATGGCGGCAGCATTCGACTCACGCTGATATCAAGCACGGGAGAAGTTATTTACGATACCAAGTCTGATGCACAGACCATGGAGAATCATATTGATCGCCGGGAAATACGTGATGCAATGAACGGCGGGTACGGTATGAGCCGTCGATATTCTTCGACGCTTACGCAAAAAACTATTTATTGCGCGAAAATGCTCAAAGACGGTTCATTCCTGCGTATTTCAACGGAAAGCGCTTCCGTTCCTGCGCTTGTACTCGGCATGATACAACCGATGATTTTTGTTGCGGTGATTGCGGTTATTCTGTCCGCCGTGCTGGCACACAGAATGGCGAAACGTATTGTTACTCCGCTGAATGAGCTTAATCTTGATACTCCGCTTGAGAACAACGAAACGTATCCCGAAATATCGCCCCTGCTGACACGGATTGATGTTCAACATAAAAAAATCGAGCGTCAGATTCGGGAACTTCAGCGAAAGAATGATGAGTTGCAGCAGATTACCGAAAGCATGAACGAGGCACTTGTAATGCTGGATGTTAACGGCTGTGTGCTTGGAATCAATTCTGCTGCGAGACAGCTTTTTGAGGTCGATAATTCTTGTATCGGCAGCGATTTTCTGACCGTTGACCGCAATCCGGAGTTCAACAGGCGGATAATGAATGCATTTGCAGGCAGCAATGAAACGTTTAACCTTCAGAAACACGGACGCGAATACAAGGTCGACATAAGCAGAGTCGAGTCCGGCGAAAATCTTGCGGGAATTCTCCTGCTTGCGTTTGATGTTACCGAGCAGGCAGAAACGGAAAAAATGCGCCGCGAGTTCACGGCGAATGTTTCTCATGAGCTGAAGACGCCGCTTCAATCCATAATGGGCAGCGCGGAGCTTATTGAGAACGGACTTGTCAAACCGGAGGATATGCCGCATTTCATTAAGAACATACGCACCGAGTCTGCACGGCTTGTTGCGCTGATAGAAGACATAATCAGATTATCACGCCTTGATGAAGGTGTGGAAATCCCGAAGACAGAGGTTGACCTTTTGAACGTGGCAACGGAAACGGCGGAGCTTCTCCGCGGCAATGCTGAGGCAAAGAATGTTTCCGTAAAGGTACACGGCAGAAGCGCGGTCGTTTTCGGAGTTGACAGGCTTATATATGAAATTGCCTATAATCTCTGTGAAAATGCCGTGAAGTATAATATTCCGGGAGGTGCTGTGGATATAGGCGTTGATGCAAGAAAAGGCAAGGCTCTGCTTACGGTTCGCGACACCGGCATAGGGATTCCCAAGGAGCAGCAGTCACGGGTGTTTGAACGTTTTTATCGGGTTGATAAAAGCCGCTCGAAAGATTCCGGTGGGACGGGACTCGGCCTGTCCATTGTGAAACATGCGGCAGCCTACCATAATGCGGAGTTGACTCTTGAAAGTGTTCCCGGAAAAGGGACTTGCGTAACTGTCGCTTTTCCGCTGTACGACGGCAGTGAAAACGCGGAATAAGAGCATGTCCGTCGCGAACGTTCAATCGCAATCCGGCTGTCATCTATGTATCCGTATAGATAGTAGGAAGAAATTCCCCTCAGCCCAATGCAGGGCCGAGGGGGATTTTGTATAACGGACAAAAACAGCAAAACCGGCATGAACTTTTCGTTCGTGCCGGTTTTGCCTGTACCTGTGTATAAAAAGAAAAGAACAGACGCTTTCTGAACAGAATCAGTATTAAAGGGGAGTGTCCTCGGTCAAATCTTCAACAACAAGAACTTCACGTTGTGTGGGCCTTGAAGCGGATGAAGCAGTCGGTTTTGCGGATGCCGGGGAAGGGGAGACGGTTTTATCCGCGCCTGAGGGGACGGTTCCGTCGCGTCTTGCTTCAAAGAACTTTTTGGCAACCTGAGGGAAGAGTGCGTAACTCAGAACGTCTTCTTCGGATTGTGCAAGGTCGCCAAGCTCTTTGCGGTATGTGTCAAGCTCGGGCTTTAACAAATCTGCCGGTCGGCATGTGATGACTTTATCATTGCCGATGGCCTTTTTACGAACAGCTTCGTTGACTTTGCCGGGCAGCCTTCCGTATTCTCCGCGCAGAACCGCTTTGGATTCCTTTGTAAACATTTTATAGCGTTCACCTGCGAGCACATTCAGAACGGCCTGCGAGCCGACGATCTGGCTTGTCGGAGTGACGAGCGGCGGATAGCCGAAATCTTTGCGTACACGAGGAACTTCCGCAAGAACATCATAATATTTATCCTCGGCGTTTGCCTGTTTGAGCTGAGAAATAAGGTTGGAAAGCATTCCTCCGGGAACCTGATAAATCAGAGTGTTTGTGTCAACCGAAAGCACCTTCGGATCAAGGAAGCCGTCACGCTTAAGTCTGTCGGCGACAGTGCGGAAGTGTTTTGCGGCTTCACTGAGTTTTTCAAGATCAAGCCCTGTATCATACTCCGTTCCTTTGAGCGTTGCGACCAAGCTCTCGGTTGCAGGTTGGCTTGTGCCGTTGCCGAGGGGCGAGAGAGCTGTGTCAACAATGTCAACACCTGCAAATGCAGCCATGAGAAGCGTCATATCGCCCGTGCCCGTTGTGTTGTGGGTGTGGAGGTGAATCGGAACGTTAATTTCAGCCTTGAGCCTTTTAACAAGATTGTATGCGGGCATCGGCAGAAGCAAGTTTGCCATATCCTTGATACAAATCGAGTCGGCACCCATTTGAACGAGCTCTTTCGCAAGTTTAACGAAATAATCTTCGTTATGGACGGGACTGATTGTGTAGCTCAGTGCAGGTTCACAGTGCCCGCCGTATTTTTTTGTGAATTTAATTGCGGATTCCAAATTACGAATGTCGTTGAGTGCATCGAAAATTCGAATAACATCAATTCCGTTTTCAATTGCCTTACGGCAGAATTGTTCAACAACGTCATCCGCATAGTGCTTATATCCCAAAATGTTCTGTCCGCGGAACAGCATTTGAAGGCGTGTATGCGGGAGTGCTTTTTTGAGCTTTCGGAGACGTTCCCACGGATCTTCATTCAAAAAACGGAGGCAGGAATCAAAAGTTGCACCGCCCCAGCATTCAAGAGACCAGTATCCCATGCTGTCCAGAATTTCGCAGGCGGGAAGCATCTCTTCCGTGCGCATTCTCGTTGCGGCTTGGGATTGATGTGCATCGCGCAGTATAGTATCTGTAATGAATAACTTTGACATTTTCTTTAACCTCATTAAATCATGCGCCCCGATTCCATTCGGTGCAGAGCCTTAAGCCGAACCGCACGGCGGGGCGCGAAAAATCAATAATATCAGCTGAACAGGGAAAGAAATACGCCGGCAGCAATTGCAGAGCCGATTACACCCGCAACGTTAGGACCCATTGCGTGCATAAGCAGGAAATTGCCGGGATTCTCTTTTTGCCCTACAACCTGCGAAACTCGTGCCGCCATCGGGACTGCGGAAACACCTGCCGAACCGATAAGCGGATTGATTTTCCCGCCGGACAGGAAGTTCATGAGCTTTGCAAGCAGAATGCCGCCGATTGTGCCGAATATGAATGCGCAGATGCCCATTGCAAGGATGCCGAGAGTTTCAAACGACAGGAAAGCAGTGGCCGTTGCTGTCGCTCCGACACTTGTGCCGAGAAAAATCGTGACAATGTTGCAAAGTTCGTTCTGTGCGGTCTTGGAAAGTCTTTCCGTGACGCCGCATTCGCGCAGAAGGTTGCCGAGCATAAGCATACCGACGAGGGAAGCTGCGGACGGAACAAGGAGTGCAACCGCGATGGTGACAACGATCGGGAACACAATGCGTTCGGTTTTGCTGACCGGGCGAAGCTGTTCCATTACGATGGAGCGTTCCTTGCGGGTTGTCAGCAGTTTCATGAACGGAGGCTGAATAACGGGAACGAGTGCCATGTAAGAATAAGCCGCAATGGCAATCGGCCCGAGCTTATCCGGAGCAAGACGGGATGTTACAAAAATTGCAGTAGGACCGTCCGCACCGCCGATGATGCCGATGGAGGCCGCAAGGTTATCATCAAAACCGAAAATCAGCCTTGCGCCGAGGTAAGCGACAAATATGCCGAGCTGAGCTGCCGCACCGAGGAGCAGACTCTTGGGATTTGCGATCAACGGACCGAAATCCGTCATTGCACCGACGCCGAGGAAGATGAGCGACGGGTAAATGCCGAGCTTGACTCCGAGATAGAGGTAGTCGATTAACCCGCCTTTTTGTGTGAGCATTTGCCAGTTGACATGTCCGCCGGAAAATATATCGGCATTATACAGTCCTGCACCGGGAAGGTTTGTTAAGAGCATTCCGAATGCAATGGGAAGCAGCAGCAAAGGCTCGAACTTTTTAACGATTGCAAGATAGAGCAGGAAACAGGCAACAACGATCATAACAGCGTATTTCCAGGCACCCGGTTGGGTGAAGAAAGCAGCAAAACCCGTTTCAAGCGCAAAATCGGTAAAAACCTTTATGATGGATTGCATGATTCACACCGCCTTTTCGAATGTGACGGCTTAATGTCAAACGTATGCGATGAGAACATCGCCGGAGTTTACGGATGTGCCGCTCTGCACGGAAACAGAGACAACTTTGCCGTCGCAGGGAGCCATGATTTCGTTTTCCATTTTCATAGCTTCGAGGATAAGCAGAACCTGTCCGCTGCGGAAACTGTCGCCGGGTTTGACGTTAACGGCAAGAATGCTGCCCGGCATGGGCGCGGTGATGGTTTTTTCGCTGCCGTTCAGCTGTGCGGCTTTAGGTGCAGCTTTTTTGTGAGCGGATGCTGTCTCGCCCGCAGCAGCGGAATCGATTTCCTCAACTTCAACTTCATAGCTCGTTCCGTTTACATTAACAATGAATTTATGCATAGTGTTCAATGCCCCTTTCGAATATCTGCAAGTATATAATGCATCAAAGCGATGCAGCCGGTTTTGTTCGCTCCGAACATGATGCTTCGGAGAAAGCGGTGCGGCTCAACCGATTTTTTTGATGGATTTGATACGAAGCCCTGCGGCATCCGTGCCGATGGTTTCAGCAATTGCTGCGGAGATAACTGCGATAAGTTCGCGGCGCGATTCTCCGGTAAGCTTCTGTGCATTGCCGTCGGCTGCAACTTTTTCGGCTTCAGTGCCGGATGAGGAGACAGAGCCTGAAGTTTCGGCACGCCGTCCTGTTACAAATCCGCATATTACGCCCATAAGCTTAACAATGGCAATGAGAACAACCAGCCCGACGAATACAACAGCAAGTCCGACCAGCGGAACTATCAAGGTGTTCATGCAAAATACCGGTCCTTTCCAAATATTAGGGGAATTGCGAAGGATGCGTTAATCGAATAAATAATATATCGCAGAACGAACATTCTTTCATCCTCCCCCATTTATCGTTATTATTCATCGAATCCTTTTTTCCTGCAAACAAAAAACATATATTATCAATTCTGCAAAAACATGATACTAAGCAAAGAATTTTCATTAAGCGATGAGGAGTGATTGAATTGAACTGAAAAACATGCCTGAGAACGCTGATTTCGGAGCACTCTGAATGATTTGAATTCGGCAAAAAGACCTGAAATCACATTTTTGCCAAAATGATGCGGAAACAGAATCCTATCAGGAAAAGGCGAACGCAGGCATATACTTTGTGTTGAAAAAAGAGAACGAGAGTTTTACGGACTGCATACAGCGCAGCAAACGGACAGCTGCCCGCTGCGGCATCGGCCGCAAATGTTCTCAACCGCAAGCATACTGCAATTGGTTTACTTTAAAAGCATTTCAAGCTCTTCCTGTGTTATGTAACGCCACTGCCCGGGCTTGAGTCCGTTGAGAGTTAAAGCACCTATGCCAACGCGCTGCAGGCGCAGAGTATCATGACCGAGAGCTGCAAGCATTCGGCGAACCTGTCGGTTCCGCCCTTCGTGAATCATCAACAACAGCTCCGTTTTTTCATCATGCGAACGCAGTATGCGCACGCGCGCAGGTGCGGTGAGTCCGTCGTCAAGCTGAATTCCGCGTTCGAGGGCGCGACATTCACTGCGGCTGAGTTCACCTGTGCAGAGCACGCGGTAGGTTTTGTTTGCACCGTATCGCGGGTGCATAAGCCGATTGGCTGTTTCGCCGTCGTTGGTAACAAGAATCAGCCCTTCGGAGTCATAATCCAGTCGGCCGATCGTGTACAGCCTGTACGGCAATTCGCTGAAAAAGTCGGTGACTTTAACCCTGTCTTCGCTGTCCGCATTGGAACATATGACATTTTTAGGCTTATTAAACGCAATAACAATGCGCTCCTCGGCAGGGCGAACGGGCTTGTCATCAAGCGTTACCGAATCTTCCGGTTCAACGCTGCTGCCTAAAACAGCAACCTGTCCGTTAACCTTTACACGTCCGGCAGAAATAATTTCTTCGCATTTGCGGCGTGAAGCAATGCCTGCATCGGCAAGGTATTTTTGAAGTCTCATTCAACGGTTTTCCTTTCGAAACCTGCAAAAAACCTTTCCGACAATCCCGAATTGATAACAAAGAGCAGTGTCAGCCGTGGGGCAGTGCAAGCTCCGGAATCAACAGCATCAGCGGCGGAATAAATGCAGGATGTAGTTAAAGTAGAACAGGAAGCTTCTTTCGGCTATGCTCTCCGAAGCAACGAGGGATGTTTGCCCTATGCACAGATCGTCACAAAATAATTCGGCCGTGCCGAGTTCGCATGATTCATGTACTGGTGCGCAAACATCCGAATCAAGGCGTACATGCACCGAAGCCGAAAGTTCGGTTCCCTTCTTTACAGGTATGATTATATCCTCTTTTGCCGCTAATGCCAATATACTTTTTTCACCGTTGAGTACGGTGCAGCGAGCCAACACGGTTCCCTTTTCAATGATTTTGCACATTGAGTAGTTCTCAAAGCCGAAATTGAGCATTTCGGGCGCAACGTCGAACATTGGTCTGCAGTTCAATACGGCCCCAACAAGCAGCATACCGTCGCGTTCCGCAGCGAACAGCAAACAGCGTCCTGCCGCAGATGTATAACCGGTCTTGATGCCGACAGCATTGCCATAATCCCAGAGCAGCGCATTTTTGTTTTTCATGGTTCGAACCCTGTCTCCGGTTTCTGCGGTGTAATACTGCGTCGAAACGATTTGACGGAAAGTTTCATTCTTCAACGCTTCGGCACCTATGAGAGCAAGCTCATATGCTGTCGTGTAATGCTCTGCATCATGCAGTCCGTTCGGAGTTACAAAATGTGTATTCGTGAGCCCGAGTTTCGCTGCTCTGTCATTCATAATGCGGACAAAGCTTTCCACTGTTCCGCCGACATGCACGGCGAGTGCAACCGCGGCATCGTTGCCGGAGAGCAGCATCAGCCCGTACAGTAAATCTCTCACGGAAAGTCTTTCGCCGCAGCTGAGGTACATGCTTGAACCTTCCGTTCCGGCGGCATCGGCAGTTACTTCAACCGTCTCATCGAGATCGCAGTTTTCAATGACAACAAGCGCGGTCATGGTTTTTGTGGTGCTTGCCATAGGCAGGCGTGAATTGCTGTTGCCGGACAACAGAAGTTTGCCGCTGTTTGCTTCGATCAGCGCAGCTGCGGCTGCTGTTTTCATGCAGTCTATGAAATCAGCTTCATTGCTGTCGGCATCATCAAAATCCGCAGCTTGAGATATGCATGAACTTCCGCTGTTGTCAGCTGCTGCCTGTGCAATTGCGGATACGGATGACGGAAGAGCACTGCAGGCAATCAGCGCAATGCTGAGCAGAAGAAACGGAATCGTGCGCCGTTTCATACCGAAGCCTCGGTTCCGCCGGTACAGCCGCAGCCGGAACTGTTTCCGCTTGAACCTGTATTTGAAACTCCGTTGTCCGTATTTTCGGTGCTGTTCCCGTCGGTACAGCCGCAGCCGCAATTCGAATTTGTTTTTTGATTCTGCTTCTTTTCGCTGTCTGCGCATGCACACTTTTTATTGATGCAATCAATTCCCGTGTTGATAAGCTTTTCAACGCACTTCAGAACCTGAGGTATCATGTCCACAAGCCTGTCTGTCGAGCTCTTTCTGTCGGCAGGCATAACACGAACATTTCCCTGTTCCTCGGTGATAAATGCCAGCGGCGTGATGCACATACCGACGGCGCTTGTTCCTGCAAATGGGAAACGGGAATCACGGTTTGCTTCATCAGCTGCCTTTTTTGCGCTGCACATATGGCCGTATTCTCCTCCGCCGACAAGGAAAGCAAGACTGAGCTTGGAAACGGGCAGTATCATTGTGTTTCCTGCGGTTACAATCGGATTGCCTACGACGGTGTTAACGTCCACCATTCGCTTGATTTGCTCCATTGAGGTCTGCATAATGTTTTCGATGGGATGCATTCTGTAAGCTCCTTTGTTTTTATTCTGCTTTATCCTTTCGGATAAATACATTCAAAAATAGTTTAATCAGGTTGACCCGCACTATTCCTGCCATATTAAGGTTAAAAGTGCTTCGGTTCGGTGCAGGAAAAATATTAATAACGCAGTTTTCGGATCGCTTGACTTTAATCAGACCGTTTAGTATAAATCGAAAAAGAGCGTCCATAAAAACAGAAACGATTCCGCAGATTAAAACGCTCAGGAATGCGTCGTCGCGTCTTCCGATTTCACCCGCAACTTCAATTTTTTTTACCGACAGCGAACGCGGCAATGCTTTAACGATTTTTCTGAAAAGGCTGCCTCTCCTTTTTTTGCGCGGACGAACGGGTTTCAGCTGTCTGTTGTTAACCTGAAAAACAGTGATGCCGTTAAACGGCTCATATTCGAGACAATAACGAAGCTTAATTCGGATAATTCCGAAGAGAAGAATCACTTTGATTTTTATTTCACAGAAATATCCGCGCAGCAGCACCTTTGCATCAAGTCGAATTCCGTAAAACAACATAAGCAGTATAACGAAAAAAACGGAGGCTCCGAGCCGGGGCAAAGGCATACGAACAGCAAAAAAACACTTAATCGATTGTAATGCGAAATTGAATCGCTCCATGCTGTCTTTCCTCTTTTCCTGATTATGATCGTCGAACGCAAAACATGTCCGCACGGATTCACCGGGCATATTTTGCCCGAAATGCCGTTGATTATGTGAGCATTCGGACAGGCTATCGGTCTTTCGACAAAAAAAGCTATACAAAATGAGCCGGATACGGTATAATTTAGCGGTGAATAAAACGACCGCGTACACACGCTCGGCTGTGAGCTTGAGAATTGATTTGCTTTTGCGCGCGGAAGTAAACTTTCAAAAAGAAGTACAGAAAGAAATATACAAATGAAACAGGTTCTCGGCTGCATCAGACGTGCAGATGAACGATACAATATGATACAGGACGGCGACAAGATTTGCGTCGGTGTGAGCGGAGGCAAGGACAGCCTTCTGTTGATGTACGGACTTAAGCTGTATCAGCTTTTTTCAAAGAAGAAGTATGATTTATGCGCTGTTATGCTTGACCTTGGAATTGTTGAACAGGATACAAGCGGAATCGAAAGGTTCGCAAAGGAACATGATATTGACTTTGAAGTGCGCAAAACGGATATCGGGGATGTTGTTTTCAACATACGCAAAGAAAAGAATCCATGCGCTATGTGTGCGAAAATGCGGCGCGGGGCATTGAACGATATTGCACTTGAAAAGGGCTGCAACCTTGTTGCACTCGGACATAACCGTGAAGATGTTCTTGAGACTTTTTTGCTGAGTTTGTTTTTTGAAGCCAGATTGAACACGTTTGCACCCGTCACATACCTTGGCAGAACGGGTATCACGGTAATCCGTCCGCTCGTTTTCTTCCCGGAAAAGGATGCTGTTTCCGCTTCGCGCAGGCTCCGGCTGCCGGTTTTGCGTGCAAACTGCCCTGCTGCGGGCCATACAAAGCGTGAAGATATGCGCCTGCTGCTTCAAGACTTCAGGAAAATCGTTCCCGATGTCGAAACGAAGTTTATGAAAGCAATCGTGGACACGCATAAATACGGCATGTGGGACAGAATGAAGCTCCCTCCGCGGCAAACGGGAGGAATAAGGCTCGGAGAGGTTGACCCGCTCGCACTTCCTGCCATAAAATCCTGCATGAAATGTGACGGAACATTGAGTGACGAGTTGCAGCCGGATGAAACGGCGATTGAATTCACAGAACAGTAACGTTGGTATTTGAGCTTAAAAATCAGAAAGGAATTCCCGCGGAACGGGATACGGAATGAAGGATGGACAACAGTATTCACAACGATGAGCAGATTGTGCAGCGACAGGTGATCAAAAAGTATAACGGCGCACGGCCGTGGCAGGTTGCGGTTTTGATGCTGATGAGTGCGGCGGTTGCGGCTTTGGTGCTTTTTGTGGCTCTGCTCGGCGGAAAAGGTCGATATCGGCTGATAGACGGCGGAGCAAAATATGACTCATCCCTTATCAGCACGCTCCTGAGCGATATAGACAAGTATTATTATTTTCATGATGATGCGCCGGACACCGAAAAACTGCTTGAAGATGCAGCACATGATATCGTTAACTCGATTGGTGATCCTTATGCAGCGTATTATACGAATGAGGAATACGAGGCGTTTGAAAACTCAATCAACGGCAGCTACAAGGGCATCGGTGTACTGCTTGGCGTGACGGACGGAAACGGAGCAGAGATAGTTCGTGTTTATGAAGGGAATCCCGCAGCGAAAGCAGGCATACGGGAAGGCGACACCGTCATTGCTGTCGACGGAAAATCAACTTTGGGGCTTCCTCATGAAGAGGTCAGTGATTTAATCAGCGGTTTGGACGGCACGACCGTTGCACTCACGATTAAACGCGGAGAAGAGACCCTCGAAATTGACGTTGAACGCGGCGACGTATATATTAAACGTGTTTATACGGAAATCCTGGAAAACAGCATTGGTTATATCCGAATTGAATCGTTTACAGGCAATGCCGCCGAAGAGTTCAACGAAGGCCTTGACGGTTTGCTTGGGCAGGGCATTGAGTCACTGATCATCGATTTGCGAAACAATCCCGGGGGTTCGCTGGATGTTGTTGTTGCAATTTGCGACCGCATTTTGCCGGAATGCACAATTACAACCCTTGAAGGAAAGCTTGTTGATCCTCCGCAAAGCTTCGAATCAACGGCAGAACAGTCACTGGAAATCCCCTACGCTGTTTTGATTAATGAAAACTCCGCATCATCAAGCGAGATTTTTGCTTCCGCCGTTCAGGACAACAAATGCGCGGCACTGATAGGCAAAAACACGTACGGCAAGGGTATTGTGCAGTCAAGCTGGGCATTGCGGAACGGTCAGGGATACATAAAGCTCACAACCGACGTTTATCGCACACCGAACGGCAAGCTTATTCACGAAATCGGAGTTGCACCGGATATTGAGGTTGAACAAGATGCCGAGCTTGTCAACTATGATATATTTTTCATTATGCGTGATTTCGCGAATCGGGACCTGCAGCTGAAGGCAGCGATCGATTATCTTAATAATAAATAAGAAAACGACACCGAACGGCAAAAGACGTAATTTACATTTTCTTCCGTTTGTGGTATACTTTCGAGATAAATCGAAAGGAGGGCTCTTTCGCGGCGGGAGCTTATGCTTCGGCAAGAAAAAACTATCAATAAATATGGCAGAATTCATTCACGGCAATCAATCAATTCACTACGAACTTGCCGGGGTGCGGGAGTTCAGGCTCCGGACACCGGTTTTGTTGCTGCACGGCAATGGTGAAGATATGCATATCTTCGATAACATGATCGCACCGCTCCTCGGTGCAAAGGGCTTTGTGCTTATGGACAGCAGGATGCAGGGGGAGTCATTCTCGCTTGACGGCGGGGGGGAAATATCGTATTCAGCAATGGCGGATGATGCCGCTGCGCTGATGGACGAACTCGGAATCAACGAATATGATATCGTCGGTTATTCCGACGGTGGGATTATTGCGCTGCTTATGGCAATGAAAAGTTTCAAAGTTCGAAGATTCTTCACGATCGGCGCGAATACAGATCCATCCGGGTTAACCGCAAAGGCGGTTCGAGAAATTAAAACCGCATTGCGGCGGGCGAATCACAAGGGCGATGAGCGTACTGCGGCGTTGCTTTCAATGATGCTGAATGAACCGCATATAACCTCGCACCAGCTTGCAGGCATTATTGCCGAGGCGACGATTATACTCGGCAAAAAAGATACGGTCATTGACAGAAAGCATTCCGAACGAATTGCAGATGCTATTCCGCACGGCACTCATGTTTTGATTGAAGGCGCGGGGCACGATGTTCCCGTAACACATCCCGGAGTATTATCCGACCTTGTGCGCACGCTGCTGTAGCAGCCGAACTGCCGATTTGTGAGGGAGTAAGTTTTTTTAAAAATTTCCAAAAAATTTCCAAAAACAGGCAACCAAAAAGCGCGTTCGTGCGTTATATAGGTAGAAGAGGAACGGCAAGGGGTTCCGATTCATGAGTTTCCTTCCTGTTTTGTTTTGTTGGTGCAAAAGACCGTGCGCAACGGTCTTTTGTATTTTTATAACTCTGAATCAATAAATGCAAACGCAAATTGATATATCTTGACAAAAAAGAAAAAACGGGGTATCCTTTATAAAAATCATACCGGAAAGGTGAATTGAATATGATACGAAAACTTACAGCGAAAGATAAAAATATATTTATGGAATTGACGGGTGAGTTTTACTCTTCGGCAGCAGTTATGCACCCGATACCGGAAAAAAACCGCAGCGCGATGTTTGATGAGCTGATGCGGTCGAATGTTTATGCGGAGTGTTTCATGCTCGAATGCGAGGATGGCACCCCGGCAGGTTATGTTTTGACGGCAAAAACTTTTTCACAGGAAGCAGGCGGGCTTGTTGTCTGGCTTGAAGAAGGATACATTCGTGAACCGTATCGTTCAATGGGTTTGATGTCTGAGTTTTTCCTCTACATTGAGCAGCATTGTCCTGCCGCAAGGTATAGGCTTGAAGTTGAACCGGATAACCCGCGCGCAATTGCACTGTACGAACGCAAAGGCTTTCGCTTCATTCCGTACCTTCAGATGATAAAGGGCGAATGACGGCAAAACGAATTAAAAACTAAGTAAAAAATTAAAGGATATTTACCCGCTGCGGGTAAATATCCTTTTTGTCTCCGTCTGAACGGAAATTGAAATTTAAAATTACTCTTCGGCGAAATAGTGAGCAACCAGTTCGTTAAGTGAATCTTGGTCGCGAACGCCCATTGTTTCGCGGCAGGAATGCATTGCAAGCATGGGAACGCCGACATCGGCTGTGCTCATGCCAAGTTGACTTGCCGCAAAGGAGCCGAGCGTTCCGCCGCCGCGCAGGTCGGGGCGGTTCATAAACCGCTGATAGGGAATACTGTATTTTGCGCAAATGCCTTCAATCATGCCTATGCCGACGGCTTCGGTTGCATAACGCTGTTCGTAATTCATTTTCAGCGCAGTGCCTTTGTTCATTACGGCATTGCAGGAGGCATCGGAAAGCTCCGCATGGTTGGGGTGCTTTGCGTGTGCAACATCACAGGAAAGCATGAATCCGGATGCGAGAGAATCGATGTATTCGCTGCGGGAGGCACCGAGAGCACAGGCGATTTTTTCAAGCATCATGCCGAGAGTTGCACTGTCAGCTCCCTGCTTTGTTCCGGAGCCGACTTCTTCATTGTCGAAAAGCACCGCGGCCGTAACGCCGTGGGCACGGTTGCAGTTAACAATTCCATAAAGCACCGCAAATGCGGATGTGATGTTGTCAAGCCTGGGCGAAGTGAGAAAATCCTCGTCAAAGCCGCAGAGCATGGGCTTTTCGGCGTTGTAAAGGCAGAGATCGTAGCTCAGAATCTGCTCCGGAGCGACTCCCGCCAATTCTGCCAGCTTAGATACAAAATATCCGTCCTTGTTGAAATCCTGCTCAACGGACTTGCAAATCGGGAGCATGTCCTTATTGGGATTCAATTCAACACCCTTGTTAACACTGCGGTTCATGTGAATCGCAAGGTTGGGAATTGTGAGGATAGGTTTTTCAAAATCCACAAGGCGGCGTTCGGGAGCAAGCACGTTGTCACTCTTAAGTGTGATCATGCCGGCAGCGGAGAGCGGTCTGTCAAGCCATGTGTTGTGAATCATGCCGCCGTAGGGCTCGATGCTGAGCTTTGCGCAGCCTCCGGAGACTTGTTCGGGATTGGGCTTTATATAATAGCAGGGCCAGTCAACATGACACGCTGCAAGACGAAAGTCTTCGCCGGGTACATATTCGCAGCCGACATGAAATGCAATAAGCATGGTGCCGAAGCATTTTACATAGTAGTTTCCGCCCTTTTCAAGTTTCCAGGGTTTATTTTGTTCCAACGCCGTAAAACCGGATTCGTCCATGAGTCGAATTGCCTCCGCAGTCGTATGATAGGGTGAAACGGATTTTTCAAGAAACGAAATGAGATCCGCTGTGTTATTCTTAATCATTTTTTCTCCTTTCTGCAAAAAAAGCTTTGCGAAAATTCAACAACGGCGGTCGAAAGCCCGCCTGCAGTGCAATTATCGCAATTTCGTATTCGTTATAATTATAGTGCCGATATGTGCTGCTGTCAAACAATTTTATCCATCATGTTTTTTTCAAAAAAATACCTGTTATAGCTTCGCCGAAAACGGACAAATTAAGACTGCACGCCGCACGAAGCGACAGAATTCGGCACGGTGCTGCAGGATTTGGCAGCTAAGGAAACTCGAATTCAAGGAAGCTTTTGCGTGAAAAGACCATAGATTCGAGTCTTATCCCGCAAAAGAACGGATTATGACGAGTATTCCTAAGGAAACTCGAATTCAAGGAAGCTTTTGCGTGAAAAGACCATAGATTCGAGTCTTATCCCGCAAAAGAACGGATTATGACGAGTATTCCTAAAGTCCGGAACATACGGTGTGCTGTGATTACACAAAACAGGCTCGGTGCTAATGCCGACGCAGCTGATGATTTCCGAAGATGAGTGCTTCGGATACGGCGAAGAATGTGAAATCAAAACCGGAGTTTCGTGCACGTGATTATATAACGTCCGCTTTAAAACGCAACTGAGGAGAAAGGCTTTTGAAGCGGACGGCAATGAACGGAGGTGAAAACTTATGGCAAGGAGCAATCGTGTTGCAGTTCCCGAGGCGAAGCAGTCGCTGAAGAACTTTAAAACCGAGGTCGCTAACTCGATGAATATAACCCTTAATGATGGTTATAACGGCGATATTTCCGCCCGCGATGCAGGCAGGATCGGCGGCCAGATGGTTAAGCGTATGATCGAATACGCTGAAAACAATATGCATAAATAATAACAAAAATAAATTACGCTGAACAAAATCTGAAAGGAGATTTTACGATGACCAGCAGCAATTCCAGAGAAATGAAGCAGAAGCTCTCCGGTTTCAAGACCGAGGTTGCAAATTCCATGAACATCAGCCTTAACCAGGGCTACAACGGCGATATTTCCGCCCGCGATGCAGGCAGGATCGGCGGCCAGATGGTTAAGCGCATGATCGAGTATGCCGAGCGCAATATGAACGGCGGCAGCAATATGATGAAGTAAGTCGGAATGACTTGCGGCACTGCCTGTCGGCGGATATAATGCTGAGGGCGTGAAGCCTGTGAAGCATAGCCGGCACTCTGCACGGTGCGGATATGATGCACATGCATCAATTAATTCATAAGTGTTGCTTTGAAATAACAAAGCAATAACAAAAGAACTCATCCCTCGGATGCAAGCCGTATCTGAGAGATGGGTTCTTAGGTTTCCGGATTTTAATTACGCGAGCTTTTTCAGAGTTCACTCGGCGCTGTGCATTTGCAGAGCTGCCTGTTTTTCGGCAACTTTGCTCATAAACTTATCATTATTTATAACGAAACGTTCATGAACGCCTTCTCCGACGGGGCCGAAATCATCATGCGCAATGACGTTGAAAATGAGCTTGCGCCCATCGATTTGTGCGAGTTCGCATTCACATGTAATGGTGGATCCGACAGGGGAAGCACTGGTATGCTTAATGTTCACAAGAGTGCCGACGGTACCCATCCCGGCATCAAGAAACGGCTGAACCGTTTCCGAACAGGTGTATTCCATAAACGCAATCAGCGAGGGCGTTGCGTAAACGGGAAGCAATCCGCTCAACATACGTTCAGCAGTGTTTTCGGTTGTGACAACAACAGTTTTTTTGCCTTTAAGTCCTACTTGCAGCATGATTAAAAATTCCTTTCAATATGAGTTTTGATATACTAAACCATAAAACGGAAAGGAACTGCAGCAGTTCCTTTCCGACATGACGGCACCGGACGGTGCACAGAGTTTTGATTTTAACCCTTACTCCTGAACTTCCTGAACGGAGGCGGGGGATTCGGCGGTGGATTCGGCGGCGGATTCGGATTCAATCTGAGCCGGCTTCTTTTCGGGAAGAGGTTTATTCTCGAAAAGCGCCGCGAATTCCTCGCCGGTTATCTGCTCTTTCTCTCTTAAAACGGCTGCAACGCGCTCAACACCGTCTCGATGTTCATCCAGAATCTTGAGTGCACGGTCATTCTGCTCATCCATGATCCGACGAATTTCGCTGTCAATCTTGGCCGCAACATCTTCGGAGAAATTGCGTGCGTGTCCGAAACTCTTGCCGATGAAGACTTCCTGCTCGCCTGCCAGATAAACAGGTCCGATAACATCGCTCATGCCGTATTCCGTGACGATTTGACGTGCGATTTCCGTTGCCCGCATGAGGTCATTTTGCGCACCTGTGCTGACGTCGCTGAGGAAGAGTGCCTCTGCGGCACGGCCGCCGAGATAAACGGCGATCATGTCAAGCAGCTTGTGCTTTGTAACGTTTTCATATGTGTCGGAGGGCAGCATTCTGGTGTAGCCTGCAGCACGGCCGCGCGGTATGATAGAAACCTCATGCACGGGCTCGCCGTCCGGTGTGCAGTGTGCAACGACTGCATGACCGACTTCGTGATAAGTGACAACGCGCATATTCTCATCGGAAACAACGCGGCTCTTTTTTTCGGGTCCGTAAAGAACGCGTTTGATAGCCTCGTCAACATCGGCGGAAGAAATCGCTTTTTTGTTTTTCCTTACGGCAAGGATGGCGGCTTCATTCAGCATATTTTCAAGATCCGCACCGGTGCAGCCGGGAGTCAGCTTTGCGATTTTTCCAAAGTCGACGTCCGGTTCAAAGGTCTTGTGCTTAGCGTGAACCGCAAGGATCTCCTGTCTGCCCTTAACGTCAGGATAGTTGACCGTGATGCGTCTGTCAAACCTGCCGGGACGGAGCAACGCAGGATCAAGAACATCGGGACGGTTGGTCGCCGCAATAACGATGATTCCCTGGCTGTTGGAAAAACCATCCATTTCAACAAGAAGCTGGTTTAAGGTCTGCTCACGTTCATCATGGCCGCCGCCGAGGCCCGCGCCTCTCTGCCTGCCGACAGCATCGATTTCGTCAATGAAAATAATAGCGGGGGCGCAGCGCTTTGCGGTGTGGAAAAGATCACGCACACGGCTTGCACCGACGCCGACGTAAAGTTCGACGAATTCGGAACTGCTGATGGAGAAGAAGGGGACTTTGGCTTCACCGGCAACCGCTTTTGCAAGCAGTGTTTTGCCTGTGCCCGGAGGGCCGACAAGAAGCACACCTTTGGGAATTCTTGCACCCATTTCGGTGAAAGCTTTCGGATTGCGCAGAAAATCGACAATCTCGCGCAGCTCCTGTTTTTCTTCATCGGCTCCGGCAACATCTTCAAACGTGACATTGTTTCCGAGTTCATCCGCCGTTTTTGCGCGGCTCTTGCCGAAATTCATGCCCTGCTTGTTGTTTGCACGATTCATAAAGAAAATAAATGCCAAGAGCACTCCGCCGATGATAAGATAGGGGAGAAGCACAAGTATCCAGCTGACCTGAGGGGTAGGATTAAGCTGACAATAGAAACCGTAGTCAAGTACGGTGATATTGTCTGCAATCAAACCGGAATTAGGGTACTTGCCCGCGATCAGGCTGGCCATTTCCTTCTGGAAGGCTTCGGCAGACTGAACCGTCACGCTGAAATCATAGGTTTTACCCTTTTTGAACTTTTCAAGTTTTTTGCTGAAATCTTCGCTGCTTTCAGATTCCCCGTTCGGCACATACAGGCCGTAAAGAGTTTCCTCCGTGACCTGAACGGCAGCGATTTTCGTGTTCTCAAATCCATTGACAAAATCATCGTAGCTGTCAGGCAAGCCTTCACGCACGAGCTGATAAAAATCGGTTGTTTTCAGCTCATCGGGCTTTTTATTGACGCTTTCGTTGCCGCTTGTTACGAAAACAACAAGCGCAGCGATGATCAAAACGTAGATGACTATTGTAAAATAGTTAAATTTTTTATTCTTCAATGCAGCCTCCTCGGTTGTATGATCCCGCAGCGAATCGAGGCATTTCGGATGTACCGAACCGCAACGTTTCGAGCAGAGTTCATTATGTCCTTATAATGATACCACGAACTATAGTTTACCGCAAATATTTTTTTCCGAATCATACCCAAAAACATGTGTTGATTGTGGCAGCTGTAGGGCAGGGGATACAAATCGGGATTATTGGTGCATTTCGCGCGCCGGAAGCATTCGGAAATTTATATTTCGAAAACTCCTGTTGACGCGCCGCAAAAATAATCCTATAATGCAGGTGTGTAATGCAGCCGCCGTATCGACATTCCGTTTCGCGCCGCAGAACGGAGCATGACGCTTTGTTGATTGCGCAGGCAGAGTATAACAGCGTGCACAATCTGCATTTAAAGCCGCTGCCGACGGGCGTATTGCCTTGGAATAATCGGTTTTGCGTTAAAACGGCTCGAACCTGAGCCTTTTCTGCGCGAATAACCGTAAATCAAAGTTCCCTTAGTATAACCCGAAAGCCTGCTTTACACGCAAACGGACAATCCAAGCATTATTCAAAGCAGAATTGCAAAGACTTACGGAGAAAATCCGAAGGCTGTGAGAGTATATTTTGCTCTGATAATACCGCTGAAAAGAGTGAAAAGGAGAAAAAGTTATGAAGAAGGACATGAAAAAGAACTTAATGAAACGAATTGTCGCAATGATCACCGCTGCCGTGATGCTTTTTTCGCTGGCAGCATTCGCCGCCTGCTCAAAAAAGCAGGATGATACGGAAATACGCATTGCCGCACTGAAAGGCCCGACCGGAATGGGCATGGTGAAACTGGCAGATAAGCAGAATTACCCAAATTACACGGTTTCAATTGAAGCATCGCCCGATGCATTGAATCCGCGCATCATTTCCGGCGAAGTCGATGTTGCGGCCGTTCCCGTAAATCTTGCATCCGTGCTTTACAACAAGCTGGATGGCGATATATCGGTGCTTGCAGTCAGCACGCTCGGTGTTCTCTATGTTCTTGAAGCGGGTTCAGAGGTGAACTCTGTGGCAGATCTTGCAGGCAAAACTGTTTATGCGACCGGACAGGGTGCAACTCCCGAATACATCCTAAATTATCTGCTTGATAAAAACGGAGTCGCGGGGTCTGTTGAGGTAAACTATGTCGGCGAGCACGCTGCGCTGGCAACCATGCTTGCAGACGGCAGTGCCGAAATCGGCATGCTTCCGGAACCGAACGTGACGTCAACTCTTGCCGGAAACGATGACCTGCGCATTGCATTGAACCTCACCGAGGAATGGAACAAGGTTTGCTCAACGGAGCTTGTTCAGGGCGTTGTTATTGCGCGCAAAAGCTTTGTGAACGAACATCCGGAGGCAATTGAACAGTTTTTGCGGGAATATGAAAAGAGCTCCGCATTCGTAAATGAGAATATCGATGAAGCCGCAAAGCTTATTGTTGATGTCGGAATTCTCGGGAATGTCGAGATTGCAAAAAAAGCAATTCCGAACTGCAACATCAGTTTCAGCAAAGGTGAAGCGATGCATAAAGCGGTTGAAGGTATGCTCGCTGTTCTGTTTGAGGCAAACCCGAAGAGCATCGGCGGCAAACTCCCCGACAAGGATTTTTATTACGGAATCTGAGTTGAACACGGGGTATTTAGTGTTAAACATGACAGAATGAACATATATATTGAGGCTGCGCCGATGTCGGCTGTGTGACCGACATCGGCGCAGCGGATTGAAATTTGCATTTGATTTTAATGGCAATTGAACGCAAAAAAGATAAATACGGGAATAAAATGCGGCATCGCGGCGGAGCATTGCTTCGCATGACTGCCGCAATTGTGTTTTGGCTTCTTGTTTGGCAGCTGCTCAGTTTTTTGATCGGCAGTGAGCTGCTGCTGCCGTCGCCTTGGGCGGTTGTGCGCAGTTTTTGCGGGCTTGCGCAAACAACGGAGTTTTACCGCAGCATTCTGCATACCCTTTTGCGCGTTGCGGCAGGCTTTGCAGCCGGCATGGCAGCAGGCTTACTTGCAGGCACACTGACGGCGTTTTCACGTGCTGCCGACGTGCTTCTGACTCCGCTCAAAAACATCATAAAGGCAACGCCCGTAACTTCATTCATTGTGCTCATCCTGCTGTATTTTTCGTCCAATGTGACTCCCTCTGCGGTTGCTTTTCTTGCGGTGCTGCCGATTTGCTGGTCTAATGTCTGCGAAGGACTGCGTCAAACGGATAAAAAAATGACGGAGCTTGCGCATGCATATGCTTTCGGCAGGAAAAAAACACTTCGGGAAATATACTTTCCCGCCGTTCGTCCCTACTTATCCGCCGCGGCAACGACAGGTCTTGGTTTCGCATGGAAATCCTGCGTTGCGGCTGAAGTAATTGCGCTCAGCAAAAACAGCGTCGGACGAGCATTATATGAAAGCAAGTTGTATCTCGAAACGGCAGAGCTTTTTGCGTGGACAGCTTCCGTTGTGCTTATCAGTGTGCTGTTTGAAAAACTACTTGTGCATAAACTCTTTAAAAATAAGAATACGGAAGGCGCGGCCGGGAGGCGAAGCGAGAGCCCTGAACACGGGCATGCAAGCTGTGAGGCCGAACTGCAATATAAATCCGATGCATATGCCGAATACGGCAGAGATGAGGAACGAAACATATGATTAAGTTGAACAAAGTCTGCTTTTCATATGACGGCGAACACCCCGTTCTTGTTGATTTTTGCATGGAAATTCCGGACGGCGGCGCAATTGCGGTTATGGGAGCGAGCGGAAGCGGAAAGACAACATTGCTTCGGATTCTCCTTGGTCTTGAAAAACCGAATTACGGTGAAATATTGGGGTTGAACAACAAGCGGTTTGCAGTTGTTTTCCAAGAAGACAGACTTTTGCAGCACAGAACGGCAAGGCAGAATGTTGAAATTCCGCTTATCGGAACGCAGATTGAAAAAACAAATGTTTACAAGATTGCCGGAACAGCACTGAGGGATGTTGAACTAAACGGATTTGAAGATTTTTCCGTAAGAGAACTTTCCGGCGGAATGTGCCGCAGGGTTGCGCTTGCGCGCGCGATCGCATTTGCAAGAAGCGGATTGGGCAGAGATGCCGCAATTCTCGATGAGCCGCTGAAAGGTCTTGATAATGCCATGAAAAAGCGCATTGTTCCAAGGTTTATTGATGCGTTCGCGACCCGCGTTATTATTACTCATGACGAAAATGAAGCAGAGCTTTTCGAATGCGGCACGATAATCAGACTGAACCGAATTTAAATCGGCAGCACTTGTTTTTGAGGAATGCTTTGAATAATTCGCTTTGTTTCCCTAAATATACTTGCTATTAAGGAAAAAATGAAATATAATTAAAAAGATGGAAGTCCGTGCGGCGTCCGTCCTGCGGATATGCCGCGCTTTAATCAACCTGTAATCACGAAGGGAGAAATATTATGTCACAGAATTATCGCGTACTTGCGATCAATCCCGGCTCAACTTCAACCAAAATCGGAGTTTTCGAGGGCGAAAAACTTGTTTACGAGGGTGTCGTACGCCACACTGCCGAAGAAATTGCAGCTTGGGGCGGAGTTATTGCTCAGGCTCCCATGCGCATGAAGCTTATCAAAGATCTGCTTGCAAAAGAGAATATTGACCTTGCGACAATGGATGCATTTGTCGGCAGGGGAGGCATTGTTCGTCCTCTTAAGAGCGGTGTCTACACGATCAACGAAAAACTTCTTGACGATCTTTACCATTTGCCCAGTGCAAGCCGTCATGCTTCCGCTCTCGGCGGAATCTTTGCCCATGAACTTGGTGAAGAATACGGAAAGCCTTGCTTTATCGCCGATCCCGTTGTTGTTGACGAAAGGAATGACATTGCGCGTGTAACAGGTCTGCCCGATGTAGAGCGCACATGCGTTTTCCATTGCCTCAACATTAAGGCAACTGCAAGGAAATACTGCAAGGAGCATGAAAAAGATTACAACAACACGAACCTTATCGTTGCACATATGGGCGGCGGCATCAGTGTTGCGGCGTCTGAAAAGGGTGTTGTTATTGACGTTAACGATGCAATCGCAGGTGAAGGCCCGTTCAGCCCCGAACGCACAGGTTCAATTCCTATGAAACTCGTTCTCGATATGTGCTTCAGCGGTGATTATACAAAAGAACAGCTTTACGGCTTCTGCTCAAAGACCGGCGGATTTGTTGCGCACATGGGCACAAATTCTGCTCTCGATGTTGAAAACGCTATGCTCGCCGGAGATGAGAAGGCAAAGATGGTTTTCGAGGCTCTCGGGTATAATGTTGCTAAAACGATCGGCGAAATGGCAACCGTGCTTAAAGGCAATGTTGAAGCGATCCTGCTGACCGGCGGCCTTGCATACAGCAAGCCTCTCTGCAAGTACATCTCGGATATGGTTTCATTTATTGCTCCGATATGCGTTTATCCCGGTGAAAGCGAACTTGATGCGCTCGCGGGCAGCGCAATTCGTGTTCTTTCCGGCGAAGAGGATGCAAAAGAATACCTTGGATAATCCTTGCTGAATCGGGGCGTTGACACGATTCTCGATTCAATCACATGAAATCATATGAAAAATAGAAACGGACGTGCTCACTTTCCGGCGAGCATGTCCGTTTTACGTTTGGATCAACAAAAACTCAATTGTTGATTGTGCGTTGAATTAATTTTTCTTAAGTATGGAAACCGCATCCGAAATTGTTTTTTCGTATGCTTCTTTACCGTACTTGTCAACCTCGGCCTTATTCTTTTCACCGTGTGTCAGACAGCCTGCGCCGCCGATACAACCGCCGGAGCAAGCCATGCCCTCGATGAAGTTCTCCTTAAGCAGACCGCGGGACTTTTTCATCAGCGCCGCACGGCAGGCTTCGATTCCGTCGCAGGCTACGGGGTTGAGTGCGAAATCCTCATGTCCGGTTTCTTTGAGTGCTTCGGCAACAGCATCCGCAAGACCGCCGCTGCGGGCAAAAATCCTGCCGAAATAGGAAGCATTGTCAAGAACATCCTCTTCAAGGGCAGTGATGTCGATATCCTTGCTGTCAAACAACGCCTGCAGCTCTTCAAACGTCAGCACGCAGTCAACATAGGACTTGACGTCCTCAAGCTGCGCTTCCGCTTTTTTCGCCGTGCAGGGCCCAATGAACACAACCTTGCAGGGAGAATCCGTCTCTTTCAGATATTTTGCAATTGCCGCCATGGGAGACGGATTGTGTGAAATCAACGGAATCAGATCAGGGAAGGATTTTTTAATATAACTCACGAATGCGGGGCAGCATGAGCTTGTCAGGAAACCCTTTTCAACAAGTTCCGCAGATTCGGTCATTGCAACCATATCCGCTCCGAGAGCAGCCTCAATAACGGTATGGAAACCGAGTTTTTTGAGCCCTGTGATAACCTGTCCGAGTTTTGCATAGGTAAACTGGCTCGAAATACTGGGTGCAACAACCGCAAACGTCTTATAGTTGGTATTTCCTTCGCTCTTTTTGATAATGTCAATCGCGTCAAGGATAAATGATTTATCCATGATCGCGCCGAACGGACACTGATAAACGCATGCACCGCAGGAGATGCACTTTGAATTATCGATATGCGCAGCAGAGTTTTCTCCCATGGAAATAGCCTTGATTTTGCAGGCATTTTCGCAGGGACGTTTGCGGTTGGCAATCGCGGTGTAAGGGCAGACCTTTGCGCATGCACCGCAGTTGACGCATTTCTGCTTATCGATATGCGCTGTATGGTTTTTGTCATCGAAAGTTATTGCATTGCGCGGGCATGCATCTTCGCAGCGATGAGCAAGGCAGCCGCGGCAGGAGTCCGTGACTACATATCCGCCGACAGGGCATTCATCGCAGGCAATATCCATAACCTCGATAACATTCGGATTTGTTTTGTCTCCGCCCATTGCGATTTTGATGCGTTCTCCGAGTATTGCACGTTCCTTATAGATGCAGCAGCGGATTGACGGTGTGTTGCCGGGGGAAATGATCTTCGGCAAATCCAGAAGATTTTCCGTCAGCGTGTCCTTCCAGGCAAGTCTTGCAGTCTCCCGCAAGACTTTATATTTCAAAAACTGAACCTGTGTATCAAACTTTCGCATATATTCCTCCAAGTTGGTTAATTAATTATTTATTAAAAGTAGCTGACCTTAATGCGCTTGCCCATTTTTTTGAGACATTCCGCAAGCTCATTTACAAGGTTCATCTTAATGTTGAAGTTAATCGGCAGATCAGGGTTCTGATGTGCGGGATTTACGGCTCTTCCGACATAGAAGTTTATATCCGTCGCTTCGTCAAAAAGCATCCTTGCAATCTCGGCGGCTCCTCCGCGCTTGTAGCTCCAGTCACCGTAGAGTGCATTTTCGCCGATATGATCCTTGGCATATTCAAGCACACGGTTCATGGTTATAACGCCTTCGGTAACGAGATCGACACCTTCGATTTCCCCTTTTGCCGGAATGCTCGGATCGTCGCCCGAATCCAGACTGACCTTGAGCGGTTTGCCGAGGTACTTTGCGGCAATTTTGCTTGTTGTTCCGCCGCAAACGATATGCTTGCCGCCTTTTGAAAAGAACAGAGACATCATCCTGTCGCAATCATCCGGATTTTCGGGCGGTCCGATCAAAAGGTTGACTTGGTTGCGCTTGCGGAGTTTGACAACGCAGACGGTTGAGTCGTCGCCGGGAGATCCCGAATACTTTGCGTAGCATTCATCAAGCAGTATGGAGCACAGCGTTTTTGCAGAGAAACCCACATCCGAAAAAATTTCCATGTAGTCAACAATGTTTTCGCGTTCCCACCCGAAGGCATAAGACATTCCGCCTGACTGCACGCCGGCATGAATTACACCATCACTCATAAGAATGAAAGTGTCGTTCTCAAGAAGTTTAACCTTTGTATGGGTTATCTCTTTGCCGTCAATGTTCATGCTGACATAGGGCAGCTCAACATTCTTCCCATCGCGCATAAAAATGACGTCAGGATTATCGTATTGAAATATCTCCGCCTCTTGCGTCGGAAGAATCTTCAATATCGTGAAGGTTGAATAGGCAAGCCCGCGCACCTGGCAGATAGGGAGCGTTGCGGCGATGGTTTTGACACATTCCGAAATATCGATATTTTCGGAGACCATTGTTGAAATGATCTTTGAAGTCAATGTGGACAGGATGCAAGCCTTAACACCGCTACCCAAGCCGTCTGCAAGCACAGCAATAAATGTGCCGTCTTCGCATGTGATTGTGCTTACATTGTCGCCGCACAGCACTTCGTTCTTTTTTATAAGACTGTTGAAGCCGACATCAACGCACAGATCATTCATTTGCACTTACCTCTTTCAGCTTTGTAAGTGCAATCTTTGTTTCGGCAGCGGTTTCGCCGAGCAGCATTGCTATTTCCTGAACGATGCGCATTTGCTTGTCAACAACCTGATCGGCAATTTCAACGGTTTTCCGCCTTGCTTCGTCTTTTTGACGGCGCATGGTTTCCGCCTCGGTAACATCGCGCAGAATGCACAGAAGAGAACGATATTCCCTGTCGTAAATGATGGTTTCTTCAACATGACGCCCGTATTCCGCAAGGTAGCAGGGCTTTGAACGTATGCTTCGCTCCGTTTCGAGAACCGATGCAAAATCACCGGGTTCAAGAATGCGAACGACGTTGCAGCCCATGATATCCTCGGCACGACGCATATTCATGATTCTCAGTGCAGCGTTGTTGATATTCTGCACTTCGAGCTTTTCGTTAAGCACAAGAATGCCGAGAGGAATGTTGTTTATTACGCTGTCGGAAAAATTCATTGCTTTTTCTTTCAGGTAGGGAAGACACATGGAGACTTCCGCCTTGCCCTGATAGATTGCAATGGCTTTTTCACGACATGTGTTGTAGCCGCAGGAGCCGCAGTTCAATTCATCGGAAGATTGCTTCTTTCCCATTTGAAGCAAAATCTCTTTGATTTCACTTTCGGAAGGCATCGGAGCACGCTGCTCAATTGCAGACATCTCTTTTTGCAGCGCGATTGAATCAGGCTGCATAACAGGGAAGTCTTTGCTGCCGGCAAAATGCGTGACCGTGACATAATCTTTTGCGGGGTAGCTGTGAAACTTCTCCATAACCGGGCCGCCGATGCAGCTGCCGACACAGGCAGACATCTCAATGAAACACTTGTGAATGCGCCCGCTTTCAATATCGCGCAGCACGGCAATGCAGTTGTCAACACCGTCTATTGCCATGTATGTGTAATCAATGTTGCTGCAATCCATCGTCTTAAGGATACCGCCGGTGGTGGGGAACAGGCGCGCACGGCTGTCCTCCTTCGGAACAATCTTTTTCTCGGGTTCAATCCCCTTTTCTTTGAACCACGCGCTGAGTTCATCGAACGTCAGGACGGCATCGACAATACCGTCATAATGCTCTGCTTCATCTTTTTTTGCAACGCAGGGCCCGATAAACACCGTTTTAGCCTCGGGGTGACGCCGCTTAATGTCACGGCAATGTGCCTGCATTGGGGAAAGAACGGGTGCAAGACAGGACAGCTCGCGAGGGTAGTGTTTCTGAATCAAAAGATTCACGGAGTGGCAGCATGACGAAATGACAACATCCGGTGCATCCTCACGCAGCATGCGTTCATATTCTGTTTTTACAACGGTTGCGCCGATTGCGGTTTCTTCAGCGTCAAAAAAACCGAGTTTCTTCAGTGCATCACGCATGGCCTCAATGCCCACGCCGTCGTAGTTTGCAACAAACGAAGGTGCGATGCTTGCAATAACAGGCGCAGGCGACTGAATAAGGACTTTTGCCTTTTCTGTTTCGTCAACGATTTGTTTAGCATTTTGAGGGCACACAACGAAGCAATGCCCGCAAAGAATGCATTCATTGTCGATTATGTAAGCCTGGTTGCCTGAAAACCTGATAGCTTTAACAGGACAATGGCGAATGCACTTGTAGCAATTTTTGCAGTTGGATTTTTTTAAAGCGATGCAATTCACTGCATGAAGCTCCTTTCATTTTTTGGAATAAGTCGAGCAATTCGCTTTTCAAAAGCATTCCCTTTTTTATCGCGGGTTTGTCCGGATAAACAAAGCAATAACCGCTCGGTTTATTTAAGCTTTGCGAGAACGTTCTGCTCAAAAAACGAATTGACCGTTGCGGGTGAAACAGAATGGAATTCGTCGTCAACGGTAACGCAAACACCCTGCTGGCATTTGCCCATGCAGAACGTGCCGGCAAGCTCCACTTCATCGGAGAGATGGTTGCTCTTGATAAGATACTGGAGCTGTTCAACGACCTGGCGCGAACCCTTGATGTGACATGATGAGCCGATACAAACAGTGATTTTCATAGTTGTTCCTCCTGAAACATTAAGTTTAATATTGATAATTTCAAAGTAATCAACGATTAAGCGGGAAAGCATTCGGTTTTATCCCGAAACCAATCAGAGGTTACTTCATTATTGAAAGCAGCAGTTTCTTTCCGGCTGCATTTTCACGGTTATAAAGCATGGATGCCGCAAACGGCAAAAGTGTCGTAATTGCATCGGAAGAGCAGGATCCGTTATGCTTTAGATAGAGCTCGAAATATTCGCGTGCCGTTTGTTCTCCGCATGTGAGCCAAAGCATAAGGCAGCATATTGCAGCATCGGATTCCGGAGTTCCCGGGTAAGCGTACGCCCAGTCGATAATATACAGCTCGCCGCCTGAAGATAAAATGACATTTTCGGGCGCAAGGTTGCCGTGACAAAGCTTATCCCCGGCAAAAGCCGCATGTTTACCGCTGTTAAAAGCAATTTGAACGATATCCGCCGTATTCGGTTCATCGTGCGCCGTACATGCAGTACCTGTGCTGCGAAAATTCGGCGCTGTGCGCGGATTGCGGATGCATTCGGGGCAGCGTGTACCGTTTATCGAAAGCTGAGCATCAATAAGCAGATTCAGCCGCTGCGCGCGGAAATCAGCATCATCCCTGTCGCTGCACAAAATCGGACTTCCGACGATATAGTCATAGGTAATGAGGCGTTTGTTGCCGTGCAAATTGACTTCACGCAGCTTGGGAACATTCAGCCCGGCTTCGGCGGCGGCGACCATGTTTGTTGCTTCGGAGAGCACAAAAGAAGCGGGAAAGTCATCTTCCAACACTTTTATGCAGAGTTCTCCGTCTCGAAAAACGGTTCTGTTGTTGCGGACGGAAATTATTCTGTCAAATTGCATGTGTGCACTCCTTTTATAACCAATCACAGCGATTGAGCTTTAAGCACAGCAAGTGATTGAGCAATATTCTCGTAGCGAATGATCGTATCGTTCGGCGGGATCAGCTTGCAGGGCGCAAGGCAGAGCATCATCTTTATTCCGGCATTGTATAATTCGTTGCAAGCCTGCTGTGCTGCTTCGGCCGGAACTGCAATAATGCCGATCCTTGCATTGTGTTCGCTGCAGAAAGAATCAAGCTCTGAAACAGGATAAATATATTTACCTTTTGGTGAAGCAACAGGTTCGGCAACAGCAATGTCGAAAGCGGCAAGAATATTTAAACCGTAATCCGCAAATCCGGCATAGTCAAGCAATGCCCTTCCGAGTTTCCCGGCACCGATAATAACTGTTCCGCCGTCCTTTTCGCTTAGGCAGGAAGCCAGGCTTGCCGTCAATTCGCCGACTTTGTATCCGGTTTTCGGCTTTCCGGAACCGCAGAGTGCGCGCAAATCTTTCCGCACCTGAACTTCGCCCAATTCAAGTTCTTTTGCAATCGTTGTTGCGGATATATTCGCCGTGCTGTCTTCAATTCCGCGCAGAAACTTAAGGTAAGCGGGTGCGCGTCCGAGCGTTGCACGGGATATCTTGGGGTTGATCATTTCGGTTCCTCCTTTGGCATTGATTCGTCCGCATTTCGGCAGGCAAGGCTTTGTCGATTTTTCGACTGACTGCACTTTTCATGTTGATATTCTAAAGCAATGAGCGGATAATTGGAATTGCCGTTTTCGCATAACGGTATTGAATTTATCGATATACATGAGTTTATTTAATTAAATGAAGGAAAAAATACGATACTTACCGGATTGTGAAATGAAAAGCGCATTTCAAAAGTGCGTTTCAGACCATTGACAAATGGTTCTGGACGAGAGTTCCGGGTCATTTGTCGTACTATAAAAGATTTTGAAAAGTGATACAATATATGCGCAAAAAGCAGTGCGGAGGAACAGCATATTCTATCCTACGCCAAGGCGCTGGAGCAGGTGCGTCCGGGCGGCGCGAACCGCCTGCCCAACAATGCGTTCCGCGCCAACGCCGGTACGGATGTCGTTTCGGATATTATCTTTCTTCAAAAGCGGGACAGACCCATTGAAATCGAACCCGATTGGGTACACACGGGTATCTGGCGAAACCCGGGAGCGAACGCAGACGGCTTTGCCATCAATCAGTATTTCATCGACCACCCGGAGATGGTGCTGGGACGGCAGACCTCGGAAAGCACGCAGTACGGCAGGCAGGACTTTACCGTTGCGCCCATCGAGGGCGCAGACCTTGCGGAGCAGCTCAGCGGCGCAATTCGGAATATCCGTGGAACCTACGCGGAAGCGGAGCTGCCCGATCTGGGCGAGGATGAGACCATCGTGGAGACCATCCCGGCAGACCCGAATGTGCGGAATTTCTCCTACACCGTGGTGGACGGGGAGCTGTACTACCGTCAGAACAGCATCATGACCAAGCCTGACTTCAACGCCACCGCAAAGGAGCGTGCCAAGGGCATGGTGGAGCTGCGGGACTGCGGAAGCGGCTGGCAGCGTTCAGCAAGAAGCACCCTGACCTTTGCCGTTTGGAAAAATCCTTCGCCCAGGACGGCTTGATCTATGTGCTGGACAAGTCCAGACTGTCTATCCGGCTGCAAGCACCGTACAGCGAGGAACGCAGGAGGAAAGCAAGCGAGAGCGCAAAGCAAACCGGGTTCAAGAGCCGGACGAAATAATGTAGCGTTTAGGGGTGATATGCGGTCAAAATGTCGGGTCTGTACTCGATGTTTTGACCGCTTGTCTCTAAAGCAATACCATGTTGTGGGCTGGCAAAACGTTTGTTCAACATGCGTATATTGAAAATGTGTCCTCTAATGTCCAACAATGTCCTATATTTTCCCTCGTTCTATTGACATTCGGGAGTCCGTATATTATAATAAACGAGGTGAAAAATAGAGTGGAGGAATTTACTTATGTATACGGAACTGTTAACTGTTTCGCAAACAGCTCAGTATCTACAGCTATCCGAAAAAACCATACGCCGAATGATTGGCAATGGTAGTTTACCAGCTTCAAAACTTGGCAATCGTACATGGCGAATTCGAGCTTGTGATGTTGATGAATATGTATCTAATTCTCACCAGAATAAGTCTATAGCCAACAATGTGGATTCTCTTGTTTTGGAAACCAAAGCACCAGAGAATCCTCGCCTTATCTCTTTGTTTTCAGGATGCGGCGGAATGGATTTGGGCTTCAAGAAAGCGGGATTTGATATCGTTTTTGCGAACGACTTTGATTCAGATGCTCAAGCAATATATTCACTTAACTTAGGTGACATAGATCGGCGTGACATATTATCAGTTGGTGAAGATGAAATACCCAATGGGGATATTCTTACTGCTGGATTTCCATGTCAACCTTTCTCTAATGCGGGCAACCGTAAGGGCGTCCACGATTCTCGTGGTATGCTGTACAAAGAATGTCTACGTATAATTCAGAAAAAGATGCCGAAAGTAATTGTCTTTGAGAACGTTAAGGGGTTGCTTTCAACAAAGTATATCGATGGACGTAACTTGGCAGAAGTCATTGTTGAAGATTTGTCAGGTATGAATGGTATTGGATACAATGTTGTGCATCAACTTGTAAACGCATCAGACTATGGCGTTCCCCAGAACCGTCAGAGAGTCTTGTTTGTTGGTGTCCGTAAGGATTTGGGAATCATGTTTAAGTTTCCTCAAAAACAATCAAAAGATAATTTGACATTACGTCATGTGCTAAATGTACCTTCTGAAGTAGCTAACAATGTAGATTGGGCATTATCTCCACAGGCTTTGGACATGGTCAAATATATTCCTGAAGGTGGCTCATGGAAAGATGTTCCGTATGAGCATTTAGCCCCTCGTTTCCAAAGAATCCGGGATAATATGAAGAAATACCATTCTCCCAACTTTTATCGGCGTTTTTCGAGAGATGAAATTTGCGGAACTATGACAGCATCTGCTCAGCCGGAGAATTGCGGTATTATACATCCCTACAAGAACAGAAGATTTACTGTTCGAGAAGTGGCACGTATTCAGACTTTTCCCGATGATTTTAACTTCTTAACGGATACAGCACGAAATATAACCGCAATGTATAAAGTCATAGGAAATGCGGTTCCGGTTACATTAGCATATAATATTGCTTCTGCAATAATGGAGCAAGTGTTCAAGAAAAAAGGAAACGAAAACTAAGGGGATAAAATATGGATACAGATAAAGCATATTTATTGGGGTTAATCATAGGTGGTGGAGTATTTGGAAATGCAGAAGATGTATTTAGCATTCGCCTACCATATAAAAAATGGGGTTCATACCTTGAAAACCCGCAGCGTGCAGGTGAAATTGCAGGAGATATTCTGCGCAAAGTAGGACAAATGTTTCGGGCTGTCTATGATCTTTCTGTTCAGTATGAAACAACACCCGGAGGCACATGGAGAATTCTCTGCGAAGGTGATACAACAGCAGTAAAAAGCGACCTTATGCATTATGGCATTGCATGTGAAGGTGAGCTTCGAGGAACTGCTGATATAAGTCGAGTTGTATTAGAATTAATTGATGACAACCTTAAGCGTCGCTTCATTGCAGGATTGGCAGATACTATTGGAAGTATGGCAAAATCGCAACGCCGTTTTACAGATGAGCACCAGATTATTTCTTTTGAAATAAAAGGTTACAATTTTAAGTTTGTTTGTGAATTGTGTCGGCTACTATACAGCATAAATTGTATTCCAGATCAGGTGATCTGGAATCACCCCAACATTCATTGTAAAAGGGATTCATACTATGCGCAATGGAACAAAGGATTTAAGCTGAGAATTCTGTTGGATCAATATGCTAAGTTCGGTGCATTTGCATTTAGAACCAAAGCAGAAACATCAAACGAAAATCGCAGATTGCAAAGAGAAATTCATACTGCGGAAAGATGTGAGACCAGGGATATGCATTTCACTCCATCTACCGTACACCCTGCCGAAAACAATGCTCGTTTGCCGGAAATTATTAAGGGTGGACACTTCATTCATTTTAGGCATTTCTGCGCTGTAATGGGATGTGAGCACGCTCCATACTGTAAAATCAGGGAGCAGTTTGAACATATTGGGGAGCTGATAAATCCTTTCCCAATTTTGCATAAGGACAGCTACCTCCAGATAGAGAATATCATTCAGGCAGACCCGTTGCTGTTTAGTCGTGATTACACTACGCTCAACATCAATGTCCGAACTTTAATAGAACAATATAACGAAGATAAAACAGCTTTGCTATATGGAACCACTGCTAATACCGGCTACCCGATAGCTGAAATACTCCAAGCTGTTGCCTATGTTATTGCAAATGATGACGAGCTTTCTGGCAAGCGTCCCAAAAAAGGGTATTTTCAAATTGTCGAACGGCATTCAAACAATGATGCAAGTTTAACAGTCGAAATAAGAAAGCCAGACTTGCTTACACCGTTAGTCATTGTAGGAAACGGTCGTGGAGCTTTAATCGGCGCAAGAAATCCTGAGGTCTATAAGAGATTGGTAACGGTCTCGCCAGATAACGAATACAAATTGCTTGTTCGCAAAATTACCGAGGAGGATTTGTCAAATGCCCGGTAAGCATAGGCGGAACGAAGTTTCGTATTATCCAGAAATACAGGCTTTCATAGAAGCCCAACTAAAAAGTAATTTCAAAGCAAAGCGACACAAAGAACTTAGCGTTTTTTGGGGCATTGGTGAACTGAAAACCAACCTGCAAAGAATTATTGCTGAGCATCCAGATAAATGCGCCTGTGTTAAAAATTTTGCGAGTCGTGTGCCACCGCTTAATCTTGATATTTTTGCTTTAGTTACTGATGGGGCGCAATTTGAAATTCTAATTCTTGAGGTTAAGCTAATGAATAGCGCTGGACTTAAAGAATGGTCGCAGCTTGTTGGATACTGTCTGGTCTCGGGAGCAAAGTATGGTTTGCTTGTCAATATTGACAATGGTGCAAGTCCTCGCTTGGCTCAAATCCTCTCAACGGAAGCTCATATTTCTGACATTCAAACTATAGTTGATGGTGAGTGCCATGAGCATTGTCTTGGATTTATGCAATGGGATAGCTTAACGCAGAATTTTGAATATAGCAATTTGGGTCTAATTAAATCTTTATCTGAGCTAAGCAAGCACTTGGCAGATGAGTTTACAAGCTAAACAAGTTTATAATAACCAGTTCAAAGGCGATTAACCGTAAAAAGTTGGTCGCTTTTGTTTTGTTTGTTTTGCCCATTATCAGAAAGGAGAAGCTGCTCATGAGCGAAGAATTGGAATTGCCGTTTTCGCATAACGGTATTGAATTTATCGATATACATGAGTTTATTTAATTAAATGAAGGAAAAAATACGATACTTACCGGATTGGGAAATGAAAAGCGCACTCAAAAGAGTACGCCGAAAACTGTATATATCAATCTTATCTGTGTGGATCGAGGACTTTGCGTTTGGATGCGCAAAGCTCTGCAATGAATAGCCTGTCTAAAGAAGATAACGAATAATCTTTGCGGTGAATCAGAAGGTCCTTGTAGATTTTCAGTTCCTCATTGCAGGGAATTTCGACAAGATCAAACCTATCCAAGGTTTCTTGGGGAATCGGGGAGACCCACATAAAGCAATCGCTGTTTCTGCTCAACAGTTCGAATTGACTGCCGCGCTCGTAAACAAAAATACGTCGATTTGAGTTGTCGGGCAGCTCCTCTTTTTTTGACGCAGCAAACGGCATTGAGGGCACATAAGGGTCGGCATGAGCAATTTCGATATAGTCTTTAAGCATATTGAACTTAACACTGCCGGCGTGTGCAAGATTGCTGTTTCGACCTGCAACCAAAACATAGCGGAATTCGGCTACGAGTTCGTAGGCGAGATTCTTTTCTTCAAGCATGTCCTTATAGTACTTGTCATATTCCGCAGCATAGCGTACAATGCCGAGGCGATAATCCTCCTGCAAGACATTTTTCACAGTGTTTGCAGAGTTAGTTTCATAGTAAAACGCATCGATGGCATCCGAGGGCTTAAACAGCAGTGAGAATGCCGTGAATGCATCGGAAATATAGCTTGCACGGGGGCATGAAAGCGAAAAGCGCTGACGTCGAGTGCCGGAACGGCGGAAGGCGGCTTCAACTTCATCAACCTGTTTAAGAATAGCTTTTGCATATCGAATAAAAACTTCACCGTCTGGCGTCAAAAACATACCCTTTGCACTGCGGTCAAATATTTTAATGCCGAGATTCTGCTCAAGCTCCTTTATTGCGCGGCTGAGCGTAGGCTGCCCGACAAAAAGCGTTTCCGATGCTCTGTTGATTGATTTTGCTTCCGCAATCTCAACAGCATATTTCATGTGCAGCAGGTTCATGAGAAGCCCTCCGGTTTCTGTTCGTGACTGAGGCAAAGGATGATGCAGAAGCAGAACATAAATGCGCTGCGCTGCGCTTTCCGAGCTGTTGCCTGAATACAGTATAACCCAAAATCGACAAAAAAGCAACAACAGCTCGATTCGCACGGTGCTTGACAGAAGAAATAAATAATGATATATTATGAATGTGAATTTGAATAAGGTAAAAAAGAGGGCGTCACTGAACGGTGACTGCCGCATATCGACGGAAAACAGCGAACCTTTCTTCAAGGGTTCGCTTGTTGAAATATGCATCCTTTCGTACGTGCCGTATTCCTTTTCGGAAAAACATGCATTGAAACATGAACTGATGCCTTTTTTTTCGGAGACTCGACTCGGAAAGATCGGCCGTTTGATGCTGAATCCGCAGGATTCTTCCCTGTCTGAAAAACACATTTCCGCTTTGGAACAATCTGCTGCGGCAGAGCTTGCAATCTGTGCAGCAATGAAAAACAGCGGGCGACCGTTTGCTCCGTCTGATTATGCATATAAAGAGAGCGGCCAACCTACAATCCCAAATGATCATATTTCGATTTCACACACAGAGGGATATGCTGCCTGTGCAATTGCCCGAGAGTCGGTCGGGATTGATGTTGAACGCGGACACACATTCAGCAAGGCTGCGGCAAAGCGCATCTTGTCTCCTCAGGAGGAGCTGATGAGCGATTCAACAAACGCGGACGAGTTGCTTTCCCGTATATGGCCTGTTAAAGAAAGCTTCCTCAAAATGACGGGGGAGGGGATACCGGGCGGAATGCGCACATTGGAGTTGATTGCCGCAGGCGATGGTTCTTCCGATGTATGGACAATTAAGCGCGGTACGGAGCTTGAGGCAGGCTGTGCCGTACTTTTGAGTATTTCAGGCAGCGGGAATTCAGCGGATTTCAATGATGCGTATTTATCCGTTTGCACAAAGAAAAAAGCAATGATGCACATAAATCGTTTCGAATCGGTCGAAAGCATTCTTGAATTTCTGAATGAGCCCTGATTCTGTTTTGAATTCGTGCAAAAAAAGTTTTAATTATATTTATTGCTCAAGGTTGCCGAGGAATAGCTTTTGAGTTATAATATCACTCGGAATATCAATAAACTCTATGGAGGCATAAAATGATCCAGTTTGATTTGATTCGGGCACATGATCCCGAGCTTTGCGGCTACATGGAAGAGGAGCTTGCACGTCAGCGCAGCCACCTCGAGCTCATCGCATCCGAAAACTTCGTCAGCGAAACCGTTATGGCGGCAATGGGCAGCCATCTCACCAACAAATATGCAGAAGGCTACCCCGGAAAGCGTTACTACGGCGGTTGTGAATGCGTTGACAAGGTTGAAGATCTTGCCCGTGATCGTGTCAAAAAGCTCTTTGGTGCGGAACATGCAAATGTTCAGCCCCATTCCGGCGCACAGGCGAACCTTTCCGTTTATTTTGCGCTTCTTAACCCCGGCGATACGATTCTCGGCATGAATCTGTCCCATGGCGGTCACCTTACGCATGGCAGCCCCGTAAACATGAGCGGCAAATATTTCAATGTTGTTCCTTACGGCGTAAGCGAAGCGGACGAGCGCATTGATTATGATGAACTCCGCCGCATTGCGAATGAATGCAAGCCCAAGCTTATCGTTGCGGGCGCAAGTGCATATCCCCGTGAGATTCGTTTCGACATCATTTCCGATATTGCAAAGGAAGTCGGCGCAATCTTTATGGTCGATATGGCACATATTGCAGGTCTTGTTGCAGCCGGTCTGCATATGAATCCTGTACCCTATGCTGACGTTGTCACCAGCACCACTCACAAGACCCTGCGCGGTCCCCGCGGCGGTATCATCCTCTGCAAGGAAGAATATGCAAAAGCAATCGATAAGGGCATATTCCCCGGCACACAGGGCGGCCCGCTTATGCATACCATTGCGGCAAAGGCTGCATGCTTCCACGAAGCACTTCAGCCTGAGTTCAAGGTATATCAGCAGCAGGTTGTCAAGAATGCAGCAGTTCTTGCCGACAGCCTTCAGAAGGCAGGCCTTCGCATCGTTTCCGGCGGCACGGATAACCACCTGATGCTCGTTGATCTGACCGCAAGCGGCAGAACCGGCAAGGAAGTCGAACACCTCCTTGACGCTGCAAACATCACCGTCAACAAGAACACCATTCCCTTTGAAACCCGCAGCCCGTTCATCACCAGCGGTATCCGCATCGGCACTCCCGCACTGACCACCCGCGGCTTCAAAGAAGAAGACATGGTTATTATCGGCGGTTTGATTGCAGATATCGTATTTAACGGCGAAGATGCAGTCGAAAGAGTAAAGGCTGAAGTTGCAAAGCTTACCGAAAAGTATCCTCTGTATCCCGAGGACTGATTATTCAATTTTAAAATGAAAAGATGAGCTGAAGCTCAAAAGCACGGGAGAGGCTGTATCTTCCGTGCTTTTTCACAGTTCAATAAAAGAAACCCGCGTTAAAAACGCGGGCATAGCTTTAATGATTGCCGGAAAGATGAATTGCGTCTATTCCTCTCGGAGCTTTGCGAAAACCATCTTTCCTGCGGATGTTTGCAGAACACTTGTTACTGTTGCTGTAACGGATTTTCCGACATAACGCTTTGCACCGTCAACAACGACCATTGTGCCGTCGTTAAAGTAGGCAACGCCTTGATTGAATTCTTTTCCTTCTTTAACAATATCAACAACAACATCTTCGCCGGCAGCAACACTGCTTCTGAGTGCATTTGCAAGATCGTTGATGTTGAAAACGGGAACCTTTTGAACAGTTGCAACCTTGTTGAGGTTATAGTCGGTGGTAAAGATCATTGCATGATGCTCGGATGCAAAACGCAGCAATTTAGCGTCAACTTCAGCGATATCGGGGTAGTCGCGCGAGTAAACGGCAATTGACTGCACAGCCGCAGAATTTTGAATATCCTGAAGCATATCAAGTCCGCGCCTGCCGCGCACACGCTTGACCGAATCCGTGCTGTCCGCAATATGACGCAACTCATCAAGCACAAACTGCGGAATCATCACGATTCCCTCAATTATGCCGGTTTTATAGACGTCAAAAAATCTTCCGTCAATGATTGCCGAGGTGTCGAGAACTTTCGGAGCCGCAACCGTGCGTCCTCCCTTTTCTCCGAGCTTGAACCACGACGGCAGAACGATTTCCTTACTGCGCTTTGTGGGAATCAGCCAGCCGAGAGTTCCAAAAATTAAATACGCGCTGACTGCAAGAATGATGCCGATAAAATGCGGCTCGATATTCAGCAGGAAGGTGCTCAACAAAAATGCGACAAGCAATCCGAGAATCAGTCCGATTACACCGACAAAAATCACGGAAAGCGGCATGTCGGTGAACCTCCGCATAATGCTGCCTGTGACAAAGTGATACGCTTTCACCAAACGCGGCGCAATCACATATCCGAATACACCGAAGCCTGCACCGAGAACGCAAAAAATACATATGGGCAGCCATTTTTGTGCTTTTTCGCCGAAAGACGCAATAAAGCTGCCGCTGCATATAAGCTGAGCGGCACTCAAACCCACTGCCACGAAGAATAGTGCTATGATCGATTTAACAATACGTTTGCTCATCGCTTAATACCTCTTCCTGCGTTCCCGTGATGCTGCGAATGCAGCCGCATCACAATGATTAATCGATTTTTACAAAATGCAGATGAACTCATGCGATATTCAGTGCGATTTCCATCATTTTTGTAAACGTGTTCTGCCGCTCTTCCGCCGTGCAATCCTGACCCGGATTAAACGGACAGTCGGAAATCGTGCATATGCAAAGAGCGTTTTTTCCTGCACGCGCCGCGTTGCAGTACAACGCTGCACTCTCCATTTCAACAGCAAGCACACCCATTTTCTGCCAATCGGAAAGACTGAGAGCATCATCGTAAAATGTATCGGAGGAATAAAGGTTCCCAACCATGTAACGCACACCTGCTTTATCCGCTTCGGCAACTGCCTTCTGCAAAAGATTAAAACTTGCTGTCGGCGCAAAAGTGCCGGGCAGTCTGTATTGGGCCGCATAGTTCGAATTTGTGCATGCCCCCATGCCGAAAACGATGTCTCGAATCTTTAGTTCCGGATGAATTGCTCCTGCGGAACCGACACGAATGATATTTTTTACGTCATAATAATTAAAAAGTTCGTAGGAATAGATTCCTATGGATGGCATGCCCATTCCGCTGGCCATAACGGATACACGCTTGCCTTTATAATAGCCGGTGTAACCTTGAACTCCGCGGACATCATTAACAAGCACAGCATCATTCAGATAAGTTTCTGCAATGAACTTTGCCCGCTTGGGGTCGCCGGGCATAAGAACGGTTTCAGCAAAATCGCCTGCTTTTGCCGAAATATGCGGGGTCGGAATGTTGTTCATATGAACTAATCTCCTTTATTTCAAGTAAAATCAAAATCAGCATTGAAATTATATCATATTATTGCCTGCTTAACAAGAGCAAACCGGAATAATAATGTTTATATTTTTGCCGAAATGTTGACAGTTGACATTTTTATGCTATAATCAATATGCTGATTCGGACGGGTTCCCGAGCGGCCAAAGGGAGCGGACTGTAAATCCGTTGTCACAGACTACGATGGTTCGAATCCATCCCCGTTCACCAATAACAGGAACATAAAAAGATTTTTCCGTGAAAACCTCGATTTTATCGAGGTTTTTTGCTTTTTAGACAAATTGGCGAATGAATCGATAGAAAAAACGGGAGGAACCTTTGTCTTTGCATTAAACACATTGACAACGACGTTGATATACTGTAAACTATACTCAGCACCGTTAAATGAACTTTTAACAATCAGGAGGAATTCTATGGGAACATGGGGAACAGGAATATTCCAAAGCGACTATGCTTTGGACGTCAAAGACACCTACATGGATCGTATTCGCAAAGGAGAAGACGATGAGTCTGTAATGAACAGCTTAATCGCTGAATATGAGCGAGAAGGAGACTTCAACTATGATGATACGCGATACGTATTCTGGTTGGCATTAGCTTATATTCAATGGAAAACCGGACGGCTTGACCCAATGGTCAAGGAGCGGGCATTAAGCTGCATACAAGACGGAAGCGAACTTGAACTTTGGAAAGGTGAAACAGAAACAACGTATCGCCACAGAAAAAAGGCATTGGCAGATTTGGAGGAAACTTTGCTTTCCCCGCAGCGAAAAAGGACGGTTTACAGACAGCCCAAGGACTATTATTGCGGATGGGAAATAGGTGATGTTTACGCTTTGAAAATCAGTGAAGAGATGCAGCCCTTATTTGATGCAAAGGCGCACTACCTGCTGATCCGCACGGTGGACACGGATAAATGGCAGCCATGGCAAACAGTTCCGATCGTATACGTGAAGCTTTCGAACGGTGACGCTTTGCCGAAAAACGTCAAAGAATATGACGAATGTGAATACATTCAAACATGGTTTACGCATTATGAGAATCGGTTTTATCCCCTGAGCGGAGGAAATGATAAAGAATTAATAGCAGAAAGATCAAAGGTTAAATGCGAAGTAAACGAGTATGGTGTTTTGCCTGAATACAGAGTAAAACTGCTGTCAACCTGCAAGAGGGTCATTCCAAAGTCTCTGATTTACGTCGGCAATTTTGCCGATGCCGTTCCGCCGAAACAGGAGTTTGTTCCGTTTTCAAAAAAGAATATCAGAGCCGAACGTTGGGGCGAAAACGGAAGAGATTTTGAAAATAGAATGCAGCAAATGTATCATGAACATAACTTACATGAACTGGAGGTATACTCGAATCCGGAGCTTTTGAAAAAAGGCGTCCTTCCAATAGAATTGTTCATGAAGTTTATGGAGATTTGCGAAAAGCCTCGGCTTTAAATCAAAAAAACGGAGAAAAGACCTTCCGAATTTTTAATCAGGGGAAAGAAATTTTGCATATTCGAGTGCGAGCGGGAAAAAACACGAACAAATCATATACCGATTGATATGAGGAGTCTGTGCTTTTTCGGGCGTTTTGCTCAGGTTGAAAGGCATCTCCAACGATACGGATACAATTCTTTGGGGCGAAACCTGTTTACATTTTCCGTCGCATTATGATATAATGAGCGTGCAAAATAAATTAAAAAACGCGGGTGCTTCCTGTGTTCGGGCGGGGGTTTCGGCAGCATACTTTAAACGTTTGCGCTGCCCGGGGTGCATTTTATGCAGAAATCTCGTTTGGCGCGGGAACCGTTTCCGCATCCGGAGGAATAGAAATGAGCGAATTTATTAATGTTAAATCTGAAATCGGCAGACTCCGACGCGTTATGCTTCATCGACCCGGAATCGAGCTTCAGAATCTCATGCCGGACTATCTTGAACGCATGCTTGCGGAGGATACGCCGGATGTTCGCCGTGCAGGTGAGGAACACGACGTTTTTGCAGGCATACTTCGCGCTAACGGCGTGGATGTCGTTTATATCGAGGATATGTTCAAGGAAGTTGTTAAAGATGATGCTGTGCGTAAGGCATTCATAAAAGATTTCGTTGAACTCGGGGTACGCGGACTCAGCCTTTCAAAAGCGGTCACGGAATATCTTGAATCCGTACCTTACGATAAGCTTTTCGATGCAGTTGCGAAAGGTATCACAAGAGCTGATCTCAGCGGAGTGGCGGATAAACCCATTCAGTATTATATTAAGGAGGATTATCCCTTCCTTACCGATCCCTTGCCCAATCTCTACTTCACTCGCGATATCAGTTTCTGCCTCGGCACGGGCATGGCAATTTCCGCAATGAGTATGCCTGCGCGTATGCGCGAAACTCTCTTCGTTCGTTATATTCATAAATACAGTGAGTATTTCGGAAAAGGCGCGGTGGACATGCTTTATGATTTTAACTGCGGCTGCGGCATTGAAGGCGGAGATGTTCTGTCTCTTTCCGACAAATGCGTTGCAATCGGCAGCGGAGAAAGAACAAGTGTCGCCGCTGTTGAACGCCTTGCGCTGACACTGTTTAAGCGCGGCTATGAGCGTGTGCTGCTCTTTAAGAATCCAAGCTCACGCACATATATGCATCTTGACGTGCTTATGACGCATATTGATTATGATAAGTTCCTCGCACATCCGTGCATTGCGCATAAGTGGTTTGATATCTATGAACTGACTCCCGCTGCGAACGGCGGAATCAATGTTTCCTGCACGACTGACGGAACAGCAAAGATTCTTGAGCGCGCCCTCGGAATTGACAAAGTTACATTTGTTGAAATGGGCGGCGGGGATCCCATTCAATACAGGCGTGAACACTGGAACATGGGGTCGAACTCTCTTGCTATGGCTCCGGGCAGCATTATAACATATGACCGCAACATCATAACAAACGAGCTTATAGATAAGGCGGGAGTGAAGGTCAGTCCCATTCCCGGCGGCGAGCTGAGCCGCGGCAGGGGAGGCCCCCGCTGCATGAGTATGCCCATGCTCCGTGATGAGATTAAATAAAACAGAGAAACGTTTTAACTGCTGACATGTGTATTTGCCGGCAGGCGGTGCTGCAATTCGGCCGGGCGAAGTATTTTCATGCCCGTCCGAAGGCATCGTTGATTTTAAGAGAAATCGGGTTAAGATTTAATCTGCGTTTTCGCGAAAAGCCATGTTTTTTGCCTTTTCGGAAACGGAGACTGCCTGCAATATCACTATAACGAAAAGTGAAGCGCAGCTTGATGCAGCAACTTGCTCAACAGCGAAACGGGTACTGTCAACAAACCCCAAAAACAGGAATAGCGGAGGCAGATTTGCCCGTAAAGGTTGAGCTTCATGTTGGAATAATCCCATACGGAACGGCCGAGCCGAATGTTGACAACCCACCCGAACAGAAATTCGACTGCCGCGGTAAATAAGCTCTATGGCAACATAACCTATTCCGCCCGTTATGAAAGTTGCAATTAACTCGGAACATCTCGTATATTGAATTGTTCCCGAAAAGGAGACAGTTATGCTCAAAAAGATTTTTGCTCACAGAGGCGCAAGCGCATATGCGCCGGAAAACACACTGCCTGCGTTTGAAAAAGCAGTTGATATCGGCGCGGATGGGGTGGAATTGGATATCCACCTGAGCCGTGACGGCCGACTGGTTGTGATACACGATGAAATGCTTGACAGAACAACGAACGGTCACGGTTTTGTGAAGGATTTTACGCTTGCAGAACTGAAAAAGCTCGATGCTTCAAAAACAATGACAAATTCGGGTTTCTGCAATCTTCGTATTCCGACCCTCGGCGAAGTATATGAGCTGCTTGCCGATACAGTACTTCTTGTGAATGTTGAGGTTAAAAACAGCATATTCCTTTATCCGGGAATACTTGAAAAAGCACTTGAGGCGGAAGCAAAATACGGAATGAGCGGACGGGTGCTGTACTCATCTTTCAATCATTATGCGATGCAGGAACTTAAACGAATTTCACCGCAGTCAAAAACCGGACTTTTGTATTCAACGATGCTGATTGATCCGTGGAATGCGGCAATGGCGGCAAATGCGGATGCGCTGCACCCGTTCTTCCCCTGCATTGCAAACACGCCGTGCATGATTCCGAAATGCAGAAAAAACGGCATTGCTGTCAACACGTGGACGGTGGATGAACCGGAGTATATCAGGGCGATGTTTATGCTCGGCGTTGATTCCGTGATAACAAACAAACCCGACGTTGCAAAGTCCGTTCGAAACGAATTGTCGAATGATGCCGAAAATACAGTGAATTAAGCGAAATTGACGGTATTTGCGGCTGTCTTTCACGAAATTCAGGCTTTGGGGGTTGTATACCGTACTGAAAAATGGTACAATGAACCCAATAATGGATTAACGGAGAGACTATGCGAAAACAATTGTCCGAAAAACTGAAGGAAGCGGTTGCGTCGGTTATTCCGGTAACGCTTATCGTACTTTTGCTTCAAATTATTACCCCAATGCCGACAAATATGCTCATTGCGTTCCTTATCGGTGCAGTGATGCTTGTTTTGGGCATGGGGCTTTTTTCGCTCGGTGCGGATATTGCAATGATGCCGATGGGTGAACGCATCGGTGCGCATATTATAAAGTCAAAGCACTACCTCGTGCTTATTCCTGCGGTGTTCATGATCGGCGCACTTATTACCGTTGCCGAACCGGATTTGCAGGTTCTTGCGGATCAGTTTGAAACGCTTAATCGGTGGACGGTTATTCTTACTGTTGCGGCAGGCGTCGGCTCGTTCCTTGTGCTTGCACTTGTGAGAATAATCAAAAAAATTCAGCTTACGCAGATTCTGCTTGCACTTTATGTGCTTGTTTTCGCCGTTGCCGGCACAATGGCAATTGATAACGGCACGTTTATCCCTGTTGCTTTCGATTCCGGCGGAGTTACGACCGGGCCAATCACTGTGCCTTTCTTCATGGCTCTCGGCATAGGTTTTGCAACTGTACGCGGCGGCAAGAATGCGCAGGATGACAGCTTCGGCATGGTTGCGCTCTGTTCGATCGGTCCGATTCTCGCCATGCTTATACTCGGGCTTGCGACGGGTGTAAATGAGGTTTCAAGCGGAGTTTCCGCCCTGCCTGAATACGGCGATTTCGGCGCGGTGGCTGCTGCATTCGGTCGAGGCTTGCCCGACTACATAAAGGAAGTTGCGCTTGCATTGCTGCCGATAGTGCTGCTGTTCGGAATTTTTCAGTTTGTTTTTTTGCATTTGCCCAAGAAAATGCTGATAAGGCTCGGTGCAGGTCTTGTTTATACATTCGTCGGCCTTGTGCTTTTCCTGACGGGCGTAAACGTAGGTTTCATGCCTGCGGGAACATTTTTGGGCGGTGCACTTGCGGGAACGGCCGTTCCGTGGATATTGATACCGATAGGCATGGTGCTTGGCTTCGTTGTTGTTTTGGCGGAGCCTGCGGTGCGTGTTCTCAATAAACAGGTTGAAGAGATAACCGTCGGTGCGATTTCGCAGCGTGCCATGCTGCTCAGTCTTTCCATCGGCGTGGCTGTTTCCGTTGGTATTTCAATGCTGCGTGTTGTGACAGGAATTTCTTTGTGGTATTTTCTTATCCCGGGTTATGCAATTGCGATTGAGCTTTCGTTCTTTGCACCCAAAGTTTTCACGGCTATTGCGTTTGACTCCGGCGGAGTTGCATCCGGTCCCATGACGGCAACATTCATGCTGCCCTTTGCAATGGGCGCATGTATTGCACTCGGCGGAAATGTGTCAACCGATGCGTTCGGACTTGTTGCAATGGTCGCATTAACGCCGCTGATAACGATTCAGGTGCTCGGATGCGTATACAAAATCAAGCTTATGCGTGTTGAACGCAGCAAGAGCGCAAAACAGGTTGATGACGGTGTAACGGTCATTGAATTTGAACCGGAGGGTATATAAATGAAAAACAATGCTGTTGAACCTATAAAACTTATAACCTGCATTGTCAATCGCGGAGACGGTGAAACCGTTACGGAACTGTGTGCCCGCGAAGGAATAAGCTGCAGCGTTGTGCTCCGCGGCAGGGGAACTGCCGACAACGCGATGCTCACAATGCTCGGTCTCGGCGAAAGCGAGAAGGACATTGTGATGCTCACTGTAGGACAGTCGCGGCAGGCCGAAATTATGGAAAAACTTGCGGTGACTCTTCACCTTAACGAGAGAGGCAAGGGGATTGCGTTTTCGATACCTTTTTCCGGGCTTGCTTCACAGCTCGATTCCTATGCTCTGCTGGCCGGAATGAAGGCGAGTGCGAACTTGATTGATTTAAATTGAAGACGCGTGCAAAACGTAATTGTGTTTGGAGGATTGCATGATAAAACATGATTTGATACTTACAATTGTCAACCGCGGCTTTGCGGATGAAGTCATGAGCGCGGCAAAGGCAGCCGGTGCATTTGGAGGCACGGTCGTTAATGCACGCGGGACAGGAACGCACGAACTGCAGCATTTTTTCGGTGCGATTATTCAACCCGAAAAAGAGCTTGTGATGATTTTGACCGAACGCGAAAAAAGAAATTCAATAATGGAAGCGATTTGCCGCGATGCGGGATTGTCAAAAGAGGGAATGGGAATCTGCTTTTCCCTGCCTGTTGACGGTGTTGCGGGCATTCGTTCCATATCAAACCTTGATGACCGGAAGGAGAAGGAAAAGTCGGATACACCCGAAGAGGTGTAGATGACGTTTCACATGCAATGCAGGCATGCCCGAACGACAGAATAAACACGTCGTATAATTGCGGGCAGGCTTGGATTGCTTTGTTTGATAAAAGGATGAAAGAATTCAGTGTATTTGATATAATTGGACCGCGTATGGTCGGTCCTTCAAGCTCGCATACGGCGGGTGCGGTTCGTATCGGACTGGTTGCACACCGAATAGCGCGGGGAAAGATTAAGAGTGCAGAAATCACGCTTTACGGCTCGTTTGCACAAACGGGTCGCGGACATGGCACGGACAGGGCCGTTATTGCAGGTATACTTGGTGTTGAACCTGATGATGCACGAGTAAAACATTCGATGCTGCTTGCAAAAAGCGAAAGTGTCGATATAAAAGTTAACTACAGTTCGGAAGAAACGGATCATCCGAACACTGCAAGGATTCATTTTGTTACAGAAGCCGGGCGCGAATTCTCGCTGGTTGGCGTCAGCATCGGCGGTGGGAACATTGAAATCGTTGAAATAAACGGAATGGAAGTTTCGTTTAGCGGGGATTATCCGACCATTATCGCCTTTTATCGCGACATGCCCGGAATCATTTCAAAGGTCACGGCGCTGTTGGCATGGCGAAATATCAATGTTGCGTTCATGAAAGTATTCCGCAATGCAAAACGACAGGACGCATGCATGGTGATTGAAACGGATGCGGTTGTTTCCAACGAAGAACTGAGAGAAATCGCCCGGATGGTAGGGGAAATCAAGGAGATTTGCGCGGTATGAGTTATGCTTTTTCAACGGGAAGGGAACTTATTGCCCTTTGCGAAAAAGAAAACCTGACGATTGCGGAGGTTATGATTCGTCGAGAGGCGGAGACAAGCGAAAAAACCCGTGACGAACTTGTAAATGAAATGTTTGAAAATCTGCTGACAATGCAAAAATCAATTCGATTCGGGTTGGAGGAAAATCAACAGACCGTTACGGGACTTGCGGGCGGAAACGCCGAAAAACTCATGGCTTATGCCGAAAAAGCAAATATGGGCAGGGACATGGCACAAATCTGCGCCGCTGCTCTTGCTGTTGCTGAAGTGAATGCCTCAATGGGGCGGATCGTTGCAGCACCGACGGCGGGTGCAAGCGGTGTGCTGCCTGCTGTGCTTGTTATGTGCAGTGAGAAACACGGATTTACCGACAGAGACCTGGTTAACGGCTTGTTTACGGCGGGCGCCGTCGGCGTAATTATTGCCCGCAATGCAAGCATTTCAGGTGCTGAGGGCGGATGCCAGGCGGAGATAGGTTCTGCGTCTGCAATGGCTGCGGCAGCGCTTGCGGAGCTTTGCGGAGCGTCTCCGGCTGCTTCATTAAGCGCGGCTGCAATGGCTGTTAAAAACATACTCGGACTTGTATGCGATCCCGTTGCAGGGCTTGTGGAATGCCCCTGTATAAAGCGCAATGCAATGGGCGCGGCAAATGCCGTGTTGGCAGCGGACATGGCTCTTGCGGGAATCTCAAGTATTATCCCGTTTGATGAGGTTGTCGGCGCAATGCGGAGTGTCGGCAGACTCATGAACGTTGATCTGCGTGAGACAGCACGCGGCGGTTTGGCAGCAACGGCAACAGCGCTTGAAATTACGAAGAATATAAGCATGGAAAACGAAGATTAGCCTGCTGGCAATATAAAACAAATATTATCAACAGTACAATAAAAGCAGCGGGGCTTGATGAAGCCGCGCTGCACAGCGGAGGAGTTTTTTGGCAAAGCGAAACGGAATAATCAAAGCATTGATTCAAATCGGCCTGATACTTGTTGTTTTGGCGTTAATATTTTTTTCGCTGAACAGTGTTCTTCCCGGTTTTATTGATGTGCTTGCAAACGGTCAGCAGAGTGATGTGCAGGAGTATCTGAATTCATTTCATGATTTCAGTGGTTACGCAATAGGTTTTTTGTTGCAGTTCATTCAAATAATTACAATTGCACTTCCCAGCGTTCCGATTCAGGTTGCTGTCGGCGTAATTTTCGGAACTTGGCGCGGGTTTCTCGTTTGCTATCTGGGCTATGTTTCGGCAAATGCTCTGATTTTTATTTCCGTCCGCAAGCTCGGAGCAAAGCTTGAGCAGCTTCTTCCCGGCAAACCTGTTGAAAAAACGGGCAGTAAAAAAAAGAATTTTATTACCGATGCAAAGTATCCTGCATTTAGTGTTTTCTTTGCATCCGTTCTTCCCGTTATTCCGAACGGTTTGATTCCGTATGTTGCATCAAAAACGAAAATCGGTTTCCGCTCATATATGCTTGCTGTAATGACGGGCTGCATACCGACGGTGCTGACGCTTTGTGCTGTCGGCGATCAGCTTGTGGAGGGTGATTTCCTTTCTGCGGCGCTGTATGTTGCACCCTTACTGCTGTTTGCCGGACTTCTTCTTTGGCAGCGCAAGAATATACTTTCACTGTACGAAAAAATTAAGCAGCGGACAGCGGAACACAAAGCAAAGAAAAAAACACAATGACAGGAGGCTTTATCGCGCAAAAATCGAATATGAAATATTGAAAGGGCAAACGCGCTGCGCTGCCCTTTTGTGCTGTTCAACTGTAGTGCGGATGAAAATAAGGAAACGAATTACAATGACAAACGCACATTCTGCGTCCGGACTCGCTGGATCTTTGCGGTTCGCGGAGCCATGAATCTTGATGCAAACCTTTCGCCGTAAACGGATTGAAGCGTGTCCACTCCGTCTTCATCGGTGACGGCAAGATTGGTTGCAATAATTGTTGCCTTGTCAAGATCCTGACGTTCGCAAACGATGGACAGCAGCGTCTCAATAGTGATATTTCGTATCATAGGCTCTGTTCCGAGATCATCAATTATCAAAAGATCCGGCAGTATGTAATCTGGTCGTTCGGAAGGTTCGTTGCGGAGGTTGTCCAGAGTTAATTGAATCAACTTATAAGCACTGATTTTCAGCACGGAGTAGCCGCGTTCAAGAACTCTTCCGCCGATGCAATTCAAAAGATAAGTTTTGCCGACTCCCGTTTCCCCTTGATAAAGCAGATCACGGCGTTCATTGTTCGGAAATGCGTTTGCATAGGCCTCGGCAGCATCACGAATGCGGCTCATTACATTTCTGTCCTTTGGATTTTTTTGAAGGTTCAAATCAAAATTCCTAAAGTTTTGAGCAGCACTGACACCGGAGCTTTCAAACACGGTGTTGATTGCAAGCTGGACAATGCAGCGGCAAAGTTCCCCACCGGCAACGCGGCCGGTATCATGACACAGCGTACATTCATATTGCGGGTCAAGATAATCGGCGGGAAAACCGGAGGATACAAGCAGTTCTCGACGCTCGCGCTGTTTTTTTTCTATAAGAGCGTTGGCGAGCCCACGAATTTCTTCGGAATTTCCCGCATTCATAAGCTGTCTGCCCATGTCGAATGCGATAGTCGCAAGGTTGTCATCAAGCTTTTTTATTTCGGGGCTGCGTGAATAGACCTCCTGCAGGCGGGAACTCTCAATACGGCGGGTTCTGCGTTTGCGTTCCGAAAGCTCGGTTTCAAGTTTTTTGCAGAAGGCGGCAGATTTAATCTTCATATACATCATCTCCGAGATCAACACCGAGAGCACGGAGCTCTTCGGCACTGTATTGACGCTGTTTGTAATTTAAAGCACGATTAACAGGTTTCCCCTTTGATGCAGCAGCTGCCGGATGTGCTGCATTGCTGCGCTCGGTTTCTTCCCGTGCAGCAGAAACCGATACGATTCCGCGTTCGTGCCAATCCGAAAGCATCCTTTTCATTTCTGCAAACGGAGTACTTTTCTTTGACGCAAGTTCGGCGGCATAAAGAATCAATTCGGAATTCATGCACCAGTCGCTGCACCAGAGTTCAACCTGCTGTCTGTCGGATGATGTTGGCGTGCGCTTAAGTCCGGCTCTGGCAAATGCGCGGCGTGCAAGCTCGGCAAGCATATCCTGCTCGCGCAGCAATTCGCGCATCTTTTCGGGCGAAACACTGCCGTTTTCATGGTATTTTCCGAGAATTGCATCAAGGTATTTGAAGTTCGGTTTATCGATTGCAACAACATCGCGGCAGGCGATTTCAATGGCTTCGTCACTGAAGCCCCATTGAGTTGTCCATTTTTTATACAGTTCAAGTTCGTCTTCGGTCGGAAGGCGGCTGTTGCGCCAGCGCTTTAGAATTGCGGCCGCGCCGCTTGCAAGATCGTTTTCCATTGAGAAGCTTTCCGCCACCGAATCAGCGGTTGTACGGCCCTCGGAAACAAGACGTTTGGCAACCGAATCCATATAGTTGATATGCACCCGTGCGCCTTTTTTTTCTATGCAATGCTGAACGATGAGCAGAGCGGCATCATCCTCAAACCCGAATATTTCCACCCAATCATAAATTTTCTGCAATTCCGCACCGGACATGTTTCTTGTTCCGAGAACAGCCTGCAAACGATGAACAAGCTTTGAGTAATGTGCGTTTTCGTTGTCAACGGGTCGCTTATCGGGAAGAGAGGCAGAAAGATTAAGATACTCTACGGAAAGCAGACTGCCGTCGATAATTCGCACAATACCGCATTTTTCCCAATAGCGGAAGGCTTCAGCAACCTGTGCATCGCTGAGCTTGAGTGCATCAGAAATCGAAACGGGGCTCGAAACCGCGCCGCCGGCAAGCATAAGCCCGTACAGATACACGCGCACGGCATTTTCGGGCGCATCCGGCACGAGTTCGGAAATAAAACGGTTGTCGACGACGGTAGTTCCAAAAAGGTCACGTCCCCTGAGTATTACTGTGTTCTGCATCGATTACCTCCTATCCATCCTGCCGCGGCGAAACATCGGGTTGGTTTCGCGTTCAAGCTGATTTTAGCATTTTACGGTTCATCTGTCAATCAATTCGGGGTGATAATGCGAAACATGCGAGAAAACAGGCAACGCGTTAAAGCAGCATTAATGTACATAACCAAGAAAATATCTGCATGGTCTTCACAGATTCGGTTTTGATTTCGAACTCCATTGACAGGTGCAAGTTATCCTGAAGCTGAGAATACCCTAAACATAATTGTATATCATGATCTTCCGAAAAAGTAATCGATAAACATTGACGATAGGCGAGGAATATGCTATACTCATAGAACACAATGTTTTGCGGCTGAGGCGGTATCACCCGTGGTTTTTCCGAAGACGGCAATGTATAAAAAGTCAACCGTTGAATGAATTCCGCGGGGCCGCGATGTGACGCGAAGCAAAAAAGAAAAACATTGGAGGAAGAAAATGAACAGATGTTCAAAACGCAGTTTCGGAATGAAGCTCATCGGCCTTATGACGGCAGCAATTATGCTTCTTGCATGTTGCATGCCCGCATTTGCGGCGGAGAGTGAAACACGGACCAACACCGAGAGCTTTCAGCTCCTGACCTATTCGGAGGATTCAGCATCCATGGGCAGCGGTTGGACGTGGGAAATCACGCTTCGAATCCGCAGCATCAGTCTTTCTGCAACCGAATGTATGGTTTTCAATCCGATGGAAACCGTTTATTCCTGCATTAAGAATCCGGTTTGCACAAACGACCTCGGTGTATACAACTATGAGAATACTGCGGTCCGTTACGACATCTATGCAAGCCGGGGAAACGCAAATTATTCCGGCGGCGAACAGCCTGCAATCGTTTGGAATCTCGGTGAAATCAACCCCGGTGATGTCATAACGATGAAGTTCAGAATCGATATTCAGGACTATTACTATGCCAACTTCCAGCTGCTCAATCAGTTCCTTGACGAGGGCGGAAGACTGTTCACAACAACCGGCACCGATGAAGGTCCGCGGTTTGTTTATAACGAAAACGGAGAGCAGGGTTCTGCGGAATTCGATGTGCCGCAGGCGGATGTTTCCGGCGGTTTTGTTCTTAAACATCACTACCTTGTAAATTCCGAGGGACAGCCAATTGATGAAAACGGCAACGTCGTCGCTGCACCCGAATTTGCAGCAATGGTTGCAGAACCGGAGTATTACACCATTGACGGAAGAACGAGTCTCTATTTCACGGATAACAGCTGGTCTCCGTATCCGTATTATAATGTGGAAACGACGGACGAGGTTGAGGGTTACACTCGCGTAGGCTTTGTTTACAACAACGGAGAGTTCTCCACCGAGCCCACATATGAAGTCCACATCAACTACAACCAGAGCCTCAATAACCTTTGGATTGCATACGAGAGCAACGGTTCGGCATTTGTTCCCGGCGATGTAAACGGCGACGGACAGGTTATGACAGACGATGCGCTGACCGCAATGCGCTGCGCACTCGGCCTTATCAACCTTGATGCTTCTCAGCTTCGCGCGGCTGACATGGACGGCGACGGTGCGGTTTCAACAGCTGATGCGCTTACGATCCTGCGCCTTGCAATCTGTGCTCGCTGAAGCATCATGAATGCAAGCTTGCCGACAAAGCATTGCAGCGGACAGAGCCAACAACTGTTCTCGAAAATGCTTTGTTGCCGGCAATTATCCGAAGGACAGTGTCGGTCTTAACTCTGCCCGAACAGAAAATGCAATTTTCTTGAAGATTGCGGTGTCCTTGGCCGCAACTCATGCGTGATTCCCAAACAGGAAGGGAAAAAGGAACGGGACGAACCGTACCCAACATGCGGTGCGTCCTTTTCTTTACGACATGATAAATATATGGGATATTGCGAAAAAAACATGAAAAAACTCCTTGCAAGCCTGTAAGGAAAATGTTATAATATTATGCCAACACCTTGCGCCGCAGCAAGTGCGGTGCCACATGACCATAAGGAGGTGAATTAAGTGAATAAGTACGAATGTCTGTATGTTATCGTGCCTGAGCTTAATGAGGAGGAAACCAAGTCCGTAATCGAAAAGTTCAACGGTGTTATCACCGCAAACGGCGGCATGATCGAAAATGTTGATGAATGGGGCAAGCGTCGTCTTGCATACACCATCGACTACAAGACCGAAGGCTACTATGTTCTCGTTGTGTTCGACGCACCCGCCGAGCTGCCCGCAGAACTTGAGCGTAACATGAAGAATGATGAAAAGATCATGCGCTACAAAGTGACCCGTCATCATGCATAAACCTTGAGAAAGGATTTAGAATGAACAAGATATTTCTTATTGGTAATCTCACGGGTGATCCCGAACTGCGCACAACGCCGAACGGCATAACCGTATGCACGATGAATCTTGCCGTCAATCGACGTTTTTCGGGCAATCGCGAAGAACGTCAGACAGACTTCTATCGCGTGACTGCATGGAGACAGCTTGGCGAAACTTGTTCAAGGTTCTTGAGCAAGGGCAAAAAAATCGCTGTTGTCGGCGAGTTTGTGCCGCGTACATATGAGGGGAAGGACGGAGCAACCCGAGTTTCTCTCGAAGTCACGGCCGAGGAGATCGAATTCCTTTCTCCGCGCGATGCAGCAGGCGGTCAGAGTTATCCGCAGCAGGGATATCAATCCAACCAGCAGGGCTACAACAGAAATTATCCGCCTCAGGATTATCAATCCGCACAGGACGGCGGCAATTTCTCCGCTTCCCGTCAAAACAGTTGGCAGGACGGGAGGGGGCAGCAGTCTGCGCGTGACGGTTTCGCGGCAAATTCTTTTGATTCCGCAAACAGCTCCGGCAGTGCAACTGATGGCTTTACTGAGATTTCCGATTCGGATTTACCGTTTTAATTTTGCGAAAGGAGTAAATTTCAATGGAAGACCGCAAAATGAAGCCCCGTCCCAGGAAGGGCAGGCGCAAAGTCTGTCAGTTCTGCGTTGATAAGGTTGAACATATCGACTACAAAGACGCTGCAAAACTCCGCAAGTTCATCACTGAGCGCGGTAAAATCATGCCCCGCCGTATGAGCGGTGTATGCGCAGAGCACCAGAGGGCGCTCGCATCCGCAATCAAATCTGCACGTCAGGTCGCTCTGCTTCCTTACGTCCAGGACTGATTACAATAGCTGAACCGTATTGAGCGTTAAGCTCATAAATAGCGTAATGAACATGATTAGGCTGCTGTCAACAGTGCTTTGTTGGCAGCAGCCTTTTTACTGCGAAAAAACGACCCCTTTCGGTCATGTTTTCAGCAGTATAAAACAAGCCGGAAGATGCGAATGCCCGTTTATCTGCTTATGCAACGGATAAACGGGCATTTAAATGCTGAATGATAAATCAAAAGCAGTCAGTAATTAATCCAACATCTGTTTGGGGCCTGCATTAATGATGTTTTCGGGCATGTTGTTATATTTGCTGAAATTCTTTATGAACATTGCAGCAAGTTTTTTGGCCTGTTCATCGTAGGCATCCTTATCGGCCCACATGTCGCGCGGGTTAAGAACCTCGGCGGGAACGTTGGGGCAAGTTTGGGGAACGAGTACGTTAAAGATGGGGTGAAGCTTATATTCAACATCGTTCAGTTTGCCTTCAAGTGCGGCAGTGACCATTGCGCGTGTGTATTTTATCTTCATGCGGCTGCCGACACCGTAAGGACCGCCGGACCAGCCTGTGTTGATAAGGAACACGTTTGCGTTATGTTCATCGATTCTCTTACCAAGCATTTCTGCATATACGGAAGGATGCATCGGAAGGAAAGGCGCACCGAAGCAGGTTGAGAAGGTCGCCTGCGGTTCCTTAATGCCGCGTTCGGTTCCCGCAAGCTTGCTTGTGTAACCGGAAACAAAGTGATACTTTGCCATATCTTTTGTAAGCTTTGAAATCGGCGGCAAAACACCGAAGGCGTCAGCTGTCAGGAATATGACGGTTTTGGGGTGATTGCCCATGCCGGGAATCACACAGTTGGGGATATACTCAACCGGATAGGCGGCACGTGTATTTTCGGTTATTGAGGAATCCGCAAAGTCAAGTTTGCGGGCATCGTCCATAATGACGTTTTCGACAAGCGTACCGAACTTTATTGCATCCCAAATCTCGGGTTCGTTTTCCTTTGAAAGGTTGATACACTTTGCATAGCAGCCGCCTTCAAAATTGAAAACGCCGTTATCGGACCAACCGTGTTCGTCATCGCCGATCAGCCAACGATCGGGATCGGCGGAAAGCGTTGTTTTGCCGGTTCCGCTGAGTCCGAAGAACAGCGCAGCATCGCCGTCATCGCCGATGTTTGCAGAGCAATGCATGGGGAAAACACCCCTTTGCGGCATGAGAAAATTCATAACGGAGAACATGCCTTTTTTGATTTCGCCGCTGTAAAGCGAGCAGGCGACTGTTACACGATGCTTTTCGAAATCAAGTATGATTGCCGCTTCGGAATTCACGCCGTCAGCAGCGGGGGAACACTTGAATCCCGGTGTGCAGAGAACGGTGAAACCGGGAACGAAAGTATCGAGCTGCTCCTTGGAGGGGCGAACAAATGCCTGAGTTGCAAACAATGCGCTTGCAGCGTTTTCGCAGACAACACGAACGGGAAGCGCATATTGCGGATCTGCACCGACAAAGCCATCAACAACAAAAACTTCGCGGTTTTGCATATATGCACACATTTTAACATAGATTGCATCTGCTTTCTCACTGCTGATCGGCACATTCACCTTGCCCCAGTCAATAAGATTATGCACGGAAGGTTCATCAACGATGAAACGATCATCGGGGGAACGACCCGTGTATTTTCCGGTGTTGATAACAAATGCACCGGTGCTGCAAAGCTTGCCTTCGCCTCTTTCGAGTGCATGTTCAACAAGTTCAGCAGGTGCGAGGTTGCGATAAACAGCCTTGGGGTTAAGAATGCCCATTTGTTCAAGATATGCTTTCATATTCATGCTCCTTTCAGCATCAATCGCTTTATTGAACGGTTTTATTTCCTGATGAAGAGAATCCCGAGCGTCCTGGGGCCGCAGTGGCTTGCAACGGTACAACCGGCCGTCGTCAGAATGACTTCATCAAAGTCCGCAATTTCACGCACAAGCTTTACACACTCCTGAACAATTTCGTCGGGAGTTTCCGTGTAAGTAATGAATATGCGATGGCTGCGGATATCATTGCGCCCTTCAAGGCGCTCTTTGATATAGTTTTTGAGGCAGCGTTCCCATGACCCGCGGTATTTTTTAGCAACACGCATCTTGCCGTTTGCGACTTCAATACCGGGATGCAGCTGCAGAAGGTTTGCCCCGAGAGCGGATACAGCCGAGCAGCGTCCGCCGCGAACCATGTAGTCCAGCCTGTCTAAAACGAAGCTGGTTTCAACATTCGGGATGATGTCTTCATCAAGTGCCTTTTTAATCTCTGCACCGTTAAGACCCTTTTCGGCCATGTCGCAGGCTTCGAGCACAACGTGTCCAACGCCGCTTGAAAGGTTGAGGGAATCAACAACAAAGACCTTATCGTTGCCTTCTGCAGCAATGCATGCATTGCTGTAGCTTGATGAAAAGTGAGAGCTGATTGTGATAAAAACAACATCGCTCCCGTCCGCTGTCATCTCCGCAAATGCCTTTTGCAGAGCTTCAACGCTCGGAGCAGCTGTCTTGGGAAGCGTTTTTGCTTCGCCGCACCGTTTGAGCAGCTCGCGCATTGTGATATCCACACCGTCGCGATACTCCTCGTCGCCTATCTGCACATAAAGCGGCATAACGGTAACGCCGCGCTGACTGTACAGATTTGTTCCGTGAACCTCGTTCAAAAGGTCCGCCGTGCTGTCACAGCAAATTTTGACCATAAAATAACTCCAAAAAATAAAGAAATATAATACCTCTGTAATTGTAGCACAACCTGCTGAAACTGTAAAGCCGATAAGCATGTTTTTTGCAGGAATAACAACTAATATATAAATACTTTTCCCTCGGAAGGCATGTGATTCGGCATTCGATGCAAAAAGCCCCGACGCCGTGGCTGAGGGGGCTCATAAAATATAAAACCTTTTACCTAATGTTATGTCCGCACGGAGAAAACATCGTTTCCGTGCGGCACATTAATGCAGGCAGGTCGATGCTCTATTCTATGCCGAGGCAAAGACGGGCAAGTACAATTGCATCATCAAGCTGAACAGCATCATCTGCATTCATATCCGCATCATCAAGCTCAAGCTGAGGTATAATGCCCATTGCGGAGCGCATTATTGTCAATGCATCGGGAAGTGAAATGCTTCCGTCGGCGTTGACGTCGCCGCCGCAAACCATAGTGACGTTCGAAATGCCGTCCTCCGCACCAATGACGAAATCACCTTCGGCATTAGAGCCGATCAACTCACCGCTGCAAAAATACCTGTGCATTGTTGAGTCGCTGTAGGTTGACGAACGGAAAACGACACTGCGGCCAGCACGTTTCATGTCGAGATAGCCGCGTCCGAGACACTTGACGGTAAATGTGCTTTCAAAACCGGCAAGGTCAACACGAACGGATGAAATTCTTGCTTTGACATCGAACCCGGTAACGGGAGCTCCGCCGACGATTTCAATATCGTTTGCGCGGCACACGGGAGTAATAAAGCTGAATGCAGTAAGATTCGGACAATTATTTGCATGTATGGACGGAGTTCCCGCCATGAACAGACGAATTTCGCTCACCTGCGTTTCGGAAAGAATCAGATTTCCTCCGAGAAAAACGTCCGCACCGAGAAAGCAGGGATTCGGAATGTATGGTGTAACATAGTTAGTAAATGTGTGCAAATAATTGTTTTCCCACGTCATGTTGTTCATCAGCATGAGCTGTTCGATGCTGTCGGGATCATATTCTGTCGGATGCTGATAGAATGTGGACAGTATCTCGGTGCCGTTGCTGATATCCCCATTGTGGCAAGGTTGTGAATAGAACTCCTGCATAAGACGGATATCAAGGGTGAGTTCGTCATCCGTTGCCGCAAACGCGGAAAACGATGCAAGAAGCATTGCAGCACTCAAAACGAGCACAATAGACAGTTTGAAAAGTCGATTCATGGTAACCTCCGTATCTGATCTGAAAGATAAGTTGAAAACCTGCTGCTCGAAAGGGCAGTATCAGGCGCTCAAAAAGCTGCATTGCAAAATTCAAAGCATCTTTTTACTTCAATTTATTATATCATTCTTGAACCTGCTGCGCAAGTGCATAATAAAATATATTAGAACGGATTCTGCAAATGAGCATATTCTTTTTTTGTCACCGTTGATTCGAATTTGGGTATTGATATTATATTCGTGGCATAGTATAATTCAATCTAAGAAAAGCTTGCTTTGCTTTTGCAGCTGAAATGAAAGGACACTCGTGATTGTCGGGTGGGAAAAACATATGCAAATTAACTACATTGATGATAACTCCTCAGAACGGCTGCCGGAACCGGAATCCTTTGACAACATCTTTGCAAATATCGGCGAACTGCGCGAATTGCAGCATATACACACTGCTGCCATGATGCAGCTGCGGCTGAAATTTGAAATCCTCAACAGTGAGTTCAGGGTTCATCATCATCGCAATCCGATTCATCATATTGAGAGCAGACTTAAATCGACCCGAAGCATGTACAACAAACTTGTTCAGCGCGGCTTTCCTACGAGCATTGAATCTGCAAAGAAGAACCTTAACGACATTGCCGGTGTGCGCGTTGTGTGCTGCTATATTGACGATGTTTATGATATGGAAGATATGCTTCTGCGTCAATCGGATGTTAGGCTCATTGAACGCACGGATTATATAAAAAATCCTAATTTTAACGGATATCGCAGTCTTCATCTTGATGTTGAGATCCCTGTGTACCTGTCCTCAAAAACCGAGTATGCGCGTGCGGAAATTCAGCTCCGAACTGTGGCAATGGATTTTTGGGCAAGCCTTGAGCACGATTTGCGTTATAAATCAACCAAGAACATTCCGGAAGACATAAGCCGCGAAATGTTCAACTGCGCAGATGAAATTGCAGCAATAGACGTACGAATGCAGCGCATATATAAACAGATTCAAAAGCTCTGATTCTCGGATGCTTAACACTTTTTTGATAACAAAAAGAGCAGGGCTGACGCAGGTTTTCGATAATTGATAATTGAATCAAAGATTATCGGTTTGACCGATGCAGCACTGCTCTTTTAAATGTGTACGTAAATGCATCTGTGTTTCTTACAGAAATTTTAATACTGCGCTCTTTCGCCTCCGATGAGCTTGGGGCGGTTGCGTGCCATGGTGACATTTGCGCAGCCGATTTTTGTGTTTTCATTATGAATCGGAACGCAGACCGGACGCATATGCATTCCGATGAAAACGCCGCCGATATCTATTCCTGCACGGGCGCGCATCTTTATATCCTCAACAACGACCGGATCGGTAAACTGCTGCATTGCCTGAACGCTCCACGCTCCGCCGGCGTGAAGCGCAGGCTTCACCGAAACCTGTTCAAAATCATACTTTTCCATGCATTCGCGTTCAACAACAATTGCTCTGTTGAGATGCTCGCAGCATTGACACGCGAGAAAAAGGCCCTTGCCGTGAACATAGGGGAGGACTGTTTCCATAATTGCTCGCGCCGCATCCTCTGTTGAATGGGTTCCCATATGGAAACCCATCACCTTGCTCGTGCTGCATCCGATGACGAGTATGTCTCCCTTACGGAGCGTGTAATGTCCTTCACTGCAATTGCGGAAGAGTTCTTCCATAACTGCTGCGGTTTCCTGCTTAAGGGTTTCGATTGAAAAATCCATTTTTATACCTCATTGTGCCGCGCTCATATCATGGCGGACGGCATCCTTTCAAAAATGATTCCAACGGTATTATACCCCTGCAGCGGTGCTTTTTCAACCGGATTCGGAGAGTAATTAAAAGAGAATGCCGGGCAGGGAATCAGTCGTCGTGCTCCTTGAATCCTTCGCCGTATGCGGCATCAACGGATGTTATCATGACAAAAGCCTTGCTGTCACATTCATGCGCAATACGCTTAATGCTGAAAACTTCGGCTTTTGAACACGTGCAGAACAGGATCTGCTTACTGTTGCCGGTGTATGCGCCTTTGCCGTCTGCAACGGTGACTCCGCGTTCGATCTCTTCGCCGATGCGCCTTGCAACATTGTCTCCGTTGGAAGTGACGATGATAAGAAGTTTGCGGGAATCGATACCATACATCAGCTTGTCGACTATCAGGCTGTATCCGATGGTCATTATCATGCCGTACAGGACGGCGTTTATGTTGCCGTAAACGATCCAACCGAGCATAATGATAACACCGTCAACAGCGAGGGATATGCTTCCTATTGAAAGCTGGGGGTTCTTTTTGCGAATTGCAAGAATGACAAAGTCTGAACCTCCGGTTGAAGAATCGCGCATATAAATGAATGCAAGCCCGGCGCCTGCGAGTATGCCGCCGAAAATTGCAGCCAAAATCGGCTCTCCCGTGTATGTCGGCAGGAGCGGCATAATATAGTCCACGATAACGGCAGAAATAAGAATCGTCTTTACCGAACGCAGGAAGAACATCTTGCCGAGAGTTCGAATGCAGATAAGAATGATCGGAATATTGATAATGACAGTGCAAAGTCCGATCGGAATTTTGCCGCCCGTTATATAATTGACAAGAATTGCAAGACCCGAAACGCCGCCGGGTGCAAAATTTGAAGAAACGGCAAAAGTATACATGCCTGCCCCGTAAAGAACGCTGCCGATTATGTCGTACAGAACATCGATAAGCAATGTTTTGGGGTCGATTTTAAGCTTTTCGGCTTTTTTTTCACTCATTTGAACACAGTCCTCCGTTGTTTTTGATGTTTTCGGAAGGATGAATTTTCATCCCACTATACAGCTAAAGCATTTTAACACTGCAACAGGATATTTACAACCCCATTTTGTAAATATATACATTGTTCGGCAACATATTGACTTTCCGCGGCAATCGAGTAAAATACACTGAGAAGAGTGAATGACTCGGTTCGAAAGGAATCATGTTTTTATGAATATTTATGTTGCAATGCCTGTTACGCAGGAACATATCAATACACTTAAGGCTTCCTGCCCGGAAGGCAATTTCGAATTCGCCCGAGTGTTGAACGGAGCTGATGAAAGATGCGCAAAAGACCCGTTTGAATTGAACCGCGAAATGATTAAGTCCGCAGATGTTGTTGTCGGCAATATCCCTGTCGATATTCTTCCGGAATGCACACGGCTGAAGCTTTTGCAGCTTAACATGGCCGGGTCGGACGCCTATGCGGGTAAACTTCCTGCGGGAGCTGAGCTTGCAAACGCAAGCGGTGCATACGGACTTGCAATCAGTGAACATATGCTTGGAATGCTTTTGATGTTGATGAAAAAGCTTGATGTCTATCGCGACAATCAGAACAAGGGACTTTGGCGCGATGAAGGAAACGTTGAAAGCATAGAAAATGCAAAAGTTCTTGTTGTCGGGCTTGGCGATATCGGAGGAGAATTTGCAATGCGCTGCAAAAAACTCGGCGCGTACTGCATCGGAATACGCCGCAGCAAAGCTGCAAAACCGGATTTTGTGAATGAGCTGCACACTCTTGAAGCACTGGATAACCTGCTTTCGGATGCGGACGTTGTTGCGCTTGCTTTGCCGAACAGTACAGAAAGCCGCGGATTGATGAACGAAGAGCGGCTGCTCAAAATGAAGCGCGGTGCGATACTGCTCAATGTCGGAAGGGGCAATGCCGTGGATACCGATGCCCTTGTCCGCGTTTTGAACAGTGGTCGAATTAAAGCCGGGTTGGATGTTACCGATCCGGAACCGCTCCCTCAGGGGCATCCGCTTTGGAACTGTCCCGGGGCATTGATAACGCCGCATATTTCCGGTTATTATCATCTTAAACAGACGCATGACAGAATAATTGAAATTGCAGCGGCAAATATTCGAAGCCTGCTCGACGGAAAGCCGATTTTAAATGCAGTTGATGCTGAAACCGGTTACCGAAAGCCGGATAACAGGTTTTGACACTTTGAACAACAGATTCGGATGTTTTTTGCAAAGTGGCGGTATAAAGTCCTTGACGTAATTTGGTTTAAATGGGATTTATCCGTTTGAAAAAGGAAAAGCGTGACTCATCGTCAACGCGATCAGCTTGATATATTAGTTTTGGGGTATTGCTCATTTTGCTCCAATGTGCTACAATGAACCGTATCAGGCGTGTACCCGTAGCCCAGCTGGATAGAGTGACAGACTCCGACTCTGTAGGTCATGGGTTCGAATCCCATCGGGTACGCCAGACGAACCTCTTTTGCACGGCAAGAGAGGTTTCTTTAATTCTTTGCGTACCGAAGCCGCAAAAATAATACGAAGAGTAATTCAAACCATTGCAGAAAGATTCTCGAACGCACGGAGCCGCTTATGAATAATCGGCAAACGCGACGCAAAGCAACCGGAAATCATGGCGGGAGCAGTGCCGAAGGCAATCTAAGCAAAGAAACCGAAACGGGTTTATTCCTGCAATCATAATTTTTGGGTAACGCCGCTGTCAGTACTCCCGGAGCGTATAACGGACAGAATATTCGATATTGCTCTCAGAAACTGATATACAGATTGTTTGTTTATCCGGTTCGTGCTTTCTTAATTGAATGTTGTGCGGTCGGCTGTGGCCGGTGCAACGAAGAATGTGAAAAATAAGCAATAAATGTTAAAAATATTAAAACATCAAACCGTGAACGCTGCAGCAATCCGGTGTATCTGTCAATGTTGGATTTATGTACAACATGAGCAGGTGGTTGTATGAATATGAAAATATTATTCTATATCGACATAATAATGCATTACGAATGCTGAAAATATCATAAAGACGGGATTAAAACTATCGAACTCTTGTCCTTGCAAATCGGGCAAATATGCTGTATAATCTATCTTGACTAACTCTATCGGTAGGAGAATTGGTATGGATAAGAATCACATAAACCTCTGCCTTTCGGGACAGAGTTTTCGGATAGTAACTGATGATGACGTTGATTACGTCAAACAACTTGAAAAGAGAATCAACTCAAGGATTGAAAGCTATAAAAAGCGTTATCCTCAAATGAGCGCAACGCGCTGCACATTGCTTGCAATGCTTGAATTAGAGGATGAGCTTGCAAGAGCCAAGGAAAACTACGAGGCTCTGGATGCAAAGATTTCTCAGCTGCGCAATATGCCGCGTATTAATACGCCCGCCGCAAGGCTGGCATCGGCGCGAAATGGGCAGCAGATGCCAAATGCAGAAAGAAATCTGCCCACAGCGCCTGCTCACAGCAGCACAGGCAGCACAATTGAAAACACTGCCGAAACGGCAGCGGAATCCGGCACGCTTGTCGGCGGCTGAGACAGCGGACGTTTTTGCATTAATTAATTGATGTGCCGCTAATACTGAATAACATGCGGCTGTAAAAGGATTGTTTTGGTAAAGATGGAATTGCTTTCACCCGCCGGCAGCAGGGAAGCACTGACTGCGGCAGTACAAAACGGAGCTGATGCAGTCTATTTTGGCGGCGGCAGCTTTAATGCACGACGTTTTGCAGACAATTTTGAAGGTGACGGGATTATTTCCGCCGTCGATTACTGTCACGAACGCGGAGTGCGTGCTTATATTACATTAAATACGCTCGTATTCGATCGTGAGCTTTGTGATGCACTTGTTTTTGCAGAGCAGCTATATCGAATCGGAGTTGATGCCGTGCTTGTGCAGGATCTGGGGCTTGCCGGGCTCATTTGCCGTAATCTGCCGGAGCTTACGCTTCACGCAAGCACTCAAATGGGTATTCATGACTTAGGCGGGCTTCAATACTGCAAACGCATAGGGCTGACCCGTGCGGTGCTTGCACGCGAAACAAGCCTTGCTCAGATAAAATACCTTTCGAATAACTGCGATATTGAACTTGAGACCTTCGCGCACGGTGCACTGTGCATGAGCTTTTCCGGAAGCTGTCTGTATTCCTCGATGTCCGGTGAGCGCAGCGGCAACAGAGGCACATGCGCTCAGCCTTGTCGAAAGAACGCAAGCATTTTCGCTCGACCGTCCGATAAAGATTTTTGCTTGTCACCGAACGATATATGCATGATTGAGCACCTGAATGCATTGCAAAGAGCGGGCGTGGCATGTGTCAAAATTGAAGGCAGGATGAAAAAGCCTGAATATGTTGCAGCGGTAACGCGCTGTTATCGTGCGGCACTTGACGGGGCGGATGCATCAACAATCGCAAGGCTGAAGCAGGAACTCTTTGCTTTTTTTAACAGAGGCGATTTTAATACAGCGCATCTGTACCGCGACTCGGTTAAAACGGATCGAGTCGGAAACAGCAAACCGGATAAAGCTGCTTTGGCTGCAGCCAGGCAAAGCATACAGGGAGAGAATCGCAGGCGCGAGGTTGACATGACGCTTACACTATCCGTCGGAAGCGCGGCACAGCTGAACATTGCCGATGGAGAACACGCTGTTTCAATGTCGGGTGCTGTTGTGCAGACGGCAAGCAAGCCGCAGCAGGCGGAATTGTACGCGGAACGATTGAAAAAACTCGGGAATACCCCGTTCGCTGCACAAAAATGCACCGTTCGGATGAATCCCGATTGCTATATTTCGGCCGCGGAGCTGAATGCGTTGCGCAGGGAATGTATAAACGAAATGCTCAACATGTATCATGTACGCAACACGGTTCCGGTATTTGATGAAACGGCGGCAGCAGATGTGCGAAATATCCGTATTACGGCGGACCGGCAAGTATATTCAGCGGGATTCCTGTATGCAAGGGTGTCAAATGTTATGGCTGCTGAAGCTGCGGCAAAAGCGGGAGCGGAGTTTATTGCATTTGAACCGTGTACATTTGATGACAACGCAACGCAGATAAACGGGCTTTTGAAGCTCAGAGAAAAGTTTGCAAACGGGCAGAGGCTGCTTCTTGCGCTTCCGAATGTCATTATCACCGAAAAACAGCATCAATGCTTCAGGTTGTTTGCCGAATCAGGTGCTTTTGACGGCATTGAAACAAATAATATCGGTCAAATCGCCTTCTTCGATTATTTTAAAAACGATTCGGCGGAGTTCGATGCAATGCAAAACGAAAAAAACTGCAAAAAACATGCTCCGTTGAGCGATGGATTTATTCGAATCGCAGGCATCGGCATGAATGCAATGAACAGCTTTACAATGAAATGTCTGACAGAGTTGGGATATGACTATATAATGCCTTCGCCCGAACTGACCGGAGTGCAGCTTGCGTCAATTGCAGAGCATTCTGCCCTTGCCGGCAGAATGCTTATCGGCATACACGGCAGAACTCCGCTTATGCAGCTGCTGCACTGCCCGATAAAGGAGCATAAAGGCTGTCAAAACTGCATGGGAATTGCAGGCGCCGTCACGGATGAAGCGGGAAGGGTTTTCCCGTTGGTAAACATTCGTTATCCCGATAACTGCCTTGTTCGAATGCTGAATTGCCGCACGACAGATTTGATAGATTTGTTTGACAAAATTCCTCAAACGGCAGGATATGTACTCAACTTCGTCGGGGAACAGATTGACGAAGTTACCGAACGAATTGCTGCTGCAAACGAAGCAAAGAACGGAAAACGGCAAACGCAGTATCCAAACTCGACTCGCGGTCATTGGGTGCGGAAGGTGGAATGAAGACGAGATAGACTGTATGTCTGAAAGGATAAAAATGATTACGGATAAAGTGCTGAAAACACTTGAATATGATAAAATTCTTAAGAAACTGCACATGCATTGCGGCTGCTGCGTGAGTCGTGAGCTTGCAGATGAGCTTCGGCCGAAGACGGAATTTGATGATGTTAATGCAGAACTTCGCCTTACAAGCGAGGCGGAAACATACTTTCTGCGCACGGGTTATTCACCGATTGATGATTTCCCGGATATTCGTTCAACACTTAAACGCATGAATGCGGCCCTTTATTTAAGCTGTGAAGAATTGCTGAACATCGCAAAAGCACTAAAGGCTGTTCGAGTTGCGCGCGAACAGCTCACGCCACTGACCGCAGCGAATGATGGTGACAATTCAACGGATGAAATTCCGTGCGCGCTTGCAAATCTTGCGTGCGGGCTTGTTGCACATAAGTATATTGAGGATGAATTGAATCGCTGTATTTTGAGCGAAGATGAACTTTTTGACGGAGCTTCACCTGCACTTGCCAGAATTCGCCGCAATAAACGTATTGCAAATGAAAGGGTTCGCGAAAAGCTGAACAGCATAATTCGTTCTTCAACGTATTCAAAGTATTTGCAGGATCCGTTAATAACGATTCGCAACGGACGTTTTGTTGTTCCCGTTAAACAGGAATATCGGCAACAGATTCCCGGACTTATTCATGACCAGTCCGGAAGCGGGCAAACGCTGTTTGTTGAACCTGCCGCAGTTGTGGAACTCGGAAACGAGTATAAAAAGCTTGTAATTGAAGAACAAGCCGAAGTCGAACGAATTCTTACTGAGTTGACTGCGCTTGTAAAACCATCGGCAAATGACATATACACCGACCTTCAAACCCTCGGCATTATTGATCTTTGCTTTGCAAAGGCGAAGCTTGTCAAAGAAATGAAGGCGGTTTGCCCGAAAACAAACGCTGAGGGACGAATTAAAATCGTTCGGGGCAGGCATCCGCTTATTCCGAATTATTCGGTTGTTCCGATTGACATAAGACTCGGGACGGATTTCACGACGCTTATCGTTACAGGTCCTAACACGGGCGGCAAAACCGTAACGCTTAAAACCACCGGGCTGTTTACTTTGATGGCTCAGTCAGGCATGTTCGTGCCTGCAAATGTCGGCACGGAAATTGCTGTTTTTGAAAGTATTTTTGCTGATATCGGAGATGAACAGAGCATTGAGCAGTCGCTTTCAACGTTTTCGAGCCACATTCGAAATATTGTCGGCATTCTTGAAGCTGCGGACGACAGATCCCTTGTACTTTTGGACGAACTGGGAGCAGGAACCGACCCGATCGAGGGCGCGGCACTCGCAATGAGCATACTTGAGGAACTGCATTCCCGCGGCTGTTTCACAATTGCAACAACGCATTACAGCGAGATTAAGGCTTTTGCACTGACACGACCCGGAATGGAAAACGCATCCATGGAGTTTGATGTTGATAAACTCTGCCCGACGTATCGGCTTTTTATCGGCATCCCGGGCAAATCAAATGCGTTTGAAATAAGCCGTCGGCTTGGTATCGATGAATATATACTTGATAACGCAAAAGCATTCATCAAAAAAGAGGATACGGATTTTGAAGCAATTCTGTCAGATGCAGAAATGAAGAAACGCCGCGCCGAGGAAGAAATGGAACTTGCGGAACAGGCGCGTGCAGAGCATGACAGGCTTGCCGAGGAGCTGAAAGCGGAGCGGGAAAAACTTGAACGTGAAAAGGCGGAGCTTCGCGCCAAGGCAAAGGAAGAAGCACGAAAAATAGTTGACGCTTCCCGCCGCGAGATGGAACAGATAATCATGCAGATCCGTGCTGTTAAAACCATTGATCAGCGTGCCGCTGACAGGATTATCCAACAGGGAAGAGACGCTGTGCGCAAGGCGGAGAGTGAACTTGCCGAGGACCTGCCGAAACTGAAAACCGGTGACGGAAAACCTCCGAAAATGGTCGTGCCCGGGCAGACTGTAAGTGTCGTAAGCCTTGGAAAGAACGCAACAGTGCTCTCAAAACCGGACAAGAACGGTGAGGTTCAGGTTCAGGTTGGAATAATCAAACTTTCCGTTCGATTGGACGATATCAGGCTTTCAAACGAAAAAACCGAAAAGAAGACAAATGTCAAGGTTGAATATAACCCTGCAAACACTGTCGGATTGGAGTTGGATATTCGCGGTATGCTTGTTGACGAAGCAAAGCCTATAGTTGACAAATACCTGCTCGATGCACACCTGCAGGGGTTGAGTGAGGTTAATATCATTCACGGAAAGGGTACGGGTGCGCTTCGCGCCGGAATACAGCAGTACCTCAAGAACCACCCGCATTGCAAAGCGTTCCGCAACGGCAACTACGGAGAGGGTGATTACGGCGTTACCGTTGTCACTTTGAAATGAGCAAAAGGCGAATTTGCGTGCACATATTTACTGAGGGGATAGGCAAGTGATTATTGTTTCAAGTTGTCTTGCAGGCAGGTCGTGCAGGTATGACGGCACGGCAAAGCCGAATGAAAAGATTATGCGCATGGTGCGTGAAGGTTTTGCGCTCCCTGTTTGTGCGGAGGAACTGGGCGGACTTCCAACTCCGCGCAAACCGTGCGAGATAATCGGCGGAGACGGCATGGATGTGCTTGACGGCAAAGCATATGTTCAAACCGAGGATGGAGCGGATAAAACAGCCGAGTTTATTGTGGGTGCAAATGCCGTGCTTGCACTTGCAAAAGAATGCGGTGTAAAAAGCGCGATTTTAAAAGCAAAGAGTCCGTCCTGCGGCTGCGGGAGAATTTACAACGGATGCTTTCGCGGAGAACTCCGTCCGGGATACGGGGTTACGGCTGCACTGCTTGAAAGGAACGGCATTCACGTTCAAATGGAGGAGTGACGAACGTTATGGAAAACGATAGAACGCTCATGAGCGAAAAAATACTTGTTGTTGATGATGATGAGAAAATCTGCCAGATACTGTCGCTCTATCTTCGCAGCAAGGGATACGAAGTGTTCACCTGTCAAAGCGGCAGCAAAGCAATTACAAGTTTTGAAGAATTCAGTCCGGATCTCGTTCTGTTGGATGTTATGCTTCCCGGGATGGACGGTTGGGAGATACTCAAACGAATTCGAAAGATCAGCAATGCACCGGTGATCATGCTTACCGCAAAGGGTGACACAACAGACAGGGTTCAGGGGCTTGATTGCGGTGCAGATGATTATGTTGTCAAACCATTTGATTCAAAGGAGCTTATTGCACGGATACGAGCCGTGATGAGAAGGTCCGGACAGCCGGAAGAGATTGAAAAACATATCAAAATCGGCAGCCTTGATATCGACACAAACAATCGTGTTGTGTATGTTGACGGCAGCAGAATCGAGCTTGCACCGAAGGAGTTCGATTTGCTCTGTTATTTTATCCACAATAACGGTAAAGTGCTTACACGAGGACAGCTGCTGGATGATGTTTGGGGCTTTGAGTTCTATGGAGACAGCAGAACGGTTGATGTTCACGTCAAGCGTCTGCGTGATAAACTTGGACAGAGCGATTTTTGGTCAATTCGAACCGTGTGGCGGGTCGGCTATAAATTCGAACGCTTTGATTTACCGATGGACGATGCGGACAAATAAATCATTTGCTTCGGACTATAAACACGAACTTGCCCAAATTCAAAGGCGGTATTGACCGCGAGGGCGGTGCAGCAGGAGGAAAAATGCTCAGAACGCTGTTTTCAAGGATGTTGGCGGCATATCTTTCCGTTATCATCATTGTGTTGATTGCGCTTGGGTTCATGGCAAGCAGCATTTTTCACGATCACTATATAGAAAAAATCAAGTCCGAACTTGTACGTGAGGCGGATGCGATTTGCCGCATAGTCCTTGAAGAATACATGGATGACGCAAAACGCCCCGTTGCAAAAGAAAAACTGTTCGCAATAGTACGTCAATATGAAGCATTGCTGCAGCTTTGCTTCATTGATCCTTCGCTTGGAATAAGAAGCTTCTACGATGAAAAAAATGCATCAAAATGGCAGGCGAGCGAAGAATTCGATGTTGAGACCCTTGCAAAAAACATTGTTTCTCAAACCAATTTCGAATACGGCTATGCTTACGACCTTTTAGACGGATACACAACCGTTCGAACACTCACGGTGACATGTCCGATAAGCACCGCCGAGAATATCACTGTCGGAGCATTGATGCTGCATTACGATATGGACGGAATATATGCATCGCTGAACAAACTGTACATTGATGTTTTCGCCGCTGTAGCGGGTGCAGTGCTGATAACGATTCCTATTGCGTTCATAATTTCGAAGTATATAACAAAGCCGGTATCTCAGATAAACGATGCCGTAACGGCTTTTTCGCGGGGGAACTATGACAGCAGAGTTAAAGTCGGAAGAATGGATGAGCTTGGTGAGCTTGGCATCAGTTTCAACGATATGGCGGACAAAGTCTCGGAACTTGAAAAAATGCGGCGCGATTTTGTTGCAAATGTATCTCATGAGCTGCGGTCGCCGCTTTCATCAATTCGCGGCTTTCTCGAAGCAATGGAGGATGGCACGATTCCGACGGACGAACATGAAAAATATATCGAAATCGTTCTTGACGAGACCCGTCGGATGTCCGGAATGGTCAATGATTTGCTTGATATTGCCCGAATTGAATCCGGTCAATACAAGCTTAATTTGTCGGTTTTCGACATAAACGATCTGATAGGCCGCGTGCTGATAACCTTTGAAGCACGTATCACGGCGAAACATGCCGATGTTGATGCTCAGCTTGATTACGAACCGGTGTTTGTTGAAGCGGACAGGGACAGAATCGGGCAGGTTCTTCACAATCTGATTGATAATGCGATTAAGTTCATGCCTGAAAATTACGGTTTGCTCACAATAAAATCGGTCGTCAGCAAACATAAAGTTTATGTCAGCGTTTGCGATAACGGTCCGGGTATTCCAAAAGAAGATATTGCGCATATCTTTGACCGTTTCTATAAAGCTGAAAAAGCACATACCTACAAAAACGGATCCGGAACAGGGCTCGGGCTTTCAATTGTGAAGTTGGTTATCGACCAACATCATGGTGAAATCAAAGCTGAGTCATCGGAAAACGGAACGGTTTTTACCTTCAGCCTGAAACAGGCGCTTCCTCCGCCGAGACGACAGCCTGCGGCGGAGTGAGTGCAAAATAATCATAAAACAAACTTTAACAAATACAAAAGTTAAGGAGGCAATTAATGAACAGCAATCTGAACAAACACGAAGAGAAAGAGAAAAAGCCGATAACTGTGTCATGGCAGGACGGCGATACGACGCATGTGCAAACAACGGTGATTCATAAGCGAGTTCCGTCGGCGGGTGTAATTCTGTTGACTGCATTCACGTTTACCGTTATAGGAGTGTTCATTGCAAGCATCGTTTTCCTTGCCCGCTTCACGGAGATTAAAACGATTATGAGTGCAATAACCGGTTCGGCCGAAACTCGAGCGACCCAGTCACCCGGGCACGAAGCAGAATTTACACCCGTTCCGAACGAACCGACGTCAAACATGCCTCTGGTGACTGTTGAACCGAACGGAAATCGGAATCAGCAGCTGCCGATGACCGGCAGCAGTTCACTTTCGGAGCTGTATGATAACTCTGTGGACGGTGTAGTTATTGTTGAAAATCATTCCCGTGACACTCAAAAACCGACGGACAGCAATCTTGCGGGAATAGGCACAGGCTTTATTATTTCAAAAGATGGCTACATTCTTACAAATGCGCATGTCGTATCCGATGCAAAAGCGGTTTGGATAACTCTTCACGACTCAACCAAGGTAAAAGCGGAACTTATAGGTTCGGATGTCGGAACCGATATCGCCGTGTTGAAAATATCGGTGAACAAGGAGCTTTTGCCGCTTCCGATAGGCGATTCTTCAACCGTAAAAACAGGCGATTTCGTGTTTGCAATCGGTCACCCGACGGGCGAGGAATTGAGCTTCACCGCCACTTTCGGCATGGTGGGCGCAGTGGATCGCGCAATTGTGATTGACGGTGTGCGCAATCATTTCATTCAAATCGATGCTGCGATTAATCCCGGCAACAGCGGCGGCCCGCTGTTTTCAATGGATGGCAACGTTATAGGCGTAAACTCAGCAAAAACCGTGACAGCAAGCGTTGATGAATACGGTCAGCCGATTTCCGCTGAGGGTCTTGGTTTTTCTCTTCCGATAAACGAGGCAATGCGAACAGCAAAACAGCTTATTGAAAACGGCAGTGTGCAGCGTCCGGGTATCGGCGTTTCGGTTGTTGCGGTGGACGAAGCACGCGCAGAAAAGTACAACATACCGCAGGGATTGCTTGTTTATACTGTAACAAAAGACGGTCCCGGGCACAAAGCGGGCTTGTATGCAGACGATATAATTACTGAGTACGACGGAACAGCAGCCACTGACAACGATTCTTTTGTTGACTATCTGCGCCGCAAGGCGGTAGGTGACACGGTCAAAATTCGATATTGGCGAGACGGCGAGTATTATGAATGCATAATCACTGTTGGTGACCTGAATTCGATCGGAAGCGAAATTCTTGATGATGCATACGGCGGAAGCAAATTCGGATTCTGATATTAACTGAATTTAAGGCAATCAAATTCTTCTCTATGATGGAACGGCAAATTTGCAGCCGTTCCTTTTTTGTTCATCTGTGCGTTTGTTCAATGCGCGGAACGCGACGGAATTTCAGCACAAATGAAGCGTCGGGACTGCAAGTCCAACAAAGCGAACCGCCGAGAATGCGCTTCCCGGCGGTTCGCTTTGGCTTAAGTATGCGATTTGCTTAATTATCGGATAACAAGCATCGATCCGATTATTTGCGTTTACGGTTGAGCAGAGCTGCTGCGCCGCCGACCATGGAGATGATACCTGCAACCGCAATGCTGACCGCACCGGTTGCGGGAACGGGATTGGGGTTGGGGGTGGGTTCGGAGGAGGGTTCAGCGGAAGGTGCGGGCTCGCCGTTGCCGCCGAGGGTGAAGCTCAGCTCAAAGGTGTCATGTGTGCCGTCGCCGATGAAAGTTGCATCGGTGAATTCGGTCTGCGTGTAAGTGAAACCGAAGAAATCCTTGTATTCATCAACGATGGAGGTGAGAGTTGCGACGCGCTCCTCATCCGCAACTGCTTCGCCGTTGTCTGCAAAGTCCTCATCGACCGGAATGAATGCTTCGATTGCGGAATCGTTTGCAACAACGCGATAGTAATGGTTGTTCAGCCCTGCAAAGATCGCATAGCTGCCGGTTTCATCAGCACGAACCTCAACCGCACGCTTCTGAACGAGATCAAAGTCTGAACGGTGCATGTTGTATGCGGGAAGACCGTTAACCTCGCCTTTGTCAACGGTACAGAGGGAAAACTGAGCGGGGAAGCGATACTGGCCGATCGTGACGGAAGTGCTGCCGACAACCGTTTCAGCGGTAAGCGTGCCGCGAAGGATAACCGTAACATCGGAATCAAGCTCAGCCATAACGGTGCATACATTTCCTTCAACAGCAACGTTGGAGTATTCACCGGGGATGGGCATGCAATAACCGAGTTCATAGTCACACTGCATTTTGCCGGGGCAGCCCTGGGCTTCAACAAGTGTCAGCCCGTCAATGCCTTCAACGCTTGTGAGGTACTCGATGCTTGAAAGCATACGCTCGCTGTAGCCTTCTACCGCTGCGGGAACGGTGTAGCTGAGAGCAAGGGTAACCGTGTCGCCGACATTGAGCTTTGTGTCGGCAGGGATAACGTTCCAAACATTGTAAGGAACATCCCACTCATCGTATTCAACTGTGGGATCATTTGCAACAAGGTTCAGTTCGGTGCCGAAAACTGCGGCATCTTCACCGTCGGCAAGTGCAGGTACTGCAAGCGCAAGAGTGAGCGCGATTGCAATAACAAGAGCAAAAATCTTTTTCATGGTTCTGTTTCTCCTTATTTTTTGTTTTATTCCAAAACTGCGATCAGCACGATTCGCCCGGATCGGCAGCTAAGGTTTGGGTGGAAGCAGCCTTTTTGCCGAACCCTGCACAGATTGCATGGTGAGGGCAGGCCGCTTTGCAGTCGCCGCAGCGAATGCATTCGGGGCTGTTGGGCGTTGTTGACATGTCCACACCCATGCGGCAAACGCTTTTGCAAACGCCGCAGTGGGTACATTTGGATTCATCAACGCTGTAGCGGTAGAGCGAAATCCTGTTGAAGAATGAGTAAATCGCGCCGAGCGGGCAAATGTATTTGCAGAACGGACGATAGATCATGATGGACAACAGAATTGTTGCTGCAAGAATTCCAAGCTTCAGTGAGGTCAATCCGCCGGCTTCCGCCCAGCTTGTGATGCCTGTGCCTGTGCCGGCCGCAGTGTTGCCCGCAAGGCTGCCGTAGGTCATAAGCGGAATACCGCCGAGGAGCATTCCGGAAGGGCAGATGTATTTGCAGAAGAAAGGATTCGATTCATACAGCAGAGGCAGAACGATAACGAATACAACAAGGAAGAAATACTTGAGGTAACGCAGCTGCTTATCGCCGGGGAAAGTGCGAATCTTAAGCTTCTTGGGGAGCGGAATCTTGTGCAGCAGATCCTGAATCAGTCCGAACGGACAAAGAAAACCGCAAACAAGCCTTCCGCAAAGTGCGCCGATGAGCATAAGAAAGCCGACAACGTAAAACGCAAAATAGTAAAGCGGTTTCGTGACCAGATAGCCGTTGCTGTCCGACCAGACGCCTTTTGAAAAGTCAGACTGATTGAAAATGGCCTGCAGCGAGCCGATAGGACATGCTCCGAGCGCGCCGGGGCAGGAGTAGCAATTCATACCCGGAACACAAATCTGCTTAAGCGGACCTTTGTAAATCGTTCCGGTTAGAAAGCCGACAACATAGCTGTTCGTAAGCAGGCTGAAAACCGCCTGAATTGCAAACCTCCTGCGTTCAACCGCTTTGCGAACCTGCATTATTGTTTTCTTTGGTTTTGAGTTCAACTTGGTTTTTGTTTCCATCAGCCGATACCTACGCATTCTCGGCAAAGAGCCGTGGCTTTTGAAAGAACCGCATTGATTTCGCCGTCGAATATCCCGTATACAATGAATGCAGCCGCGATAACCATAAGGCAAACGGGCAGGATGATTCTGAGGGTTCCGTCAAGCGTTTGGGTTAATTTAACTCTTTTGTTGTGCATCTTGACCTCCCGGCTCAAAGAAGATTATCGATGATGGAACACCACTTATCATAGGAGTTTGAAGTCGTGACAACTTTAAGGATGTTGCCGTTGCTGTCTATGAAATATGTGGTGGGGTAAGCTCCCGCAGGGAATGCAGCGGCCACAGAGTTGTTGTTGCGCAGCACGGGCAGATTAAAGCCCTGAATGCCTCCGATAATGGCGAGTGCGGTGTTAATGCACCCGGGGGTTTCGGAATCGCCGAGAACGGTGACGACTTTCAGTCCGCGGCCTGCATAGTTGTTTGCAAGCTGCTGAATATGGGGCATTTCCTGAATGCAGGGGCCGCAAGTCGTTGCCCAAACATTGACCATGGTTACCTTTGCCTTTGAGAACATACTGTTGTCATAGGTGCTTCCGTTGTTGATAGCCTTTGTTGAAAACGCAGGAATATCAGGTTTGGGGGTCGCAGTGGGTTTCGGAGTCGGCTTTTCCGTGGGTTTTGCGGTCGGTTTCTCCGTGGGCTTGTCCGTCGGACTGCCGGAAGGAGAGTCTGTTGCGGGTTCGTCGGTTGCATCACCTGTGGGTTCTGCGGTGATACCGTCCGTGGGAGCCGCAGTATCAGGTTCACTCGTTAAAGTTTCGGTGGGAACGGCACTGTCGGCCGGTTCGCCGGAAGTTATAACATCGGTTGAAGGGGCATCCGTGCCGTTGTCGGGCATTGGAGTTGCGGGGTTGGGATTGCTTGCGATTCGCCAAGGATGCGCACAGCCGGACAAAAGCAGCATCAGCGCAGTAAGAACGCAAATCGCAGGCAGCAGTTTTGTTCTTTTCATTGGTTTCCGTTCCTTTCAAATTCAAGCAAGGGATGGACACGGGATCTTTGACAGAGCGAATGCTGCCAAAGTATCCAACATGCCCTGCGAGGTTCAGTGGAACCTCACAAGGCACAGAAACGTTCTTTGTTTGTTAATTTGTTAGCGAATAATCAGCTTAAAAGCACGTTTATTCGACAATCAGCCAAGTTGCAATGCTGCACGCATGACGAGCAGAGCATCGGCCATGGTAACAACGCCGTCGTTGTTAAAGTCGGCAATGCTGATATCGCCGTCAAGCAACTCCAACGCAACACGGGCAATTTGGAGAGCATCGGCAATGCTCAGCACGCCGTCACCGTCCATGTCACCGGGCATTCCTACAGGAGGCTCGGGAGTAGGCTCGGGAGTGGGTTCGGGAGTAGGCTCGGGAGTTGGCTCGGGAGTAGGTTCATCAGCGGGAGTGCATATACCGGTTACGATAAGATCCTCAACTACGCAGCTGAAATCGGTGTCCCAGCCCTGGAAGATATATCCTTCGTGCTCGGGATGAACGGGGGGGACTGCGGCCTGACCGTGTTCAACCTGCTTGATGGTGATAAGGTTTCCGTTCACACCGTCGTAGAACTTGACTTTATGCTTAATCGCTTTGTAAGTTGCAGTCACGGTAACATCGCCCATGGCCATGTACAAAACCTGCTCATAACCGGATTCGTATACATCTCCGGAATAAACCCATTTCTTAAACTCATATCCTTCAATGTCGGGAGCGGTTCCGGGAGTGGGGATAACTGCCGCATATGCAACTTCGGCAGTGTCGATGGTTTCGCCGGTTACACCGTTGACATAGGTAACGGTGCAGGTTTCGTTCGCATGAATTGTCATTGCATCATGCCACATTTCGATGAAGTTGCGCAGCTCGTTCTGGCTTGTGAAGCCGCCGATGAGATGATCGCGAACAACACCGTCACGGCCGACGATGATGGTCTGGGGTATATAGCCGCTGGTGTTGAACACGGAGCGAAGAACGCTGTCAGCACGGAGGTTTACCCAAGTGTAGCCGTTGTTCTGAAGGAATTCCTTTGCGGTCGCGGGGGTACAGCCGTTGCCTTCACTGATGACGCCGATGAACTGAACATCCGCCTCGGGAGTGGAGGAGTAATACTCGTGCATTGCCTGAATGTGGGGCATTTCGGATCTGCACGGACCGCACCATGTTGCCCAATAGTTGATGAATGTGAGATCAGCATTTTGCAGAATGTCACCGGTGACGGTGTTGCCGTCAAGGTCAACGGTGTTAAAATTGCTGACGTTCATGCCGACACCGGGTTCGCGAGTGGGATCTGTCGCTTTCGGTTCGGCGGACACGAGGGAGAGGGAGCATGCTGCGAAGATTACAGCAAGCAGAACGGAGAGAAGTTTCTTCATTTACCTTTACCTTCACTTTCTGATTTTTGGGGTAACAGCATTCCTCATACGCCCTTACCTTGATGATATTATAGCATACGGTTCGGAGCGTTTCAATGCCTTTGAAACAATTTTGCGGCAATTTAGTCAATATACAAATTTCCCGGTGCCACCCTGAGGTCTTCTGAAAAGTGTGAACGCTCAGTTCATGTTTTTGCATTTTCTGCATGGATTTTTAGAAGTAATTCATAGCTCGGAGTGTCGGAACGAATGCTTCTTGTCAATGTTGGACAGGGAAAATCTTTGCACTGTCCGCAGCTTTGCAGCCCGCGTCCGATGGAACATAAGCGGATTGCGCATTCGGCACAAAATTTGTGTGCCGATGCAGTATCAGCATGGCAGCCGAAGCAAATCAGGTCATCCGTTGTAAAAGTTTTTTGCGGGGTGGAAAACTTTTCGATCAGCTTCTTCCCGAGCTCTGCATCCCTTGTTTCCGTATAAATAAAAAACGGACAATTGCCGCAGTCGAAACCGCAGCAGGCTAAATGCTTTGTTTTCATAAATCAATCACCGATTCCTTTCATTTTCTTTAATTATACCTATATTTGCAGAAAAAGCAATTGCCGAAAAATCACTGCTTATTGCAAATGCATTGCTGTGCCGCATATATCGCAGAATGAAGGCGGGGAGTTGACATAACCGATTCATCGATTATAATATAAGGAAGCGAATAATGTGCCGCCGAATGCGGCAGACGGAGGAAACATGAAATATATAATTACAACCGAAGGCATGGGCTGTGAACATTGCATCAAGCGCGTTACCGCTGCAATGCAGACTTTGAATGCAGCAATAATTTACGTAAAACTTAACGATATTGCTGTTGATTTCAACGGAAACGAGAACGACCTTCGCAATGCGATTGAAGATCTCGGCTTTGATGTTATTTCAATAAAAGCACAGTGAACGGAGCGGCGGGTTACAAAATGAACTCTGCTTTTTCAAGCAATAACAGTGCTGACGGGAGCAACATGGGCTTGCCTTTTGCACGCAATGAAGGTTCGGACAGCGGGCGCGTTGTTATCGGCTTGTCCGGCGGAGTGGATTCATCGGTTGCGGCTTTGCTGCTTAAAAAGCAGGGGCTTGACGTTGTGGGCGTCTTCATGAAAAATTGGGAGGAACAGGACGAAAACGGCTGCTGCACTGCGGAACAGGATTACGGGGATGCAAAGCGTATTGCGGAACAGATAGGCATTCCGTTCTATTCCGTTAACTTTTCAAAAGAATACTATGACCGCGTTTTTTCATACTTTCTCTCGGAGTACAAACTCGGTCGAACACCCAATCCGGATATTCTCTGCAACACGGAAATAAAGTTCAAAGCGTTTTTGAATCTTGCAATGAATATGGATGCATCGCTTCTTGCAACCGGACATTACGCGCGGCTTGACAAAAGTAATGGGGTAAAGCTGCTCCGTGCACATGATGCAGGCAAGGATCAGACTTATTTCCTTGCGGGCTTGACTTCGGAACAGCTGAAGCGCGCATTGTTCCCTATCGGAGATATGGGCAAAAAGGCGGTTCGTGCAATCGCTCTGGAAAACGGTCTTGTAACCGCAAAGAAAAAGGACTCGACAGGAATCTGTTTCATAGGCGAACGGAATTTTAAGCAATTCCTGATGCAGTTTTTACCGGCACGGCGCGGCGACACTGTTGATCTCAGCGGTCGTGTGATAGGCAAACACGATGGTTTGATGTATTACACGCTCGGTCAGCGTCGCGGACTGGGTATAGGCGGAATGAATGAGGGCACCGGCGAGAGCTGGTTTGTTGTGGGAAAGGATTTAAAGCGCAACAGACTTGTTGTTCAGCAGGGAGAGCATGAGGAGCTTTTTTCAACGGCATTAACAGCCGAAAAACTCAGCTTTATTTCAGGCTGCGCTCCGGCAAAACAGTTCCGCTGCACTGCTAAATTCCGTTATCGTCAACCGGACAGGGGAGTTACGGTCACAATGCACGGCGATGGTGCAACCATTGACTTTGATTCGCCGGAACGTGCAGTAACACCGGGGCAGTGGGTCGTGCTTTATGACGGCGATGTATGCCTCGGGGGAGGCCCGATTGATGAAGTTGCGCCGCTTAAAGCGTTGCCGAAGATTTTTACCGATTAGCAGTCAAACGGCTCATTGCACGGCATTAAAAAGACATTGGAGGTATTGAAATGAAGAATATCGAAAAATATATTGACCACACATTGCTTAAACCTGATGCAACGGAAGCTGCAATCGGAAAAGTATGCGCAGAAGCCATTGAACATGGCTTTAAAAGCGTTTGCGTAAATCCCGCACGGATTGCCTTTGCCGCAAAGCAGCTTGAAGGAACCGGTGTTCTGCCCTGTTGCGTTGTCGGTTTTCCGCTGGGTGCAACGTTTTCAAAAGCGAAAGCCTTTGAAGCTGAAACCGCGATTGCAAACGGCGCGAAGGAAGTCGATATGGTAATTAATATCGGTGCAGCCAAGGACGGGAATTGGAAACTTGTTGAAAGCGACATTGCCGCTGTTGTTGACGCTGCAAAGGGACAAGCCGCTGTCAAGGTTATTATTGAAACCTGCCTTTTGACTGATGACGAAAAAGAAAAGGCCTGCCGATGCGCAATGGCTGCCGGCGCGGACTTTGTGAAAACTTCAACAGGTTTTTCAACCGGAGGCGCAACGGAGCATGATGTTGCCCTGATGCGCAGCGTGGTCGGAGATAAGCTTGGCGTCAAGGCTTCCGGAGGTGTGCGCACTCCCGAGGATGCGGAAAAGTTTATTGCCGCAGGCGCAACCCGACTCGGAACAAGCAACGGTGTTAAACTTTTGGGATGAAGGCACGGAGCGGATGCCGCGATTTATATGTCTGACTTTTGCAATAAATTGACGTATCGCTATCTTACAGAAGCTGAATTGCCGCAGGCAAAAAAACTTTGGGCAATATGCTTCCCCGAAGATGACGAGGAGTTCATTGATTACTACTTTGCCGAGCGCACTGCCGCCAATTGTGTTTTCGGCGCGTTTGATAATGCAAATTTAGTAAGTATGCTCTGCCGTGACAGCCGCATGATGTTTGCAAACGGAGAGCTTGTTCCCGTTTGTTTTGTTTCCGGAGTAAGCACGGATCCGGCTTATCGAAACCGCGGTATTGTTCGCACACTGATGAGCAAGCTTGATGCGGACTTGATTTGTGAGGGATTTGCGGCCGCACTGCTTCAGCCCTTTGATTTTGATTTCTACAAGAAACTGGGGTATGAAGTGTTCTCAAAACGCAGAACAGCCGTTATTAATGAAAAAGCAATCGAAAAAGCTTATTCCGAACTTAAGCTTACAGGCAACGAGCAAAACAAAAGCATTTCATTTACCCGTCCTGATGCGGCGCTGATAAACACCGTTTACAATACGTATTTCGGACAGCGAAACGGCGTTTTGCAGCGCAGCATCGAACGGTGTGAAGCACTTGCACATGAATTCATGCTTTCGGGAGCATGCAGCCTTTGTGCGGGCAGAGCTTATGCGTTTTGGTATCCAAAAGAAGGAGAACTTACTTTACACGAATTCGCTTTCGAAAACGCGCATGACGCCCTTCTTCTGCTTGAGAGAATAACTGCAAAACACTCCGAATTCCTTGTTGAGCTCCCGTGTGACCGCAGCATACCCGGAATTCCGTGCAGTGCAGAGGCTGAACCGCTCAGCATGATAAAGGTTCTCCGTGATGACTGCAACTGGCTGAGGAAGCTTCAACCGGAGCCTTTTGATGTTTGTGCGTACTGACCGGCAGCTTTTCTATAAGCACATCACTGTTCAGAAACGCAGTAAGGATGATTCTGCGTTCACAGTTTAATCGAGAGCGGATGAAAGAGACCGGACCCCGTCTTTTTTGACATGCGGAAGGTGTTAATTATCCGTTTTTTGCTTTTAAGAGAAATACTTTTTGCCACAGCAGTATGTAATAAGCGTTCGGCAGAGACATAAAAAATGCCTCAAAACCCTGCTTACGGCAAAACAAGCCTTCAGCTTTGGTTAAGAGGCAAAAGCCTTATCGAGTTATGCGAAATCGAACATCCGACCGATTAGTTTTGTTCTTTCATGTCCGCTGTGCTTTTTCTGCGGTTCAAAAGCATTGCAAGAGAACATGCAATGATAGATATCCCGCAAAAAGCAAAACACCAACCGATTCCGATTTTTGTCAATACCGAAGCGGCAAAGAGTGAAACCACCTGAACGAGATTTACACCGATGTTCATCACGGAAAGTGATGCGGCGCGGTTGTCTTTCAGTTCAAGCTGATCAATGATTTTGTTTTCAAGTTCTCCGATAAAATATTCCGGAATGCTGAGCATTAACGGGATCAGGAGCATCGCCGAGATCACAAGAACAACGGAGGACAATGCTCCGAAAATCGCGAATGCAACACCGCAGATAATGCCGGAAAGAACTGTCAGATGCAGCCTTGACAGCTTTGCACCGGGGCGAACGGCTCGGTTGATAATCGGTTCGGCCAGCATTTGAATTGCGGAATATGCAATGATGATTGCTGAGAGCCATTCGACGGGAACATTGCTTTTGATAAGCTTGTCGGCGTAGAAAAAGTTTACCAGGAGCCATGCGATGCCGAACAGTGAGAGCATGCATGCGTACAGTAAAGCATGCTTGTTTTTAAAAATCACAGCAATGGTTTTTGTAAACGGCAAAGGCTTTTCTGTATCTGCCGCGGCATGTTCGCCGGTATTGCGTGTTTTTTGCGGTTCACGCTCTGTAAAGAAGGAAAGCGTGAAGCAGATTGCACCCGAAATTACAGTTGCAGCCAACAAACCTTGTAATCCCAAACTGTCGTATATGAGAACATAGGACAGAGTGCTGATAATAAAGCCCGCAGTCGAAAAATTACCTGCACGAGTGCTTTTTGCAAGATAACCTTCTTCTCCGTGCAGCTCGTAAAGATATGCGCTGCTTGTTCCGGAAGCAAAACAAAAGGCCGCACCTTCAACAACAGCTTCAACAACAAAAAGAAGAAGTGAGCGCGACAGGAATGCAGCAAAAAGCAGCGCTCTTGCGATAAGGAGCAGAGCTTGATACAAAATCAACGAATTTTTATATCCGATTTTGTCGGTTATGTGTCCGAACGGAACTTCGCCCAATGCCGTTATGCATGACAGCAAAGCTTGAAGCAGGAAAAACTCAGATTCGCTTACTCCTGCCTGTGTTCTGACAAGAAGTGCGACGGGTGCAAAAAACACAAGGCCTCCAAACAGGCAGACCATATCATAGCAATCTGCAAATTTGTGCCGATGATTCATTTTTTTATTCATAATAAAGCCGAAAACTCTGTTTCGGACCGTCCTTTCTGTATATTTATTTGATTCGGTTACAAACAAATCAAATAAATATTAAGACGGCATTTTTGCACACTTCATCGAATACACGACCACAAGATATTTGAACGGGTTGAAGTATAATCCCGCTTGCGCTTGATGTCAAGCTTTTTTTGAAAAAGGAAAAACCGCATTGAAAACCATGCTGCATTGCAGCGCGTATATCGGTGAGACATAAGCAAATACTATGTGTGAGCATCCGCAGGCTGCTCAAAATTCGTGCGCAATAAAGAGCACAGAAAGGGAGTAAAAGCAAAATGGATACGTTGTCATTGATTTTGATTGTCATCGGCGCGCTGAACTGGGGACTTGTCGGTATTTTTCAATTCGACCTTGTTGCTGCAATATTCGGCGGCATGAGCGGCGTTGTTTCAAGAATCATTTACACGCTGGTCGGGCTTGCCGGAATCTGGGGCATAACCATGTTGTTCCGCAAGCGCAGCCGTCCCGCATTCATGCAGGATGACGGCGACGCGTAATATGCAGCCGTTAAAACAGTGAATGCATGACCGGTAATACTATCTCAAGTGAGAAAGGCGGAGAGTGTTCAGTGTGAACCTCTCCGCTTTTTGTCATGCTGCGAATGATGATTTAGTTCCGATGCGGCAAGTTTCCCGCCGTTTCATCGAGCGGCAGTGCCGTGCCGGATATTTCCTTCAGATAGGGCAGGACAAGAATCAATGCAACGACAAGGGCAATAAAATCCGAAACCGGAATTGCAACCGCAATGCCATCGACACCCCAAATCGAATTGAACAGAATCATAAGCGGAATGTCGATTATTCCCTTGCGCAGCAGGGAAAGGATAATTGGCTGAACCTTTTTTCCTGTTGCCTGAAACAAGGTTATCACAAAGAAATTGAGAGTTGTTGTCAGGCAAGTAAAACAGATAATCTTCAGGAAAACACATCCGTGATGAACGGTGGCAGCGTTATCAATGAAGCATTTTGTTATTGCATTTGCTCCGAAAAACAGCAGCGCGGTGCCCGCAGCCGAGACGACAAGACAGTCGATGAGCAACGCGCGCAGAGCAGATTTCATCCTTGTGCGATTCCCGGAAGAAAAGTTATATCCGATGAGCGGGAGTGCGCCTTGGGACATGCCTTGACCCATTGCAAACGCAAGCATATCGATTTTTTTGGCAATGCCCATTCCCGCAACAGCCTCTGTGGAATATGCGGCAATGATTCGGTTGAGGGCTGTGTTCGAAACCGTTGCCATCATTGAAATCATAAAGCTCGGCAGGCCGACGGAAAGCACATCCGCCGGAATGTGCTGCGTTAAGGTATAGCATTTGGGTGAAAGGCGAATTGAGAGTCCATCGCCTTTTTTACAAATAAACAGAATAAAATAGATGGATGCAGCCGTATTCGAAAGCATGGTTGCAATTGCCGCGCCTTGAATTTCCATGTCAAAAACAAAGATAAATAACGGGTCGAGCAAAATGTTCAGAATACCTCCGAAAGCAACCCCGAGGCTTGCCTGTTTCGAATAACCTTCCGAACGGATGAGGTGTGCAAGTGCGGGGTTCAGAACCGTAGGCACTGCACCGATGCATATTGTCCAAAAGATATAGTCAGAACAGTAATTCCATGTTTTTGAATCAGCTCCGATTACGGGCAGCAAACAGGGACGAAGAAAGAGTATTGCAATTCCGTAGAGCATAGCGGCACCTGCCGCCGTCCAAATGCAGAATGAAGAGCATGATGCAGCTTTTTTTCTGTTTCCAATGCCGAGACTGCGTGAAATCAGGCTTGCGCCGCCGATGCCGAAAAGGTTTGCAAGCGCGGTCATGAATATAAACAGGGGCATGGATATCGTTGCTGCCGCAACCTGATTCGGATCGTTCATCTGGCCAATGAAAAATGTATCCGCCATGTTGTAAACTACGGTTATAATCTGACTTATAACTGTCGGAACGGCAAGCGAAATGACAGCTCTGTTGACAGGCATTGCTGTAAAAAGATACTCTTTTTCGGCAGACGATGCTGCCGCATTAACTGAAGATGGATCCATTTCGGTTATTAAAACACTCCTCATCATTTAATCTTGCGCCGATAGAGAGATTCTGCTGAAGAATCCGCTTTTTGCGAGAATTCCGAGCCGCAGCTCAGATAAATCGAACGCTCAGCTGATTTACGGCATTTTTGCCGGTCGGACACGCAACATGATTTTATGCCGCCGGTTTACCGTTGTCAAGCAGAAAAAGGTATATTTACGCCGTAATATTATCCGCTCGGTTCAAAAAAGCAGAACCTGTATAGACTTCGGAATGGCGCGTGGGGGCTTTGCTTCGGGGCTTACTGCCGAATCCATGCAATTTATATCGAAACAACGCGGATTGGGTCTGTACAAAAAGCTTTTTAAATGGTATAATTGCTTCATATGTCCGAAGGGAAATGATATGCGCATTTGTGCTGCATATCGGATTCCAAAAAACGAATTAAATTGAAAGGAATTCTTCTGTTCTCTGCGCTGTGAACGGAAGTGAAAATCAAATACAAATCCAATGAAGCGTTTTTTTTGTATCTTTCTTAGCTTTGCAATGATTATCTCAGCTGTTTTTGCTTTGCCGATGTTTTCGACTGCAGCATCAACAGATGAGCCGACGGCAACGGATGTACCGACAGCAACAATCGCACCGACACCGACGTCAGAACCCTCCGCAACAGATGAACCCGAGGCAACTCCGGTTCCTGTCACAGTAGAGGATGCTTTTGCGGATGTGTCAACCCCCTACATTGCGCTTATGGAAGCCGAAACAGGTGCCTTGTTGTATCAGCGGGATGCCTATTCGCGTGCTTTCCCTGCAAGCACAACAAAAGTTATGACCGCGATTGTTGCGCTTGAAAACATCAAAGACATGAACCGTGTTGTTACACTCGGTTGGCGTCCGGTTTCGGGCTTTGGCCCAACAAGCTCCTTAATGGGACTTAGAGCGAATGAAACCATTCCGCTTATGGATATTCTTTACGGCTTGATGATGCGTTCGGGCAATGATGCCGCAAAAGCGCTTGCAATGGAGACTTCATATGAGGTTTTCGGGCAGGATACCGAACCGTCTGAGTTGATTCCGAAATTCGTTGACCTTATGAATCAAAAGGCAGCGGAACTCGGCATGAATTCAACGCATTTTGTTACTGTTGACGGCCGCCATGATGATAATCATTACACAACGGCATATGACTTTGCGGTATTGATGCGTTATGCACTGCAAAACCCTGTTTTTGCAAAGGTAATTGCCACGGCCGAGTACGATGTTGCTCCCACGAACCAACATCCGCAGGGGATGCACTTTGAAAACTCCAACAGACTGATTTCAAACAAAACAGGCGATAATCAGAGCTTTCTTTATCAATACTGCATCGGGGGCAAAACAGGCGAGACCAACTATGCGGGTTATTGCCTTATCAGTGCATGCCGAAAGGATGATATTACACTGATTGCAGTTCAATTTGGTGACAGCAACAACAGCACAAGCAAATTTTATCGTTACGAAGTTGCAAAAAAACTTTATGATTGGGGATATGAGAATTATTGCGCAGTGCCCGTAACGGAATTCGGGCTGCAATCAGAGTTCGAAATCCAAACGGCCGGTTTTTCACCGTTTGACTCGGACTACGGCAAATTGAAAGCAACAGCTGATCTCAGCGGTTTAATGATTAAAGGCTCCAAACAGTACCTTGACGCAATAAAAAGCGATCCGTCCGGCGTTATTGTCAAAATAAACACCGATAAGGCCGTTGCTCCGATTAAAGCAGGCGATGTTGTGGGATCGGTTGAATACCTTTTTTACGCACAGAATCCAATAAAAGTTGATCTTGTTGCAATGCGTGATGTTGCAGCTTCATCGGAAACAACAATTGAACCGCATGTCACGGCGTTTATTTCATCAACACCTCCGCCGGGAAGCGGCAAAAACTGCAATCTCAGTTTTCAGCGCACGCCGGGCAGCGATCAATACAGTGTTTGGGTTTATTACGATCACACATTATACACAATGAATAGCATTGAGTGGCATTATCTGTACTGTGACAATGGGGTTTTTCGTGCTGCAGCAACTGCGGACACAACTTCGCGCATCGATCTTTACCGTCGTTTTTACGACAGCAACGGTTCTGCTTATTATGTATTAACTGACTTTGTAACGGATGGTGCATCATATGTTGTTGTTTCGGACGGCATGGCCCTTTGTTCGGACAGCCGCGACGGAACGCGCTCGGCTGTTGCTGTTCAAATCGGTGCAAATGATACGATAACAGCCGGTGTTACAGACAAGATGGTCTGGCAGTTTAACAGTCAAAGCAACGGATATTACATAAGCAACGGTTCGAAATATCTGTCCCGTAAGGCAGGCAGCGGTGTCATTTTCTGGATTCTTGTGTTCGTCCTGCTGCTTGTGATAATAATCTTCATCCGCATTCTTGCGCAGCGTATAGGCGGAGGACGTCGCGGCAGGCGCCGCAGAGCTTCGACGTTCCGGTCCACAGGCGGACGACGCAGAAGGCGCAGGGCGTGATGATAATTTAAGCAATCCGAATGATTTATTTCAACAAAGGAATTCGGAAACCACATTGATTTTTCAAAAGCCGACCCGGGAAAATCCCGTGTCGGCTTTAATTGTTGAATAAAATAACGGCTTTTAAACGGTTTCTGGTATCGGCAAAGTTGAAAGCTCCGTCCACGCCGGGCGGAATCCGCTTGCGGCAGCATTTCTGACGGACGGAATATTTGCCCATGAAGCGCAATAGAACGGTATCTTTCCGCATTTGAATATTTCGCCCGAAAGCCGGCTTGTTAATGCGGGGGCAAGTTTCAATCCGCGATATTCGGGAAGAATATCAATACCTATTTGCCACATGTCTTCACAATCCATGGAACAGGCTGCTAAACCGATAAGCTTTGGCTCACCGGTTGTTTTATCGCAGGTATTCAAATCATACGCAGCCATGCCGAGAATATCAAGTTCCTTGCGTTCGCTGCAAAGAGCATGACTCCATTGGGGGAGATACAAAGAAGCAAAATCCGCTTGTCCGAGCCGATGCAATTCAAATTTGTCATCAACGGGCAAAAAAGCTTGCATTTTGGAAACATCGGGCAGGAAATACTCGCTCATGTATCCGACCTTTAATCCGGCAGAGGCAAGGATTTCGTTCAGTTCAAAAACGGCGGGGCTTGTAAGGCAACGATAGAACTTATGCCCGTCGAGGTATTGCCTGAGCTCATTATGCAGCACTTTTTCCGCACAAGCTACAACGTTTTTTCCGTATGAAACGAGCGAGCAGCGGAACGGCACGTCGAGGTATTTTCTTGCGGAAGTTGATGCGCAGGGCAGGGTTATAACGCTCTGCTGCTGCATAAAAGCATCGATAGCGCAATTGTACTCAATTGCAGATTGCTGCATGGCAATATGCAGAATGCTGTCGTTGGTAAACATGAGGTTCCTTTCCAAACTCGGGAATGCCGATTGGGCATTCCCGATTGGTAGTATTTTGTAATTTCAGTTACCTGTTATTCAGCGGCACCTTGACCATTCGATAGCGGTTGTTTTCTTTTATGAGTCCGCATTCGAAAGCGGCTATCAGCATTTCCAACTGTCGAATCTGTTCGCGAAGTTCAACACCTTTGTCACAGTCGCTGACACGCATTTGACCCTTTGTTGCAAGGATGTTTTCAACCTCGGTGGTTGAGTGGATATCCATGTTTTCACGAATGGCTTTTTCAAAGCTTACAAAGGGTTCGTGCGCAACGATATACAGCCCGCGTGAATCATAAACGAGGGTGTAGCCGGCGATACCTGTGGTTTTTTGATAGTACTTTGAGAAGCCGCCGTCAATGACGATAAGGCTTCCGCCCGCTTTAATCGGATTCTCGCCGTTGATTTTTTCAACCGGAATATGTCCGTTGACAATTACGGCACGATCCGTATCCGTGATGCCGAACTCGTTAAGAATTCGAATTGCAAGATCCTTAGTGTCCTGATATTTGTAGTAAGCATTGCGCTTTTCTTTGTGGGACTTACTGTCATCGATCTCAACGCGTTCGAAAGTTGTCATTTTGTTTTTGCCGAACAGCGGGGAATCGGGTCCGCACCAGAGATACCACATCAGATCAAGCTCATGGGTTTTCCGCATTGAAGGTTCGGCAAAGTAAAGCCGCTTTACCTCAGCATCAATATAATCGAACATCTGCTTGCCGCTGCGGGGAACGCCGTCGCCGAAATCGACAGCTTTAAAACTGCCGTCCTCATTAAGCGGAACAAGTGCGTGGAACATCAGGTTGTTGTTCTCAATGCGATAGAGTTCGCCTTTGTCGATAAAGAACTTGATGTGTTTTTGCAGGGTCGGACTGTTGAGGAAAGAATCGCGCAGCTCGTTGATTATGGTTTCTTCTTCATCGGACAGGGTATACGGATCATCCGGGTTGATTGTCGGGAAATCTGCATCCTTGATGGGATAGGTGATGCCGTCAATCGTGACTGTGCTGTTCACTCTGTCGATCGTGTCCAAAAACAGACGATGGTCAAGCTTGTAGTTCGGGTTTCGCATTATGAGCTGCCCCTCGAGTTTATGCATGATAACGAAAATCGCCTTATGCAGCTTTGCGCGGATATTGACTTCGGGATTATCGTAGTATGCTTCCGATGAAGTCTTGCGCGGACGAAAATGCAACGCGCTCTTATATGTGCTTTGTGCAAACATCAGCAGGTGACGCAGATTGATTCCGTAGACGTTCTCGATAAGGTCCAGATTGCCGTGGCGGAAACTGTTCGTCAACACGCCGGCAATACATGTTTTTTCGCCGAGCGCTGCGCCCATCCAAAGGATATCATGATTACCCCACTGAATATCAACGGACGGATGCTTTAAAAGCAGATCGAGGATACGATGAGGCTCTGTTCCGCGGTCGTAAATATCTCCCACGATATGAAGTTTGTCGACAGCAAGCTTTTTGATGGCATCAGTAAGAGCAACAATTACGCGCTCAGCGTAATCGTGGCGGATGATGGAGTCAAAAATCTCGTCGTAGTAGCCGTCAAGATCGTGGAAATTTACGCGGGCAGTGAGGAGTTCTTCGATGATATAAGAAAATCGGGGGTCAAGCGTTTTACGCAGCCTCGAACGGGTGTACTTGCTGCTGATTTTGCGTCCGAGAACGATGAGGTTGCGCAGCGTTGCCCTGTACCATGCGTCGGTGTCCTCAACGTTTTCGAGTTCAAGCTTAATTTTCTGTTTAGGATAATACACAATCGTAGCAAGGGTTTCACGCTCGTCATAGCTGAGCCTGTCAACAAAAAGTCGTTCGATTTCACGGCGAATAACGCCCGATGCATTGTTCAAAATATGTTCGAATGCATCACCCTGACCATGAAGATCGCTCATGAAATGCTCCGTCGGTTTCGGCAGTGCAAGAATTGAGCTCAGGTTAACGATCTCGGTCATTGCGTATTCGACTGTCGGGAAAGTTTTTGCAAGTTGGGTAAGGAAAAGATAGTTTTCATTGAGTTCTTTTTCGGTGAATGCCGTGTTCATGAATACCTCCGATATTAAATATTCCTCATCAACGTTATGCACACAAAAAACAGACAGAAGCTGACTGTGTGCTTCTTTAGGCAAGTATAACATCTTCTTTGATTTTAATCAACCCCCGAACATTCATTTCACGCCGAGGAGGGATTGCTTTTTTCATGTCGATATTACAGTTGCAGAACAACTGCCGGAACTTAAAAAACCCGTCTGCCCCATGCCAAATGAGTATTGAACCAATTGCCTGCATTGGAAATCACAACCGAACCCGCTGTTGCGGAAGCATGGAGAAAACTGTTGTTTCCGAGATAAACGCCTACATGCGAAATTCTGGAATAAGCATCGTCATAAAAGAAAACGAGATCTCCGCGAATAAGGTTTTCTTTGCCGTCGATTCGCTGCCAGCCGGCATAGTTTGAATAACCGGCGGCGTTAAGTCTGCCTATGTTCAGTCCTGCCTGACGCAGACAGTAGTAAACAAGCCCTGAGCAGTCAAACGAATCAGGACCTGAGCTGCCGAACACATACGGCTTGCCAAGTTGCGAATACAACGCATCTATGAATTGTTCAAGCCCTTGTGACGGCGCGGGGGCTGCTGTCGGGGTTGGCACAGGCGACGGTGTCGGACTTGGTGTCGGCGTCGGCTTTGGCGTCGGTGTGGGTCTCGGCGACGGTGTCGGGGCTGCTGTCGGTGCGGCGGACGCAGTTGCAATTGCAGTTGGTTTCGGCGACGGCGTTGATGCCGGCGCGGGCGGCAGTGTGGGTGTCGGAGAAACAGCGGGCATCGGCAATGATGACGTCACCGGGGAGGGAGCGGGGGAAACGGTATAATACGGTTCACCGGTCTCGAAAGGAAGATTGCCGTCATCCACAGCATAAGCGGAAAAAATCAGATTAAAAGCTTCGGTGTCCACAACGCTGCTTTCGGGCAGGTTGTTGCTCAGCCGAAATTGCCCAACAGCAGTCCGCGTTGCCGTTCCGAAATAACCGTTGATTTTTTCGGAATAGTATCCGAGCTGCATCAGACGTTCCTGAAGCATGCGAACATCGTTTCCGACGTTGCCGTATTCAATAACATATTCGGCAGGTGCATCCGAATACAGCAGACGGAGAAGAGCCTCATCTGCCTCACCGCTTTGTGCCAAATGATTCGCACGCTGGAAAAGTTTAACGGCTTGTTCGAGCGGTTCGTTAAAAACATCCGAAGGTTCATCGGAAGGCAGATACCCAAGCAGCATAAGTCTTTGCTGCATATCGCTTACATGTTTGTCACAATCTCCGAGTTTGTATACCTTGCCCGGAACTATTTCATATTTGCGTTGATACACCGAACCCGCATTGTTTGGTGCAGGCGTTGCAGGCATCGTATCGAAAAACGAAAGGTCATTGTCGGGACTTGCAGCCGCGTTCGGTAAAGCCGAAACATCAAGGTTCCGATAATTTGTATTTATAAAAATAAATGAAAACAGTATTAAAAACAGAACAAGCAGTGCGGGAAGGCGCACCGACCGAAGGCAGCTGCCGACAGCTGCGGAAGCTTTTTTCTGCAAAGAGTGATTTGAGCCTCTGTTTTTTTTCATTTCACGGATTCACCCCGAATCTTTTGTTTGACTGTTTCTATTATACAACAAAACAAGACTTTTTTCCATGAGAAATCCGAGCCTGCGCAAAGGGAGCTGAATAATGCTCTTTCCGTTAAAGTCGGAATTAACGGTCACATAAATCTTTAAAAGCATTTATCTCTTAAATATATACGTACTTTGACTGTAATGCGTTCGACATTCAAATAAATATATCGCAAATTCGGTTGTAAAGGCGCGAAAACGGCTGTATAATTATAATTGCCGCAGAATGCGACGTAAAAACATGACACGGAGACACGAAAGCATGAGTACTAACTTTGACAGGCTTACAGTAAACACAATCCGCACTCTCGTTGCAGATGCTGTTCAAAAAGCGAACAGCGGACATCCGGGACTTGCTATCGGTGCAGCACCGATGGCTCTTTCCGTTTTCAAGCAAATGCGGCACAACCCCGCAAATCCTTCATGGCGCGGCCGTGACAGATTTGTTTTGAGCGCAGGTCATGCATCCATGCTTGAGTATTCGCTTCTTCACCTTTTCGGCTATGATGTATCAATTGACGACATCAAGAATTTCCGTCAGCTCGGCAGCAAAACGGCAGGGCATCCCGAGTACGGCAACATTGCGGGAATCGAAGCCACAACCGGCCCGCTCGGACAGGGATTTGCAATGGCTGTCGGCATGGCGATGGCAGAGAAGCATCTCGCTTCGGTATTCAACCGCGATGAATTCCGTGTATATGACAATAACACATACGTGCTCATGGGTGACGGCTGCATGATGGAAGGCGTTGCTTCGGAAGCAGCATCTCTTGCGGGGACGCTGGAGCTTGGCAAGCTGATTGCGCTTTATGACAGCAACAGGATAACTATTGAAGGCAGCACGGACATTACTTTCTGCGAAGACGTCCGTAAACGTTTTGAGAGCTACGGTTGGCAGGTAATCAGCGTTGATGACGGTGAAAACATGACGCTTATCGCCGATGCTCTTGAAAGCGCGAAGAATGAAAGCAAAAAGCCCTCGCTCATCATTGTCAGGACGAACATTGCGCAGGGCACACCCAAGCAGGGAAGTGCCTCTTCTCACGGTTCACCTTTGGGCGAAGAGAATATTTCCGAATGGAAAAAATCCATCGGTTGGGATTATGAACCTTTCACCGTGCCTGCCGAGGTTTATGACTATCTTGCCGACTTTGCGGCAAATAATCGCGAGCGTGAGAATGCCTACGATTCGATGATTGCAGAATATGAGCGTCGTTATCCGGAACTCTATGTCGAGCTTCTCCGCTGGAACTCCGCAGAACTGCCGGAAGAACTTTATAACGATGATAGCATTTTCGAGTTCGAAAACAAAAAAACAGCGACACGGTCCTGCTCCGGTACTGTGCTCAACAGACTTGTGAAGTATTTCCCGTCCATGTTCGGCGGCAGTGCGGATCTTGCACCGTCCAACAACACGGAATTGAAAGGATTCGAGTTTTTCGGCAGAGAAACACCGCAGGGAAAGAATATCCACTTTGGTGTTCGTGAATTTGCTATGGCAGCAATCTGCAACGGCATTTCGCTTTACGGCGGTTTGATGCCTTTCTGTGCAACTTTCCTTGTTTTTTCCGATTACCTTAAGCCCGCGGTGCGTCTTTCCGCACTGATGAAGCAGCGTGTGCTTTACATTATGACACATGACAGCATAGGCGTCGGAGAAGACGGTCCCACACATCAGCCGATAGAACAGCTGGATATGTTCCGCGCAGAACCGAACACATATGTTTTCCGTCCTGCGGACGGCAGAGAGACAGCGGCAGCATACCTCAGTGCGCTCAGGTTGGCGGCTCCCTCTGTTATTGCGCTTTCCCGCCAGAATTTGCCGCAACTCGATGGTTCCGGCAAATCGGCAATGAAGGGCGGATATGTAATCGGTCACGAATATGCAGAAAAGAATCTTGATGCAATTCTGATTGCTTCCGGCAGCGAAGTCGAAACCGCACTCGAAGCAAAAAAACTGCTTGACGCAGAAGGGAAGAATGTACGCGTTGTTTCGATGCCCTGCATGGAGCTGTTTTTTGAACAGGATGAAGCCTATCGTGAAACAGTACTCCCCAAAGCAGTACGTTCAAGAGTTGCGGTTGAAGCACTCGGCGGCATGAGCATGTACAAGCTTGTCGGTTTGGATGGAGAAATTGTTTCGATGGAAGGCTTTGGAGCTTCTGCTCCCGGCGATGTTCTGTTCAAGCATTTTGGATTTACGGCTGCCAATGTTGCAGCTAAAGTTGAATCGGTTATTGCTGCAAACAAATGCTGAGAATTGATTTACGGACGCAAATGATTTCAGCAGATTGACTCGCTGCTCGCCCGTACGGACGACATACGATGTTCGCAGGGCAATATTGTCGTGCATATGGGCGACACCATCGTAATTGCATACAGAACTCGTTCGTCAACCGGCGGACGAGTTTTTGTTCCGATCGAATTGCTGAATGGCTCTGTTGTCCGTACGGGCGACTTTGCCGGCATTTTCAGCAGTGTTCGTTGAATACGGCGGACAGTTATTGTGAAAGGAGTTTAAATTGAAAGAAAAATCATCATTCATTAAACGTTTTGTGGGCAACAAAGCATTCTATGCCGCAGTTCTTGCGATTGCCCTGCCTGTAATGGCGCAGAACGGAATCACCCAATTTGTAGGCGTGCTGGACAACTTAATGGTCGGAAGAATAGGCACGGAGCAAATGAGCGGTGTTGCGATTGCTAACCAATTGATATTCGTTTTTAATCTCTGCATATTCGGAGGTCTGTCCGGGGCAGGTATTTTCGGCGCGCAGTTCGCGGGGAAAAGAGATAATGACGGTATTCGTTATGTCTTTCGCTTCAAGCTCATTGTCTGCATCATTGTTTGCTGTTTGTCCGTTGCTCTGCTGAGCTTCTTGGATGCACCGCTGATAAATCTGTTTTTACACGAAGGCAGCGAGGAAGGCGATCTGGCTCTGACGCTCGCAAGCGGAAGAACATATATCAGAGTTATGCTTTTCGGCCTTGTTCCGTATGCCCTTTCGCAATGTTATGCGTCAAGTTTGCGTGAAACAGGCGAAACCGTAGTTCCCATGATTGGCAGCGGTGCGGCTGTGCTTGTAAACCTTGTGTTTAACTGGCTTCTGATTTTCGGAAAGCTGGGTTTCCCGAAGCTTGGTGTTGAGGGTGCGGCAATTGCAACCGTGCTTTCGCGCTTTGTCGAGCTTGTAATTATGATGCTTTGGGCGCATACACACACTGCCCGATTCCCGTTTTTCAAGGGCGTGTATCGGTCTTTGTATTTGCCGAAACGACTTGCAAAAGACATAGTTTTTAAAGGAACTCCTCTGCTTGCAAACGAGGCTTTGTGGTCGGCAGGTGTTTCGGTAATGAACCAGCGTTATTCCGTTCGCGGACTTGCGGCGGTTGCAGCAGTCAACATAACTTCAACGGTTTCAAACCTGTTTAATGTAGTATTTATGTCAATCGGCAGCTCCATCGGAATCATCGTAGGCAACCTGCTTGGAGCGAATAAGCTGGAAGAAGCCAAGGATACGGATCGGAAGATTATTGCGCTGAGTGTTGTGAGCTGTTTTGTTTTCGGCGGATTGCTCGCGCTGGCATCGCGGTTTATACCCGAACTCTATAACACAACACGTGAAGTAAAGCAGCTTTCAACGTCATTCCTTCTCGTATCAGCCTGCATCATGCCGTTCAGCGCATTCACGCACGCATGTTATTTCACTCTGCGCTCAGGCGGACAAACAAAGATTACACTGTTGTTTGACAGCTGCTATATGTGGTGCATAAGCATACCGGTGGCTTACGTTCTCAGCCGTTTCACGGATTTGCCCGTGCTTGCTCTTTTTGCAATCTGCAACGGATTGGAATTGATAAAATGTATATTCGGCTATATTCTGCTGAAAAGCGGGAAATGGGTCACCAATATCGTTCAGGACGAGTTGAAACAGGAAGCTGAAAAATAATCTAAAAAAAATGCATATTCCCTTGCGTCCCGGCGAAAAAAATGATAGAATTTATTCGGTACATTTGCATGCGCTTCATGTGCAAAAAAAAGAGCAAGGGAAACGAACTTAAATGCTTATTTGTTCAACAAATGCAGGCTCATCGGAAAATCGCAGCCTGCTGAAAGCGCTGTATGATAAATACGGCAGAACTGTGCTTGGGATTTGCTACGATATTTTGCGCAGCAGACATGATTCCGAGCTTGCAGTACAGGAAACTTTCCGCTTCATATACCGCACGGCGGATTACTTGTGCCGCATTGATTCCGACGAAGTTTTACGGAGCTATATTGCCGTTTGCGCAAAGCATTGCGCAGCCAACATCGCAGAAAGATACAATGACGGCAGCACAGCACACATCGACAGTATGAATGCAGTGAACAATCTTGGAGTTTTGAGTGCATCGGAACTTGACTTTGATGAGTTTTCGGTCGACAGTGTGGCAGCTGCGGTATCAAAACTCGATGATTCACAACGTGAGATCCTTTTTTTGAGGTATTGCTGTGAATTGCCTGTTCAGGATACAGCCGAATTGTTCCGGGTGACTCAACCCGAGATGTCGGCAAAAATCCGTTATGCACTTGCCGCACTCAGATATGCAATCAACAATGACGGAGGTTCCGACAAATGAAAGAACAAGACAAAACATTGAAACAGGCTTTGCAAAAAGCTGCAAACGAAGGTGCAATAGCCGAAGATCCTTCGGTTGAGATAACACCTTCCGCCGAGTTGGACAAAAAAATGAACGCATTTTTCGATTCCGTCGAGAGCCGAAATGCCGAATTGACCGAACAGCAGTATACATCCGACAAATCCGGAACTGTCGGAAATAACTACAGTGACGCGCTTTTGGATGCGTTCGAAAGCGACATCGCGGATTATGATCGCGACTATGATGATTCGGATTCCGTTGAATCAAAAAATCGGGTTGTTTCAAACGCATCCGGTTTCGGCGGAAAAATCCGCAGCCTGTTCGTTCCGTTTTCGCGTCGAACTGTCGGCGTGATTCTGTTTGCAATAGCAGGTGTTCTGCTTGTTGTAAGTCTTGTTTCAATGGCCAAAACAGCTGCTGTAAATAAAAAACATGATTCGAACCCGACACCGAGCGAGCAGCCGACCTTGAGCGGTACCGCGATTCCGGAAGGCGGCACGCCGACTCCGCGGATCGACGGAAAAGACACGGATTCAACGGCTCAGCCCGGGATAACAAAAAATCCTAACGGCACACCGGGCCCCGGAGATTTCCGCACGTCCGCACCTGTTTCCGGCGCGCCTACTTCGGCACCGGTTACCGGTGCACCCAAAACGCAGATACCCGCACCGGCCACAACAACGCCCGGCGGAGGCGGCAGACCGACAAATCCGCCCGCAACACCGACAACGGCACCTTCAACAGATGAACCGATCGTTCGCCCCACACCCGGAGACGAACCGACGGAACCCATAACGGATTCGCCGACCGATGAACCTGTTGTGACGGATGTGCCGACCGATGAACCCGAACCTCCGACGGAAGAACCCGCACCCGAACCGACGGAAGCTCCCACCGAACCTCCCGTGACGCCGGAAGAGCCGGGGGAATGAAATGAAAACCGACCTCGAACAACCGATTGTTATCTGTTTGACCTTTGATTGAAGGTTAATTCGCAACAGCCATTAATAGAATTTCGGAAACGATCGTAAACAACAAAAGACTGCAAAACCATGTGATGAGTTTTGCAGTCTTTTGTTCACTTATTCACCGTGATTAGTATTAACACGGTTCAATCTTTCGATGATTAACAGTTAGTTGGAAGCTTTCGTGTCGCAGTACATGCAGCGATACTCGCCTTTTTCCGCATCCGTAAGCACAAAAACGTGATGAATTTCCTGTTCGGTGGTGGTAATGCAGCGCGGGTTTTTGCATTTAAGAATGTCAACGATTTTTTCGGGCAGTTCAACATTGCGTTTTTCAAGAACTCTTCCGTCACGGATTACATTTATCGTTGCCGTGGGACAAACGAAGCTCAGAACACCGAGATCGAGATCCTTGTCGGATGCAATTTTGATAATGTCTTTTGTTCCCGTGCGCGTGCTTGCAGCATTGCGTATAATCGCGACCTGACAATCAAGCTTGTCCAGATTCAACATGTTGTAAACCTGCATAGCCTTGCCTGCGGTGATGTGGTCGATAACGATACCGTTTCTGATTGCGTCAATATTCATTGTTTGCTCCTTTCAAAAGCCATTTTTCATTGTTCAGACTTCGACGGCGATGTCAAGCAGTTTCATGATGAGTGCCATACGGATAAATTTGCCGTAGCGTGCCTGACGGAAATAACACGCGCGCGGGTCGTCATCAACCGCGACGGAAATCTCGTTGACACGGGGCAGGGGATGCAAAACTATAAGGTCCTGCTTCGCAAGAGCCATTTTTTCCGGCGTAAGAATGTAGCAATCCTTAAGTCGCAGGTAGTCTTCCTCATTGAAGAATCGTTCACGTTGGACTCTCGTCATATAAAGAACATCAAGCTTGTCCATAACACCGTCAAGAGTTGTGGTTTGCTCATACGGAATACCTTTGTTTTTGATATATGCATTTTTTACGTAGCTTGGAACTTTCAACTCTTCCGGAGAAATCAAGACGAACTTGATTCCCTCATAGCGGCTCATTGCAGCAATCAGTGAATGCACCGTACGTCCAAACTTCAAATCACCGCATACACCTATTGTGAGATTATCAAAATGACCCTTTTCACGCTTAATTGTCAAAAGGTCGGTGAGAGTTTGTGTCGGATGGTTGTGCCCGCCGTCACCTGCATTGATAATCGGGACGGAGGCTTTCGCTGCTGCAACAAGAGGTGCGCCTTCTTTCGGGTGACGCATTGCAATTATATCGGAATAACCGCTTACAACCGCAACGGTGTCGCCGACGCTTTCACCTTTTGCAGCGGAACTTGAGCTTGCTTCGGAGAAACCGAGAACCCTTCCGCCGAGTTCAAGCATTGCAGCTTCAAAGGAAAGACGGGTGCGCGTGCTGGGTTCAAAGAACAGAGTTGCAAGAGTCTTATATTTGCAGGCTTCACGATAAAGCTCAGGGTGTTCAATGATGTTGTTTGCAACTGCAATCATTTCATCAATTTCCGCAGTGGAAAGATCGAGAATGTCGATAAGGTTTTTCATATTAGTTATTTCCTCCGTTTATCCATGAAATATCTGACGGGTTATTGCGAAAAGCAATAAGCCTTGCAATGTCCCCGGGTTTAATGATGTTTTTTTCTGCCGCAACATGAACGACAGTATCGAAATCAGTAAGGCTGATGTTTTTAACTTTTGCATTTGCAAGCCTGTTGATTGATTTTTGCATTCCGTATGTAAAAATACTGACAATGCCGAGCACCTCCGCCCCCGCTTCGCGCAAAGCTTCAACAACATCAATAACGCTGCCGCCTGTTGAAATCAAATCTTCAACCACAACAACCTTTTGTCCTGCTTCAAGCTTGCCCTCAATTTGATTGCCCCTGCCGTGATCCTTGGCGGAACTGCGAACGTAGCCCATGGGCAATCCCAGAATATGCGCCGTTATTGCAGCGTGTGCAATTCCGGCCGTGCTTGTTCCCATGAGAACCTCTGCCTCGGGATAGTCGGTGCGAATTATTTCTGCAAGAGAGTTTTCAATGTTGTTTCGAACATCGGGTGCTGTTAAAGTCAATCTGTTATCGCAATAAATCGGGCTTTTAATTCCGCTTGCCCATGTGAACGGCTTGTCCGGACTCAGAAAAACTGCTCCGATCGAAAGCAACTCGTCCGCAACTACAGCTGCCCTGTTTGTGCAATCCGTTTTTTTATCCATGTGTATAAACTGTCCTTTCCTGTTAGTGTATACTGATTTTAAGAGTAATACCTGCCGAACTTATAAAGCATCAGTTCAGCCGACAAAATCGTTCAGGCAGCGTTCATATGCAGCAACCGGGTCCGCTGCGGCTGTAATCGGCCGACCCACAACAATGTAATCCGATCCGAGTGCTTTGGCATCCGCGGGTGTTGCAACACGCTTTTGATCTCCGACCGCGCCATCCGCAAAGCGCACTCCGGGAGTTACTGTCAGAAAACCATTTCCGCAGACAGCGTGAATTCTTCCTGATTCAAGCGGAGAACAAACAACCCCGTCCAACCCCGCAATTTCAGCATTTTTTGCGTAACATGCCACAACCTCATCCATAGGTTTATCAATAAGCAATTCTTTTTTTAAACTGTTCGAGTCGGTTGAAGTAAGCTGAGTTACCGCAATCAAAAGCGGGCGTGTTCCGTCTTCGCGTGTCAAACCTTCTTTTGCCGCCTGCATCATTGCAATCGTGCCGCCTGCATGAACGTTGCACATGTCAATATCAAGGGCGGACAGAACACGCATTGTTTTTTTGACGGTGTTTGGAATATCGTGAAGTTTAAGATCAAGGAAAATCTTGTGTCCGCGCCGTTTAAGCTCGCGAACGATATCCGCGCCTTCGGCATAAAAGAGTTCCATACCGATTTTAATAAAAGGCTTTCTGTCCGTAAATGCGGAAAGGAAATCCAGCACTTCAGTTTTTTTTGCAAAATCGCAGGCGATGATTACGTCTTTACCCATTATGTGCTCCTCCGATGATATCTTCAAGTTTATTTATTCCGTATTTTTTCATTGTTGACGGCAGCTCACGAATTATATCGCGGCATATATAAGGTTCGATAAGGTTGGCTGCACCGATTTGAACTGCGGCGGCGCCTGCAAGCATCATTTCAAGCACATCATCTGCGCTTGATACCCCGCCTATACCCATTATCGGGATTTTCACCGCTTCATAAACATCATAAACCGTTTTCAATGCAACGGGAAAAATAGCACTGCCCGAAAAACCGCCTTTTTTGTTTGCGATTACAGGTGTCCGCCTGTGCAAATCGATTCGCATCCCCATGAGTGTGTTGATAAGGCTGAGTCCGTCCGCACCGGCATCCTCACAGGCTTTTGCAATGGATACAATATCCGTAACATTCGGACTGAGCTTAATAAATATCGGCTTTTGCACAACCGATTTGACGGCTCTTGTAACTTCGGCAGCAGCGTCGCATGTTGTTCCGAAGCTCATTCCGCCGTTGTGAACATTCGGGCAGCTGATATTGACTTCGATAATGCCGACTTGCTCACATTCGTTGAAACGTGCCGCGACTTCCGTATACTCATGGATTGAAAATCCGCTGACATTTGCTATCACCTGTTTCGAAAAGCATCTTTTGAGCCGCGGAAGCTCGTTGTTTATTACTGCGTCAACTCCCGGATTTTGCAAGCCTATGGAGTTGATTATGCCCGCCGGACATTCTGCAATTCGCGGAGTGGGGTTGCCGAAACGCGGTTCAAGTGTTGTCCCTTTAAATGAAAACGTGCCGAGACAATTGATGTCGTAAAGCTCCGCAAACTCGTAACCGTAGCCGAATGTTCCGCTTGCGGGAATGACAGGGTTGTCAAGCAGCCAATTTCCGAGACGAACTTTGAGAGCATCACCGCTTGGGAGCTCATTCATTACAAGGGATTTGTTAAAACTTATATTCATTCCATCCTGCATTTTGCCGCTCATCACCATATTACCTCCTCGGAGACCAAAACGGGGCCGTCTTTGCAGATTCTCTTCGAACCGTATTTTGTTTTGCAGCTGCAACCCATACATGCACCGAAGCCGCAGCCCATGCGCTCCTCAAAACTCAATTGTCCGCTTGTTTCCGCAATATCAAACACTGCCTTCAGCATCGGTTCAGGACCGCACACACAGTAATCAGTGTAAGCAGTGATGCCGTCATTGCTTTCGGCATTAAAACAGCGCATTGCATCGGTAACAAACCCTTTCACTCCGCAGCTTCCGTCCGCTGTTGCAATAATGATCCTTGCTCCGATTTTTTTGAATTCATCTTCAAAGAAGCATTCGTCAAATGTGTTGAAACCCGCTATAACCATCGGTATTTTTCCTTCCGAAATCAGCTGCTTAGCAAGCAGGAACATCGGAGGGACGCCTGCTCCGCCGCCTATAAGGAGCGGGTGCTCACCGCAGAGTGAAGTATCATAACCGTTTCCGAGACCGGCCAAAACATCCAGCTGTTCATTCATCGGCAGGCGGCTCATGAACTCCGTGCCTTTGCCGACAACTTTGTAAACAATCGTCAGCGTGTTTTCACTCCGGTCAATATCGCAGACGGAAATCGGACGCCGCAGGAAAAAGCCTTTAAGCTTTATGTTCACAAATTGTCCGGGTCGATTTATTGACGATACATCACCCGAAAGCACCATTTTATACGTATTACGTGCTATGCACTCGTTTGAAACAATCTGAAACAGTGATTGAATCATGTTCAAGTTCCTTTCCTATATTCAGTGTTCATTAATCGTATTGTCGCCGATTAATCAGGCCGTCGCGCAAAAGCAAATTACTCCTCAATTAACCTTATCTTCCTTACCTATTTTCCCATTGCGGGTTGTTTTTATACATTTGCCGAAAACCTGCATGCCGACAAAGGGGGATGCTTTCCCGAGAGACAGAAATTCGGCGGAATCAACGATATAGGGGGTGGAGATTTCAAATTCGGCAGTTCTGTTTCCGATATCTATGCCGAATCTGCGGGCGGGCGCGGTGCTCATCAGTTCAATAAGTCTGTTAAGCGACAGTATTCCTCTGCGCACGAGCCGAGTGTACAACACCGGAAAGGCGGTTTCAAGTCCCACAATTCCATTCAGACTGCTGCGCAGTCCGCCTGACTTTTCTTTTTCCGAATGCGGCGCATGATCGGTTGCGATCATGTCAATCGTGCCGTCAAGTATGCCTTCAATGAGTGCATCTCTGTCCGCTTCGGAACGAATCGGAGGGTTCATTTTGAAGCTTCCGCTGTCAACAAGATCATCATCACACAGAACCAGATAATGCGGTGCAGTTTCACATGTTATGTCGAGGCCTTCAGATTTTGCCTTACGGATAAGATTGACGGACTCCTTTGTCGAAACATGGCAAACATGGTATGGACATCCGCTCTTACGGACAAGCTCAATATCGCGTGCAATAGGGCGCCATTCGCTTTCACTGCATATTCCGGGCAGGGAATGCCTGTCGGCGTAGTTCCCGTCATGAATGCATCCACCGCGAACAAGACTGTTGTCTTCGCAGTGAGCAGCAATAATCTTGTGAAGTTTTTTTGCCTTTTTCATTGCTGCAAGCATAATTTCTTCATTCTGAACGCCTTTTCCGTCATCCGAAAACGCAACGACATACGGGGCAAGTGCGTCCATATCGGAAAGTTCCCGACCGTTTTCACCGATTGTTATTGCACCGTACGGATAAACGGGAATGCAGGCATCACGACGAATGATTTCAAGCTGCCTTTCAAGGTGTTCGATGCTGTCAGGCACCGGATCAAGGTTCGGCATGGTGCAAATCGCAGCATACCCTCCGTTTGCGGCGGCAAGCGTTCCCGTTTTGACAGTTTCTTTATATGAAAAACCCGGTTCGCGAAGATGAACATGAACATCAACGAATCCGGGAACAAGAACAATATCCGAAGAAATATTGGTAATTTTTTCTGAATAAATATCGGAAGGAGAAAATGAATTCGAATATGTATCCGATTTCAAATCGGAAATGCCGCAACGGTCAATTCTGTTGTTTGGATATTCGGCGTTTTTTCGCACAGTTTTGTTTTCAGACAGCATTTGGTGTGCCTCCTTCGGTTTCTGCAAGAATAAATCCTGCCGCATGCGGCAGGACAGCACAATTAAAACCCACGAATTCACGCTGAAAACGCAGAGAATATTGAGTTGCAAATCTTGCCGACATCAAGGTGTCAACGCGACCTCACGGGATCGCCTTAAAGATTGCAGTTATTTTATCAGGCTCGCAGGCGACTGTCAAGGCATTCAACAAAGTATATTGCAATCATTGAAAAACGGACTCGGCATCATTTCAGCAAAACTTTGCTTGACTTCTGCCATTATTAAAGCTATAATTACAATCGCAAGTCCGTGTATAATATAACGGATAATATCATGATACGGAGAAAACAAATGAGAAACAAATCTTTGACACGTTTTGCAGCTTTTTTTGTTGCAGCAACCATGCTTTTCGCTTGTTTGCAAGTCATTGCACAGCCTGCCGCAAACGACAGCGGGCACACTTACGTGCTTGTTGACCAACCCACCGACGGCGGGGTTTACCTTATGATAAGCCGACAGTCCGGCAGCAATTTTGCTGTTTCCGGAACAGCGATGCCCGACGGGGAAGGCTTGGTGCCTGTTGAAGTCGGAGTTGCAGGTGACTATGTTGTAAGCGGAGTGAACGATTCCGTGCTTTGGCAGTTTAACGGCAGTTCCGAATCGGGCTTCACCGTTCGCAATACTGAGTCGGGCGAATACCTTGCAAAGCTTTCGAACACGCTTAAAACAAGCGCAGCAACTCAGCATCGCTGGGAGCACATAATTCATACCAACGACGACAGCAGCATCGGCGATGAACCTGTCATGCACAATGTGACCACCGGTGTGGGCTACATCCTCTATCGCGTAAACGGCGATGAGACTTATTTCGATTGCTTCAACGCTTATCAGCAATGCAATATACGCCTTTATGAGCGTCGGGATATGACCGGATTCGTACCGACGACGGGTGTCAGCATCGGAATTGATGCACTGGAGCTTGACCTTGGAAGCACTCACACATTCCATCCGCAGGTTTTCCCGTCAAATGCAACCATTCAAAACGTTACATACACGTCTTCGGATTCGTCCGTTGCACGCATCAATCCCGACGGCACGCTTATCACAGGCAGCGAAGGAACTGCGCAGATAACCGTTTACGACGGAACGGGCGAATTCAGCGATACCTGCACCGTGACGGTCGCAAGTGCAAATCCCGCAGTGCCCGTCCTGTACGGTTACAGAATGTACTCAAGTGCAAACGGCATCGTTAATTTTTCGGCGGATGATGTTTCCGACTTCAACCTTGTGGATGCACAAACGGGACTTGAACCACTCACAGCAATGTGTTATGTGGAAGGCGATTTTTACGGTTTTGCAAAGAGTGAAACCGAAAACACGGGGTATGATTTCGTTATTATCGACGGCGAAACCTTCGAAAGACGTACAACAAACCTTTGGTCATACTACTATTGCCGCGATATGACCTATGATCCCGAAACCGGACTGATTTACTGCATGATGGCAACCAACGCAACTATTTACTCATTGTATTTCGGGATTTATACGGTAAACCCGCAAACTCTGAGCTTCAACCTTGTCGGTGAAACAAACCGATACCTTTCGGTTCTTGAATGCACGGCGGACGGCAGACTTTACGGAATCGATATGTTCGGCTATTTCTGCTCCGTTGACAAAACCAATGCAAACTGCACAAAAATTGCACATACAACCGTTTCGGATATCAACCATGAACAGTCCATGGTGTTCTGTCCTTCAAACGGCAAAATGTATTGGATGAAATCTGATGATAACGGAGGCGTATTTTTCGAGGTCAATCTCGCAAACGGAACGCTTGTTTATATTGGCTATCCCGGCGGCGATTACATAACATATCAGAGTGTTGCAGGCCTTTGCTATGTTCCGACGGATGAACCGGAGTATCAGCAGGGTGATATAGATATGGACGGCATAGTTTCTGTTTCGGATGCATTGTTTGCATTGCGGTGCGGAATGGAAATTGTGACTCTTACCCCGCAGCAGCTTACGGTTGGCGATATGAATGGTGACGGTTCCGTTAATGTTACCGATGCGATAATGATACTTCGAGCTGCACTTATCGGCTGATTTTTAAATTCGGCAGCACGGCTGCGGTATCAAAATCAAAAATAAGACCTTTCAAAAACAGCGGTTCGCAGTATGGCGGGCCGCTGTCTGCACAAATAACCAAATGACAATTTCGCCTACGGTTCGATAAAGATTTTACTGTATGATTCAAAGCATTGATTTTAACTCTGCCGCATGATAAAATACGCATGGCAAAGCCTGAATAACTTATGCCGCGTCTGAATAAATAAGTTAATCTTAAAAAACGGAGGGTGAATTTGTGAAAAGAAAAGCTTTAGGATTGTTTGCAACATTTTTCAAAATCGGAGCTTTCACTTTCGGCGGAGGATATGCAATGATACCGCTGATACAACGTGAAATCGTAGATAAAAAACAATGGGCAACAAATGAAGATTTGCTTGATATAATTGCAATTGCCGAATCAACGCCCGGTCCCATTGCCGTGAACGCAGCAACATTTATCGGCAGCAAAATCGACGGCTTCTTTGGTGCTCTGTTTGCAACGCTCGGAGTTGTTCTTCCGTCATTTATAACCATACTTGCCGTGTCGTTTGCTATTGCACAGTTTGAACACATAAAACTCGTTCAGTATGCATTTACGGGTATTCGCGCCGCAGTTCTTGCGCTCATTATCCGCGCACTTGCGGCAATGTATAAAGAATGTCCTAAGTCGCCCCTGTCATACATCATTGCGGCAGCTGCTTTTTTTGTTGCAGCATTTACAAGCATCAACACGATTTTTATCATACTCGGCTGTGCTGCGGTCGGCCTTGCTGTACATTTGATATTTAATACAAAAAACGGAAAGGCGGGGGAAGGCAAATGATTTTCATCGAATTATTCTTCACATTTTTCAAGATTGGCTTGTTTACTGTCGGCGGCGGATATGCAATGCTCCCGCTTATCAGAACTGAGGTTCTCAGCAAGGGCTGGCTGACAGCGGAGGAAATTGTGAATTTCATTGCCGTGAGCGAAAGCACACCCGGGCCGTTCGCAGTCAATATTGCAACTTATATCGGTTCTGTCCGCGGCGGGGCAGCAGGGGCAGCCTGTGCAACGCTCGGAGTTGTGCTTCCGTCGTTTCTGACTATTCTTGCGATTGCACGATGTTATAAAAAGTTTAAGAGCAGCAAAATAGTTGCGGGACTGATGTCCGGCTTGAAGCCGGCGGTGATCGGGCTTATTGCAGCCGCCGTGTTAACAGTCGGCAAAACCGTTTTTTTGAATTCGGCAACTCCGACAGGCTTTCCCGCCACCGCATCGGACTGGTTTCGAACCGTGAGTTCCGCATTGGTTTTTGTGCTTGCACTCTTTGCCTGCCGAAAAAAACTTCATCCAATATTAATGATTTTGATTGCCGCTGCTCTCGGCATAGCATTCGGCCTTTTGGGCGAAATGCTTGTTGCGCAGCGTTAACCGCAGCATTAACACCAAGAACAATATCGCCCGTACGGGCAACACGCCGGATTAAGGTTCGTTTCTCCCGTCCGCCATGCGAGTTTTTGCATTGCCCGAGTGGGCACTATGATTCAAATTAAACATGTGTAAATATTTTTTATTTGTGCAATAGTAAAGCTCGTTTTCCGGCGTGGAAAACGAGCTTTATTCACAGTTTGAAAGCGGATAACTTAGATATTGTCCGTATGTTTACGCAGGTGCACCGACCAACATTGCTTCATGCACGGGAAGGATTTTTTTGCTGTCGGGCATATGGACGAGAGCTTGATTCAGCACCTCCTCGGCGTTATGCACAAATACAATTTGCAGTGCATCAATAATATCCTTGGGAACTTCGGCAATATCCTTGCGGTTTTGCTCCGGAAGCAGCACCGTTGTTATGCCTGCGCGTGCTGCGGCAAGCAGTTTTTCACGCAAACCTCCGATTGCAAGCACTCGGCCCCTGAGAGTGATTTCGCCTGTCATTGCAAGTCTTGCGCGCACCGGAATGCCTGTCAGTGCACTCGCAACAGCCGTCATGAGTGAGATTCCTGCGGACGGACCATCCTTTGGAACAGCACCTTCCGGAACATGAATATGTATATCCGTATGCTGATTGAAATCATCGCTGAGTCCCAGTTCGGAAGCGTGTGCGCGGATGCACGTAATAGCAGTGCGTGCGCTTTCCTGCATAACATCGCCGAGACTTCCGGTAAGCTGGAGCTGACCCGTGCCTTTCAACGCTTCAACCTCAATTTCTAACAGCTCACCGCCAACGCTTGTCCACGCAAGTCCGTTCACCAGCCCGATTTCAGGCTCCTTATCCGCAGGCTCAAAGCTGTACCGAGACACACCGAGATATTCCTTTATTTTCGATTTGCTGAGCCGAATCCGTTTTTTTCCGTTTGCAATATCAACGGCAGCCTTTCGGCAAACTGCGGCAATGCAGCGTTCAAGGCTGCGAACGCCTGCCTCGCGTGTGTAGCAATTGACAATTTCGGAAATTTCCTCATCCCCGATGGTCAGCATGCTCTTCTTCAGTCCGTGCTTTTCGAGCTGCTTCGGAATCAAATACTGTCTTGCAATTTCGATCTTTTCGGTCGCAAGATAACTCGGAACCTCTATAACTTCCATTCTGTCCAGAAGCGGGCGGGGGATATCGGCAAGGTTGTTTGCTGTTGTTATGAACAGAACCTTGGACAAATCATACGGCATCTCCAAAAAGTGATCGCGGAAAGCAAAGTTTTGTGCTCCGTCAAGCACTTCAAGAATTGCGGCGGCCGGATCACCGTTGTAATCTCGGGATAATTTATCAATTTCATCAAAAAGAATGACCGGATTTACGGTTCCCGCCTGCCGCATTGCAGAAATAATGCGACCCGGCATAGCTCCGATATAAGTGCGCCTGTGTCCGCGAATCTCCGCTTCATCCTTGATTCCGCCGAGACTCATTCGAACAAAGCTGCGGCCCAAAGCCTTTGCAATTGATGCGGAAATGGATGTTTTGCCCACACCCGGAGGGCCCGCAAAGCAAATGATCTGACCGTTCACCTTTCCGGTAAGTTTCGCAACTGCAAGATACTCAAGAATACGCTGTTTGACTTTTTCAAGCCCGTAATGGTCCTCGTCAAGTATCCTGCGCGCATTTTGAATATCAAGATTGTCCTCGCTCATCTCGGTATAAGGCATGTCCAACAGACAATCGATGAAAGTTCGCAGGGACGGTGTTTCGTGTGAACCGGCAGGAAGGGTTGCGAACCTGTCGATTTCTTTTTCAAGCCGGATACGAATTTCATCGGGAAACGTGCGTTTTTTCAGTCTTGCACGAAACTCATCGGCTTCCGTCTCCTCGTTCTCACCCAATTCTTTTCGAATTGCCTTTATCTGTTCGCGGAGGAAGTATTCCTTTTGATTCTTTTCTATTTGCTGCTTGACACTCGCCTCAATGCGTTTGCTGAGCTTTGTGAATTCCTGCTCGCGTGCAATAATGTTCAAAAGCGTTATGCAGCGCGAGGCACTGTCCTCCTGTTCAAGAAAACACTGCCGATCTTCGTATTTTTTCAAGGTTATGTTTGCAAGCCTGAATATATATGCAGTATCATCGGAGCTTTTCTCAATAACCTCAAATGCTTCGGAAAGGCTGTTTACTCCGATCAGTTCAAGGTAATCGCGGCATTTTTTCGAAACGAGCGGACGGAGTGACGAAGCTTCGGGGTCGGTTTGCTCTTCATCGTCGCAACTGTAAAGGTTCGCGCTGAAAAAGGGCTCCTCGCCCGTGAAACCGTCAACAAGCGCACGGCATACACCTTCCGCCATGACGCGGACAGTATCTCCGGGCAGTTTAATTACCTGTTTGATTTTGCAAATGCAGCCGATCTCATACAGCTGCTTTGCGGTTATATCGGTAAGTTTCGGATCTTTTTGCGCGGTAAGAAACACCAACCCGTCGTTTTCGGCGGCGTTTTCGATCGCGGCAACGCTCTTGTCCCTGCCTGCATCAAAGCTCAGCAGTGTGTAGGGCATCACAACCAAGCCGCGCAGAGGCACAACGGGCATTTTTTCATAGTACTTAATAGCCAAATTTCATTTCCTCGTGTTTTGTTGTTTTTTGCCGTGAGTGTGTATCAGTCATCGGCTTCTTTTTGGAGAATTATACACGTTGTTTGAAAATTATACAACACACAAATTCAGGCATATATGCAAATTCTCGGGGCAATCCTGTGTATCTTCAACAACAGCCCACCAATACTTCGCAGCCCGCAAAAGACCGCTTTGCTTTTCGGTATCATTTTGTGCCCAATTCCGTACGAAGCGGCCGAATATAAACTGAGCAACACGGTGAATAACGATATATTTGACGCCGAGTGCGCCTTTGCAGCCGAATTTCGGACTTTTTTTTCTTTTTTTGTCGCTCAAGTCTTGTTTATTCACCCATTGTTGTGGTACAATATAGAGTAGCTTGTATTTACCATGGCGGTTCGGCTCTTATGCAATCAGCCTGATTGGAGTATGCTTTGCGCAGAGTCGAGCGATACTCTTTATAGAAAGGAAAAATCATCATGAAAAAAAGATGCGACAAACTCATTGCTAAGCTTCGTGAAAAAAACATCGATGCAGCAATAATCACCTCACCTGTTAACCGCAGGTATTTCTCCGGCTTCACCGGCAGCAACGGTGTTGTTATTGTATCAGAAAACGGTCGCGTTCTTCTTACTGACTTCCGTTATACCATTCAGGCAAATCAGCAGTGCGCCGGAGTTTGCGAAGTTCGTCAGGTTAACCGCGGAATAGGTTCGGGCGATGTTGAAGAAGTTCTTAAAGAATTTGACGCAAAACGCGTTGCCTATGAAGATGCAGCTCTGACCGTTGCCGAATTTAACATGTTCAAGAGCATGCCCTTTGAACTTTTGCCTGAATCAAAGCTTATCTCGGATTGCAGAATCGTTAAGGATGCTGCGGAGACAGCGGAGCTTCAAAAGGCTCAGAATGTTGCGGATGCTGCTTTTGCAGAAGTTCTGAAACACGTAAAGGTTGGCATGACCGAGATTGAACTTCGCAATGAATTCGATTATCTCATTCGCAAGTTCGGCGGGGATGACAATTCATTCGACACCATCGTCGGTTCCGGTCCCAACGGTGCGCTTTGCCATGCGTATCCCGGTCCGCGCAAGATTCAGAATGGTGATTTCGTTGTTATGGACTTTGGCGCACGCGTAAACGGTTATTGTTCGGATATGACCCGCACATTCGCAGTCGGCAAACCCTGCGATGAGCTCGTGAAGATTTACAACATTGTTCTTGAAGCTCAGCTCAAGTGCCTTGAAGTGCTTCGTCCCAATATGAACGCCGCCGATCTTGACAAGACAGCGCGGGATATCATCACAGCGCACGGTTACGGCGAGTGCTTCGGTCACAGCCTCGGCCACGGGTTCGGTCTTGAAATCCACGAAAGTCCCTATGCAAGCCCGCGTTCCGCAGATATTCTTGTCCCCGGAAGCACAATCACCGTTGAACCCGGCATTTACGTTGAAGGACTCGGCGGTGTCAGAATCGAAGATTGCTGCGTTCTGACCGAAACCGGTTACATCAATCTCTGTTCAACCACAAAGGAGCTCATCATCCTCTGATAAGGTCAAAAAAGCCTTGTAAAAGCTTCTTTTGATGTTCCAAGTTATTTTTCCGCCTGCAAAACAGCGCAGTATGCGCCCTGCAGGCGGTCGATAAGGTTCCGAGTGGACCTGTTTATTGCAATCATACTTTATAAATTTATATCACGGAGGTATTCCCATGATTTTAGCTGGCGATTTCAGAAAAGGCATTACCGTTGAAATAGACGGACAGGTTTGGAGCATTGCAGATTTTCAGCATGTCAAGCCCGGCAAAGGTGCGGCATTTGTTCGCACAAGGCTGAAAAACGTCATGACAGGTGCGGTTCTCGAAAGAACCTTCAGCCCCACCGACAAGTATCCCACTGCACACATCGAAACCCGCGAAATGCAGTATCTCTATACTGACGGAGATTTGTATTATTTCATGGATAATGAGTCCTATGAACAGCTCGCACTCAATCATGAGCAGGTTGAAGATGCAATCGACTTCGTTGTTGAAAACTCCAACGTCACCATCCGTTTCTACAAAGGCAATGCATTCTCCGTTGCAGCTCCCAATTTTGTTGAGCTGACTGTTACGGAGACCGAACCCGGATTCAAGGGTGACACCGCGACCGGAACCACCAAGCCCGCCGTACTCGAAACGGGTTACAAAATTGCTGTTCCCCTGTTCGTTAACGAAGGCGATCGCATTCGCGTTGATACCCGCACCGGTGAATACATGGAGCGCTGCTGAGTTAACTGCTCTTAACAGACTCCGCGCTTCTGCTTAACAGGGTGGTTATAGGTTCAAATTCTATGGCAAACGAAACAAATATCATTCAAAAGTCCGCTTACCTGCGCGGACTTGCTGATGGAATGAAGCTTTCGGCGAATTCCGACGATACCTCAAAACTTTTGCTTGCGATGATCGACTGCATAGACAGTATTGCGGTACAGGTCAACGACAACACCGATCTCATTTGTGAGCTTGATGACGAAGTTGATTCCTGTTCCGATTCATTGGATGCTTTTGCAGAATTGGTTTTCGGCATTGATGACGACGATGACGAAATCGACATCAACGACGATGATGATCTTTTCGCTTGCGATGACGATGATGATGACAGCAAATGCTTTGGCTGCTCTTGCCCCGGCGAGTGCGATGATTGCTATTGCGACGAAGACTGCGAGGATTGTAATTGCGACGGCAGAGATGATGATTGCTGCATTACCTGCCCCTATTGCGATGCGCGGGTTCCGCTTTCCACACTGTTGGAAAGCGATAATCCCGTTTGCGGAATCTGTCATATGCCGTTATGTTCATCAACCGGTTTCGAGGAGGAATCCGATTCCTGATTTTGCAGCGCACCGAACAAAGTCATTATTGAATCATTTTTTTCTCAGCAGGGTTCACATTTAATATGCGGATCCTGCTGTTTGCGAAAGGAGTTTTATGGAATTTGACTCAGCTGCTCTTTGTGGATGTGTGGAATCGCCAAGCACCAAACGAAGTGTTTCGCTGCATCCGAGGCTGGAAGCTGCAGCTGCTCTTCTCGGCAAAACATCTGTACTTGCTGATATCGGGTGTGATCACGGCAGATTTTCGGCTGCAATGCTTCAACGCGGTATTGCTGAAAAAGTTATTGCATCCGACATAAGTGCTCCGTCCCTCAAAAAAGCCGAACAGCTTGCGAATGTGTGCGGACTTTCAAGCAAGATGGAATGCCGTATTTCGAACGGTTTTTCGGCATACTCTGCCGGTGAGACCGACAAGGCTGTTATACTCGGAATGGGCGGCGAGGTTATCCGTTCCATACTTTCACGCTCTGATTCATTCGCGCGTTCGCTTGAGTGCATTGTTATGCAGCCTATGCGCGGGGAAGCCGAACTTCGGAGCTATCTTTACTCAAACAATTATCGCATAATTGATGAAGCGGTTGTTTTTGACAGCGGGAGATACTATCAGCTGATTTCGGCAAAAAACGGAGCGCCGTGCCAACTTCCCGACTGCTTTGAAAAAGGTTTTTTTCAATTCGGTGCCGAAGCATTTAATAAGCGTGACCCAATGCTTTTGCCGCTGATGCAGCGGTATCTTTGCATCATTGAAAAAAAGCTGCAGCGGGCAGCTTTATCGGGCGGCAGACCGAAGCGACTCATTTTTGAAGCAGAAAGTACAGCAAGATTGATTTCTGCGTTTTTAAACGGGCGGAATGATGACTGTTCGGCGAAACACACTGATTGATTAAAGGAGCAAAACATGCTGCTTAATGATTTTATAGATATAATGAATAAGCTCGCGCCGCAAGAGACGGCGCTTGGGTTTGACAATGTCGGATTAATAATCGGCACGGACAGAAAGCAGATAAAACGTGTGCTTGTTGCGCTTGACTGCACCCTTGCCGTTGCACTCGAAGCGGTCGAAATCGGCGCGGATCTTGTTTTAACGCATCACCCTCTGCTTTTTTCGGCAGTTAAGCGTATATCTCCCGAATGCCCCCAAACGGCGGCTGTTTATACCCTTATCCGCAACGGTATTGCACTCTTTTCCGCACATACAAACCTTGATGCAGCGGAAGGTGGAGTAAATACAGAGCTTTGTCGTCTGTTCGGGCTGCAAGATACGATTTCCGTCGGAGAAGACAGCATTATGCGAGTCGGCAATCTCCCTGAAACCATGATGCTGGATGATTTTGCGGCAATGGTTCAAAATAAGCTCAACACGGTTGCGCGCATATCCGGCAGCAACACCCCTGTCAGCCGCATCGCCGTTATCGGAGGTTCCGGAGGGGCGGAATATGAGCAGGCACATGAAGCCGGAGCGCAGGTGCTTGTAACCGGAGAATGCAAACATTCGGATGCAATTGCCGCCTCCGTACTCAACTTAAACATTATCGCCGCAGGGCATTACCAAACAGAAAACCCTGTGCTTATTCCTCTTGCTGCATACCTTCGCAGCAATACGGAAGGCGTTGAATACATGATATCCAAAGTAAACACGCCGACTTTCCGCACTTGCGGGCGGTGTGCCGAGTAAGCGATTTTTAATTGCTGAAAACTGGCTTTGGATGGTAAGTTTATTGAAAGGATGAAACTGTTATGAATAAACTGGATGCACTTTGGGAGTATCAGCAGGCAGAGCTTGCTCTTGCACGACTGAAGAGGGAAATGAAATCCTCGCCGTCATATCAAAAACGCACAAAGCTGCATAACTTTCTTGCAGAACAGCAAGCGAGCATCGAAAAAATAAATGCGGATATGCGGGCAAAGGACGGTTCACTTGCAACATGTTCATCAAAGCTTGACGCGCTTTTAAAACGTTATGATCTTGAAAAATCCGAACTTGACATCATGGAAAATGATGAAGAAAGCACTGCTGCGGAGTTAACGGAAGCAAAAAAATCCATCGAAAAGCTGCTTGAAGAAATAAATGCTTTGCACAAAGAGCTTGCCGAGATGATAACATGGTTGAATCAAGCTTCCGAGGCCATTTCTTCCGCATACTCCAAGGCGGGACGCGCAAAAAAGGACTATGATGCCGTTCGTGCCGTTTGCGATGCGGAAAAGGATGCATTCAAACCCAGGCTTGACGCCGCAGAAGCCTTGATTGCCGAAAAACGCGGAGATGTTCCGGATGAACTTATGTCCAAATATCTTGCACTCAAAAAGAATTATGTCAATCCTGTTGCAAAGGTTGCCAATAATCAATGCAGCGGATGCTATATGATGCTTCCGTCAGCCGTTGTTAAAAGAGTTGCCGGAAAAACAAGCATTGTTGAATGCGAGAACTGCGGACGAATCCTTACCATGTAAGCTTTTGTGTTATAGATACTGATACCACAGGAATGCTTTCGAAGAATAAAAACTCATTTTGTTCTTTACACAGCATTGAGTTTGCATTATAATACTATTATTGAGTAAGACAAGTGACCGCGCAGGCATTTGCCCGCGAGGAAAGTCCGAGCTCCGCAGGACAGGGTGCCGGGTAACACCCGGTGAAGGCGACTTCAAGGAAAGTGCAACAGAAATAAACCGCCGTATTGCCGCACGGTAATGCGGTAAGGATGGAAAGGCGGGGTAAGAGCCCACCGATACCTCGGTAACGCGGTATGCCATGTAAACCCCACTCGGAGCAAGATTGAAATGGGAGCATTTAATGGCTGTCCGTCACGCTCCCCGTAATCGCTTGAGTGTGCAGGTAACTGCACATCCAGATAGATGGTCACATAAACAGAACTCGGCTTACGGCTTGCTCAATTCAAAAACGGTATTCGCCTTAAACGGCGGATGCCGTTTTTTGTTCTTTTGAATGCTTTTACGCATTTCGCACCCGCCTCTTGCCACCCAGAAGTCAGCCGTTGCTGCTGAATAAATCAAAAACGTATGTTTCACTGTAAAACTGCATACCTTAATATGGAATCAAAAAGCAACCGGAGGGCAGAGATTTGAATCTTTATATAGAAACAAGGGTGCTGAACATTGCAGACTATATCATTGAAACCGGTGCGACTGTCCGCGCTGCGGCAGGTGTTTTCGGCGTATCTAAATCAACCGTTCATAAAGATATAACCGAACGACTTCGCACAATCAATAAAGCACTGGCTGAAAAGGTTGCCGCCGTGCTTGAAGTAAACCGCGAAGAGCGTCACATACGCGGCGGACGTGCAACCTATTTGAAATACCACCATGATGATGAAGCTGCCGGTGCATGAGCGGCATATAAACTTTGCAAAAAGCAAGAGAAGCCGCGTGCATATGCGTGCAGCTTCTCTTACGGTTTAAATTACTAACAATGTATCACATATTTGCTCTGTTTGCCATGCGCTCGGCTTGGGACGGGCGCAGATACATGGGGGCGGCGTAACTGCAGGTTTTGAGACTGTCGTCAGCACGTCGGGCAAGGACCTCAGCAATCACGAGCCCTGCATTGACGCTGTCGTGATTACCACAGCAATCACCGACTACGATATATTCGGTGCCGGACAGTGAATCGAGCATTTCTTTTTGAACACACGCGCAAGGAGGAACGATGCATTCTTCTCCTTCATAAACAGCAGCATAACCGTTGCCGTTCCGCGCATCCAACATACAAAGAATCCTGTTGCCGAACCGCCCCTGCGCCGCATGGCGGAGTGCGGCAAGCGAGCTGACAGCTGCAATAGGCTTTTTTTCGGCATATGCAAATGCATTCACGGTTGTAACGCCGATACGAACACCGGTAAATGAGCCGGGGCCCGCATCAACAGCAAAAAGATCAATGTCCGACAGCTGTAAACCGGCTTTTTCGAGCATACTGTCAATCAGCGGCATAAGCGACACAGAGTGCGGCTTTCCGCTTTCATCTGTCTGCACAATTATGGTTCTGCAACTCGAATCGGAGTCCGAGCATAGAGCCGCAGACGGATATTTTGCGGATGTTGAAACAGCAAGAATAATCATATCAACCTTTCCCGTATGTATTGGCAACCTTGCCCAGTAAAGCTTCATATCTCTCACCGAAAGCAAGCGCCTCAACGCTGCGCGGCTCAGAACCGCTGCCGGACAAATGGAGTTCGAGCCGTTCACGAGGCAAAGCTTCCGGAACGTTCTCACACCATTCCATAACAATAACGCTTTCGGAATCAAGGTAGTCCTGGTAGCCTATGGCAAACAGTTCATCAAAGTTTTCCAATCGATAAGCATCAAAATGGTCGAGTGAAAGCGCGGAGCCTCTGTGACTTCGAACGATGGTAAACGTCGGACTCGCAATATCGTCAATTTGAAGCTCAGCAGCGATGCCGCGCACAAATGTGGTTTTTCCGGCTCCGAGATCACCGAACATCGCAATAAACGTCCCCGGGAAGAGTTCCTTGGCGACTGTTTGCCCGAATTTCAGCATCGCATTTTCCGAACAAATCTTGAACTGAAGTTTCCGCACTTCGTCGGATTGCTCCGTTTTTAACGAAGCAGAGTTTTTTTCGCTGCTCAATTGAATGTACCTCTTAACAGCAGTTCGTTTCGAAGCTCAGTGAGCCTGTCTTCACGAATTGCCTCGCGTATTTTTTCCATCAAACGATATGTAAACCGCAAATTATGCGTTGTGATAAGCTGCGCAGCAAGGATCTCCCCGGCCTTAACGAGATGCCGTATATATGCACGGCTGAAATTACGGCAGGCATAACAATCACACTCATCTTCGATAGGGCGGAAATCATGGGCAAACTCTGCATTGCGAAGCATTTTTTTGCCGTTAAAAGTGAATGCAAGTCCGTTACGGGCGGAGCGGGTCTGCAAAACGCAGTCAAACATGTCGATTCCGCGCATTGCACCTTCAACCAGGCAATCCGGGCTTCCGACTCCCATCAGGTAATGAGGTTTATTTGCCGGCATATGCGGCATAAGCTGTTCAAGCATTTCGTACATAACAGGTTTAGGCTCTCCGACAGAAAGTCCTCCGATTCCGTACCCCGGAAAATCCATATCGCTCAATACCTTTGCGCTTTCAATACGAAGGTCGGCGAACATGCCTCCCTGCACGATTCCGAACAGAGCCTGATCCTCGCGCGTGTGACTTTCCTTGCAGCGCTTTGCCCAGCGATGTGTTCTGTTCATGGCAGCTATTGTATAGCTGCGGTCACAGTCAGCAGGTGCGCATTCATCAAACGCCATTGCAATATCCGCACCGAGAGCCTGCTCAATTTCCATTACATACTCAGGTGTGAAAAACATTTTATGGCCGTCAATATGAGAGCTGAATTCGACTCCCTCCTCATGAATTTTGTTCATTGAAGCAAGACTGAAAACCTGAAATCCACCGCTGTCGGTCAACATTGGTCCGTGCCACTGGGAAAACTCGTGCAGTCCGCCTGCTTCGCGCACCAGTTCATGACCCGGACGAAGGTGCAGATGGTAGGTATTGGAAAGCATGATTCCGGCGCCTATTTCCTTCAAGTCTCTGGGCGTCATTGCCTTGACGGTCGCCTGCGTTCCGACACACATGAAACACGGAGTATCAATAACGCCGTGAGGCGTGTGCAGCTTGCCGAGACGTGCGCCGGTGCGGCTGTCTGTTTTTACAAGTTCATATCTTACGGGTTGGTCCATTAATTTCACTCCTGTTGAAGAATGCCGGAAATATACCAGGCATTATTATCTGTCGTTTATTTATAAAAAATCAAGTCTGCAATTACTTCAGCGTAAGCTTTTTTAAATGAAGAATGATGCGTCTCCGAACGAGAAAAAGCGATAACGTTCTTCAACGGCATGTTTATAAATCCGCATCACCTCTTCACGGGATGAAAACGCACTGATGAGCATCAGAAGCGTTGACTCCGGAAGGTGAAAATTTGTTATAAGTGCATCCACGGCCTTGAATCTGTATCCCGGGGTTATGAATATGTCGGTTGATCCGCTTCCGGGATGAACAATTCCGTTTTCGTCGGTAATGCTCTCGAGCGTGCGGCAGCTTGTTGTTCCGACCGCAATTATCCTTCCGCCGTTTGCGCGTGCGCGATTGATTCTGTCCGCCGCATCCTGTGTGCACTCGTAGTGTTCCGAGTGCATATGATGTTCCTCAACGTTTTCGACGGAAACCGGGCGAAATGTGCCAAGTCCCACATGCAGAAGAACATCAACAATATCAATCCCTTTTTCAGATATGCGCGAAAGCAGCTCATCGGTAAAGTGCAGCCCGGCAGTCGGAGCAGCAGCAGATCCGTTTTCTTTTGCGTAAACCGTCTGATAACGGGTTTTATCATTCAGTCTTTCCGTAATATACGGCGGAAGCGGCATCTCGCCCGCTCGATCGAGAATTTCTTCAAAAATTCCGTCATAATTCAGCCTGATAATTCTGTTCCCGTCTTCACGCATTTCTGTAACGGTTGCCGAAAGTTCATCGCTGATTTTGAACGTCAACCCAACTTTTGCACGTCTTCCGGGTTTCACAAGGCATTCCCAATGTTTTTCATCGATTCTGCGAAGCAGCAAAAACTCCATTTTTCCGCCTGTTTCGGGACGTGTGCCGTAAAGCCTTGCAGGAATAACCCGCGTTGTGTTGCGAACAAGAACATCCCCGGGATTGAGATAGTCTATAATGTCTGAAAAGACCTTGTCTTCAATGCTTTTTGTCGCACGGTTGTAAACCAAAAGACGTGATGCGCTGCGGCACTCTGCGGGAGACTGAGCAATCAGTTCCTTCGGTAAATCATAGTAAAAATCACTCGTTTTCAATCGTTAATTCCTCACTTGAACCCGCGAAAAGAACCTGAATATTCCGATCACGAATTCGTATTCAGCTCATTCAATTGTTTTGTAAATCAACTTCATTTCAGGCGGTTGTAACAGCGATATTTCAACTGCCGAAACCAGCATATCCAGTGCTTGGGCGAGATTTCTCTCATCATTGACATACATGCTTGCAAACGCTTCTCCGCAGGAAACCTTGTCGCCGTACCGCTTGTGCATCAGAATTCCGACAGCAGGGTCGATACTGTCGGAAACATGTTCCCTTCCCGCGCCAATGAGCAGCGAAGCAAGTCCGATTTGTTTTGCATTCATCGCACCGATGTAGCCCGAGCGTGGAGCGAGTACAGGAACAATGCGGCGTGTATTGACCAATTTATCAGGTTCGTCAATGTAAGAAGTATCGCCGCCAAGCCGTTCGATCATCTCACGAAGCTTATTCAGTGCGGCTCCCGATTTTATCGCGACCTGCAATTTCGGAACGGCGGTTTCGACACTGTCTGTAAGACCCGAAAGCTTCAGCATGTTTCCCGCAAGCGAAAAACAAACGCGAACAAGCTGGTCATCCACCGGAACCTCGCCGCGAAGAACCTGAATTGCTTCCCGCATCTCGAGACCGTTTCCGACAGCCATTCCGAGCGGGCGACTCATGTCTGTGATGAGCGCGACGGTTCTTTTGTTCATGTTTTTTCCGATTGCAACCATTTCGGAGGCAAGTTCAACCGCCTCTTCAATTTTTTCCATGAATGCGCCGTTGCCGGTTTTGACGTCAAGAACGATCGCATCCGTTCCCGAAGCAAGCTTCTTGCTCATAATGCTCGAGGCAATGAGCGGAATGCTTTTTACCGTTCCGCTGACATCACGCAGCGCATACATCTTTTTATCCGCAGGATCAAGATCGGCAGATTGACCGATAACACAAATACCGATATCGCGAACAATCTGTTTGAATCGTTCAAGCGGCTGTTCGACACAAACTCCGGGAACTGATTCAAGTTTGTCGAGAGTGCCTCCGGAGTGGGCAAGCCCTCTGCCGGACATTTTTGCAACCGTGCCTCCGCAGGCTGCAACAAGCGGCGCAACAACAAGAGTTGTAGTGTCGCCGACTCCGCCGGTGGAATGCTTGTCAACTTTGATTCCCGGAACATCGGACAAATCAATCGTGTTGCCGGAATCAATCATTGCCTTTGTCAAAGCGGCAGTCTCGGTTTCGTTCATGCCACGGCAGCAGACCGCCATCATGAATGAAGTCATTTGATAGTCCGCAACTTCACCGTTTACGAGTCCGTTTATCATGAAGTCGATTTCTTCCGGTTTGAGCACCTGTCCGTCGCGCTTCTTTTCAATTATTTCTGTAATAATCATATTGGCAGCTCCCTATCGGAATTCTGTTGCATCGGCGCAGCCTCAAAACGTATGCAGCCGCGCCGTATTGCTGAAAAAGTGCTTTTTATTCAACGGTTACGGATTTCGCAAGGTTCCTGGGCTTATCGATATCGCACCCTTTGAGTGAAGCAATGTAATATGCAAACAACTGCAGCGGCACAATTGTCAGCGACGGTGTTGCAATGCTTTCGCATTCGGGAATTCTTATCACATAGTCCGCAACGGTTTCGGTCTGCGCATCGTCTTCGTTGATGACGGCAATGACACTTGCCCCGCGTGCTTTGACTTCCTTGATGTTTGAGATCATTTTTTCGAGCAGCGGCCTGTATGTACACAGTGCGATAACGAGCGTACCGTTCTCAATGAGTGAAATGGTCCCATGCTTCAGCTCTCCCGCAGCATACGCTTCGGAATGAATATAAGAAATTTCTTTAAGCTTCAGCGATGCTTCAAGGGAAAGTGCGTAATCGACATTTCTCCCGATGAAGAACATATCACGCCCGTTGAAAAACTGCGATGCAAGGAACTGAACCTGCTCAACGTTCGAGAGCATGAATTTAAGCTGCTCGGGTATTCTTTCAAGGCATTCGATTTCATGCGCGATCTGTTGTTCGGACATCTTGCCTTGAGCTTGCGCAATGCACAGCATCAAAAGATGGATAAGCACAAGCTGCGTGCTGTACGCCTTTGTTGTGGCAACGGCAATTTCGGGACCGGCCCAAGTGTAAAGGACATCTTCGCTTTCGTTTGCAATTGTGCTGCCGACAACGTTCACGATTGCAATGGTCTTTGCTCCGTGTTTTTTTGCTTCGCGCAGTCCGTAAAGCGTATCCAAAGTTTCGCCCGATTGGCTGATAACAATGGCAAGCGTGTTCTCGTCAACTATCGGATCGTCATAACGGAACTCGGAAGCGAGAACAGATTCAACGGGAATGCGCAGAGCAGCACGCATGAAATAACCGGCAACAAAGCCGACATGGTAAGCCGAACCGCAGCCGATGATCTTAATCGAATTCACCTTTTTCAGCATTTCGGCAGTAATATGTTTAAAGCCGAGCTCGATTCTGCCGTTCGAAATGCGCGGAGCAATTGTTTTTGCAATGGCTTCCGGCTGTTCCATGATTTCTTTAATCATAAAGTGCGGATATCCGCACTTTTCGGCTGCACTTGCATCCCAGTCAATGTGTTCGTAAACGCAATTTACACGTTCGCCGTAAGAATTAATGACGGTAACGCCGTCCTTTGTGAGTATTGCAAGCTCACGCTCTCCAAGCCTGTATACATCGCGTGTATGCTTAAGAATTGCGGGAACATCGGACGCAATAAAGTTCTCGCCTCTGCCTGCGCCTATAATAAGCGGGCTGTCCTTGCGCATGGCGATAATCTGCCAAGGATAATCCTTGAACAGTATCCCGAACGAATACGAGCCCTTTATCTTGCTTTCGGCAATGCGGACAGCTGCAACAGGGTCGCCGTTATAGCAGTAGTCAATAAGTTCGGAAACAACTTCCGAATCTGTCTCGGTTGAGAAGCTGTGCCCGTGTTCGATCAAAAACTGCCGAAGTTCAAGATAGTTTTCAACAATACCGTTGTGAACAACCGCAACTCTGCCGCTCTTCGATCTGTGCGGATGAGCATTCAAATCGGACGGTTCGCCGTGCGTTGCCCAACGGGTATGACCTATGCCGACGCAGGAATCATCTGCCGGAGCAGCATCGATTATTTTTCGTAAATCAGCAATTCTGCCGCGTGTTTTAAAAATGTTTATTCCTTTTCCGGACACGAGAGCTATTCCCGCCGAATCGTAACCGCGGTATTCAAGCTTTTCCAAAGCGTCCAAAAGGATGGGAGTTGCTTTCTTTTCTCCTATATAGCCGACTATGCCGCACATAGTTTATGCCTCCTTAATATTATCCGTACCATTATACAACTTTTCGTGAGAAAATAAAAGGCTGAATTTTCTGTTTTTCAATAAATATCAAAACGAGTACGCAAAACGGCGAAAAAGGGACGGGATTGCAATGCGAATTTTCCTGTTGCCGAAAGCTGTCCTTTTCTGTTATAATATATGCGGAGCCGTGCTTGAAACGGCGCAATACGGTAAAGGTAACGATATTATAATGCTAAAAAGTGATCAGAAATACACTTCATACATCGAAGTGCTGAAATCCGAATTGGTTCCTGCGGCAGGCTGCACTGAACCTATCGCAATTGCGTTTGCTGCCGCAAAGGCACACTCGGTGCTTGGAAAGCTGCCCGAAAAGGTTGTGATTTACGTCAGCGGAAACATCATAAAAAATGTTAAAAGCGTTGTTGTTCCGAACACGGGCGGGCTGCGCGGAATCGAAGCGGCGGCGGCAGCGGGCATTGCTGCGGGCGATGCTTCGAAAGTTCTCGAAGTAATTGCCGATGTTGACGAAAACGGCAAACAGCGCATATTGGATTTTCTCAAGCTGCATAACATCATCGTTCGTCCGGCCGACAATGATCTTGTTTTCGACATAGATCTTACGGTTTTTGCGGGCAGCGACAGCGTTCGCATTCGAATTATTGATTATCACACAAACATCGTGCTGATTGAAAAAAACGGCGAAGTTGTTTATGCGCCCGAGAGCGTTACTTTTGAAAAATCCGAAAATGCACTCGTTACTGAAAAAGATGCAATGACGATTGCCGAAATCGTTGATTTTGCCGATACGGTTGATCTCTCGGACATCGGCGACACCATCCGCAGACAAATTCAGTATAATTCCGCAATTTCCGCCGCCGGCCTTGCGCACGATTACGGTGCAAACGTCGGCAGGATTCTGCTGAAAACATACGGCAACGATGTTAAAATTCGTGCAATGGCGGCTCCCGCAGCCGGGAGCGATGCGCGCATGAGCGGCTGCGAGCTGCCCGTCATCATAGTTTCCGGAAGCGGCAACCAGGGAATGACTGCATCGCTTCCAGTTGTTGAGTATGCCAAGGAATACAACAAAACGGAAGAGGAACTTATTCGGGCAGTCATTCTTTCCGACCTTATCACCATTCACCAAAAGTCAAAAATAGGCCGTCTTTCCGCTTTTTGCGGTGCAATAAGTGCAGGCTGCGGTGCAGCAGCCGGAATCGCGTATCTCCTCGGCGGGGATTACGACACAATTGCGCACACACTGGTTAATTCCCTTGCCATTGTTTCCGGCATTGTATGCGACGGAGCAAAAGCATCGTGTGCAGGCAAGATCGCAGCTGCTGTAAACGCCGGCATCCTTGGTTACAATATGTATTTGAACGGATCTCAATTTTGGGCCGGTGACGGTATTGTTTCAAAGGGCGTTGAAAACACGATTCGCAATGTCGGACGTTTGGGTCGGGACGGAATGCGTGAAACAGACAGGGAAATACTGAAGATCATGACTGAAGAATAATTGGAACCTATTCTGTTATTGACATTATATAGCTGCTGAAAGGCTCACGCCGTATTTACTTATATATGGCGTGAGTTTTTTGTCGTAAAACTGCAGCGAAGATTAAAAACAAACGAAAAAGCGGGAGCTGTTTCATCAAATTTGAATCATTCACCGGGATAAACTCGCAGCATAAGGGGTCTGTTTTGTTATTTGCGATCCTGCATTGACTTCGGAACTTGCGAAAATTATTGCGAAATGCCCCGCTTGAGTGTATAATATGGATAAATATGCACAGAGGGATAAAAAGAATATGTGTAACAACTGCAAAGAAACAAACCAACCGGAAAACCAGACCGCAATCAATGCTGCTGTTGAACTTAAAGAGGCATCTGATGCTGTCAAGCGGATTCACAGTGCGATATCCGACAAGGGTCTGACCTACTATATCGAGACTTATGGCTGCCAAATGAACGAGCATGACTCCGAAAACATTGCGGGTATGCTTGTTCGATGCGGCTACACAAAAGCTGATTGCAAAGAAACGGCTGATTTTATACTTTTCAATACATGCTGCGTTCGGGAGCATGCCGAACTTCGAACTTTCGGCAATGTCGGTTTTGTAAAAGAGCTTAAACAAAAGAACCCGCATTTGATTCTCGGCGTTTGCGGCTGCATGATGCAGCAGAAGCAGGTCGCGAAAAAATTGTTTGATCGTTTCCCGTTTGTTGACATGGTGTTCGGAACACACGAGCTCAAGAATTTTCCGCTGCTGTTGGAACAGGTATTTAACAACAGACGTATCCTCCGTGTTGACGATTCAGCAGGCGAAGTCATAGAAGGTCTTCCGGCCGAACGCGAACCCGGATTCTCCACATTCGTGAACATTATGTACGGCTGTGACAATTTTTGCACGTACTGCATAGTGCCCTATGTTCGCGGAAGGGAACGTTCCCGCAGTCCCGAGAACATCATTGCGGAGGTCCGGCAAGTTGTGAACGATGGTTACATCGAAGTCACACTGCTCGGCCAGAACGTAAATTCATACAATTATGACGGAGTTCGCTTCCCGGAACTGTTAAAGCGCGTCAATGATGAGGTTAGAGGACTGAAACGGCTCAGGTTTATGACATCTCATCCGAAGGATCTCTCGGATGAACTCATCGATGCAATGGCGTCGCTTGACAAAGTATGCAAGCATATTCATTTGCCGGTACAGTCCGGAAGCGACCGAATTCTCCGACTTATGAACAGAAAATACACAAGTGCGGATTATTATGCTCTTGTCGATAAACTTCGGACCCGTGTTAAGGATGTTGAAATAACCACCGATATAATTGTGGGTTTTCCGCAGGAAACAGAGGAAGATTTTAATGCAACATGCGCGCTTGTTCGCAATGTCGGCTACAGCAACGCATATACGTTTGCATATTCCCCACGCGAAGGCACCGTTGCGGCACGCATGGACGGACAAATCCCTCTCGAAGAGAAAAAACGCAGACTGAACGCGCTTAACGCTGTTCTCGCGGAAACTCTTCCGGCGGGAAACGAGAAGTATATCGGCTATGAAGGCGATATTCTCGTTGAAGGAGTCGATCATCGCGGCGAACCGCTGCTTTTCGGCAAGCTTTCCAACTTTAAAATGGTGTATGTTAAGGGCGACGAAAGCCTTGTCGGAACCGTTGTTCCCGTTAAGGTCGACGGTTTGCGTTTCAACTCGCTGCAAGGTCATATCACCGACTGAACAAGCGGCCGCATAACTCCTTAAAACAGGCATCAAAGTTTAATCAGCAGGAGAGGACTCTATGGCAAGCATGACCCCAATGATGCGGCAGTATTTGCAGCTTAAAGAGAAATACAGCGATTGTCTTCTGTTTTTCAGACTCGGCGATTTTTATGAAATGTTTTTTGACGATGCAAAAACAGCATCCCGCGAACTTGAACTGACACTCACAGGACGCGATTGCGGGCTTGAAGAGCGCGCACCGATGTGCGGCGTGCCGTACCATTCGGTTAACACGTACATAACGAAACTTATCGACAAAGGATACAAGGTTGCAATTTGCGAACAGCTTACGGATCCTGCTCTTTCGCAGGGACTTGTTGAACGTGACGTTATTCGAGTTATCACTCCGGGAACGGTTATTGAAACTCAGATGCTCAACGACAAGGAAAATAACTATATTGCCGCCGTGTACCTGAAACGTGCCGGGAAAAACCCATCCTGCTCAATTGCATACAGCGATGTTTCAACGGGTGAATTCTGTGTGACTTCATTTGAAGGCAGCGATATCTCATCGGATCTTTTCAATGAGCTTGTCGGAATATCGCCGCGTGAGCTCATTGCAAATTCGGAAATGTTCGAGGACGAACTGCTGCTTAAACGCATAAAGGCAAGATTCTACACCGAGCAGGCAGAGCAGAGGGCATTCGACATTAAACGCGGCACCGAAAAGCTTTGCAGGCATTTTGGTGTTGCAACGCTGCAGGGATTCGGCATACGCAATGACTCACCGGATATTGCCGCCGCCGGTGCTTTGCTCGGATATCTTGAAGATACTCAAAAGAACGCACTGACGCATATAACCCGGATAACGAAAATTCGACGCAGCGAGTTTATGGGTATCGACGCGGCGACAAGGCGCAACCTTGAATTAACAGAACCGCTGAGGTTTGACGGCAGCAAGAAAAACACTCTTTTGTATGTTCTCGACAAAACAGAGACTGCAATGGGCGGTCGGCTGCTGCGCAAATGGATCGAACGCCCCCTTCAGATTGAAGAACAGATTAATGAACGGCTCGATGCCGTGGAGGCAATCTCGGACGCCGCACGCGAACGGGAAGTTCTCGCGGCTGCACTTTCCGATGTTTATGACATCGAACGCTTGTGCAGCAGAATTGCATACGGAACGGTCACCCCAAAAGACTGTCTTTCACTGTGCTCAACGCTTGCTGCATTGCCCTTGATTTATGCTGCCGCAAACAGCTTTGCCTGTTCAAAACTTCAATCACTTGCCGCACGCATTGATCCTATGACCGAGATTGCAGAGCTGCTCAAATCCGCAATAAATGATGATGCGGGGATATCCGTAAAGGACGGAAATATTATAAAAAGCGGCTACAATGCCGAAGTTGACGAGTTACGCAGTCTTGCTGAAAACGGAGGCAAATGGCTTCGTGACTTTGAATCTGCCGAAAAAACACGAACAGGCATAAAGACACTTAAAGTCAGCTATAATCGCGTGTTTGGGTATTACATTGAAGTTTCAAAATCGTACGCCGGAAGCGTACCGCTGGAATATCAGCGCAAGCAAACCCTTGCAAACTCAGAGCGTTATATAACTCCGCAGCTCAAAGAAGCCGAGGAAAAGATTCTGAGCGCAAAGGAAAACTGTATCCAGCTTGAGTACAGACTGTTTACCGAGATTCGCGAAAAGCTTTCCGATTGCCTCAGCGCGCTCAAGCTCAATTCCGCCGTTATTGCTGAACTTGATGCATTCTGTTCGTTTGCCAAAGCTGCGGTTGCAAACGGGTATGTCCGTCCGCGCATTAATACCAAAGGCAGAATTTCAATCACCGACGGAAGGCATCCCGTTGTTGAACCGGGCATGAAAGATGCATTTGTTCCGAATTCAACGGATATGAACATGCAGAACGATCGCTTGATCATTCTGACAGGCCCGAACATGGCGGGGAAAAGCACATATATGCGCCAAGTTGCGCTGATAACACTGATGGCACATTTAGGGTCATTCGTTCCGGCAAAAGCGGCTAATATCTGCATTACGGACAGAATCTTTACCCGTGTCGGCGCATCGGACAGTCTTTCAACGGGCCAGAGCACATTCATGGTTGAAATGAGCGAAATGGCAAACATTTTGAACAATGCGACTTCGAGAAGTCTGCTCATTATTGATGAAATCGGCAGAGGAACAAGCACTTTTGACGGATTGAGCATTGCATGGGCAGTACTGGAGTACATCTCAAATCCCGAAAAATGCGGAGCGAAAGCTCTTTTTGCAACTCATTATCATGAGCTTACCGAACTTGAAGGCAGGCTGTCAGGAGTCAAAAACTATCGAATTTCCGTCAAAGAGATCGGTGACAACATTATTTTTCTCCGAAAAATTGTCCGCGGCGGTGCGGATAAAAGCTTTGGAATCCAGGTTGCAAAGCTTGCGGGGCTTCCCGCTGCGCTTATTGAAAGGGCAAAAAATATTTTGTCCGAACTTGAAGCTTCGGATATCAATAACGCATCACAGCGCGTAAAAGCAGAAGATAAGCCGACGCAAATGAGTATGATCGGTGAAACAGGTGCCGATGCCGATGAGGTATGCGCCGGCGTTATTGCAGAACTTGCAAAAATGGATGCGGACAGAATGACTCCCATGGAAGCGTTAAGCAAGCTTTATGAGCTGAGCTCTCGCGTTAAAATTGCAAAAAGCTGAAACGGGACGCCTTTCTTCAGCACCAAATTCATTTGATTTTCGGTATTATGCAGCATGAATAAACGAATTATTATACTTGAACCGAATACGGCTAACAAAATTGCTGCCGGCGAGGTTGTTGAACGCCCTGCAAGCATCGTTAAGGAGCTTGTTGAAAACGCTCTCGATGCAGGCAGCAGCGCCGTAACCGTGGAGATACGCAACGGCGGAATCGACTATATCAGAATAACCGATAACGGCAGCGGCATACCGAGTGATGATGTCCGCACGGCTTTTCTCCGCCATGCAACAAGCAAGCTCTCTTCTGCGGAAGAGTTAACCCATATTGAAACTTTCGGATTCCGCGGAGAAGCGCTTGCCTCTGTTGCGGCCGTTTCAAAAGTTTCAATGCGAACGAGAACCGAAGATGATGAATCCGGGACTTATGTTGCAATTGAGGGCGGTGTCGAAACGTGTTTCGAACCGTGCGGCTGCCCGACAGGCACAACAGTCGAAGTCAACGAGCTCTTTTTCAACGTTCCGGCAAGGTTGAAATTTCTTAAGTCTCCGCGAAGCGAAGCCGCATTTATCGGTGATTATGTCGTGCGCCTAATACTTGCAAACACTGATACGGCGATAAAATTCATTAATAACGGAAAGACCGTTTACCACAGCACCGGTGACGGCAGCCTTGAAAATGCATTGTTCTGCGTCTATGGGAACGCAATTTCGAACTCTTTGTACCCTGTTGAATTCGACAACGGTTACATTCGAGTCGGCGGCTATGTCGGCAGTGAGAGCATTGCGGGGAAGAACCGTGCAAAACAGAGCATATTCGTAAATCGGCGATACATTAAATCTTCACTTATCAGCAATGCTGCTCAGCGCGCATTCGATACAAGGCTGATGAGCGGAAGGTTTCCGTTTTTCGTGCTTGATATTACAATTTCGAGCAGAGAAATCGATGTTAATGTTCACCCGAACAAACTATCCGTCCGTTTTCGCGACGATGAACGCGTGGCTCTTTCCGTAACCCGCGCGATTGCGGAAGCAATGAACAGCGTGTCGACGGCCTATCCGTTTTTTGAATGTTCCGCTGAACAAGAGCCGTGTACTGTCAGAGACTCCGATTCAGATGCAGACAGTGCCTCCGCTCATATTATTTCAACAGCGGGGCAACCAAACGCAGGAACCGGTCGATATGACAACATCGATGATTATGCGGAATCAACCAAGAATGTACAGTCGAACGAATCAGCTCTCGTTCGAGCGGAAGCTGTAAGTGAAGAATTTTCAACCGTCAGCGGAGACAGCTGCGGTGTGGAAACTGCCGCCGAAAATATTGATTGGAGTCTTAATAAACCGTCAAAGTGGATGCTCCGGGACAGCGGAGCCGCTGCAATACCTGATTTTATGCCGGACACATATGTCGAAAGGAATTTTGGTTCGATACCGTTTTATTCAAGCAATGCTGTGCCGACACAAAAGCTCGAAAAGCCTGAGCAGATTCGACTCGATGCTGATTCGTGTAACATTATCGGTACGGTATTCAACACATATATCATTGTGCAGCAAAATGATGCGGTTTACTATATCGACCAGCACGCGGCTCACGAAAGACTTCTTTATGAAAAGCTTGTCGCAGGGGAGCTTCGTTTCTGTTCACAGCTGCTCGTCATGCCGGATTATGTAAAGCTTGATCCCGTTGCGTATTCTTGCCTTGAGGATAATCTTGAGCGAATAGAGGAACTTGGTTTTTCTGTCGAGTTGTGCGGTGAACTTACAATCAGAATTTATGCCGTGCCGGATATTCTGAATTTTAACATTGTGAACGGCCGCACCCAAAACGGCCGCGGAATTGAAAGTTTTCTTAACGAGGCAATTGCGATCATTGAAGAAAACGGCAGTGTGGACGAAACGGAACTTGTTCGTTCAAAGCTCATAAAGGCTTCGTGTAAGCACGCTGTGAAAGGCGGAGATATGCTGGATGAACAGCAGGTGAAGGCGCTTGTTCAGTCATATTGCGGCGGCAATGTTCCGCTGACTTGCCCGCACGGCCGACCTGTGATAATCAGCGTAAAAAAATCCGACCTTGAAAAACAGTTTAAAAGGGTGTTGTGATGAAACAGAGGATTTATATAATTGCAGGCCCAACCGCAAGCGGAAAAACAGCAGCGGCGATAGGTGTTGCAAAGCGAATGAACGCAGAAATCGTCTCTGCGGATTCGATTCAAATTTACCGCGGACTCGATATCGGCTCTGCAAAGCCATCCGTTCAGGAACAATGCGGCGTTCCGCACCACCTGATTGACTGTGTTGACATCGAAGACAGGAGTTTTAATGTTGCAATGTTTCGGGAACGTGCCTCCGAAAAAATACGCGAAATCGCCTCTCGAGGAAAAAACGCGCTTGTTGTCGGAGGAACAGGCCTTTACATCAATGCTTTGACTTATCCGCTGAACTTCTCATCCGCTGAACCGAATATCGAGCGGCGTGAAGAGCTGAGCAAAATGGAGGATGCCGACCCCGGGTGCCTCCACAAAATGCTTAGCGCCATTGATCCCGCAACTGCCCAAAGATTGCATGTTAATGACAGAAAACGCATAATCCGTGCCATTGAAATCTTTGAACAGACAGGGCAGACCGCATCCGCGCACGGCGGAGATTTTTCAAACGCCCGCGGTGAAGAAATTGAATTTGAACCCATTATTGCCGCACTCTGTTTTTCCGACAGAGCGAAGCTCTATGAACGCATTGAGCGCAGAGTTGACCTTATGATTGAAAACGGATTGATTGATGAAGTTAAAGCCGTTGCGGAAAAGGGTTATGACCGAAGTTTGCCTGCACTCCAAGGGCTTGGGTATAAACAGCTTTTGATGTACCTTGACGGCGAATGCAGCTTTGATGAGGCAATTGAGCTTATAAAACGCGACACACGCCGATTTGCAAAAAGGCAGATCAGCTGGTTCAAACGTGATAAGCGTATACACCGTTTCTTTGCGGATAAAGAAACCGCTGATGGGCTTGTACAAAGCCTGTATGAATACTTTATGAACCCGGAGCTGTTTCAGGGAGTTGCACCTGAAGCAGAACAGGAAGGAGAACAAACCTGAATTATGTACGGAAAAGCATACAGCAACCTATTAATAAGCGAAAACGCTTTCAACACGGTTTGCAGACTTGAAGAAGAGCTTGCTCCCGTTTTTCGGCGGATTGAATCAATTGAATGTGAGAATGAAGCAAAAGTTCTTGCGGCTTTCCATAAGAACCGTGTTGCAGCGCATTATTTTAATCCGACAACCGGTTACGGTTATGATGACATCGGCAGAGATAATCTTGACAAAGTATTTGCGGACGCGTTCGGTGCTGAAAGTGCAATTGTCAGTCCGCAGCTTATTTCCGGAACTCATGCGATTTTTACTGTTCTTTCAGGGCTGCTTCGGCACGGCGATTTACTCCTTGCCGTTTCCGGAAAGCCATATGATACTTTGGTTGATGCGATAGGCGTTTCCGATGCCGAAGACGATGAAGCCGAGGCTGCAAACACCGTCGAATGCTCACTCAAGGAGCGCGGTGTGCGTTATTCACAGATAGATTTAAACGATGACGGGAGTTTTCGGCTTGAAAGCATTATTGAATGTATCGAACGGGAACATCCGAGGGTTGTTTACGTTCAGCGTTCACGCGGATATGCATGGCGGGAAGCTGTTCATCCGCAGGCAATGCAGCCGGTTTTCGATGAAGTGAAACGAATATCTCCGAACTCAATAATCGTTGTTGACAATTGTTACGGTGAATTCACCTGCAATTGTGAACCTTTGGCTGTCGGTGCGGATATCATTGTGGGTTCCCTTATCAAAAACCCGGGCGGCGGACTTGCTCCCACCGGCGGATACTTCGCAGGAAAGAAATCTGCTGTGGACAGAATAGCAAACTCAATGACGGTGCCCGGCATAGGCAGGGAAGCGGGGTCGTATTTCGGAAGCTATCTTCCGTTTTATCAGGGCTTTTTCAGTGCTCCGCATGTTGTTGCGCAAAGCCTCAAGACTTCGGCGCTGTTTGCAAAGGCTTTTGAATATCTGAAACTGCCCACGATGCCTCCGAGTGATGCTGTGCGTTCCGATATCGTGCAGTCGCTGCGTTTTGATACCAAGGAAGAACTCATTGATTTCTGTGCATGCATCCAGGCAGTTGCGCCTGTTGACGGGTATGTTGTTCCCGAGCCGTGGGCAATGCCGGGGTACAGCCACGATGTTATTATGGCGGCGGGCACTTTTGTTCAGGGCGCGTCCATTGAACTTTCCGCCGATGCGCCGATCTGCAAGCCGTACACAGCATACGTTCAGGGTGCATTAAACTATTCTCACGGTCGGCTTGCCGTGATGAGGGTTTTGACTTCTCTGCTTGATAAAAAAGGCTGCGCCACGAATGTGTTAACCGACTGAAACTGAGGTGTAGAATGAAAAAATGTGTTCTTTATGACGGAAAAGTTTGCAATGACTGCGGTGAATGCAATCGCTGCGACCTTGATCCCGGCAAAATTTGCGACAATTGCGGAAAATGCCTCCAAAGAGGCAGCGATGAATTCAACAGCATAATTTATCGTTATCCGGCGGAAGACGAGAACGAGTGCGAGTGCGGATGTGAATGTGATCATCACGAAAACGGTGAAGAATTGAATTCTGCGGATTTTGACGAATTCCTCGATGAACCCATAGAGCTTGGCGTTCCGGATCCAATCCAAATTGACCCTGCGCTTGCCGCCGAATGGGAGCGACGACTTGCCGAATCTTTTCGCGAGGATGCTCGGCGGGAAGCGGCTTCGGATGATGCTCCGAAAGGTCTTTACGCCGTGCGCAAACGCCGCGAACGAAAGTGACGGGGGAGTATTGCTCCGTTCCGCAAATAACTCGAAGTATTTTAAGATACGGCAATGTGCAGCAAGGCTTATCCGTTGTTCATTGCCGTAAATTTTTTGCAAGGTCGGATCGGATGTCAACCGCTATTCGGTTTCGTCCGGCTCGTTTCCGTTTTTTGTGTCCGCATCAGCAGTGCCGCTTTTTTTCCCTTTAAGACTGATAACCTCGGCAGCAAAACGCCGTCTGTCCTCTGCCTGAGGAACATAGTGTTTTCGCGTTGTATTGACGTCTTTTTGGCCTAAAACATCCGCAACAAGGTAAATATCTCCGGATTCACGGTACAGCATGGTTCCGTATGTGCTGCGCAGCTTATGCGGGGAGATTCTTTTCAGCGGAGCAGCAAGCGCAGCATATTTTTTCACAAGGTTTTCGATTGCGCGAACCGTCATGCGTTTGTTCTGCATTGAAAGAAACAAAGCCTTTTCGTGACCCGGCTGCGCAGTCATGCTTTCTCGACGCAGCATATAATTCAGCAAAGCCTCTCGAACCTCGCTCCCGAAAACAAGCACATCCTGGTTGCCGCCCTTGCGGACGATTCGCACTTCGTTTGACATAAAGTTTAAATCATCGATATTAATCCCGACAAGTTCACTGATGCGCATTCCCGTACCCAAAAAAAGTGTCACTATTGCAGTGTCACGAACCTGCGTCTGTTTATGATATTTTTTCTGAGCGGGGGACAGCCCTTCGCCGCTTTCAACAACTGTCAGCAGTGCATCAATTTCATCCGGTTCAAGCTTGACTATCGGCTTTTCATGCACCTTGGGTGTGTCTGCCAACGCTGCGACGTTGCGCGTTATTCTTCCTTTTTTATAAAGATACTTAAAAAAAGAGCGTACAGAAGAGAGTTTACGCGCCTTGGCTCGTTCACCGTTTGTAACATATTCTTCTTTTTCGTAATCATCAGAATCGGTTTCCGCAGGATACATAGCAACGTATTCGAGGTAGCGTTCGATGTGATCGATTGAAACGTTTTCAAGAATCGAACAGTCAATGTCACGTATGCTCAATAATCCCGAGCATAAGCTGTCGCTGATCAAAAACTTAAAAAAAAGCTTCAGGTCAAGAGCATATCCGTACCGTGTGAGAACGCTTGTTGACGGTTCGATACCGCGGAAAAACTCCGCGCAAATCGGCGGCAAATCTTCGAGCAATGCGCGCAGTTTGAGCGTATACACGCGGGTTCTTTCGTTTGAATAGTCTTCACTCATATTTTATACTCAAAGTAATACTTGCATCGTAACAGCCGAACGTATTGAAACCGAAAAGCGGGGAAAAACACCGTTTCTGTTCTTCACAACTATTCGCAAAATGCATGTTTTGCGAATAGTTGGGAAGAAACACATTCATAAACAGCTTTAATGGCTTCCGTTTACACTCCCTTGCATTTTAAAACATACGCCAGACTTGTTATGTCAGTTCTGCTTTTTGAGGTTTGCAGCTGCAGTTGTTGCAAGCTTATCGCACCGGTTGTTGTATGGATTATCCGCATGCCCCTTAACTTTGCGCCAATCAAGTTTGTGAACCCGCTGCAATTCCAAAAGTCTTTCCCAAAGTTCTCGGTTTTCAACAGGCTTTCCGGAGGCTGTTTTCCAGCCGTTTTTCAGCCAATTCCATATCCAGCCGTTATTAAACCCGTTGCACAGATATGCGCTGTCCGTATATAACTCGACTTCACACGGCTCCCTAAGCAGTTCGAGTGCTTTAATTGCCGCTGTAAGCTCCATGCGGTTGTTCGTTGTCATTTTTTCGGCTCCGCTTATTTCTTTTTTTGCTTCGCCGTATATAAGCACCGCACCCCAGCCGCCGACTCCCGGATTTCCTGAGCATGCACCGTCAGTATAGATTACAACTCGCTTCATTAAAATCAGTTCCTGTGCTGAATTGATTTACACATCATATTTTGATTACCCGATGTTGAAATTGTACGATGATTCAACTTCAACATTCGGAATATCCGACTCGGCAGCGTCATCCGCGGATGACGAACCCTCATATCGGAATTCATCATTGTATGCATCCTCTTCATCATATGCTTCGGATTCGTCATGACAATTTGCGGATTGCGGAAGCGGAATAAACACGGGCGCACCGTCCTTAAACTTCCATTCTCCGAAAACACCGCGAAACTCTGCTCCGAGTTCAAGATGCAGCATGGCAATGCCGCAGTCAACCCCGCCGAACCCCCAATTGTTTGAATTGTTTATGAGTTCAATGCTGTCTTCCTTTATATCAAGCTCCCACGGCTGCTTATTGAGGGCCGAAGGCGAAAGCCGTGCGCAGTTGACAGCCTCCTGCTGCCATGCCGGAAGCGCTGAAAACGCTGCGGCATTCAATCCTGTAAGCTGTTCGATGCTTTTCTTCTTTGTGTGTTTAACTTTTCCGTCATAAAAGCCAAATGCGATAATGCAGGCAAGCGTTTCATCTTCCTTAATGTCCACAAATTCACGAACCTTTGACTTTTTATATGACGCGCCGAGCCAGCATGTTGCAATTCCGCGGGCAGTGCATTCAAGAACAAATGCCTCGCCGATATAACCGCCCATGTATTTGCTGCCCTTCTTTGTTATGACTGCCGCAAAACCTTTTGTTCCTGCAACTCTGCCGTAAGCCAAAAAAATGGATTTCAGAACCCCGTCCTTTGAACGCAAAACAAGCCGTGCTTCATCGTTGTTGAGCCCTGCTGCGAATTTTTTCAGTTCAGTGAAAGTTTTTTGATCCACCGTATCTGAAAACTCACGTACGGATGTCCTGTTTTTTATTGATTTATACCAATTTAAAGTCATATCATTCATAATGATGTACACTCCCCCGTTTTCATTAGAATTATTTATTAAATAAAATCTTCTTGAGATACTGACCGGTGTAGCTGCTCTCAACAAGCGCAACCTGCTCCGGTGTTCCGCAAGCCACAATGCTGCCGCCGCGGTCGCCGCCTTCAGGTCCGAGATCAATGATATAATCCGCCGTTTTAATTACGTCGAGATTGTGTTCAATAACAAGGACACTGCTGCCGCTGTCGCAAAGGCGTTCAAGAATGGAAAGCAATCGTTCAACATCAGCAACATGCAATCCTGTCGTCGGCTCATCGAGAATATACAGTGTTCTGCCTGTATCGCGCCGAGCAAGCTCATTCGCAAGCTTGACGCGCTGCGCTTCGCCGCCGGAAAGCGTTGTTGAGGACTGTCCGAGTTTTATATAGCCCAGCCCGACATCAAAAAGCGTCTGCAATTTCTTCGCAATTTTGGGATGCGCCGAAAAGAACTCCAATGCCTGCTCAACCGTCATGTCAAGTACGTCCGCAATTGTTTTGCCGCGGTATCGAACTTCCAGAGTTTCACGATTATACCGTTTGCCCTTGCATACCTCGCATGGAACATACACATCGGGCAAAAAATGCATCTCTATCTTTATTATACCATCACCGCGGCAGGATTCGCAACGTCCGCCTTTAACGTTAAAGCTGAATCTACCGTTTGTATATCCGTGCATTTTTGCATCGGGTGTCATTGCGAACACTTCACGGATAAGGTCAAAAACGCCCACATAGGTTGCGGGGTTGCTTCGCGGCGTCCTGCCGATAGGCGATTGATCAATATCGATTACCTTATCAAGATACTGAACTCCGCTTATACTGTCAAACTCGCCTGATTTTGTCCGTGCCCGATTGAGCATTCGCAGCAATGTATTTCGAATTATTCCGTTCACAAGGCTTGATTTTCCCGAACCGGAGACGCCGGTTACGCATGTGAATACACCGAGCGGAATTTTCACCGTGATATTTTTAAGATTGTTTTCACGACAACCCTCAACGCACAGCCAACGTTCATCGAACGGTTTTCGGCGTTCCTCAGGAATGGGAATAAAACGCTTACCGCTCAGGAACTGCCCGGTTATGGATTCCGGAGCATTCATTATATCCTCAACGCTGCCCTGTGCAACAACATACCCGCCGTGCACGCCGGGACCGGGGCCGATATCTACAATGTAATCCGCACTGCGCATGGTATCTTCGTCATGTTCGACAACAATAAGAGTATTGCCGAGGTCACGGAGTCCTTTCAGCGTTGCAAGCAGGCGGTCATTATCACGCTGATGCAGCCCTATGCTCGGTTCATCCAAAATATAGAGAACGCCGACAAGGCCCGAGCCTATTTGAGTTGCAAGCCGAATGCGCTGTGCCTCTCCTCCGGAAAGGCCTGATGCCGAGCGTGAAAGTGTGAGATATTCCAACCCGACGTTGACAAGAAAGCGCAGTCTGGCCTTCAGCTCCTTGTAAATTCGGGAGGCAATAATCTTTTCTGATTCCGAAAGAACAAGCCCGTCTATAAAAGCAAGAACGTCGGTTATGGACATGCCGCACACGTCCGCAATCGACTTATTCCCGATTGTAACTGCAAGCACTTCGGGCTTAAGTCGCTTTCCTCCGCATGTCGGACAGGTTATTTTGCTCATAAATGCTTCGTAAGCTTCCTTCATGGAATCGGATTGAGTTTCGTGATAACGTCTTTCAAGAGTGGGTATAACGCCTTCGAATTCCGTTTCGAAAAAACCGCCGCCGTAATCTCTTTCGTACTCAACATGAATTCTCTTTCCGCCCGTACCGTAAAGAATAACCTTGCGGATTTCTTCGGGCAGCTCGCGCCACGGCGTATCCGGCGAAAAACCGTATTCGTCAGCGAGTGCTTTTAAATACATGCTTGCAATTCCGTTTGCGGAATTCCATCCCATTGCGGCAATCGCACCTTTGTTCAAAGACAGCGAATCATCCGGAACAACAAGCAGCGGATCGATTTTTTCCTGATAACCAAGGCCGGTGCAGTCCGGGCAGGCACCGAACGGACTGTTGAACGAGAACATTCGCGGTGACATTTCTTCAATGCTGATACCGCACTCATGACAGGCAAAATTCTGAGAAAAAAGCAGCTCCTCCACACCGTCCTCAACGATGATTCCCCCGTTTGCGGCCTTTTTTTCAGCGTGAATACTCTCCTCTGCCGCATCCCTGTCGGGCAGGATATCAACCTTTGCGAGCCCGTCACCGAGCGCAAATGCTGCTTCCAACGAATCGGTAAGTCTTGAATCAATGCCTTCCTTGATAACAAGACGATCGATAACGACATCGATGCTGTGTTTGAGCTTTTTGTCAAGTTTGGGAACATCATTGATATCGTAAACCGTGCCGTCGATCTTAACGCGCACATAGCCGTCTTTACGTATCTGTTCAAGCAGCTTAACATGTTCGCCTTTTTTTGCACGTATTACAGGCGCAACGATGAGTATCCTTGAACGTAACGGGAGCAGTTTAACTTTATCAACCACCTGGTCTATGCTTTGGCGCGCAATTTCCCTTCCGCATTTGGGACAATGCGGAACGCCGACATGCGCAAAAAAAAGCCTCAGATAGTCATAAATCTCCGTAACGGTACCGACTGTTGACCTCGGGTTGTTTGATGTGCTTTTCTGGTCAATCGAAACCGCAGGTGAAAGCCCTTCGATGTAATCAACATCGGGTTTGTCCATTTGGCCCAAAAACTGGCGGGCATATGTCGAAAGAGACTCGACATATCGCCGCTGCCCTTCTGCAAAAATCGTTTCAAACGCAAGTGAAGATTTTCCGGAACCCGAAAGTCCGGTAAAAACAATCAGTTTATCTCTCGGAACAGTTAAATCTATGTTTTTCAGGTTATTCTCCCGTGCGCCTTTTATTGTTATATAATCTTTCATTTTTTTGTCGTATCTCTTTTCTTGCGTGATTCAATCAAAACACGAATTATTTTCTTGTTCTTCCGCGTGCCTTTTTTCGACTGCCGGGAGTTCCGGGCTTTGCTCCGCGTTTTGTTCCGGGCTTTGGTGCGGAATCCGATGCTCCATCCGACCTGCCCTGCAATCTGTACAGTTCATCGCGAAGCTTTGCGGCAGTTTCAAACTCAAGCTCCATGGCGGCACGCTGCATCTGTTCGGTCAGCAAAGCAATCTTTTCGGCTTTTTCGTCCTCGTTCATTCCCGCAGCAGCATCTTCAACCGCGCCTGATATTTCTATTATGCCGTGAACAGCCTTCTTAATGCTCTTGGGAGTTATTCCGTGTTCAATGTTAAACGCCTGCTGCTTGGCTCGCCTGCGGTTTGTTTCATCAATCGTGCTTTGCATTGAGTCCGTTATCGTGTCTGCATACATGATAACATATCCGTCAACATTGCGTGCTGCTCTGCCGACAGTCTGAATCAGCGATGTTGACGACCGCAGAAAGCCTTCCTTGTCAGCATCAAGTATAGCAACAAGCCCGACTTCCGGAAGATCCAGTCCCTCTCGCAGCAGGTTTATGCCTACGAGAACATCGAATTCTCCGAGTCGAAGATCCCGAATGATTTCCATGCGCTCCATTGTGTCAATATCTGAATGCATATAGCGCACTCTGATGCCGATTGAATCAAGATGTTCCGTCAGCATTTCCGCCATGCGTTTCGTGAGCGTTGTAACAAGCGTGCGATAGCCCTTGGCTGCATTTTTATTTACTTCGGAAATCAAATCATCAATCTGCCCCTTGACGGGACGAATGTAAATCTCCGGATCAAGCAGCCCTGTCGGCCTGATTATCTGCTCAGCAATGTTTGCTGCTCTTGCAAGTTCGTATTCGGCGGGAGTCGCGCTGACGCACACAAGCTGTTTTATGCGTTCTTCAAACTCTTCGAACTTCAGCGGACGATTGTCAAAAGCGCTTGGAATACGGAATCCGTAATCGACAAGTTCGGTCTTGCGTGCAAGATCTCCTCTGTACATTGCCCTTATCTGCGGAATTGTAACATGGGACTCATCGATAATTGTCAGGAAATCATTGCCCATGAAATCAAGCAGCGTAAACGGCGGCTGTCCGGGTTTTCGCCCGTCAAAGTATCTTGAGTAGTTTTCTATGCCCGAGCAATAGCCTATTTCCCGCATCATTTCCATGTCATAAAGCGTACGCTGCTCAAGCCGCTGCGCCTCAACGAGCTTGTTTTGCGCCTTCAGCTCATCAACGCGATTTTTCATATCCTGCTCGATCTGTTCAAGTGCAGATTCAATCTTTTCTTTTCCGGTCGCATAGTGTGTTGCGGGAAAAATCACCGCATGAGCAAGAGCCGCCGCAGGAATTCCCGTAACGGCGTTAACCTCGCTTAAGGATTCAATTTCATCGTCGAAATACTCAACCCGAACAGCTCTGTCATACGCATTCATCGGGAATATCTCAACAATATCACCGCGAACACGAAAAATGCCGCGACTGAATTCATAGTCATTGCGCTGATATTGAATGTCTACAAGTCTTTTTATCAATTCTTCGCGGGGAAAGACCGCACCTTTACGCAGTGATATGCTCATTCGCATGTATTCTTCAGGACTGCCCAAAGCATAGATGCAGGAAACTGATGCAACGATAATAACATCCTTGCGTTCATTAAGTGAACACGTCGCACTGTGGCGCAAGCGGTCGATTTCCTGATTTATGTCCGCCGTTTTTTCAATGTATGTATCGGAAGAAGCAATATAAGCTTCCGGCTGGTAGTAGTCATAATATGAAACAAAGTATTCAACTGCATTATTCGGAAAGAACTCACGAAATTCCGAACAAAGCTGTGCCGCAAGCGTCTTGTTGTGCGCAATGACAATTGTCGGCTTCTGTACGCGTTCGATAAGCTTTGCCATTGTGAATGTTTTTCCTGAGCCTGTAACGCCCAAAAGAACCTGAAGCTTGTCACCCGAAAGCATGCCGTTTGCAAGCGTATCGATTGCCTGAGGCTGATCGCCCTGCGGTTCAAAGGGCGAAACAACTTTAAATTCTGCCATAGTATAAACTCCTTTTGCTCAATCCGCCGAACCGGATTATGTACACGGTCGGCTAACCGCACTATGATTATACCACAAGAATTTTAAATGTGAAATACCTAATCGAAATGATTAAAACTTTATTTTCAAAGCAAATGCTTCAGCTGTGCACACAACAGCAGTGCGCAGTCTGATACAAAAGCATATTCCGGCATTGCAGGAAAACATTTCGTTTGAAATTATCAACAAAAACTGTTAATCTCTCTGTACGGCATATTAAAATGTTGCGGAGGTTCAGAATGGAAGTGTTGTTTGTTATATGGGCGGGAATCATTCCGCTTGTTCCGCTTATAGGTGTTCAACTGTTTAAGCAGCGCTGTGACAAAAGGAAAGCTGCTGTCTGCCGCTTGCTTTTTTTCGGACAAGCGATTCTTTCGCTTACATACATAGCTGTGTATTTCGGTATTATCGGCTGACAGTGTTCTGAGCAGGCATTCGGGGAGATTGCTGAAGAAGCAGTCCGCTGCATCGATTGCGTCGATTTGTTTGCCCGGAGCTTGTTTGGCAAGGCAGCAATTGCAAAGGGACCGACCGCTGCGCGGACAGTCCCCGATGCATTATTATTCAGGATACTTATGCTTGCCGGGCTTTACTCGTGAACATCGCAAGCGCGGTCTTTTTCTGCAAGCATATCAGCTGGGATCAGACGTTTTTTTGAAAATAAAGTTGTACAATGCCTGACCTACAGCAGTGCAGATTATAACGGATGTTACAGCCTCGATGATTCCGTTCAAAGTCACGACACCGAGCATCATCTTGAACAGAGCATCCGCTGTTGCTGCTCCGAACTGTGCCATACATGCATCTTTTGCAAACAGATAGAAAGCTCCGAGGAAGAGGATCGTGTTCGTAATGGTTCCGACAAAGGCGGCGACCGCCATGCTTGAAATTCGAGTCTTGTCAAACTTGTTAAAAAGCGTGTACACCGCACGAGACGTAACTCCGATCATGATTCTCGGTACAATAAGGCATATAATCATAAGCCCAACAGTTTTTAATCCGCCGGCATTCATGATTATCATTGCAAACGCATCGGGTTCGGTGAAGCATTTAATGACGGATGTCAATCCGAAAACGAGGCCGAAAAACATTCCGCCCTTAAACCCAAGAAAGTAGGACGCAATGATAACGGGAACCTGAATGATGACGATCGCCGCAACGCTTGTCGGGATAAACCCAAGCCCGGGTACGAATGCCATGATAAGCATAATGGCAAGAAACAGCGCGTAAGTCGTCAGGACTTTTGTGTTGAGTGATTTCATAATCATCCTCCGGCACATTTATTTTGCTGCGGGTATTATAGCTGAAAATTCTTTGCTTGGCAACATGCAAAGAACACATATATTCGGAAAAATCCGTTTTGGGGCATTTGCCGTGCAGCATTTGATTCCGGCTGATTTTTTCGAGACCTGTTTCATTTCCTGATTATGCAGGGAAAGTCTAACGGATGAGCAATTCGGCGGCTCGCATGTGCAGGTGCATGATGTGTTTGCTTTTGCAGGGAAACTTTTTATAAAAAATGTTTGATGCAAAAGAAAAAATATCGCCGCAAACGTAATATATAATATTACTGTCAATATATTGGCCGATTCCACTTTATTTGCGGACGAAAATCAACTATAATAGGGTTTGAACAAAAAAGATTGAGCAATTTCGGTCTTTCCGGATGTTGTCATGATGTTTCAAACAGCCGCTGACCGGATAAGAATTGTTCTAAACATATTCCGAAGGAGGAAAAAGAATTGAAAAAACTTTTGCTTGGCAATGAAGCTATTGCAAGAGGTGCTTACGAAGCAGGCGTTCGCGTTTCAAGCGCATATCCCGGCACGCCCAGCACCGAAATCAACGAAAACGTTGCGACTTATCCCGAGATTTACTCCGAATGGGCCCCCAACGAAAAGGTTGCCGTAGAGGTTGCTCTCGGTGCAGCCGTAAGCGGTGCACGCAGCCTTGCATGTATGAAACACGTCGGCTTGAATGTTGCAGCCGATCCGTTCTTCACCGCAACCTACACCGGCGTTAATGCAGGCATGGTCGTTGTTGTTGCCGACGATCCCGGCATGCATTCATCCCAAAACGAGCAGGATACCCGTATGCTTGCACGCGCATCCCACGCACCGGTTCTTGACCCTTCCAACAGTCAGGAATGCAAGGACTTTCTCAAGCTTGCTTACGAAATCAGCGAAAAATACGACACTCCCGTCATTCTCCGTGTCACCACCCGCATTGCACATGCAAGAACCCTTGTTGAACTCGACGAACGTGTTGAAGTTCCCCTTCGCGAATACAAACGTGACATCAAGAAATACGTTTCAATGCCCGCAAACATGATCGCCCGTCATCTCTATGTTGAAGAGCGCGAAAAGAAGCTTGCCGAAGATGCAAACACTCTTCCCATCAACCGTATCGAATGGGCGGACAGGAAAATCGGCGTCATCACAAGCGGTGCGGCATATAACTACGTAAAAGAAGCAATGCCCACAGCATCCGTGCTGAAGCTCGGTCTTGCATACCCCATGCCCCGCAAACTCATCGAAGAGTTCGCAGCAGGCGTTGACACTCTCTATGTAATCGAGGACATGGAGCCCTTCTATGAGGACACTATCAAGTCTTGGGTCATCAAGTGCAGCGGCAAAGACCGCACCGGCGTTCAGGGTGAGCTTTTTGCACGCAAGATTGCAAACAAGTTTAACGGCGAAGAGGAAGCAGGTCCCATGAACACTCAGGGCATTCCCATGCGTCCCCCCGTACTCTGCCCCGGCTGCCCTCACAGGGGTCTTTATTACGTACTCGGCAAGCTCAAACTCACGGTATGTTCCGATATCGGCTGCTACACTCTCGGTGCGCTGCCTCCTCTCAGCGGAGTTGACACATGCGTATGTATGGGTGCATCCATCGGAATGGCACACGGCATGGAAAAGGCACGCGGTCATGAGCAGGCAAAGAAAACAGTTGCAGTTCTCGGCGACTCCACCTTCTGCCACAGCGGCCTCACCGGACTTCTCAACATGGCATACAATCGCGCCGTCGGCACGGTTATCATTGCCGATAACTCCATCACCGGCATGACCGGTCACCAGAACAACCCCGCAAACGGCTACGACATCCACGGCGAACCCACAACAAGCCTTGATATTCTCAAGCTCTGCGATGCAATGGGCATCAAGCATGTTCGCGTTGTCGATCCGTTCGACGTTAAAGAACTCGAAAAGGTTGTTCGCGAAGAGACCGAGCGTGAAGAGCTTTCCGTTATTATCTCCCGCCGTCCCTGTGCGCTTATTGTTAAGCAGCCCGGCACGCCGTTCATCTGCGACACAACAAAGTGCAAAAACTGCGGTATGTGTATGAAAATCGGCTGCCCCGCCATTCGCAAAACGGAAACCGGAGTTGCCGTTGATCCCACACAGTGCGTTGGCTGCGGACTTTGCGAACAGCTTTGTCACTTTGGCGCACTCCACACCGAAGCTTAAGGAGGGTTAATTATATGTTTAACATTGTTATCGTCGGCGTCGGTGGGCAGGGCACACTGCTTGCCAGCAAAATTCTCGGCCAGCTTGCAATGAACAACGGCTACGAGGTTCGCGTCAGCGAGGTTCACGGTATGAGCCAGCGCGGCGGCAGCGTTGTGACTTATGTTCGTATCAGCAATGATCAGCCTCTCTATTCCTCCATTGTTGAACAGGGTCAGGCCGATATCGTCCTTGCATTCGAGGATCTCGAAGCTCTGCGCGCACTCCCTTATCTCAAGTCGGAAGGCACGATGGTTGTTAACACACAGAAGATACTGCCAATGCCCGTTATTACCGGTGCCGCAAAGTATCCCGAAGATTGCCTTGAAAGGGTTGAAAACGCCTGCAAGACGATCAAGCTCAACGCTGTTGAAATTGCACACGAATGCGGAACTTACAAGGCTGCAAACGTCGTTTTGATGGGTGTTGTTGCAAAGATGCTTCCCTTCCCCGTTGAGGAATGGCACAAAGCAATCGAACAATGCGTAAAGCCCAAATTCCTTGAAATCAATATCAAGGCATTTGATCGCGGTTACGGCATCTGAGTTGGCTTTTATCACGGGCACTGCTGACAGCAGCCCAAATAAAACTATGTACGATTTCACAAGTTCAATTAACAGAGCCTGTACCGGCTCCATAAAGATTGACATGGCACCCGAGCCCGTAAAGGGCTCGGGTCTTGTGCCGTTGACAATCGCAGATCAGGAATTTGCAGTTGCTCCGGAAATTTCAGACGCTGTCTGCAAGGCCGCTGCCCATGGCATTTACGGTTACACCTATGCCGATTCGGAGTACCGCAGCGCAGTTAATTCATGGATGCTCCGCAGGCACAACTGGAACATTTCAAAGCACAAACTCTTCACGGTGAACGGCGTTGTTACCGCTCTCGGCATTGCTGTGCGTGCATTGACGACCGAGGGAGACGGGATTGTGATTCAACCGCCCGTTTATCCCCCGTTTGCAGGCACAGTACGCAAGAATAACCGTATTCTCGTTGAAAACCCGCTTATTCTGCGCAGCAATACCTATGAGATCGATTTTGATGATTTGGATTCAAAAACACGTCCTCAAAATGTAAAGATGCTCATACTCTGCAGTCCACATAATCCTGTCGGCAGAGTATGGACAAAGCGGGAATTGCTCCGACTCGGCGAAATCTGCAAACGCAACAACATAATCGTTCTTGCAGACGAGATACATAACGATCTCATTCATAACGGCGCCGAGCACACTGTATTTGCATCGCTTGGTGATTTTGCCGACTTTACGGTCACATGTACGGCTGTAAGCAAAACATTTAACCTTGCAGGTCTTGCGTGTTCAAATATCCTTATTTCCAACGACACAATTGCAGACCGATTCAAAGCAGCCGCCGAACGCGAAAACACAAGCTGCGTTCCTTATTTTGCGCGTGCAGCGACAATCGCTGCATACACGAAGGCAGAACAATGGCTTGATGAACTGAACGGTGTTATCGAATCAAATTTCAATTTGCTGTATTCTTTTCTCCGAACCGAACTTCCGATGCTGAATGCAATTCGGGCAGAGGGCACATACCTTGCATGGATTGATATGCGCAGCCTCGGACTGTCGGATTCCGCACTTGAAGAGTTAATGCTTAAGAATTACCTTGCGTTGGATGAGGGCTATATCTTTGGCACCGGCGGCAGCGGATTCGAGCGTTGGAATCTTGCATTGCCTCAAAATGAACTCAAGGCTGCACTCGAAAGACTTAAAGCCGCCGTGCTTTCGCTGCAATCCAAGCAATGAAGATTGTTTGCTTTCAAAAAGCCTTTTTGAAAGCGTAAGCAAATCAACCATTCACTGTTCCCAAAATGCTTAATTTAAACCTGTTAAACAAAGAACAGCTTGAAGCTGTTCAAACTACCGAAGGACCGTTGCTCGTGCTTGCAGGCGCGGGCAGCGGCAAAACCCGCGTATTGACATACCGAATTGCCAACCTTGTTGAAAACCATGGTGTTCCGCCTTGGGCAATTCTTGCACTCACATTCACAAATAAAGCCGCACGCGAAATGAGGGAGCGTATCGAAAGCCTTCTGTCCGAAGATTCCTCTGATATGTGGGTCACGACTTTTCATTCGTTCTGTGCAAAAATACTTCGTTTTGATATTGATAAACTCGGATATGACAATCGTTTTGTGATTTACGATGAGCAGGATCAGACTTCATTGATAACAGACCTCATGAAATCCTGCAACATAGACGAAAAAAAGCTTCCGAAGGGTGCAATAAAAGCGAAAATCAGCGAAGCCAAGAACTCGTCCGAAGCTCCCGAAACATACATACTGCAATCAGGTGACGGGAGTGATAAACTCATTGATTTATATCGGGCTTATCAAAAACGCTTAAAAGAGTGCAACGCTCTCGATTTTGACGATTTGCTTCTTAAAGGACTTGAATTGCTCGAAAAATGTCCTGATGTCCTGCAAAAATATCGACGCAAATTCAGATATGTGCTTGTTGACGAGTATCAGGACACAAACCACCCGCAGTACAGAATCGTTCAGCTTATTTGCAAAGAGCATCAGAATATTTGCGTAGTGGGCGACGACGATCAAAGCATTTACGGTTGGCGCGGTGCGGATATCCGCAATATTCTTGAATTTGAGAAGGACTTTAAGTCCGCAAAGGTTATTCGTCTTGAACAGAACTATCGTTCGACAAAAGCGATACTGGATTGTGCAAACAAGATAATCATCCATAATACGGGCCGAAAGGGCAAAAACCTTTGGACAGCTAAGCCCGGAGGTCAGCCCGTTGAGTTTAAGTTAGTTGATAACGAACGCGATGAAGCATACAGCATTGCACGCACTATTTCCGAACAGCATCGTTTTGAAAAACGCAGCTACAATGATTTTGCAATACTCTATCGCACCCATGCCCAAAGCCGAATCATTGAATCGGTGCTTGCAACCGGATTCGGAATTCCGCTTACCGTAATCGGAGGTACGCGTTTCTATTCACGCCGAGAAGTCAAGGATCTTTTATGTTACATTAAGCTGATTGCAAATCCGAACGACGATGTTTCCTTTAAGCGAATCATCAATGTTCCCAAGCGCGGCATCGGCGATACAACAATTAAAACGATTGAAATGGCTGCATCGACACATGATATGTCAATGTTCATGATTTGTGCCGCCGAGGGAATGCTCCCCCCCAGAGTGAGTTCAAAAATCAAGCCGTTCATCGACCTTATGCGAGAGTTTTTTGCAAAAAGATATGAATTGGGTCTTGACAGCTTGATGGAGTTTATCATTGACAAAACAGGCTATATTGAGTATATCACTGCTCAGGATGATGACAAATCGGATGACCGGCAAGAGAATATCGAGGAGCTTATCGGTGCAATGCGTGAACATGAGCAGCAGTCGAACGACGGCGACGATGCTCTTCAGAGTTTTCTTGAAATCGCTGCGCTCAACACTGAAACGGATAACATTGATGAAAGTGACGGAACGGTAAAGCTCATGACGCTGCATTGCGCAAAAGGCTTGGAGTTCCCGGTTGTATTTATTCCGGGCATGGAACAGGATATCTTCCCTTCGTCGCGTTCAAAAAACGACCCGACTCGTGTTGAAGAAGAGCGTCGGCTGTGCTATGTCGGTGTTACAAGAGCGATGGAAAAGCTGTATTTGTATGCGGCACGCGAACGGCATCTGTACGGCTCAATTCAACGGAACGACCCTTCAATTTTTCTTGAAGAAATGGAACTTATCGATCCCGAGACCGTGCCGATGCGCCGCAATTCATTCGGCAGTGCTTCCTCATTTTTCCGTGACGGCGGTTCCGTTCAGAATGCTGTAAAATACGCAAAACAGAACGGCTATGTGAGCGGAGGTCAAACTCCGCGCGTTTCAGAAGATGTATTGTCGGAAATACGTCGAATCAACGGCCTCGCCCAAAAGCCCGACACCGTTCGCCCATACGCCCGACAATCGGTTTCTTCCGGTTCGACGGGTTATTCCCCCAACAAAAGCAAACCAAGAGTTCGTCTCTGCAGCGGACAACGTGTTTCGCATCCGCAATTCGGAAAAGGAACTGTTGCTGCCGTTGATGAAGGTTCGGGAATTGTTACCGTTAAGTTTGACACAAACGGCGTCAGGAAACTTGCAGCGGCATATGCTCCGCTTAAAGTGATTACAGAGGAATGAAACTGAGCGAATCATAAAGGAGTGTAAACCATGAGCGAAATGCGTGATAAACAAAACAATGCTGCGGTTCCCTCAAACATGCAGCAGGACGGCACTCGGATTGAAGTTGAATCAGATAAACCGATATCAACAACGCGTATGCAGCAGCTTGTTGATGCGCTGAACACTTACTCGAATGCATACTATTTCGGCAGTGAACCGTTGATAAGCGATGCTGAATTCGATGCGTTGATGGAGGAATTGAATCAACTCGAACAAGCTTCCGGAATCGTCCTGCCCGATTCGCCGACACATCGGGTAGGCGGAGATGCTGTCACTGCCTTTGAGCCGCACACGCACATCGCGCGGCTTTGGAGCCTCGACAAAGTCAAAACAACTCAGGAATTGCTGGATTTTAGCCAAAAATGCCGTCGTGCCGCAGGAAATACGGAAAACGGCAGTGTGGAAAATCCCGAATTTGTGCTGGAATATAAGTTCGACGGGTTAACGATCAACCTGACATACGATAACGGGATTCTCGTTCAGGCCGCAACACGCGGAAACGGCATTACAGGCGAAGGTATACTTGCACAGGCAAAAACAATTCGCTCGATTCCGCTTACCGTGCCGTATAAAGGCAAATTTGAAGTTCGCGGCGAATGTTATATGCGCCTTTCCGTTCTTAAAGAGCTGAATGACAGCGGTGAGGAAAGCCTGAAAAATGCACGAAATGCAGCAGCCGGTGCGATCCGCAACCTTGACCCGCAGATAACTGCCAAGCGAAAGCTCGATTGTGTATGCTACAATATCGGATACATTGAAGGAATGAAATTCTCCTCAAGACGTGAAATGTACAGTTTCATACGTGACAACGGACTGCCAATGAGTGATTTTATATACTTTGGTGATATTAACGGTGTTATCTCTGAAATTGAAAAAGCGGCGGAGCGAAGGAGCAGCCTTGATTTTCTTATCGACGGAATGGTAATCAAGCTTAATGATGTCGGCCTCTTTGAGAAAATGGGCTGTACGGACAAATTCCCCCGCGGAGAAATTGCATACAAATTTGCTGCGGAAGAGCTTATAACCACCGTGCTTGATATAACTTGGGAAGTCGGTCGAACAGGAAAGCTCACACCTCTTGCGCATCTTGAGCCGGTTGATTTCATGGGAGTCACTGTCAAACGCGCTACACTCAATAATTATGATGATATTCTGCGTAAGCACGTTGGAATAGGTTCCCGTGTGTTAATTCGACGCAGCAATGATGTCATTCCCGAAATACTGAAAAGCGTTGATGACGGAGAACCTGCAAACCCGGTCACAATCCCGACTTGCTGCCCCGCCTGCGGAGCGCGGGTCGAACGGGACGGCGTGAATATTTTCTGTACCAATTCCCTTTCGTGTACGCCGCAAATCGTCGGACGGCTTGAACATTTCGCCTCTCGTGATGCAATGGATATAGAAGGCTTTTCCGAAAAAACAGCACTTCTGCTCGTAAATGAAATCGGAATTTCAAAAATTCCCGACCTCTATGAGCTTACGCCTGCAAGCTTCTCGGGTCTGCCGGGTTTCGGAGAAAAACGAATTGGAAGTATTCTTTCCGCAATTGAAAAAAGCAAAGACTGCAAGCTTGATGCATTTATTTTTGCGCTTGGAATTCCGAATGTCGGCAGTAAAACAGCCAAAGACCTTGCCAATCGATTCAAAACGTTTGATGCTGTCAGGAATGCGGCATTCGAAAGCTTAACCGAGATTCCCGGAATAGGTGAAAATGTTGCGGATGAGATAATCGGTTTCTTTTCGGATGAGCATATTTCAACTCAGATAGATAAACTGCTTGAGCTTGGTGTGACTCCGCGAGAAGCAGAAGCCTCTGCCGAAAACGCATTTGCTGCCGGCAAAACATTTGTTGTTACCGGTACGCTTGAAAAAATGGGGCGGAAAGAAATTGAAGATCTTATTGCGTCAATGGGCGGGCGCGCATCCGGCAGCGTCAGCAAAAAAACCGATTACGTTGTTGCAGGCGAAAAAGCAGGAAGCAAGCTTGAAAAAGCCAAGGAGCTCGGAGTGCGTATTCTGAGCGAATCAGAGTTTTTTGAGTTGATAGGAGGATAGGCTGAGCTTCAGCTCTTCTCAACATTAAACCTGCTGTTAATGCGGCGGAAAAAGTCCGATTCCTGCGGGTCGGGCTTTTTGTTGGTTATGCTTGATTGACACGCCTTTGAAGCGGACGGACAGTGCTGTTTTTTCATTAAATAAACTCTTTTGAAAAGTGTTGACATAATTGCATGATTATGCTACAATGCGCCCTAACGCTGTAAGTCGGCAATGCTGTTGTTTTGCCGAAAAAACTATCGGAGAAAGCAAAAACAGGATGAATATTAAATTGTCGGATCATTTCACCTATAAGAAACTGCTGCGATTCTGTCTGTCGCCGATAATTATGATGGTTTTTACATCCATCTACGGCGTGGTTGACGGATTGTTTGTTTCAAATTATGTCGGAAAAACTGCATTCGCGGCAATTAATCTTGTTATGCCGTTCATAATGATTTTCGGAGGAATCGGCTTCATGTTCGGCACCGGTGGCAGTGCGCTCGTTGCAAAAACACTCGGATTGAAAGACTCGGAGAACGCCAACCGCTATTTCACAATGATGTCGCTTGTGACTCTTGTTGTCGGCATAATCATTTCAATTGTCGGCATGATTTTCATGCGTCCGATTGCAATATTTCTCGGTGCAGAAAACGAAACAATCGAACATTGTGTGATATACGGACGCATTATAATTGGGTTCAACACGGCATTTATGCTTCAGAATCTCTTTCAGAGTTTTCTTATCACGGCCGAAAAACCCAAACTCGGTCTTTGGGTCACCGTTGCGGCAGGTGTTACCAATATGGTGCTTGATGCTCTGTTTGTCGGCGTTTTCAAATGGGGTGTGGCCGGCGCAGCAATTGCAACAGGTTTAAGCCAGTGTGTCGGCGGGCTGCTTCCTTTCATCTATTTTTTAAGACCGAATAACAGTCTGCTCCGGTTTGTAAAAACCAAAATTGAGTTTCGTCTCGTTATCGATGCATCTGCAAACGGGGCATCCGAGCTTGTTTCAAACGTAACAGCCTCCATAGTAGGTATGCTTTATAATTATCAGCTGCTGAAGTACGCCGGCGAAGACGGCGTCGCAGCCTATGGCACACTTATGTATGTGGAATTCATCTTTATTTCGGTTTTTATCGGGTACGCGATCGGAAGTGCACCGATAATCAGTTATCATTTCGGTGCCGACAACCACGCCGAGCTGAAAAACATGTTGAAAAAGAGTTTGATTCTAATGTCGCTGGCCGGGGTTGCAATGCTGATAATTTCCGAAGCTCTTGCCTTTCCGCTTGCACACATTTTCGTTGGTTACGATGAAAAGCTGCTCGAAATGACCGTTCACGGTTTCCGGGTTTTCTCGCTCATGTTCCCCCTTGCAAGCATAAACATCTTTGCTTCATCATTCTTTACGGCACTGAATAACGGCGGAGTTTCGGCCGCCATATCCTTTTTGAGAACATTCGTTTTCAAACTTGCAGCCGTTCTCATCCTGCCGCTGCTGTTCAAGCTTGACGGCATATGGTGGGCAACAATCGTTGCAGAACTCTTTGCATTTTTGCTTTCAATCGGGTTTGTTGCCGCAAAAAAGAAAAAATACGGTTACTGATACTGTTGCGGCCCGTGCTTTACAATTGCCTGTGAACATCAAAATGCCCCCCGGAGATTCTTTTCCGAGGGGCACTTTTTATTGAAGTTACGATTTCAGCGGTGCGCCGCACAATGATTCATGTTTAATTATGCTGCGTGAATATCAAACCGACGCAGTTTATTTTGTCAGAATCTTTGTTATGCAGTCGGTGAATTCAACAGGGTTGTCTATCTTGAGTCCCGCTGCAAGCAAAGCCTGGTTGTAAACAAGCTTCGAGTAAACCGCAAGGTCTTCCCCGCCTGCCTGCATCGCACGTTTAAGGGCGTCGAAAACAGGATGATCGGGATTGAGCTCGAGAATACGCTCCGCTTTTGTTTCGCCGCCGAGAGGCATTGCGCTGAGAACCTTCTCCATTTCAAGTGAGAGCGGACCTTCGCTTGTCAAGCCCGCCGGTGCATCAGCAAGCCTTGCGGAAAGACGCACTTCCTTCACGCTGTCGCCCAAAGCCGCCTTGATTGCATCAAGCAGGTCTTTATTCTCCTCCTGCTTCTCTTCCATTGACTTTTTCTCATCCTCGGTCGCGGCATGAATGTCGTTATCGGTAATTGACTTGAAGGGTTTGCCGTCATAACCGTTCATCATTTTGACCATGAATTCGTCAACATTCTCCGTCATGAGCAAAACATCAAAGCCCTTATCGATCAGATATTTGTACTGCGGGAGCGTCCGTATCGCCTCAATGCTTTCACCGCAGGCATAATAAATTTCGGTTTGATTCTCGCAAAGCGTATCAACATACTCACGAAGCGTTATAAGCTTATCCTGTTTTGCAGAATGATACAGCAGCAAATCTTTCAGGAATTCCGCTTCCATACCGTACGATTCGTATATACCGTACTTAAGTGAAAGTCCGAACGCCTTGAAAAACTTTTCATAATCCTCGCGTTTATCCTTAAGGAGTTTTTCAAGTTCGGATTTGATTTTTTTCTTAAGGCCGTTTGCAATCGCACGAAGCTGACGGTTCTGCTGAAGCATCTCACGAGAAATATTCAAGGAAATATCAGCGGAATCAACAAGTCCTTTCACGAACCCGAAGTATTCCGGAAGAAGTTCCTCGCAGGAATCCATAATCATAACACCGTTGCTGTAAAGCTGCAATCCGCGCTTATAGCTCTTTGAGTACAGATTGTAAGGTGCCTGTGCGGGTACGAACAGGATTGAATTATAGCTGAGGGTACCCTCCGCTTTTGTGTGAATATGGAGCAACGGAGCTTCGTAATCATGGAATTTATCCATATAGAAGCTGTTGTAATCCTCATCGGTAAGCTCGCTTTTATTTCTGCGCCAAAGCGGAACCATGCTGTTGAGCGTTTGATCTTCTTCAACGGTTTCATACTCCGGTTCATCATGTTCATGGCCGCAGCTGCATTCGCCTTCGGAATCGTGTTCGCAGGTACATTCGTCATCATGGTCGTGATCGCAGGTGCACTTGCCTTCGGCATCGTGATCGCAGGTGCATTCATGCGTCTTTTCGCGTTGAGTCTCAACAAGCATCCTGATAGGATAGCGAATATAGTCGGAATACTTCCTTACAAGTTCACGAATGGTATATGTTTCAAGATAGCTGTCATACCTTTCGTCGTCAGTATTGTCCTTCAGGTACAGCGTAATAACTGTTCCGTAGGAGTCCTTCTGTGCGGGTTCAACTGTGTAGCCGTCAAGTCCTTCGGACTCCCATTGCCATGCCTCGTCGCTGCCGTATGCCCGACTGAGAACGGTAATCTTTTTGCTGACCATGAACGCCGAATAGAATCCAACGCCAAACTGGCCGATAACATCCATATCATCTTTGTCGAGCTCGTTGTCGTTTTTGAATGCAAGCGTGCCGCTCTTGGCAATTGTGCCAAGGTTTGATTCCAACTCTTCCTTTGTCATGCCGATGCCGTTATCGGAAATCGTCAATGTGCGTGCCGTTTTGTCTGCGGCGATGCGGATCTCAAGATCTCCGCGCTTGATATCGGAATTGTCAGTAAGAGTTTTGAAATAAAGCTTATCCAGTGCATCGCTTGCATTCGAAATCAACTCGCGAAGAAAAATCTCCTTGTTTGTGTAAACAGAGTTGATCATCAGATCAAGCAGCCGCTTGGATTCCGTTTTAAACTGTTTCTTTGACATTTATATCACCTCGTTAATTATAATCGTTCCTGTTTGGCGAACATATCGAAATTGCTGTATAATCGAATCAAGTTCGTCTGTCAGCACTCGTTCTTCTTGAGTGCTAACACTATTTTATACCTGTTTGCATCTGTTGTCAATAGTTTATCATGAATTTTTTTCGAATTGATAATTGCCGCATTTATTGTCATTGCGATTTGTTCTTGTTCGTTTTCATTGTGCCGCTGCAACGCTGTCTGTCAGTTTTCGAGCAAATCAGGTATATGCAAAAACCCGGACAACACATTGTGAGCTGCCCGGTATTGTTTTGGGGCAGATACAACAGCCCCGTTTCCCCCGGCTTCGAGTCCCGTAGACATAACTAAACACAGAGGCACCCGCCGGGTGTCTCTGTGTTTGGTGGGGATGAAGGGACTCGAACCCCCGACCTCTTCGATGTGAGCGAAGCGCGCTAACCAGCTGAGCCACATCCCCAAACAAGTTTATTCTACCACTGTTTGCATCCGTTTGCAATGCTTTAATTGTAATACTTAAACAGACGATTTAACCCCACGGATCCGCCTCAGTGAAATTCACTTATTTTAAATCTGTTTTTTGAATACCGGCGTTTCAGGTGCGTGTCAACGCCGGCAAAAGATTGAGTGGTGTGGTATAATGCGGATATGGTTCAAGAGTCGTTGTGTATGTGTCTGGAAAGGAAAGAAAAACGCACGTGTTCATTGCCGAACATCAAAACAGTAAAATTGTTTATGTGGATCCGCAAACCGAAGATCGAGTGAATATTGACAGACGCTTAAACCTTACTGTAAAAGGTATGACTGAAATTTCAAGAATTGATAATTTAAAGCCAAGTAAATACATAAACGGATGCGTAAGGAGGAGAAAAGATGATAAGCAAAAAAACGACCAAAACAGTTCGAACAGGTCAAGGAAAAAGAATTGACCGGATCGGGAGTTCCGATGCTAAGGAGAAACACTTAGACGGAGAGCCCCCGCCTTAATATTTCGGGCGTTACGATAAAAATCATAAGCCAAACCATAAGGAAGAGCTGGTATTGCGGAGAAAACTAAAGGGTTATTTGCTCAATCCCGCCAAAAGTTAAGGCAAGCACAAGCTGCTTAATGCGATTGGCTATACTATGAAAAACTCACCAAGGGAGCGGACCGCAGGACAAGCATCTGATTCCCCTGACGAGACGAAGCACAAAGGAAGCTTACGCTGTACGTTCCGCAGGCGGAAAGGCTGCTCAAGGTATAGGTTGGCGCGGAACAAGAATAATGTGCAAAACTCGCCCGTCCTTTATTCCTGCATCAATTCATATGCGGATTTAGATAAAACCGCAAAAAACGATTGACGTTTTCTGTCAAATATGCTATCCTGTATATGCTGATTGCGCTGCAACGGTGAAAGTATTGAAAAGGAGAAAGAATTCAATGACAGATAAACTTCAGGAATACGCTCAACTGCTTATCAATGTTGGTTTGAACGTTCAAAAAGATCAATATGTTGTTATAAGTTCGCAGGTTGACTGTGCATATTTTGCAAGAATGTGCATTGCCGCCGCATATGAAGCCGGAGCAAAGCAGGTTATCATGAACTGGAATGATGATTTTGCAACTCGTCAGTACTATCTTAATGCAGCTGACGAAGTATTTGATCAGGTTTTCCCGTGGGAAGCCGAGCGTCCTATCGGTCTTTTGAAAAAAGGCGCATGCTTCCTTACCATTGCTGCGAGGGATCCCGAAAATCTTAAGGGTGTTGACCCTGAGCGTATCGCACGTGCAAACATTGCAAGCGGCAAGGCCAATGAGGAATTCAGCATTGAAATGATGAACAGTGCCGTTCAGTGGTGCGTTGCGTCCATTCCCGTCCCGTCATGGGCCAAGAAGGTCTTCCCCGACCTTTCGGAAGAACAGGCAATGGAGAAACTGTGGGAAGAGATCTTCCAAGCGGTTCGCATAACCGGCTGCGGCGATGCCGTTGATCGTTGGCGCGAGCATTGCAAAGTTCTTGAAGAAAAGCGTGAAAAGCTCAATGCTTACAATTTCAAATCTCTCCACTATACAAATTCTCTCGGAACGGATCTTACTGTTGAACTGCCGGAAAATCATATTTGGATGGCCGGGTCCGAATTCAGCAAGGGCGGAGTCGAGTTTGTTGCAAACATGCCAACAGAGGAAGTTTTCACTGCTCCGCTGCGCGACGGCGTAAACGGCAAAATCGTTGCAACAAAACCCCTTGTGGACAGCGGCAATATTATTGACGGCTTCCACATGATCCTGAAGGATGGTGTCATAACCGAAGTTCACGCAGAAGTCGGGGAGGAGTTCCTTAAAAAGGCTATAACTCTGGATGAGGGCGCATCAAGATTCGGCGAGGTCGCCCTTGTGCCGTACGATTCACCGATCTCCAACAGCGGCGTGCTGTTTTACAACACTCTGTTTGATGAAAACGCCTCCTGCCACTTTGCTTTCGGCGATTCCTATGCCTGCATCAAGGACGGAGACAAAATGACCAAAGAAGAGCTCAAGGCACATGGACTGAACGACAGCATGACTCATGTTGACTTCATGGTCGGCTCAAAGGATCTTTCCATCGTCGGCACAACGCACGACGGAAAAGAAATCAAGGTCTTTGAGAACGGCAATTTTGTAATCTGAGATTGACCGAAGCTTAACTCGAAACACTTGTTATCTGCATACGCTGCCCGGTGCCGTTTCCGCGCCGGGCGGCAAAGCGAGGATTTCAATGAGCAAAAAGCAAAAAACCGGCGGGAACCGAACGGCGGGAATAATCAAGATTCTAATTTACGCCGTGTTGGTTCTTTTTTGCATTTTTGTATTTCTGCTCTACGGTAAAAAGCAGCGCAGCATTGAAACAGCAGCAAATCCGAACCCGAGTGCGGCTGCCGTTCAAACCGAAACAGTCAACGTTACGCCAAGCCCGATTCCGAAGCTCTCCCCGCAAGAGTTGGTATCTGGCCTGCAATCTGCCGGTTTGGATTGTGTAATTACGCAGCGCAGCACGCTTACCGATGGTTCGCTCGAATGCAGTTTAATGCTTAACCGCATTTCCGGTGATGGCCGACTGGTTGTGAAGCCCGATTCAAACGGAGAAACTGCCGAATGCATTCTTGAATTCAACTATATTTATGCTGAAATTCTCGACGACCCGGAAACTGATGCTGTTGCAAGAACTCTTAAAGAGCAGTATGAATTGCGCGAAAAATACGACGCAGAGCTGATTGACGGTTTCATCCGCTCGCTTGCAGAACTTTTTGCTGACAAAGAAGAATATAACAGCGTAGATCTTGAAAAAATCATCTCCGGTACCGTTTCGGCATACAAAAGCATGAAAACCTACGACAGATACCTTGGTGATATTCATTTTTACATCAACACAAAATTAACTGACTTTAATGCGGAAGTGAAACTTATTGCCGCTGTTCGAAAAAAATAAGCCGCATGTAACTGCTTTTTCGGCTGTGCGTTCCGATCTTGGACATGTTTCAAATCATAATCTTCTCTGTCTTTGCATATTGGTTATTATCAACACACCGAATGCGGAGGCAGTTATGGCATTGAAGAAAAAAACAGGCAATAAAAAACAGTCCAAACCACTTGTATACGTTTTGGAAGGCGTATTTGGCGCACTCGCAATGAGTCTCGGCCTTGTCGCACTTGCGGCTCTATTGATGCAAAAGCAGGTTCTGCCGATAGAAAGCACGCGAATACTCAATCCTGCCGTGAAGGCGTTTTGCGCACTTTTCGCAGCATTGCTCGGCGCACGCAAGCAGAAAAAACGCCGTTGGCTCACGGGTGCGCTCTGCGGCGTTGTCTATATTGTGATTTCACTTGCAGTTTTCGGTTTGGCTTCAGGTGAATTTTCCATCGGAAGTTCAACAGCTGTCGATGCGCTGATGTGTCTTCTTGCGGGAATGACAGGCGGAATCATACTCAGCCTCGCCGAGTAAGCTTAGTTCATTCTTATGAAATAGTATAATTTTATTCTGTCACTCAGTTATCGACTGAATCGAGATATTCCGCAGCAGCCCGAACAAGCAATTTGTACCGTTTTTTGTGTGCCGACATTTTTGCCGCAGTACTCACGCGGGACAACGGTATTGTGTCCATAGTTTATCTCGCCGCAGTCGTGCAGTCTTCCGTACATTCGCGTATACTCCCGCAGCTTTTCCGCAAGCGCGGAACTGCATTCGTGCGGCAGCATCCGCCACTGCCAGTTTCCGGAAGCAACGCCCGGAGTGTTGATCCTCCCTTCCGCCGAAAGCCCGAGAACATCCTGCATTTGCGCGATAAAGATTCCGGCAGGCGAACACATGCCTCCGCGAATCATACCCCAGTTGATGCCCTCGGCGGCATTCAGCGCAAGATACTGTTCTGCAAATCTGCGTTCGGGCTCCGAGGCCTCTGCGAACCATTGCATAATCGGTGCATTGTCGTGCGTACCGGTATAGTATACCCTGTTTTCTGCCACTCTGTGCGGCAGGTAATCGCTGTTTGCATCGGGGTTGAACCCGAACTGAAGAATGCTCATGCCGGGGAAGCCCGAGTTTTTAACAAGCTCATGTACCTCCGGTGTCAGGAAACCGAGATCTTCCGCAATGAACGATAATCCCGGCAGCCTTCTCTTTACTGCATTGACAAAGTCCATTCCGGGCGCGGGAAGCCACCTGCCGTTTTCCGCCGTGGTTTCACCGAACGGAACGGCCCAAAAGCTTTCAAACCCGCGAAAATGATCAATACGGACAACATCGTAAAGCTTTTGTGCGCATTGCAAACATTCCGCCCACCATGCATAGTTTTCGGAAGCATGAATTTCCCAATTGTAAAGAGGATTGCCCCAAAGCTGCCCGGTGGGACTGAAGTAATCCGGTGGTACCCCCGCAACATCAGTCGGCACGAATGTTTCATCCAACATAAAATGTCTGCTGTTTGCCCAGCAGTCCGCAGAATCAAGCGCAACATAAATCGGAACATCTCCGATAATTCCTATACCGAGTTGATTCACATAGTTTTTCAGCCGGTTCCATTGCTTAAAGAAAAGCTGCTGAATCGATAATTGCAAGCGAATTTCATCGGCTTGTGATTCGACAAGCTCGGCGGGAACAAGCTGTTTCGGCATTGCTTTGCCCGCATTCCACTCCGTCCATGGTTTCATGCCAAAATGTGTTTTCAATGCAGTGAAGACGGCGTAATCATAAATCTGCGTTGAGCAGCAGCGTGAAAACTGCTCAACCTCCGCTGCATTGCGGCGTATATTTCGCTCTGCCGCAAGCCGCAGCAGCGGAAGACGTAAAGAGAAGAGTTTGCCATAGTCAATGCGGCGCAGTTCACCGCCGAAATCACTTTTTTGCACTTCATCAGCGGTCAACAGTCCGTCATCAACCAACATGTCAAGGTCAATAAAATACGGATTGCCCGCAGCGGAAGAGAAGCATTGATAGGGAGAATCTCCGAAGCCCGTCGGATTAAGCGGCAGAACCTGCCAATAGCTTTGTCCCGAAGCTGCAAGAAAATCTGCAAACTTGTATGCCGCCGCTCCAAATGTTCCGATACCGTGCGGCGACGGCAGCGAGAATACGGGCATGAGTATTCCGCCCGACCGTTTTAAGTGTGAGGCTGAACCGTCTGCACCGTTTTTAAATATGTCCCAAGGATTGTTTTTTTCTGTCATAACCTTCCCCTGCTGCCATCAACTGCAAAATACTGCCGCAAAAACTTTCTGCACAACTGCGGCATAGTTTATTATATTCGTTTTCGCATGAGCAGTCAAGCCCGCCGAACTCGGCTGTTCTGTCACCCTGAATGAATACAGTTGAAATATAATACATGACTCTGTTTAAAAAATATTCCGAAATCATTCAGTGACAGGGCTTGCTATCTTTCACCGATTCGGTTATAATGCAAATGAAACCTGACAACAGGAACGAAACCTGCTTCGTTCCGACGGAAAGGGGTCACAAGTTGATACCGGTTCCCACTTTTAAAACACTCCGCAGCATTTTATGAATTCACAGCGGGTGTGTATGCCGGGCGTTTTCAGCTGTACCCATTTCCTGCGGGTACGGCGTTTTTTGTTTATATAAACGTTTTTCGCTGCGATTTGAACCGCATACGGCAGCAGCAGATTCAAACGCAAAAATAAGGAGGGGGCAAAGCTATGCAAACAAGAGTGGCTGTGATGGCAATCATCGTTGATAAGGCGGATTCGGTTGAAAAACTGAATGCCGTTCTGCACGAATTCGGAGAATACATTATCGGACGAATGGGGCTGCCGTACAGGGCGCGGCATGTTAATATCCTTTCCGTTGCAATTGATGCGCCGCAGGATGTTATTTCGGCACTTGCAGGCAGGCTCGGCAATATTGTCGGAATAAGCGTCAAAACAGCATATTCAAACGTAATCAGTGATTAGCTGATTTTGCCTATATTTTGGTATTTGATTCCGATTCGAAGGGAGAAAAAAGTTGGAAGCTGAAAAAAACACCGGCATTGAATACGCAAAAAGTCTCATCGACAAACTTGCAGCCGTACACACGCTCGAACTTGAAGAATATGAACAGCTTATTTCTGCACAAAACAGCGAAACGGCAGCTTATGCAGCAAAAAAAGCTGATTTTTTCCGAAAGCAAATTTACGGAACGGATGTTTTCATTCGCGGACTTATCGAAGTCGGCAGCTGCTGCAAAAACGACTGTCTGTATTGCGGAATTCGAAAATCTAACGTCAATGCGGAACGCTATGTTTTAACGGAAGAGCAGATCCTTGACTGTTGTCGGGAGGGTTATGCGCTTGGCTTTCGTACTTTTGTGCTTCAGGGCGGTGAAGGCATGCTTCCTGTCGAAAAAATCTGCCGCACAGTAAAAAAAATACGCAGCTGTTTTCCGGATTGTGCAATAACGCTGTCGCTCGGCGAATATCCTCGCAGTGATTATCTGAAAATGTTTGAATCCGGCGCAGATCGCTACCTTTTGAGGCATGAAACGGCCGATTCCGTGCATTATCGAAAGCTGCACCCTTTGGAAATGTCCTTTGAAAATCGAATGCGCTGTTTGAAAGATCTTAAGGAAATCGGTTTTCAGGTGGGCTGCGGGTTCATGGTCGGTTCACCGATGCAAACAACGGCAGCGCTTGCAAAAGATTTGAAATTCATTGAAGAATTCTCCCCGGACATGTGCGGCATCGGCCCGTTTATTCCGCATAAAGACACGCCGTTTGCAAAATTCCCGGCAGGAAGTGTTGAGCAGACCTGTTTTCTTCTCTCACTGATAAGGCTCATAAAGCCGAATATTCTTTTGCCCTCCACCACAGCACTCGGCACGATCGACCCGAACGGACGTGAAAAAGGCATTCTTGCCGGAGCCAATGTCGTGATGCCGAACCTGTCCCCCATTGCCGTGCGAAAGAAATATTCGCTTTATGACAACAAAATATGCACAGGTGATGAATCTGCACAGTGCCTTAAATGCCTGAACGGCAGGTTGAACGCGATCGGCTTTCAAACCGTCACTTCACGGGGAGATATCAAACGCTGAATAATCTGAAGCTTTTTGAATAAAAAATGAAGATGCACCGCCGCAGCTTGCTGATGCTTGCGAAGTTTGTTTCAACATTAAGCGAGTGTGTGACGGCACTTGCCGGGAAGATCTCCCGACAACAACATTGTTACGATAATTTTATCTGACGGAAAGAGCAATCCGACCGACAAGAAAGGAGTAATATGGCTATTTTTGATCCCAAATCCCTCCGTGCGGAGGAGTTCATCAACGATGAGGAAATCCGCGAAACCATTGCTTATGCGGAAGCAAATAAGCACAATATCGAGCTAATCAACAGTCTGCTCGAAAAGGCCGCACCGAAGCGCAGCGGAAACGGCGTAACCTGTGCGGGACTCACTCACAGAGAAGCCTCCGTTCTGCTTGCATGCGATATTCCCGAAGTTACCGAACGCATGTACAAGCTTGCAAACGACATAAAGCTTGCTTTTTACGGAAACAGAATCGTAATGTTCGCTCCGCTTTATCTTTCAAATTACTGCGTGAACGGCTGCGTATACTGTCCGTATCACCTCAAAAACAAACATATCGCCCGCATTAAGCTGACGCAGGAACAAGTACGTCAGGAAGTAATCGCTTTGCAGGATATGGGGCATAAACGCCTTGCGATCGAAGCAGGCGAAGATCCTGTTCACAACCCGATAGAGTACATACTCGAATGCATAAAAACTATCTATTCCGTTCACCACAAAAACGGAGATATTCGCAGGGTGAACGTGAACATTGCCGCAACCACGGTTGAAAACTATCGGAAACTTAAGGATGCCGGCATCGGAACGTACATCCTGTTTCAGGAAACATACAATAAAAAGAGCTATCTTGAACTTCATCCGACGGGACCGAAGCACGACTATGATTACCATACCGAGGCAATGGACAGAGCAATGGAAGGCGGCATTGATGACGTCGGACTCGGTGTTTTGTTTGGATTGGAGGGTTATCAATATGAATTTGCAGGGCTGCTGATGCACGCCGAGCATCTTGAAGCAGTTCACGGCGTCGGGCCGCACACAATCAGCGTTCCGCGAATCAAACATGCGGATGATATCGATCCTAATGTTTTTGACAACAGCCTTTCCGATGAACTCTTTGCAAAGATTATTGCATGTATCCGCATCGCCGTGCCGTATACCGGCATGATAATATCCACACGTGAAAGCGAGACGATACGCGGCAAGGTGCTTGATTACGGCATTTCGCAGATCAGCGGTGCATCACGCACTTCCGTCGGCGGATACACGGAAAAAGAGCGTCCGCATGACTCCGAGCAGTTCGATGTTTCAGATCAGCGCACGCTTGATGAGGTTGTCCGCTGGCTTATGGAACTGGATCACATCCCGTCATTCTGCACGGCATGTTATCGCGAAGGTCGCACAGGCGACAGGTTCATGAGTTTGTGCAAAAGCGGACAGATTCTGAATTGCTGTCACCCCAATGCACTCATGACACTGACAGAGTTCCTTGTTGACTATGCTTCAGACGAAACGCGAAACATTGGATACGAAATGATTTCACGTGAAATTGAAAAGATTCCCAACGAGAAGGTCCGCGAACTTACAAGGCAGCATGTTGCAGACATTCGTTCGTCCAACAGGCGTGATTTCAGGTTCTGATTTTAAAACTGTCAAGATATATTCGGAGGGGAAAATGAGTTTAAACGATAAGCCCGCCGCCGAACGGGTGCATATCGGCTTTTTCGGGTTGCGCAATGCGGGAAAATCCAGCCTTGTGAATGCTGTGACGGGACAGAATCTTGCACTTGTTTCCGATATAAAAGGGACTACAACCGATCCTGTTCAAAAAACGATGGAGCTGCTTCCGATAGGTCCCGTTGTCATCATTGACACGCCCGGCATTGATGATGAAGGTGAGCTTGGCTCAATGCGTGTTGAGCGTGCTGAAAAAATGCTGCAAAAAACTGATATTGCCGTCCTTGTTGCGGATGCCGCTGCGGGTCTTGGCGAACACGAAGGCAGGCTTATGCGCATTTTTACCGATAAGAAAATTCCGTTCGTCATTGCATTCAACAAGTGTGACCTTTTGAGCGCGATTCCGAAGAGCAAAAATAACAGCCTTTACGTAAGCGCAAAAACAGGGTTTGGAATTGACGAGTTAAAAAATCGACTCGGGTCACTTCTGCCTTCCGCCAAACACGAAAGAATGCTCGTCGGAGACTTGGTATCGCCGAATGACATTGTTGTTCTCGTAACGCCGATTGATGAATCTGCGCCGAAGGGACGACTTATCCTCCCGCAGCAGCAGATGATACGCAGCATACTTGATGCAGCCGCTGTCAGCATTGTTGTTAAGGACACGGAGCTTGAAGCTGCTCTCGCCGCAATCGGACGCAAGCCTAAACTTGTTATCACCGATTCTCAAGCGTTCGGAAAGGTCAGCAAAATCGTTCCCGAAGACATATTGCTGACGTCGTTCTCAATCCTGTTTGCCCGTTATAAAGGTGAGCTTGAACCTTTCACGGCAGGCGCAGCAAAACTCAACATGCTCGCAGACGGCGACAGGGTGCTGATTTCAGAGGGCTGCACTCATCACAGGCAGTGCAACGATATCGGAACGGTTAAAATGCCGGGATGGATAAAAGAGTATGCAAAAAAGGAGTTGTTCTTTGATTTCACCTCCGGCGGAGACTTTCCGAGTCTTGATGAGCTTCGTAAATATGCCTTGGTTGTTCACTGCGGCGCATGTATGCTTAATGAGCGTGAGGTTCATTCAAGACTTGAAAAAGCTGAAAAAGCAGGTGTCAGCATTACAAATTACGGCATTGCGATCGCTCAAATGCACGGGATTCTGCGGCGTTCACTTTCGCCTTTTCCCCAATTGCTGCAAAAACTGCGGGAGCGTTAATCTCCGCACAGATTGAATTGCTGCTGCATCAGTTTGCCCCAATTTAAAAACGGATAGGCCGTAAACACTGTCTTTGCGGCCTGTCCGCTTTCTGTTTAGAGCAAAAACCGTGACTGTGCCCGCACGAACGGTCGGAACACAATCATCAAAAATATTTTCCAAAGCCTATTGAATTTTTCGAATTCGGCGTTATAATGTATTGTGATGAATTATGCGAATTGTGACAACAACACCGATCTGATTTCCGGGGTACGTCAAGCGACGAAATGCACTGGAGCAAAGGATCCAAAGCATCCGAAGGATCCAAAGCAATTGGGACCGCTTGTGCTTGCATATATCGGCGACACGATATATGACCTTTTTGTGCGCACGGAATTAGTTGATTCAACAACGCTTACGGCACACGGGCTGCACATAGGCGCAGCAAAACGCGTTTGTGCCAAGGCACAGGCCGCAGCATTTCGCCGTATCGAGGCGCTGTTAACGGATGATGAATCCGCAGTTTTTCGGCGCGGCAGGAATGCGCATATGGGGTCTGTGCCGAAAAATGCAGCGATCATTGACTACAGGATTGCAACAGGAATGGAAGCTCTTGTCGGATACCTCTATCTGTCCGGCAAAGATGAGCGGCTTTCGCAGCTTATGCGCATTGCGCTGCACGATACAGCTGAGATTGCAGAACAGGCAGAGAAATAGAAGAAGATTAATTAACAGGAGAAAAAGATGGCAAATTACAACGATCGCGGCGGCAGGCGCAGCGATGATTACAAGCGTCCCAATCGAAAGAACAGCGATGGTTTCCGTTATTCGGACGACAGGAAACCTCGCTTTGACAGCGACAGAAAACCCCGCTTCGACGGCGACAGAAAACCTCGTTTTGACAGCGACAGAAACCCCCGCTTCGACGGCGACAGAAAACCCCGCTTTGACAGCGACAGGAAACCGCGCTTTGACAGCGACAGGAAGCCCCGCTTCAATGATGACAGGAAGCCCCGCTTCAATGACGACAGAAAACCTCGCTTTGACAGCGACAGAAAGCCCCGCTTTGACAGCGACAGAAAACCCCGCTTTGACGGCGACAGAAAGCCCCGTTTCGACGGCGACAGAAAACCCCGCTTCGACGGCGACAGAAAGCCCCGCTTCGACGATGACAGAAAGCCACGCTTTAACGACGACAGAAAGCCTCGTTTTGACGGTGACAGAAAGCCCCGCTTCAATGATGACAGGAAGCCTCGCTTTGACAGCGACAGAAAGCCTCGCTTCGACGGCGACAGGAAACCGCGCTTTGACAGCGACAGAAAGCCTTTCGAGTCAGACTTCTTTGAAGATGAAGTACTTGATGTTGAATTCAATGCATTTCCTTCTCCCGAAATCGTTGAAAATGACGAGCAGGAGCGTGATCTGCCCAGCATAATCATGGGCAGAAATCCCGTCAAGGAAGCAATCAAAAGCGGACGAAGCATCGACCGTATCCTTGTAACAAAGGAACACGATGGTTCTTTGGGCGAAATCATAGGTCTTGCCCGTGATGAGAATCTTGTTATTCGAGAAGTGGATCGTTCCAAGCTGGACGAAATCTGCATGCCGTTCGGCCATAACGGCAAACCCGGAAACCATCAGGGCATCGTTGCAGAAATCCCGGGTGTTGAATATGCCGAACTCGAGGATATACTTGACTATGCCCGCGTTCGCGATGAAAAACCCTTTGTTATTCTTCTTGACGGCGTTGAAGATCCGCATAATCTCGGCTCAATCATCCGCAGTGCGGAGTGCGCCGGCGCACACGGAGTTGTTATAACAAAGCGTCGCAGTGCACCCGTAACGGCAACGGTTGTGAAGACCTCTGCCGGAGCAGCGGAACACATGCGAATCGCCCGTGTTGTGAACCTTGTTTCTGCAATTGAAACACTGAAAAAGGAAGGCCTTTGGATTGCCGGCGCGGACATGGCGGGCAACAGTATGTATGAAGCGGACATGAAGGGCGGCTTTGCACTCGTTATCGGCAGTGAAGGCAGCGGGCTCAGCAAACTTGTAAAGGAAAAATGTGATTTCCTTGTTTCCGTACCGATAAAAGGCAAGATTGATTCTCTTAATGCATCGGTTGCGGCAGCTATCATCATGTTTGAAAAGAACAGACAGGACAGCGTGAATTAAAAATGAAAACTCTCCCGAACGACGGAGTTTCCGCCGATATTGAGAATCTTGACAGCCTGAATGATGAGGCATTGGCTCGACTTGCCCAGAACGGCAGCAGTGATGCCGAGCATACACTTGTTGTTCGTTTTATGCCTCTTGTGCGTATAAAGGCGCGTCCCTATTTTCTTATCGGTGAGGATCATTCCGATCTCGTTCAGGAAGGTTCAATCGGTCTGTTCAGCGCGATTCGTGATTATGACTGCGAAAAGCATACAAGCTTCCGAACCTATGCAGAGGTTTGTATAGGCAACAACATTATTGCTGCAATAAAACGCGCAACACGCAAAAAGCACTTTCCGCTGAACAGCTATATTTCGCTCGACAAGCCGGTTTTTTTCGATAATCCCGATGACGAGGCGCGCTGTCTCGGCGACTCGATCCTGCTTGCTGCCACAATCGACCCGGAGGAGCTTGCCATTGACCGCGAGGCGGAACTTCACATCCTGCACGGGCTCAAAGCAGAGCTTACGGAACTTGAGCTGAGTGTTTTACGGCTTTATATCTCCGGAAAAAGCTATGCGCAGATCGCCGAAAGCATTGGCAGAAGCACAAAAACAGTTGACAATGCATTAACGCGAATAAAGAAAAAGGTATCAAAGCTTATTCGGGCAAATAACCCCGAACAGTCATAGAGCATTGGATACAGTTCAAGCCGACTTCCGATTTTTGTCTCGGGAGTCGGCTTTTTGTTTTGCGTGCAATCAACAGCTCACAACAAAATGTGATTCGCCGCGTCTGCTCAGTTTCTGTCGCTTTTTAAACGCCCGAGCATTACAAGATCACAGAAAACTCCCCTTGACGAGCGAAAACTCTCCCGCATTATTCCTTCGGGTATAAAGCCGCATTTCTGCGCCACTTTTCCTGAAGCAGGGTTTTCGGTTGCATGACGGATTTCAAGCCTGTTGAATCCAACCTCATCAAAGAGGTAGTTGCAAACCGCTTCAAGTGCTTCGGTTGTTATGCCTTTGTTCCAGCAATCCCGTGCAATGCAATAACCGATTTCAGTGCGTTCATCGCGCTCCGTTATGCTTGGTGCACCGATACTTCCGATCAGTCTGCCGTTGTATTCAATGGCCCAGCTGTAATAATCGGATTTTTCATACTCCTCAACCCATTTGCCGAGAAGTTCGCGGGTTAAATCGGGTGTCGAATGCGGAGGCCAGCTCACGAATTTCGTTACCTCCGCATCACTCGCCCAATTGTTGAACATATCCTGCGCATCATCAACGGTGAATCTGCGAAGTTTTAAGCGTTTTGTTGTCAGTTCTTTTGTTCCTTTGTGCGTAAGCATTTTTTGAATTCTCCTTTGCTGCTGATGTGTTATATATGCAAACAAGCGGTACAGATTCTCCTCTGCACCGCTTGAATTCATCCTTATAAGGTTAACCGCTGCTCAGTGAGCTTTGCAGCGATATTGAAGAGGCGATGCTTGACTGTGCAAAAGTTCGGGTACGATAAAAACCATTCCGACGACTGCTTTAAGCACGGAATTGATGAGAGTATTCTGCTGCTTTTTGCTGCGCTTTTGCATCGCTTTATCTCCTTTTCTGATATTTTCGAGATTATACACATTCATGTATGTATTGTCAATACAATTCGGACGGTTGCAGGTAATATAATTGTGTTTTTTCTGTTTAAAGCTCGCTGTTAATTCTCACCGCAGGCTACAGAATACATCCAAAACGCATAAACACCGTAACCTCTGTTAGGTTCATTAACAAAAACATGGGTTACAACGGCCGCAATCCTGCCGTCTTGGACGATCGGGCTTCCGCTCATCCCCTGCACGATCCCACCTGTTTTGTTAAGCAGTCGCTCATCGGTTATTTCAATAACAAGCCCCTTTTGACCCGGTGCGGATTGCGCTGCATTTTTTATAATTTTGCAGCTGTACGGCTGAGGTTTCTCACCGTCAATCTGAGTTATAATATAAGCTTCTCCCTTATGCACTTCGTTCGGAAAAGCTATCGGCAAGGTCTCTCCCGCTTCGCATGTATAATCCGCAGAATCCGCAATGCCGAAAATCCCGAGTTCCGTATTAACATCAATGCTTCCTATGCGCAGGCTTTTCGCACCGAATGCCCCGCGCAGCTCGCCCGGAAAACCGCTCGAACCCTTTGTAACTCCGAGAACATCCGCTTCGACCATTTCACCTTTCCTGACATTCAGCAAACTGCCGGTATCCGCATCCAAAACCGCATGGCCGAGTGCAGCCGAAGCTTTTTCTTTTTCCGTAACAAACGACAGCGTTCCGATGCCGACCGTGCTGTCGCGCACCCATGCGCCGATTTTCGCCTTGCCGTCTGTACCCATTTCGGGCTTTACGGTTAATGTCTGCCGTCGGTTGTTTCGTTCAAAAACTATTTGTGCACTGTCCGGATTTGCGTTCAATGCAAGCTGCATCTCTTCGCTTGTTGACACCGCAGTGCCGTTAATGCTTAAAATAACGTCACCTGCACGAAATCCCGCCCGTTTTGCCGGGCAGCATTCCCGACCGTCTCTGTTCCGGAACGAACCGCTGCCGACAATAAGCAGTCCCCGAAGATTAATCGATATCCCGACAGCGCGTCCGCCGGGATACAGCATTGCACGTTCTTGGTTATATATCGGCACGTTTGCGAGTTCGAACAGATTAAACAAGCGCACCGAGATCCGTTTTGCGCCAAGTGTTTCGTCCCCCGATTCCGTGACGTTCAGTGCGCCTTCCTGCCCATGCGCCGTTGATTCCGATTCAAATATTGAAAGAGTGCTTTTTAAATAATCCAAGCATTGAGCTCCCCCCTTTTCAGCATCATTCAATGTGCTTACACTGTTTATGAAAACAGCCTTAGGTAAAGCCCTCACCGCACGCATACGCGGAGAATAGTTAAAAAAAACAACCAGCGCAGAAAGTATGATGCCGAAAATTTTAACACCGATACGCCTCCGCAGTTTGATATCCGTGTCGCGGTACACGGAATTATCTTCGTCTTCTATGCATGCACAGCAGTTTTTCACCGCGTTATTTAAACAATCTTTTTCTTTCGGCATATTCGTTCCTTTTGCTGTAAAACAATGCCTTCTTTTATTACCCATACGCACAACACCCCAATTTATCATTTGCCGAACATCAGCAGCGTTATTGTTTGTATGTTGGTTATCGATTATTCACAGAGAACCGCGCGCTTGATGCAGGCTTCGGAACAATATGTGCCGCATAAATGAGGCTGTGTTTACAAAAACCGACATGATATCTTCATGTCGGTTAATGCTTTAAAATGAATTATCGGCGTCGTCAGTCAAGCTCACTGACTTTTAATTTGAACCTGTTGGCAGATTCGATAAGTTCGCTTGCATACTTCTGTGCGGATTCATCCGCCGCCGATGCACCCATAATTCGTGCAAGTTCTGCGCTGCGTTCCGCATTGTTCAATTCACGGAGCGATGTTTTCGTTTTTTCGCTGTCGGAATGTTTTTCGACAAACAAATGGCAATCGGCAAAAGCCGCAATTTGCGGAAGATGAGTGATTGAAAGCACCTGCCTTGAACGCGCAACGCTGTACAGCCGTTCGCCGACAATCACGGCCGTTCTTCCGCTTATGCCCGTATCAACTTCATCGAATATCAGTGTAGGCGTTCCGTCCGCACCGGCACAAACAGTTTTGATCGCCAGCATCACGCGGGAAAGTTCGCCGCCGGAAGCCACCTTTGAAAGAGGCTTAAGCGGTTCTCCCTTGTTTGCAGACAGCATGAATTCAACATCATCATTGCCGTTTGCGTGGAGTTTTCCGTCTTCCGGCAGGAATATAATGCCGAACGCAGCCTTTGCCATTCCAAGTTCCTGCAGCTGTTCGGTTATTCTTCGGCACAGATCTTCAGCGGCTTCTTTGCGTTTTTCAGTCAGTTTCGCTGCTGTTTTGCAGTAATCCGCCGCAAGCCTGTTCCGCTCCGCAGTCAGCTTATCCCTCAGTTCCTGTGAACCGGTGAGCTCAGCCAGCTCGGCCGAAGCTTCGCTGCGGTATTTAAGAATATCTTCAATAGTCCTTCCGTATTTTCTTTTCAACGAATTGATAAGATCGAGCCTTGTCTCCAGTTCGTCAAGCCGTTCCGGAGAATACTCATATCCCAGCCGCAATTCGCGAAGCTGATATGCTCCATCCTCAAGCTCATAATAGGTATTATTCAAAAGTTCATATAGCTCACCGTATTTTGAAGAAATTTCAGCAATCTGAGCAAGCGAATTCACGGCAGAGCCAAGTTTTTCCAATGCGCCGCCGTCGCCCGATATGTTTTCACCGCTGTTTTCGAGAGCTGAATTAATCTTTTCGGCATTGGAAAGCATGTTCAGTTCCTCTTGAATCGTCGCTTCCTCTCCGACAGTCAGCGCAGCTGCGTCTATTTCGTTTATTTGATATGAAAGTATATCGATTCTTCTTTCACGCTCCGCCTCTGACAGGAAGCCCGAATTCAGCTTGTGAACAACCTCAGAATGCTGTCGATAAAGATTTTCCGTTTTTTCTTTGAGCTCCGCAACCGGCAAACCCGCATAATTGTCAAGCATTCCTATATGTTTCTTTTGCGAAAGAAGCGACTGATGCTCGTGCTGGCCGTGAACATCAACAAGCGTATCCGTCACGGTTTTCAGTGTTGCAAGCGGAACTATTTCACCGTTCAGTCTGCAAGTGCTTTTTCCCGAAGCGGTTATCTCACGCATCACAACAAGCGTATCATCTTCATATTCGATGCCGAGCGCATCAAGTTGTTTTTTTACTCCATCCTGTCCGTTAATGTTGAAGAAGGCTTCCACTCTTGCCTTTTGGCTGCCTGATGAAATCAGCTCGCGATTTGCCCTTTCACCGAGAATAAGGTTAACACTGTCAACAATAATCGACTTTCCCGCACCGGTTTCACCTGTTAAGACGTTCAGTCCTGCACCGAGCTCAAAGTCAAGATGCTCAATAAGCGCAATATTTCGAATTATCAACCGTTCCAGCATATTACCTTCCTCCCAAGCCGGTTCAATTCAGCCTCTCTCTGATGAGGCGAAAAACATTTCTCTTTTTTGTTCTGATGAATCCAACTTGTTTATTGCATCCGGACACAGTGAACCCCGTTCCCGCCGGAACCTGAACAGTGCTGATTCCGTCTGCATACATAACACAGTCGCTTTGCGCATTGATTTCAATTACGGAATCAAATGCAGCTGCAATCGGACGGACAGTCAGCGAATGCGGACAAACGGGGGTTACGAGAATCACATCAAGATTCGGCGCAACCACGGGACCTCCGGCAGAAATTGAATAGCCGGTTGAGCCGAGACGTGAGGAAACAATTATGCCATCCCCGTGTATCATTCCGACATCCGCGCCGTCAACTCCGAGTTCAATATGCGATACGGACGAAAATCCGCTTTTATATGCAAGAAAATCATTTAATGCAAAGAACTCTCTGCCATCCTTAAAACTTGCCTTGAGCATTCTGTCCGTTTCTATTGTATAGTCTCCCTCCGAAAACTGCTTCAAGGTCTCGTCAAAGCCCTCGATGCTGGTTTCACTGAAAAACCCAATTTTGCCAAGGTTGATTCCAAGAATCGGAGTAATGATTTCGATCCCCTGATTCACCGCATGGGACACGGCGCGGAGGGTCGTTCCGTCACCGCCTATTGTAACTATACAGGCGGGTTCATCCTCTTCTTCTTCAATGCAGTCGGCAAACATGCACGATGCATCTTCATATACTTTGCACTGATACCCGCTGCGTGCAGCAATTTCAGTCGCCTTCCGCAGAACACCGTCAGAACCTGTTTTTGTAACATTTACATAGAAAAAAATTCTGTGATTCATTTTTTATCCTCCGCCGCACCGTCAAGCTTATGCAAAGTTATTTAAGAGTCGTATGCGCATCGCTTACCGTTTTTTCAACCGCTTCCGCAAGCTCTGTTTCGCCCATGCCGCATTCGGCCGCATTCTCCTCATGGCCGAGATACAAGAGAAATTCGATATTGCCTTTCGGTCCTGTGATTGGTGAAAACTCAATTCCGTGAACGCTGAAGCCGTTGCTCCGCACATGTTCGATTGCATTCGTCAGAACCTCAATATGTGTTTTTTTGTCACGCACAACGCCGTTTTTGCCGATTTTATCGCGTCCTGCTTCAAACTGCGGTTTAACAAGAACAGCCGCAGCTCCGCCTGTGGAAAGGCATTCGCTAAGGCGCGGAATAATAAGACCGATAGAGATGAAGGATACATCTATCGAAGCAAAACTCGGCTGCTCATCGAACCAATCCAAATTCATGAATCTTGCATTATGGCGTTCCATGCAAACAACGCGCTCATCATTGCGCAATTTCCAGTCAAGCTGCCCGTAACCGACATCAACTGCAAAAACTTTCTTTGCGCCGTGCATCAGCATACAATCCGTAAATCCGCCGGTAGATGCCCCTATGTCAACGCAGACGCGGTCTTTAAGCGAAATTTGATAAGTATCGATAGCTTTCTGCAATTTCAACCCGCCGCGGCTGACAAACGGAATCGGATTCTCTTTCAGTGAAAGAATTTGCCCGTCGCGAATCGTATCACTCGGCTTCATAACGCGAACACCGTCCAAAAGCACAACGCCCTCGATAATCAGTGCGCGCGCTCTTTCGCGGCTTTGTGCAAGCCCCAATTCAACCATTTTGCTGTCAACTCTGTTTGCCAATTCATTTCTCCATCCACATAAATATTTCACTAATCAATCACTGCGAACCGATTCAACAGCCTCAAGAATAACCTTGCGCAGTTTCTCAGTTGTCAGTCCGCAAAAATCATCCTGTTCGGCAATACTTGCCGCCTCTATCGGGATGTTCGGAACGCCGAGATTAACAACACGCATCTTCCCGTGTGCTGCCGCAAGCCTTGACATTTGTGCGCCGAAACCGGTGTCGGCATTGCCATCTTCAACAGTAATCAGGCATCGTGTGTTTTCGAATAATTCGATATGTTTTTCTTCGATCGGACACAGAAGTCTTGCGTTCACAAGACCGACGTCCAATCCCTCACATGCTGCCGCTGCATTCTGAAGCAGTCTTCCCGTCGCTGCAACAGTGACGCATTTCGGCCGTTTTATAATCTCCCAATCCTCAAGAGAAGTACCGTGGCTGCATTCCCTGCTCGGCAAAAGTCCTCGATTATAGCGAATTGCGCACGGCATATCAAGGGTCAATGCGTAATCAAGCATTGCACAAAGCTCGTTCGTTGAAGATGGTGAAAACAGCTTAATTCCTCGCGGTAATGTCGAAAAATAAGCAATGTCGTAAACGCCTTGATGCGTCTCCCCGTCCGCACCGACCAGCCCTGCCCTGTCGATTCCAAACACGACGGGAAGTTTTTGAAGGCATACATCATGCAGCAGCTGATCATAACCGCGTTGAAGGAATGTTGAGTACACCGCAAAAACAGGTTTCAACCCCTCTGCAGCCATGCCTGCGGACATTGTGACCCCGTGCTGCTCTGCGATACCGACATCAAAAAATCTTTCAGGAAAACGTTTTTTAAACTCCGTCAACCCTGTTCCGGAAGTCATTGCAGCAGTAACAGCAACAATGCGGGAATCCTTTTCGGCAAGTCGGCAAAGCTCGTTCGCAAACACAAGCGAATTGTTATTTCCGCTTTTTGTTGCGCCGTCTGCAACATTAAATTTTCCGACGCCGTGAAATTTTTCTGGATTCTTCTCAGCCGGCGCATATCCCCTGCCCTTCTGCGTTACAACATGGATAAGGATCGGTTTATCCTGAACATTATGCTTTGCATGTTCAAAGATCTCAATGAGGTCTTCGATTTTATGTCCATCGAACGGTCCTGCATATGTAAAACCGATTTCTTCAAACAGCACATTCGGAAGCACAAAATACTTAATCCTGTTTTTAAATCGTTCAAGCGTGTCGCTTATGCATTTGCCGACAAGAGGGATTTTTTTCAGCCTTCCCGAGAACTTGCGTTTGAAGCGTTTATAGCTTTTGCTTGTCCGCAGTTTTGAAAGATGTGCACTCATGCCTCCGACGTTTCCAGCAATGCTCATTTTGTTATCATTTAAAACAACAATAAGCGGCAGTTCTTTTTCGCCTGCATCATCCATTGCTTCGTAAGCAAGACCGCCTGTGAGAGCACCGTCACCGACGAGTGCAACCGCTCTGCTTTCAAAATCGCCTTTCAATCGCATTGCACGGAGCATTCCGAGTGCAGCAGAAATCGCTGTGCTTGAATGGCCGACATTAAATGCATCGTATTCACTCTCACTGCGCTTCGGAAAACCGGATATTCCACCCTTTGTTCGAAGAGTCAGGAACTGCGGAGCGCGTCCCGTCAGCAATTTGTGAACATAGCTCTGATGACCAACGTCAAAAACAAGCCTGTCCTTTGAGAAATCGAAGCAATAATGCAGCGCGATCGTAAGCTCAACAACGCCGAGATTTGACGAAAGATGTCCGCCGTTCTGCGAAACAACCGAAATGATATAGCTGCGTATATTTGACGCAAGCTCGTTCAGCTGTTCAATACTCATCTTTTGCAGCTCCTGCGGAGACTCAAGCCCAACTATTGTTCCCGTCTGCGCTGCTGTTTCACTGTGTTGCACCATTATTACTTGTTCCTGTTCAATATATAGTAGATTACATCGTAAAGATATTTGCAGTTTTCACCGAAAGTTGTAAAGAGGAGCCGTTCGGCTTCCTGCGCAATCTGCTGTGCCATATTTTTGGAGCGTTCCACACCGTAAAGGCTCACATATGTAAGCTTTTTATCCGTTTCGTCCTTGTGCAAGGTCTTTCCGACAAGCGTTTCATCGCCCTCTGCATCAAGGATATCATCCGTGATCTGAAAAAGAATTCCGATTTTCTCCGCATAGCCTTCAAGCGTCTTAAGCTGTATATCTGTCGGATTTGCGCATAGTGCGCCTGCAATTACACTTGCAATAAGCAGATCGGCAGTCTTGTGCCGATGGATATAGTTCAGCTCGTCTTCATTCTTAATGCCTTCGGTTTGGCTGATAAGGTCAATGGATTGTCCGGCAACCATGCCGGAAACGCCTGCACGTTTAGCGATTTCCGCAACTGCACGATAATAATTAAGATTATTGAATCCAATTCCCGCCTCAAGCATCCATTCAAAAGCATACGTTAGGAGCCCGTCACCCGCAAGCAATGCCTGGGCTTCCCCGAAAACCATGTGATTCGAAGGTTTTCCGCGCCGCATGTCATCGTTGTCCATACAGGGCAGATCATCGTGAATCAAAGAATACGTATGAATCATTTCAATGCCGCTGCCGAGCCGAATTGCGTATTTTCTGTTGCCGCCCAGAATATCGCACACGCCGAGCGTCAGGCACGGGCGAATGCGTTTCCCGCCCGCGTCAATACTGTATTTCATTGCGTCGTGCAGTAATTTGGGTGTATTTGTCATTATAAAAGCATCATTCAGTGTGTTGTTAATAATGTTTGAATACTTTTTTGTTCGTGCATCAAAATCCATCATGTGTCCCTCCACCGGTTTTGTGTCGCACCGACAGTTAAATCGTCAGTTGCCGATTAGGTTTTTGAACCTGTTGTTCAGTCAACTGCATTTAACCCTCAGTCCTCGTGTTACGCAAGAAAAGCCTATTCTTGTGTTGCAGTCAGGGCAGCATATACGCTGTCGAGAATTCATTTTTAAATATCTTTTTCCTATTCGCCGCAGTTTTCATCAGTGCTGCGGGAAACTTTTTCAATTCTGCCGTCATAATCCGCAAGCAGTTTCATGCAGTAATCCGAGAGCGCGATTCCCTGTTCATATAGTTTTACCGTCTCGCCGAGAGGTGTTTCTCCGGAATCCAGTTTTTCAACTATCTCTTCAAGTTTTGATGCCGCTTGTTCAAATGTCAGTTCCTCAAACACTTCTGCGGCACCGCAGTTTTTATTCGTATTATCGATATCGTTCATGTTGTTGCCTTTTTAATTCTTAACCATTTTCTGTTGTATGCTTTTCATTTAAGACAGGCTGAATACCCGTTACGGCAACCTTTAACACTCCTCCGAAAAGTGCAACCGTAAGTTCCTGTCCGATACTGATATTCTTAATACTGTCCACCGTTTTGCCTTCGGCGTCATTAAGAATTGCATAGCCGCGCCGCAAAATCCCGTTTGGGTTCAGTGCGGACAAACGCTGTGCAGCTGAATCAATACGCATTCCCGCATTATTCGCAATTCCCGAAACAATACGTCGCAGCAAATCCGTTTTCTCCTGCACAGAACGGCGTTTCAGTTCCGTTACACGCAGCGGGGATGTCAGCGCCGAACTTTTCAGGCAAGAATCAATGCGCATTTTTGCTGCCGTTAACACATCCTCTGCCGCTTCGTGCATCGTCTCGCGCTGCCGCAGAAGCATGTTTTTCAGTGAATCAAATTCCGGAACACAAATTTCGGCAGCTGCCGAAGGAGTTGCTGCCCTGCAATCCGCAACGAAATCAGCAATTGTATAATCGATTTCGTGCCCGACCGCACTCACGACCGGGATCTCACTTGAATATATCGCGCGGGCAAGGCCTTCGTCATTAAAGCAATTCAAATCTTCAAAGCTTCCTCCGCCCCTGCCGATTATGATAACATCAGGCTTTTTGGTTTCGTTCAGCAGCCGCAGTGCAGCAATAAGTGACTGCGGCGCATCTTTTCCCTGTACATTTGCATGAGCAAAAATGAAGTTCATCAACGGGAACCGACGCCGTGCAACGGTGATGATATCATGCAGTGCCGCTCCGGACTCACTTGTTATGATTCCAATGCATTTCGGCATAAACGGCAAAGTACGCTTTCTCGAAAAAAGGCCTTCTGCTTCGAGTTTTGACTTCAACTCCAAAAAACGCCGAAACAGCTCGCCTTCTCCCGCTTCATGCATTGACGTAACATAAAACTGAAATTTTCCGTCTCGCGTATAAAGTGACGGACTGCCGTGCAAAACAACCGACATGCCGTCTTTAGGTGCAAACCTCAGCCTTTCCGCGCTGCTTCTGAACATCACACACGGCACAGCGGAGCTTTCATCCTTGACAGAAAAGTACAGATGTCCGGATTTATTGTAGCATTTAAATCCGGATATTTCGCCCGAAACATCAATTGAGCGCAAGCGCACATCCTTATCAAGCAGACCGCTGACATATGTATTGAGTGCAGTTACAGTCCAAACAGGCTTTTGCGGACGATTGGATCCGGCCGATTCATCCGCCGCACCCGTGATAAATCCGCTGTCAATCCAATCCATTCAGCTTCTCCGCCGCTGTAAGCGTGTTTGCAACAAGAATTGTGCGTGTCACAGGGCCTACTCCGCCGGGAACCGGGGAAATATAACCCGCAACAGGTTCGGCAGATGCAAAATCAACGTCTCCGACAGTTTTTCCCTCAACACGGTTTATGCCTGCATCTATCACGATTGCGCCGGGTTTAATCATGTCACCCGTCACAAGCCCGGGGACGCCGACTGCTGCAACAAGAATATCCGCATTAAGAGTATGTTCCTTCAGATTTGCTGTTTTTGAATGGCAAATTGTTACCGTTGCACTCTCGCCGAGCAAAAGCATCGCCGCCGGACGGCCTACAACATTGCTGCGTCCGATAACGACCGCATTCTTTCCGCTGATTTTAACACCTGTGCTTTTGATAAGCTGCATAATGCTGCTCGGTGTGCAGGGCGCAAATGCCGGTCTGCCGGAAACAAGGCTGCCGACATTCAGAAGGTGGAAACCGTCAACGTCCTTGTGCATCGAAATATGTGAAATGACTTCATCGGAATTCATGTGTTTCGGAAGCGGCATTTGAAGCAGAATACCGTGAACATTTTTATTGGCATTGAGCGATTCAATCAATTCAACAAGCTCCGCCTGCTCTGTTTCCGCAGGGAGCGCATGAACACAGCTCTCCATTCCGACAGCAGCGCAATCCTTAGCTCTGCTGTTAACATATTGCTGTGAGGCAGGATCACTGCCAACAATTATAACATCAAGTCTGGGCTTAATTCCTTTTTCAAGCAGCCGATTTGTCCGAGCAATGCATTCCGCTCTCAGTTCAGCCGCAATCTTTTTTCCGTCAATGATTATTGCCATTGTTATTTCCTCCGTGAGATTAAAACTATTTCAATTTGAACTTGAATGTATGCGATTCCTGCACAACTGCGCCGACACTCATGTTCCGCCCGGCGTTGCAGTCCGGCCGTTGAAAGCATCTTCTTCCGCCGCTAATGCCGCAATTCCGACAGCATTGTCGCTTGAAAGAACCGGCCTTGAAAAATGCAGTTCAACAGGTGTTTTATGCAGCCTGTCAGCAAGCATTTCTCTCAGTATTGTGCTTGACGCCACTCCTCCGGCAAAAAGGAAACTCTTTGTTGAAGCAGTTTCGTCTCCTGCGCTGCATTTTGAATCCACGGATACTTCTCTCGCTGCATTTTCCGTTTCGAATTCAATTGCATTTTTTACAAGTTTTGCGAGCGTTCGCGCAATGCAGTCATAAACGGCGGCAGCAACTGTCCCGTGCTTCTCCCCGTTTTTCAGTGCGTTCGCGGCTTTTGTTTCAACACCTGAGAACGAGCAGGAAAGGCTCTTTACGCTTGAAGGAAGCACGAACCCGCTATCGGCATATGATTTGTTTTTCAATGCCTCAGCCGCAATTTTTTCAAGTTCTTTTCCCGCAGGAAATCGCAGACCCATTGCGACCCCGAGCCTGTCCACAAGCTGACCTGCGTTGATGTCGGTTGTACCGCCGATTTTTTTGATATCGGAAAGTGAGCTGTCAATACGAAGCAGTTCACTTGTTCCTCCGCTGAGATGAAACGCAAAAAAATCCTTGCCGAGCAATGATTCGTTGTCGAATGCCGCGGCACGGATATGTCCCTGCTGGTGTGTGAACTCGTACACAGGTACACCCAAAGCCGTAGAAACCGACAGTGCATGTGATTTGCCCGCAAGGAAAACAGGCATATAGCTGCCTTCCCTGCCGCTCGGACACACGCTGACGCCGATACCCGCAACATCTTTTCTGTCAATCTGCTTAAAGATTTTAGGCAGGATCTCGGCAAGATTGCGGACATGCTGAAATACGGCATCGCTTTGCCTGAGTCCGCGCTCACCCGCTGCGACTTTCAGAAGAGTTCTTTCATCACAAACGATCTCCGTTGAATTTCCGTTTACGCAAACACAAGCTGCGGATGTTGTGTAGCAGCTTGTATCAATGCCGAGAAATATTCTTTTTTTGCTTCCGCGGCTCATCATTTTGCCGCAGAATTCGCAATTCTGCCGAGGCAGCCGTTTATAAAGCGCGGAGAGCCTTCGTCACAGTAAATCTTTGCAAGCTCAACCGCTTCGTTAATAGCGACAGCTTTCGGAATGTTTCTGTCGAAAAGGATCTCATATGTTGCATTACGCAAGATTGAAAGATCAACCTTTGACATTCGTTCCAAAGTCCACCCGATCGCCGCCTCCGAAATTGTTTCATCAATTTTGTCGATGTGTTTTTGAACTCCGTCAACCAGATTGGTTGCATACGCAACATCTGCCTTAACGGGCTCTCCGGCGATGCCGGACTTTTCGAGCACCTCATGATAAGTATCATCACACCCGAAGATTTTTTCATAGGTGAGCATCATTGCCACCTCACGCGCTGTTTTTCTGCTCATTGGTCACAGGAAGGGGCAGGCGACTCCGTTGAGCAGCAACCCCCGCACCCTTTTCCTTTCTTTTATGTATGCTGTATGTTATGTATCTTAAATACTCCGAACAGCCTTTCTTTCGTGTTGAATCGATTACACGTTTTTTCAAAAAAGCTTATTCTGTTTTGAAAATCCGCAGTCTGCAAAGTCCACCTGCGGCAAATTCATCGTTTGCGCCTGAACAGGTTCGCAATTGCCTTATTCGCACCCCTGAAACCAAGCTTATCGATAAAGTAGCCGTACACACCGAACAGGAGTGTCAGAACAACAAGAAGAAGCGTTCTGAAAAAACCTATAACGAGCATCAAAAACGCAATTTCAAGCCCAATCGCCCCCAAGCCCAGCATGGCTTTGTGCTTTTTGATAAAAGCAATAATGTTTTCAAAGGTCATTATTTCACCCGCCTGTTTCCTGCCTTCCCGTCATCCCGCGGAGCAGCAACATCAACAATCGCAACAAGCACATTGCTGACGGGAATCCCGGTTGCGTTTTCGATGTACGACTTGACATCCCGCTGCAGTGCAGCGCAAAGTGTGGGCAGACTTTCGTCCTGAAAAACCACAAGTTTAAGATCGATATTAATCTGCCCGTCTGCGGCCGAAATAGTGCTTACGCAGCTTTTTATTGAAGCAACTTTTTTGACGCAGTTTTGAACAAGGCCGTCAACCGCACTGCTGCTGATATAGGTCGTTCCGTTCGGCTCTCCCGAAAGCATGTTCAGACTTGACTTCGAGTTGCCGATTCTGCCGATCTTTGCTGTGCAGACAAGCGCGAAAACACCCGCTGCGGAAAGACCGCCAAAACCGATGCCTGCAAGTATGCGCAGGAAAATCCTGTCTCCCGTCATGAACTCTGCAAAACGGGCAAATGCCTTAAGTCCCCACGCTGACGCTGTCATGAACAGCATCGCAATGCTGAACAGGCAGAGAACAGCAATTATAATCGCTCTGCGCGTACCGTCGGATTTCATAAACTAAGACCACTCTTTCTTTTGTTGATAATAACACAGTTTCGCACCGCGCATCCGCAGGAAAACAGCGCAGTCCACAAATACAGGCCGTGTTTAAAACACGTTCTGGATGCGGAATGCAGCTGTCGCCCCTTCGGATGCACCGTGCAGCTTCCGTCATAAAGTACAACGGAATTACTTTACCCTGGGTTCTTCGGGCTTTTTCTTTTCGTCCTTATCGTTTTCGAAAGTTACAGACTGAACGCAAACGTTGACTTCAACAACGCGCAGTCCCGTCATCATTTCGATCGCCTTCTTGACTTCCTGCTGAACTTCTGCACAAACGAGCTGGATTTTGCTGCCGTATTTCACATTGATTACAACGTCAACAGCAGCTTCTTCCTGGCCGACTTCGACGCGAACACCCTTTGTGTAGCTCTTCTTACCCCCGAGGATTCCCGTAAGGCTGTCTGCAAAGCCTCCGCCGAGGCCGGTTACACCTTCAACATCCGATGCGGCAAGGTTTGCAATCGTTGCAATTACGTCGGGAGCAAAGGACACTTTGCCGGTTTCGTTGACCTTAATGTCGGTCATTACGGTATTCTCATTTTCCATGATATGGACTCCTCCTTATAATTAGTCAACATAATTATACCAAACTTCTTCGGGAATGTAAACAATTGACGTTAATTATTCTGAAAAAATCTACATGAAATCCACACAGAAAACAAATTTCGGAGGTTTAAGCAATTCTTGCCGTTCCGATTCAGCCTCTGCTGAGAGATATTTTAATCTTTGATGCCTCCGCGCCGGTTTCGGTTTGAACAATGTCAAGAATCCTTGCAACCTCTTCATCGCTCAGTGTCTCACCATCGATGATAACGCTGATTGCATCACTTCTCAAAGTTACGGCTGCATCAAGAAAACCTTTTGCCCGTATAAGGCTCTCAATCGCAAATTCCTGTTCCATGTTGCTGACAAGTTCCATCAGTCTCTCTTTTGCGTTTTGAACCGTTTCTGCATCTGACCCCTCCTCTGCAAGTATCATACGCAGGTATTCGATCTCCTGTGCACGTACAAGATTTCTCTCATCGCGAAAATTCGCGAAATAGCTGCTGTAAATATTCGCATTGCCGCCGACGGTAGAAACATTTGTTCCCGATGCACCGTCTTTGCCGGGAGCAGATGTTCCGTCCGCGCTGCCGCCGTCCGCGGGATTCTCTCCGTTGAGTCTTATATTCAGCCAAATTGCGCCCGCAAGCAGGATTATCAGCACAGCAAGCGCGATAATGCCCTTTTTTGTGAGTTTGAATCCGTTCTTTTTCATTTTCTTTCCTCCTTGTTTAATTCAGATGTCGGTTTTTTTTAAGCTTTTGCGGCATTTTGAGCCGTCTCTTCTCCCGCAGGGTTTGTATTTATTCGTTTCGGCGCATAGCAAACACCTCCACGCTGTTTTCGTCAATGCCGAGCACCGTACTGACCGCCGCCGCAAGACTGAATCGCACGGAAATATCCGCTGCACCTTCCGCGATTACGATTACTCCGCGTATCTTTGGCATACGCTCAGTAAGTATTATCGGGCTTTCTCCACCGCTTCCGGATGTTTTGACCGGACGCGATGCCTCGGATATACCCGAGCTGCCGCTGCTTTTCTGCTCATCCGCAGCTATAACCTTTTCCTGTGCGTTATCAAATGTTACCATCACTCGCACCTGTCCCGCATTCTGCATTTGCGAAAGAATATCTTCCAGTCTTGCTTCAAGCATACGTGCCTCTTCGGTGTTCGAGAACTCACCCGTCTGTTCTTCCTCCGTTCTTCCTGAGGATTTATTTGTATTTTTTCCGCCGCCGAACAAACCGGACGTCAAAAAAATCGCAAGAGCAAGTATTATTAGAACCGCATACAGGATCGTTCTCAATTTCTTATTCTTTTCAAGTGCTTCTGCAAGCACCGCAAATATCGAATTTCCGTTTTTCATCTATATCTCCGCACTGTTATTTTCGCCTTTCCGCACATTTTTTCGCTGTCCAAAACGTATTCTCACGGCATTTTTCGTTCATCCCGTGCTCCATGATGCAACAATTGCGGCAACATCCGCCGCAATTGCCGCGGCAAGGGCAAAACTGATTAGTTTCATTGCTCCGCCCGCGATGCCGCCCTTTGCTCCGCCGTCCGGCAGCAAAGCTTCGGCAATTGCCGCTGCTGTTGCCGCAGCAATAAGTTTAAGAAATACATTCAGCATTTTCCCTCCATCCGCCAATGTTTTCAAAGAGCATTGACTTCCCGTCCGCTGCATTTCTGTTCGTTACACGGTGAGCAGCTCTGTGCTGTTTTCCGTTGATTTGCATTCTAAACCGCCAATGCGTTGCCGGTTAAAAGCATCACAACAAGACTTATCACAAACATGCCCGTAACGGCAGCAACAGCGGCAAAAAGATATGAAACCGTTTCTGCAATACCGTCAAGCATTTTTGGTATCCGTTCATCCGAAAACGGTTCGCAGATTGCCGATGTTATACGCAGTGCGAACATTCCGCCCGCAACAGTCAGCATCGGCTTTGCGATTACCGCCGCAGCAAGAATAATCGCAACCGTTCCGGCCGAATTTTTAAGCAGGGCTGAACTTCCGAGAACCGCATCGGCCGCGCCGGTAACCATGCCTCCTGCTGCCGGAACAAGTCGATCTATCGCATATTTTGCCGTCCGAACAGAGATTCCGTCCGCTGCACCTGCTGTCATTCCGCCAACAACAGTTACCGCAATATACACCGTCGTCAATAAGCCAAGCAGCCATTTCACGCTTTTATGAAGTAATTTCACTGTCCTTCCGACTTTTAATTTGTCCGATAATCCGTCAACTATTGTCAGCACCCCCGCAGCCAGAAGCATCGGCAAAACTATTTTTTCAATTACATACACTATTCCGTTTATCAGAAACACAAGCATTGGATTCATCAGCTTTGCTGTTTTTGCACACCCCATCGCTGTAAGCAGCCCGATCATAATAGGTTCGACAGTTTCACTGAAACACCTTATCTTTCCGATTGCGTCCGCAGCCGTGCCTGTGAGATCCGAAAACACTGCCGAGATGCTGAGTATCGCTGCCGCACAGAGAAACAGCAGCAGCATTTTCTTCGTTCCCGCGCACTCATCCCCTATTGCAATTCCGCACAATCCTGTCAGAATACCGAGGGCAGCGATGCCGGCCGTGCGGACAAGTGCAAATCTCAGGTTCGGCACAAAAATGTCTTTCACAATCAACAGAATGCTCGTTGGTTCATCGGCTTCAATAACGTTTGATGCAGCTTTTTCAATTAAAGTTTTTACATCACCATATTCCGTAATGTTTCCCACCGTTTGCTTCGTCTCGTCAAAGTATTGCTGCCATTCCGAAAAATCATATTCATTAAGAAGCCGTTCCAACTCTGTTTCAACATTCTGCATACCTTCATCCGGCAGCTCGTCTGCTCGAACATTCCGCGGCAATGCGAGTACAGCCATGCATACCGCAATTAACGCACACACTGCAAAGCCTCTGACAGCACTTGTGGTTCGGAATCCGCACTTTCCGGTAATTGCCCTCCATGCCCCTTTTTTCATTGCGGCACATAAACGATTTATCATATCCATAACCTCATTTTGGAAGACTTCCTCCGCGGGACAGCGGTTGCCTTCTTGTATGTATTTTTTCAGCAGTTGTATGCCGTTGCTTTTTACTGTGTAAGACTGTTCCGAACAAGTTCCGTCAGCATTTCCGTGATTTTGAGAATAAGCGGCACTGCGAGCGTCATAAGCATTATTCTTCCGATCAACTCCGTTTTTACGGCAAGTGCCGTCTCTCCGAGATCCCTGCACAGTGCGGCAGCGATTTGGGTTGTATACGCAATCCCGATGGCTTTCACGATCACGGCAACGGATTCTCCGTCAAGGCCGCCGGATGCGGCAACCGAGCTCAGTGCCGCTGCAACCCCGCTCACTTTCGCAATAATTGAAAGCAATATGAACGCGCCGCCCGCAAGCGCAACATTCATTCCCGCCGCATTGTTGAATTGACGCACAGTGCAGCTCAAAATCGCTGTCACAACCGCAAAACCTATCAATGAAAAAGTGTCCATTAGCGTTTCGTTCCTGTTTCGGTGCTTTCATCAATACAATTCAAACACACTTCGAACATTTCCGAAAAGCGTTGCAATAAGACCGATAACCATCGTCAAAACAATCACAAGCCCTGCAAGTGCGGTCAGCATTGCAATGTCATCGCGCCCTGTCTGCTTCAAAAGCTGGCATGCAACCGCAACAAGAATCCCGATGCCCGCAATGCGAAAAACAATATCTATACCCATCGTTTTTTTCCTCGTTTAATTCAGTAAATACTTACATTTCCGTCTTCGGAATGTTCATTTTCGGCTGCCGCTGCATTATCCGAAAGCTAAATTATCATCAGTGCAGCCGCTGCCCCCAGCAGAGCCGATAAGGATACCGCCAGTCTGCTTTTTTGCATAAAAATTGCGCACTGTATTTTTTCCTTTTCTGACAGCTGCTTCAGCGTGCCTTCAAGCCGACTGAGCTCTGTTTCGGCATCATTGGAACCGAAATGTTCCGCAAATCCGTCAGCAATTGCGCCGACATCCTCGTTCAACATCAATTCACGCCTATGCTGACGCCATGCTTCACCAAATCCTGCACCATTTGTAAGTTCATCACTCATTATTCTCCAGAATTCCCGCAGGCTTCCGCGTGCCGCAAGCAATGACGCAAGAGATTTAACGTCCGTCCGTTCATATTTCAATGCTGCCTTAAGCACCTTTAAATCAGACAAGAAACCGCACAATGTCTTTTGGCGAAGTTTGTATTTTTCGGCCGCAACCCTTCCTGCTGCCATGCAGATGCAGAACGCTGCGGCGGCAAGTAAAAGTTTCAGCACCGTGTAATTCGTCTCCGTTTGTTTTCGTCTAAAATATCGGTCTCGTACAATGATATTTCGCGCGATGTTCTTCTCAGCAAAAAAACTTTTGCAAACAGCCCGTCTTCAACCGCGTGTCGGAGCCAAGCTTTGCTTCTCAATTGAGCCGTATTTCCGGCATGAATCGATGCAATAACCGCAATGCCGTATTTTGCCGCTTCCGAAACAGCCTCCGTATCAATTGCACCCGACAGTTCATCAGTTATTATTACATCAGGTGCCATGCTGCGAACAAGCATCGGGATTGCAGCAGCCTTCGGTATCCCCTCCATAATATCCGTCCTTATACCGAGATTCATGGCGGCGTGTCCCTCCGTTGTTCCGGAAAGCTCATTGCGTTCATCCGCAACTGCAACACGCAGCGGGCGCGGAACACCTATTCCGTCCGATAAGCAGCGCGCACAATCTCTGAGAAATGTCGTCTTGCCTGCGCCCGGAGCAGCAGCAATAATTGCCGATAAGGGCATGCTGCCGTCAAAGAACCTCCCAATGAAACGCTCTGCACAGCCGATAACTTCACGTGGGATTCTGATATTAAAACTTGTAACCGCAGTCAGTCGTGTAACTTTCCCGTTTTCATAAAGAGGTTTTCCGCATATGCCGACCCTTGCCCCGCCTGCAAGCGTCACATAGCCCTGCAGCAGCTCCTGTTCGCGTGCAAAAACCGAATGCCCGCATATTGCCTCCAGCATTTCACATGCTTCTGATTTTGTAAACGGTTTAAGCTGCAAAAAAACTTGCTCACCCCGTCTGCCCGCCGCCTGCATCGGTCTGTCAATAATAAACCTGATTTCATCCGCTCTTCCGCCCTCAAGAATCTGCTCAACCGCACCGCGAAATCGCTGCGGAACAATGCGCACGATCTCTTTTTCAGCCGTTGTTAATGTGCTTATTCTCGGCTTTGCTTCCATCGTTTTCCCTCGCTTCCTTCAGTTTCCTTCGAACCGTCCGTTTTTTAATGTACCGGAGCGTTTTTGTCTGACCGCTCAGCCCATCGGCTCTCGATAAATGGTATGTACATGCTCCGATCGATATGACCGTTCGGTGACGAGCAGTCTTCAAAAAAGCAAACAAAAAGACGCAGACATAGCCGCGTCTTTTTAAACAGAGCTGTTGTATCATGTTCGGTTCTATCGGGTTGCGGATTTCTTCTTTTCGACGCTCGATGATTTATTATTTAACCGTCCCATATGCCTTCGAACGGCATATTCAAGAATACCGCAGATCTCACACGCCGCCGCATAAGCCGCAATACCTACCATCTGCGCATCACAGACTTCCGTTGACAGCTGCACCGCTCCGTACCCAATGCTGATATATTCAATCGCAAATTCTGCCAACCCTCCGAATACAGGTGCGAGAACCGCTGCGCATGCAAATGCGGAAATATCGCAGCGTCTCCCGAAAATCAAAGCCGCAGTGAGAATGACCGAACCATATAAATAATTCGCCGTTTCAGGATTTTGCACCGAAAAATTTATCAACATATAGACAATTCCGAATACAAAAGCAAACGGAATGACCCTGTTTGCGGTGCCCTTTGCGGCAGCAAAAACGGCCGGACCGATTATTATCGGAACTAACCCGAAATTCAGCTCAATTTCCGGCGTTGGGTTCAGCAGAAAAGCTTTAAGACAGATAACACAGATCAGCCAATAAATAACATGCGTGTTTTTTATCCCCGTTTCCTCCACGGTATGCCGCAGCACCCCCGTTAATGTCAAGAGAATCAAAACTATTGCCGTCATTGCCGCAATCGACATGCAAAACCTCCCGCTCCGCAATTTATTATCAGCGTTTGCTTAGCCTTAATGCTGTCAGCTTGTGCAGCTTGAAAAGAATCTATACTTCTTGACTGTTTTTTTACAAACTAAGGATCAATTCGTTCTTTAGAGCATTTACCTGCATATGCTTCTATGAGAATATTTTCGACATTTCAGTCGAACGGAGGCGAATTATGGCAAACACAACTTTTTGTGAGCTGCGCGAAAAGGAAATAATCAACATATGTGACGGTGCGCGGCTCGGGTGCATATGTGACCTTGAAATTGACGACTGTACGGGCACAATATGTTCAATTGTGGTTCCCGGACCGTCACGTTTCTTGGGGCTTTTGCGCAATTCGGAAGAACTTGTTATCCCGTTCTGCAAAATTCAAAAAATCGGCGATGATGTGATACTGGTTGATATTGCAAATGCACGCAGGCAGTGCTGACGGTAAACCCTGAAAATTCGGAAAGGAACGGATGCTATGTTTGAATTCATTGCGCAGATATTCAGAAATATGTTTGTGTTTGTGGGCATGGTCACAACAAAAAGCAGCTTTCCCCCCGCCTTGGCGCCGGAAGAGGAACAGGCACTGTTAAAAAAACTTGCAGCGGGCGATGATGACGCACGTGACAAGCTCATTGAACATAATCTTCGACTCGTTGCACATATCGCAAAAAAGTACACGACACACGGCCGTGATGCGGATGATCTTATCTCCATCGGGACTATCGGACTCATAAAAGCAGTCGGAAGCTTTGACGCAAACAAGGGTCGGACACTGTCCGCCTTTGCAGCAAGATGCATTGAAAACGAGATACTTATGTCCGTTCGTGCGGAAAAGAAAAAAAATAACGAAGTTTCTTTGGATGAACCGCTCGGCACGGACAGGGACGGCAACGAAATCACGCTTGCGGATGTTATTGCAAGTGCCGAAAACCCCATTGCCGATACTGCAATCAATAACTCAGCATGCCGTGCCGTGCGGAGTGCTGCGCAAAGCATTTTGGACGAACGCGAACGAATCGTTATCGAAATGCGATACGGTTTCGCAAACGGCATTGCCATGCCGCAGCGCGAAGTAGGCAAAAAGCTCGGCATATCGCGTTCATATGTATCGCGCATTGAAAAACGCGCTCTTGCAAAGCTGAACAGCTGCCTCAGCGGCAAGCATGACATCTAAATCCGCCTAACTGTCAGTTTATTCGGTTCGGCTGCAAGCCGAAACAGTTTGGCTTCATTCCGACATCTGTACGGGCTTGCTGCCGTACAAGTTCATTCTTCCGCGCTTCCCTGTGAGATGTACGGCGCCGACCCTTGACAGCACCCGAAGAGCTGTTTGCGCCGTTTTCCGAGGTATTTGTGCCTCGGCGGCAAGTTCTGCCGACGTAAACTCTGTTTTGAGGCTTGTCGGCAGCAGCATTTGCCAGTCTTGCTGCCCGCAAATCAAAATCGAACCGCGCAGCGCGATAGGAATGCGCTCAAAACGCTCCGTTGTGCTGCGCCGTCTGCGTCCACGCTTTTTTACCGGTGCATTTTCAAGCCTGTATTCATCCGTATCAACAAGCAAAAGCAGGATATTCAGGTTGTTGTGTTCAATAATCTCCGCAAGCTTGTATAACTCAAAAAAAGCATCAAAAAACGACCCGCGTTTCGGACTTTTGCGACGTTTGCCGATTTCTCCCGTCACAGCATTGAGTTTGACTATATGCTTTTCAAACGGAATCGGGTGCACCACGGTGACGCAATTCGAAATCAAAAGCGACGGCAGTTTTTTTCTGAGAACATTGAATGAAGCTGTCTGCACCTCAAAAACACCGCTTTCGTTTTTCACATCAACAATGCTGTTTCCGACCCTTGATTCATGCTTTGAAGCATCGGGTTCAATAAAGTATTTTATCACGGAATGCATTTTCTTTTCCGACAGAGTGCCGATTCCGCCCGATGCGTGAACAGTTTCTGCATCCGCGGCAATGCAGGCGCGAAAAAACCCGGCTTCATCATTCCATTTTCTCTTTTGCAGCATTTGCCTCTGCGCATCGATTTTACGGAGTATTTCTGCTCCGACCGGTTCTTCGCTCACGTTTTTTTGTTTTTCGTTATCGCTGCTGTTATCAGCGTTTTGAAAGGCTTCCTTCATCTGCGCAAACTGTTTAATTTGATTTTTGGGCAGTATCATATGCCCCAGTATTCTTCATCACTCAAAAAACCGGAACCGCGTGCAGTTTCGGCAAGTATCTGTCCTATCGGCTTCAGGGTTTTATTTTTCAACAAACGAGCAGGATTTTCGGAAAAAATCAAATCAGCATATTCCTTCGAGAATTCGGAAACGACTGTTTTATATGCCTTCCGCATATCCGTAGTTCTTGATTTTGCTCCGTGAGCGTCACTTGCAGCAAGCGTAACTGCACCGCTGTTTAAAAGTTTGAAAGCGGTTCGCCTGCAATCTCTGCCGAAATACCCCGTTAAACTTCCTGTATTTATTTGCAGACTGTATCCCGCTTCAGCCCATTCCAAAGCATAGCGCAAATCATCCTGAACAAAATAGTATCTTTCAGGATGTGCCACCACCGGTTTTTTTCCGCTTGCGGCAACAGTTTGAAGCATTTCCAGCATAAACCAAGGATCCTCATCGAAAGCACACTCCACAAGCATGAAATCGGAATCAGCAAGCGTCAACAGTTTTCCGCTGTCTGTCAGTTTCAGCGTTTCCGGGCAGGCAAACACTTCCGTGCCGAGGTGCAGACCTATTTCCGCGCCTGTCTTTGAGAGCGCTTCACAAAGCTCCGAAAATGCAGCGAAAAGTTTTTCTCCCGCATAATTATCAAACTCGCCCGGTGCGCAATGCGGCGTTGCAATAATATCCGTAACTCCGCATTCCGCTGCGATGCGAAGCATTTCAACGGATTCCGTCATATCGACGGCTCCGTCGTCAACGTCGGGCAGGATATGGCAATGAATATCTATCATTTTTCTCCTTAATGCTCAATACACATTAGTTTCATTTTTGTTTGTTTTGCTGTGCGCTCACTGCCTAACGGCGCATTCGTCAATCCTCATAATTTAACGCTTCAATACCGGAGCGTGCCTGCGGACGGCTGTCGCCGTGTTTCACAAACAGCATTGCCGCGAACGCAAGTGCAACAAAGCATGTTGCGTACGGGAACAGCGATGTCATTCCGATTTTGTCCATAAGCAGCCCGCTCAGGTAAGGCGTCAAGACCTGCGCCGCCATACTTGCAGTGTAGTAATATCCGGTGAATTTGCCGATTTCACCGCCGCTGCACATTTCAACAACCATCGGAAAACTGTTTACATTTATTGTTGCCCAGCCTATTCCGGCAAGCGCAAACATACAGTTCATGAGGAGCGCACTGCTGCCTTCACGCAGGAATGCGGCAACACCGAATGCGGATGCAAGCATCACGACTCCGCCGAGAATAGTTTTTTTGCGTCCGATTTTCGAAGCTGCGGCCCCCACCGGAATGTAGGATACAATTGCAGCGATGTTTGCAATCATCAGAGTCGAATTGTAATCAAGATTCAAAACTTTTCCTGCATAAACCGAATACTTCGATGTTACCGCATTATACCCCATGTACCAAAGCGCAACGGATGCAAGTATCAGAACGAGTGAAGTTTTTTCTCCTTTCGAAAGCCTCTTTTTCCCGCTTGTTTCTTCGTCTGTCTCGTCAAGGTTCAACCGTTTACTTTGCTGCCGCATTTCCTCCGCAAACTTCGGCTCCCGAACCGTGATCATGAACAAACCCAATGCCGCAAGCATCACGCCCGCAATAATTGCAAAGAACGGTGTGTAGCTCATCATTGAGTTTTTCACGCTTCCGGTGCCGAAAATCATTCCCAAAGCAAGAACGATAATGCCGCCCGCCGTACCCATAAGGTTAATTACGGCATTTGCCTTTGAGCGCAAAGGTTTTATTGTTACATCCGGCATCAACGCAACCGCCGGCGAGCGGAACGAGGCCATTGAAATCAACACAACAAGCAGCACCGCTATAAACAGCCCTGTCCGCACTGCTCCCGCTGAGCTTATATCCTCGGCATATGCCTGTCTTGCCGGAACATAAAACTCCGAATACAATCGGGAAGGCTGAACGAGTCTGTTGTCCGTGTTGTCAACATCCACGGGGGAATAATAGTTTTCAATTGCACAGAAAAAGTCTCTGTCCACAGCAACGGACGCAGAATTCAACGCAGTCTGCTCGGCCTCTCCTGCAAGATAATCACGCACAGAAATCATCTTTTCCGTTTCGCTTTGGTCATTGTCGCCGGGAATCGCGAACTAATTCATCACAACAAACTCAACACCGTTCGGTGTTATCAGTTTTTTGTTCAGGGAATTGTTGAACACTGTTGACACAGCATTATCAAAAATGCCTTTAATATCATCATTTTGTGCATCAGCATCAGCAATGGTGCCGTAAACGGCTGTTTCGAACCTTTCAACACCGTTAAGGGCCCTTGCCTGCGCATTATCAACAAAGGATAAGCCGACGAATGCGATTGCGGCGGCAAGCGTTCCGGCAATTATGAACGGAGTCCGCCTGCCGAGTTTTGTATTTGTTTTATCTGAAATCGCACCGAACAACGGCAGCAGAAAAATTGCAAGCACATTATCCAGAGCCATAACACCCCCGGAAGCCGCCTGCGACATACCGAATTTATCCGTCAGTATTTTAGGGATTATCGTGTCGTACGCCTGCCAGAATGTGCAGATCAGGAAAAAGGCAAAGCCAACAAAAATTGTGCGTTTATAGTTCAGTTTCATTTTTGTCCCCCGCATTGGGTATCCGAATAATTCTTCCTTTGATGTTTTTTTGTTTTGTTCCGCTCTGTGCGGAGAACATGTCCAAACATCAGATAAGTTTCAGCACAGAAACCATTGCACCGGTTTTTGTTCTGTCGCGCCTGTAAGAATAAAACAAGTCACTTCGTTCAAATGTGCACAGCGGCATGGCGGAAATATTCTGCGGCAGGACTCCGCATTCCTCCAGCTGTATTTCAATCGCAGCGCGAATATCAACATATGCCTTGCCCGTTTTGCCCGGTTTCATAAGCTCTTCACTGCGAAATTCCTCGGCGAACCGGCGTCCGATTTCGATACCGACTTCAAAGCAGTCGAAACAGATACACGGACCCGTTGCCGCAATCAAATCTTCCGCTTTCGTCCCGAACGCCGTCTGCATTGAACGAACCAACTCCGTTCCGACCCGCTTCAGCGTGCCTTTCCAGCCTGCATGGGCGAGCCCGATCGAACGCCTTTTCTTGTCGTAAAGAAAAACGGCTCCGCAATCCGCATGCGCAGTGACCAAAACCACGTTTGGATCGTCCGTTATCAATCCGTCGCAAAAAGGCAGCGGTTCACGATACAGCCCGCGCCCGCAATGCGATGAATCAACGCGGATAACATTTGAACCGTGCTCATGATTAACGATCACAAGTTTTTCGAAATCGAGTCCGAACGCATCACAGAGAATCCGAAAATTGCGCAGGATGTTCTCTTTCGGTTCATCGCGCGACAATCCGAGATTGAGTGATGCATAAGGTTCACGGCTCACTCCCCCGTTCCGTGTCGAAAAGCCATGGAACACTTCATCCTGCGGCAGTTTATCTGACTGAATGAGTTCTGTTCCGTTGCTTCGTATAATGTTATAGTTGCAGTTGTTGTATTTATTGTTCACGGTATTCTTCAATGGTTTTACACGCAAATCTCAGCTCTGCCGTGTTTAGGCATAAGGCAGCTTTGCTGTTATTCATTCAATTGTTCAATCGGCTTTCGGATTTTCGGCCGAATCGTCCTTGTTCTCTTCACTTTCCCCGAGAAGGCTTTTAAGCTCCTCCATAAAGGTGTTTATATCTTTGAAAGAACGGTAGACGGATGCGAAGCGCACATAGGCAACTTCATCAAGATCTTTAAGTCTTTTCATTACCATTTCGCCTATGCGTATGGTTGTGACCTCCTGCTCCAGGGTGTTGAAAATCTCTCTCGTAACATCGTCCACGAGTGTGTTTTGCTCCGCTGCCGATACGGGGCGCTTTTCGCATGCCTTGCGAACACCGGCAAGGATCTTTTCACTGTTGAACGCCTCGCGCGTTCCGTCACGTTTTACAACGGAAATCGGAATATCTTCGATTTTTTCATAAGTTGTGAAGCGCTTACCGCAATTGGAGCATTCGCGGCGACGACGTATTGCTGTTCCGTCCTCTGTCGGGCGGGAATCGACAACCCTGCTTTCAGTGCCAAGGCAATATCTGCATTTCATCTGTAGTTCAACCTCCGTTTGCCCGTGCGCATTCTCGGCAATAAATCGAAACACTTCAAACATCCGTTCGGCGCACGGTCGTCATCAGCAGAATTATATCATATGAAAGAAATAATTTCCACCATTTTTATAAGCTGGACTGCCTCCGATTTATATATTTATTTTTTCTGTTGATTGTTCGTCTGCTTTTTTTGTTTTTATATCGGCATTATTCGCATGTTCATCCACTTGCTCCTCAGCATTATTTACAGGTTGTTTTCAAACCTGCTGTTGCGGATTTTACATTGCGAGCTTATAATAACGCTAAAAACAGGCTGATTGCTTTCAAACCCGCTTTCATGCTTTCGGTAAGGAGGAACGATATGGAAATCTTAAAAAACAAACTTGGCTTCATCTGCGATATGGACGGTGTTATCTACCACGGAAACAAATTGCTGCCCGGCGTGCCGGAATTCGTCGACTGGCTGTACAAAGAGAATAAAAACTTTCTTTTTCTTACAAATTCATCGGAACGCTCCCCGAAGGAACTTCAGCAGAAGCTGAAACGTATGGGACTCGATGTTGACGAAAGCCACTTTTATACAAGCGCACTTGCAACAGCGCGTTTTATAAGCTCCCAATCTCCGGGATGCAGTGTTTACACTATCGGCGGCGCGGGGCTTATCATGGCACTGCACGATGAAGGAATAACTATGAATGATGTTGATCCGGACTATGTCATTATCGGCGAGGGCAACACTTACAATTATGAGAACATACTTAAGGCAGTGCGACTGGTAATGAAGGGTGCAAAACTGATCGGAACCAACAGCGATCTCACCGGACCGTCCGAGGAGGGTATCATTCCTGCCTGCCGTGCAATGATTGCACCTATAGAAATGGCAACCGGACAAAATGCATATTTTGTCGGCAAGCCCAACCCCCTTATGATGCGGACGGGGCTGCGCATTCTCGGCGTTCACTCCGAAGATGCCGTTATGATCGGCGACAGAATGGACACGGACATGATCGCCGGAATTGAAACCGGCCTTGATACAGTGCTTGTTCTAAGCGGTGTAACATCACGCAGTGACATAAGAAAATATCCTTATCGCCCGCGTCTTGTTTTGAACGGTGTGGGGGATATCCCGGCGGCACTTTCGGCGGAAAAATAAACCGTTTCCGTTGTGCCTGCACGTCCGCCGAATGCGTTGTTTGCATTATATGCTTGACATTCTTCCCGTTTTGCTTATAATTTAAAAAGCACCGAATAAACAGGCTCGATAAACAGGCTCGCGGTGAGCTGAACGTCTGCACGGTGCGGTATTATTTTTTCGTACCATAAAAATGCGAATGTGGTGGAACGGCATACACAGCGGACTTAAAATCCGCCGGCGAAAGCTTGGGGGTTCAAATCCCCCCATTCGCACCAATACCGGACATTGACTGAATACCCAGCGTATTCCCGACAGTGTCCGGTTTATGTTTATTCTTTATGCTGCCGTGCGCATTGGGTGATTCATTGCGAACATGTTGATAACGCTTAAGTTTTCGGCAACAGTTCAAAAAGCGTTAAGCAGCGGACTAATTCGTTCAAGCAGCATTTCCCTGCACAGTTCAGTTGCGGGAAGTGTTCTGCAGGAGGTCAAAATGAACCGAAAGAAACTCTCGGGCAGGAAACTTTTCCTGCTTATATGGCTCGGGGTTATCGTTCTGCTTCTCGTCGGAATTGCCGTGCTTTCAAAGCTGAATCCCACCGAACATACAGAAAGCGTCAAAGAAGCCATGCGCGACGGCGTGCTTCACGAAGTCAACAAAATCAATTTTTTGGGAATCGAAGTCAACCCCGCCGTACTGTCGGCATATATCGTGACAGGCATCATTCTGCTTGCGGCAGTGCTGATAAGGATATTTGCAATTCCGAAATTTAAGCTCATTCCGGGAAAATTTCAGTCATTGCTTGAAATGCCCGTTGAGTTCTTTTCCGGAATGGCCATAACAAACAGCCCGCACAAAAGCGGCTTTGCCGGAGCTTACATTTTCAGTGCGGGGATTTACATATTTCTCAGCACTTTGTTCGAACTGCTCGGCATTCAGGCCGTCACGACACACGGCGCATCAATAGCACTTCCCGCACCAATCGCCGACATTAACGCTGCAATTGCAATGGGCGTGCTTTCCTACATTGTCATCCTCGGAGCAGGCATTATATGCGGAGGCGCAAAGGGTGCTCTCAATGTTCTGAAGGATTTCTCCCTCCCCATTTCCATGAGTTTCAGGCTTTTCGGTGCACTGCTCAGCGGACTGTTGGTCACGGAACTTGTTTACTACTACTTTTCGCTCAGCTTCGTTCTTCCCGTGTTCGTCGGAGTATTGTTCACATTGCTCCATGCCGTAATACAAACTTACGTCCTTACGACGCTTGTTTCGATTTTTTACGGCGAAGCTGTCGAACCGCGAAAGAAAAGCAAACATTCACGCAAAAATTTTAAAAAAGAACCAAAAACTAACTGATGAAAGAAGGAAACAACAATGAAAAAGAACATCATCTCCGCAATGCTTCTCGCCGCTCTGTCACTTGTGCTTGTGTTCGCGCTCTGCGCACCGGCATTCGCTTCGGATTCTCAGCCGAGTGACCAAGCGTCCGAACCTGCAGTGCTCTCTGCGCCAACCGAAACAGCGGAGGATAAAACCGTTTCAACCAAAGCCGTTGCTGCTGCTGCAGTCGTCGGTATCGTCGCCACAGCAGGCGCTGCGGCAATGGCGATTTCGATCGCAAAAAGCACTTCGGGTATGGCACGTCAGCCCGAAGCAGCAGGTAAAATCAACTCCGCAATGATGCTTGGTCTTGTTTTCATTGAGACCGCAATCATTTATGCTTTGATTATTGCGATCCTTATCATCTTTGTGCTCTGATTTAAAAGCTTTGCGCGAATCCATCCAAACGGATCCGCGCAAAGTCCGTTTGAACCAAACCGACTATTCTGATTGAAATGAGGTGCAAAAATGCCGCTTAACATTGACTTTTTACAAGTGCTTCTGCACATGTTGAACTTCGTCATTCTTGCAGGCGGACTTACGTTTCTGCTCTTTAAGCCCATAAATAAGTTCCTCGAAAACAGGAAAGCTCATTTTGAAAAGCTTGAGCGCGACAATGCCGAAAGTGCCGAAACGAATGCGAAAGCAAAAGCCGAATACGAGCAAAAGCTGAGCAATGCCGAAGCTGAGATAGCAGAAATGAAGCAAAATGCCGAAAAAGATATGGCTTCTGCCGCCGAAGGCTATATAAACGGTGCAAAAGACAAGGCTTCCACACTGCTCAAGGCAGCCGAAACCGAAGCCGAAAACAGGAAGCAGCATATCCTTGACGCTGCACAGACCGAGATCGGTGAGCTTGTTATTTCCGCTGCGCAAAAGCTCCTCAGCGACACAGTCACCCCGGAGCGGGACCGCGAACTCTATGATGCGTTCATCCGCCTTGCCGAAAACGATCCGGGGCACAAACCCCCGGCGCGCCCTGATAAAAGCAAAAAAACAGGCGTATCCTCCAACAACTCCGCAGGCAGGAAAAAACAATGAAAACAACCGACCGTAAGAACGCCTTCGGGCAGGATAATAAGCAAAGCGGAGCGTCTCATAACTCCGAATCAGCTGCTCCTCAAAAATCAAAACGCAACGACGCCGCCGATGTTGTGGAATCCGATTTCGACAGCATTGATCCCGCTGATTCAAAACCGCTCAAAGTCGAAATTGACTGCGTAACCCCTCCCACCGAAGAACAGCTGCGGAGAATTCGGGAGATTATCAGCCGCGACTACAATGCAAGCGAAATTGAACTCACGATAAAGCGGGTTCCGTCCATTGTCGGAGGATTCAACATTTTTGTCGGAGACGATAACTACGACTGGACCACTCTCGGGCGCATTCGTCAGCTTCGGAAATCATTTCAGTCGCTGAAAAAGGAATATGACACTTCAAAGATTATTTCTTTACTGCGTGAGGATATTTCCGGTTTCAGACTTGATCACGGCCACCAGCAGGTCGGCTTTGCACTCTCCGTCGGCGACGGCATAGCTGTCATTGACGGGCTTCACGATGTAACATACGGCGAAATCGTGCTTTTCGATTGCGGAATCAAAGGCATGGTTCAGGACATCCGCACTGACGGAACAACCGGCGTTGTTCTGTTCGGCAGCGACAGCGAAATCACCGCAGGTACACGCATCGTTCGCACACGCCGCACTGCAGGCATTCCGATAAGCAACCACATCCTCGGAAGAATGATAAACCCGCTCGGGCAGATCATCGACGGCGGAGATGAAATCGGTGCAAAGGAGTATTTTCCGCTTGAGCGGCCCGCTCCCGGCATTCTTGAACGCAAACCCGTGTTTCGCCCTCTTGAAATGGGTCTTCTTGCTGTTGACTCAATGTTCCCCATCGGAAGAGGGCAGCGGGAACTTCTGATAGGCGACCGGCAAACGGGTAAAACAACCGTTGCAATTGACACAATTATCAACCAAAAGGGCAAAAACACCGTTTGCGTCTATGTTGCAATCGGGCAAAAAGCGAGCAGCGTCGCAAAGGTTATCACCACGTTGAAAAAAGCGGACGCCCTTGACTACACCGTTATTGTATCTTCCCCGGCGGATGATCCTGCGTCGCTGCAATACATTGCTCCGTATGCGGGCTGTGCCATTGCAGAATACTTCATGTATCGCGGACGTGATGCGCTTGTTGTGTATGATGATTTATCCAAGCATGCGGTTGCATACCGCACGCTGAGTTTGCTTTTGGAACGCGCCCCCGGGCGTGAAGCTTACCCCGGGGATGTATTCTATCTGCATTCCCGTCTTTTGGAGCGTTCGGCTCAGCTTTCCGATTCCCTCGGCGGCGGCAGCATGACTGCGCTTCCAATCGTTGAAACACAGGCCGGCGATGTTTCCGCATATATCCCCACAAACATCATTTCGATTACCGACGGACAGATTTTCTTTGAAAGCGAGTTGTTCTATTCTGGTCAGCGACCGGCTGTCAACGTCGGATTGTCCGTCAGCCGTGTCGGCGGTGCTGCGCAATCCGAAGTCATGCGCAAGTCCGTCGGTTCAATACGGCTTGACCTTGCGCAATATCGTGAAATGCAGGTATTCTCCCGTTTCGGCGGCGAACTGGATGAGCAAACCGTACAGCGTTTGAAATACGGAGAGGGTCTCATGCAGCTGCTGCGGCAAAAGAACCAAGCCGCAATGCCGCTTTGGGAGCAGGTTGTGACGCTTATATGTGCACAGGAGCAAATGTTTTTGGATGTTCCCGTAAAAAAAATCAAGCAGGCGCAGAAGGATCTTCTGACGTATTTTTCCGCAAACTGCAATTCGCTTTGTCTCAGAATCGAACACGGAAAAAAATACAGCGCAGGACTGCATTCCGATGTTGTGAACGCTGCAAAGGATTTTTTCGCCGCGTATTCTGCATGATCTCACCGTACTTAATGCAGGCAGCCGTTGATAAGCTCGCGCGCCGGGCGCAGGCGTGTATCCTGTTTTAAGGCTGTCTGCTCAGTATTTTCAGCGAAAGGACGGAGTTGGTTCAATGGCCAGTGCCGAAGAAATAAAGGCGCGAATCGGCAGCATTCGCCAAACAAAAAAAGTCACGGATGCGATGTATATGATCTCCTCCGTGAAAATGCGGCGCGCAAAACGCGAAGTCATCAGCACCGAACCCTATTTCAATGCGCTCAAAGAGCAGATAAGTGATCTGTTTCTTTATATTCCGGAAACAAACAACCGCTACTTCCGCGTTTTGCTTCCCGAAGGACAGACTTTTCGCCGCAGGGGATTGCTGCTTGTCACTTCCGATAAGGGACTTGCGGGCAGTTACAATCAAACCGCAATTCGTGCCGCCGAAGATTATATTGCGCTTCATCCGGATGCAAAGCTCTTTATTGTCGGCGAATGCGGAAGACACTATTGCATTGACAACGGCATACGCTTTGTTGAGGAGTTCCACTACTCAGCGGCATTCCCGACAGTTTGGGAAGCACGTAATATATGTTATGATTTGTTGGAATATTACAACGATAATCTCTTGGATGAAATAGACATCATATACACTGATTATCAAAGCAAAAAGCCAAGCGAATGCAAGCGGAACTGTCTTCTTCCGCTTGCGCGCAGCCGTTTCTATTCTGCCGAAAGGGAATCCGTGATGAGAAATGAAGAATCGCGCGAGCAAAAGGAATTCTATCCCGATGCAAACACGGTTCTTGACGGAATCATTCCGAGCTATCTTACCGGATTTATCTACAGCTCGCTTGTTGACAGTTATTGCAGCGAGCAGGAAGCGCGAATGACGGCAATGAGTTCCGCAGGAAAAAATGCGGAAGAGATTCTAAAACAGCTGCAAATGCAATATAACAGCCTGCGTCAATCCGCAATTACAAACGAGATGATCGAAATCACCTCGGGAGCGCGTGCATTGAAGCTTAAAAAACTGAAATCAAGGCAAACAGCAAAAACCGAAGGGGGCAACGCCCAATGACAAACACAGCAGAAACAAAATCATCAAACTCCGCTCTGCCCAAGGGCGAAATTTCAGGCGTGAACGGTCCGGTTGTGGACGTTGCCTTTCAAAAAGACAGCCTGCCGAGAATCCGCGAGGCGTTATTTGTTGTAATTAACGGTAAAAAACGTGTTATGGAAGTTGCGCAGCATATCGGAGGCGGACTTGTCCGCTGCATCATGCTCGGACCTGCCGAAGGGCTTTACCGCGGGCTGGAGGTCTGCTCCACCGGTTCGCCGATTTCGGTTCCCGTCGGAGATGCAGTTCTCGGAAGGCTTTTCAATGTTCTCGGAGAATGCATGGACGGCGGAAAACCGCTGCCTGCCGAAACGGAACGAAGAAGCATTTACCGCCCTGCCCCGCCCTATGCCGAAAGACAGACAACCGAAGAAATTCTTGAAACCGGTATTAAGGTTATCGACCTGCTTGCTCCTTATGCAAAAGGCGGAAAAATCGGCCTTTTCGGCGGTGCGGGTGTCGGTAAAACGGTTCTGATTCAGGAACTGATTCACAATATTGCAACCGAACACGGAGGATATTCCGTGTTTACAGGTGTCGGCGAACGCAGTCGCGAAGGCAATGACCTTTGGACAGAAATGCATACCGGCGGCGTTATCGACAAAACCGCACTCGTGTTCGGGCAAATGAATGAAGCTCCGGGGGTGCGTATGCGCGTTGGCCTCACGGGGCTTACAATGGCAGAATACTTCCGTGATGTAAGTCATAAGGACGTGCTTCTTTTTATCGATAATATTTTTCGTTTTATACAAGCCGGCAGTGAGGTTTCAACTTTGCTCGGGCGTATGCCCTCCGCCGTCGGCTACCAGCCCACGCTTTCAAATGATTTGGGTGAGCTTGAAGAGCGCATTGCTTCAACAAAAAACGGCTCCGTAACCTCGGTGCAGGCTATTTATGTTCCTGCGGATGATCTTACCGACCCCGCACCTGCAACAACATTCTCCCATCTTGATGCAACGACGGTCCTCAGCCGCCGTGTTGCGGAAATGGGTATCTACCCCGCCGTTGAACCGCTCGAATCCTCGTCGCGCATGCTCGAACCCGAAATCGTCGGTGAGGAACACTATCGCGTTGCCTGCCGTGTTCAGGAGATTCTTGAACACTATAAAGAACTTCAGGACATTATTGCTATTCTCGGCATGGACGAACTGAGCGATGAAGACAAGTTGACAGTGCGAAGAGCAAGAAAGATTCAGCGTTTTCTTTCCCAACCATTCAGCGTTGCGGAAAAGTTTACAGGTATTCCCGGAATTTATGTGCCGCTCAGTGAAACGATACGCAGCTTTGCCGCGATTGTTGACGGTGAAGCAGATGAATTTCCCGAAAGTGCCTTTTTCAATGTCGGCACCATTGATGATGTCCGTAAAAAAGCTCAGTCGCTTTCCGGCAAATGCGAAAAGACCGATGACGGCACGGCAGCCGCAGAATAAAAACAGGAGGGCATGAATGGCCAAACCGTTTCAACTTGAAATTCTGACGCCCGAACGTGCATTTTACAGGGGCGAATGCATTTCGGTGATCGTGCCTGTCAGCGACGGAATGCTCGGAATAATGGCAAACCACACTCCGATGACCGCCGCAATCACCGACGGCGAAGTTGTTTTCACCCTGCCCGATGGCAGCAAAATCCCTTGCGCCGTGACACAGGGAATGATCGACGTTTCCGCCGCCCGTGTTCGGGTTCTTTGCGACTCCGCTTTGCATCCCGATGAAATCAATGCAGAGGCTGAACGTAAGCAAGCTGAAGCCGCCGCATTGAAGCTGCGCGAAAAACTCGGCCACCGTGACTATGTGCTTTCAAAACTGACCTTTGCCAAGGCCACAAACCATTTGCGCGTCAAGCAGCATAATTCCTGATAATGCTTCCCAAACAAATTTACCGTGCCGATTGCAAATCTCTGTTTCGGCACGGGCTTTTTAAAAGTCCGTCAATATATTGCGATATAAAATTTGCCGTCTATTGACTTTACTGTTTGCGCGTGCTAAAATCCAACTGAAAAGTGAATACAGCTCAAGTGCCTGAATTCAGCCTTTTTACGGTGAATTCGGGAGAATAGACAATCGGGTCAAAGTCCCGAACGGTACCGCCGCTGTTGGTGCGTAGGCAATGTTTCATTGATGCAAATCAGCCATTGGGAAACTGAGAAGGCAAAACATTCGCTGTTGAGGCACAAGTCAGAAGACCTGCTTGAGTCGGATCCCCCTTTGCTTATGCGGCTCACGAGTTATGAGGTTGGCGGATGTTTTTTTGTTGTGTAAACGGTGCAGCTTTGTTGCTGTGCCGTTTTTCTTATCTGCAATTCCGCTCACTCTGTCATGCTAAAAGCCGAACAAAAAAGATAGATATTGGAAAAAACAATGAATCACAGCATTAATCCCCGAAGCAATGCGGACGAGCGCAGTCAACTCGAAGATGAGTTTGCAAGACAGCACGCAAGTGATACTGACGAACAGCTTTTAAGCTATGTCGGCAGTATTGCAAGCAAGCTCGGCCGAAAACCCACAAAAGAAGAAACCATCGGTTATCGTTACATAAAGTCACGACTCGGCAATTGGCCCGGCATCATGGTCAAACTCGGGCTGCTTGAGCCGAAGTCGGTACGGCGGGAACGCGTAAGACGATCAATAGCTGATAAACAGAAAAACAGGAGTAAGAAGAATTGAAGCATTCAAGGTTATTTAAGTGCATCAGTCTGTTTCTTGCGGCAATCATGCTTTTGACATTGCTGTCAATGATTTTGTCGGCAAGCTTTGTTTTGCCCGAAAATCCGATACCCAAAGCTTCCTCCTTTCCCGACAGCGAGCTTTCACACAACGGTTCAGGGAAAAACGAAACACCAACACCGACTCTGACTCCGACACCGGAGCAATCCGAAACACCGACGCCCGATGCTTCCGAAACGCCGACACCCGAAGCATCGGAGACTCCGACGCCCGATGTTTCCGAAACGCCGATGTTCGAACCGCCTGAAACAGCAACGCCAAATACATCGGACAATTCGAATCCAACCGACACGCCGACTCCGAGACCCACCGACGCGCCGACTCCGAGACCCACCAACGCGCCGACTCCGAGACCGTCCAACGCGCCGACCCCGAGACCCACCAACGCGCCGACTCCGAGACCAACCAATGCGCCGACTCCGAGACCCAC
>ENA-UOJG01000019-UOJG01000019.1-human-gut-metagenome-genome-assembly--contig:-C47-NODE-19-length-243455-cov-26.146060_pt1 | contig 243455 bp, 232 predicted proteins | sample MGYA00242340_ERZ723887 | MGnify/ENA metagenome assembly ERZ723887 | reverse complement strand
AATTAAAAAATAATTAAAAAATAATTAAAAAATCAATAAAAAAGGCGATTAAATTATTAATCGCCTTTATTTTTGCCTGATGTGCGCTCTAAACTTTTGTAAGAAATATAATTTTCGTTTATTTTTTCTTTTGATTTTTTAAACAATTTTTTAGCCCTTTCGCTTTCGCGTTCGTTTAGATATGCATATCTTCTTTCGCCAAGCAGAAATGGCAAGAATTTGTTGTTGATTTCACCGCGGTCGAGAGTGAATCCTTCTTTTGGATGATATCTATAAAGCATAACATATCCTGCTTCAACAGCCTTACGCATTTCGGTTAATGATTTTGACATTTCAAAGCCATGATTTACACAAGTGCAATATGCGATAATTAAACTTGGGCCGTTGTATGCTTCGGCTTCTCTAAACGCCTTGATGCATTGGTTCATGTCAGCGCCAAGTGCAACTGATGCGACATAGACATTACCATAAGTCATCGCCATGAGTCCAAGGTTTTTCTTGCATGTTTCTTTTCCGCCATCAGCAAGTTTTACTGCTGCACCAGCAGGGGTGGCTTTTGATGCTTGCCCTCCAGTGTTTGCATAGCATTCGTTGTCCAAAACTAAAATGTTGACATTTGCGCCACTAGCTAAAACGTGGTCGAGTCCGCCAAAGCCAATATCGTATGCCCAGCCGTCTCCGCCGATGATCCATACGCTTTCTGATGAGTTTTGTTTTTGCTTTGCAAGTTTGATTCCAAGCCCGAACTCTGCGTTGTCTTCAAACAAACTGTTTGCCCAAGCTGGACCTTTGCCGTTGTCATCTTTTGCAAAAGGACATGATGGATAACTTCCGCCATAGATGCTTGAGCAGCCAGTTGCGTTTGCTATTACCATTTTGTTTCCAAAAAGCATTGACGCAAGTTTGATGTATGGTGTTTCGCCGCAGCCAGCACAAGCGCCTGGGAATGAGAAATAATTCTTTTCAAACTGCAGACCTTTTGTGGTTGCTTTTGAGAAAGGTGTTTTGGTGAGTTTTTTAAGTTTTTCAACTTTTTCAAGATTCGATTTTTCTGTTTCAAGCACTTTTTTGGCTTCTTTTAATATCAGCGCTTTTCCAAGTGCAGGGCAGATTTCTTGACATAAGCCGCAGCCTGTGCAATCTTCTGGCGAAATTTGAATTCTATAATATCCGTCAACGCCATATGCCTTAACAAAAGGCACATCTTTTGGCTGCTCTTTTACAAGCACTGCTTTAATTGCCCCATGTGGGCAGGCCAGAACGCATTGTCCGCATTGCAAGCATTTGCTTGGTTGCCATTCAGGAATTTTTTCGGCTATCCCGCGTTTTTCAAACTTGGCAGTGTCAGTTTGCACGCTGCCGTCCTTAGAAAAATCTGAAACAGGTTTTTCATTATAGTTTTCGGCAAATTTTGTTTTAACATCGTTTTCTGAAATAGAAATAAGTGATAGAGGCACGTTTTTAACCGATTTTTTGCCCATTTTTGCCGCTTGAATATTGTTTTCAACAACATTTACACCTTTGCGAGCTAAATGTGTTTCAATTTCGTCAAAAAGTTGTTTTTCATAATCGGTGCAGAGTCTTGTAGCCATGAAGAGTGCGCTTGTCATAATTACATTGATTTTTTCTTTAAGTGAGCATTTATTTGCAATTTTGTGTCCGTTTATTACATAAATTTTAGCCTTGCAATCAATCAGTTTTTGCTTATATCGATTAGGAAGAATTTGCGACAACTCGTCAGGCTCAAAAACTGTGTTAAAGATTACAGTTCCGCCTTTTTTAAGCCCGTCAAGACAGTCATAACGGTGAACAAACGAAAAGTTGTTTATCATTATCACGTCGGCTTCGTGGCATAGATATGTGCTGTGAATTGGTTTGTCTGAAATGCGCAGGTGCGAAACGGTCATACTGCCAGATTTTTTGCTGTCATATTCAAAATAGCCTTGAACGTATCTGTCGCCAGAAGAGCCCAAAATTTTGGTGATAGTTTTGCTTGCAGAAACTGAGCCGTCCGAACCTAGTCCGAAAATTTTGATTTCTGTTTGTTTAAGCCCCAGTGGAACGGGGATGAGTGGCAAGCTTTTACCTTTTACGTCGTCGACAATTCCGACTGAAAAATCGTCAATCATATTTTCAAAGTTGACGATCACAGCCTCCGCCTCGGTTGGAGAAAATTCTTTCCCGCCGATGCCATAAACGCCGCCGATTATTTGCAAAGAACTTGAAGCAAGCGCGTTTTTAACGTCTAAATAAAGTGGCTCTCTTGCTCCGCTTTCGCGCGTGCGGTCAAGCACGATAATTTTCTTTGCCGATTTAGGGATTGCCGCCCTAAAGGCTTCTTCGTCGAATGGACGATAAAGGTGAACTCTAACAAGTCCCAAATTTTTGTGTTTCTGAGTCATTTCAAGCATTGCTTCGCTGCCTGAGCCCATCATAACAACAATATTTTCGGCGTTTTTGTTGCCAAAATAGTCAAACTTTGAATATTTTCTGCCAGTAACTTGCTTAAACTTTTTAAAGCAGTCATCAATGGCTGATAAAACGTTGTCATAAAGAGGTTCTCTTGCTTCGCGATTTTGGAAGAACACGTCAGGATTTTGCGCCGTTCCAAATTGAAGGGGTTTAAAAGATGTAAGTGCGCTTTGTGGAGGCCATTTTAAAGGAAAGAGCGCTTTCATTTGCTCTTCACTGAGCGCTTCAATCTTTTGATATTCGTGGCTTGTTCTAAATCCGTCAAAAAAGTGCAAAACTGGCAGTGAGCACGAGTGCGCCAACATATGTGAAATCATAGCCATGTCTTGGGCTTCTTGAACAGATGAAGAGCAAAGCATATTAAAGCCGGTCATTCTAACGCTCATTACATCTGAATGGTCGCCGAAAATTGAAAGGGCGTGTGATGCAACGCTGCGTGCCGCAACGTGAATAACGGCAGGCAAACATTCGCCAGCAATTTTATACATATTTGGAATCATCAAAAGCAGACCTTGGCTTGAAGTGAAGGTGCAACTAAGTGCGCCACCTAAAAGCGCGCCGTGCAATGTTCCCGCAACGCCGGCTTCTGACTGCATTTCGATTGTAGTTACTTTTTCGCCAAAGATATTTGTTTTTCCTTCGGCCGAACTTTTTGAAGAGTATTCTGCCATAGGTGAAGAAGGCGTGATTGGATAGATTGGAATAATCTCGCTTAAATAATAGGCGACATTGCCGACGGCTGAAGTTGCATCAACTGTTGTTTTCATATTTTTTGCTCCTGTCATTACAGAGTTATTATATAATAAAGTATAAAAAAATCAAACGAAATTGTTTGGTATAAATGCAATAAAAGTGTATAATTTCGTTATGCAAAGAGTGAAACTTGAAATTGAATATGACGGCAGCAATTTTTATGGCTGGCAAAGACAAAAAAACAAACGCACCGTTCAGGGCGAAATTGAAAAAGCGCTTTCAAGTTTTTTTGGAAGAGAAGTGCTCGTCACCGGAAGCAGTCGCACAGACGCAGGAGTGCACGCGCTGGCGCAAGTTGCTCACTTTGACTTAGTCGAAGATATGCCTGCCGAAAAGATTGCGCTTGCTGTAAATCATTTGCTTGATGACGATGTCAGAATTGTTTCATCAAAAAAGGTTGCATCTAATTTCAGTGCGAGATATGACGTAAAGAAAAAAACTTATGTTTATCTCGTTTCGCTTTCACGTTTCAGTCCAATCAAACGCAATTATTATGCTTTTTGCGATTTACCGCTTGATTATGACAAAATGCAAAAGTGCGCCGAAATGTTTTTAGGCGAGCATTCGTTTAAAGGCTTTTGTGCAAGCGGAGCACAAGTTAAAAATTACGACCGCACAATCTATCAATCAAAATTCACAAAAAACAATAATGTGCTGAAATTGACTTTCACCGGCAACGGCTTTATGCAACATATGGTTCGCATCTTGGTGGGAACAATCATCGATGTTGGCAGGGGCAAACTTTCGCTTGATGATGTGGCGGAGGCGCTTAAATGCGGGCAACGATCAAAGGCGGGCAAAACTATGCCTCCAAACGGACTTTACTTAAAGAAAATAGTTTTTTAGGAGAAAAAATGAAAATTACAAGCAAACAACTTCGTCAAACATGGTTAGATTTTTATAAACAACGCGGACACGTCGATATTGGCGCTGTTTCTCTTATTGGTGACGGGACAACAGGAGTTATGTTTAACGTTGCAGGAATGCAACCACTTATGCCATATCTTCTTGGCGAAAAACATCCAATGGGGACAAGACTTTGCAACGTTCAAGGTTGCGTTAGAACAATCGACATTGAATCAGTAGGCGATGCAAGCCATTGCACATTTTTTGAAATGATGGGAAACTGGAGTCTTGGCGATTATTTCAAAAAAGAAAAAACTGCATGGACTTTTGAACTTTTGACAAAAGTTTTTGGACTTGACCCAAACAAAATTTGCTCAACAGTTTTTGCAGGCGACGAAAGCGCTCCAAGAGATGAAGAGACCGCAAACTATTTGCAACAACTTGGCATCAAAAAAGAAAACATTTTCTATCAAGGAAAAGATGACAACTGGTGGGAACTTGACGGAACTGTTCACACACCATGCGGCCCAGATAATGAATGGTTTTATCCTCTTTCAGATAAAAAATGCAGCGACACATGTGATATAAATTGTCCATGCGGCCGTTATGTTGAAATCGGAAACGATGTTTATATGCAATATGAAAAACTTGAAAACGGCTACAGACCACTCACTCACAAAAACGTTGATACAGGATTTGGATTCGAACGTATGCTTATGTTTTTAAACGGACTTAAAGACGTTTACAAAACCGACCTTTACAGTGAAGTTATTTCGCGCCTTACGAACACGCTTGGTGTTGAATATGACGCAGACGAAGAGCAAACAAAATCAATTCGTATCATAGCCGACCATATGCGCACAGCCGTTATGCTTATTGGTGACCGCAACGGAATTGTTCCAAGCAATGTTGGGGCGGGATATATTTTGCGCCGCATAATGCGCAGGGCAATTCGCCACGCAAACAAACTGGGACTTGACTTAAATGAACTTATCGAAATCTCAAAGATTTTCATCGAAAAGGTTTATGACGAAGCATATCCATTGTTGCTTGAAAAAGAAGAATATATTTTAAACGAAATTCAAAAAGAAATGGATAAGTTCAGCAAGGCTCTTCAACTTGGACTTAAAGAATTTGAAAAGGTTGTTGCCGGAATTGAAAGACACAAACAATTTGCAAAAGAAGGCGAAGTTGTTGAAAATGTTATATCAGACAAAGCCGCATTCAGACTTTATGACACGTTTGGATTTCCACTTGAACTGACAAAAGAACTTGCCGAAGAAAAGGGCTATAAAGTTGACGAAGAAGGCTTCAAAGAACGCTTTAAAGAGCATCAAGAAAAGTCACGTTCAACTGCTGCTGGCGAGTTTAAAGGCGGACTTGAAAATGGCGGAGAAATAACAACTCATTATCACACTGCAACACACATTATGCTTGCAGGCTTAAAAAAGATGTTTGGTGACGACGTTGTTCAAAAGGGCTCAAACATAACAAACGAAAGAATGAGATTTGACTTTAATCTCGACCATAAAATGACCGACGAAGAAATCAAACGACTTGAAAAATTTGTCAATGACACAATCGCACGCGGGCTTGATGTCACATGCAAAGAGATGACGCTTGACGAAGCGCGCAAGTTTGGCGCTCATGGCGTGTTTGATTCAAAATATGGCGAAAAAGTCAAAGTTTATATCATTGGTGACGTCGACAAACAAATTTGCGGCGGGCCACACGTTAAAAACACAAGCGAACTTGGCAAGTTTAGAATTGTCAAAGAAGAAAGTTCGTCAGCAGGAATCAGAAGAATTAAAGCTGTGCTTGAATAGGCGGGAAAAGTTGCTTGCAAAAATTGACTTGCTTTTAGGCGCATAATTTGCTATAATAAAATATAAGGAGAACATATGGCAAAGGACGGAGTAAAAAAAGGATTTTTCTTCTATTTTGGATTGTTTTTATTGATAATTTTAGGAGTCGTTTCGATATTATTTATCGTTATGATGTTTATGCCAAAAACAAACATTTTAGGGCTGCAATATTTTACTAATCACAGTGCAATAAGAGTTGACGCAACAACAGATGAAACAAAAACTCAAATAAATTTTGATGCTCCAAATTTTTCAAGTGTGGTTATAAACTCAAATTTTGCCAGTGTTTATGTGCAGAAAAATAATGAGTTTGAACGCAACGGAATCTATTTCGTAAACAATTCAAAAGGCTTTGTATCATCAAAAAAGGCAAACAATTTTGAATATAGAGCAGTCATCGAAGACGGCGTGCTTAAAATTTCAGTAACTGAAGAGCAAGCATTCTTGTATTTTTCAAAAGACGTTCGCATCGTTTTCCAAATTTCAAATGAAACAATAAATCCACTTTCAAACAAACATCTGTCAATAAACACTTCGTCAGGGAATGTTTACATCGGCGGAACTTATGTTGCAGGACACAGCCACAGCCTTTTGCTTGGTGGGGTAGAAATTGAAACATCAAAAGGATCAATCAATTTTTCAACACTTGCACCAAACAATTATCCATATTTCTATTTAAAAACCAGAAGCGGTGACATCAACATCGGATTGCCAAGCTTGCGTGCAGATGAAGGATTTGTTATTGAAACCACAAACGGAGACATCAGCGCTACAAAACTTGAAAGTCCAAATTCAATTTTAATCGCATCAAATCGCGGGAAAATTTCTATCAGCGACATAAATGCAAACGTAAACTTTAAAGTTGTTGATGCATACATTCAGGTTGCAAACGTAATTGGCAATGTTGATTTTGCTTATTCAGTTGGCAAATTTAATGCGGCTGTTGTAAAAATCAACAGAGTTGACGGAGACTTTAACGCAACCGATGCAAAAAGCACATATTTTGAACTTGGAAGCGTTCAAGGCAAAGCAGTAATCGAAACTGGCTCAGGTAACATTGTTATTAAGAAAACAATCTTCTCAAATTGGCAATTAAAGACTGAATCGGGTAAGATTCAAGCCGAAATCAACACTGATGCGACAAACGTCAACATTTCAACACAAAAAGGCAGACTTGAAGTAACCCTTCCAAACAACTTTTCAGCAATCACGATTGAAAACCAATCGGGAGTTACAAACCTTAACATTCCAAACAAGGGCAAATACAAAATCACATTCAAATATTATGAATCTGGAGATGACTTTAAACTTGAAGATTTCAAGTTTAACAACGTAAATTTAAATCTTGACGTTGAAAAAACAAATCCTATGAGATTAGAGCAAGGTGGATCAAACCAAAGCACGCTTACTTTAAAATGTAACAAACAAATCAATTTTAATTGGAAACAAAGCGCTTAAACGCGCTTTTTTCTTTGCAACAAAATCATCATTGTGATATAATCAAACTATGAAAATCTTACATGTTGCTGACCTTCATCTTGAAGGAGGATACAATAGAGTGGGAAGCGAGAAAAACAAGTTGCTCAAAGCGGAGGGACTTGATTATTTTTCGCAGGTTCTAGGAATAGCGGAAAGCGAGCACGTAAGCGCGGTGCTTTTGTGTGGAGACCTTTTTGACAGACTCAGTGTTCGCGTTTCTTTCCGCAAAGAAATTACAAATCAAATTGCGGCACATCCAGGTATCAAATTTTTCTATTGTCTTGGCAATCATGACCATAAATTGCTGTTTGAAGACGAAAAACCGGACAATTTAATTATTTTTTCTACTGATTTTGAAAAATATGACCTTGGCGAAGTGGTGATTGGCGGCTCAAGCGTGCTTAAATTTTCACGACGCGATTTTGTCGACAAAATTGATTTTGATAAAAATAGACTCAACATTTTAATGTTGCACGCCTATCTTTCATCAACAAATTATGACGACTGTCTGTCATTCGAAGTTAAAGAATTAAAAAATAAATACATTGATTATTTGGCGCTTGGACACATTCACACTCGTAGCGACGGAAAAATCGACGAGCGAGGCGTTTGGGTTTATTCAGGCAATGGCGGCAAATATGGTTTCGGAAATTATCCAAAAGGCTGCGTCATCTTGACAATCGAAAACGGGAAAATCTCATGGGAGCGCCGCGATTTTGTTTCAAAACGCAATTTTGTCGATGCATATGTTGATATTTCAGCTTGCCAAGACAGCAAAGATATCGAAGCGGCAATCAAAAACACATTAAAAAATTGTTCACATAACGACCTTGTAAGAGTGTTTTTAAAGGGCGAATATGATGAAGATATTTATAAAAACATTCAATATTTAATCGAAAAACTCTCGGATGATTATTTCTATTTTGATATACGCGACGACAGCAAGTTAAGAATTGACATTGAACGCCTGAAAAACGAAACACTTTCACTTAAAGCCGAACTTATAAAATTGGTGCTTGATCGTCAAGATTTGACAGATGAAGAAAAAGAAAAATGCATAAAACTTGGCATAAGTGCTTTGCGTGGCGAGGAGGTGGAAGTATGAAACTTTGCAGCCTTCACATAGAAAATTTTGGCAAATTATCAAATTACGACCATGTGTTTACTGACGGGCTAAACGTTATTAAGCACGAAAACTCTTGGGGGAAAACCACGCTTGCAACCTTTTTGAAAGCGATATTTTATGGCATGGAGAAAAAGGGTAATTTAAAGGCTTATTGCGCCGAACGCAGCAAGTATATGCCTTGGCAAGGCGGAGTTTATGGCGGCAGTGTAATTTTTGAAGTAAATGGCAAAACTTACAGAGTGCTTCGCACATTTGCGCCAACTCCAGAAGGTGACAGATTCGAACTTATCGACCTTGAAACCAACAAGCCATCAAAAGATTATTCATCAAACTTGGGCGAAGAAATATTCAAGGTTGGCCGCGAAACATTTGCGCTTTCTACATTCTTTCCACAGGGCGAACTAGAAGGAAAGATAAACGATGAAATAAGGTCATATTTGACAGGCGTAAACGATATTTCTGGCGATGTTGACATGCAATCAAAGGCGATTAAAAAACTTAAAGGCCTTGAACGGGAATACAAAATAACTTGTCCAAAAACATATGATTTAATTTCGCTTGAAGATGCGATTTCCGATAATAAAGCACAGTTGAAAACTTTGGAAGAACAGCGCGAAGAGATAAAATCAGACGTTGCAAAATTGCAAGAAAAGGTCGATAATTTCAAATTTCCAAACGAATATGAAACAGAAAAGCCGGGCAAAATTGGTTCTTTAATAAGCAATCTTGAACAAGAGAAAAACGAAATCGACGCAAAAGTCTCAAAAACAATAAAAAGAGCAAAAGCGCGCAGGCTTTTACCAATAGTCGGCATAGCATTAAGTGCAGCGCTGATGATAGTGGGAATTCTCATTGCAGCATTTGCAGTCAGTCTTGTGGCGGGAATTGTTGTCGCCGTGGCGGCAGCGATTGCAGCAGGTGTTGGTATTGGAATTCTTTTGAGAGCGAAACACAAACTTGGCGTGGTGCTTGTTCCGCTGAAAAATCGACTTAAACAAATCGAGCAGAAAAAGATTGAACTGCAACAAAAATATCAACAACTTGCTGCTCAAACAGAATCGCTTTTAGAAGAGGCAAAAGTTAAGAAGGATTTGCAAGTAGAACTTGCGGTTGACAACACAAAACTCGAACATATCGAAAAAGATGTTGTTAGACTCTTAGAAAAACTTGACGACCAAGAAACAACTCTTGCATCGCTGAAAACACAAAAAGAAGAACTTGAAGAAAAACAAAAAATCACCGCTTGTGTGATTGAATGCTTAATTCAAGGGCAAGAAAATATTTCAAAGCGTTATGTTCAGCCTATGCAGCAGCAGTTTAATGCAATTATTTCACGCTTGTCTGGCGATAAACACATCGTTTTAGACAGCGACTTAAATGTTAATCTCGACACTCAGTCTGGCCTGAAAGAAAAAGAATTTTTAAGCACAGGCAATCAAGACATGGTTGAAATTTGCAAAAGATTTGCGCTTATAAAAAGCATATTTAAACATCAAACGCCATTTATAATACTAGACGATCCTTTTGTAAATCTTGACGAAAAAGCACTTGATGGAATGCTGAAAGTTGTTAAAGATTTTTCAAATGAAATGCAAATAATATATTTGGTTTGCCACAGCAGTAGAATAGGAGAGTAATATGGTAAAAATAGTTATTAGAAATCAAGCGGATTTAAACAGATATTTAAAACCAGGATCAAAATATATTTACGAATTTAAAAAACTCGGCTTGCTTGCCAATGTCAAAATTAAATTCGACCTTTTTGACACCAAAAACGCCCGTGAAGACGGCAAAGAAAGCGAAAACAAGGTCATTTTAAAGGCAAACAAGATTTCAGCAAAATGCCTTATTGTCGACCAAATCGAAGCCGATAAAATTCGCGCCAAGTCAATCATTGCAACCTACGTTTTTGCTAAAAAGGTGAGATGTGGAACAATCAACGTTAAAAACCTTGAAGCCGACAAAGTTCGTTGCACACTTTTCAATGGCATGGTTTTGAAAGCCAGAAAGGTTAGGGGTGAATATATTGACGTGTGCGAAATCAGAAATTGCAGCAAGATTCGCGCCAAAGCTATTAAAATGCTGACTATGAACGGCGGAAAACTCCGTGCTGGCACTGTAAACCTTGCAAAGGAAGGCGAAGAATACAAGTTGCCAGAAACAACAAACTAGAATTGTATATTTTAAAAAATATGTGCAAAAATAGTTGATTTTTTGTTTAGATTTTGATATAGTTATAAGGCAAAGTCACAAAAGAAGCTTAAAACGAATAAATACTTGTGACTGGGCATACAGATTTTGCCTTATTTCGATATGCGGGAGTGGCTCAGTTGGTAGAGCGTTGCCTTGCCAAGGCAAAGGTCGCGGGTTCGAACCCCGTCTTCCGCTCCATTTTTGAATTGCAAAGGCAGGCTGGGGGTCAAAAGGTTGCGGCTTCCATTCCGTATTTGGTACCATAGCCAAGTGGTAAGGCAAAGGTCTGCAAAACCTTCATTCCCCGGTTCAAATCCGGGTGGTACCTCCAAATTAAACAGCAATAAGCTGGTGTGGCGGAATGGCAGACGCACAGGACTTAAAATCCTGAGAGGGCAACTTCGTGTGGGTTCAAGTCCCACCACCAGCACCATTGACCGAAGTAGTAACATTAGTTACTATTTTTTTATTCTAAAATCCGAGCGAATTTTTTAGGTGGGACTTTTCAAGTCCTTCCTGTCGGACCCGGGCCGCGAACAAGTCGCTCCCGGCTTGTCGTTCGCTTTGCTCACTGGCTAAAAACAAGCGCACTGGCTTGTTTTCTTAACGCGTCGCCCCACCAGCACCATAAACCGAAGTAGTAACATTAGTTACTATTTTTTTATTCAAAAAACAGAGCAAATTTTTTAGGTGGGACTTTTCAAGTCCTTCCTGTCGGATCCAGACCGCGAACAAGTCGCTCCCGGCTTGTCGTTCGCGTTGCTCACTGGCTAAAAACAAGACGAGAGACGAAGAGTTTAACTTAATTTGACTTAAAAGGTTATTTTGTTTATAATCGTAATAGTCAAAAAATTTTAAAAGGCGAACTACAGAATGGTTAGATTTATTAAACCCAACTTTAAAAAGAGCAATCTTAATATTTCAGCGACAATGGCGGAATTTTTAGGCGCGCCAAATTCAAACTCAACTTTGCCTGTGCTTAAAAGAGAGCTTAACAAAAACTACAAAAATGTTGTTTTTATAATTTTTGATGGGCTTGGCATAAACCCAATTGCAATCAATTTAGAAAAAAATGCAATACTAAGAAAAGGGATTGTGAAGATGCTTGTTTCGACATTTCCGTCAACAACAACCAATGCAACTACATCGCTTGCAACCAATACATATCCGCTTCAACATGGCTGGTTGGGGTGGAGTTTGAACTTTCCTGAGATTCATCGTAACCTAGACATTTACATGGGGAAAGATTCGCAAACCGCAGAAAAGGTTGAATATAAAATGCCGCTAGCAGACAACACTGAATACTACTTTGACATGGCACACACTGACTATCAGATCAACTCAATTTTTATGCCATATTGCAAGGTTAAAAACGCCGAACAAAACACATATGTTACTGACCATTTTCAGCTGTGCGCAAAGATAAAAGAAATTATCAATCGTCCAACAAAACAATTTGTCTACGCTTATTATGAAAATCCGGATCAAATAATGCACGTGCATGGCGTTTCGAGTGCTGAAGCAAAAAACAATATTCAAAGCATAAACGACCAAATCCAAAAACTTTATGATGAGAGCCACGATACTTTATTTGTGATAACAGCCGACCATGGACAAGTAGATATAACTGATTACATAGAATTTTACCGCGACAAAGTATTAAACGATATGTTGGTTTGCCCGGCTTATCTTGACGCGCGCGCTGTGGCATTTAGAGTGAAAGACGAATGCAAAAAGGATTTTGAAAAACAGTTTAAAGCAAAATACAGCAAGGATTTTGTTTTGTTTAAATCAAGCGACCTTATCAAGAAAGGCTATTTTGGTAAAAGCGGGGACAAAGGTTCTTTGCTGGGAGACTACATTGCGATAGGCACTTACACAAACAAGCAGTTTTTATACAGCAAAAATTGCACGCGTTTTAAGGGACATCACACTTCACTTACAAAAGAAATGTTGGTTCCGCTTATAATGCTTAAAAAACACTAAGAAATTACGCTAAAAACCTTTTGCAAATTAAAAAGCGAGTGAGCTCATTAAGAAAAATCTTAGTGGGCTTTTTTTATGTAAAAATAAATACAAAGTTTTGCCGAATGTGCTATAATGAATTTGCGCAAAAATTGTGCTCTGAAATAATGATAGCCAACCAATTCTATTTTTGATTGGATATGTCGCCGTTGCATGGATTATTATTTTTGTAACAAGAAAAATTAAAAATTAACATTAAAACATTAAAAAATAATAAAAAAAGCAGCAAAAATGCTGCTTTTTTAATGTTTTTAGTTAAATTATAGCAATTCAACGCCATGCGCTTTGCAATCTTTAACAGTCGCTTCGTCCCAATATGACGCTTGAACTTCGCCTATGTGTGCTCTTCCTAAAAGCAACTGACAAAGTCTGCTTTGGCCGATTCCGCCACCAATAGTAAGTGGAAGTTTGTCTTCCAAAATCATCTTGTGATAAGCATATTTCATGCGCTCTTGCTTGCCAGATTTTTCGATTTGTTTAACCAGTGAGTCCTTGTCAACTCGGATGCCCATGCTTGAAATTTCAAGCGCCATATCAAGCACTTCGTGATAAAACATAAGGTCACCATCAAGCGCCCAATCGTCATAATCAGGCGCACGCAAATCGTGTGGCTGACCATCTGAAAGAGCGTCGCCAATTTGCATGATAAACACTGTTTTGTATTTTTTGACGATTTCATATTCGCGTTGCTTTGGAGTAAGTGAAGGATAAAGATCCAACAATTCTTGTGTTGTTATGAATTTCACATCTTCGCAAATGTCAACGCCGCTAAAACCTTTCGTCTGCAAATATTTGCTTGTGTCACAAACAGCCTTAACAATTTTTTTAACTGTTTTTTGCAAATAAGCAATCGTGCGGTCGCGCTTTAAAATAACTTTTTCCCAATCCCATTGGTCCACATAAATGGAGTGTGTTTCGTCCATTTTGTCATCACGGCGGATTGCGGTCATGTCGGTGTAAATGCCTTTGTGGGTGGCGATTTGATATTTTGCCAAAGCAAAGCGTTTCCACTTTGCAAGAGATTGAACGATTTCAAGTTCTTTTCCGTCTTTTAAAATGTCAAAGCAAACTTTTCTTTCAACTCCGCTTAAATCATCTTGAAGTCCCGACTCTTGTGTCACAAGAAGTGGGGCAGAGACGCGAGTTAAGTCAAGGCGTTTTGCAAGTTCCTTTTCAAATTTGTCTTTAATTAGTTTGATATATTTTTGTTTTTCCATTACGCTAAGTTTTGCGTATCTATCTTTTAAAATTTTCATTGTTTTTTCTCCTTAAATTTTTTTAATTTTTATTTTTTTGTTTGTGAAAGCCTGTGCATTTAAGGATAAAAAACAAAGCAAGATTTTTTAACTTTTTAGTTCAATCCTTAAATGTAAAAAATTATTATTATCTTCGCCCGCTACGGCATTTTTCTTTTTCATAGTAAATTCTCCTTTTAATTTGGTATATAAAAAAGCACCTTCCTGAGTTTCAAGAAGGTGCTGATTTATTGATTTTGGTTTAATTAAATAGCATCAAAAAGAAACCCACTGATTTCGTGTGTTTGAGTTGTTTGAATTGTTGCTATTTAAAATTCTAAACATTTTTGTCTCTCCTTTGACATTTTTATAATATGCCATATAATTGTGTTTGTCAACTCTTTTTTCGAAAATTTATGCGCAAAAAATCGCAATCGCCATTTTCTTTTTAAAAATAAGAGCACAAAACAATGCAACCGATTGCATTTTACTATTTATTTGTGATATTATTTTCTTTGTAGGAAATAAATCATGTTCTCGTAGTTCAACGGATAGAACAAGAGCCTCCTAAGCTCTAGATGTGGTTTCGATTACCGCCGGGAACACCAAAACTAAAAACAAATGACAAGATATGGATAAATATATAATTTTATTTGATGTTGATGGAACGCTTACTCACCGTGGTGAGCAGAATGTAGCGAAAACAATTTTAGAAAGCATTAAGATGGCAAAACAAAAGGGTCACATTGTTGCTATTTCGACGGGTAGGTCGCTTAAAAACACACTTGCTTTGCAAGGCAATGAAGTGTTTGACTATATTGTTTGTCTTATGGGGACAGAAGTTTATGATGTTAAGCAGCAAAAGGTTGTTTATCAATATCCAGAGCACATGAAAAACGAATACATTAAGCCGCTTATTGAATATTTGATTTCCACTGGTAAGGAGTGGACATACAAAGATTGTTATGAGGACAAGACCACTTACAACGTCGGCAAATATGGCGGAAGATTTAACGCTGTGCAAGTTGGCAGGGCGGAAGTGGAAAACGACCTTAAAAACAACAACATTATGCAACTTCTTGCAGTTGAAGGGGTGATAACTTCGGACATGATTGATAGATATAGCGAACTTGACTTTATCAAGATGCCACCAGACTATTATGACATTTTAAAGAAAGGACAAAACAAAGGCGTTGCGATTAAATATTTCAAAAAATGCTATCCTGGGTATAAAACTGTTGCAGTTGGAGACTCATTCAACGACATCGGAATGTTTGAAACCTGTGACATTTCGATAGCGATGGGAAACTCTGTTGATGCAATTAAAAAAATGACAACTTATGTAACCAAATCTTTAGACGATGATGGTGTGCAATACGCACTCAATCATATTTTAAAAATCTAAGAAGGTAAAATGACAGATTAGAATTTCGTGTAGAAATATGTGTTTGAAGCAGAAAAGTTTAATCTAGTTAAAAACGCATTGGCGAATATGCGAAAAGTTGTCCACAATAAATAAAATTGCGTGACAGAAAAAATCGTCTTTAAACAAACGTTAAGACATTAAAACGCTTGACGTTTTTTTTTTTTATGGTAAAAAAGGATGTATAGTCAATGATACTCGACACCATTACTCCACATTTTGACTATAAAAAATAAAAGGAGAAAGGCATGAAAAAGAAAAAAATTCTATTCGCCACTGTTTTAGCTTCCTGCTTGATGGTTCCAACAATTGTTATGGCTGTTGGATGCAATCGTGGGGATAAAGGGCATCAGCACACTTATTCAAATGAATGGTCGACCTCTGCCACTGAGCATTGGCATTCATCTACTTGCGGGCATGACTCAGAAATAATAGATAAAGAAGCACATCATTGGGGTGTATGGGAACAACTCAAGGGAGCAGGGTTGCACAAAGATGCAGAAATACACAGAAAATGCTTAGTCTGCAATTTTGAAGAAACAGACATTATTGAAGGGACAGCAACACACAATTATGATGAAGATAATTGGGAAAAAGATGCATCTGGACATTGGCATAAAAGCACATGTGATGACACTGCACCAACTCACGAAGCCATGAAAAAAGACTTTGCAACACACTCTGGTGATTGGACTGTAAAAACTCCAGCAACTTATGTTGCAAACGAAGTCCAAAAAAGAAATTGTGAAGTTTGCGGTTTTTATGAAGAAAAAGAAATGGAAGGAACAAAACTTCCTGCTAAACCAAGAACAATCACAGTTGGCGATTTGACTGGACTTGTATATAACAAAACAGCTCAACCTATAAATGACAAGGTTACAACAACAAACAATGAGGGTGGACTAAAAATTGAATATAGGGTTAAGGGCACAGAAACTTATGCTACAACTGCACCAATAAATGCAGGAAATTATGAATATCGCATTACTTTGACAGGCACTCCTGAATGGGCAGAGGCCGTTGCAAATGGCGAATTTACAATTCAAAAATTCACTGTTACACTTTCGACAACATCATTTGAAATGGAATATGTTGAACCAACTCTTGAACATACAAAATTGATGGATGGAACAGGAGTAGGGGGAGAAACAGTTGAAATTTGTGCAGACATTTCATACTCTTTACCTGGGCGACATCTCATTCCTATGAATGAATTGTTTGTTTCAGCCGATAAAAATAACTATCAAGTGAGTGCGGGAACAACTCAAAAAGTTGCTTACACCGTTTGGGATACTGCGGATTATTTTTCTGGCATTCAGAATATTTTCACAATTTCAGGAAACCCTAACCCTATAATCACAACAAAAATTATTCGTGGAACAGTTAAAGTTGGAGATGAACTTTCAATTGTGGAACTTGGAAAAAACATCACTATTAAGAAAATTGAACTTAATAGAAAATCACTAGAAAAAGCAACAGCAGGAGACGAAATTGGCTTAATGGTTGAGGGTGTATCAAAAGCAGAACTTCAAAGTGGATTTACTGTTGCTAAACAGAACACTATAAGCACCTATGAAACTGTGAAAGCAACAATTAGATTAAAAACGAAAGATGAAGGTGGAAAGAATGCTCCTATATACAACGGATACCATCCGACAATTAGTTTTTCAGATGTTGGGAAAGGTGTAATTGGTTATATAACATTGCCAGAAGAAGTAGAGATGTTGATGCCTGGCGAAACTCTTGCAAATGTGCGCATTGATTTTGCTTCTTTTGAACCAAACTTTGTTGGACGCAACTTTGTTATTCGTGAAGGAGGAACAACTATTGCTGAAGGGCAAATCACAGAACTTTGCGAACGCACTGCAGAGCTTTCTGTTGAAAGTGTTACAAAAGAAGAAGGATACTCAACTATATATGCAGTTAATGTAAAAGTTAAAGGTTTAATCAAAAAAGAAGAATTTGTTACATTTGAAGGAAGTGAAAAATTCTATAGAATTGGCAATATTTCAGTTGGAAACGTTGCATACACAGGACAAACAGCAACGTTAAGATTGTATTCTAATGAAGCAAATTTTGAAACACTTTTGACAGGTAAAACATTGACATATCAAAAGGTTGAAAATATTGCATTAAATGAAAATGTATTATTCTCATTAAATAAAGGTGAGACTGCTTACTATGCAATTACAGTAAACAACGACTCTGGTGTAGAAAAACTTCTCAAGGCAAAAATTTCTGGGGGAGGAAAATATGAGATTAAGTTTAGATTGATAAATGGTTGGTCTCAAATGTCATATGCAGATTCAACAAATCTATCAATACGAGTTCCGGCAGGTCAAACTCCGCTTGCAATAGAACTTACTAAGATTGATGATGAAGAGCCTTCATCAGGATCAATTCCTGGAGTAACACTTCCTGGCACTGGCATGACTCTTCCACCACAATTTAGATTATCTCTTGAAAACATCGCATAAGTTTAAATTTCAAAAAAAGACTGCATTACGCAGTCTTTTTTTATTTATATGTATCTTCTGCTAAAAGCCAAAATATATTTGTTTTAATGAAAAAAACTTTTTCAGCAGTCATGGTTGCCATTGGAACAACCATTGGTTCGGGCTTTGCAACGGGGAAGGAAGTCGCCGTTTATTTTTCACGCTTTGGTGCGGTGTCTTATTTTTTGATTGCTATGACGGGAGCGCTGTTTTTTGCAATCATATATTTTTTTCTTAGCCGCGGCTCGCACGCATTTGAAAAGGTTTCGTCGTCAAAGTTTTTTTTGGCGCTGTGTGTAATTATTTCTCTTATTTTTACTTCGTCAATGTTTGCTGGAACTATCAACATTTTGCCGCAAAACATCTGCCTTAAAATTGCATTTGGCGTAGGACTATGCATATGTTGTTTGGTGATTGCAAAGCGAGGAATGAAGTCGCTTGCACTTGCAAACAACTTTTTAGTGCCGGCACTTATTATCTGCATGTTTGTCGTGCTTTCAAAGATAACCAGACCTCCAACACTTAAAATAGAAAGTCAAAACGCATTTGCTGGGCTATTTTTTGCAATCTTATATTGTTTGCTTAATTTTTCAACAAGTGGGATAGTTTTTGCAAAACTAGGAGACAACATGACTAAAAAGCAAAAAGTGTGGGCTAGTTTAATTTCTAGTCTCACACTTTGTGCATTTTTAATGTTGACGAATAACGCGCTTTTGTCACATCCTTCAAGCATATCGCAAGAGATGCCCCTTGTCTTTTTATCAAGTGGTGCATGCTTGTATTTTATAAAGTTTGTAGTTTTTTCAGGTTGCGTTACCACTCTTTTTTCTTTGGTGGTCGCGACTTCGCTTAGCCTTGAAAAATTGCATTTCCCAAAATTTTGGTGTGGGTTTATCGCGGTGGTGTTGCCATCGCTGACATCAATTTTCGGCTTTGGAAGAATCGTGAGTTTTCTTTATCCCTTAGCAAGCGTTGTAGGAATTTTTGTTTTTGTCGGACTTGTTTTTTCTGTTCAAAAATCTGGTTAGCGGTTGTGCCATTTTTCGATTAAACACACCACCATATACATCAGCGCTGCAAGAACACACAGTATGACAGTGCTGGTCATAACCAAATCAATTTTGAAAATTTGGCTGCCATACACAATTAAATATCCAAGTCCGGCACTACTGGAAAGATATTCGCCCATGATAGTGCCGACCCAACTCATGCCCACGTTTATTTTTAGCACTGAGATAAATTCAGCCGTAGCATTGGGGAGAATTAGTTTCCAAAAAATTTGGAATTTGTTTGCGTGCATAGATTTCATCAGTTGAATTTTGTCAGCATCGCATGAGTTGAAAGCATTCAGCATTGTTATTGTGGTCAGGATTATACATATAAGCACACACATTACGATTATCGCACTCATTCCTGCTCCAACCCATAAAATTATGATTGGACCTAGCGCTATTTTTGGTAGCGAATTTAGCACCACAATATAAGGCTCTAAAATGAGTCTCAGCTTTTTGTTCCACCATAGTAGAACAGCAATCACTGTGCCGCCTATGGTGGCGACAATAAAACCGACTATTGTTTCCAGCAGAGTTATTCCGATATGCTTCCATATGACCCCGCTACTGACAAGTTCGGCAAACATGTTGCATATTCTTGATGGGCTGCTGACGAAAAATGGGTCGATGACATTTGTCGCTGCCAACAATTCCCAAAGTCCGATAAACAAAACTAAAATAGCAATCTGAAACAGCAAAACAAATATTTTATCGTTGCGAAGACGTTTTAAATATTTGCTATGCGCTTTTGAGTAAGGGGCGTGAGCATTAGGTGTGATTTTCTTTTTCATTTGTAAGTTTTTTCCAAATAAGGTCGAAAAGAGCTCCAAAAGTTGGATCTTCACGCCTTGTAAGTGGTGTTTCTCCATTTAGTTTTAGTTTTTGAACATGTTTGACAGAGGCAGGCCTCGATGAAAGAACGATAATTTTGTCAGACATCGAAATTGCTTCTGAAATGTCATGCGTCACAAGTATGGCAGTTTTTTTCTCACTTTTGATGATGCTGTAAACATCGTCGCAAACTTTTAGCCTTGTTTGAAAGTCAAGTGCGGAAAAAGGTTCGTCAAGCAGCAGCAAACTTGGCTCCATGACGAGTGTTCGAATAAGTGCTACTCTTTGGCGCATACCTCCGCTCAGGGAACGGGGTTTTGAAGAGATAAAGTCGTAGAGGTCATATTTTTTTAGCAGTTGTTTTGCAAACTCGCGCTTTTCGTCAGCATTTTTTGGTTTTGAAAGTTCTATTCCGAGTGTGACGTTTTGCCAAATGGTTCGCCATTCAAAAAGATGATCTTTTTGAAACATATATCCAATTCGGTCATCGTTTTTTTGAATAGGTTTGTCTGCAAGTAAAATTTCACCTGAACTTTTTTCAAGCAGACCCGCAATCAACGACAAAATAGTAGTTTTCCCGCAACCGCTTGGACCTACAATCGAGGTAAACTCTTCGTTTTCTACCATAAAAGAAAGGTCTTTTAAAGCCTGAATTTCATCTTTTACAGTCTGATAGCAAAAGTTTACATTTTTAAATTCTAGCATTGCGTCCATAAAATTGCCTCTACATTATCATTCTACTCCCGCAAAAAAATTGTGTGATTAAAAAGTGGCACTGATGTTTGAAATTCAACTTTTTTGCGTTTACAATGAAACCGAATTTGCAAAGGAGGGGCAGGATTTTGGACGAAATTGATCATGAAAAAATCAAAAACGCGCTTTTTAAAAAGGCGCTTGGCGGAGTTTCAAGTGAGCAAGTGTGCGAATACAGCATTGACGAAAACGGCGAGCCTGTTTTGTCAAAAAAGAAGGTTACAAAAAAGCACATCTCGCCCGACCTTGCTGCACTCAAACTGCTGCTTGAAGAATTTAATTGTGATTTCGATGTCGAAAAAATGACAGATTCTCAGTTGCGAGCAGAGCGCAGCCGCCTGTTGCAATTATTAAAAGAGGAGGAAGAAGATGCAGATAGAGAAATGCACGAGGATGACGAAATGTGACTTTTTAGGTTGCAACAATCTTGCTGATTATTGTTTCAGCACAAAGGGAGTGTTGCGCAGAGAATTGGCATTTTGCAAAGATTGTCTAAAAGGTATGTATGAAGAAATTGGCAAAATTCAAGTTCCCAAAGCCACCAACTCGCCATTCAAATTAAGATCAAGGATAAGGAAGGACAGATATGAAGAAAACAATTAAAGACGAACAAATAGTAAAAGAAGTCAAAGACGATTTTGCTGCAAGACAAATGGCGCGAAAACCATTTGAGTCACAGTGGCTTATGAACATGAACTTTTATATGGGCAATCAATTTTGCGACATTGGCTATGGCGGAAACGTTGAAGAAGTTGACAAACAATTTTTCTGGCAAGAGCGTGAAATTTTCAACCATATTTCGCCGCTTGTTGATGTAAGACTTGCTAAATTAGGAAAAATAAAGCCAAAAACAACAGTTTTGCCAGCAACAAATGACGAAAAAGACATAAGCGCGGCAAAAGTATCAAAAAAGATTATTGAAAGTGTAACAAGCAAACTTGATTTAAATCATAAAATCATCGAAGCGTTGCAATGGAGCGAAATTTGCGGAACAAGTTTTTACAAAGTTACTTGGAATCCAAATGAGGGTCAAATAATCGCGCAAGATGCCGACAAAAAACCAGTTCGCAGTGGGGAAGTGGACATCTCAGTTTGCTCGCCATTCGAAATTTATCCCGATTCGTTTACTTGCGAAACTCTCGACAGTTGCCAAAGCATAATCCATGCACGCGCAATCGACGCTAAAAAAGTTGCTAGCGATTATGGCTTACAAGTAGAAGGCGAAAATTTAAGCATCTATTCGCTTGATTCTACAACAGTCGGATTTGGTGGGCTTGGATATTCGTCGGCCGCTCCAAAAATCAGCAAAGGCATCAAACAAAACAGCGTGCTTGTGCTTGAAAGATACGAGCGCCCAACCAAAGATTATCCTTTCGGCAGACTTACAATAGTTGTCGGTGACAATCTTGTTTATGACGGCGAATTGCCTTACAAACTAGGCAGTGATTACGAACGCGATTTCCCATTTGTAAAACAAACTTCGCTCAATCAAGTTGGCTCTTTTTGGGGTGTCAGCGTAATTGACAGATTGATTCCAATTCAACGCGCATTCAACTCGGTTAAAAATCGCAAGCACGAATTTATGAACAGGCTCACAATGGGCGTTCTTAAAGTTGAAGACGGCTCGGTCGACATCGAAAACCTTGAAGATGAAGGAGTTTGCCCAGGCAAGATTTTAGTTTATCGTCAAGGCTCAACAGCACCTGAATTTTTAGAAGGCGACAATGTTTCATCAAGTTTTAGCGATGAAGAAGAAAAGTTGCTTGCCGAATTTAGAAGCATAAGTGGCGTAAAAGATTTTGACTATGACTACGCTTCATCAAATGTTTCAGGCGTGACACTTCAACTCATGCTTGAACAAGACGAATTAAGGCTCAACAATACAGCCGAAAACATGAAACGTTGCGTTCGCAAAATTGCACAAGACGTGCTTAGACTTTACAAGCAGTTTGCGCTTATTCCACGACTTGCAAGGATAGTGGGCGACAACGGCGAAATTGAACTTTTCTATTTCAATTCAAACGATATTTCAAGTGACGACATCTCACTTGAAGCGACAGCCGAACTTGGCGAAAGCATAACTCAACGCCGTCAAATGGTGTTTGACCTTATAAATGCCGGCCTTCTTAACGACAACGGCAACGAAATGAGTGATAAGATGAAAGTTAAAGCACTTGAACTTCTTGGGCTTGGAGTCTGGGAAAATGCGCAAGACACAAACGAATTGCACATCAAAAAAGCGGACAGCGAAAATGTTAAGTTGCTTGGTGGCAAAAGAGTAGAGCCAAGTCAAATCGACGACCACGCGCTTCACATCGACCGTCATATCGCGTTTATGCTTAATGGCGATTATGAAAAGAAACTTGCAGTTCGTCCCGAACTTGAAAGCATCTTTTTGGCACACATTAACAAGCACAAAAGCATGCTTAAAGAGCAGCAATAATAATTTAGGAGAAAAATTATGGAAGAAGAAATCAAAGAGGAACAACCAGTCATAGAACAGGCAAATGTTGCAGACGAGACGAGTGATAAGAGTGCCGCTAGTTTGACAGGCTCCTCACAAGAAAAAGGCTTTGGAAAGTTTAAGTCGGCGGAGGCGCTCTTAGAGGCCTATAAGGCGCTTGAAGCGGAATTTACCAGAAAAAGCCAACAACTAAGCGAACTTGAGAAAGAAAAAGCGGAAGCAGCAACCGTCAACGAAGAAAAAGTTGAAGACGAACTGAACACGTTCCTTTCAAAAAACAGCGATGCAAAGCCATATGCCGACCAGCTTAAAGCAAAAAGTTTGGCAGAAGGCGGGAGAGTTGATTTTGACAATATTTATGCCGGAGTTATGGTTGAAAACCTTGCATCTGGCGGGTCAAAACTCGACAATCCGATTGTAAAAAAGTATGTCGTTCAAGACGACGAACTTAGAAATTATGTAATAGAAACTTACATGCAAAACCTTAAACAAAATCAACCACCATATCTCATCAGTGGCGACAAAGGCGAAAAAGTGACCGGTCAAAAGCCGGCCACACCAATGTCGCTTAAAGACGCAAAGAAAATGGTTGAGGAAATGTTTAGTTAATTTAGGAGGAAAAAATGGTTACATTAACAAACGTAGAAAATGCTCTTAAAGACGTTTATCTTGGAGTTGTTGCAAACCAACTTAATGTTTCAACAAACCCACTTCTTGCAAAAATCAAACGCACAACAAAGGACGTTTGGGGCAAAGAAATCGTAAAAATGGCACCTTACGGGCTCAACGGTGGCGTAGGTGCTGGTGGCGAAACAGCAATACTTCCAGGAGCATTTGGAAATAAATACGCTCAATTTAGGGCAACACTTAAAAACCTTTATGGGAAAATCGAAATTTCAGATAAAGCAGTGCGCAGCACAGCAAACAACATGGGAGCTTTTGTAAATCTTTTACAAGACGAAATGGAAGGCCTTTTGAAGGCAAGCTCTTTCAACCTTGGCAGAATGCTTTATGGCGACGGAACAGGCAAGTTGGGAACTGCACTTTATACAGAATCTGACGGCGGAAACATCGTCTGCGATAAAGTAAACAACCTTGTTGAGGGAATGGTTGTCGACATGATCAATGAAACAACCGGGCTTACAGATTATGCTAGATGTAGAGTAACATATGTAGACAGAGTAAACAAAAAAATCCGCGTTGACAAAATGAACATTAGAGTTTTGGAATCAAAACCATATGGAATGTATGTTCAAGGCTCATACAACAACGAAATCACAGGTATTGGAGCACTTTTCAATGGTTCTACAACACTTTATGGACTTACGAGAGCTGACTATTTGTGGCTTAACCCATACAAGTCAACCGAAGAAAAAGAAGTTTCTGACAATATGATTCAAACAGCGATTGATTTCCTTGATGAAAATGCTGATTCAAAAGTAAACTACATTTCTTGCTCAAGCAAAGTTAGACGCGCATATCAACAATACATGAACGCTTACAAATCAAACATCGAAATCGTTGATTTAGGTGAAGGCTTCAAAGCAATCTCTTACAATGGAATTCCAATGTTTGCCGACAGATTTGTTGACGAAGACACAATGTATTTGTTAAACACAAACGACTTTACAATGCACGAACTTTGCGACTGGCAATGGATTGAAGGTGACAGCGGTCACATTCTTAAACAAACCCCAAGTTATCCAACATACTCGGCAACGCTTGTTAAGTATGCTGAACTTATCTGCGACAGACCTAATGGACAAGCAAAGATTTCAGGCATCAAATCAACAATCACAAATCCATTAAACCTTACCGCAAATGTTACGTGTGAATGCAACTGCGCAAGCAGCTCAACAACAACAGACACACAAGATCCAAGCGGAAGCGACGGAGTATAAGATTTAAGAGGCACATTGATGCCTCTTAATTTTTAGGAGAAAAAATGAAAAACCAAATTTTGCTCGAAAACGACCCGTATTACATTTCATCACGAATTAAAGAGGTTGATGAGAGTTACTTTATAGTCTATTCCAAAAAGCGCAACGTTTTTGAATTGCATTCGTCATGTCAACTTTTTTCGACATATGCGCTTACAATTCCATATGATCAACTTGACGAGCGCACAATTTTTTTAGCGCGCAAAACTCGCCGCGAAAATGCAGATGAACTTATAAGGAAGATGGACGAAGATAACGCTCGCCTTGAAAAGAAGATGAGAAACAACGCGTTAGAGCAAATAAAAGAGGTGAAAAATGAAATTAAATGACGCAATCAAACTCAGTTGTGATTTTTTAGATTTAGAGCAACTTAAATCCAAAATCGGAGCGCAAGAGGTCGACGACGAATCAGCAAAACAGTTGAATAAATTGCTTTGCTGCGCCAACCTTGCATATGAAGAAATCGTCACTGAATATCTTCCAATTTTGCATACAGAAAGGCTTGATGTGACAAACGGTCAAATCTCGTTTAGCTTGCTTTCAAAGCCAATTTGCGGGATTATTTCAGTGCAAGACGAAAACGGAAGTGACATAAAATATTCGCTCTCAGCCGACCACATATCGCTGTCGGCGCAGAAAGCGACAATCACTTATCAAACAATTCCAAACGCCCTTGCTTACGGCGCGGAAGTAAGCGTGCTTTTCCCAGAAAGATTGCTTGCTTATGGAATTGCGCGTGAATATCTCTTTTTGCAGGATAAGTCCGATGAAGCGTTGATATTTGAAAAACGCTTTAAAGATGGGCTTAGAAGTTTTGTTCGCAAAAAAAGCGCATTGATTTTGCCAAGAAGAAGATGGCATGCATAAGGAGGGGAAAATGTTCAACAGAAAAACTCTTCCAACAAGATCGGGAAAACTCCAAATCGCGCAAATTGACGATTACAACCAAATCGAACAACTCAGTTACAACGTTAGAGTGACCGAAAACGGCATAGAAGACGGCTATGGCTTTGAAAGATTGACACTTCCAACATCGGCGCTTTCGCCCGAGCAAACCTTTTCGTTAAACGCCACCCAAATTTATGGATTATGGCAGTTTGAATGGTTTGACAACACCGCAAACGTTGATAAATATTACATTTATTACATGAACGAAAACAGAGAAATAAAATACATCAACATCTTGTCAAAAAAGACGATTTATGTGACAAACATAACTCTGAATTCTTACACGCCTTCGTGCGCGACTTTTAGAATCAATAATGACAACGACATGATATTTTTCTCTTCTGAAACCGACCAAACTATCGGCCACGGCGGAAGCGGGAAGCAGGTTTTTGAAAACATTCCGAAATTTATTTCAGGTTGCTGGCATGGCCCATATCTGTTTTTAGTTACAACTGGTGCGGCAAACAAACTTATTTACAGCCGTTCAAACATCGATATTTGGAACGACGACAACACCGAAGAAGTTGTGATTCCCGATGTGCGCGGTGGCATGAAAAAGGTCATATCAGTCAACGACAATTTGTATCTGTTTTATGAATATGGAATTGTTAAACTTTCGCTTTATTCAACCGATGCAAAAGTTGCTTACAGCCACATATTCAATTCGTCGGCATACATCTATCCAAACACGATCGCAAAATGCGGCAACAGTATTTATTTTTTGACTTCCGAAGGGATTTTTTCTCTCGAAGGTGGACAGGTTAAAAAACTTGCCGCGCAGTCAGAATATATTTGCGAGTCCAACTCAAAAGCGTGCGGAGAATGCTATGACGACAAATACTTTTTGGCGTGCAAATGCAACTTTGCAGACGGTAAAACGATAGGCGAAGAAAACACTTCAAACCATCAAAATAACGCACTTGTTGTTCTTGATTTAAAAACGCAAAAGTTTTCATACACGCGCGGAATTGATATTGTGAGTTTACTTGATATCAAAACACCACAAGTGCAAAAACTTTGCGCCATCTTCCGTGGCAACAGCAAATCGCTGATTGGCCAACTTACAACCGACGGCAAATTCTTTGGCCAGCAACTTCCAAAATGCTGGCAAAGCAAGCCGCTTGATTTTGGCTCGCTTGACGAAAAAGAGATTGTTGAAATCGGTTTCAAAAGTGGCGCAGTTGGAGATATGAGCATATCTACTTTTGACCGAGCAAAATCGATTATGCTATCAAATGGACAGCCACAGCCGGTCAAATGCAAAGCAAAAGTGCTAGGCGAAGTTTTCACTTTGTCTTTTAGTTCTTCATCAAGTTTAAAAATATCTTATCCAAAAATAAAGGTTAAGCATTTTGAATGAAAATTACAGATCTAAACTATTCGTCGTTTTTGAAGCGGCAGGCTAAGAAAGGAGAAACGGCTGAAATGAAAAAATTATTGCAAGTTTGCGATAATGGTGGTGAAGGAAAGATAAAATGGAACTCTGGCAAGAAATAATAAGCGTGATAATCAGCAACGGCATATTTGCCATATTGTTTGTTTATCTGTTTTATTATCAACTTAGAGACAGCAAACGACGTGAAGAAAAATATCAAAAGACAATTGAACAACTTTCTGAGCACCTTGGTGTGATTGAGCAAATCAAAGAAGACGTTGAATATTTAAAAGACGTTGTTACACCTAAAAGGAGAAAAAAAGATGAAGTTCGCGACCAAACTCAAACAAATGATTAAATCTTACAGTTTTTGGACGACGCTTGCAGGTTCACTTGCACTTGTTGCCAGTGCAATAGGCAAAGCGTTCAGCATAAAAATTGAAGAAAAAATCATAACCGATATAGTCATGGCAATAGCTGGCGTGCTTGTTGCAGTGGGCGTTGTTACAATGCCATCTGATAAAAGCAAAACTGAAAAAGAAACAGAAAAAACAAAAGAAAGCCAACTAATTGAAAATGAAGCAGAAAACGTTTTAGATGAAACGCTGAAAAACGAAGAAGATTCTTCACAATCTGCTTTAAAATAAATCCATAACAAATTGAAAAAAGAGAGGGCACAGTCGCCCTCTTTTTTTATTGAATGTTGACAAAAGAGGCAAATTGTGATAAAATTAAAAAGTAGGAGAGAAAAATGGAAGAAAAAAAGAAAACAATGGCAGAAACCTTTCTTTATGAAGATGTAAAAATAAATAGAGACTTTGTTAGTAAAGTTGTTGATGTAACAATGCCAGACAAATTTGGAGCAAGCACTGTTCTTTTTAAAGACGGAAGCACTTGCACAGCACATTGGAAAACTTTTTTCCTTGCAAACAAGCCAATGGCGCCTATGTTCCGCTTTGACCAACATAGCATTCAAGGAGATCTCTCGATGATTAACCTTCCACTTTTTAAAATAATTCTTGCTTATGGCACAGCATTGCCAAAGAAATCGGCATTAGAAGCAGTTGACAAAGACATAATAGATGATGACGACCTTATTACATTATACACTGTCAGCATGGCATGCGAAGCAGTTGATCAATACAACAATAAACTAAAACACACTCCACCTCAAATTTAATAAATAAAACGACCACATTTTGTGGTCGTTTTTTTGTTGTTTTATTTGATGTTTTTGTATAGAAAAAAATCGGGTAGCCCGATTTTAGTTTTGGTTTGAATTAATCGCGTCAAGTTCTTTAGCGTATCTTGATTTCTTTCTTGCAGCGCAATTTGCATGAATAACTCCATCTGCAACGGCTGAGTCAAGAACAGATGTCACTTCACTGTATGCCTTTTCACTGAGAGCAATATCTTTTGATGCTACTGCTGCTTGGAATTTTTTAGCATAAGTTGAAATCTTAGATTTTACTGCTTTATTCTTAGCACGCTTTTTTTCAATCACCAAAATTCTCTTCTTCGCTGATTTGATGTTTGCCATGTTTCTCTCCTTTTGAAGTGTCTAGGGTAGTATAGCATAATAAAAATGAATTTGCAAGTGAAAATAAATAAAATTTTGCAATCGAAGCAAAATAATTGCATGATAGATTTAATTGATGAATGTTCAACCGATTTAAACGAACTTGGTTACAGCCAAACATCGACGGGAAAATATGGACTCCTTATAGGCAAAGTAAATATTGAAACTGACGAAAAAGCGCAACTTACAGGCTTTGACAAGGGCAGTTATATGATTTTTAATTGCCCGCTTTTACACAAAGTCGGAGATGAATGCGTCAGTTATGTTTCAGACGAAGTCGAAAAAGGATTAAAGTGGCTTTTTAAAAAGCATCATCTTGGCAAAAAGTCGCGCATTTTAATAGTGGGACTCGGCAATCCGCAAATCTTGGCAGATGCGCTTGGCAATAAAGTTCTTGCACAAATCGAACTTGATGTTTTCAGGCGTGCAAGCCGCGTATTTAAATTTGAGCCTAACATTTTTATAAACACAGGCATCAACTCTTTTGACGCCGTGCATATGCTTTCGCTTTGGCTCGACGTTGACGCTGTTGTCATGTTTGATTCGCTCGGCACAAATTCGTTTTCAAGGCTGACGCATTCAGTGCAAATAAATGATGCTGGCATTACTCCGGCAAGTGCAGTCAACAACTTAGGTCGAAAAATAAGCGAATTTTCGCTTGGCGTTCCGTGCATTTCAGTCGGCGTTCCAACAATGCTGATAATCGACAAATTTTCAAAAAAACAGACGATTTTGATGCCGAAGGACATACATGTCGAGATTGACAACCTTGCAAAATTGCTTTCGCAAGCGATTTCGTTTATTTTATAGCAAATTCGCTCGCAACAAACATATATTTAAAATGTGAAAAAAGTAGCAGTAATCGACAGCGGCAGCGGCGGTGTGAACGTGCTTAAATATTTGTTTAAAAACGTTCAAGGTTGCCAGTTTTTATATTTAGCAGACGACAAAAATTCGCCATATGGTGAAAAGGGCAAGAAGCAACTAAAAAAGATAGGCGAAGATCTCGTCATCTTTTTGCAGTCATTTTTTAATCCAGATATTATCATCATCGCGTGCAACACTTTGACAAGCACGGCAATCGAGCATTTACGAAAAAAATTTCCAGACATAGTTTTTATCGGCTGCGAGCCTGCGATAAAGCCTGCCTGCAAAAAATACAACCAAACAGACGTGCTTTTGCTTGCAACGCCTGCAACAATAAAGCACAATCATTTAATTGGCTTATATCCACAAGTGCGCACACATGCAATTAAAAATTTGCCAAAACTAATCGATGAAAATTTGTTTGAACTTGACTGTTTGCAACCACTTATAAACCAGCAGCTGAAATTATTCAAGCCAAAGGCAATCGTGCTTGGTTGCACGCACTTTGAAGCGATTAGAAATCAGATTTTGCGCGCGCAAAATGTCGAATTATTTTCAAGTTGCGAGGGCATAGCAAAAAGGCTTCAACAGTATTTAGACGAAACAGAAAAATCAAACGAAGTCAGTTTTATGTGCACGCAAGAGACTTCACCCGCAAAATATTATCACTATTTTAATTCTTGAATCATATTTTGATAAATTTCAATCAGTTCAATTCCGTGATAGTTTAAATCGCTTTCGCTAGTTTTTGTCAGCATAAGGCATTCAAGTTCGTCTGCCAAATATTCACCGAGCGCTGTCAGTTTTGCCGAAGCATTTTGAAAGGTTTCAGCGTATTTTTTTTGCAGTGAAGCCGTTCTGTCGCACAATTTTTGCAGTTTTTCATTAACGTCGTCAAGGCTGTAAGCATTTGTAGAAAAGCCTACGCTTATGTCAGAAAGCGCTTTGAACGCGGCAAAAAAACTGTTCAGCGCTTCGCTCAGCAAGTTGCGATTTTCTGCTGACAAGTCTTCTTCTATGAAAATTTTTGGAAATGAAAGTTGCAAGATTTCGCTTTGAATTCCGCCTTTTTTCAAATGCTCAGCAAACAGCGTCGCATCGTTTTTGTTTGCATAAGCGGAATGAACGGCATAATAATAGTCGCCATGCTTAAAAATATAGCCCGCATTTCCAGCGTCAACAAAATCGCCAGCAATGACCTCGGCTTCGTGCCTGTTTTGAGATTTGTTTAAACAAATCAAAAAGCATTCTTCCGCCATGGCATAAACTCCGCCGCCATTAAAAGATGCCGTGCCTATAAAAAGCGACGAATTAAAAAAGTTGGCAATGCATCCGGCAGCCAAAACGACGACCAGTGCCAAAACAATCAAAACAATTTTAAAATCCTTTTTCATAGTTTTAATTTATGACCAAATCCGACAAACTATGTGCAGTTTGTGGCACTTTCGCTTTACAAAAAGGCAGAGTAATAGTAAAATATATTTGACCAAAGGAGGAGAGTATGAAAATTAAACCTATACTTGATAGGGTCGTTTTATTACCTAAAAAAAGTGAAGAAAAAAAAGGTGGAATTTTGATTCCATCAGTAGCACAAGAAAAATCTCAAGTCGCAACCGTTATGGCTGTTGGCGACGGCATGACTGCCGACGGTAAAGAAGTTAAAATGTTGATAAAAGAGGGAGACACCGTGCTTTTTTCAAAGTATGCAGGTGTCGAAGTTGAGTCGGACGGCAAGACATATGTGATTGTTCGTCAAGCCGACATTTTGGCAGTAATAGATTAGGAGGAAATATGGCAAAACTTATCAAACACGGAGCCGAAGCACGTGCCAGCCTTGAAAGCGGCGTAAACACACTTGCTGATGCTGTTAAAATTACATTAGGGCCAAAAGGCAGAAATGTTGTGCTTGGCAAAAAATATGCTTCGCCACTCATCACAAACGACGGAGTAACGATCGCAAAAGAAATCGAACTTTCTGATCCGTTTGAAAATCTTGGCGCCGAACTTGTCAAAGAAGTTTCGGTTAAAACAAACGACGTTGCGGGTGATGGCACAACCACAGCCGCAGTGCTTGCTCAAGCAATCGTAAATGAAGGTATGCGCAATTTTGCAGCAGGCGCAAATCCTGTGATTTTGAAGAAAGGAATTTTTAAAGCAGTAGACACAGCGGTCGAAGGTCTTAAAAAACTTTCAAAGCCAGTTGACGGCAAAGGCGACATAGCAAAGGTTGCGTCAATCTCAGCGGGTGACGAACAAGTCGGCCAGCTTATCGCAGACGCAATGGAAAAGGTTGGCAGAGACGGAGTGATTACAGTTGAAGAGTCACAAACTATGCACACCGAACTTTCAGTTGTTGAAGGAATGCAATTTGATCGCGGCTATCTTTCACCTTATATGTCGACCAATCCTGACAAAATGACGGCTGAACTTGACAACCCTTACATTTTGATTACAGACAAAAAAATCAGCCAAATTGCGGAAATTTTGCCAATTTTAGAGCAAATTGTAAAGCAAAACGCTAAATTATTGATTATTGCGGACGAAGTTGAAGGCGAAGCACTTACAACAATCATCTTAAACAAACTCCGCGGAACATTTACTTGCGTGGCAGTTAAAGCCCCAAGTTTTGGCGACAAACGCAAAGCGTTGCTTGAAGACATAGCAATTCTCACGGGCGGAAAAGTGCTTTCTGAAGAACTCGGAATCGACTTTAAACAAGTCGGACTTGACATGCTTGGCCGTGCGAGAAGCGTTAAAGTTGACAAAGACACAACAACGATAGTTGAAGGCGCGGGCGATTCAAAATCAATAGAAGAGCGCGTAAAATTTATAAGAGGCATGCTTGCAAAAGAAACAAGCGACTATGAAAAAGAAAAGCTTGCAGATCGTCTTGCAAAACTTGCCGGCGGCGTTGCAGTAATCAAAGTTGGCGCGCCAACCGAAGTTGAAATGAAAGAGAAAAAACTTCGCATCGAAGATGCGCTTTCGGCAACCAAAGCTGCAAGCGAAGAGGGCGTTGTCCCAGGCGGCGGAGTTGCACTTTTAAAGGTTAAGCCAGACGTTGAAAACCTTGTGTCAAAACTCACAGGCGACGAAAAAACGGGCGCAGCAATCATCGTTAAAGCGCTTGAAGCGCCAATTAGACAAATCGCGAAAAATTCGGGAGTCGATGGCGGGGTTGTTGCAAACAACGTGCTTGCAAATCTCGATAAAAAAGCGTATGGATATGACGCACTTACAAACAAATATGTCGACATGATTGCAAGTGGCATAATCGACCCAACCAAAGTCACTCGTTCGGCGCTTCAAAATGCAGCGTCAGTGGCGGGAACGCTTTTGACAACCGAAGTGCTTGTGGTTGAAACCGACGACGGCAATGAAAACAAAAACACAAACATGGATTACTAACAAAATGTTTAATCTCTCCCTGTGATGGCAATAACAACGCAGGGAGATTTTTTATGAAAAAATTAAAGTATTTGTTGTTGCCACTTTTTGTTTTGTCTATAACTTTGGTCGGGTGCGAAACCAACAATCAGTTGCGAGTCGCTTCGATTTCAAACATCACAGCGGTGGGGAGTGAAGATTTTGCAATTAGAATCAATTATCAAGAAGACGAAAGACTTGAAAACAAAGAATTTGACGTGCAATTAAAATGTGACACCAGCGATGTGAAGCTGACGCTATGGAGAGAAAACGAACAAAAGGTTACATCAAACATAACTATAAAAGAAAGGTGGGTTTCGCTGACAAGTCTAAAAGCCGATTCGGCGGGGATAAGCGGACAGGAAACCTTTAAAAAACTTAAAGATGCTGTTGATGAAAGTTATATTTTCAACGTATCCAAAACCTGTAAACTGATTTTTAGAGTTGTAGCGGGCGAAGCGACTGAAAATTCGGCAAAAACGGGTCAGATTTTGGCAAATTTTGAACCCGTAAGCGATGATTTTGTGCTTGAGTGCAAACTAAAATAAAAGCGGCATGTCAAAACGCTTTTATTTTTTTGTAAATTGTAGTAAAATCTCTTGTAGGAGTTAAAAATGCTTTTAATCAAACATCTTTATCACAAATATACAAGAGAGTTTTATGCACTTTATGATGTAAATATGGAAGTTGCAGACGGTGAGCGTGTGGCTCTTATCGGCGCTGATGACAGCGGCAAAACCAGTCTTTTGCGCATAATTTCAAAACTTGAAAAACCAAGCAAAGGCGAAGTATATCTCAAAGACCGTCCACTTAAAAAGGTGAATTTCCGTTCGGACATTAGTGCGGGCTATGTCCCAGCAACGCCAGTATTTTTAGAAAACAAAACGGTTTATGAAAACCTGAAATTCATTTTGTCAGAGCGCAAAATCAGCCCTATGGAAATTGAAGGCAAAATCAATGAAGCAATCATCGACTTTTCACTTGAAAAAATTAAAGATGAAAAAATCAGCAATTTGACCGTTGAAGAAAAATACATTCTTTCGCTCATTCGTTTGACATTCAGAAAACTCGACTTTTTAATGGTCGACAACATTTTCGAACATCTTTCAGAGTTTTACATTGAAATCATTGAAGAACTTATCAACCGCTTAGTAGGGCCAAACACAACGCTGCTTTTGGCAACTACAGACGAAAAAATTGCAGACAGATTCTGCAAACGTAAAATATATTTTAAATCAGGTTCAATCGTTTCGCCAAACGAGTATGCCGAATAAATTTAGTCGTTAGGAAATTGCTTTTCGCCAACATCTTCTGTTGGCTTTTTTTTATTCGAAAAATTCGCCAGCGCACTTAAAATCGGATTTCCGCCGTCGCCACCAAGAGATTTAAACAAATCTTGCATATTTGAATTTCCGCCGCTCATTGTTTTTAATAAAAGCGGCAAAATCAAATTTCCAATTCCGCCCGAAAAGTTGGATTGCAAACCCATTGACTGCTGGCAGGAAGGGCATGACGTTGATTTGCCTATGCAGTCATTTTGACCTTGAAAAAATTGCGAGCGATTTTGCTCGGGATATGCCTCTTGCGGATAGAGAGGTGGAAAAGATGAATTCATGTTAATTGTATATGCTTTAAATGCCAAAATTGCAACTGAAATGTAGAATTTATTGCGACGCAAACATATAATTCAAAATAGATCGGAGGCAATATGAGCAAAAACTTCGCGGATTTTGAATACAAAAGGGCGACTGATGAGACTGCAAGCGCAAACAAAACGGACAAGAAAAAAGTGACAGACGCCGAACAAATGCAGCAAACATACGATCAGCTAAAGAATTTAGATGCCAGCAGTTTGCAAGCAAAACTTGCCGAAGAAGTCGCGCAGCAAAAAGCAAATGGCACGTTCAACTATTCGCTTTTGCAATCAAGTCTTGAAAGCATGAAAGCATTTTTGCCGCCTGAAAACTATGAAAATTTAAAAAGGCTGCTTGAAAGCATAAAATGATAAATTCTAAAATTGACAAATTATTGTTTGGTCAAACGCTAGCCCTTGGCAGCGATAAAAAGATAACCTGTTTAGTCAGTGCGTCGGCGTTTAGCCAACTTAAAAAGGTATTAAAAAAACAAAACATCGAAATATTAAATGAATATTTATTCATAAAATCTTTTTTAATTTCTGCAACCAAACAGCAAATAATGTTTCTTGCGCGCCATACAAGTGTAAAATTTTTATCTTCAAACACATGCGCACTTGCACTTATGAACGTGTCAAAAAAAGTGTTAAAACTTCCGCCTAAAAATTTGACAGGTGCAGAGGTTGGCGTCGCGTTTATCGACACGGGCATAACAAATCACTATGATTTTTGTTTAGGGCAAAATCGCATCAAAGGTTTCGTCGATTTTGTAGCAGAAGGCAAATATCCTTATGATGATAATGGCCACGGAACGTTTGTCACTGGTGTGTGCGCGGGCAGCGGAGCAGCAAGCGGCGGAACATATTCGGGACTTGCGCCATGCTGCGATATCTATGCGCTGAAAGCGCTTGATAAAAACGGCGAAGCATATTCAAACAAAATTTTGTCTGCTATGGAGTGGGTCTATTTCAATCACAAGGAGAAAAACATCAAGGTTGTTTGCATGAGTTTTGGAAGCGAGCCGCTTGGCATAAACGATCCAATTATGGTTGGTGCCGAACAACTTTGGAACAGCGGAGTGATAGTCGTTGCCGCTGCTGGAAACAGTGGACCAGAATATCAAACAATAAAATCTCCAGGCGTTAGCCGAAAGATAATCACAGTTGGTGGAATGGACGACAACCGCATGGACGATCAGTCTTTTTCAAGCGCTCTTTTTGAAATAGCATCTTTCTCATCACGCGGGCCATCGTTTCGGACATATAAACCTGACGTGGTCGCGCCTGCTGTTGAAATCACATCGTGCAGCACCAATTTCGGCTACACGACTTTAAGCGGAACAAGCGTCGCCACGCCAATGATTGCGGGCATCATGGCTCTGCTATGCGAGCGCTATCCAAACATTACGCCAGACGAAGCAAAGCGCAAATTGCTTTCATCGTGCAGGCCTATTTGTTATAATAAAAATCTTGAAGGTTTTGGTTATCCAGATTTAACTAAAATTTTCGATTAACTTAATAATTTTAGCATTTGCATCGTTTTTTCCTGTTTTTTGCAGGTTTTTTTTGTAAAAATTGGCATTTTTAAACATTTTATCAATAGTTTGCTTTAAACTTTGCTTGTTTAAAGATTCATCTAAAATCATTTCGCCATAGCCAAGTTTTGAAAATAATTTTGCGTTTTCTATTTGGTCGCCGCGTGACGCAGCCTTTGAAAGTGGCAGCATCAGCATAGGTTTTTGCAGTGCCAACAATTCGTTTATCACGCCCGAACCGGCACGTGTCACAACAAGGTCGGCAGCGGCATAATAGTCACAAATAGGGTCGAGATATGCAAACGGAAAGTAACTATCTTTTGGTCGAATTGATGAGATGTTGTTTTTGCCAACTGAGTGAATTATGCAGTAATCTTTGGTCAAATATTCCGGCTCTGCAAGAAGTTCGTTCAGGCGCACCGAACCCAAACTTCCGCCCACAAAAAGAATGATCGGCTTGTTTGGATAGCGAAGTTTTGCCAGCACTTTACTCTTATCGCCATGGAACATATTTTCGCGAATCGGCTGTCCGGTGCAGATGTATGACGGCGAAATTTTACTTGTCTGATGAAAGGTTGTGCATACAGCGCAGGCCGTGCGAGCAATAATTTTGTTTGCCAGTCCAAGCGTCAAATCTGACTCGTGAGTGATAAGCGGAATCTTCAATTTTTTTGCAGCGCGTGCAACTGGCAGCGCGACAAATCCGCCTTTTGAAAAAATGATGTCAGGCTTGATTTCTTTTAAAATCTTTTTCGCCTGCTTGATTGACAAGTAAAGTTTAAAGGGAACTTTAAAATTTTTAATCAGTCTGCTGCGGTCAAATTTCACGCACTCAATTTCATGAAAGATGATGTTTTGAAATTTTGACACGATGTCTTTTTCCATGCCGTTTGATCCTATATAATGTATTTCCCAATTTTTTAATTGCTCCGCGATGGCAAGGTTGGGATAGATGTGTCCCGCCGTTCCGCCACCTGTAAAAACTATTTTTTTCATACTACCTCAAAAAATAGTTTATGTAATATTTTTGGCTTTTATTTACGAAAAAATATTCAATATAATGAATAAAAATACAAATTTACAAATTGCAAAAATTCTTTGTTAAAAGTTAAAAATGTGATACAATAATTTGAAAGTAATTTGATTTTACAGGAGATATTATGGCTGAATACAAATCAAAAGACATTGTTGTGCTTGAAGGTCTTGATGCGGTTAGACTTCGTCCGGGCATGTATATTGGCACAACAGGTGCAAAAGGTTTCCATCACATATTGTGGGAAATCGTTGACAATGCTATTGACGAAATTTCAAGCGGCTATGGCGACACCATCAACATTACAATCAATCCTGATGGCAGCGCAACAGTAGAAGACAACGGCCGCGGAATCCCAGTTGATAAACATCCAACATTAAAAAAATCGGGCGTAGAAGTTGTTTACACAACCTTGCATGCCGGCGGAAAATTCAACAATTCAAACTACAAATTCTCTGGCGGTCTCCACGGTGTAGGCGCATCAGTTACAAATGCGCTTTCTTTATGGTGCGATGTTACTGTTTATCGTGAAGGCAAAGAATACAATATGCGTTTTGTTTCAAAAGAAGGCGCAGACGGCAAAGTTCACGGCGGAATTGTAGAAAAGTCGCTTGAAGTTGTCGGCCCATCAAAAAAGACAGGAACAAAAGTAACATTCATGCCCGACGAGCGCATTTTTGGCAAACAAAATTTCAGTTTTGAAACCATTTCGCGTCGCGCTAGAGAACTTGCATTCTTAAACAAAAATCTTAAAATTAACGTTGTCGACAAAATTGATGGTGGACAAGCGTTTTTCCATTATGAAGGCGGCATAGCCGATTTTGCTAATTATTTAGTTGAAGGCAAAAACAAACTTTTCCCAAAACCTGTTTATATTGAAGAAGAAGACAAAGATTTTCAAATGGAACTCGCGCTCATCTACACAGACGGCTACACTGAAAACTGTTTTTCATATGTAAACAACATTCCAACCACCGAAGGTGGAACTCACGAAACTGGCGCAAAATCAGCGATCACAAAGGTGTTCAACGATTATGCCCGCGCCAACAATTTCTTAAAAGAGAAAGAAGCCAACTTCTTGGGCGAAGATTTTAGAGAAGGCGTGACAATGGTTTTGTCAGTCAAAATGAACAATGTTCAATTTGAAGGTCAAACCAAAACAAAACTCGGAAACCCAGAAGCAAGAGTCAAAGTTGAAGCGCTTGCAATCAAAGGGCTCAGCGACTATCTTGCAAACAAAAAGGCGGCTCCGGTGGCAGACGCAATCTTAACAAAAGCAAAAGGCGCTGCAAAAACAAGAGAAGCAGCAAAGCGCGCCAAAGAACTTACTCGTGCCAAAAACTCAGCAGACAATTTCAACCTTGTGGGGAAACTCGCCGCATCATCATCACGCAATCGTGAAAAAGCGGAACTGTTTATCGTCGAAGGGGATTCTGCCGGAGGCAGTGCAAAACAGGGAAGAGACCGTTCTTTCCAAGCGATATTACCTTTGCGCGGCAAGCCATTAAACGCAGAAAAGAAACGTATCGACCAAGTGCTTGGCAATGAAGAAATTCGCACAATCATCTCAGCACTTGAAACAGGAATCGGCGAAGATTTTGACATTAGTTCGCTTCGTTACAACAAAGTCATCATTCTGTCCGATGCCGACCAAGATGGTGCTCACATCAGAGCGATACTTCTTACATTCTTCTTTAGATATATGCGCGAACTTATCAATGACGGGCATGTGTTTATTGGGCTTCCACCACTTTATAAGGTTTACAAAAAGGGCTATGAAGAATACGTCTATTCCGACGCCGAACTTGCCGATGCAGTTGCTCGTTGTGGCAAAGGATATATGATTCAAAGATATAAAGGTCTTGGTGAAATGAACCCTGACCAACTTTACGAAACAACAATGGATCCAGAAAAACGCTCGCTCATACAAGTTACAATCGATGATGCTGCAGAAGCAGAAAAAATGGTGGTTACACTTATGGGCGATGACATCGACGCACGTAAAGAATACATTTCTCAGCACGCAAATTTTGACCGTGTCGATTCGTTTATGGATGAATACAAGGGAGGCTAAGCATGGAAGAAATTATTTACAAATCGTTAGATGAGGTGCTTCATGACTCCATGATTCCATACACCGAACACGTAGTGCTCGATCGTGCTCTTCCTCGTGTAGAAGATGGATTAAAACCCGTTCAAAGAAGAATTCTCTATTCAATGTTAGAACTTGGCTTGCAGCCAGAAAAACCATATCGTAAATCGGCAAGAATTGTCGGTGATTGCATGGGTAAATATCATCCTCACGGCGATAGTTCAGTTTATGATGCTATGGTCAGAATGAGCCAAGATTTCGTTTTGCGCGCACCACTCGTTGATGGCCACGGAAACTTTGGATCAGTCGACGGAGACAGTGCAGCGGCAATGCGTTACACCGAAGCGCGTCTTGCTCCTCTTGCAATGGAACTTTTGCGTGATCTTGAAAAAGACACTGTAAAATGGAGCCTTAACTTCGACGATACATTAAAAGAGCCTGATATGCTTCCGGGCAGATTTCCAAACCTGCTTGTAAACGGTGCATCTGGAATTGCTGTCGGCGTTGCCACAAACATACCTCCACACAACCTTGGCGAAGTCATCGATGGAGTTGTTGCATACATTGACAATCCAAAAATAACTCTCGACGAAATGATGAACATCATAAAAGGTCCAGATTTTCCAACAGGCGGCGAACTTGTTTGCGGAGATGGCCTTAAAGACGCATACCGCACCGGCAAAGGCAAAATTATAATCCGTGCCAAAGTGGGAATTGAAGGCACTGGCGACAAACAAAATCTTGTCATTACTGAACTTCCATATCAAGTAAACAAAGCGGCACTCTTGCAAAAAATTGTAGAACTTAAAGATGCCAACAAAGACAAACTTTCAGTTATCAGTGAAATCCGCGACGAAAGCGATAAAAATGGCATGAGAGCGGTTATTAAACTTAAAAAAGAAGCAAACCCTAAAAAGATTTTGGAAATGCTTTTCAAGTCAACTAATATGCAAATCTCATATGCAATCAATATGGTTGCAATCGCCGGCGGGAAGCCAAGACTTATGCCACTTATGGACATAATCTCATATTACACAAACTATCAACGCGAAGTTATCATTCGCCGCACAAAGTTTGACCTTAATGCAGCAAAAGAACGCGCGCACATCGTCGAAGGCCTGCTTAAAGCGATTGCCAACATTGATGCGGTTATAAAAATCATCAAATCAAGCCCAACAGTCGCCGAAGCAAAAACGCGATTGAAAGCAAAATTCGGTTTTTCAGAAAAACAAACTCAGGCGATATTAGATATGCGTCTTGCTCGCCTTGTAAACCTTGAAGAAGACAAGTTGAAAGCCGAACTCAAAGAACTCAACGAAACAATCGATCGCCTTACAAAAATTTTAGGCAGCAAAACTCTTCAAAACGGAGTCATTAAAAAAGAAATTCTTGAAATAAAGAAAGCTTTTGCAACCCCAAGAAAGAGCCATGTGCTTAAAAACGCAGACATAAAAGTTAAAGAAGTCGAAGCCGAAGTTGTCAGCGTTCAAAACTATATGCTTGCAATTACAGCCGGCGGAACAATTAAAAAAGTGACCGCTAAAAACTATTCAATGTCAAACAAAGCACTCAGTGACAACTCAGCGCTCACAGACGTTCACTCACAAGTGCTCAGTTGCACATCTGCTGATACGATTTTAATCTTCTCAGATGCTGGCAATGTTATAAAAGTGCCTGTTGACAAACTTAAAGAATGCAAATGGCGTGATAAAGGCTTTGCAATGAATGAAATTGATAAAGCCGCATCAACAAAAGAAACAGCCATCGCAGCACTTGTTGCAGGAAAGGGAACAGACGTGCTCTTCTTTACCAAGGCAGGGATGGTGAAACGTTCAACGCTCGCTGACACCTTGACACAAAAATCATATTATCAGGCGGTTAAGATTGCCGAAGGCGACTCGCTTATCGGGGTTGAATATCTTGATAGCAAGAAAAAAATTCTCATGCTTTCAGCAAATGGAATGAGCCTTGCATTTGACGCAGCCGATGTTCCAAGCCAAGGCAGAGTGTCGGGCGGCGTAAAAGGAATCAACCTTGACGACGGCGACAGTGTTGTGTTTGCAGGACAATTTGCAGAAAACGAAGAAGTTATCGCCACATCAAGCAACGGCTATTTAAAGAAAATCCCATGTTCAGCATTTGCACTCTCATCTCGTTATCGCAAAGGATTAAAATATTTTGCCTTAACCGGGAAAGCAGTCGTATGCTTTGCAATGCTTGCTTCATCGTCAACAACACTCGCAGTAGATTTCGGGCTTAAAATACTTCCACTTGAAACCAAAAAGTTTAAGCAGTCTGACAGATTGTCGGAAGGCGAACTTATAATCAAGCGCAAAGCACTCGGGATATACAAGTTCTGCTAAACAAAAACCAAATAAAATGAAATAAAGACATGCAAACGGGCATGTCTTTTTTTTGCATAATTTCAGGCGCGGACAAATACAAATAGTTATGACCGCACTTTTCGACAACAATCGACCCAACTAGACAGTAAAGACAACTCAATTCAATTTGTCAAAAGTGGCGTTTATTTTATTATTGAAAGCGAGGTTGACATGCATTTTGCAGTTGTTAAATCTAGAACCATTAAAATCGTAATTGCGATGATTATCGTATGCGCATTGCTTGCAGCAACGTTCAGCGGGGCACATCTGGCGGAAGTGTTTTTCGGCTATTCGACAAGGTTAGTTCCAATCTACAACGTCGAAACAGACGAGAAAAAAGTGGCCATAAGTTTTGATGCGGCATGGGGAGCAGACAAGACGGAAGGAATCTTAGACATTCTCAAAGAATATGACGTGAAAGCGACATTTTTCTTGGTAGGATTTTGGGTTGACGAATATCCCGACACTGTCAAAAAGATAGATGAAGCGGGGATCGAAATCGGCACGCACTCAAACAAGCATCCAGACATGGTTAAACTCAGTCGTGAAAACATTGCGCAAGAATTGACCACGTCAATATCAAAAATCGAAGCGATTACAAACAAAAAAGTGAAACTTTTTCGTCCGCCATTTGGCTCATACAACAACACTTTAATTGAAGAAAGTGAAAAGTTGGGATTAAAAACAATCCAATGGGATGTCGACACCTTGGATTGGAAAGGACTTTCGGGCTCGGAGATGTGCAAAAGGGTCACAAACAAAGTTAAAAATGGCTCAATCATTTTGATGCACAACAACTCTGACAACATTTTAGACGGGTTAAGACAAATTCTTGACCGCCTTAAAATGCAGGGTTATGAAGTCACAAGTGTAGGCAATCTCGTTTATGAAAGCGATTATTCAATTGACCGCAATGGTGTTCAACATAAAAATTAAAAGGAGAAAAATATGGATTACGAAAAAACAAACTTAGTCGTAATTTCAGGCAAAATTACAAGTGAACCTGAATTCAGTCACGAAATATTAGGTGGCGAAAAATTTTATGAGTTTGATGTAGAAGTGAGAAGACTTTCTGGCGCGACCGATACAATTCCGGTTACTGTTTCCGAAAAAATCATAGCCGCTCAGCCAGAAGATTTTAAACTTGGAAGACAAGTCGAAGTGAATGGCGAATATCGTTCACACAATCGCGAAGAAGAAGGGAAGAGCAAACTTTTGCTTTCTGTCTTTTGCAAACAAATCGGGCCAAAATCAGGTGCGGACAAAAACATAATCAAACTTGTCGGATATGTGTGCAAGCCAACCATCTATCGCATCACTCCATTTAACCGCCAAATTAGTGATATCTTGCTGGCAGTCAATCGCCCAGTATACAAAAAGACGGATTATATTCCGGTCATAGCATGGGGGAGAAACGCAGTGTTTGCGCAAAAGTTTGAAGTAGGCGATCGTGTATATGTCGAAGGCAGAGTTCAGTCACGCCCATTCACAAAAGTCATTGATGGCGTTGCATATGACAAAACGGCATACGAAGTAAGCGTTCAGGATATTTCACTTCTTGAAGAAAATGTTGACGCACACATCTCATATGAAGAAGACATGGTGCTAGGTGACTAAAAATTGTTAAAATAATGCAAAAATAATATAAAAAAATAATATAAAAAAATAATATAAAAAAATAATATAAAAAATAAACAAATAAATTATTATTTTTCGAATTTATTTTAATTTTTTTCTATTTTTCTATAATTTTATTTATAATTCGACAAAAAAATAAATAATTAAATAAAAAAGCATTTAATCTCCTTTATTTTAGGGCAATTTAAATGCTTTATTTTTTATTATTAAAATTAAATTAAAGGTTTTTCCATTGTTTTTGGAATTTCCAAATTCAGCAGTTTAAGCACAGTTGGAGCAATGTTTGCAATGCTTGCTTTTTTATTTTTTATTTTAATTTTTTTATTGTTTGAAACAATCACAACAGGCACTTTATTTGTGGTGTGGCTCGTAATAGGTGTGCCCACCAAGTCATACATAAGTTCGGCATTGCCATGATCGGCAGTAATTATGCAAGTTCCGCCAACCATCAAGGTTGCAAGTGCAACGGCATAGGCTTGCTTGTCCACGCACTCAGCCGCTTCTTTGGCTGCATTAAAGTTTCCAGTGTGACCAAGCATATCGGTGTTTGAATAATTGATAAGCACAAAATCGTATTCGTTTTTGGCAATCGCATCAAGCGCACCGTTTGTGATTTCAATCGCTCTCATTCTAGGATAAGGGGTAAAGTCAGTTGTTTCAATGCTTTCAATCAATTGGCGATCTTCTCCGGGATAAGGTGTTTCAATCGTGCCATTGAAAAAGAAGGTCACATGTGCATATTTGGTTGTTTCGGCAATGTGAAATTGTTTAAGCCCCGCTTTTGAAATGAGTGCAGAAAGGTTGTCTTGGATTATATCAGGCGGGAATATAACATTCACATTGTCAAGTTTTGCGTCATAACTTTCCATGCTGCTAAACATTAAATTTTTATATTTTTTGGTTTTAAATTTATCAAAATTTGGATCAGTAAATGCAAACGAAATTTCGCGCGCTCTATCCGATCTAAAATTATAAAATATCACGCTGTCGCCGTCTTTAATAATCCCATCTTTGTCGATAAGACAAGGCTCCATAAATTCATCTGTGATGCCGCGAGAGTAGTTTTCTTTTATTGCATCAAGTGCGCTGTCAAACTTTTCGCCTTTGCCCGCAGTCATCAAATCATAGCCCTTTTTAAGGCGGTCATAACGTTGTTCTCTGTCCATAGTGAAGATTCTTCCGCAAACAGTGGCAATCTTGGCGTTTTTTGGCAAAACGTCCATCAAATCTTCCACATAATATTGTCCCGATGTTGTCCCAGTGTCGCGTCCGTCGGTGATTACATGAACAAAAACGGGGATATTGCGGTCGCCTGCGATTTTTAAAATTGCTTCCAAGTGGCGGATATGGCTGTGAACGCCGCCGTCAGAAAGCAGTCCCATTAAATGCAATCTTGTCCCGTTCTTTTCGGCATAGTCAATCGCCTTTAAAAGATTTGGATTACTAAAAAAACTTTCGTCCGCGATTGCACGGTCGATTTTTTCAAGGTTTTGAAGAACAACTCGTCCAGCTCCCAGCGTGAGATGCCCAACTTCTGAGTTTCCCATTTGTCCAGCAGGCAGTCCAACAGCGTTTCCGCTTGCTAAAAGTTGAGAGTGTGGATATTTCTTCTCCAATTTTTTCAGATAGGGTGTTCCACTTGCTTTGATTGCATTGCCAAAACGCGATTTATTTATGCCAAATCCGTCTAAAACGATTAAAGTAACCATATTTTCCTCACTTAAAAAAATATTATCATTTTGGCATAGCAAAAGTCAAATTATTTTTGGTCAAAATGTTCGTCAAAAAGTCCGCCCGAGCCATCTTGCCCGCCAAAGTTTCTGCCTCGTCGCTCGTCATAGCCTCTTGATTGGTTATATCGGTCATCATATCGATAATCGTCATAATAATCGTCTCTTGGTTTTTCGCGATATCCGCTGTCACGGCGTCGAATGCTCTCTCTTGACGCTTCAATATCAGCCGCTTGCATTTGTCTGTATTCTTCGCGCTGTCTGGCAAGGCGTTTCTTTTTGCCGCCCCAAACATAAATTGCGCCCTTGTCCATAAACATTCTAACAACCAAATAAACGGCAGCTGCGCCCACGATAATATAAATAATTCTTGAAAAAACACTGCCTTGATATCCGAAAATTCCGGCCACAAAATCATATTGCAACAGACCAATAAGCAGCCAGTTTATGCAGCCGGCGACCACCAAAGCAAAAGCGATAAAAGTAATCATAATTTCCTCCTGAGAATAGTATGGATAAAAGTAGTATAAAAATTCTTTAAAAAAGAAAATATGAAAATTATTTGACAAAACGAAAAAAATGAATATAATATTGTGTATTATGTTTCTTGGAGGTAGGACATGGCAACAGCAAAATACTTAACACCAGAAGGCAAAAAACAACTTGAAGAAAAACTCCAATACTTAAAGACAGTTAAACGTCCAGAAGTAGTAAAAAAGATTGGATATGCACGTGAATTTGGTGATCTTTCAGAAAATTCTGAATACGATGCAGCAAAAGAAGAACAAGCGCTTGTAGAAAGCCAAATTGCAGAAATTGAAGACACACTTTTAAATGCAATCATCATCAAAAAATCAAGCATCGACACATCAAAAGTAAGCATTGGAACAAAAGTAAAACTTTATGATGAAGAATTTGATGAAGAAGTTGAATACAAGATCATTGGTTCAAACGAAAGCGACCCTAAAAACGGATTGATTTCAAACGAATCTCCAGTTGGAGCAGCACTTTTAGGACACAAAGAAGGAGAACTTGTTACAGTAGCAACTCCAAACGGAAATTGTGTTTACAAAATTTTAGCAATCAGTGTTTAAAAAGTTAAATATTCAGCCTAAAAAAACAAAAAACGCATTTAAATATGTGTTTTTTGTTGCCTAAAAAAAGATATTTTGCTATACTAAATGCAAGGCAGAAGTATGACATTTAAAAACTATATGAAAATTTCATTCTCAAATTTTGACAAGACATGGAAGCTTGTTCTTTATCGTATTGTCGTTTGGGCTGTAATTTGTGCATTGATGGCTCCGTGCTTTAATCCAATCAAACAAGTTGTCACAAGCATTTGGGATTATGATTTGTTTGTTGAATTTGCTGGGGCAGGTCTGTTTTTTGGCAAAAACATAGCAGTGACATTTGCCAGCGTAGCATCTGTTTTGGTCGCAGGGCTTACAAAACTTTTCACTGATTATTTGGCTGCAGGAATTTATCTTACAATCGTTCTGTTTGTAATCAAGCCATTTTTGATGAACCTTGGCAGATTTGTTGTCAACGAACAAATGTATGGATATATGTCCAGCCATGCAAAACATGGATTTTGCTCAACATTCATTCGCACATTAAAAAAATCGTCACTCTATTCAGTTTTTAGAATGCTTTTCACACTTCCTTTCAACTTCTCAGTCGCAACAATCTTCTATTTCATGCTTGGCGCTGGGGGAGATGCCTTTGCAATAGCAATGCCATTTGTTTTCTTGGCAATCGCAACAATCGTGTTAACCATCAAACAACTGCTTATCACAGGTTGGGCTCCAGCATACGTAGTCAGCGGTGAAAACATTTTCAGATCGTTTGGAATTGGGCTTATGGCAACTCTTCGTGGCATTTCAAGCACTCTAATCTTTTCACTTGCCGTATATTTTACGATGACCTTGCTTGCTCTTGGATTTGGAGTGTTCAGCCTGATTATAATTGTTCCATTGTTTGCAATCATCACATCAATCTATGAAATGATGAACTATTTTTCATGCCAAGGCATGCGTTATTATGTCGATCGCGACACAGTTTTGTCTTCTAAAAAACTTGAAGAACAAGACACAATCTCAAAAGCAAAATTTTTGCTGTAATTTTCTGCGCATTTTCGGCACACAAACAAAAGAAACATCACTCGCAAAAAGCGAGAAAAATTTTAATTGAATTTTGAAAATTCCGGCTTTTTGCCGTAAAATTTTTATTGTTAAAAAGGAGAAATATGAACAACAAAGTAAAAGTAACCTTCCTTGGCGGGGTGGGTGAAATCGGAAAAAATATGACCGCCATTGAATACAACGACGAAATAATCGTAATCGACGCAGGACTCACATTCCCAGGCGAAGACTTGCCGGGTGTTGACGTTGTTATTCCGGACATAAGCTATTTAAAAGCAAACAAAGATAAGGTTAAAGCCATAATTTTGACACACGGCCACGAAGACCACATCGGTGCACTTCCATTTGTGTTAAACGAAATCAACGTTCCAATTTATGGCTCACGCCTTACACTTGCTCTTGTTGAAAACAAGATGCGTGAATATGAAAAAATCAAATACAAAGCCATTTCTGTAAAGCCTAAAAACGTGCTTAAACTTGGCTCATTCACAATCGAATTTATCAAAGTAAGCCACTCAATCGCGGGCTCGCTTGCTCTTTGCATAACAACCCCAGTTGGCAACATCTTACACACAGGTGACTTTAAGATTGATTTTGAACCTATCGACGGCGTTATGACCGACCTTGCTCGCATCGGCGAACTTGGCAAACGCGGAATCAAACTTTTGCTTTGCGAAAGCACAAACGTTACAAGAAAGGGCTATTCTATGAGTGAACGTTCGGTTGGAAGAACGCTTAACACAATTTTTGAAAAGAACCCTGACAAACGTCTTTTTATCGCTACATTTGCATCAAACATTCACCGTTTGCAACAAATTCTTGACCTTGCTGAAAAATACGGCAGAAAAGTAGCTTTCACCGGCCGCAGCATGATCAACGTAAGCGAAGTTGCAATGAAAATCGGCGAACTTACTTACAAAAAAGAAAACATTATTGACATCGACAAAGTCGACAAATATGCTGATAAAGAACTTTTGATTGTCACCACAGGCAGCCAAGGCGAGCCAATGAGTGCGCTCACCAGAATGGCAGCGGGTGAGTTTAAGAAAATCAAACTCCGCGAAAACGACCTTATCGTATTTTCAGCTTCGCCTATCCCAGGCAATGAAAAATATGTCTACAACGTAATCAACGCACTTTACAAACTGGGCGCTGACGTAATTTACGACGAACTTGCCGAAGTTCATGCATCAGGCCACGCCTGCCAAGAAGAACTTAAAACAATCCATGCACTTGCAAAGCCTGAATTCTTTATCCCAGTGCATGGTGAATATCGTCACCTTCGTATGCACTCTCTGCTTGCTCAACAACTTGGAATGCAACAGCGCAACATCATTTTGCCATCACTTGGAATGCAAGTGGAACTGGGCGCGTCTTCAATGAAACAATGCGGCTTCGTTACAGCTGGGCAACGTCTTGTTGACGGAACGGGAATCGGAGACATGGGCAGCAATGTTCTCAGCGAAAGAAAACAACTTTCTGAAGAAGGCATTTGCGTAGTCGTTGTCGACATCAACAATGTCAGCGGCACAGTGACAAGTGACCCATTCATCATCACACGTGGTGTGGTTTATCAAGACGAAATGGAAGCCTTTGTCCAAGACGCAAAAGCGGCTATTATCGCATCGTTAAAAGAACAGGATCTCCGCGGAATGGAACCTGCCGTAATCAAAAACACAATCAAACGCAACATGTCAAACTTTATTTTCAAACGCACAAAACGTCGTCCAATGATTTTGACGATCGTTTCGCTTGACTAACATGAAACGCAGCGAAATCAAACAACTTTCAACACAAAAATGGGTGCCTATTCTCCGAGAGAAAAGCGCCGATTTTTTATGTAATTTAATAAAGCAATCTCAGCCTAAAACCATACTTGAAATCGGCACCTGCCTTGGTTATTCGGGCACGCTTATGCTTTCGATTGCGCCATATGCGCATCTGACAACAGTCGAAATCGACACTGACAGTTTTATGCAGGCGAAAAAAACCTTTGCCGACGAAGGCGTCTTAGACCGAGCAACACTTATAAACGACGACGCAATGAATGTCATCACTGACCTTGCTCGTCAGCAAAAAAAGTTTGATTTGATTTTTTTAGATGGTCCTAAAGGGCAGTATTTTAAATATCTTCCATATCTTAAATCAATGTTAAACTTAGGCGGCTATTTGGTGGCAGACGACGTGCTTTTTCACGGCTATGTAAAACAAGAAAATGTGGGGCATAAACATCGCACAATCGTGAATTCACTTAAAAACTATCTTGCCGATCTTGACGCAGATCCCTCTTTTTCGCACGAATTGATTGAAATGGAAGACGGACTAAGTGTTGCTCAGAAAAACATTTAATATTTGTTGGTAATTTTGCAGAATTTTGGTAAAATATAGTTATGCAATTTGAAGTTGACATAATCACATCTTTGCAAAAAGTGGCAAGCCCGGCATTAACGGTATTTTTTCAAATAATATCGCTTCTCGGCAGTTATTTAGGATTTATAATCCTGTTACTGGCGTTTTTCTTGCTCAATAAAAAGTTTTCATATGTGTTTGGCATATGTTTTTTAAGCGGGGTCGGGCTTAACTATTTGTTAAAAACAATCATCGCGCGCCCACGACCATACGTTTCGCATCCTGAAATTCAAAACCTGACCGACACACTCGGCAACAGCATGCCAAGTTCGCACGCGCTTTGTGTGGTCGTGTTGTCCGTGTTTTTATGTTACTATGTGTTTAAAAGCACAAAAAACCCGCTCTGGCGCAGCATTACGGTGAGCGCTAGTGTGGTTATGATTGCGCTTACTTGGACGTCCCGCTTGTATTTAGGTATGCATTATTTGACAGATATTTTAGTTGGCGCTATAATAGGCGTTGTAATTTCAGCATTGGGAATTATATACTTAGAGATAAAAGAAAAGAAAAGGAAACAAAATGACTTACTCATCTCACAGTGAGCGCGACACCATGGCATTTGCCCAAAAGTTTGCTAAGTCGATAAAAAAAGGCACAATCATCTTGCTTGAAGGCGACTTAGGGGCAGGAAAAACGCACTTTGTAAAAGGCTTTGCAAAGGGGCTTAAATGCAAAAATATGGTGACAAGCCCAACTTTTACAATTATGAATATATATGATGGCGGAAAATATCCAATCTATCATTTTGATATGTATCGTCTTTCAAGTCCCGACGAAGCGGAAGAACTCGGTTTTGACGAACAACTGTCACACGACACGCTTGACGGCGTTACTCTGATTGAGTGGGGCTCAAACGTCAAAGAAATGATAAAAGAATGGGATTATAAAATCACCATAACAAAATCGCAAAACGAAAATTCTAGATCGATTGAAATCGAAAGGAGATAAAACTATGCTTGCTATTTCCACAGCAACAAAAAAAGCAATGATAGCTATAAAGGCCAAAGATGTAGAAGTTTTTTCATCACTAGACGCTGATTGCAGACAGTCGGAAGCAATGATGCAAGAAATACATAATTTGCTTACAAAAAACAATCTTACACTTGCCGATGTGGGTAATTTCGGGCTCGTAACGGGGCCAGGCTCGTTTACTGGGCTTCGAATCGGGGCTGCGCTCGTAAAAGGCTTCTGTGCGGGTTTAAAGGGCAGAAAAGTGGCGATTATGCCAACTCTTGAGCTCATGGCGAAACAAGTTATTAAAGAAGCATCTCCAAAAACCAATTTTACTTGTTATATGAACGCACAAAGTGGACTATACTATTCTGCAACGTTCAACAAAGCAGGCGAAAAAATAGTTGATGAACACCTTGTTTCAACTATAGATATATTAAAAGGAAAAGAAGAAAAGTTTTGCCTTGCCGAAGAAAACTTTATTTCATTTGGCGTAACCATCACACCACAAACCTTGCTTGAATTTGCTTTGCAGCAAGAAGAGAACAAAAACATGGTTGAAGGCAAAGATGTATCGGTGAAATACATACGCCGCTCAGCAGCAGAAGAGAAGATTTAAAGCCGAAAGCGCGCGAGTTTTTGGTGCAAAAAGCGACATAAAAATTTCTAAAAAAATATACTTAAATTTGCTAGACAAGAGGCAGTCATATAGGTATAATTGCAATAGATTTCGGAGGAAATATGAAAAAAGTAGAATATAAACGTTGCCCAAGATGCGAACTTAATTTTATAAAGAAAAATGAAAAACTCTGTTCGGTTTGTCAAGCAGAACTTTCAAACAAAGATGAATACATTGATGATGATCTTGAACTTTGCCCAATCTGCAAAACAAACTACATTCAACCAGATGAAATTATGTGCTCATCATGCTTAAAAGAACATCAAACTGAAGACGGCGAAGTAAACACGGACTGGACAAAATACATCGACCGCGACGAAGAAGATGACTACGAAAGCCCAGACGAAGAAACAGGCGAAATGGCATCAGTTACAACACTCGACGACAATGACATTTTAGATGGCGACTTCGACAGCGATATGGACTTTGACGATGACATCGACGAAGACCTTGATCTTGACGAAGACCTTGATCTTGACGAAGATCTTGATTATGACGACGATGACGACGATGATGATGAAGACGACGATGACGACGATGATGAATAATCATTCGCGCTGTAAAACTTGCTTAAAGTCACAAATGCACACGCTATAACAAATGCCCATCAATCGCCTTATAGTGCATTTAATATATTAAAACAGCAAAAAATAAAAAAAGTTTAAAATGACATTAAAAAAGAGTCTCAATCTGAGGCTCTTTTCTTTTTAACTATTTTTTCTTTGTTTTTGATTTGTCATCTTTTGCCTTTTGGGCTTTGGCCTTGCTTTTGTTTAAAGCGATAATTTTCTTTTCAATCGAAAGCAAGTGGTCAGGAGATGCAAGCATAGCTTTGTGCTCGCCAAGTTCTTCAATTTGTTTTTGAATCTTAGCACGTTTAGCAGCAAAGGTTCTAAATTCTTTTTCAACTTCGCCAGTGACTCTTCCAGCTTCTCTTGCTTTTTCAGAAACTTCTTTGTTTTCGGCATCAAGTTCGCTGATTTTGTTTTCGAGTTCAGCAATTTGAGCGTCTACCTTTTCAATTTCAGCCTTTTGAACATCTTTTGCTTGGTTTGTAGTAATGTTAGAAGCGGTAGAATTTCTGTCGTATCCTTCTTTGCGTTTTTTGTCTGTTTTCTTGAATTTAACATGACGCATGCAGAATCCAACGATTGCAATTATAAGTGCAACAGCAGTGATAAGTGAAGGAATTAAAAGCCACATTGTGTTGTCTGTTGTTTGGCTGTCTTTGTTGCTGCCATTGTTGCTGTCGTCGTTATTGGTGTCATCATTTGTCGAAGCGGCAGTTTTTGAAGTAAACAAGGTCTTTCCAAATTCTTCTTTTTCACTTGCCCCAGTGTAAAGGCTCTCTTCGCTGCTTTCCCATGAAATGTCTGTTACATAAGCACAACCTGTTGTGGCCATGCTGTCTGAAACAAGAGAGAATGAGAATTTAGCATCTTTTGTTTCGGTTGCTTTAAAGAGAATTGTATATTCTTGCCAGTCATTGTTTGATTTAAGATTTTCGATAAAATCAAATCCATTAAGACCAATCTTAACGCCATACTTTGCATCTTTCTTAGCATTTGCAGCATCAGGGAAGCTTGTTAATAGTCTAAATTTAAGTTTGTAATACTTATCTTTTTCAGTTGAAAGGTTAAAATTTGATGAAAGTGAATATGTTGATGGTGTATTAGTCGAAACTACAAGAACGTTATTATCAAGAGTTCCATCATCGATAGGGCAGATGTTGCCTTCTTTGTCGATATATTCAAAGTTTGTGTTGCCTTTGCCCTTTACGATTCCGCCATTTGCAGCACCGATTGAACCGATTTCAACTTTTCCTGTGAAGGCGTTTGAAGATGAAATAGCGTTGTTTATGCTGCCGTTAGGGTCGAGAGAGAGCATGAATCCTGAAAGGTCAATTTTGTTGCCTTCTGAAGCATTAAAGGTTTCTTTTGAAGATGAGTTAAGTTCGACTCTATCAAAGAAAGCATATCCGGCTGCTTTTTCGTCACTATTTCCAAGTTCTAAAACAAGTTTAAGTGAGTTTGAAGCTTCGCCTGCATTGATCAAGCAATTGTATGTTGACCAATTGTCGCTTGAAAGGCCTTTGTCATATCTTAAAACGATTCCGTTTTCGTCAACAACTTTAACATTGATTTTTGAGCCTTCGCCCATGGTTTTATATCTAAAAGTAAGGTTGTAATATGTGCTTGCAGAAATTGAGAATGTGCTTGATGTTGCTGATTGGTAATCTGCTTTTGAGTTATACATCATAAACACGTTTTCAACGTCAGTGGTTGTTCCGTCCAAAGCGTCGCCAGGGTTTGCAAATTCAAAGCCGCCGGCAGAGAAGTAAGGTTGATAGATGTTTAAGATTCCGGCTTGTTTTGTTATATTTGCGCTGCTTTGGCTGAGTGTCCAATCTGCAGGTTTAAAAAGTGAAGAGGTGTTTTTGTCAAGATCGGCTGCCGAGTTAAAGTTGCCGTTTTTTATTGTTCCTTCGTAAGCAGTTGCGGTTTTAAGTTCGAGATAGTTGCCATCTGTCTTAAAGTCATCGCTTCCAACTCTTTCAACAACGATGTTGTCAATGGCAACGCCACCTTTTGCAAGGTTAGATTCCGATCCAAGGCTAAGCACAAGTTCAATTTGGCTGTTGTATCTTGAATGGCCTTGAACGTAGAAGATCATTTCGCTGTATTCGTTGATAAACTTGTTTGAGCCCTTTCCACTGATTGCAGTAGAGTCTTTCGAGCAAGGTGTGTAAGAATCAAGATAAGCAAATTCATCTTTAATCTTTGATGTTTCTCTTGCTTTAACAAGGAAAGTTCCTGCAGTAAGGTCAGCAGTTTTAGCCCTTACAGTTATTTTGTAAAGTCCGAAAGCCTTGATGTCAACAGGTTGTGAAACAACGCTTACATATCCTTCATTAGCCCACAAAACCATAGATTTTGTGTTATCTTTTGAAAAATCTGTGCCAGGATAGGTGAGAGAAGTAACGTGTTCAAAGTTACCTTCGTTCATGTCAATAACTCTGGCATGTCCTTTTTCGTTTTGGTTTTCAATTTTCCAGTCAACCATAGTGTTTACAGCGCCGGTGTTGTCTTTTTCAAAGTCAAAGTTTATTGAAGATGTGTCAATTATGTTTCGATCGTCAATAGAAGTTGTCTTGAAGTTGTCGCCGTTTTTAATTCTGTGGTTGATGTTTTCATAGTAAGCGTTTTGTGAAAGTTGAACGCCTGAAACTTCGTCAAAGAACACCGCACCTGAAGAAGGCGTGTTTTCATTTCCAAGCCAAAGGTCGATAGTAGATGTTTGAGAAGAATTTCCAGTTGCTACATAAAAATAATAAGTGCTCCAATTTCTTGAAGTAACATTTTCATAACTAAGTGTAACAACATTGCCTTTTTCGTCTTTAAGACCTGAAAGATAAATAGATCCAAATTCGGTAGCCTCGTCAAAAGTAGCAGTTTTCATAGAAACTTGAAATTCGTAATATGAATTTGCACTAAGCGAGATAGAGTTAGAATAATATCCTTCGCTTTTTGAACTTGGCTTATAGTTTGTCGAGTTAGGAGATGAAGAAGCGGAGTTAATCATCAAGATTTTGTTGTCGCTTCCTTTCTGTCCAGGGTTTTCTTTTAAATAATAAACGCTTGAGCCATAGCTAGCATAATCCTTGGTAATATCGATAACCATAGTCTTGGCGCCAGTGTTGCCCCATTTTCTTTTCCAACCAGAAAAGTCGCCTTCAAGGTAAGAACTTGATGTAGCGTTAAAACTGCCGTTAGAGATGGTTACGCTTTGCAGATATTCGCTTTCTGCAGCGCTTGCACTTGAACCACTAATGCTAGGCAAAGCGGCCAACATAGCGAATGGTGCAGCAAGAGCAAAAATGCCGGCTGAAATTTTTGTGAGTAGTTTCTTTTTTGTCATAAATCACCCTTTTGGTTAAAATTCAAAATTAGTATACAACAAAATTTGGTAATAATCAAATATTTTTTAATTAAATATAAATAATAATTACATGAAAAAACAAAAAACATCTAAAAAGGACAATCAAAAACATAAAAAATCGCAAATCGGTAAAAAAATCATGCTGCTGCTTTTGGGAGGCATGATAGGTTTTATCAATGGTTTCTTTGGCGGCGGTGGTGGAATGATATGCGTTCCCACGTTAGAAAAGGCGCTTAAACTTGACAATAAGCGCGCCCACGCCACGGCCATAGCGGTGATTTTTCCGCTGTCGCTAATTAGTTGCGCAATCTACATATTCAAAGGCAGCATACAGTCGCTTCCGCTGTTGACGGTGGGCCTTGGAGTGCTTGCCGGCGGCATTGCAGGGTCAATTTCGCTTAAATATATTCCGTCAAAAGTGTTGCGAATAATATTTGCCATAATCATGTTTGTAGGCGGAGTGAGGCTTGTGATATGACGATATTTTTGCAAATACTCTTTGGAATTTTAGGCGGATTTTTTGGTGGATTAGGCATGGGCGGAGGGACTTTGCTCATTCCTCTTTTAACGATTTTTTTAGGTTTTGACCAACAATTAAGCCAAGGCATAAACCTACTCACATTTTTAATTATGGCTGTGTTTTCGCTTTACATCCATTCGCGAAATGGACTGATTGAAACAAAGGGAATAGTCTGGATAATTTTAGGCGGCGTAGTGTTTGCTGTCGGCGGCTCATTTTTAGCGACAATGTTGCCAAGCATGGTTCTTCGCCGCTGCTTTGGCGTCTTTCTTTCAATCCTAGCAATCTTCGAGTTTATCAAAGCCCTAAAAGAAAAATAAAACTGTGGCACTATGTATTTCTTTTTTGCATTTGCGGAAATATAATATTTGTATATCTGTTTGTTTTTTTTGCATGCAAAATCTTGACAAAACAATAATAAACAGGTATAATATAAGCGAGATAAAAAAGATTAACTAACTCAAATCTTCTTTAATCTCCTTAATCATGGGCTCAGACCCAAAAGCAGGAAGCCCCTAGCCGTATAAGTAGGGATTAAAAAAGCAGGAAGCCCTTAGCCCTTTAAGTAAGGATTAAAAAAGCAGGAAGCCCCTAGCCGTATAAGTAGGGATTAAAAAAGGTGGAGGGAGAAATCTCTCCACTTTTTATTTTAATTTTAAACAGGAGTTGAAATGGTAAGATTAGTTCATGTAGACAGCAAATATATCAGTTATTTGTTCAAATTTGATAAGCATGTTATGTACAACAAAGGGCAGAGACGCCCATATTTAGGTGTGTTATTTGAAGTCCGTGGACATAAATATTATGCGCCTTTGACTCACCCAAAAGAAAAGTTTAAAACCATGAGAAATTCAGTAGACTTTATGCGAATTCAAGGTGGAGAACTTGGTGCTATAAATTTTAATAATATGATTCCTGTTGTAGATGCCGCAGTTGAAAAAGTAGACACAAAAAAGATATCAGATTGGAAGTATAAATTGCTCTTAATCAATCAAATTGAATTTTTTGACATGCACGACACAGAAATAGTTGACAGAGCAACAAAACTTTACAGATCAATTCGTCAAAAAACAGCACGAAAAGAAGTGCAGGACAGATGTTGTGATTTTGCGCTTCTTGAAAAGAAATCAAAACTTTATGATCCTAATTTTATCTATCAAAAAAATAAAAATTAAAAACGTATCCTGCGTATGTTTTTTTTATAAAAAAGATGGACAAATGTTTCTTTATTGTGCTATAATACGGGCAAGAGGAGCAGTGTTTTTATGATAGTAAATCCAAAAATATGTATAGGCTGTGGAACATGTGTTGCTATTTGCCCAGTAGAGGCAATTTCATTTGGCAAAGATGGCAAAGCCGTAATTGATCAAAAAAAATGTATTCATTGTGGCGGCTGCAAAGCAAGTTGTCCAGTTTCGGCAATAGATGAAGATTAAAAGGGGATAAAACATGGAAAAAGTTGCTTTAATAGAGCTTGCTGAAAATTCAACAAAGTTGTCAATTTACATGACACAAAACGGAAGAAGCAAACTTATCAGAACAGAAAGTGACAAGGCAAACATTTCAAAAGATATTGAAGAAGAAAAGTTGCTTCGTCCAAAAACAATTTCAGACACTGTAAACATCTTAAAAATTTACAGAAACATAATTGAAGAAAATGACGTTAAAAAGATTATTGCCGTTGCAAATGACATCTTGATGCAAGCCCGCAATCAACGTGGTTTTTTTGAAGAAATCTACAACAACACTGGCATGAGTTTTACATTTGTGACCGAAGAAGATTTTGTTAAAAACATCTACACATCATCATGCAACAAAATTGACAGTTCAAAAGGCACAATCGTTTATGTTGGCTCACATTCAACATACTTGATTAAATACAATCGTCGCACAACTTTGGGCTATGATTGCATCCCTGTTGGTTATGAAACAATAACAAAATTCGGCAGCGATTTTGATTCAATGAAATCAGCATTTGCTGAAAAACTTGTTCTCAAAAATGTGTCGCTTGACGATGAAGAATTTGTGCTTGGCGAGGGTGTTCCTTTTGTAAACCTTGGCAGAATCGCAAAGAAAATCGACCACTATCCAATCGAAATCGACAACAACTATCCAGTGTCACATTCGCTTGAAAAAAAGGTAGTCGAATTTGTAAAAGGGCTTGACCTTGAAAAGGTTACCAAAGTTAAAGGCCTTGTTGAAGACCGCACAGACATTTTGATTTCAGGATTTGCAATCGTAAGTGCAATCTATGACAAACTTAAAATCAAAGAAACAACAATCGCAACAGCATCAGTTAGGGACGGAATTATAACAAATTCATTTGCCGCTGACATTCAAGAACGTTTTTCAGATCTTTTGGCATCATCATTTGATTCAATTCACGAATTCATCAAAGACGACAATTCAGTCAACATCCGCGTTGCAAACATGGCAGGCATTTTGTTTAAACAACTCAAAGTTATGCACAAACTTCCACGCGCATATGTAAAGCCAATGCGTGTTGCCGCTTATATGTTTGACAGCGGAAAGCAAATCAGTTTTGACGACTATGAAAAACATGGTTTTTACGCAATTTTAAATTCAGGACTTTGCGGAGTAAGCCAAAAAGACTTGCTTTTAGGCGCATTCATATGCCAATGCCAAACAGCAGACAATTTCAACCTGTCACAATGGATGAAATATAAAGACATTTTAAACGACGAAGACTTAAACGCTGTTAGAAAACTGGGAGTTATCGTAAAACTTGCCGTAGCGCTAAACAGTTCAAAACAACCTGTGGTTACAGACATCGTCTGTGACATACTTGGCGATTCAATCATCATGAAAACAATCGTAAATTCAGACCCAAGCTATGAAATTATGCAGGGAATGAAAGTAGCACGCGACTATCGCAAATACTTTAAAAAGAATCTTCAAATCATCTAAAAAAGTATTACAAAACGCGAAAAAAATCGCAAACAACGGAGGCTTTTGTATGCATTATAACTATGCAATCGAAATCGGCGGTTCATTCACCACCATTTATGCAAGAAATCAAGGTTTTGTATTAAAAGAACCTACTTTAATCGCGGTTGAAACCAATGCGGAAGGCTATCACGTTAAAGCAACCGGAACAGAAGCCAAAAAATTGGTATGGAAAACACTTGACGAAGTTGAAGTATTCAATCCAATATCAAATGGCGTTATTGAAAATTTTGAATATGCACAAGTGCTCATTTCAACATTTTTAAAGAAAATCAAATACAAAAAATCATCAAACATCCTGGTTTTAGTTCCTTGCGGATTAAAAAACGAAGAAAAAGAAGCCTATTACACACTTTTTGAAAAATTTGGATTCAACGAAATCAGCCTTGTTCCATCAGTGCTTTGCGCATTAATCGGTCAGGGAGTAAATGTGCTTTCACCAAAAGCAAACATGATCGTTGACATCGGTGGAGCAACAACCGACATCGCAGTAGTCAACTTGGGCTCAATCTTGAAAGGTGTTACGCTTGGTCTTGGCGGAAAAGCAATGGACATCGCAGTTTCAAATGCACTTGCAATGGCAAAAGATGGAATTATGATTGGCCTGCCAACAGCAGAGCGAGTAAAAAATGAAATCGGCAGCCTTTATGCAAATGACACTTTAAATATGGAAGTTATGGGGCTTGACACAGCAACCAACACTCCAAAAACAAAAATAATCTTTTCAAAAGACGTAAAGCATGTGTTTGAAGCGTTCTTAGACGAAATTATTCGCACAATCAACGTTACAATCAACACTCTTCCACCTGAAATATCAGCCGACATAATCAAAAATGGCGTGATCTTCACAGGCGGAGTAAGCCAACTTACTGGTCTTGATGATTATTTAAAGCGCAACATTTCATATCCTTATACAATCAGCGAAGATGCCGAAAATGCAGCAATGATTGGCGCTGGAAAACTGCTGAGTGACGAAGCGTTGCTTGCAAAAGTTTTAGGATAAAAAATAAACAATAAATGCGACAAGAAAGAAAAATATACAACAAAATTTTTCTTTCTTTTTTTATGCCTTCTTGCTAAAATTTACACAAAAGAAGGAGAGAATATGGCAAGAAAAATTGTTCTCACAAGCGGCAAAGGCGGAGTTGGCAAAACGACCATATGTGCAAATCTTGGTGTCAACCTTGCAAGCCTAGGTTTTCGAACAGTGCTCGTCGATGTCGACATGGGGCTAAACAATCTTGACGTTGTTATGGGGCTTGAAAAGCAAGTTGTGTTTGACATCACTGACGTAATTTCTGGCAAGTGCCGAGCCAAGCAAGCGCTTGTCGAAGACGCACGTTTTCCAAATCTTTTTTTGCTCCCATCGTCGCATTATAGCGGCAGGTCGCACATTTTAGGTGAGCACATAAAAAGCGTTCTAAATATGCTTGACTCGTCGTTTGATTACATTTTGATTGATTGCCCGGCGGGGGTTGACGAAGGCTTCCACCGCGCCGTGTTTTCAGCAAACGAAGCAATCGTTGTCGTGACTCCGCATCTTTCAAGTTTGCGTGATGCAAACAAAGTGCTTGGGCTGCTAAATGAATACGACCTTACAAGCAAAGGACTGGTAATAAATCGTATGCGTGGTGACCTTCTAGCCAGCGGTGAAATGTTGCGCGTTGAAGACGTTGTGCGCGCGCTTCACATTCCGCTTTTGGGAGTCATTCCAGAAGACGACGCCATATCCAGCGCATGCTCAGTTGGCGGCTATTTAAACTCGGTTGAGTCTGCTCGCGCCTTCACTTTACTTTGCGAAAATATACACAACGGCACCAAAAAAATTTATGATTGTGAAATTAAATATCGAGGCTTTATGGGCTTTGTCCGCCGCAACATAAAAAGGAGAGTGTGATGAATTTAGAAAGCAAAATTATGGACGGGCAAATGTATGTAAGCGACGAAATGTTGTCGCTTTTAGAAAGCGAAATTTCCCGTGTTGTAAAAACTTTTTTAACGCTTTCGTCGCCCGTAAAAGTGCGCTTTAAAAAAGAAGGGAACGAATTGATTTTTATGACAAGTTTTTCATCAAATCGAGTTCGCCCACTCGGTTTTGTTCCGCGCCAATTTTTATAGAAAAAATTAAAAATTAACAAAAAAATCGGAAAAAATCCGATTTTTTTTAAAAATTTAAGCAGTTTTTATTAAATTATCGCTAATATTTTAGTCTTTTGCAAAATAAACAATTCCATAGCAGTTTGGCCCAACGTGCGAGCCCACAACATAACTGATGTCAAAAATTTCTTGTTTTTTAGGGTCAAGTGAAAGTGGAGTTGCACACTTTTCAACAAAGTTTTCAACAAGGCTTCTGCAGTCAGAATTTCCAAAATAAACAGGGTAATTTTCGTCTCTATCTTTTGCCTTGTTAATCATATAAAGGTGTGCCTTTGCTTCGCCCATAACCTTGGCTTCGTTGGTCACTTTTCCGCCTGTAAGAGAAATGATAGGTTTGATGTTAAGCATGCTTCCAACGATTTGGCTTGTTGCTGAAAGTCTGCCGCTTGCACGCAAATATTTAAGGTCGCCAATAACAGCATAAAGTTTAACTTTTCTGATGAGTTCGTCAAGTTTTGCAATGACGTGTTCAAGAGTGTCGTCCTTTTCAATAAACTTTAAAAGTTCGGCAATCACAGCACCATGTGCCCATGTTGCAACACCCGATTGACGATAGGTGACGTTTTGCATTTTAAGTGCTTGAACAGCGCCTTCAACCTGATGAATTGTTGCAGTCATTTCAGACGAAATTGTTACAACGATTACATGATATTCAGGGTCGTTTACATAAGGTGACAAAAGTTCTTCAAACAAATATTGGTTTGGCATAGACGTCTTAGGAATGATTCCTGTTTCACGCACTTTTTTATAGAAAGTTGCCGAATCAAGACCTTCTGGATAAAGTTCGTCTCCAAATCTAACTTCAATTGGAACAACGATAATTCCATATTTGTCAACATATTCTTTTGGAATATCACATGATGCATCAACAACGATTTTGTATTTCATAGTTTCTCCTTTGTGATAGACAAATTATACACAATTTTTAAAAATTTTCCAAATAAATCAGGCATAACAAATTGAAAACATATGACATATATTTTTGTAAGAGGTGGCAATGGGAAATGACGCTAAATTTTTTGCAAGTGAAAATTTTATCAATATGCTTTCGCGCGAAAAAGCTACGTTGTGGCAAGCAGACTATCAAAAAAATTCGCAACTTTTTTATGGCGGCGAAATCGAACAAGCCACCCGCTTGTTAAGCCTGCTCAGTTTTGCAAGAGATATTAAAAGTGCGGGTGAGATAAACTATCTAAAATCACTGCTAGAGTTAAGCAATTTAAACCTTGACCGCTATCTAACACCTCAGCAAAAAACCGAGTTAAATGATGCGCTTGCAACTTTTCAAAACTTTTTAGATTTTACAATGCAAGAGGCTCAGCCACCATCGCCGGCGGCGAAGAATGCTCTAGATGATTATGTCACTATGTTTCAGCGCAAAGAAAACCAAAATGTGATTTTGCTGCTTTATGACAATCGTTTGATAGAAGGTCAGTGCAGTTTTATTCCTGACCATAAATTCAACGTCTATCACGCACTAAAGGTCGGCGGCAGCGTCTATCAGTTTATGGAAATAAAAGCCATTTATGTCATCGGTCCAATCGAAAAGCGGCTGGTTTATTACAACGATTATCTAAACAAGTTGCCACCGCGTCAGGCGTTTTGCAAAAAGTTTGGCGAACTTATAGAAATCGAAATGAAACAAGAGATTCGAGCAATCGAACGCAACAAGCATTTTTAATCTATTTTTGCTTTAACGTGTTTTTGCACAAAGTCAAAAACAAAAAAATATATTAATAAAGGGGAAGAATTAGTTTTACAAGGAGTAAACATGCCATTTAATTATAATTCAACTTTTTGCTGTTGTGGAAGGAATCAAATTAGACCTATAATCAACACAAATCCCACTATTGTGGTTGGTCCAACGGGAGCGCAAGGTCCGATTGGTCCACAAGGGATACAAGGCCCAGCAGGTCCAGTAGGAGCAACAGGCCCACAAGGCCCAGTAGGAGCAACGGGACCACAAGGTCCAGTAGGAGCAACGGGTCCACAAGGCGCACAAGGTCCAGCAGGACCAGTAGGACCAGCAGGAGCGACAGGACCACAAGGGCCACAAGGTCCAACAGGTCCAGCGCTAAACGAAAATGCTACAATTTATAATGCAGCATCGCAGTCGCTGACAAGTGGAACAGCCGTTTCGTTGCCAACAGTTTTAACAAACAATTCGCTTACGACAACCACTGCAAACACAATTACAGTGCCTTCTGCAGGAGCATATCAAATTTCTTATACTACTTCCGCTGCCACAGGTGCAGTGTCTGGCGACAATGTCGCGGTTGCGGTAAATGGGGTTGTTCAAACTCCAACTCAAAGATCGCTTTCGACAACACAGGGCGTTAGTGCAACTTATGTATTAAACCTTTCTGCAAACGATGCAATCACAATCGTTCCAACAGTTACTGGCGCCACAACGCTGACGAACACAGGCGAACCTAGTGCGACATTGACAGTTATACGCGTTGGTTAAAAAATAAAAAAAGAAAACGAGCAGATTTATGCTCGTTTTTTATTGTTTAAGCATATATAATCATTTGCGGACGGCGAAAGAGAAGAAAAAATTAAAATTTATAATTTTAAAAGGTTGAAATTGTAAGTAAAAACATTTCACATTTTCAATTTTTTATTTTATAATCAAAGTGTAAGTATAGATAAGGAGAATACGTGTGGACAGCATAATCGAAGTTGACAACCTAACAAAAGACTACGGTTTTGGCCGCGGCGTTTTTGACGTTTCCTTTAAAGTAGGCAAAGGCGAAGTCTTTGGCTTTTTAGGGCCAAATGGAGCGGGAAAATCAACCACAATTCGCCACTTGATGGGCTTTTCAAAGCCGGATAAGGGTCAAACAAAAATTTTTGGCAAACCAACTTTTGACCGATATTATGAAATCTTAAACCATGTGGGCTATATTCCGGGCGAAATTGCTCTGCCACAAGGCCTTACTGGCATAGAATTTTTACATATGATGCAATCGCTGCAAAAAATTCACAACGAGCAGCGCCTAAACGAACTTTTGGATCTTTTCCAACTAGATAGTGTGACATTAAAGGGCGAAACAAAGCGCATGAGCCTTGGCGTAAAGCGTAAACTTGCCATAGTCGCCGCATTTATGAGTGATCCTGAAGTGTTAATTCTCGACGAGCCAACCAGTGGGCTTGATCCAGTGATGCAAGAAGTATTTATTGAATTTATCAAAAAAGAAAAAGAGCGTGGTAAAACAATTTTGCTTTCCAGCCACATTTTCACCGAAGTAGACGCCACTTGCGACCGCATCGCAATAATCAAAGACGGCAGAATCGTATCGGAGTTTATAGCAAACGATTTAAAACACGCAAAAACAAAATTCTATCAAATTGAGTTTGAAAGCAAAAAGGATTATGAAGATTTTTGCTCAGCCAATCGCAAAAGCAAAATAATGAAAATACTTAATATAAATGACGAACAAAATCAACTTATGATTTCTACACATGACGACAAAATCAACGAAGTGGTCGACCAACTTTCAAATTACAAGATTGCCGAATTTACTAATATTAAAGAAACGCTTGAAGACTATTTTATGAAGTTTTATAAAGAAGACAAAAACTTTGGAGGAGTTCAATGGAAAAAGAAATAAAAGTTGTTGCGCCTCAAAGCGAAGAATATCCAATCATAATCGACAACCTGACCAAAGACTATGGTCAAGGTCGCGGAGTGTTCAACATCAACCTTAAAATCAAAAAAGGTGAAATGATGGGCTTTGTCGGAACAAACGGCTCCGGAAAAACTACAACAATCCGCAATTTGCTGGGCTATATTAAGCCAACCAGTGGGCAGTGCATGGTTCTCGGCAAAGAATCGTGGACGCACGCCAGCGAAATCGCCAGCCACGTCGGCTATGTGCCAGGCGAAATAGGTTTTCCAGATTTGCCGACCGGCACAGCTTTCATTAAAAGTCAAGCAGATTTTTTTGGAATTAAAGATTTAAGTTATGCAAATTCGCTGATAAAACAACTTCAACTTGACCCACGTGCAAATTTAAAGCGTATGAGTAAAGGCATGAAACAAAAAACCGCACTTGTGGCAGCACTTATGAACAATGCTGAAATTTTGATTTTAGACGAACCAACCACAGGTCTTGACCCTCTTATGCGAGATGCGTTCATAAGCATAATCAAAGAAGAGCATAAAAAGGGTAAAACTATATTTATGTCCAGCCATATGTTCAACGAAATGGAAGATACGTGCGACCGAGTTGCACTTATAAACAACGGACATATAATTGACGTCGTCGATATGAACGACATTCATAATCGCAAAGTTAAAGATTTTAAGATTGAATTTAAAAATGAAAACGATTACAAAACATTCAAAAAGTTACGATACAAAGTAATAAGAGACCAACAGCAATACAATCAAGTTACAATCTCTATTTCAAACAAACAAATAAACAAATTATTTAAAGACTTGAAAGCATTTGATGTGAAATTCATATCTGAAGTAAAATACACACTCGAAAAGCATTTTAGAGAGGTTTTAAAAAAGCAAAAGGAGGAGAAAAACAATGTTTAGCAAAGCACTATTCAAACAGTCATGCAAAGCCAATGGCATAATGTGGGCGATAATAACGTTCGCCGTATGCTTTATGCTTGCCTGTGTAATGATGATCGCAGGCGGAGGCAACATTGGCACAATCCGTTCTGGCATAACAAACACAATCATAGAAAGTTCGGTTGAAGCGCAAGCCAAAACACGTGCGTCAACATATTACAGCATAGTTACTCCGGGATTAAAACAGTTTGACGAAACATTTGCAACAGCATACGCTCAAAAATACACCGAAATCAAAACAGCTGACCCAAGCGTGCCAGATGAGACAGCATCAGCACAAGCGGGAGCATATGCGCTCAGCACAGGAGTAGGTGTGGTCAACATTTATATCAATGACGTTTGCACAAAAAACGGATACGAAGACGGCAGCGTTGAAAAGCAAGAGCTTCAAGGTCTTATGTTTGCGTGCTTTAATCTTGACATGAATGGCGACGGAACAGCAGATTTCGATTATTTCTATGATGCATACGGAGCAGACGTTAAGCCATACACAACACTACTTTCAACAGTTTCAAGCCCAAATCGTGACACTGAGCGAAAAGAATATGCCCGCAATTATTGCAGTGTGTTCTTTGCTGGCAATATGGTGAGTGAAGACAACGTTGACAAATTGGTTGTACAACTTGAAAAATTTAAAATATCAAAAGAAGGTTATCAAAATCTTACTTACACAAACAAAGCTGGCGAGGAAGTATCAAAATACACAGGCACAAGCGGCTATTTGTATATTAAAGACCTTGCCACAGACACAATCGTAACACTCCAAGCGCGACTTGATTATGAAATTGCTAAAATCGAAACAACCGACCCAGTCGAATATCAAAAAGAAGTAGCGCGCATCACAAATGAAATCATAGCCGAAAACGGCAAAACATTCCTTTCATCTCTTCCAGAAGATGTGTCGACATCTCTTCAAGAGGTTGGGCAGCTTGATATTTTTGGAATGATAACCGGTTCAGTATATTTCAAAATGGCAGGTTTGTTGCTTCCAATCATCTACATCATCATGGTTTCAAACAACTTAATAGCAGGTCAAGTCGATACAGGTTCAATGGCATATGTGCTTTCAACATCAACAAAAAGAAAACAAGTTACCTTCACACAATCAATCTATTTAATTCTTTCACTTTTTGTTATGTTTGCGTGCGTAACAATAACGGGAATGGTGTGTCTAGCGTGTCTAAACAGTTCGATGGTTACAGTTTCATATTACGAGCTCGGCATGCTCAGTCTTGGCGCGTTTATAACACTGTTTGCAATGAGTGGAATCTCATTCTTGGCATCATGCTGGTTCAACCGAAGCAAGCATTCAATGAGCATAGGCGGAGGCATCAATATGTTCTTCCTTGTCGCCACAATGCTCGGCTTGTTTGGCAGTAAAGTGCTCCCATCAATCGTGCGTCTCAATTCGCTTAATTTCTTCAATTATTGCTCAATAATTTCGCTGTTTGACGAAGTTTCAATTTTAGAGGGAACGACAACATTCATTTGGAAACTTGCCATCTTAGCAGTTATCGGCATAGTATGCTATATCGTTGGCGCAATCAAGTTTGAAAAGAAAGACTTGCCACTATAAAGCGCGATGCTAAAAAATAAAAATTTAAAATGCAATTAAGGAAGCGCTTAACGCACAACACAAAAAACAGGCAGACACCTGTTTTTTTGTTGAAATTTTTGCAGCAAATCAAAATAAATTGACTTTTTTTTAGTAATGATTATTATATAAGTATATTTTTAGGAGAATTTATGGAAAATTTTGTTAGACCAAGACCAGTATTTCCAAAACGTGCCGTAATTACAGCAGGCATGCCATATGGCAACAAATTATTGCATTATGGTCATGTGGGCATGGCGGTGAGAGCGGATATTTTTGCTCGTTTTATGCGTGATAGAATCGGAAAAGACAACGTAATATTTGTTTCAGGTACAGACTGTTATGGTTCGCCAGCAGTTGAATCATATCGCAAACTTAAAGAAAACGGACAAATCACAAACGAAACGATCCAACAATACATCGAAAAAAATCATCTTGCTCAGGCGCAAATTTTTAAGGATTATGAAGTAGGTTTCAACCTTTATGGTGCGTCAGCACTTGGCAGAAGTGGACAAATTCACAACCAAACAAGTGAAGAGTTTATTGACGCTTTAAACAATGCGGGAATGGTCAGCAAACATAGTTCGCTTCAATTTTACGACACAACTTTTAAAACACTGTTAAACGGCAGACAAGTTGTCGGCAAATGCCCAATCCAAGGCTGCCAAAGCGAAAAAGGATATGCCGACGAATGCGACCTTGGTCACCAATATCTTCCACAAGACCTTATCGACCCAGTCAGCACGCTCTCTGGCAAACGCCCTGAACTTGTAAAAATCGAAAACCTTTATTTCAATCTCGAACAATGCACGCCGCTTCTTGAAGAGTGGATTTCATCAATAGAAAGACAGCCAGACACAGCGTCGTTTATGGTTAAAGAAATCAAAGAATTTTTCAAAAAACCAGAAGTTTACATCAAGCGCGAATACTTTGCAAAACTTGATGAAATCAAAAATCAACTTCCACACTTCCAGCAAGCCGAAATTGGCGAAAAAACGCCAAGCACAACCATAGTGTTTGACACTTTGGCAGATCGTGAAAAAGCGTGCGAAATTCTCGCTGCAAACTCAATCCGCTATCGCACAGGCAAAACGTTGACTCCATTCCGCCTTACAGGCGACATCGAATGGGGAGTTCCATGCAAAGAAATTCAAGGCGTAAAAAATCAAACCTTCTATGTTTGGCCTGAAAGTTTGTGGGCTCCAATATCGTTCACAAAAACCTATCTCGAACAAATTGGTGCACCAAAAGACGAATGGAAAAAATATTGGTGCAGCAAAGATGCTCAGGTTTATCAGTTCTTAGGTGAGGACAACCTTTATTTCTATGGTCCAGCGCAACAAGCAATGTTCATGGCAACGCAAGGAAAAAATTTCAAATTTGACGCACCGGAGGGCCAACTTCAAATCACCAAAATTTGCCCAATCAAATCAATTCTTTACATGAATTCAAAAGCAAGTTCGTCAGGCGCATTAAAGCCACCAATGGCAACTGAATTTTTGAATTACTACACGCCAGAACAATTCAGAATGCACTTTATGGCAATGAATCTTTCAAACAACAATGTCAGCCTAAGCCCAAAAGCGTTTGATAAAGACGCCGATCCAAACGCCGTCGACCCAATGGCGCTTGAAGGCAACTTGCTTACAAATGTCTACAATCGAGTGCTTAGATCAGTGTTTTACTCAATGCAAAATGGCTTTTCTTCAACAATTCCAAACGAAACAGTAGACCAAGAAATTTTGGATAGTTGCAAAAAAACAATCTTAGACGTTGAAATGTTTATGGCAAACAAAAAACTTCATCAAGTCTACAACGCAATCGACGTGTTTATCAGAAATATAAACAAGTATTGGGTAAAAGAGTCAGCCTCAGCAGCCGACGAAAAACAAAAGGCAAAACTAATCGTAAACACTTTGCAAATGATAGTCACAGCGGACATCTTGCTGCACCCAGTAGTTCCATCGGGGGCAGAAAAAGTAGCGGCAATGCTTGGTCTTGACGCAAACAAAACTTTTAATTGGAACAATATTTTCAAGCCATTCCAAACAATGCTTGATGTGGCAAAAGGCGGAAAGATAGTTGAAATAAAAGAAAAGGAAGACTTTTTCAAACGTCATCCATGGCAACTCGAACAACTTGCAAAACAAAACTAGCATAAACTTATTATATAAAAAAATACACGAACTATCAAAACTAGTCCGTGTATTTTTTTTGTGTGGTGCCGGTGGTCGGGGTCGAACCGACACTTGGTTGCCCAAACGAGATTTTGAGTTTTTTATATGGTGTTTTAGTTAGTGCTATTTCGCGCTATTTTTCATTAGTTAAAACCTTATAAAACCCATACAAATAAAGGGTTTTCCGAATATTGATTAATTATTTGATACCATATTGTGTTATCCTGTATCCAGTCGATGTTTTTTCGTGTTTTTGAGAAATTTTGTGATTTTTCGTTAGAAAATTTTGACTTTATAATTATTAAATGCTTAAGTCCATAAAATTACTGGTTGAAAAAGACCTATTGGGCATAGCTTGGTTTAGATGTTAGAAATAATAGAAGCAGGAAAGAAAAGTGGAGTTGTAAAAAATCAACATATTGATATTTTATTAGAATTTATATAGTGCAAATATTATTATAATGATAAAATTCATTATTATTTTTGGAAAAAATATTGACTTTTTGATAAAATTCAGTTATTATAGTTGTAAGAGATAAGCGAGGTTGATATGAATTCAATGTTTCAAGAAAATTTGAGAAAACTTACCAAACAATACACACAAAAGGGTATTGCTGATAAAACAGGTTTTTCTCAATCTAGTATTAACAATTATTTATCTAAAGTTAGTGAACCGTCTATACAGTTTCTTATTGCGTTGAAAGATGCATTTGGAATTAGTGTGGACGATTTTTTGTTTTCAGACTTTGAAATTGAGAATAGAGAAAATTATGATAAATATATAGGGAATTATCTTATATATTATTACAATAACGACTCTTACAAAGGTGAAGTCCATACAAATCTAAAAAACACTTTAAATTATGGTGTGTTAAGCATATTTAAAGATAAGCCTTTTGATAAATCGGTTAAAGTTAATGCCATTTTTACAAAAGAACGCACAGATGCGGTAAAACTTTTAAAAACATTAAATTCAGCAAAAGAAGTGGGTAAAGTTTATTTAGATTCGAACAACTTTTATGTTGGTGATATATCGGCCAGTGATCAGAGCATATTTATTGATTTGGCAAACAAAACAAATGGTGATAAAAGTTTTATTATTTTAAACAACCCTCCAACAAAACAAAATTATATAGGTGGCGTAGGGACTGTTAATTCAATTGCAAGGGGTAGAGAACATAACCCATGTATTCAACTTATAATTTTATCAAAAAAACTCATTGATGTGCCAGATGGAGAGTTGTATAATTTGTTAAAGTTTGATGACTATACAGTAAATATGGATTTTGCAATCAAAGATATAATTTTCTTGTTTAAGCGTTTGTATGTGGAAAAAAATGAAATTTCAATTGAGCTTACTGACAATCAAAAACAAGCAATTGTGAAAAATAAAATGGAATATCATTTTAATGAAATATTGGAAGCAAATGTATTTAGGTTTGCGAAAGTTTCAAATAAAGAAGACGATGCAATTTACAAACTTATAAGGGAGGGCATTGATGTTTGAGAATATTGATAAACGATTTGATTGTCTACTTGAAGTTGCAAAATCTAATGACTTACCAATTGAGGTTATAAAAAAAGCATATTCAAAAGCAAAAGACTTACATAAAAATCAAACGCGTAAAGATGGCACACCATATATAAGTCATCCTGTTGAGGTTGCACTTATTTTAGCAAAACTTAATTTTGATGAAAATGTCATTGCTGGTGCTTTACTGCACGATACTATTGAAGATTGTGGCTACACTGCCGATGAAATAAAAGTAGATTTTAATGAAACTATTTTTAAACTTGTTGACTGTGTTAGTGCAATTGACAAAACAAAATATATGTACGACAAAGAAAACATTTATGAAGACCCAGAGTTTGTTAAATCTTCAGCTGAAGAGCAGACTTTTAAAAAACTAATCACTCTCGGCAAAGAGAATCCATGTGGATTTGCAATAAAATTTGCCGATAGATTGCATAATTTGAGGACAATTGCAACATTTGATTATGCAAAGCAGCTTGAAAAAGTGCGAGAAACCGAAAAGTGGATTCTTCCTATTGCCAAAGCTCTTAAAGGTGAATATTTTTACAGGGAAATAAAAAATGAATGCTTTAAAATTCAAAATCAACAGAGAATAAAACCCTTTTTGGAACACTACTTAATTTACCACAACTCAAATCAAAAAAATATTGAAAATTTGAACTATAAATTTAAAGAGATATTTGCGAATTCATCTATAAAAACAGTAAAGATAAAAAATGTTAGGGAATACAAAGTTTTTGAAGGTTTAACAAGGTTGTATAAAAAGGTTGATTTAGGTAAAATTTCACAAGGACAAATATTAAAAGTTGCAAACTACAACATTTTTATGATTTATCAAGATGTGCCACATAAAAAAGCTTTAGCTGAAGTTATAAATCTATTGAATGTGAAGACAAAACTTAAAATTATTGATACAAAAATTGGTGGCTTTACAGGTAAAATGTATATGGAAGTTGAAGATGATTGCAAAAACAAATATAATGTTTATATTCTTACGGCGAATGAATATACAATAATGAAAGTTGGAACTGCTAATGGTCAAAATCTTGATAAGATAGACGAAGAGAATATCAATGAACTTGATATGGATTTAATAAAAGTTAAAACTCGTTCCGGAGAACTGCGTTATATTGCGAAGGGTAGTACTGTTTTGGATTTTGCATTTAAAATTCACAAAGATATAGGTTTTTCATTTAAATATGCGATAGTTAACAACAGTAAAACAAAATTTCCACCATATACGAAATTAAATGATGGAGATAAGGTTGAAATAGTAACAGAAAAAGATGCAAATGGCAACGCAAAAAACAATGCTCAATTAAAATGGCTTGCATATGTTAACACCGAACTGGCTAAAAGAGTGCTAATAAAAGTATTTGAAAAGGAATTTACATGTATTAAATAAAATAATAAAAAGTTTACTTAAAGGAGAAAATATGAACTGTTTTTATACCATGGAGATTGAAGCTACAAACTTTTGTAATGCTTGTTGTGAATTTTGTTTTAATAAACAGTCTAAATATGAAAAAGGATTTATTGATATTGAAGAATTTAAAATTTTTTTAAAAAAACAAAGAGAAATGTCAAAAATGAATTTACTGAATGATATGGTTGGCAGTAATATATTTCCAAAAATAGTTTTTGGAGGAGCCGGTGAACCATTGTTACACCCTAAAATTTTCGAATTGATTGCGGAAGCAAAAAATGAGGGATTTTATGTTAGTTTAATAACGAATGGATGTTTATTAACTTTAGATTGTGTGAAAAAGTTAATAAAAAGTGGACTAGATGAATTAGATGTATCTTTACATACGGTTAATTATGATAAATATTTTAACATTACGCAACTTAGATTAGAACAATTTGTAGAACAAATGAAATCTGCCTTAATATATTTAACAAAAAATAATAAAGTTGTTTATTTGTGGAGAATTAAGGCACTACATGAAAAAGATTTTGATGACTCGTTTGATGAGAAATTATATAATTCTTTTTGTGATGAATGTGGCATCCCAAAACAGCATGTTTTGGGGCCGTCCCTAGCTTGGAGTAGAGATGGGACAGTTGATAGTTTATGTGAGAAAGTACACGATGATTTTTTTTGGTGTAATAAAATTGCATTTACATTCAATATAAGTTGGAATGGTAAAGTGATATTGTGTTGTAATGATTATAATAGAAATAGTGTGGATCTAGGTAATGCGTTTGAAAAGGATTTTGATTTTCAAGAGTACTTTAATACTATCAAAGCAATCTTAATGAAAAAAAATATTCCTAAGATATGTAAAGATTGTAAGCGATGGAAAGATGAAGAATTGAATATAATATCAAAAAAATTTAAAATTGATCTGGGGGAATTATGGAAAAAATTAAAATTGGAATAATAGGATTGGGAAATTGTGCATCGGCTTTAATCCAAGGATTATCATATTATAAACATAAAAATCAAATTAATAATGGTTTAATGCATTATTCCGTCGGAAAATACACTCCAAGTGATATTGAAGTTGTTCTTGCGATAGATGTTGATAAACGAAAGGTTGGGAAAACTATTGATGAAGCAATGTTTTCAGAACCTAATTGCACAAAAATTTTTTGTAAGGATGTTAATAACGATAATATTGTTATTATGGGGAAAATTTTAGATGGTGTTTCAGAACACACTAAAAACTATGATAGGCATATAAGAGTAGAAGTATCAGATAAGCCAGAAATAACGAAAGAGCGGTTGGTGAAGATAATAAAAAAATCTGGCGTGGATATGCTGATTAATTATTTACCAGTAGGATCTCAGAAAGCTACAGAATTTTATGCTGAGTGTGCAATTTTGGCAAAAGTTGGATTTATCAATTGTATTCCAGTATTTATTGCCAGTAATGATGAGTGGATAGAAAAGTTTAAAAAAGCTGGCATTCCTTGTATTGGAGATGATATCAAGTCGCAACTTGGAGCTACTATTGTTCATAGAGAGTTAATGCGTTTGTTTGAGTCTCGTGGTATAAAAATTACTCATACATATCAACTCAACACTGGTGGAAATACAGACTTTTTGAATATGTTAAACAGACAGAGGTTGAGCAGCAAAAAAATTAGTAAAACTGAAGCAGTGCAATCAAATATTAATAATCGATTGGAGAGTAAAGATATACATGTTGGTCCATCAGATTTTGTTGAATGGCAAAAAGATAATAAGATATGTTTTTTAAGAATTGAGGGAGAGCAATTTGGTGGTATTCCTATGAATTTAGAATTGAGATTGTCTGTTGAGGATTCTCCAAATTCTGCGGGAATTGTTATTGATGCAATTAGATGTTTAAAAATAGCACTTGATAATAAGTTATCTGGGAATATTGTTGAACCAAGTGCATACTTTATGAAACATCCTAAAATTCAAATGGAAGATTTTTATTGTAGAGAAAAATTGGAGGAATTTATAAATGCTTACACAAGTATCAATAGATAAGGGATTGAATATTTCCCCAGAAGTTGAGGTTATAGAAAGAAAGGGTAAAGGACATCCGGATACTTTAGCGGATGAGTTAGGAGAATGTCTTTCAATTGCTTATTCAAAATACTGTTTAAATAACTTCGGAGTTATTTTACATCATAATTTTGATAAGGTTGGACTCATGGGAGGACTGAGCAAGGTTGGTTTTAACGTTGGTAAAATAATCAGTCCAATAAGGGTTTTAGTCAATGGCAGAGCTTCATTAAAATTTGGAGATAAAAATATACCTGTAAAAGAACTAATAACAAAAGAAATACAAAATTTTTTCACAAAAAAGTTTCCTCACATTAAAGGAAGTAAAGATTTATATAGAATTATTTGGGAAATTTCTACTGGTAGTAGTCCGGGTGCAGTTTCTAGTGAAGATAGCTATCGTCAGCATTGGTTTGAACCTAGAAATAAGGATGACTTATCTGAACTTAAAAATTTAAATTGTAATGATACATCCATGGGGGTTGCATACTATGGGCACACAAAACTTGAGCAATTTGTTTTAAATATCGAAAAAACCCTTAACAGTAAAAAATATAAAAAAGATAAGTTATGGTTGGGTAGCGATATTAAAATTATGTGTTCTCGTATCAACAAAGATGTTACATTAATTTTATGTGTCCCTCAAATAGGACTTTATGTAAACTCTTTGAATGAATATCAAAATAATTTGTCTATAATCAAAGAAACAATATATTCTATTGCTGAAGAAACAATTCCAGATTTTAATCTTTCTATTAATATGAATATGAGAGATAAATTTGATAGTGAAAGTAAAGACTTATATTTGACATACACTGGCTCTTCCATAGAAATGGGAGATGAGGGTTTTGTTGGCCGAGGAAATAGGTTTGGAGGTTTAATTACACCAAATAGACTATATTCAATGGAAGGGATAGCAGGCAAAAATCCAGTTTACCATACAGGCAAAATGTACTCTGCAATGGCCTATGAACTATCTAAAAAAATTTACGAAAAGTATGGTAAGGCTTCAGAGTCTTTATTAATAGGTGTTACAGGGCAAAGTTTAAAGACTCCTTCAAAAATAGTTGTTAAAGTTGAAGATTGTGATATAAGTGAAAAAGACATTTTGCAATTGTTTAATCAAATAAATCCTAGTGAGATTACTGAAAAGATTTTAGAAGGCGAATATGAATTCTTTTAAGGATATAGCTATTAATTATTGGCTTGGATATACCTTTTTGCCATCAATAACTAGAGTTAAATTATTAAAAGAATATGGATTTAATTCTGTTGAAATCTATTGGACAAATGAATATCAAGAGCTCAATGGTGATAAATATGAAATAGCAGATAATTGTATCAAATATGGCATAAGTATTGATTGTTTGCATGCTACATTTAATAGGGCAAATTTATTATGGGTTGATTCATTGGATGGTGAGGAATTGTTTAACGAATATATGCAGACTATTCTAGATGCTAAAAATTTAAACTGCAGAATAGTTGTTATTCATGCTAACGGAAAGGGTGATAGTAAAGTTTTTTTGAAAAGAATTAATAAACTTAATGACTTTGCAAAAAAAATAGGTGTAACATTATGTGTTGAAAATTTGCAACACAACGACAATATAGAATTTGTGTGTCAAAATACAAACTTATCTTTGTGCTTTGATGCTGGACATTACAATATAAACCAATCCAAAATCATTTTAAAAAATCTTAAAAGAATTAAGTATATACATATACATGATAATGACGGAAAGCATGATTTACATTTAATACCGGGTGATGGCCAAATAAATTTTAATGATAAAACACTCTCAAAGATTTTGACTTTAGACTGTCATAAACTATTGGAAGTTCATGATTCCCCTCAAGATCCAATGTCTAAAGAAGAATATGAAAAATATTTAAAAAAGGTAAATTTATTTTTAAAAACGGAGGATTGTTTTGTTGAAAGATTATATTGAAAATTATTTAACAAATCAAGGTTGGGAAAAAAAGATTGAAAATGGTAGGCAAATATTTTGCAAGAATAATAATTTGGAACATCAAAAGAATACGAAAAAAAGTAAATGCGTTTATTTGCAACAAATAATAGATAATATAAAAAATTATTTTCAAATAAAAAATTATCACGATATTCATTTTGATTCGGTTATAAATCCATATAGAGATACGGATTACATAATTGCAGCATTGCAAACAATCAATAAAATCAAATATAATGACATAGGCTATGATAAGTTAAGTTGGTATTCTTTCCAGCCTTGTATAAGACCGATACCTAATGGAAAAAAAATAAGTGATGGTTTTATTCCTTCTTTTGTTAATGTAGGAACAATTTCAATAGGACAAAATAAAGATGATTATTGCAATATGATTGAAGATTGGATATCTATATTATCAAAATGTTCTATCTATATATCAAGAATAAAATTAATAACAAAAGAGAAGACAAAGGCTTATAATGGAATGGGCTTATCAATATATGTAGACGATTTTGAAATTGGACAGGCGAATTACTATAAAACAAAAGATGTTTTCGATTTGGATGATGATACTTTTGTGTTAGATTTTGGTTTTGGGTTAGAGAGGATTGCTTGGGCTTCAAATTGGTTTGATGACTTTAATCATATATATCAATCTACAGAAGATTATTTTTTACACAATGATATTTTGTCAGCATTAATAAACAAACAAGTTTTGCTAATTATGTCTAATGTACAACCTAATTCCAGCAAATTTGGACTTAAACTTAGAACCGATTTTCAGAAAATTTTTAGTATTTGTAAAAGGATGGATGTAAATGAAAGTATAAAGTTTGCATATAACTATTGGAAACAATTTATTTCAACGGAAAAAACTTTAGAAGATGTCTATACTATTTGGTCTAACGAAATCAATTATTTGATAAACACACAATTAAGTAATTGTTTAAATATAAAGCCTAATATCAAAAGACTAAAACAAAATAGTTGTGACTTTTGTACAGAAATTTTTAGAGAAGGAGTAAGACGAAAATGAGCAAATACCCCTTTGAAGATTATTTTCTAATAAATAATAAGAATTGGCTTGATAATTTGCAATTAAATATTAATCAAATTAGCAAAAAATTAGAATTAAGCGAGTTGGAAATTAATCCAAAGTCTCGCTTTGGAGTTGTTATTTTTTGCAAACAAAAAAGGAAAAATGTTGTTTTAAAATTAGTTGATAGCGGCAGTCAGAAAGGGAAACGCGAATTATTTGCCATAAATAATTTGAAGTATTCATTTATGAATAAGATTATCAAATGTTCAACAAGTGATGGTTATTATTTATCTAATAGACTTAGTGAAATAGAATTATTAAATGAGACTGACGTGATTGGTAGATTTAACATCATAATGCCTATTTTTTTAAAGGTTGTGAAAGAATGGAAAAACAATGCTTTGGGTAAAGACACTTATTGGCAAAAATTTACCGACAAAATAAGAAGAATAAATATAAAAGACCTTCCTGCTGACATGGTTGATCATATCAATTATACTAAAAATTTATATAAGGTTTATTTTTCACATGAAAAATGTAGGCTAAGTCATGGTGATTTACACGAAAAAAATATTATGAAGACACGGGATAAGCTATTAGCGATTGATCCACTTGGTGGGTATGCTCCATTTGAATTTGAATTTGTCAAATATATAGAAAATCAACTCTTTGTTTTGCCATATGATATGATTAAGAGTGCTTTAAATATATTATTAGATCAATTAAGGTTGTTAGGTGTTGATTCCAAAAAACTCTTATTTGCGCTTTATATTGATTCAGTTGAGCGTACATTAACATCTTTTATATTACACGATTCACATGATATAATAAAAAAGGGTAGGCAAAGAATTAATTTAATAAAAGAGGAAATAATATGTTGATATTATTGGGTGGAGGAAGCTATCCTCAAACTAAAGAAACAATATAATGGTTTGCATAAAAATTATAAGTTCCTCAAGATTTTATATATTCCGCAAGCACGTAAAAGTGACAATAACCATCAGGATTGTTTTGATTGATTAAAAAATGAAATAAAAAATCCTAATTATAGTATGGAGATATTTAATGAAAAATTGAAATATACAAATAAGGTATTAAAAAATTACGATATGCTATATGTTAGAGGTGGAAACGCGAACGTTAAAAATCATTAAATTTTTCTATAATTCAAAAAAATAACGAATGTCACATATTTGCTATTCAAGAAGAAGTTTATATTTTGTAATGATAAAATGGTTTATACGATAGGAGTGATTGTTTACTATTTCTACAAAAATAATTTAAATGTTTTAAAATGTGATAATTTCGTTAATATAGACAATTTTGTTGCAAAAAAAACAAATTCATGATATTATTTACCCATTATAGGAGGTTAAAATGTTAGATGTTAAAAAGATATTAGAAGATCCTGAAAGAATTAAGAATTCTTTATTAAAGAGAATGGAGAATGTTTCTTTTGAAAAGTTGATTGAATGGGAAAAGGAGAGAAAGGATAAACAAAGGGATATAGAAGATTTAAATTCACTAATTAATAAGAATTCGAAGCAAATATCTTATATTATGACTGATACTACTTTGCAACTTGAAGAAAGAAAACAAAAGGCGAAGGAGTTAAAAAAAATCACAACAGAAGCTGGTGAAAAACAATCTTCTTTAAAACAAGCAGTGAGAGAACTTGAAACAAAAATTTTTGACTTTGTTTCAGCATTGCCAAATATTCCAGACGATGATGTGGTTAGCGGAGGAAAAGAAAATAATGTAGTTTTGCATTATTTTGGAGAGCAGCCAAAATTCAATTTTAAACCTAAAAGCCATATTGAACTATGCAAGGATTTAGGTTTAATAGATTATGAAAGGGGTGTTAAACTTAGCGGAGAGGGTTCGTGGATCTACACTGGGTTAGGTGCTCAATTAGAATGGGCATTAATCAATTACTTTATTGATTCGCATTTAAAGGATGGGTATAAATTTATGTTGCCTCCGATAATGTTGAATTATAATTGCGGCTATGTAGCAGGGCAGTTTCCTAAATTTAAAGAAGAAGTCTATTGGATCGATCATCAAGGTGCAGATAAGTCGAGCAAATTTATTTTGCCGACGGCAGAAACTGCATTAGTTAATTTACATAACAATGAACAATTTACGGTTGATGAGTTGCCAAAAAAATATTTTGCATATACTCCTTGCTTTAGAAGAGAAGCTGGTGGTACAAGATTAGAAGAAAAGGGAATGATTCGGGGGCATCAATTTAATAAAGTGGAGATGGTTCAATATACTCACCCTGAAAAGAGCGATGAAGCATTTAATGAATTGGTTAAAAAAGCAGAAGAATTGTTGCAAGGATTAGGTTTACATTATCGCTTGTCAAAATTGGCTGCAGGAGATTGTAGCGCGGCAATGGCTAGAACATATGATATTGAAATTTGGATTCCTAGTATGGGGATCTACAAGGAAGTAAGTTCAGCATCGAATGGCAGAGATTATCAAGCCCGTAGGGGAAATGTGAAAGTTGTAGATAGTGACGGTAAAAAGAAATATGTGCATACGCTTAATGCTTCAGGATTGGCAACGAGCAGGGTTTTCCCAGCATTAATTGAACAATGTCAGCAAGAAGATGGGAGCGTTATTATCCCAGAAGTATTGCGTAAATATATGGGCAATGTAGATAGAATTATTCCAGTTATTTTAAAAAATAAGATTTAAAATCAATACAAGAATTTTGATTAAAAGCATTAATAGTGAGATTATTAGCAAAAAATTAGAAAAAATAATTTAAATAGATTTAATTTTTCAAATATGTGTAATTTAAATATATTATGACAAAAATATTGCATTTATATCATATACACAAGACCTAACTCTTTATTAAAATTATAATAAAATAATTAAAAGGAGTTGAGTATGAAATTGCAAGGAACTTCAGAAGAAATAGAACAAGCGAAAGTTTGGTGGGCAAAACACAAAAAGAATTTGAGCAACAAAAAGTTCATAAATAGCTGCATAGCAAGTTTATTTACAAAGGGATATCACTGACCATTATGTTGAATTTTATTACAAATAAAAAAAGAAAAGCGATCAAGCTTTTCTTTTTTGTTTATTTGGTGCCGGTGGTCGGGGTCGAACCGACACTTGGTTGCCCAAACGAGATTTTGAGTCTCGCGCGTCTGCCATTCCGCCACACCGGCAAATTTCTAAACAGGAATATTCTAGCATAAACAAAAAAATTTTACAAGGAAATTACGCAAATTTGTTTTTAAAAACATTTTTTACAAAAAAGACCTATTTTAGGGTAATTTTGCCGTCAAAAATTAGTTATTTTAATGTCAATATGGCGTCAAATTTCGACATTTTTGTAAAAAAATCGCAAAAACGATTAAATTTTTGGCACTAAGGTTTGACTATTAAAATATCCAATTTTATAATTTTAGCAGTGAAAATAAAAGGGGAGATTTAGATATGCAAAATCACATTTGGGGCAAAACACTTCTTTCAGCTTATCGTTTTTTAGAGCGTATTGCAGGAGCAATAGACAAAATAATTGAGAAAAAAGCACTTGCTTCTTCTTGGGCAACTTCGTTCAGCAGTGTGGCAAACAGCACTTTAGAGCTTGCTGACCAAATCATCGAACTTTCCGAGCGCAAAGTAAAGTTAATCAACATCAAATTGTTGATTGAAAAAGCGTTAAAAAAGCTTGATAAAAAGGACGCGAAAATATTAATTTGTAAGTATTTTGATAAGATGGGACCTGAAGAAATTATCGCTTCGTTTGGCCTTTCGCGCCGCTCATATTTCAGACGCATACAAGATGCCGAATCAAGTTTTGAGTCATCGTGCGCGTCGCTTGGTTTTCCGATATCTCGTCTGCAAACTTATCTTGACAGCGAAGAATGGATTAAGCAAATTGCAGCTACATTTCAAGCAAAACAAGCCAAAGAAAAAAAAGGGCAGCGCCCTTTCAATTTAAGTCATCTTCATTAAATTCATAATAATCTCTTCCTCTTTTAAGTGGTGGAGATTTTTCTTTTCTGCCTTTGGCAAAAAGCCTGCGTTTTTTCGGACTTAAAATCAAATACAAAATCACAAGGCAAGGCAGCGAAACACCCAAAATAATCATTGCTTTTGACGTATCGCTCAGTCCACCGCCGCTAGGCAAATCGCCCGAAAAGTTAAGTGGAGTTGTTATTTCGGGAAAGTATTCCATGTTTTCGCTTGCAAGCGTCAAATTGTCACAAAAATATGAAAACGCATAACCTTTGATTTCTTCGCCGCCGTTAGAAAGCGAGCAATAATACCATTTATTTGTTGATTTCGGAAACAGTTCGTCGCCATAGCAAGTTCCATAAAGCATAACATTTTCTTGCAAAAAACTCAGTTTTCCACACTTTGCTGCGTCGGCCATTGGTGCTGAAAACACGTCAAGGCCGTTTTGTGCAAACGCCCGAAAACTTTGACTTGCATATGGCGTCGAAGGCACGCCGTCCATAGGCGTCACTTCATCTTTTTTAACATAGCCTTGAAGCGAAGCATACTTGGCGTAATAAAAGTCATCTTGTTCGTTTATAAGCAGCACGAAATACGAGTTTGGCAAGATAAAAAGTTTGCTCTCTTCGCTGTCGTTAGGGCTTGAGTAAAAATAGATATTTTCGCTTAAAACCTTTGCAAAATAAGTCTTGCTTTGACCGCTCACAGCAAAAGTTGTGCCCGTTTGCGAAGGCCACAAAATGAATAAAAATGAAAATAGAACAATCAACAATTTCATAGCAAAATTATATCGTCAAAAAATGAAAATTTAAAATAAAATCATGTCATAAAGGGGGGAGAGATGTCGCAAATAATAGAAAAGATTAAAGCGATTGATGCCGAAATAAAACGCCGCGAAGAAAGTGATAACTTGCTTCGCTACAACACCGGCGATAAGATACATTTAAAACAGGTTGCATTTCATAAATGCACAAAACGCAATCGTTGGGTCTTCGGTGGAAATCGCAGCGGCAAAAGCGAGTGCGGCGCGGCCGAAGTTGTCTATCTTGCCCGCGGCAATCATCCATATAAGCCCAACAAAAAAGAAGGCGTCGAAGGCTGGGTTGTGTCACTTTCACGTCAAGTCCAAAGAGATGTTGCACAGCAAAAAATACTGCATTATCTAAATCCAAAGTGCATCGAAAAAATAGTCATGACATCTGGCCGAGCCGATAGCCCCGAAAGCGGTATAATTGATTTCATTTTAGTGCGCAATGAGTTTGGAAATCTCAGCAAAATTGGTTTTAAAAGTTGCGACCAAACTCGCGCAAAATTTCAAGGTTCATCGCTTGATTTTGTGTGGTTTGATGAAGAGCCGCCATTCGATATTTATCGCGAATGCCAGATGCGTGTGCTTGACAAACAAGGCGAAATATTTGGAACAATGACCCCGCTAAAAGGACTGACTTGGGTTTATAAGGAAATCTATCTAAACGCAAACAATTCGCCAGAAGTATGGCATGAAAGTATGTCATGGCTCGACAATCCCTTTCTTTCAAAAACTGAAATCAACTTTTTTTCGTCGTGTCTGCCCGAAGATGAACTCGCCAGCCGCCGCGACGGCAAATTTACTGCTCTTGGCGGTCAAGTTTATCCCGAGTTTGACGAAAATGTGCACGTCATCGAGCCCTTTGATATTCCGCTAGAATGGCAAGACAACATTTCAATTGACCCAGGTCTAAACAACCCGCTTTCCGCGCATTGGTATGCAGTTGATTTTGATGGAAATGTCTATGTCGTCGCCGAGCACTTTGAAGCTAAAAAAGACGTTGTTTATCACGCCGAAAGACTCAAACAAATTTCTCAGCGCTTATCGTGGAAAAGAGAGCGCAACGGAATGCTTGGCGCACTTATCGACAGCGCGGCAACTCAGCGCACGTTAGCGGCAACGAAAAGCGTTGTCGAACTGTTTTATGACAATGGCATTTTGGTCAATCCGCGTGTCAACAAAGATATGTTCAGCGGCATTTCAACAGTCAAACGCTATTTAAAAGACGGCGAAGGTAAGCCGCATTTGTTTATATTCAAAAATTGCACAAATTTAATTCGAGAGTTTAAATCATACTGGTGGGGCGATCAGGATCTGCCAATAAAAAATGATGACCACAGTTTGGACGAACTTAGATATTATTTAATGTCAAAACCAAAAATACCTCAAAAAAATGAAATAAAAAATGAATTATATGAAGAAAAAATGCGTTTAATGCGCAAATTAAAGGCGAAAAAAACAAGATTTTGAAATATTTTTTACATTTGTTTGGAAAAATAAAATAAATATGATAAATTTAAATAGTAAGGAAAATATAAAAAATATGAAAAAAATATATTCATTTTTAATTTGTTTTTTACTTGCAATTTTGGCTCTCACTCCGCTTGTTACAAAAAGCGGTGAAAATTTAGATACCATTTATGCTGATGGCGAAAATCAAATCACCGTTTCGTCGGTAAGTGAACTTCGCGATATTGCCACAAAAGTCAATTCGGGCGAAGATACATATTCAGGCAAAACAATTCTTCTTACCAAAGACTTATTAGATGTCGGAACATGGACGCCAATCGGCCAAAAAGGAGCACCTTTCAAAGGCGTGTTTGACGGGCAGGGGCATACAATCTCAGGCATATCAGTCACAGACGGCCAAACCTATCAAGGTCTGTTTGGTTATGCAAGCGGCGCAACAATCAAAAACGTGTGCGTAAAAGATTTTACATCAACCAACCTTTACAATGCTGACGGAGTTTATGTTGGCTCAATTTTGGGCGCAGGCATTCAAAACACAACAATCGAAAGTTGCGAAGTTGATTCATCAGCATCAACCGATGCCGCATATGAAATCGTTTGCAATTCAGCAGTCGGCGGCGTAGTCGGCTATCTCGACGGTGGAAGAGTAACCAACACAAGTTCATTTATGAACGTCTATGCAACTTACAATCTCCGCAATGAATACACAATAAAAATCGGGGGTTTTGCAGGCAGAGCCGAAAACAGCATTTTTGTAAAAGCGTCATCATTTGGCGGCGTTAAAATTGAATATTCAGGCGAAGAAGCTCCAACATTAGATTCAAAATTTTATGTTGGCGGATTTGCCGGCGAAATCTCTGGCGACAGCACACAAATGTTTGACGGAGTTGTAGGGGGAACCATCTCAGCCCGCAATAATTATCCAGACACACAAACAATGGTTGTGGGCAGTGTAGCAGGCGCGCTCATCGACGCTCCAACAACAGGCAAAATGACCTCAATCGCATACACACAAACCCGCGATGCATTCGGACAGAATAACAGCGGTTATTTGACTGCAAACAATTATATTATGCAGGTTTCTGAAGGCTTAATCTCAGCGCAAGCATTCTATCAATCAGACTCATACACTTATGAGATGAACGGCGCACAATACACCTTTGTTTGGAGCCAAGGCACCAATAAATGGGATTTCGACAGCGTATGGGTAATGGCAAATGATAAATTGCGCTTGCAAATTTTCCAATTCTTTGACCTTTCACTTGCTGACTTTTTGGACAATGACGGCTTGCTTGAAAGAACAAGCGCAGCGCCAACGCCAGCCGACCCATCAAGAAAACCATATGCTTACAACGAAATAGTAAACATGTCAGTAAAATTCAAAAACAGCGAAAACAACAAATATTATGACATATCGGACATTTTACTTAACGGACAAAGCCTTAACTTATCTGAATTTATCGAAACTACGTCGCCAGATTATGGCACAGTTAAAACATCAAAAACAGGAGAAATTACTTTCTATAAAGACGGCGACACCTTTCATTTAGATGTAAAAGCAACCAACTCAACCGAAGGCAAGTATTCGTTCAGATTAAAAGCGATTGAATATAAAGTTTACATCATGTCTGACGAAAATGGGGCTGTGCGTTACAGTGGTTCATCAACACTTGCGCAAGTTCTCACTCGCGATATGTCAGCGTCAAGCAATCAAATTTCAATCGAAGCAGTAAGCAACAAAAAATACAAGTTCAACGGCTGGTCAATCTATTATGAAGACTCAACAGCAGGCGACAAAGAATATGACCAAAAACTCTGGAAAAAGCAATCAATTTCGCTCCCAGCAACAAACCCACTTGCAATCAAATTTGCAAACGGCGCATACAATCAAAACTTCTTGTTGATGGCAAATTTTGCGTTTGACCCATGCACATTTAGTTTTGCATTTGACTCGTCAATGATCGCAAAAATCACAGTTAACAACACCGATGTTGTTTCATCTTCGGGCGAAACAGTGACGCTCGACAAAAACGAAGCGGTTTCAATTAAAGTTTTTGTAAAAGAAGAAGTTGAATTTGACAGTGCAAACCTTGAAAAAGTAATCAAATCATTCTTCTCGCGTGACACACTTTCACTCAAACTCGACACCTATAAAGACTCAATCGATCCAACTTTAACGGTCTATGAATACACATTCTCAACCTCATCGCTTGATTATGGTTCAGCATCAACTTTCAATTTCTCGCTCACAACAAAAATAGCCGAAAAAAAAGAAGACCCAAACACAACACTTTACATTGTGCTAGGCAGTGTAGGCGGCGCACTTTTGCTTGCAGGAATTGGCATAACAATTTGGCTTGTAATGCGTAAAAAAGCTTATGGGAAAACAGCTGCGCCAAAAGACGACTATAAAAACTATTATTATTAAGATAGCAAAAAATTAAAAATTGCAAAAAAGATTATTCTTCTCGATGATTTTTGCGATTGATAAATTTTTCGCTGTCACTAGCTTTATAAATCACATCACTTCCATACTTGGAGGTGATGTTTTTTATTCCAATAGCGGTCTTGCTAGGCTTTTCGTCAAAAAATGAAATTTGCTTAGCCTTGTCAATTTTGTCAAGATTTGTTATGTTGACGCGAACGGCGCGAATAGGCAATGAATAATCATAAAAGCTATCCAAAATTTGCATAGCGTGCGCAGTTATGGTTTCGCTTGCAAAGCATGGTGCATAAGATGCGGACTTGCCATAACGCTTCAATTCATTTGACTTAATCGAAATACTTATGGTCTTGCCTTCAAAGTGCCCGGCGATAAGACGTTTGCTGATTTTTTCCGCCAAAAAAGCGACCACTTTTTCAATATCTTCGCGCTTTTGAATATCTTTTATAGTGGTTGTCCCATTGCCAACGCTCTTTGGCGCTGGTTGGTCATAATAGCACATAACTTTGTCTTCTTCGCTGCCGCGCAAATTTTGCAGCAGTTTCACGCCTGTTATGCCCAAAAGGTCGTGAATATAACTTTCTTTCAGCGCGCAAAATTCGCCGATAGTGTTTATATTTATAAGTTTAAATTTGCTGTTAAGCCTTCTTCCAATCCCAACAATCGAGTTTAGTGGCAGGTGATAAGCAATCTCTTTAAATCTATCTTTTGGAATCATAGTCACGGCATCTGGCTTTTTCAAATCTGAGCCAAGTTTAGCGTAAATTTTCGAAAATGAAACACCCACCGAAACGGTGAATCCAAACTCTTTCTTAATGCGTTCTTTAATCTCATAAGCAATTTCTTCGCCCGTCTTTCCAAGCACTTTAAGCGACGGCGTCACATCAAGCCAACATTCGTCAAGTCCCAGCGGCTCAACTAAATCGGTGTATTGCAAATAAACTTCATGTAAACGCTGTGAAATGTCTTCATAAAGGCCGTAATGAGGTGAAAGGCAAACAAGTTCGGGACAAATTTTTTTCGCTTCAAAAATTGTCTGACCTGTCTGAACGCCGCTCTTTTTTGCTATTTCGTTTTTGGCAAGAATAATGCCCGTTCTTTTTTCTGGGTCACCTGCAACAGCCACGGGCTTGTCTTTAAGTTCGGGGCGGGTGGCGCATTCAACCGAAGCAAAAAAATTGTTGACATCAGAATGCAAAATAGTCCTTTCAATCATTTGCTTTCGCCTCCCAAAAAATGTATAATATGAATGTAATTATTCTCTAATATTTTACAAGTTAAAGGAAATTTATGCAACAAAATATGCTACAAAACTTTACAAATTCATTTTGCATAGATGGCGAAGGTGTGATAGAAAAAAACGTCGCAGCAGGTGTCAAAACGCTTAATTTGTTGACATCAAATCCGCTTTTGGCCGCAAAAAAATATCAACAACACTCTCTCGCAGGCAAAATCATAATCAAGCCTGACGAGATTAAATTCTCAACAATAAAAAAACTGCAAAAACAAGGAATCGACCTTGCATTATATATTGATTTATCTTGTTATGATGAAAAGCAACTCGAAAAATTTTCGGCATTAAATATGCCTGTTTTTATTCCGCTTTTTGACAACTTAAAAAACACGGGAGAAATTGCCAGCCAGTATGGCATCTCGCCCGCAAAACTGATTGAAGATATGGGATTTTTAGACCGCGATTGCACAATAGTCGGCGGTGAATATGCCGACAAAGACGACCTTGAAATTTTAGGCTTATATGGCGCAAAAATTGCGGTTTGTCCAATCTTTCAGTCGCAGCAAGGCGAAACCTTTTCAAACGTTGTGCTCATGCAAAAAATGGGGCTTAAAGTGCAGTTAGGCAGCGGCGGAAACGCTGAAATCAACATGACAGGCGAAGCCAACTATCTTTATCTTACAACGTTGTCACTGCTTGAAAACCCACAAGCGGTGTCGCGCGAAGAAATACAAAGAATGACAGGAGAAAATTATGAAAATTGAAGAAATCTTAGCAAGTGAATTTGGTCTTAAACAAGTTTATGCCGAAAACATAATCTCGCTTTTAGACGAAGGCAACACAATTCCATTTATCGCAAGATACCGAAAAGAAATGCACGGCTCATGTGATGACCAAGTGCTCCGCGCTTTTTCTGACAGACTTAAATATTTAAGAAATTTGAATGAAGAAAAAGAAAAGGTTCAACGTGTAATCACCGAGCAAGGCAAGTGGACACCAGAGCTTGAAAAAGCACTTTCAGCCGCTCAAACTTTAACAGAAGTCGAAGACATTTATCGTCCATACAAGCCAAAAAGAAAAACCCGCGCATCAGTCGCAATCGCAAATGGTTTAGAGCCTCTTGCTGACATTATTCAAAGCCAGAAGAAGGGCGTAAACATTCAAGAAGAAGCCGCAAACTTTGTCAACGAAAACGTGCCAGACGTTGCAGCCGCAATCCAAGGCGCAAAAGACATCATCGCAGAAAGAATCAGTGACGATGCCGAACTCCGCAAAATTTTGCGCGAACTTTTATGGGAAAAAGCCAGCCTTTTCTGCACGCTTTTAGACGGCGAAAACAAACTCACTTACGAAGGTTACAATGGCTTTAAACAAGAAGTAAACAAGCTTCCAAGCCACCGAATTTTAGCGATAAATCGTGGCGAAAAAGAAAAGTGTTTAAAAGTTGAAACACAAGTAAATATGGAGCTTCTTTTAAACGAAATTCGCTTATCTTATAAAAAAGATAATGAACAAACCAACGAAATCATGGACGAGATAATCGAAGACTCGCTTGACCGTTTGCTTTTTCCAGCGCTTGAACGTGAACTTCGCTCAACGCTTACAGACAACGCTTGCGAACAAGCCATCAAAATGTTTGAAGTCAACTTAAAGCCACTTTTGATGGAAGCCCCACTTAAAAACAACATAATCTTAGGACTCGACCCAGCGTATAGAACTGGCTGCAAAATCGCTGTAATCGACAAAAAAGGTGACGTATTAGACACAACAGTAATCTATCCAACACCACCACAATCAAAAACAGAAGAAAGCATCGAAAAACTTAAAGCGCTCATCGAAAAATACAATGTTGACATTGTTTCAATCGGAAACGGAACTGCATCAAAAGAAGCCGAAATTTTTGTTGCCGAACTTATAAAACACGTTTCGCGCCCAGTTTCATATGCGGTTGTAAGCGAAGCCGGCGCATCGGTATATTCAGCATCAAAACTAGGCGCCGAAGAATTCCCAGACTATGACGTATCGCTCCGCAGCGCAGTATCAATCGCCCGCAGACTTCAAGACCCACTTGCCGAACTCATCAAAATCGACGTTAAAAGCATCGGCGTAGGCCAATATCAACACGACATGCCACAAGCGCGCTTAACTGAAGTGCTTACAGGCGTTGTAGAAGATTGTGTAAACAGTGTAGGGGTCGACTTAAACACAGCATCTCCATCACTCTTGTCATACGTTTCAGGTCTTAATATGTCAATCGCAAAAAACATAACAGCATATCGCGCAAAAATCAAAGCTTTTAAAAACAGAAGCGAACTTCTTTCTGTTCCAAAACTTGGGCCAAAAGCGTTTGAACAATGTGCAGGTTTCTTGCGCATAACTGACGGAAACAACATTCTCGACAACACAGGAGTCCACCCAGAAGCATACGAAGCAACCGACAAGCTTTTGAAAATGTTTGCACTCACAGTTGACGATGTTCGCAAAGGCGAACTCAACCTTGAAAATCTTATCGCTCTTAAAGGAGAACAAAAAGTTGCAGATGAAATCGGAGTCGGCGTCCCAACACTCCACGACATCGCAAAAGAACTTGCAAAGCCGGGCAGAGACATCCGTGAAAGCATGCCAAAGCCAGTCCTTCGCAGCGACGTTTTAAGCATGGAAGACTTAAAAGAAGGCATGGTGTTCAGCGGCAAAGTGCGCAATGTTGTCGACTTTGGTGCGTTTGTTGACATCGGCGTGCATCAAGACGGCTTAGTCCACATTTCACAAATCTGTGACGCCTACATTAAACATCCATCAGAAGTGTTAAAAGTGGGACAAACAGTAGACGTTAAAATTTTAAGCGTCGACCAACAAAGAAAGCGTATTTCGCTTACAATGAAAGGAATAGAAAAGTAATTTAATTAAAAAAAGGAGAACGCTACGGAAAAAGACACATGCCCATATTGTGGCAGCACCTACAAAATGATTAAAGAAAGCGGACTTGTTGGCTGTGAAAACTGCTATTTTGAAATAGCAGAACTTTCGCAAGCGGCACGCTCGCTTTTTGACGGCAAAACTTTTTCCGGCCGCGCTCCACAAAGGAGGGGACATGGACAATTTTAGCAGTGTTGCAATCTCCTCACGAATTCGCTTAGCCCGCAACATCTCGGGCATCGAATTTATGCCCAAACTCACCAGCGAAGACAAAATCGACTATATCTCATCTTCAATGCAGGCACTTTTGTCTGCATCTGGCGACTTTACAACGCAAAAACTAGCCGACTTGCCTTTGTCACGCTGCACATCGCTGTTAGAGCGTCATATAATCTCAAAAGCGCTTATCGAAAACAAAGATATTTCGCTTGTCTCAACAAATGAAGATGAGTCTATAATTGTTATGATTATGGAAGAAGACCACTTGCGTCTTCAAAGCATCTTACCGGGGCTCAACCTGTTTGAAGCATACAATCAGCTCCTGCCGCTCGACGAAAAAATCTCATCAAGTTTTGTCATCGCCTTTGACGACGAACTTGGCTATTTGACCTCGTCGCCATCAAACCTTGGCACAGGAATGCGTGCATCAGTCATGGTGTTTATTCCAGCGCTCGAAAAAAGCGGTAGAATAAATCAGCTCATTTCCGAAGCCCGAAAGTTTGGATTGACCTTCCGCGGTGCGTATGGCGAAGGCAGCGAAAGCAAAGGCTTTATCTATCAAATCTCAAATCAGGGTCTGCTCAGTTTAAGTGAAGAAGAAATAATCGACCGTGTAAACGACTTTTTCTTTAGCATATATGACGAAGAAATGCGTTTAAGAGCGCAAATTTATGAACAAAATAAAGACGAACTCAACGACCAAATTATGCGTGCATATGGCATACTCACAAATGCCTATTTGCTTGAAGAAGACGAGATGTTTTCGCTGCTTGGTATGATAAGGTTTGGGCACGAACTTGGTTTGCTTAAAATCAAAGATGTTGACCTGTTTATGAAGCTTTTTTATCATGGCGGGGCAGCATTGTTAAAAGAAATTCGACCTTTTTCGCAAGATGAAAAGGAAAACCGCATTCGAGCCGAGTATATTGTAAAAAGGGTAAAAAACCTAGTAAAAATAGGAGGTGAAAAATGAATATAGGCGGTAATTATTTTTCGGACACAATCGAAAAAGTAATCAAAAACGCAAGTCGTATAGCCTTGCGATTTGGAAGTGACGTCGTAGGAACCGAGCATATTCTTTATGGCATAACTTCCGTTAAAGAAAGTCTTTCAGCCAAAGCGCTTGCAGAATATGGAGTGACTGAAGAAGATTTATTCGAACTTTTCAGTGACAACTGTTATGAAGAGCAAGTTTTTGGCAGTGTCGAACTTTCTCCACGAGTAAAAGATCTTTTCAAAACAGCGCAACAAATCGCGCTTGAATACAACCATTCATTCCTTGGCACAGAGCACCTTTTCTTAGCGCTTTTGTCATCGCAAGGATCGGTTGCATTAAAATTGCTTGCAAATCATTATGGAGTCGACATTCAAGCGCTTTACAACAAAATTGCAATGTCGCTTGAACAATCATCGCTCTCATCAAACGAGCAAAAATCGCAAAATCAATCAAAAAGCACTTTGCCTGAAAAGTTGCTTGAAATGGGCAGTGATATAACCTTAAAGGCAAAAGAACACAAACTCGATCCCGTAATAGGAAGGGAAGACGAAATCGAAAGAATCATCGAAATCCTTTGCCGAAAAACCAAAAACAACCCAGTGCTTATCGGTGAAGCTGGCGTCGGCAAAACCGCAATAATCGAAGGCCTTGCACAGGCAATCGTAAGCGGAAATGTTCCCGAACAATTAAAAGGCAAAATCATCTATTCGCTTGAAATTGGCGGACTTATGGCAGGCACAAAATATCGTGGCAGCATGGAAGAAAAACTGAAAGATGCCATCGAAACAATTATTAAAGACAAAAACATAATTGTTTTCATCGATGAAATCCACACACTTGCACAAGCCGGCTCAAAAGACGGTGAAACAAGCCCAGCCGATATGTTAAAACCATATCTCGCACGTGGTGAAATGCAAACAATCGGTGCAACAACCACCGACGAATATCGCAAATTCATCGAAAAAGACAAGGCACTTGAGCGTCGTTTCCAACCAATACTTGTATCGCCACCATCAGTCAGTGATACAATTCAAATTTTGAAAGGCTTAAAAGACACATATGAAGCCTTCCACAAAATTAAAATCAGCGACGAAGCCATCGAAGCCGCAGCAGTGCTTTCAGACCGTTACATTATGGACAGATCTTTGCCAGACAAAGCCATCGACCTTATTGATGAAGCGTGCAGCAAAGCAAAAGTCAACTTCTCAATCAAGCCACAAGCGATAAAAGATCTTGAAGACAAAATCGCAGCACTTTCATCATCACGAGATGACGCATCTCTTCAAAGAAACTATGAAAAGGCGGCAAACCTTCAATCTGAAATTATAAAGCTTGAAGACGAACTCAAGAAAAAACAATCCAAACTTCAACCTAAAAAGCAATCAGTAAATCAAATTGGCGCAAACGAAATTGCAGCAGTAGTAGCAAAATGGACAGGCATTCCAGTAACAAGAATTACTGAAAGCGAAAAGGAAAAATTGCTTCACTTAGAAGAAATTTTACACAAACGTGTTGTCGGACAAGACGAAGCCGTTCAAGCGGTTGCAAAAGCAATCCGCCGTTCAAGAGTGGGCTTGCAAGATTCAAAACGCCCAATCGGTTCATTCTTGTTCCTTGGTCAAACTGGTGTCGGTAAAACCGAACTTTCAAAGGCAATCGCCGAAGCGCTGTTTGACGATGAAAACAACATAATCCGAATTGATATGTCAGAATACATGGAGTCGCATTCGGTGTCAAAGCTCATCGGTTCGCCTCCAGGATATGTAGGTTATGACGAAGGTGGTCAACTCACCGAAGCCGTTCGCCGCAGACCATACAGTGTAGTTCTTTTCGATGAAATTGAAAAAGCTCATCCTGACATTTTCAACGCGCTCTTGCAAATCCTTGACGATGGCAGATTGACAGACGGACAGGGCAGAACAGTAAGTTTTAAAAACACAGTCATCATCATGACATCAAACGTCGGAGCAAGCGAAGTCAGCCAAAACAAAAAACTTGGATTCTCTGACGAAAACGAACAACCTGTCACTGACAAAGAAATTTATCTCCACGCGCTCAAACAAAAATTTAAACCTGAATTTATCAACCGTATCGACGTTGTTTGCGTGTTTGAACCACTCACTCAACCTCAACTTGTTATGATTGCAAAAATCTTAATATCAAACATCAACAAACGTTTGCTTGAAAAAGGTCTTACAATCAAAATGACAGAAGAAGCGCTTGACTTCATCGTTCAAAAAGGCTCAAACAGCGAATATGGTGCTCGTCCATTAAAGAGATATCTTCAACAAGAAGTCGAAGACAGAATTGCTGAAAAATTACTTTTAGGCGAACTTGAAGAAAAGGGAACGATTGTGATTGATTGCAAAGACGGCGAGCTTGAATTCACTTCACAAAATGCTTAAAAACGCTTTGAAAAAAAGGCGAACTTTGCTAGAATAATAAAGAAGGAGAAAACAAATATGAAAATTGAATTCTTAGAAAGAAATTACAAAATTTCAAACAAACTTAAAGACATAATCACAGACAAAGTTGAAAGACTTTCAAAATATTTTGGTGATGATGCCAAAGTTAAAGTGCTTTGCAGCGAACAAAACAAAACACAAAAACTCGAGCTTACAATCGTAAACAAAGGCATGCTTTACAGAAGCGAAGTATCAGGCGACGAAATGTATAACAACATCGACCTTGCACTTCCAAAAATCGAACGTCAAATCGTTCGTCACAAAGACAAAAAGATTGCAAAATCAAGAGTGAAAGAAGTTAATGCTTACGAGTTCATCAAAGAAGAACCAGAAGAAGAACTTGCAGACGTTTACAAGAAAAAATCATTTAATCTTGACCCAATCACAGTTGACGAAGCAAAAGATTATATTGAACGTCTTGGACACACATTCTTTGTATTCTTAAATGCAGAAACAGGCAAAGTCAACGTGCTTTACAAAAGAAAAGACGAAAAATATGGCCTTATCGAAGTGAATTATTAAGACATAAAAAACAAAAAAATAGGTTGGTAACAACCTATTTTTTATTTTCTTTAATGCCAAATTATAATGCATTTTTTTACACTATTTCCAGTCGATAGGGCTCTGTCCATTCTTTATTAAAAACTCGTTGCATTTTGAAAAATGTTTGCAGCCGAAAAATCCGCGATAAGCCGAAAGTGGGCTTGGATGAGGCGCTTTCAAAACAAGATGTTGAGGCCCTATAATCGGTGCAAATTGTTGCGCGTGTGATCCCCAAAGCATAAACACGATTGGCTCTTTTCGCTTTGCCAAAAGTTCGATAATTTTGCCAGTAAATTGCTCCCAGCCTTTGCCTTTGTGGCTCATGGCGGCGTGTTTTCTGACAGTAAGAGTAGTGTTTAAAAGCAGCACACCTTGCTTTGCCCAGCGGCTTAAATTTCCGCTTTGAAGTGGCGTAACGCCTGTGTCAGATTTTATTTCTTGAAAGATATTTACAAGTGAAGGTGGCAGCGGAGTTGGATCAAGCACCGAAAAACTAAGTCCGTGCGCTTGTCCGGGTTCGTGATAAGGGTCTTGTCCTAAAATCACAACCTTAACCTTGTCATAAGGAACATAGTTCAGAGCATTAAAAACAAGGTCGTCTTCGGGGTAAATATCATATTTTTCGCGTTCGCTTTTCAAAAAAGATTGCAGCGCAATAAAATAATCCTTGTTTGTTTCGTTTGCTAAAAGGTCAAGCCAGCTTTTTCTAATTTTCATCTTATACCTCTTGAAAAATATTAACACAAAACAATCAAAAATGCAAATCACAGTCCATAATGTTTTGAAAAATAAGCAAAATATGCTATGCTCTAAGCATAAAAGGGAAAAGCTATGAAAGAACTTAAAATCAAAAAAATTCATGCGCGTCAAATTCTGGATTCACGTTCAAATCCAACTGTTGAAGTTGAAGTAACACTCGAAAACGGAATTATGGGCAGAGCCTCAGTTCCATCTGGCGCATCAACAGGCGCATTTGAAGCAGTCGAACTTCGTGATGGCAACAAAAAATGCTATCACGGCAAAAGCGTGCTGAAAGCGGTTGAAAATGTTAATACAATTATTGCAAAAGCAATCGTTGGTAAAAATGTTTATGATCAAAAAGGCATCGACAAAGCCATGATCGCCCTTGACGGCACCGAAAACAAAGCAAATCTTGGTGCAAATGCAATTCTTGGAGTCAGCCTTGCAGTTGCAAAAGCGGCGTCAATTGCAGACGGCAAACCACTTTATAGATATTTAGGCAAAGAAAGCGTGCTTCCAGTGCCAATGTTAAACATCTTAAACGGTGGCAAACACGCCGACAACAATATAAACTGTCAGGAATTTATGATAATGCCAGTCGGCGCCAAAACCTTTACTCAGGCGTTACAATGGTCGGCAGAAATTTATCAAACATTAAAGTCGGTTCTTAAAAGCAAAAATCTCGCCACTGGGGTGGGAGATGAAGGCGGCTTCGCTCCAAATCTTCAAAGCGACGAAGACGCACTCAAAAACATAGTTGAAGCCATCGAAAAAGCGGGATACAAACCGGGCAGCCAAGTTGCAATCGCACTTGACGTTGCAGCAACCGAAATGTATGACGAAGCAGTTAAAATTGGCAAAGAAGGCAGTTATTATTTCTGGAAAACAGGCGAAGTTTACACAGCCGAACAACTTATCAAATATTACAAATTACTCACAGAAAAATATCCAATCATCTCAATTGAAGACGGCTTAGCTGAAGAAGATTGGCAGGGTTGGGCAGCACTTACAAAAGCACTTGGCAAAAAATTGCAACTTGTCGGCGATGACCTTTTCGTAACAAACACAAAACGCCTTAAAAAAGGCATCGAAAACCAAGTAAGCAATTCAATCTTAATCAAAGTAAATCAAATCGGCACGCTCACCGAAGCAATCGAAGCAATCCGTCTTGCCAACAAAAATCATATGACAGCAGTTGTTTCGCATCGCAGCGGTGAAACCGAAGATTCGTTCATCGCCGACCTTGTAGTAGGTCTTGGGTGCGGTCAAATCAAAACAGGCGCACCAGCACGCAGCGAACGCGTAGCAAAATACAACCAACTTCTTCGCATCGAAGAAAATCTTGGCAAACACGCAATTTACAAAGGTAAAAAAGCACTTAAAGCATAAGGAGAAAACATGACAGACACAAAACTTTATGACACCTTAAAAGAAAGAGGATTATTATATCAATGCACCGACGAAGAGGGCTTGAAAAAAGCGCTTACATCAGGCGCGCCACTCGCACTTTATGAAGGAACTGACCCAACAATGGACAGCCTTCACCTTGGCCACTGCATTCCTTATTGCATTCTCCGCCGTTTTCAAAAGGCAGGGCACAAAGTTGTTCTTTTAATGGGCGGAGCAACAGCCTGCATCGGCGACCCAAGCGGGAAGAGTGAAATGCGCAGCATTATGAACAAAGAAACAATCGCTCACAACATCGAAAAGATTAAAAATTCTCTTAAAATCTTCCTTGATTTTGATGGCGAAAACCCAGCCATAATCGTAAACAACGCAGATTGGTTTACAGGTTATGATTACACCGATTTTATGCGTGAAATAGGTGTTCATTTCAACGTAAACAAAATGCTTGCCAACGAACTTTACGCAAAGCGTATCCAAGAAGGCGGGCTTACATTCTTTGAAATGGGGTATATGCTCATGCAAGCCTACGATTTTATTCGCTTAAATCGTGATTACGGCGTAACTCTTCAATATGGTGGAGCAGACCAATGGGGAAACATCGTAGCGGGCGTAGAACTTCAGCGTAAACTCAACTTTGCAAACAACACAAACATAAATCTTATCGGCGCAACAAACCCACTTTTGGTTACTCCAGAAGGTGTAAAAATGGGCAAAACCGAACGCGGCGCAATCTGGCTTGACCGTGATAAAATCACAGCCTATGACTTCTATCAAGGCATCTATCAAACACCAGACGCTTGCGTAGAAATGATGTTTGCACTTTTCACAGATATACCTATGCAAGAAGTAAGAGACATGATTAAACGCGACATTGTCGCAGCAAAGAAAACTCTTTCATATGAAATCACAAAGTTTGTTCGTGGACAAGCCGACGCTGAAGAAGCACAACGCATGAGCGAAAACCTTTTTACTCACGGCGGGGACGATGCACCTACTTTTGTGTGCGCAGCCTCAGAATACCCACTAAATATTGTGGATATTTTGGTAAAAGTTGGCTTTGCTTCATCAAAAGGCGAAGCGCGCAGACTTATCGAAGGTGGTGGCGTAAGTGTCGACGGCGAAAAAGTTAGTGCACTTGATTATCAAATAAGTGGCGATGCTCTCATCAAAAAAGGCAAGAAAAACTTTATAAAAGTGGTTAAAGAATAACAAAAAGCAATTTTATATGACAACAAAACAAGGCGTAATTGAAGTTAAAAAATCAAAGTTTTATTATTATCGCTATGACGGTGACATGGCGGGCTTTGACGCGCTTTTGCCGCAAATAAAATCCGAACACAAAAAAGCCACGCACGTGGTTTATGCCTATTCGTTTTCGCAGCCATTCAACGAAAAATGCTGTGATGACGGCGAGCCAAAATCAACGGCAGGAGCACCGATTTTGTCAGTTATTCAAAAGAAGAAATTGTCAAATGTCGCAGTAATTGTTGTTAGATATTTTGGCGGAATAAAACTTGGTGCTGGTGGTCTTGTCAGAGCATATACGAAATCTGCAAGCGAAGCACTTTCGGATTAAAAACAAAAAATTGGAGCAGCAATGCAAATTACAGAAATCAAAAAAATAGGCAAGGGAGATCGTTATTCGATTTTTATCGATGATATTTTTAATGGAACTCTTGAAACCGAAATTTTGGTTAAAGAAAAACTTAAAACTGGCGATGAAATCAGTGAAGAGCGTTTAAAACAAATCAAACTCGACAACGGCAAACTCGCAGCGTTTTCGCGAGCCATTTCGTATATCGAAAAAGGTTTGCACACTGAAAAACAACTGCGCGCTTATCTTAAAGAAAAGGGCTTTTTGCCTGAAAGCATCGACGAAGCGATTGAAAAATTGCTTGAATATGGCTATATCGACGATGCCTTGTATGCTGAAAGTTTTATTAACTCATACAAACATAAAAAAGGCAAAATCAAACTTAAATTTGAGTTGCGCACAAAAGGCGTTTCGCCTGAAATAATCGACGAAAAACTTGAAGAACTTTTGCAAGAAGACGAAACTGAAGAATCGGCGCGCAATCTTCTTCAAAAATATCTTAAAAACAAAACTTTTGACGCAAAAACAAAGCAAAAAGCATATGCGCATCTGATGAGCAAAGGCTTTGAAAGCGACGTCGTGTCAAAAGTGCTCAGCGAGGTAAAATATGAGAGTAGGGATTGACATCGAAGACATTTCGCGTATGAGCGAAAAACTCGCAGAAAAGATTGCGACCCCGTCAGAAAAGCAGTATTTGTCGCGCTTTAAAGAAGGCAAAGCCCAGCACATCGCATCGCTCTGGACAGCAAAAGAAGCCTGCGTAAAAATGCTTGATAAAACAGACCTTAGTTTTTTAGAAATCGAAGTGTCGCACTCTGATTCGGGCAGACCTGCAATCGAGCTAAAAGGCGAAGCATTAAAGCGCTTTATTTCGCTTGGTCTTAAATCAATCGATGTTTCAATTTCGCACACATCATCGCAAGCAATCGCAATAGTAATCGGCTGTTAAAATCGCAGAAATCGCTCCTAAAAAATCAAAAAAGAGATATTAAAAATAAGATAAAAATAAAATAAATTTAAATAAAAAAACAGGGCACAAAAGTCCCTGTTTTATTTTTTTAGTTTTTTCCATCAACGCATTTTCGCGCAATTTTACAGTCCAAGGCGAGATGCGATTTCGGTGTTTACTATTTTGTTATAGTCGGTGTTTCCGTTAAGCATGCCCGCATTTTGCGTGATTGCAAGAAGAGTGTCAAGCGATTGCCTGCTCATAACCATGTCATGTGAGAAGGCGTCGATTCGATAATAGGCCGCAACAGCGATTTTCAAATCGTCAATGCTCATTCCTGTAAATGAGTCTTTAAGTGCTTGCGCAGCATCTTCTAAGTGGTTGTTTTCATAGCAGTCCTTCAAAAAGTCATAGCCGCGTCTAACAGCTTTTAAAAACTTTTCAGCAATGTCGCTGTGATTTTTTAAATAACTTTGCTTAGCGATAAAGCACGTGTAAGGAATCTTCTGATTTACAAGATCCGCAACCGACGCAACAATGTGATATTCTGGGTGAGCGGCAACCAAATTTGATGCGTTAGGTTCAAAAAGAGTGCAGTAGTTTGCATTTGAATTTTCAAACTCGCTGGCGATAGCGTTAAATGCTACGTCAGTTCGCAAATTAACCTTATCGCTGCCAACTCCGATTTGATAGCCAGCAACTCTTTCAATAGCATATTGCAGCGTCATGGCTGGCATTCCACCCGCACGGCCGCCGATTATAGTTTCACCCAAAAGGTCAGAGATTTTAAAGTCAGGACCCTTTTTTGAAACGATAAATGAGCCGTCAGTTTGAGTAAGTTGCCCAAAAACCATAGGCTGATCGGTTATGCCTTCCTGGCTTGTGTAAACAACTGTTTCAGGCCCAGCCAAAATCATATCTGCCGCACCCGAAATAAGCGCAGTCATCGACACATCGCTTCCGCCGCCGTTTGTAAGGTTGATTTGCAAGCCTTCGTCCTCAAAATAACCGAGATTGTTTGCGGCGTAGAAAGGCGCATAAAAGATGGAATGCGTCACTTCGTTGAAATTGATTTTTGTATAGTCTTTTCCGCCACAGCCAACGATGATGGTTGTGCAAACAGCAACGCAAAAACAAAGCAGCGATGCTACCAGTATTTTTATTTTTTTCATTTTTCCTCCCTTTACAAGATTCATTTTATGCCACGAGCAAAAAATAGGTGAAAGTGCACATGCAAGAAGGAGGGCGTAAAAGAGAGCGGGCAAAAAGGAAGTGATTGCAGTGTGGTTAAAGCGTGGTTTAAAAATAACTATTGACAAAAAGACAAAAGCATGTTAAAATAGAAAAGTAAATTTGGAGGACAAAAAATGTCATTACTTCTTGATAATAATGTATGGGAAAGATTATTGCAGCCAAACGTTTTAACTGGCATTATTTTACTTGTAGTGGGAGTGATCGCGGCAATATTTGCTAAAAAGATTACAAAGCTTATAAGAAAAAGTGAAAAAGTAGAACCAAACGACAGAGTGCTTCTTACAATCAAAGCGTTTGCGCTTGTTGTTATTTTGGCAGCACTTATTGTAATGATAATTCAATAACTTCCTAAAAGCATTTCAAACAAGCGAATTCGCTTGTTTTTTTTTAGCATATTTTGTATACTAACTTTGTTAGTATAACTTTTGGCAAGGAGAAGCACATCGATGGATAAAGCATACAATCCACATTCATTTGAAAGCGAAATTTATAAAAATTGGATGGATAAAAAATATTTTAAAGCCACCCGCAATCCAAACAAAAAACCATTCACAATAATCATGCCACCACCAAACGTAACAAGCAAGTTGCACATGGGGCATGCTTTTCAACAAACCATACAAGACATAATCATTCGTCGCAAAAGAATGCAAGGCTATGAAGCGCTTTGGCTTCCAGGAACAGACCACGCCGCAATTGCAACCGAAGCAATGGTTTCAAACAAACTTGCAAAGCAGGGCATAACAAAAGAAATGCTTGGCAGAGAAAAGTTTTTGCAAGAGATAAACGCATGGTATGATGAATACAAAAACACGATTATCGAACAATTCAAAATCATGGGCTATTCATGTGACTGGGATCGCCTTGCCTTTACTATGGACGAACAAAACAACAAAGCGGTTCGTTGGGTTTTTGTTCACCTTTTCAAAAAAGGCTGGATTTACAAAGGAAAGCGCATAGTAAACTGGTGTCCACATTGCAAAAGTTCAATTTCAGACGCCGAAGTAGAATTTAAAGAAGAAAAATCGCATTTCTGGCACATCAAATATCAAATTGAAGGAACAAATGACTATCTCGAACTTGCCACCACGCGCCCAGAAACAATACTTGGCGACACAGCGGTTGCTGTCAATCCAAATGACGAAAGATACAAACACCTAGTTGGCAAAAACGTGATTCTTCCAATCTTAAACAAGCCAATTCCAATTGTTGCCGACGACTATGTTGAAATGGACTTTGGAACAGGCGTTGTAAAAATCACTCCAGCGCACGATCCAAACGACTTTGAAGTTGGCAGACGCCACAACCTTGAAGTTATCAAAATCTTAAACGACGACGCAACTTTAAACGACAAATGCGGCAAATATGCAGGCATGAGCCGCGAACAAGCGCGCGAAGCGATTGTTGAAGACCTTAAAAAACTCGGCAACTTAGTCCGCATCGAAGATTATGCCCACAATGTTGGACATTGTGAAAGATGTAAAACAATCATCGAACCTGTCGTATCAAATCAATGGTGGGTTGATATGTCTCAACTCAAAATCCCAGCAATCAAAGTGGTTGAAGAAGGGAAGGTAAGATTTGTAGACGAACAATACAAAAAAACCTATCTCCACTGGATGTATAACCTCAACGACTGGTGCATTTCGCGTCAACTTTGGAACGGTCACCGCATTCCAATCTTCACTTGCCAAGATTGCGGCGAAGTAATATGCGAACTTGAAGATCCAACTGTTTGCCCAAAATGCGGCAGCAAACACTTGTTGCAAGAGCAAGACACACTTGACACATGGTTCAGTTCTGCACTCTGGCCACTCTCAACACTTGGATTCCCAGACAAGAAAGAAGACTTAGCGTATTTCTATCCAACTGACGTGCTTGTGACAGCCCGCGAAATCATCAATTTGTGGGTTGCCCGCATGATATTCAGTGGGCTTGAATATTATGGAGACATTCCATTCCGCGACATCGTTATAAACGGTATCGTAAAAGACGCAAACGGCAAAAAAATGAGCAAAACACTCGGAAATGGAACCGATCCACGTGACGTAATCAAAGAATATGGTGTCGACATTTTGAGATATTCGTTGTTCAACGGCATATCAATCAACATGGACTCACGTTTCTCTGAAAAGAAAGTAGAACTCAGCCGAAATTTCTTAAACAAAGTTTGGAACGCAAGCAAATATGTGCTTATGCAACTTGAAGGCAACGAGGTTAAAGACATAAGCGAAGTAAAACTCAACCTTGCCGACAAATGGATTATCACACAAACAAACAAACTTATCGACAGCGTAAATCGCAAGTTCGACAAGTATGACATTGGCATGGCAGAATCAGAACTTGGCGACTTCTTCTGGACAAAATTCTGCGATTATTACATCGAACTCAGCAAAACCGACATGGCAGGCGACAATGCCGAAGCGTCAAGGGCAACGCTCAACTATGTCTTGACCATTCTGCTTAAATTGTTGCACCCATTCATTCCATTTATCACCGAAAAAATCTATCTTGAACTTCCAAAGCACGACGAAAGCATTATGATTTCGGCATGGCCAGAAAAGACCCAAGACTATGAAACAGAATCAAACGAAATGGAAGAGATTATAAAAATCATCGGCAGCATCAGAAACGCACGAAACGAGAAAAAAGTGCCAGACAACAAAAAAATTGTGATAAAAATTTTTCCAACCAAAAATAAACAACTCTTTAAGGTTGCAAGCGGTTACATTAAAAAATTGTGCTTAGCAAGTGATGTCTTGTCTATAAGCAGTGAAGAGCCATCACAAGGCGCAATCAACCTTACATTCAACGATTGCAAAGTTATTTTGCCACTTGAAAGCATGGTTGACATGGGCGAAGAAAAGGCACGCCGTGAAAAAGAAATTGAAAGTGTTAAATTCGAAATCGCAAGAAGTGAAGGTATGCTTTCAAATCCAAAATTCGTAGAAAAAGCACCTGCCGCACTTGTTGAACAAGAACGTCAAAAACTTGAAAAGAACAAACAACTCTTGCAAGAATTGCAAAAATAAAAACATAAAGGAAGGCACATGGACAACGCTCAAAAATATATTCCAATGACCAAAAAAGAAAAGATTTTCCGTTGGCTCAACATCGCATTTGATATCGCAATCATGCTCGCCGGCATCGCTCTTGCAATTTATTATCACAGCATTGGCGACCCCAATAATCGTTTTTTCATCAGCCTTGGAATGTTGGGCTTTGGTGTCCTTCCTTTTATATACGAACTCATCTCACGCGCAAAACTCACAAATTCTGTATTTTTGATTTTTAATATTTATTTGCTTATTGCTGGTCTGCTTGGCGGCGCTCTCAATGGCTACAATACGTATTTTTGGCTTGACAGAGTGGTTCACTTTATAATGGGCTATATGATGGCAATGCTTGGATTATTCATCATTTGCCGCACAAAGCACAACACAAAAATGCACTATCTTATGGTCGCGCTTTTTTGCCTTGCGTTTTCGCTTTTCATCGAAGCAATTTGGGAAATAGGAGAGTGGAGTGCAGACAATCTTTTCAATCAAACAGCCCAAGGCGCAAAAATTGGCGAGTATGGTGCTCCACTAGTAACTGACACAATGGAAGACATCTGCTGCAACACCGGCGGCGCACTCTTGTTTGTGTTGCACTATCTCATAAGCAAGTGGTCAAAGAAAAATCTGCTTATCTCGTCAATGGAAAAAGAGTTTTCAATAAGGCATAAATTATTTGAAAAATCATCAAATAAATCAAAGGAAACAAACGAACAAACAAACGAAAAAAATGAAGAAATAATTGATGAAAATATTGCAGAAAATATTTCTTCACAAAATACCGCTTTGCCTGAAAACAACGCAGAAATAAATATTTCGGAAAATGACGAAAAATAAATATTTATGTCAATATATATAAATATTTTAAATAATTAAAATAAATATTTTAAATAATAAAAAAATCGCAAATAATTGCGATTTTTTTTGTTGTTTATTTAATAATTTCTGTCCAATCTGATGCAACAGCATATTTTCTTCCGTCGGGGTTTGAAAAATAGCTTTCAACTTCTCTGTTGCAAGAATCAATAATTTTGTCAATGTTATGATAAGTGTCAAGTGTTCCAACGTCCACGTTGTGGTAAGGCGCAATGTCATAAAAATAAACATCAGCTTCATTGTTTGTTACAAGCCAAGCAGGGAAGTATCCAGGGGCATCGCCGATATTGTTGTCTTTTTCCTTTTCTGCCATAAACTTGTGAATTTTTTTTGTGGTATCTGCGTTATATATATAAAACGCACCGCAAGCATAATTTCCGTCTGGCACGGCAGGTTTTTCTTGCAAACTTTCAATCTTGCAAGTTTTTGGATCAACATGAGCAACAGCCCCGCCGCGAAGAACTTTTTCGCTTGTTTCAAATTTTCCAAAAACAGTGTTGCCGCGATCTTTGCCGCGATAAAATTTGTAAATGTCACTGATTTTAAAATCGAACCAGTTGTCGGCAACCAGGATCATTGATTCGCCCTCATATCCAATTTTGTTGAGTGCGAAAGCAACATCTCCAACTGCGCCCAAACGGTCTTCATTACTTGAAGTTCCGTCGTCTAAAATAGTAACGACCTTATCAGTAACCATTTTGCCGGCGCTTTTAGCATCAACAAAATTTTTGTAGAATTTGTGGTTTGAAATAATGACTACTTCGTCGATTTCTGGGATTTCGTGTAAGTTGTCAAGCAAAAGTTGAAGAAAAGATTTTCCTTGAACTTCCAAAAGTGCCTTAGGGGTGTTTTCTGTGAGTTTTCCAAGTCTAGTTGCGTAGCCAGCACAAAGAATAAAAGCTTTCATATTTATCTCCTTTTTGTTTTGTTAGTTTAGCATATTATTTTTAATTTGTAAAGACATAATGAGTTATCGTCAAATTGCAAAAACAGTTGTTTCTTGAAGAGAGAATTTAGTCTTCAACAATTTCTTTTGAATCGCCCTTTTCGTCAAATTGGCTAGAATACAAATCTGCATAAAATCCGCCAGCAGCCAAAAGTTGATTGTGTGTTCCGTATTCGACCACTTCGCCATTGTTCATCACAATAATTTGATCGGCGTTTCGAATGGTTGAAAGGCGGTGGGCGATGACAAAACTTGTTCTGCCGTGTGTCAGCCTATCCATAGCTTCTTGAATCAGCACTTCAGTTCTAGTGTCAACCGAACTAGTTGCTTCGTCCAAAATAAGCATAGGCGCGCCTTGAAGCATAGCTCTTGCGATTGTCAGCAGTTGTTTCTGACCTTGGCTGACCATGCTGTCTTCTTTTAAAATCATATCATAATTGCCGGGCAGGGTGGTGATAAAGTGGTGAACGTTGGCAGTCTTTGCCGCCTCAATCATCTCTTCGTCGGTCGCGTCAGGCTTGCCGTATTTAAGGTTATCGCGAATGCTTCCTTCAAACAGCCAAGTGTCTTGCAGCACCATGCCGAAAAGGTTGCGAACATAGGTTCGAGTCATATCTTTAGTGTTAACGCCATCAATCAAAATTTCGCCGCTTCCAACCTCATAAAATCTCATCAAAAGGTTTACAAGAGTGGTCTTTCCAGCGCCCGTAGGACCAACGATAGCGATTTTTTGCCCAGGCAGAGCAGTAAACGAGAAGTCGCGAATAACGGGTTTGTCAGGGTCGTATCCAAAGCAAACGTTTTTGAATTCAACTTTGCCTTTAATTTTTTTAAGCGTAACGGCCTTTTGATCGGCAACTTCTTCTTTTTCTTCCAAAAATTCCATAACGCGTTCGCTTGCAGCAGCAGCCGTTTGCAAACTCGAGAAAATCGACCCGAATTGCGCGATAGGTTGGTTGAAAATTTTGATATAAGTTATAAAGGTTATAATTGAAGTGATAAACAGCAAATTGTTATTTGAAATAGCAATCCACGCGCCAAGCACGCAAACGCCAACATAAATAAGGTTTCCGATAAAGTTAATCGAAGGCATCATAAGCGCTGAAAGAAATTGAGATTTGCGGGCAGAAGCGGCGAGGTCTTTGTTTATTGCATCAAACTTTTCCATAGCGTTTTGTTCGCCGTTAAATGCCTTTACAACGTTGTGAGCGGAATAAATTTCTTCAATGTGTCCGTTGATTTGTCCCAAATATTTTTGTTGACGCACGAAATATTTTTGTGAAAACCTAACAATCAAAGCAATCAATCCAAACGCCAGTGGAAGTTCAATTAAAGAAAACAGCGTCAATTCCCAGCTTATAGTAAACATCATCACAGGGATGCCGATAATCATAGTTGTTGAAGTGATTAAACTTGCAAGTGAATCGTTTAAGGTTTGGCCGATTCTGTCAACATCGTTTGTCATGCGAGAAAGCACATCGCCATAGGTTGTCTTATCAAAATAAGCCAAAGGCAAGTGGTTGATTTTTTCGCTGATTTGACGTCTGAAATTCTCTGTAACCTTTGCCGAAACTTTGGCCATGATGAAGTTTTGCATATAGTTAAAGCCAAAAGCGAACACATACATAAGTGTCAGCGTGATTCCAAATCTTGTTATGACATCAAAGTCGAAAGGTGGGACGACAATATTTTCCATCATTTTGTTTAAGACGAAAGGTCCCATCACTGATATAACAGTTCCAAGAGCGGCCAAAATCAAAGCAATGATTACTGCAGCCCTAAACGAACGCAAACTGCGGAAAAGATATTTGATTGATTTTTTAAAGTCCTTTGATTTAGCAGGAGCATGTGCAAAAGGTGGCATCTTACAATTCCTCCTTTTTCAGCTGCGACAGCGCAATTTCTTTATAAACAGGGCAGGACGAAAGCAGTTCGTCATGCTTTCCAATGCCAACCATCTCTCCATCGCTTAAAACGATGATTTGGTCGGCGTCACGAATAGTTCCGATTCTCTGTGCAACAATCAGGCAAGTCGTGCCTTTTGTATGCGATTTAAGCGCACGACGAAGGGCCTTGTCGGTCTTATAGTCAAGCGCAGAAAAACTGTCATCGAAAATCAAAAATTCAGGCTTGCGAACAAGCGCTCTTGCGATCGAAAGGCGTTGTTTCTGTCCTCCTGAAACGTTATGTCCGCCTTGTGCAATATTGTATTGCACGCCTTCAGGCTTAGCAAAAACAAATTTCGATTGTGAAATTTTAAGTGCTTCATTGACTTCATCTTCGGTGGCGTCCGCCTTGCCGTATTTAATGTTGTCTTCAATCGTTCCTGAAAACAGCACTCCCTTTTGTGGGATGTAGCCAATCTTGTCGTGCAAATCGGCAGTTTTATAATCCTTCACATCTCTGCCGTCAACCATAACTTCGCCTTCCGAAGCATCATAAAAGCGGGGGACAAGGTTAATCAGCGTACTTTTGCCCGAACCTGTCGAGCCAATAAAAGCAACGGTCTGACCTTTTTGTGCTTTAAATGAAATGTTTTTCAAAACATAGTCGTCAGCGCCAGGGTATTTAAATGAAACGTTTTTAAATTCGATTGTTCCTTTTTCTGTAAGCAAATTTTCGTCGACGCCCGCGCCGTCAGTGATGCTTGATTGCGATTTTAGCACTTCGTTGATTCTCTGCGCTGAAACAATTCCTCTTGGAACCATAACAAGCAGCATAGAAATCATCATGAAAGCCATAATAATTTGCATAGAGTATTGTGTAAAAACGGTCAAAATTTCAAAGTCGATTTTTCCATCGCTGATAAGATAAGCGCCCAGCCAAACCAGCGCAAGCGATGTTGCGGACATAATAAAACTCATGCTAGGTGAAACCAGTCCTGCAATGCGGTCGACAAAAATATCAGTTTTGGCAACTTCACGGTTGACGTTTTCAAACTTTTGTTCTTGGTTTTTCTCAGCGCCATAAGCGCGAACAACCTTTATTCCGGTCAGGTTTTCACGAGTAAGCAAATTGACTTTATCGGTCAACGATTGAATTTTCTTAAATTTAGGAACGACAAAAATAAACATAACTAAAACAAGCAAAATCAAAGCCACAACTGAAAGGGCGGTGACAATGCTGAGGTCGCCTGAAAGGTTTAAAATTTTAATAACGGCAACAATCCCAGTGATAGGTGCGGTCAATCCGAGATTGATAATCATAAACAGTGTCTGTTGAAGTTGAGTAATGTCGTTTGTCGAGCGGGTGATAAGTGAAGGAATCGAAAACTTGTTGATTTCTGTCATTGAAAAATCGTTGACCTTTCCAAAAACTTGTTGACGAGCCTTAGCCATAGCGTCTGTAATAGCAAACGAACTTAAATAACTCACCAAAATAGTGGTTGTATAAATTGCCGCCACAAAAGCCAGCATAATTCCACCGTTTTTAAGAATATCACTCCAATAAAGACTTAAATCTCCCGCCATTGCGCCGGCCTTAATGTTGCCGACAATCGCTCCCATATATTCAGGGAGTGTAAGGTTGCAATACACTTGAGCGCCCAGCAAAGCGAGTGAGAGAAAAATAAAAAGCCAATCTTTGGCCGAAAAACATTTTAATAATTTTGACATGATATTATATATACATGTTTCCATAAAAAAAGTCAAATAAATACAGTAAAACGTTTTTAATTTTTTGCGAGTTATGGTATAATTTTAATGAAAGTTAAAGGAGAAAAAATTATGTCATTCAATTTATTTAAATGCGACAAAGTTGTAGATCCAGTCATCCATGATGAAGAAGAAAACATCAACATTTCAATGGGCGTGCATATTTTAAGCGGCTGCAAAAACGTCAGTGTAAGCGGCAAAGCGGTAATTTTAGAAGCTATTGGCACGCATTTTAAAGAAGTAAGCGGCAAAGCGTTTATTCAAATGTTTGACGCTGGCTCAATCGAAAGTCTATATGGCAAAGCAAAAATCGGTCTTATGAAAAGCGGATTTATCGGCTCAGTATCTGGCAAAGCAAAAATCACAACAATCAACGACTGCGTGATCGACTATGTCAGCGGCAAAGCAAAAATCGGCACAATGAATGATGGTTTCATACGTTTTTTAGATGAAAAGGCCGAACTTGCAACAATGACAAAAGGCAAGATAATGTTTGTCCGTGGCAAAGCAAGAATTGTTACGCTTATCGACGGTGACATCACAGGGATTGAAGACAATGCAGAACTTGTTAGTATGATGAACGGGAAAATCACATATTCGCTCAACAGTTCAAAAATTGGAACAATCAACAATGGTCAAATCACACTTATTGCCGATGATGCAGAAATTTCAACATTAAACAAAGGCGAGATTAAAGAAATGATTGGTTCAAGCATGATTTCAGCCAATATGGAAGGACAAATCAAATATATGTGTCCAAAGGCGCTTATTCTTTACAGCCCGGACAAAAGCGAACAAAGACGTGAAGAATTTAAACGCAATAAAAAAGAGCTTTTAAAAAATGTAGAAGATGAAATCAAACCAGAGCCACAACAAATGGAACTTGATTTAGAAACTGCATCACAGGAAAAATCTGCTGAAAAAGCAGAAAACCCAACCGAACAAACAAGTGAAACAAAAGAAGTAAAAAAAGTTACAACTGCTAGGAGAACAAACAAAACAAAGAAAATAAACTAAAAGGTGAGTAATGCAGATATTTTTATCAGCACTTTCAGATGCTGCGCTAGACACGCTGAAAGTTCTGCCGATTTTATATTTAGCGTATTTACTTGTCGCATGTTTTTCGCACGAAAAAAGCAAAAAATTTACAAATTTTTTGAATAAGTCTAAAAAAGCTGGTCCTCTTGTGGGAGCTTTTTTAGGTTGTGTGCCACAATGCGGCTTTTCTTCTGTTATGTCTGATTTATATGCACGTCGCTCAATAACGCTCGGCACGCTGATAGCGGTGTTTATAGCAACTTCTGATGAAGCAATTCCAATTTTAATAGCAAATCCAAATTTTACTGTTGATTTGCTTATAATGATAGGGTTAAAAATAGCATTTGCGATTGCGTTTGGTTATTTGGTCGACATCACGTTAAACCTTTTCGAACGAAAACGTATTAAAAAACAGTTAACTCAAATTTCCGAACACGATTTAGAACACACCCATGACTATTGCATGTGTAATGGGCACAGCGACACAAAGGAACATTGTCACGAAGAAAATATATTTCTTGATGCGCTTCATCACTCGGTTAGCATTGCTCTTTACATTTTTGTGGCAACGCTTTTAATCAACATAATCGTCGAATATGTAGGAATGGAGGCTCTCACAAGCTGGTTTGGAGGGAACGTATACATTCAAATCCTGTTGGCAGGGTTGATAGGTCTTATTCCAAATTGCGCAGCATCGGTATTCTTAGTCGAACTCTACATCAACGGTGGCATAGCATTTTCAGCGATGTTTGCCGGGCTAAGTGTCGGAGCAGGGGTCGGAATAATAATTTTGTTCACAAAAAATGTTGGCAAACATAAAATATGGCAAAACATTGCAATTCTGTCAATGCTTTACATATTCGGTGTCGCCAGTGGCATGATAGTAAGTCTATTCTACTAACAAAAACAACATAATACTGGCTATTATGAAACATAATACACAACATATAGTAGGTATTATGAAGAATTTTCAGCAAAACAACTTAAATCTAAAAATATAAGTTTAAAAGTCTTTGAAAAAAAATATAAATATGTTATCATTTCATAAACTAACATGGAGGGGTAATGATTAAGATAATTGTAGATTCAACTGCATACATTCCAAAAGAGTTCATCGAAGAAAATGACATTCAAGTTGTTCCACTTCATGTTTTGTATATGGATAAAGAGTTTGAAGAAGGGTTGCCAGGCAGTTATGACGAGTTTTTTGCGTCATTTACAAAAACAAAAATCTTCCCAAAAACATCTCAGCCATCGCCAGACCTTTTTACAAATGCTTACAACAAGGTTATTGATGAAGGCAATGAAGCTATTGTTTTCACTATTTCATCATCGCTTTCAGGAACATTTTCAGTTGCAAATCTTGCAAAAGCTGATTGCAAAAACCCTGAAAAAATCTCAGTTATTGACTCAATGAGCACTGGCCAAAACATTTGGGGATATTGCATGGAAGTTATTGAAAAGGCAAAAGAAGGCTGGACGAGAGCGCAAATCCTTGAATACATTGCTCAGCTTCAAATAAACAGCCAAATTTGTTTTGTTCCTGATTCTCTTGACTATCTTAAAAAGGGTGGAAGAATCGGAAGAGTAAGCGCGACACTTGGTTCGCTTTTGCAAATCAAACCTGTTTTGACCTTTAAACAGGGCACACTTTTGTGCGCAAAAAAGATTTTTGGCACAGCAAGAGTCTTTGGCGAACTTATATCAATGGTTCCTAAAAATGTAAAACGTCTTTTTGCAATTCACATTGCAAACACAAAATATTTCGACACACTTTATGATAAAATGAAACAGGCATTTCCTGACACAGAAATTTATGTCGGGGAACTTGGGCCTGTAGTTGCTGCTCACATCGGACCAGCCATCGGAGTTTGCTATATATGTTAAGAAAACAAGCACTTATTACTGGTGCAACTGGTGATATAGGAAAAGTTATTGCGGCCGACCTTTCAAAGGCAGGCTACAATCTTTTATTATGCGGAAATAAAGGGGAGTTTGACACATCTCAAATTGTGACCGATTACAGCGAATTTCGCTTTGACATCTCGTCGGCAGAGCAAGTGAAAGCCGCATTTCAAAACATTTCAAAACAATTTGGCAAGATTGATTTGCTTGTTTCGTGCGCTGGCGTTGCCGCTCCCGAACAAATGCTTATCGACATGTCCGACGACGTAATAGACAAGCTTATTTCGACAAACTTAAACGGAACAATCTATGCCAATAAATATGCTCTTCCTCTTTTAAACAAAGGCGGAAGCATCGTCAACATCTCTTCATTTTTGGGCGAAACAGGCTGCTGCTGCGAAGCCGCATATGCCGCCGCTAAGGCGGGCGTAATCAACTTGACAAAATCGCTTGCACAAGAATTTGCACCATTTTCGGTTAGAGTAAATTCAATCAGCCCGGGCTATATCGATACAAAAATGAACGCTGAATTTTCTCCAGAAGAAAAGCAGCAAATTATTCAGCAAACGCCGCTTAAAAGGCTTGGAAAACCTGAAGACATCTCATCCGCCGTCCTGTTTTTGGCGCAAAACAGGTTTATTACAGGCGAAAACATAACCATCTCTGGCGGGTATACAATCTAGTAAAATCAATTCGTTAAAACAACTGCTTATTCGACAAAAGCGGTTGTTTTTTTTATGTCTTAAAGATTTAGAATTGTAAAGCAAGGAGGAAAAAATTGAAAATTAAATCCAGAATTTACAATTCAACATTATATGTGCTTTTATCTGGCGAACTCGACTCAAACACCGCTGTATATGCCCGCGAAGAAATGGACAAAGCCTTTGCCAGTGGTCTGTTTAAGCAGATTATCATTGACTTATCCGAACTTGAATTTATGGACTCAACGGGAATAGGGTTGCTGATAGGCAGATACAAAAAGATGCAAGAAAAGCATGTGCCGATTTTCATATGCAATCCGTCGTCGCACGCAGAAAAAATATTCAAAATGTCGGGGCTCTACGAGCTTATGCCAAAAATTGGTTAGGAGGAAAAATGAAAAATTATATGGAAGTGAAATTCAAAGCGATTCCCGAAAACGTAGCGTTTGCGCGCATGTGCGTTGCGGGATTTTGCCTTCAACTTAATCCCACAATCGAAGAAATTGACGACATAAAAACGGCGGTCTCCGAGGCGGTTACAAACTGCGTCGTTCACGCCTATCCCAAATCGGTCGGCGATGTAAGTATGCGTGTTGAAATTGAAAATGGCGAAGTTCAAATCAGCGTTTCCGACAAAGGCATCGGCATCAAAGATTTTGCCAAAGCGCGCGAGCCGTTTTACACAACCAAACTTTCTGAAGAGCGCAGCGGAATGGGCTTTTCGGTTATGGAAAGTTTTATGGACAATGTCGAACTGCAAAAAAACGACGAAAAGGGCTTAAAGGTAGTCTTAACAAAACATCTGTCAAAAAGCGCACAAAGCATTTCGTGCTAGATGCAGACAAAATCAGACAACTTGTAAAAGAGGCTCAAGAGGGGGATGAAGATGCGAAAAATGCGCTTATCGCTGAAAATTCCCCGCTCATTAAAAGCATAATACGCCGTTTTTCAGGCAAAGGACTTGAGTATGACGACCTCTATCAGCTTGGCTGTCTGGGCTTTGTAAAGGCTATCAAAAATTTCAACAGTGACTTTAACGTCAAATTTTCGACCTACGTAGTGCCAATGGTCATAGGCGAAATCAAACGTTTCATGCGAGATGACGGCGCGATAAAAGTCTCCCGCGCAATCAAATCGTTAAATATAAAAATCAACAAGTTTGTCGACGCATATTTTGCCGAGCACAAATGCAAGCCTTCGATTGATGAAATAGCAAAGCAGTTTAATGTCGAAGAAGGCGACGTTGTGATGGCAATGGACTCTGCGCGTATGCCAATATCGCTTTATATGCCGTTTGAAGAAGGGGAAGACACGAGTCTGACGGTTATCGACAGGCTTGAAGGGCAGCAAGAAGGCGAAACGTTGACCGACCAATTATCGCTCAAAGAAGTGATAAAATCGCTGCCTAGCCGTGACAGAGAAATCATTTTGATGCGATATTTTTATGATAAAACGCAAAGCGAAATTGCTAGTATGCTTCACATTTCACAAGTCCAAGTTTCGCGTCTTGAAAACAAAATTTTAGACGGTTTAAAAAAGAAATTAAGTTAAAAAATGCACAAAAATAAAAAACGACTCACACATGCTGGTCGTTTTTTTTTGTCGTTAAAACTGAAAGGTTTAACCTAAACTAAATTAAATTAACCTAAACAAAATTTTATATTGTTAAATATTTTCGCTCTAAGAAGATGCGGCTATTTTACAAGGTCTTCAATGTCTTTGTTGATGTCGGCATTGACAACGGAAGTATGACCTTTTGCCTTTTCTTCGCCTTGCAAAGTTGTGTCATTTTCAGCGGCTTTGTCAGGTTGATTTTCACTTGTATTTTCAGGTTGTTTAGGCGATTCATTGCTTTTGCTCGCATCTGCATTTTCGCTAGGTTTAGCCTCAACAGACTTAACCTTTGCATCTGTATCAATATCAAGTTTTTGCGCCTTTTTAGGTTGAACCGAAGTCGCTCCGTCTTCAGCGTGTTTTGATGAACTTACGATTTTTTCTATGTCACTTGTCTCGACTTGCGTTTCTTGTTTTACGCTTTCGCTTTTAAATTTTTCGGCATTTTCTGGTTTATTTGCTTCTTGTTTAGCTTCGGCGTTTTCGGTGCTGGTTTCCACAGGAATTGCCGTCTCATCTATCACTGATGTTGGCATTTCTTGGTTATTTGATGTATCGCTAGGAAGAATAGCATTTATGCCATTGCTGCCGTTAAAGTGGCGCATTCCTTGCATGTTGTTTTCATTAAATCTGTTAAATCCGTTGTTATATCCATATCCGTATCCATTGCCAAACCCGTTTCCATATCCGTTGCCAGTATATCGATAAGTGTCAATGTTGGTTACTCCAGGACCATATGTGTCGGTGTTCCTTCCGGGGTTAAACAATCCGCGGTTTATTACATATGCGTTTGTGTTTGCGATGTTGCCGTTATAGCAGTTTCCATTTGGGCAATTTAAATTGTAGTCATAACAATTCCCGTCAGGACAATTCGCGTTGTTGTAGCAATTCCCGTTGGGGCAGTTTGCGTTGCCGTTAAAACAATTTCCGTCAGGGCAGTAGCCGTTATAATTAAACGGAATTAGATTTTGATTGCCGCCGAATGAATTGCCTGAGTTATTAGAGTTATTAGAGTTATTTGCATTGTTTGAATTATTCAAATTGTTTCCAGAAGAATTATATCCGTTATTCGCGCCGTTTTGCTCGTTTGCATAATCCTCTGGAGTCTTGTTTCCCCAGTCTTTTTTGCTGGAACTATTTTGATTATTTGCGTTTTGTCCCGCTGCATTCTGACCAGTTGTATTTTGACCATTTTGACCGCCCGAAGTCTCGCCATTTGAATTGCCCGCGGTGTTTAAAATTCCTTCGACATTGTTAAGAGTATTTAAGATGTTGTTTAAATAGCAGTCGCGCGATTCCAAGCAGCAAGACAGCCTAGTCAGTTTTGCATCGAATTGTGTGCCGGGATCGCTGAGTTTTGCCATGCTTCGAACAGTGTTGCGATAGTCACTTTTAGTTCTTGTCAGTTCGGTGGTGTATTTTTGCATGCTGGTCGTAAGTTCTGAAATAGCGCGAGCGTTATCGTTGCCGAGTTTAAGCTGGCCGCCCGTTATCGATTTTTTAATCGCCTTTGCTTTGCGCAAAATTTGATAGCGGTTGTTTTCGATGTTTCGTGCAATCGCGCTAGCCGTCTGACCGTTGCCCGAAAGGCGAGAGAGTTGTGAGATTGTTCCCACATTTCCGCCAAAATCTTCGCGAGCGATTTCGTCGATGTTTGCAACGCTGACGGCGGAAACTGTGTTCGTCACTCTGTCAAGTTGCGTAGAAAGTTTGTCGATAACTGCTTGGTCGTTGGTGGTGTTATTGGCGCAGCCTGCTATGGCTAAAATTGCTGACAGGCTAAAGCCCAAAATAAAAGTTGATTTTTTCATTTTTCCTCCTGGATATGCTTTTAGTTTGAGCATAAAACGCAAGAATATTCTTTTCAAATATGGAAATAAATATGAAAACAAATAAAAAGATAATGAATGCAAATTGAAACAAATTAAATCCAATCAAAGCCAATCGAAAAACTGAAACAAATTAAATAAAAGCAAATTAAACGGAGAAAATATGAAAAATAAAAAACGAGATGAAGCATACAACGCCTATGTCGAAGCGCGAATTCCAAAAACCAAAGCCTGGCCGTCGCTTTTTAATTCGTTTTGGGTGGGCGGACTTATCTGCGTGCTCGGCCAAGGCATCGACGAACTGCTTTTATTGTGGTTTCCGTCAATGTCGCAGCAATCGGCATGGGCTTGGACGCTGATTGTGCTCATTTTTCTTGCGTCGCTGCTCACTGGGCTTGGTGTTTACGATAAAATCGGAAAATTTGCCGGTGGTGGCAGTATCGTGCCGATAACAGGATTTTCAAATTCGATTTCTTCGCCAGCGATTGAGTTTAAACATGAAGGCATCATATATGGAACTTGCGTAAAAATGTTCACGATTGCAGGGCCAGTAATCGTCGTCGGCGTGGTTGCAAGCATAATCGTAGGAATTGTTTATTATATCGTGGGGTTAATCGGATGACGCAGACAATAGAATTTAAAAACAGACCAAAAATCATAGGCAGTTATTCGGTGGCTGGTCCAAAAGAAGGCAAGGGTCCTTTCGGAGAATATTTTGACTATGTCATGCAATGTGATTTGTTTGGCGAAAAAACGTATGAAAAAGCGGAGCGCAAAATGCTTGAACAAGCCGTAACGGGCGCAATTCAAAAGGCGGGCCTGACGGCGGGTGACATCAACTTGCTGCTGGCGGGTGACCTGCTAAATCAAATCATATCTTCGTCTTACACGGCGCGTGCGTTTAATGTGCCGTTTTTAGGCATGTTTGGAGCGTGCTCAACAATGGCAGAAAGTTTAGCAATCGGCGCAAGTCTTGTAAACGGCGGACATTTTCAAAACGTCGTTTGTGCAACCGGTTCGCATTTTTCAACAGCTGAAAGGCAGTTCCGTTTTCCGCTTGAACTCGGAAATCAGCGCGTCCCAACATCGCAATGGACGGTCACAGCGGCAGGCGCAAGCGTGCTTTCTTTAGAAGGTGAAGGTCCAGAAGTTGCAATGGCAACATTTGGCAAAGTTATAGATTTTGGCATCGTCGACGTCAATAATATGGGTGCTGCAATGGCTCCATCGGCAGCGGATACTATGCTTGCGCATTTCACCGACACAGGTCGCAAGCCAAGCGATTATGACCTTATCGTAACAGGCGATTTGGGCAAGTTGGGCGCCGAAATTTTGGTGGATTTATTGGAAGATAAAGGCATTAAATTAGGCCCAAATTATAGCGATTGCGGGCACAGTTTTTTTACAAGAAAACAAGACACAATGTGCGGCGGAAGCGGATGCGGATGCAGCGCATCAGTGCTAAATTCCTACATTGTTTCAAAACTAAAAAAACGCGAATTAAAACGCGTTCTTTTCGTTCCAACTGGCGCGCTTATGTCAACAACGGCGTCGCAACAGGGCGAGTCAATCCCAGGTGTAAGTCATGCAATAGTCTTAGAAGCGGGAGGGAAAAAATAATGGAATTTTTATGGGCGTTTTTAATAGGTGGTGCAGTCTGTATGCTGGGTCAAGTGTTGATTATAACAACAAAAATAACTTCCGCCCGAATCTTAGTTATGTTCGTGCTAATCGGTGTAGTCCTTCAAGCCTTTGAACTTTTTGATCCAATATCAGGTTTCGCGAAAGCCGGCATAAATGTTCCAATCATCGGATTTGGGGCTTCGCTGGCAAAAGGTGCAATAAGTGGCGTAAAATCAACAGGACTTTTGGGTGCCTTTACGGGTGGATTACAAGCAACAGCAGGGGGAATCGCCGCAGCGGTAGGTTTCGCATTCTTATTTTCGCTTATCTTCAACTCAAAAACCAAGCAGTAAGGTTGGCGCTAAATCGCGGCTGGCAAACAATTTCAATATGTCGCAGTTGCCGCAACAGTCACAACTCGGTGGGCTTTAGTGTCGCGACTAAACTATCAACATAATACTGGCGCACATTTAACATAATACTGACAAGCATGTCATAATAGCCACAATATATTGTGTATTTTTTCTTAAAACAATTTCATATATTATGATATGAAGTGCAAAAAAAAGAAAAGGCTTGCTTTTAAAGTCAAGGCAGCGATTTGTTTTGGCGTAGTTTTTTCTTTGCTTTTAGCGGCGTTTTTGTATTTTTATTTTATCGTTGGCCCTAAAGTGGTCGAAGTTTCGCGAGCGCAAGTTGATTCAGTTGCCACAACAGTGGTGAGTGACGCAATTTACAACGTTATGCTTGATAAAAATTACAGTTATGATGACTTCGTCGACATAAAATGCTCTTCAAACAATGAAATTTCTTCGATTTCAGCCAATTCAATCAACCTTAACAAGTTTGCGCGTGAGCTTTCAACCGAAGCGCAAATATTGCTTGATGGGTTAGTTGACAGTTCTATAAAAGTACCGCTTGGGTCATTCACAGGAATCAACGCGCTTTCGGCATTGGGACCTAAAATTAGCGTTCACATCATGCCAATCGGATCCGTTATTACATCTTTTTCGTCGCAATTCGAAAGCGTAGGCATAAATCAAGTGCGCCATTCTATATTTATTGATGTCAACATAGCAATCAGTGTGATTTTGCCACTTGGCAGCAAAAATGTCGACTTTATAACTCAAGTTTTAATCTGTGAAAATATAATTGTCGGCAAAGTTCCAGATGTTTATTTAAATGGACTGCCAAATTAAATTAAATGCAAATAAATTGCAAATAACTAACAAAAATTAAAAATAAAAAAAGGCTTAATTTTATTTAAGCCAACTTGCAAAATCTTCTGGTTTTGGCGCAAGAATATGAATATCTGCTTTGCTTGCGTCTAAAAAGCTTATCGTCGCTTCTTCGCAATGTAAAAGAGTGCGATTTGCCTTATCTAAAAATGCTAAACTTTTCTCATTTCCATAAACTTGATCACCAATAAGTGGGTGAGAGATTGAAGAAAGATGCACTCTTATTTGATGCGTTCGTCCTTGGCTTAAAATAAGTCTAATCAAGGCGTAGCCGTTAAAGTTTTTAACGACTTCAACATGCGTCGAAGCGGCTTTGCCCATTAGGCTTGTCTTCCTTTGTTGTTGGTTGATTCCGTTTTCGCAAACAGTTTGAATTGGCGCGGAAATATTGAATTCTTTTTCGGTAAAATTGCCGACGCAAAGAGCCTGATAAGTCTTTTTTATTTCAACCATATTGGCGGCATATTGATTTTTTGCAATCACAACAATTCCCGAAGTGTCCTTGTCAAGCCTGCCAAGCGCGCGAAAAACGAAATGTGGTTGTTTGCCCGCCATATATTTGCTCACAGCGCCCGCCAAGTTGTCGCTGTAATGTCGTTTTGACGGAATTGTCGCAATGCCTGCCGCTTTGTTTACTACCAGCAAGTCTTCATCTTCAAAAAGTATATCAAGGGGGAGATCATTGAAAGGGATTGAAGAACTTTTTTTATCTTCAAGCGTGATTTCAAGTTTTTGTCCGGTGCAAATCTTAGAGCGCATATTTGCCTTTTCTCCGTTTATTTTTAACGCATTATCGTCGTGACGAAGAGAAGAAATTAAACTCTCAGAAAATTTCGAATCTTTTAAAAAGAAATATAGTTTATCATAATCGCAATTTGGCGATAAAATTAAATGTTTCATGGAAAAAGTATAACATAATGTTTGACAAAATTTTAGCAATTTGCTAATATTTTTCTATATAAATGCGATTGACGAAAGAACGTGGCTAAACGCAAAGCAGATTCAGAGAGGTTTAGGTTGGTGCGATAAACTGATGCGGGTTTGGTGAATTCACTTTCGAAGCAGCCTTGCTGATATGTAGGCATGAGCCGGAGCGCCCGTAACAGCGCAAATGAAGGGCATTAAACATGCTGAAATTAGGTGGTAACGCGGACTCTTCGCCCTAATAAAAAGGCGAGGAGTTTTTTAATATAACCGCAAAAGGAGACAACATGGAAGAAAAGTTAAATCAAATTTGTGAAAATGCACAACAAGAACTTTCACTTGCTTCAGACAAGCAAGCGTTGAATGCGTGCAAAGTAAAATATCTTGGCAAACAAGGAGCATTAACCGAAGTTCTTCGTGGAATGCGTGATGTTCCAGCTGAAGACCGTCCAAAAATCGGTGCGCTTGTAAACAAAGTTCGCGACGTCTTAGAAGCTGCATTTGCCAAAAAAGAAGCGCAATTTGACTCTCAACAACTTGAAAAAGAACTTGCAAACTCATATATCGACATAACCGAACCAGGTGAAGGTCATGAAAAGGGAGCTTTGCATCCTCTTTCACGAACATTTGAAAAACTTGTTGATATATGCGTTGATATGGGCTTTCAAGTGGTTGACGGGCCAGAAGTTGAACTTGATTATTTCAACTTCGAGGCTTTAAATATTCCAAAAAATCACCCAGCGAGAGATATGCAAGACACATTCTTTGTGTCAGACAACATTTTGCTTCGTTCGCAAACATCATCTGTTCAAGCAAGAACAATGCAAAAACTTAAACCACCTTTTAAGATTGTATCTCCGGGAAGAGTATACAGAAACGACAGCGATGCAACTCATTCGCCAGTATTCCACCAAATGGAAGGGCTTGTTGTGGATGAAAATGTGTCGATGGCAGACCTTAAAAGCATGTTGACAGTCTTGATGAGACGAACATTTGGCGAAGAAACGCAAATTCGCTTCCGCCCATCGTTTTTCCCATTCACAGAACCAAGCGTAGAAGTAGACGTAACTTGCCCAAATTGCAAGGGAAGCGGTTGTCGCATTTGCAAAGGCACAGGATTTATGGAATTGCTTGGCGCAGGCATTGTAAATCCAAAAGTTCTTGAAGAAAACGGAATTGATAGCAAAAAATATCGTGGATTTGCCTTCGGATTTGGGGCAGACCGTGTCGCAATGGTTAAAGACGGAATCAACGACATTCGTTCAATGTTTAGAAACGATATCCGCTTCTTAAAACAAATGAAATAAATATAAGAGCAAACAGTATTATGTTATGTTAAAATAACAAAATAGACACAATTTAAACTATTATGTTATATAAAAATAATCAATAAAAAGAAAAATCAAAGGAGTAAATATGAAAATTACTTATAAATGGTTGAAGGATTTTGTAGACATCGACGCTCCAGCCGAAGAAGTTGCTGAAAAATTGACCAATGCTGGCCTTGAAGTTGAAGAACTTATTCATCAAAACAAACATCTTCAACATGTCAGAGTGGGAAGAATTACAAAAATTGAACGCCATCCTGATGCTGACAGACTTCAAATTTGCCAAGTCGACCTTGGAGATGAGCATGTTCAGATTATAACAACTGCCACAAACGTGTTTGAAGGCGCAGTTGTTCCTGTTTCTTTGCCAGGTGCCGACCTTGCAAATGGAATTAAAATTCAAAAATCAAAACTTCGTGGCGTAGACAGCGACGGAATGTTCTGCTCTGGCGACGAATTGGGCATTGATGACAGCGTTATTGAAGGGGCATCAATCAATGGAATCTTGATTTTCCCAGATAATTTCAAAATCGGACAAGCGGTTGAAGATGCTCTTGGCTTAAACGATGTGATTTTCGATGTGAATATCACTCCAAATCGTCCTGATTGCATGAGTGTTATTGGTATTGCGCGTGAAGTTTGCGCAATTTATGGCAAAAAGTTTATTGAGCCACGACTTGACTATATTTCACTTGGCGATCGTGCGTCAAATTATATTGATGTAGAGCGCAAAACTGATTCTTGCACACGCTATATGGCGGCTGTAATTAAAAATGTTAAAATTCAAAAATCTCCTGATTTTATAAGACAAAGACTGTTTGCTGTCGGCATTAAATCAATCAATTCAATTGTCGATTTGACAAACTATGTTCTCATCGAAATGGGACAACCTTTACACACATTTGACCGCAAAATGATTGAAGGGAAAACTATTGTAGTTCGCGATGGAATTGAAGGCGAAAAACTTGAAGTTTTAAATCACAATACTTACACATTAACTCCTGCTGATATTGTGATTGCTGACCTCGAAAAACCTATGGTTATTGCGGGTGTTATTGGCGGAACAAACTCGTGTATTACTGACTCGACGAGAGAAGTTGTGCTTGAAGCGGCTGTGTTTGACCTTAAATCGGTTCGCCTTACAAGCAAGAGATATGGTGTTAGAACAGACTCATCTGCTCGTTTTGAAAAGGGCGTATATTTCGGCAGCGCTGAACAAGGGTTAAAGAGATTTTTGCACTATGTTTGCGAACTTGGAATAGGCGATATTCTTGGTGGTTATGTGGATAAATACGCTGAAAAACCTCAAGATAGAGTTGTATATTGCAACGTTGAGGACATTGATAAAATTTTAGGAATCAATGTTCCGCAAGACGATATGAAACGCATTCTCAACGGTCTTGGAATTACAACTACAATCGAAAATGGGCTTATAACTGCTTATGTTCCTAATTATCGTGAAGACATCGAAAACGCCAACGATCTAGCCGAAGAAATCATTAGAATTTATGGCTATGATGCCTATGAAAAATCAAACAAAGCGCTTTTTGCTGAGTCGACAGTTACCGAAGGCGGACTTGACGACAAAACTGCGCTAGAACGTAAAATCAAATCAGCACTTGCCAACAACGGCTTCTTTGAAGCGGTCAATTTCTCGATTTGTCCACCTGACATTTGCGAAAAATTGATGATTTCTGACAATCGCCGTTTTATGATTAAAATAGCCAACCCGCTTTCAGACGAAATCTCATGTTTGCGAACAACTATGGCGCACTCAATGCTTTCGACGCTTGCATACAACTTTAGTGTTGGCAACAAACAAGCCAATTTATTTGAAGAGGGCAGAACATATTTGCCAAAACAACTTCCAATGACCGAACTTCCAGTTGAAACCAACTATATTTCGCTTGGATCACTTGATATGTCATTTAAAGAATTTAAGGCAGTTGTCGAACTTGCCCTTGCGCAAACTGGATTAAATTATAAACTTGTCCGCAGTCAAGAAAAATATCTGCACCCTGGTGTTTCGGCTGATATTGTCGATGAACAGGGCAACAAATATGGCACATTTGGACAAATTCATCCACTTGTTGCAAAAAATTATGACCTTCCAAAAACTGTTATGTATGGCGAACTTAACTTAGATGCGCTTATTCCATTTAAGGATAAAAAATACTCATTAAAACCAATTTCAAAATTTCCAATAGTTGAGCGTGATATTGCAATCGTTGTAAAAGAAGAAATTGCAAACGCCGACCTTATGGCTGCTATCAAATCTGCTTGCGGAAAAATCTTCTATGAAGTAAAACTGTTTGATATTTATCGCAGCGCAGCGCTTGGAGAAGGCATGAAGAGTTTGGCATACAACATCAAACTTTCAGATTCAGAAAAAACACTGACAGATCAAGAAGTAACTGAAATTGTGGGCAAAGTTTTGAAGGCGTTGAAATTTAGATATGGAGCAACTTTAAGATGATTTATCTTGACAATGCTGCTACAACACAAATGAGCAAAAAGGCGCTTGAGGTGTATAGTGAATATGCAACCTCAAGGTTTTTTAATCCGTCCGCAACATATATAAGCGCGGTTGAAATGTCGCAAAAACTTGATGAAGCGCGCGAAAAGCTTAAAAAGATGCTTGGTGCAAAAAAAGGCGACATAATCTTTACAAGTGGGGCAACTGAAAGCAACAATCTCGCTGTTCGCGGAAGTCTTCGCGAAGGCAAGTGGGATTATGTTTTTTCGCAAGGTGAACATGCCTCAATTCATAATTTGGCAATCGAACTTGAACGCGAAGGGAAGTGTGTTTCTACTATTCGCCTTACAAAAACAGGTGAAATTGACTATGAAAACTTAGAGCATGTGCTTACTCCAAAAACGCGACTTGTAAGTTGTATGCTTGTAAACAACGTTACTGGCGTTATAAATGACATTGCAAAATTGTCAAAGATTGTCCGCAAACACAGCCCAAACGCAGTCATTCATGTCGACGGCGTGCAAGCCTTTCGCAAAATTGATTTTTCTGTTGATAAGTTGGATATCGATCTGCTTTCAATCAGTGCGCACAAATTTCACGGTCCTAAAGGGGTGGGCGCGCTTTATGTTCGCAACAAGGCGGCACTGAAAAGCTTGGTTTATGGCGGGGGTCAAGAATACGGCATTCGTTCTGGCACTGAAAATGTCGCTGGAATAATGGCAATGGTCGCAGCGGCCGAAGAAATAAATGTTGCTGCAAATTATAAAAAAGTGAACGAACTAAAAAAAGCGTTTTTGAAGCAGTTTGCAGGTTGCGACAAAGTTACAATCGTGGGTGAAAACACAAGCCCTTATATTTGCTTGATGCTGTTTAGGGGTGTCAACGGCGAAACTCTCGTGCGCGCTCTTGAAAATCAAGTTATCGTTGGTCGCGGCAGTGCTTGCTCTTCCAAAAAATCTGGAAATCACGTGCTGGAAGCGATGGGGCAAAGTTTGCAGGCGATCAAAGGTGCTGTCAGAGTGAGTTTTGATGCGTCGCTTTCTGAAAAAGACGTAACGGCCGCAGCAAATATAATCAAACAAACTTATCTCGACTTATGGGAGAAACTAAAGTGAAAATAATTTTATTAAGAGTGGGCGAGCTTTTCTTGAAAGGCGAAAATCGTTACATTTTTGAAAGCACGCTTATGCACAATATCCGCGTAAAACTCGACGGACTTAAATTTAAACTCGAACGCACGCAAGGTCGTTTGATTGTATCAAATTTTGAAGATGAAGACGAAATCGTTGAAAGACTCAGCAAAGTCTTTGGTCTTTCGTCGCTCAGCGTGGCGGACGAAGTTGAAGCAAGTCAAATCGCCATCGAAAACTATTTTTCGAAAATTCTTGGCGTTGACGGAACTTTCAAAGTTGACGTAAATCGCGGAGATAAACGTTTCTCTTTGACATCAATGCAACTTGAAGCACAACTTGGCGGCATAATTTTAGACCGCAATCCAAATGCGACGGTCGACCTTTACAATCCTAGCTATGTTATAAAGGTTGATATTCGCCAAAACGGTAAAGCCTATATTTTTGATAAAGTCATAAAAGGTCAGGGTGGGCTTCCACTCGGAACGTCGGGCAGGGCGCTCTTGCTTCTTTCTGGCGGTATCGACAGCCCAGTTGCGGGTTATCTTATGGCAAAGCGCGGACTGAAACTTGAAGCGTTGCACTTCCACAGTTATCCTTACACATCGCCAGAAGCAAAACAAAAGGTTGTGACTCTTGCTAAAAAACTTACAGCATACACAGATGAAATAAAACTGCACTGCATTTCGTTTACAAAAGTGCAAGAAGCAATCCACGCAAATTGCTCTCCTGAATTTATGATTACAATAATGCGCAGAATTATGATGCGCATCGCCGAAATTATTTCGAAACGCGACGAACTTGGTGCAATAGTCACTGGCGAAAGTTTGGGGCAGGTGGCAAGCCAAACAATGCAAAGCATGACAGTGACAGAAGGTGTTGTGAAATCGCTGCCTATGTTTAGACCATGCCTTGCAATGGATAAGGAAGAGATAGTAAAAATTTCAAAAGAGATTGATTGCTTTGAAACATCAATTTTGCCATATGAAGATTGCTGCACAGTTTTTCTTCCAAAAAATCCTGTTATCAAACCAAAAATGAAACGTGTGCTTGATGAAGAGGCGCACCTTGACATTGACGGGTTGATTGAAGAAGCTCTTTCCAGTGAAGAGGTAATTGTCATCAAAAACGAACAATAAAATAAATAATGAAAACATACAATAAACAAACATTAAATAATCATTAAATAAAGTCGGGCATGTCCCGTCTTTTTTATGTCAATTTTTAGTTCGTGTTTAGTTTGTGGTGTTTTAAAATTTTCTGCCTCTCTTCATATTGCCCTTCATTTTGTTAGGGCGGGGAAGAGCGAATGAGAAAATATATATTTTCATCAAAATGTATACTTGTTTATAAATATAAAAATGAAATTTATAAATTTGCATAAAGTCAAATTGTTATAAAAATTTATTGAATAAACATACAAAAATCACTTGCATAAATATAAATTCTGTTGTATAATAATCAAAACTTGGCTTATAAATATAAATTTATAAATATTCACAATCGCTATAGACCTTTAAAATAAAGGAGAATAGCGAATTTGGAGGAAAGATGGCAAGAAGCGCAAGACAGTCAAAAATCTTGGAACTTATCTCTACAAAAGAGATCGAAACCCAAGACGAACTTGCAAGAGAACTTCGAAATGCAAACTTCGAAATCACTCAAGCGACAATTTCAAGAGATATAAAAGAACTTGGTCTGACAAAAATTTTGACAAACTCAGGCAAGTATAAATACGCCATCGTTGGCTCAGATGAACAACAAATTTCAAACAAGTTTGTAAGCATTTTTCGTGAATCCGTAATTTCTGCCAAAGCAGTGCTTAATATTGTTGTAGTAAAAACTTTAAAAGGTATGGGCGAAGGCGTTTGCAGTTTTATAGACAAACTCAACCTTACCGAACTTGTTGGCGCAGTCAATGGAGACGACACTGTTATGTTGATATTTCCAACAGCGGCATATGCTGCTGATGCAGTTTATTCAATTACTGATATGTTGGGATAAGGAGCGCGCATGCTTAAAAGCTTGTCGATAAAAAATCTTGCCTTAATTGAAAAGCAAGAAATAGAATTTGATCAAGGGTTAAACATAATCCTTGGCGAAACTGGTGCAGGAAAGAGTTTAATTTTCGATGCACTATTTTTTGTTTTATCATTAAAAACTGACAAAACCTTGCTTCGAACAGGCAGCGAACTTATGCGTGTCGATGCGCAATTTTATCCACTTTCACAATCCGTTAAAGAAATTCTTGCGTCGCTTGAAATCGAAGACGACGAACTCATCCTTTCACGCTCGCTTCATGCTGACGGCCGCTCGTCAATCAAAATCAATGGCCTGCCATGCGCTCAGTCAACGGCAAAACGTTTGGCTGCCGAACTTGTTGACAGTTTTATGCAACATGAAGGCATGGAAATTTTAAAAAGCAAAAATCACCTTTCATACCTTGATAAGTTTTGCGAGTTTGGCGATTTAAAAAACAAATTGGCTGTCTTGCTCAGCGAGAAAAAAGACATTTGCTCTTCCATATCTTCGCTTGGCGGAAGCGATGAAGACAGACTTCGCAGAAAAGATATTTTGACTTATCAAATTGATGAAATCGAAAAAGCCGATGTTAAAATAGGCGAAGACGATGAAATTGAGGCGCGCATCAAATTGCTTGAAAGTTCTCAACGCATAACCGAAAACCTTTCAGAAGTTGCTACGCTTCTTGATGGAAATGGCGGTGCAATCCAAAACCTCGGAATGAGCGAACGACTTCTTTCAAAACTGTCCGATATCGACAATATTGCTGCACTTGCCGAACGCATTTCAAGCGCAGTAATCGAAGTTGATGACATAACAAGCGAAATAAAAGATGTCCTTTCAAATATTGGCTCTGATCCAAACGAACTTGACCGCCTTGACAGCCGTCGTGACAAGCTTAAAATGTTAAAACGCAAATATGGCGGAACGCTTGAGAACGTGCTTGAAAATCTTAAAATCTTCAAAAACGAACTTGACGATCTCGACGCGGGCGCTGAAAAACTTGAAAGATTAAATGAACAACTTGCGCTTACAAACATTCAAATCTCTTCAATATGCGCGCAGATTAAACAGGCTCGTGAAAAAGGCGCGGTTAAAATCAAACAAGGCCTTGAAAAAGAACTTCACGATCTTGGCATGAAAGACGTCCGTTTTGAAGTTATGTTTAAAGAAAAAGCCGTATCTGTCGACGGAAACGACGATGTAAGTTTTGTCTTTTCGGCAAACAAAGGTCAAGAGCTTAAAGATCTTGCCAAAACTGCATCTGGCGGTGAAAGCAGCCGCATAATGCTTGCAATGAAAAATATGTTCGCTCGTGCAGACGAAAACAGAACGCTTCTTTTCGACGAAATCGACTCAGGAATAAGCGGCGAAGTCGGAAATATGATGGCGCTCAAGCTCAAAAGCATTTCAACTCGCGACCAAGTTATTGCAATCACACACTTACCACAAGTTGCTGCTTCTGGAGATCATTTTTATAAAGTTGAAAAACATTCCGATTCTTCTTCAACTTACAGTGAAATTCGCCAAGTCGAAGGCACTGAAATTATTTCAGAAATTGCACATATTATTGGCGGAAACAATCTGACAGACGCAATGCTAAAAAATGCTGAAGAACTCTATCAAAGAGGCAGAAAATAATTGCGGTATTAAATTGATGAACCTTTCATAAAATCGCAAAAACTACAAAGACTACTTTTAAAGTGGTCTTTTTTATTGTCGGAGGGTGAAGTGAAGAAAAGGGGATTATATTTAATCTGTCTGTGCGTGCTGATTGCGGTTTTGTTTATAACCAACATAGGCTTTAAAGAGATTTTTTCGTTGCCTGACGGATTTATGGCGACATATGAAGAAATTGCTTCATCAAATCAAAATAAAAAATTCGGCTCGTTTGTCAGCGCTAAAATGGAACGAACCGACCAATCTGCGTCAAGCGATAAAGCCGGCGAGGGCGAAGTTGTCTTCAAATTATTTGGCATAATACCGATTCGCAAAGTTCGCGTCATTTGTTCTAGCGAAAATGAAGTCTACATCGGCGGCGTTCCGATTGGAATCAGCATAAATTCGTCGGGCGCGATAGTTATAAATGAAAAGGTTGTTGAAACTTCAGAAGGAACAAAAGAAACTGAAAAAAGCGAGAAATTTAAAGAAGGCGATCTTATCACAGCGATAAACGGCAAGCAGATAAGTTCGCTTAACCAACTTTCAGAGCAAATTGAAAATGGTGAAAGTGAAAACTTTGAAGTGACTTTCAAGCGCAAAAACAAGCTTCACACTGCACAAATTAAAGGTGTTATAGACAAAAACACAGGTAAATACAAGTTGGGGTTGTGGGTTCGGGACGATGTAAGCGGCATTGGAACGCTCACATATGTCGATAAAAACTCCAACTCATTTGCGGCGCTCGGTCACGCTGTAACTGATAATGAAAACAACGTCGAAGTCGGCTCTGGAAAAGTGTATGGATGCAAGTTGATAGGCATTGACAAAGGTGAGAAAAATGATCCGGGACAACTGAAATGTATGTTTCTTCAAACTGACGAAGAAAAGGGAGATATTGTAAAAAATACAAAATATGGAGTCTTTGGTCAACTTTCAAACACCGAAGGACTTGTAGATAAAAACCTATCAATGCGTCTTGGCGGCAGACTTTCGGTAAATCCGGGTAAAGCACACATAATTTCAAGTGTCAGTGGAATAAGAGAAGAATATGAAATCGAAATTATAAAAGCGTCATATCAGTCAAAAGCTGACGATAAAAGTCTTGTGTTCAGGGTCAAAGATAAGCGACTTTTAGCCCTTACTGGTGGAATAGTGCAGGGAATGAGTGGCAGTCCAATCGTGCAAAATGGCAAACTTGTCGGCGCGGTGACGCACGTATTTATGTCTGACCCGACAAAAGGCTATGGTGTTTATAGCGATTGGATGGTTGAAAACGAATGTTAAAAGGCATTTTGCAATCTATTATGTTATATAAATATAACTATTTTTCTATTCAAAAATAGTTTGAATTTAATAAAGGATATGGTAAAATATTGTTATAAGGGAAAACAAATGAAAAAACAACTAAACTTAGTTAAAGCCACACAAGCAAATACTACCAAAAGCACATTAAAAACCATATCAAAATGGATGTATAATTGGTGGGGAATTCGCCACAATTACACACTTGAAGAAATGCAGCAATATATGTTGCATTGCTTAAATGAGAGCAAACTTCCTCAAACATACATTCTTTATAGTGGCAAAACCCCGATAGGGCTTTATCAATTTCTGCACACCGATTTGCGAAACCGTCCTGACATTTATCCGTGGCTTGGCAGAGTGTATGTGACCGAAAAACAAAGGGGGAAAGGCTATTGTAGGTTTATGCTTGAAACCGTAAAACAAACTGCAAAAGAGTTGGGTGTCGATGAAATATATCTTTACACACATCACGTTGGACTTTATGAAAAGTTTGGTTGGAAGTTTGAAGGGCTTATTGATACATACAAACCAAGCAATCGCATGCATAGATTTTACACATTAAATTTAAAGGACTAACAAATATAATGTTAAATCAAGCTAGCGTAAAGGTGGCTTAATTCAAAACGAAACAAACATACAACAAAAATGCACAATAAACACACAAGATAAACGCAGCTTGTTATTTGGCTGCAATTTATGCAATTTAAAACAATCCAAAACGGCGTCGCATTATATTTTAATGTATTATGTTATATTTTAATAACCGTTTTTAATTACAAAAAAAGAGCAAATTCTAATAATCTGATTGCTCTTTTTTCGTCTAATGTGAAGCATATCTCCTTCACATTTTTAATATGTGCGCTTTTGCGATAAATATACATTCTTTTTAGTTGTCGTTTATTTTTACTTTGTTTGCGACATCGCGGCGCATATCTTCGCTGATTGCAGCGTAGTGTTTTTTGGTTGTGTTGACATCTTTGTGACCCAAAACATCAGCAACAATATAAATATCCTTGGTTTCACGGTAAAGATTTGTGCCAAATGTAGAACGAAGTTTGTGTGGAGAGATTTTTTTAAGGGGAGTTGCTTCTTTTGCAAACTTTTTCACAAGGTTTTCAACCGCGCGTGTGCTGATTCTTCGTTTTTGCAAACTCACAAACATTGCTTTTTCTGTTTCGTCAAGTCCAAGTGTTGCGCGTTTTTTAAGCCAAATCTTTAAAGCGGCCGCAACTTCTTCTGAAAAATAAAGAACTGTTTGATTTCCGCCTTTTCTTGTTACTTTAAAAGCATTTTGGCTGAAATCGAAGTCGTCAACGTTAAGTCCAATACATTCTGAAATACGAATTCCTGTTCCTAAAAACAGCGTAACAAGCGCATTGTCGCGTTCGTAAGTGTTTTTATCGTATGCTTTTTGGCGATTTGAGAAGGTATTATTTGATGCAACAGCATCAAGCATGCGGTTTACTTCGTCTTGTTCAAGCCTTATAATCTCTTTATTGTGAAGCTTTGGTGTTCGCACCTTGCTTGCGACGTTTGAACTTATCAAATCGTGGTTGAAAAGATATTTAAAAAGGCTTCTTACAGCGGCCAACTTGCGAGCTTTGCCTTTTTCGCCGTTTTTTACGACTTTTCCTTCAATTTCATAATAGCTTAAATGCGATAAAAATTGCTCGATATGGTTGGATTTAAGACTGTCGATGTCTTGCAAGGTGATGTCTTGCTTCTTTTTATGTAAAAAATCAGCCAAAAAGTCAAAAAATATGTTAAGATCCATGGCATAATTGACTCTGGTTAAGGCCGATGAGTTATTTTCTATGCCAATAAAATAGTCATAACAAAAATCTGGCAACTCAGCTGCTGATTCTCGTATTTTGCGTTGGCTTATTAAATCTCTTTTTTCAAAATATGAAAGCGGTTTCATATTTTTATTATAGCACCTTGTTTACAAAATGCAAAATGATTTTATATACAATATATAGTATTATGTCGGTCATAATAATCAGTATTATGTCAACAATCAGTCGGTATTATGTTGAAATATTTTATCAATATTTATCAGTTGTTTGACTTATTTTTATAATTATATTAAAATAAATAAACAGTTATGGAGGATAAAACAAAAAAATGATTGACATTGCTATACTTAGAAACGACCCAGAAAGAGTCAAAGCAAACATAAAACGTAAATTTCAAGACAGAAAACTTCCTCTTGTTGACGAAGTTATCGAACTTGATAAGAAAAACAGACTTTTAAAGAAAGAAGGCGACGAATGCCGTGCTAAAAGAAATTCTTTAAGCGCACAAATTGGCATGCTTATGAAAAGCGGCAAACGTGATGAAGCGGAAAAGATAAAATCGAAGTAAAAAAATAAGCCTTTTAAAACCGCATAAAAACACTTTTGTGCACTCAGAAAACACCCAAATTTAGGAGGAAAAATGAGAGGAATTTCCAGACAACTAATCGAATCAATTGCTGTTGCAGATAATTCTGAATTTGCCCAAGAAATCGAGCAAAAAGTCAACACATTGGTGTCTCTTGCTGTCGAAGACATGTCGCACAGCATACCATTTGTAAGCGTTGAAAACTGCATTTTACAGCCAGTAACTGAAAATTTTAGCGGCGCATTGACTCCTGAAAGCGAATATGTTTATTTTTTGGGATTTATGAGCCCACAAATTGAACTGAATTGCACACAATACAACGATTCTTGGAAGAAATTTAAAGAAAGATTGGCGTTTGCTTGGAATAATTCAAAAAAACCTAAAAAGCGCAAAAAACGCAAAAAGAACGAAGATGTATCTTCTGTGAAAGAATACGAATATGAAACAGAAAAATACAATCTTGATTCGTTGAAAGACGATTTGCAAAAAGCATTCGTTAAAAATTTAATAACAACAAGCATTGTTTACAACAACGAAAACAATCTTCGCATAATTGGTCGTGACGAATTTGGCCCTAAAACACAAATATATATCTATCCATGTTTATTGGAAGGAGATGATTATAAGTTTTTTATAAGCCGCAAAAAAGGATTTTTTAAAGTTAATTTTTTAAAACGTGCCGAACTTATAAATGAAAAAATCGAACGAGTTGGCTATGATTATATCACAATGATAAAAATATTTAATTCGCTTTTCCGTTCGACAAGCAAATATTCAGTTATGCCAAATCAAATATTCATTGAAAGTTTGTTATATAACGTTCCAGACGAATTATTTGAAGGCAACGACATTTATGACAACTTTATAAAAATAGTGAATTACTTAAATTTGACAGATGTAAGTGAATTTAAAAGCATTGCAAATCCAGAATTAAAAATAAATGAAGATAAATTGACGAAATCAAATCAAGTTGCATTTTTAAAATTTATAAATAGTTTAGATACGATAAATTCATAAAAATAAAACGCTTAAACGAAATATTGATAAAAATAATGAAAAATAAATAATTATTATTTCATAACATAATATTTCGTTTTTTAGTGCTATTATGTTACTATCTATGCGCAAAACCTGTCTTTTGCGCATAGATACGGACGTTGAAATAGCCAGTATTATGTTGGGTATTATGTTGACATAATACCCCCTATTTTTCTTGACATGCCCCTACTGAAAGTTATATAATACTTCTAGAAAGGTTTTAAAAGCAAATTTACCTTTAAATTTTCATAAACAAGGACGAAAAGTTATGGAAGTATTGGCAAAAGGACAATTATCATACATGATCCTCTCCTGCTTAAGTGAAAGAGACATGTATGGGCTTGAACTTATTGAAGAAATGAAAGCAAGATATGGAAGAGAAATCAAACTTCCAAGTCTTTATTCAAATTTAAATAGAATGAAAGAACTCAAATATATTTCTTCTTATTTAAAAGAAAGCACAAAAGGACCTAAATGCTCATATTCAAGCATTACAAATGCAGGAAGAGAAGCGTTGAAAGAGCTTGAGAACGATTTTAGAGAGCTTGCTGTCGTAAAACCTGTTGAAAAACCACAAGACGTGAATGTTTTTGAACAAGCATTGCGCGAAAGTAACATATTCACCCCTGCTGCAGACGAAAACAAAGAAGAAACTGCTATGCCTAGCGTTCAAGAAGTCACAGACGAAGAACAACCTGTTCAAACTCCAGTTGATAACGATGAACAAGAAGACGAACCACAACAATTAGCAGATGATTATGACGATTATTTTGCTGTTGGAGATGATGAAGAAGAGTCTCAACCTACTTTTGCTATACAGTCAAAAATGACTGAAGATGCTTTTGATGCTGACGACGAAGAAATCGAAGCCGAAGAAAGCGAAGAAAACGGCATTGATGCCGAAGAAGAAGCAGAAGAATTACAAACAAATGATGAAGAAAATGACGCTCCTGCCCTTGATGATGAATTAACTGATGAAGAACAACTTGATGATGAAGAATCTTCAGAAGAGAGCGTAGCCGAAGAATTTAACAGCGAACAAGAGTCAGCAAAAGAAGTTGAAGAAGACTCGCAACAAGAAGCTCAATCTCAGGTTGCAGCTGCAGATGCCGGCGAATACAACCAAAAGATTTATGCAGCGGCAAAGGACTTTTCTAAAAACAAGAACAAACGTTCTTATTCAGAAAATCAAATTGCTCTTGCGCTTAATACTACCCCTGCTAGATCTGAAGAAAATAAACGACAATCGCTTTCTCAACTTAAAGAAGCTCTTATCAATTCACGACAAGGCTATTATGAAGGCTTAGAAGAACGTTTTGCTCCAAAACCAGCCGAAGTTCAGCCTGAAATCAAACCTATTGTTCCAGTTGCAAAAACGGAAGAATTGAAAGAAGAAAAGAAAGATGACGGCGTATTCATCACCGATCGTATTGATGAAAGTGCAATGCCAAAACCAAAGCGCATCGAACCAGCAAGATTAAATGTAACTCTTCCAGCACAGGGTTATGATTCAAAATTGCCTGCTCCAAAACGCAATGTTTCGGTTGACCCTACTTGTAAAGACGTTAAGGCAAAACTTGAAAGTCTTTATGCAAAAGCTGAAGTTAAAAAAGAACCAGTTGTTGAAAGTGGAGATTTTGAAGATTATGACGATCTTAAAAAATATTACACCTCTCAAGAAGTTGAATTCAAAGTTTATGAACGTGCCGAAAAACGTCCAAAACACAACACAAATCGCTTAAAACTTTTTGTTAGTCTGTTTGTTTTAGGGCTTATCGGAGTTGGCAGCGCACTGCTTTATATGATTTTCGCATTAAGCGGAGTTACAAAGCCAGAAACAAATTTTGTATATTACTTGTTCCCTATCATCGCCTTGGTCTATGTGATTTGCACATTCTATAACTATAAAACAACTGTCAGCAAAGTCCCATCAAAAATGATGCATCCAGCCATAGTTTGGACAATATTTGCTTTATTGATTGCTGTTATTTTCCTTATAAACTATGCTTGTGGCGCCGCGTTTGACGTGCCTGCAACCTATTTCTCAACAATCTTAGTTCCAATTTATGATTGCGCTTGCGCAACGGTCGGACTTTACTATGCACAAATCTTTGCATACAAAAAGTTCTGGATATAAAAAATTTAAATATGTGTGAATAATTAAAAAATAACTGCACAATATAAATAAAGGTCAGGAAAACGCTGGCCGGACAAGAGAAAAGAACGAGTTTGAATCACATCGTTCTTTTCTTTTTTATTATCATTTTAACAACTTCCCACCCTATAAAAATAAACAAAAGTGCAAACGCGAATGCAATCAATAGCAGTTCCGAACCAGCAAAAAATATTGTCGCGGCAAGTATAAGTCCGCACGCCACCAGTTGTCCCAAGGCGATAGCGAGCACACATTGCCATATTTTTAAGTTTGTAAGTCCAGCAATCAAACTGCCCGACCATACCCCTGTCAGTGGCAGCGGGATTGCCACAAATCCGCCCAGCAAAACAAGTTTTTTAAGTTTGCTTTGAGTTGATGAGATTTTGTCGAGTTTGCTTGAAAAGTGGTCTTGCAAAAAGCCAGTGGGAAAGCGGTTTTTGATTTTGCGCGTAAAAAAGACAACCGGAAAAATTGGCAGAATGCTGCCTATATACACGCACAGCAGTGCAAGCCAAGGTGAAAGCGGAGCGGCTAGAAGACTGCTCAGAGCAAAAGGAATAGCGACTCTCGCCTCTAATCCAGGTATCAGCGAAATCAAACATACAGCCAAAAATGGACAATGTGAAAAAGTAGCAGCGAAGGATTCAAGCATAAAAAGTTCTCCCAAAACTAGTATATGCTGTGCTTTTTGGCAAAAGTATATTAAAGAGTAAATCAAGGGAAAAGCTAAGCCTATAAAATTAAAGCAAATAAAAAAAGGTTGGCATTTTTAACCAACCTTTAAAAAGCACGCGATTTAAAGATAGCGATTTAGTTTGATTTGCTTAATCCAAACATAAAGCCGACCATAAGTTTATCCACAAGTCAAACATAATGTTGGATTAAAATTATTTTGCTGTTTCGCTGAAACGAGATTCTCTGATAACATTGACTTTGATTTGGCCAGGATATTGCATCTCGTCTTCAATCTTTTTAGCGATGTCTTTTGCAAGGAACATTGCGTCGTTGTCTGATATTTCTTCAGGTTTAACGATAATTCTGACTTCTCTTCCCGCTTGAACGGCATATGCTTTTTCAACACCCTTAAAACTGTTTGAGATTTCTTCAAGTTGTTGAAGTCTCTTAATGTAGGCTTCAAAACTTTCGCGTCTAGCACCAGGTCTTGAGCTTGAAATTGCATCGGCAATTTGAACGATAACCGCTTCGACACTTCTAAATTCAATGTTGAAGTGATGTGCTTCGATGCAGTGAATAACTGCTGGGTTTTCTTTGTATTTTGTTGCAAGGTCAACACCGATTTGAACGTGTGTTCCTTCGATTTCATGGTCGAGAGCTTTTCCGATGTCGTGAAGCAATCCGCCGCGTTTTGCGATGTTTGCGTCCGCTCCAAGTTCGGTTGCAATAAGCCCTGCAAGGATAGATGTTTCGATTGAGTGTTTAAGTGCATTTTGACCATAACTTGTTCTGTATTTTAATCTTCCTAAAACTTTAACAAGTTCTGGATGCAAGTTGAAAATTCCAACTTCTTCGCAAGCGTTTTCGCCGGCTTCTTTGATGGCTTTATCAACTTCTTTGGTCATTTTTTCAACGATTTCTTCAATTCTTGTTGGGTGAATACGTCCGTCTACAACCAGTTTTTCAAGGCTGAGTCGTGCGATTTCTCTTCTGATTGGGTCGAATGAAGAAATGGTGATTGATTCAGGTGTGTCATCGACGATAAGTTCAACGCCGGTTGCTGCTTCGATTGCGCGAATGTTTCGGCCTTCTCTTCCGATGATTCTTCCCTTCATTTCGTCAGTTGGAAGCGGAATAACTGAAACTGTCATTTCTGTTGAAAGGTCGGTTGCGCATTTTTGAATAGCAGAAGCAACGATGTCGCGGGCTTTTTTGTCGCCTTCTTCTTTTGCTTCGTCTTCGATGCGTTTGATGATTTGTCCTGCTTCTTTCTTAGCATCTTCGGTCATGCTTGAAACCAACATATCTTTGGCATCTTGCTTTTTTAGACCGCTGATTTTTTCGAGTTTTGCAAGCATTTCATCTTTGATTTTTTCTTGTTCTTCGATTTGAGAGTTGAGTTTTTGCTTAGCGTCGTCTATGCGCTTTTTCTCATCTTCAATCTGTTCACTTTTGCGATCAAGTGAAAGTTCTTTTGTTTCAATAAATTTTTCTCTTTCAGTAAGTCTCTCTTCAGATTTTTGAATTTCGACACGTCTTTCTTTAAGTTCGGTTTCAACTTCATCTCTGTATTTGTGACTTGCTTCTTTCGCCTCGAGTGAGGCTTCCTTTTTTATGGTTTTTGCTTCTGCGTATGCCTCTTCGATAATACGAACAGCGTTCGATTTACTTTTACCGAGTTTTTTTGTTGCAATTAATATATACAGTCCAATTCCCCCGCCGATTCCGACAGCGAAACAGGCTAATGCAATTACAGCGACAATAGCAGGAGCAACTGCAACAATTATGCTTATGCTCATACTTTTGCTCCTCTTAAAATTTTATAGGTTTCCCTACAGAATCAAGTATACGATATTTTTATTGCCAAGTCAAACAAATTTAATTACATAACAATATAATAAAATTATCATATAATATTAGGCGACAAAAAAAGCCGAAAAACACATCGTGTTTGATAGTGAATTTAATCGGCTTTAAAATTAAAATTTTCTAATAAACAGCCATTTTAATAAACGAATTTTGATAAGAAATTGTCTTTGAATTCAGGAAATCTATCTTCTAAAATAGCCTGTCTAGCTTCGGCAGCGAGATGAGTTAAGAAGTGCAAGTTGTGAATTGAAATAAGCGTAGCTCCAAGCATTTCGCCAGCATTTATAAGGTGGCGAATATAACTTCTTGTGTAATGTTTGCACGCATAGCAGTCGCAACCCTCTTCAATAGGACGATAATCGGCCTTGTATTTGCCGTTTTTAACGACAAGTTTGCCTTCTCTAACAAATGCAGTGCCGTTTCGCGCAATACGTGTAGGCAAAACACAATCCATCATGTCGACACCGCGAGCAAAACCTTCAATAAGGCAGTCTGGAGAGCCGACGCCCATCAAATATCTAGGCTGATTGTGTGGTAAAACTGGATTTAAAACGTCAAGTATTTCATACATAACACATTTTTCCTCGCCAACTGAAAGTCCGCCAATAGCGATGCCGCATCTAGCATAAGGAGCGCAATCTTTGGCGCATTCGAGTCTTAAATCGGGATAAATATTGCCCTGAACGATTGGGAAAAGCATTTGGTCAGGGTTCTTTTGGTGAGCATAGCATCTTTCAAGCCAATTTTTTGTCAATCTTTTGGCTTCAAGCGCCTCTTTATAACTTGCTCCGCCCTCTGTGCACACGTCAAGTTGCATAACAATATCCGAGCCAAGAGCATTTTGAATGTCGATGCACTTTTCTGGGCTCATAAAACGCTTTTCACCGTTTAAGTGCGAACTAAATTCGACCCCATCATCGGTGATTTTGCGGATTTTTGAGAGCGAAAACACTTGAAATCCGCCGCTATCTGTCAAAATAGGCTTGTCCCAGTGCATAAACTTGTGTAAACCGCCCGCATTTTTAATAATTTCCTCTCCTGGGCGCAAATGCAGATGATATGTGTTTGAAAGAATTATTTGAGCGCCCAAATCGTTCAACATTTCAGGAGTTACGCCCTTAACTGTGGCTTGAGTTCCAACTGGCATAAACACAGGAGTCAAAATATCACCGTGTGGAGTATGAAAAATTCCGGCGCGTGCGCCAGTGATAGGACATTCTTTAACAATTTCAAATGAGAATTTTTCTTTCATAATACCTACTCTAAAATCTATTTTTCTACATAATACCACAACATATAGTATTATGTTGCGAATAATACATACAAATCTATAATTTATTTAAAAAAGCATGCGTCGCCGAAACTGAAAAATCTATATCTTTCTTTAACAGCTGTTTCATACACACGCATTGTTTCATCTCTGCCAATAAAAGCCGACACAAGCATTATAAGTGTGCTTTCTGGAAGATGAAAATTGGTGATTAAGGCGTCAACGGCCTTAAATTTATATGAAGGATAGATGAAAATCTGCGTTTCTTTCTTCATAGGCAAGAATTTGCCGTTTTCGCAGGCTGATTCAAGCACTCTAACGCTTGTTGTGCCCACAGCAATGATTCTTCTTCCCTCACTTTTGGCTTTGTTGAGTCTTTCTGCGTTTTCTTCGCTCATTACAAAAAACTCAGAGTGCATTTCATGCTTCAATATGTTGTCTTCTTTGACGGGTCTAAACGTTCCAAGTCCTACATGCAGCAAAACTTCAACGATTTCAACGCCTTTGTCGCGAATTTTTTGAAGCAACTGTGGTGTAAAGTGCAATCCTGCCGTTGGAGCTGCGCTTGAACCTTCGATTTTTGAATAAACTGTTTGATATCTTTCTTTATCTTTGAGTTTTTCTTTGATGTATGGCGGAAGTGGCATCGATCCAACTTCGCTTAAACGATGTTCGAACACTCCGTCAAACGCAAATTCAATTTTAACGCAGCCATAATCGCCTATTTCTTTGACTGTGCACTTTAAATGCTCGCTGAATGTAAGCACTGTGCCCACTTTCAAACGTTTTGTTGGTCTTGCAATCGCTTCCCAATTCGTCAAATCAAGCCTTTTTTGAAGCAAAATCTCGATTTTTGCGCCAGTGTCTTTATAACCATAAATTCTTGCAGGAAGCACGCGTGTGTTGTTTACAACCAGCACATCGCCTGCGTTTAAATAGTCAATTATGTCGTGGAAAATTTTATGTTCAATCTGCCCTGTTTTTCTGTCATAAACAAGCAAACGAGAACTATCGCGTGGCTCGATTGGAGTTTGTGCGATAAGTTCTTCTGGCAGGTCGTAATAATATGATTTTTTGCTTAGTAAATCCATGTTAGTCCTCTTTTTGCAAACCTAAATGCTTGTATGCCGGTTCAAGAACAACTCTTCCGCGTGGAGTTCTTGCGATAAAGCCAAGTTGAAGCAGATATGGCTCGTAAACATCTTCGATTGTTGTTGCGTCTTCACTTATAGTTGCGGCGAGTGTGTCAAGCCCAACAGGACCACCTGAAAACTTGTGAATGATTGAATTGAGAATTTTGCGGTCGATAAAGTCAAGCCCTAGTTCGTCAATTTCCATAATGTCCAAAGTTTTATCGGCGATTTCTTTTGTGATTTTGCCTTTGCCCTGCACTTCTGCATAGTCACGCACGCGTTTGAGAAGGCGGTTTGCAATTCTTGGAGTGCCGCGTGAGCGTTTTGCTATTTCGATGCTTGCTTCGTCGTCGATGTGAACATTTAAGATGTTTGCCGAACGTTTAATAATGATTTGCAATTCTTCAACTGAATAAAGCTCGAGTCTGCAAATTACTCCAAATCTGTCGCGCAAAGGATTTGTCAGCATTCCCGCTCTTGTGGTCGCGCCAATAAGTGTGAAAGGCTGAATTTTAAGGCGCATATTCTTAGCAGAAGGACCTTTTCCGACGATAAAATCAAGCGCAAAGTCTTCCATTGCCGGATACAAAATTTCTTCAACTGTTTTGTTAAGTCTGTGAATTTCGTCGATGAAAAGCACGTCGTTTGCGTTAAGGTTTGTCAAGATTGCAGCCAGGTCTGCGGCGTGTTCGATGGCTGGTCCAGAAGTAACTTTAAGTTGCGAGCCAAGTTCGTTGGCAATAATGTGTGAAAGTGTTGTTTTTCCAAGACCTGGAGGGCCATAAAGCAAAACGTGGTCAAGGCTTTCCTTACGCGATTTTGCTGCGGCGATATAAACTGAAAGGCTTTCTTTGATTTTCTTTTGACCCACATAATCGTCAAACGATGTAGGTCTAAGTGAGTTTTCAATTTCTGCGTCAGTAAGGTTTTTTGTGCTTGTTATAAATCTGTCTTCCATTAGCATCTATACCCCCTTAATGATTTTGAAATAATCTCTTCTGCGGTTGCATTTGGACCCGCATTTGATTTAGCCAAATTGTAAGCTTCGTTTTTATTTACGCCAAGTGAAATCAATGTGTCTGTTGCAAGAGCGACGGCGTCTTCATCATAGTCAAAAGTCTTTTCATTTTCGCTTAAAACGCCAACCGGTGAAAGCTTGTCTTTAAGTTCAAGGCAAAGGCGTTCTGCCGTTTTTTTGCCAAGTCCTTTAATGGCAGAAAGCGAACGCAAGTCACCTTGCAAGATTGATTTTATAAGTTCTGAAATAGGCATTCCCGAAAGTATTCCGATAGCCACGCGTGGGCCAATTCCTGAAACAGAAGTGAGTTTTAAAAACAGTTCTTTTTCTTCTTTTGTCGCAAATCCAAAAAGGCTGACGCCGTCTTCTCTAACTGACATAAAAGTAAGCACTTTAGCCCTTTCACCTTCGGCTGGCAGCGAAAGATATGTGCTGCGCGAAATGCCGAGTTCATAGCCTACGCCGTTAACGTCAAGTGTTAGCGTTGAGTCGGATTTTTCTTCAATTATTCCCACTAAAAAAGAAATCATAGTGTCTCCTTAAATTTTGTTTGTGTTAAGCGCTGGGCTGGTTTGCGCGTGAGTGAGCGCCACTGCAAGAGCGTCGGCTGCGTCGTCGGGTTTTGGTATTTGAGCGAGCCCTAAAATGTTTTTAACCATAAATTGAATTTGAGCCTTTTCTGCCCTGCCTTGTCCGGTCAAAGCCTGCTTGATTTGCATAGGCGTATATTCAAAAATGTTTGGACAATATTTTTGAGCAACAAGCAATGTTACTCCGCGCGCTTCGGCAACAGGAATAACTGTCTTTTGGTTTTTAAAATAAAAAAGTTCCTCGATTGCAACTGCCTCGGGTTTGTAGGTTTCAAACAAAGAGATAAGCGCATTTTCGATATTGCTTAATCTCACCGGCAACGTGTCTTCTTTGGGCGTTGTAATAACTCCATAGTCCACTACAAGACGTGGTAAACTTGTGTCAATGATGCCGTAACCGATGATGGCATAGCCTGGGTCAATTCCTAAAATTTTCATACTTAAATTTTAGACGATTGCTCGCATTTTGTCAAATAAAACAGAGCGAAAAAATAAAGCGCTCGAATTTTGCAATCGAAAAGAGTAGCTTAGATTTTTAAATAAAAAAGGCAGACTTTATAAATCTGCCAAATCATTATAATTTTGTTGCAACAAAAAGCGATTATGCCTTTAATTTGCACTATTCTTCTTCATCATCGTCAGGCAAGTTTACGTTGTGATAAACGTTTTGAACATCGTCAAGGTCTTCTAAAATTCCAATCATTTTTTGGAAAGTTGAAAGTTTTTGTTCGTCAAGGTCAACATACATGTCTGGAATGAGTGTTGATTCGCTCATAGCGATTTTATATCCTGCTTTTTCAAGAGCAGCAGCAACAGCGTTCACTTCGTTTGGTTCGGTGATAACTTCAACTTCGTCGTCTTCTTCAACAACGTCTTTTGCGCCTGCTTCAAGAGCGTCCATCATAAGAGCATCGCTGTCAAGTCCTTCAACTCTTGGAACAACGATAACACCTTTTCTTTGGAAAAGATAACTTACGCAGCCAGATGAGCCAAGTGCTCCGCCGTTTTTATCAAATGCGTGTCTAACGTCACCTGCTGTTCTGTTTTTGTTGTCGGTCAAGCAATCAACGATAACTGCTGAGCCGCCTACACCATAGCCTTCATAAACGATTGTTTCATAGTTTACGCTGCCAAGTTCGCCAGAGGCCTTTTTAATGCTTCTGTCGATATTGTCGTTTGGCATGTTGTTTTGTTTTGCCTTTGTGATGATTGCACGAAGGTTTGAGTTAGAATTCGGGTCAGGGCCACCAAGTTTTACTGCAACGGCGATTTCACGACCAATTTTAGTAAAGATTTTGCTTCTTGCGGCGTCTGCCTTGCCTTTTGTGGCTTGAATATTATGCCACTTTGAGTGTCCTGACATACTTTTCTACCTCCTTTATGTATTGTCATATGTGCCAAAAATTTAGCACTAATTGTTGAAATTTAAATTCTTACTTAGTAAAATGTTTGCAAAGAATTCTATTAGCAGAATTTTGCATGCGAAAATAGGTTTGCCTGCGTTAGTTTCTTTTTGATGCGATTTCAAACATAACGACTGAGCCACTGACCCCTGCATTAAGACTTTCAATGCCTTTTTTCATAGGAATGGTAAGTTTTATCGAAGAAATCTTTTCGATTTCATCGCTAACTCCCTGTCCTTCGTTTCCAACAACAATTCCGATTGGCGAAGTTGGTTTAAAATCGAACACATTTTCGCCGTCCATATCTGTCATGGCAAGTTTTAAGTTGTTTTTGACTGCCAATTTCACGAAATCAGCACGGCTGAGCGAATAAACAGGAATATTGAATATCGCTCCGGCTGAACTTCTTATAAGTTTTGGATTGGTTGGTGAAACGCCATCGAGTATGAAAACACATTCTTCACCCGCAGCCAAAGCTGAACGAATCAGCGTTCCCGCGTTGCCCGGATCTTGTATCCCATCAAGCACCAAGAAGTTGCCTTTTGGGATTTTTGGATTTTCGACAAAATTAGAAAATTGTGTGTATTCTAACATAACAATCACTCCACGTGGTGTTTTTACGTCAGAAAGTGCGGAAATTACGTCGATTGTGGTGAGATATTGCTCGCAGGTTGATGATGGTGTTATGTCGGCAAGAAGGTCGGCGGAAGTGGCAAGAGCCATGACTGGCTTTGCCCCTTGTGCGATCGCATCTTTGATTATTTTTTGGTTATCCAAAAAAAGCAAAAAATGGTTTTCTCTTTTTTGCTTCTTTAATTTTTTGACAAGTTCGCCACTTGCTTTGCGTATTTGGGGATTGTCAGCGCTGCGATTTAAAGCGTTTTCTGTGCCCTTATCGCTGATTTTTGCGTTGTTGTGGGCGCTGGCAGAGAGAGTTGAATTCTTTGCGTTGTCAGCGGTGGCGCGGATAAATTGGCGTGATTGAACGCCTTTTATCCCCTTTTTGTTTGCAAGTGCGTCACTTTGCTTGTTCACTTAGGCTTTAACCTCAGCTACGAGTGCTGCAAAAGCTGCTGGGTCTTTAACAGCGATGTCTGCAAGAACTTTTCTGTTAAGATCGATGTTTTTGCTTTTAAGTCCAGCAATGAATTTTGAATATGAAATGTCGTTAAGTCTGCATGCTGCATTGATTCTTGTAATCCAAAGAGCACGGAAGTCTCTTTTCTTTTGTTTACGGCCAATGTATGCATACATTCCGCTTTTCATAACTTGTTCGCGAGCTGTGCGATAGAGTTTTGATTTTGCTCCTCTATATCCTTTTGCTTGCTTTAAGATTTTTCTGCGTTTTTTAACTGCGTTTACTGTTCTTTTAATTCTCATGATGCCCTCCTACCTTACTTTGCACCAAGTAAAGATTTGATATTGTCAGAGTTCTTTCCTGCAATATATGAACCTTTTCTAAGTTTTCTTTTTCTTGCTTGTGATTTGTTTGTTAAGAAGTGACCTTTTGTTGGACGAGCATACTTAACTTTACCTGTTGCGGTGAGTTTAAATCTTTTCTTTGCGCCGCTGTGTGTTTTTTGCTTTGGCATAATGTTTCTCCTTTTTAATTTGCTTTTTTAGGGTTGACAACAACAATAATGTTTCTGCCGTTGACTTCTGGTTCTTTGTCGCATGATCCGCATTCTTCAAGTTGAGCACAGAAGTTTTTAACTACTTGTATGCAATTTTTTGCATAGGCTTGTTCTCTGCCCTTCATTCGAAGCGAAACTTTGACTTTGTTTCCGTCTGAAAGAAATTTCTTTGCATTTGTCACGCGATATGCTATGTCGTGATCGCTGATTGTCATTGAAAGTTGAATTTCTTTTACTTCGACAATTTTTTGGTTGCGTTTTAATTCTTTTTCTTTTTTGATTGAGTCAAACTTATATTTTTTGTAATCCATAAGTTTGCAAACGGCTGGGTTTGCGCCGCCATTCATTAGCACAAGGTCAAGCCCCTTTTCGTCAGCAAGGTCAAGTGCTTTTGATGTTGGAAGAACGCCTAATTGTTCTCCTGTTTCCCCGATGAGTCGAACTTCGTCGGCGGGAATTTGTTCGTTGATTAAAAGTTCCTTAAAAATAGTCGTTGTCTCCTTTATAAAAAAATTGGTGGATGCAAATGCTTCCACCAAAAAACTTTAATACTCATGTTTGTTTATGAAATTTTAAAGAATTTTTAACGCGGTCTGAAATCAAGTTCGACCGGTGAGAAGTGGAAACTTCTGCTTTCGACGCTATATACTAGCACAAATTATGAATTCTTGTCAACATTTTTTTCACATTTTTTAATTTTTTTATGAAAAAATGTTTTATCTAAAATTCTGCCGAGCTTTAACATTATTTTATTGGCGTTTCTTATCGCCTTTTCTTTCATAAGCGCTTTAAATAATATCGTTAGTCCTGCGATAAGCGAACTGACAAGCGTAGAAATGATTACAACTACGCTAGGATTTGTTATGTTTTTTGCAATACTAATAATTACGCACGCGCCGCCCGCCCCTGACAGAATGCCACAGATGTCACCCACAACGTCAGCACAAAACGAGCAGACTTTTTCAGAGTTTTTTATAAGTTTTAACCCAACATCTGCGCCGATTGTTTGTGCCGCTTGTTGCTGTTTGAAAAAGTCTTCATCAGCGCTTGTCACGGCTATTCCGATCATATCAAAGACAACGCTAACAAAAATGAAAAACATAATCATAATGCTGGCAAAAACGACCCCAAGCGACGAAAGAACGCTTTGGCTTAGCAGCGAGAAAAGCGACGAAAGGCAGATTGCAATTACAAACATTTTAAACGCCCAATGGTAATGTCGAATTTTAATTGACTGCGCTTTTATAGATGGCTTTTTGCATAGTTTTTTGCGATGTTTCATGTAACATTATATACCAATCTTTTTTAAGTTATGAAAAAAGGCTCGCATTTGCAGGCCTTTAATTTTTTTATGTTATTTGATTTTAATAAACAATAATTTCGTCAAGTTTTTTTGAAAGGTTTTCCCATTTTACAAACATCTTTTCGCCAGTTTCTCGGATTGTGATTTCAACTTCACCAAGTTCAAGTGTTTTAGGACTGATTACGATGCGCACTGGGATGCCCATAAGTTCGCTGTCTGTAAGTTTTGTTCCTGCAGATGCGGCTCTGTCATCATAAAGCACTTCAAAGTTTTCGGCTGTGAGTTTGTTGTAAAGCACTTCCGCCTTTTCTTTTACTTGTTCGTTTTCAATGTGGATTGGGCAAAGGTAAATGTGCCATGGTGCGATGCTCATTGGCCATACAAGACCTTTGTCGTCGCTTGACTCTTCTGCCACCGAAGCAAGACATCTGCCGATTCCGATTCCATAACAACCCATGATTGGGTTGATGCTTGATCCGTCAGGCATTGAAACTGTAAGTCCCATTGGAGCAGTGTATTTTGTTCCGAGTTGGAAGATGTTTCCAATTTCGATTCCGTGCTTAACTAAGAGTTTAGCACCGCAGATTGGGCATCTCTCGCCTTCTGAAACCTTTGAGATGTCGACATATTTGTCAGGTTTTACATCTCTTGTCATCGATACGCCTATATAATGATAACCCTCTTTGTTTGCGCCAGTTACAAAACTTTCAAGCCCTTCAAGAGATTTATCAAAATAGATTTCAGCACCGTCAATGTGAAGGTCAACGCAGCCGATATTACCTTTGATAAGCCCTGTGCCTTCAAGGTCCTTCATGGCGATTTCAGCGCCTACAAGGTTTTTAAGTTTTGCTTCGTTGATTTCCTTATCACCACGAAGAAAAGCGATTACAACCCTGTTTTCGTCGCCAATAACAGCATAGCAAACGGCTTTTGCTGTTTGATTTGGTTTTTTGTTTAAGTTTGAGCAAACTTCGTCGATTGTTTTTGCTGAACCTGTGAAAACTTCTTGCTTAACGCCGAAGATGTGGTCGTTTTCTTCCATAACAGAAGTTGCAACTTCGATGTTTGAGGCTTTGTCACAGTCTGGGCAAATTATGATTGTGTCTTCGCCGACGTCTGTGAGAAGTTGGAATTCATCGGCAACCTTGCCGCCCATCATTCCGCTGTCAGAGCGAACGGAAATGACTTTTTTCATGCCCATTCTGTGATAGCAACGAATGTATGCGTCATAGGCTTTTTTATAAAACTGTTCCAAATCTTCTTGGCTTGTGTGAAAGGAATATGCGTCTTTCATTGTGAATTCTCTCACTCTTATAAGCCCTGCTCTTGCGCGTGCTTCGTCACGGAACTTTGTTTGGAATTGATAGATCATAAATGGAAGTTGGTCATAACTTTTTACGTTGCCAAGAGCTGCGTGAACGGCTGCTTCTTCGTGTGTCATTCCAAGCACAAGGTCGTGGTTTGAACGATCTTTAAATCTGATCATTTCAGCGCCAACTGATGAATATCTTCCGCTTGCGTCCCAAACTTCACGTGGCATAACAACTGGAAACAAGCATTCTTGTCCGCCGATTGCATCCATTTCTTCCCTAACTATGCCTATGATTTTTTGTGCTACGCGCTGTGCTGGTGGAAGCAAAGTGTAGATGCCGTTTGCCATTTGTTTGATGTAGCCGGCACGTGTAAGATAGATATGACTCTTGCTTGTTGCGCCTGCTGGAGCATCTTTAAGACGTGTTCCTAAAAGTTTAGATATCCTCATTGTTTTCCTCCATTTTCAATTTGCCAAGTTCGTCTTTGATTTCAAAGATTTTGCCCTTGACAACTTTGACTTCATTATAGCAATATTTAATCAATTTCATGCCTTCTTCAAAAAGCGTTGTAGCCTCGGAAAGAGGCACACTTTCTGATGAAAGTTTTTCGATTATTTCACTCAATTTTTCTATAGCGTTTTCGTATGTCATTTTTTCACCTCTTTCGCCTCAGCGATTACACTTCCGTCATAGAATTTGATTTCTAGACTCGATTTTAACACAACATTTTCTGCCTTGTCAACAACTTTGCCACCCTGCTCTATTTTTGCGTAGCCGCGTTTTAAAACTGCCGTCGGGTCAAGTTTTGTCAGTGAATTTTCAAGCAAGCCAAGTTCATAATTTTTATTTGTAAAAAATGAATCAATTTTGTTTTCAAAGACGTTTTCAATTTTTTCAAGTTTTGAAATATTGTTGTCGATAAATCTGTTAACAAGCAGTGCAAAACTTGATTTAAGCCCCATAAGCGCTTTAATTTGCGACGTTTTTTCTTTTGTCAACAACTCGGCCGCAGCCGATGGAGTTGGCGCGCGCATGTCGCTTACAAAATCGATGATTGTAAAGTCAGTTTCGTGCCCGACTGCGCTCATAATATACTTTTGGCAATTATATGTCGCTCTTGCCACTTTTTCGGTGTTGTATGCGGCAAGGTCTTCAAGCGAACCACCTCCACGAGCAACCACGATTACATCAATTTCGTCGAAATTCGACAATTTTTCTATCGCCTTTGCGATTTCATCTTCGGCGCCGTTGCCTTGAACTTTAACTGGATAAAGCGCGATGTTGATTGATGGATCACGACGGAAAGCCACGTTTTGAATGTCGTGTATGACCGCGCCTTCTTTTGATGTGATGACGCCGATTGTTTTGATTGCACTTGGCATTGGCTTTTTGTGAGCGGGATCAAACAGCCCTTCACTTTCGAGTTTGTCTTTCATCATCAAAAATTGCTGATAAAGGTCGCCTTTGCCATTTTTTTCGATGCGGCTGACGTTAAACGAAAGTCTTCCGCCTTTGGCATAATAGTTTGGACTGCCTGTGACAGTAACCTTTTCGCCTTCTTTTATGTTTAAAAAAAGTGAGGGATAAAAACTTACGCATGAAATCATGCCACCCTCGTCTTTCAGCGAAAAATAAACCGAATTTCTTGCCGATGATAAACCAGAAACTTCCCCAACAATTTTTATATTGTGGAGAAGTTCTTCTGCATCAAAGATTTGTTTGATATATGTGTTATACTGCGAAACAGTAATTGCTTCAAACATCTATTTTCTTTCCTTTACTATTGTCGAAAGCACGCCGTTGATGAATTTTGGCGCGTCTTCTGATGAATAAGCCTTTGCTATTTCGATTGTTTCGTTGATCACAACTGGCGCTGGTGTGCCACAATATTTCATTTCTGCCACTGCCACATACATAAGCGCAAGGTCAATGCTGTGAACACGGTCAAGACTATATCCAACAAGGGCTTTTTCGATTTGCGAACGTATTTCGTCTTTATGAGCCTCAAATTCGCCAAAAATTTGCTCAGCGAAAGGCTTGTCTTTATCTTTTATCTGCTCCCAAAGTTCGTCGTCAAAAGGCTGGGAATTAAAAAGCCTTTCAAACACGAGCGTGAAAGCGTGTATTCGTGAATCTCTTCTCATTATTACATCCCTGTATCAATTCTTTCGCTGATAACATCCATAACATGAACGCTTATGTTTGAAGTCTTCATTTCAACCATGCTTGAAAGGTTGTTTTTGATGTTTTCTTGAATTCTGTATGCAAGGTCTGGCACAGATTCGCCAATGTAAACGTCAACATAAACATCAACGTGCAATGTGCCGTTTTGTTCGAAAGCAATTTTTACGCCTTCATAGTCGCCTTTGGCAAACATCTTTTTATACCATGGTAGTGAAGAATTAGAAAGTCTAGCAACACCTTTTATTTCTTTTGTTGCAAGGCTCACGATTGAATAAAGAATATTTTTGTCGCAAGTGATTTTTCCATCTTCATTGTATTGCGTTTTCTCTGCCATAATCTCTCCTATTTATCTAAGATTTTAGCATATTTTTTTTGTTTTGTCCAACTATTGAATATAATTATCAATTTATTTAATAAAAAAACCTTTGTTTTTTCAACAAAAGTTTCTTGCATTTTAATTTATCTTGTTTTTTGCACCCATGCCATTTTGCAGGCAAAGAGTTTATCAAACTTATTCAACAGGAATTATTTTGATGTTTTTAAGGTCGGTGCCAAGTTGCTCTTGAATAACTGCAACGATTTGGGCTACTTCTGGCTCGGTTAAGGTTGCGGCATCGACTAAAACATTGACATTTGCAGTTGACATTGTGATTACGCAGTCGTTGAAGCCAAGACCTTTGATAAGCCCTTCAACAACAAGTTCTTTATCCATTTGCGCGATAAGGTTTTGTCTTGCTGAGTCAGCGTTTTTGATTGCTTCTTCGCTTGATGATGGACTTTCAGCGATTGCTTGATAATACAAGAGTTCTTGATCGCGGCGCGATTCGCGGTCTTGTCTGTATGAGGCAAAATAACTTGCCGTTGTTGTTTGGGTTGGAACGTCGCCTTTCTTGACCGAATTGTTTAACATAACGTTCAAATATCCTGTCACGCCAAGCAGCACGACCATAACGCCCAAGATGATGAATTTTGTTCTCTTTTTCATAATAGACTCCTTTTTTTTAGTTTGCTGTAAGGATTGTTATATCGCTATTTGGCACGTCAACGACCGTTTGTATCGCTGTGACCAAATTGAGTTTGACTGTTGCGTCGCTTGCTCCACTTGCACTGACGAGCACGCCTTGGATGGTTGGAAATATCTCTTTCACAACAACAGGTTGCCCGCCAACTAGCACGATTTCTTTGGTGGTTGTAGTTGTTCCGTTGGCGCTTTGTTTGACGACTTCTTCGGTGGCGTAAACGTATTCAAATCCGCTGCCGAGCGTCACCAGCACCTTTACTTTCCCAGCACCTTTAACATTTGATAGAATGCCTTCAAGTTGGGTTTCAAGGTTGCGCGCATACTTGTCTGCCGATGAAGACGCGGTTATGTTGCCTCCGCCATCGTCGCTTATTTGAGGCGAAGGTCGTATGAAGGCAAAATAACACACAAGCACGATTGCTATCAATAGGATGGCCAGTCCTATTTGGGTTAAACGATTGTGTTTGATGCTTTCGCCTAGCGATTTTAATTTGGCAAGAAATTTATCTTTCAAAATGCACCTCCGCCCTATCGACTTTTGCATGCGAAAGGATGATTGTGAAAATCTCCTCTTCGATGTCTGATATATCATTATGCTCGGCCTTGTCCAATATGACTAAATTTTCAAGTTCGACATAAATAGCCTTTATTTTAAATTGCGCCGATTTGTTTTCGCTTGAAACCGACACCACCACGCCTTCATATCCGTGATTTGTTATGTCGATTGATATCGCCTGCTGGACGGCTTCGGTTTTATAAACGTTTAACTGATAGATGTAGTCTTCTTGCAAGGTGTAATCTTGGGCAATTTCTAGATCGCTGTAAGAAAACTGTTTTCCGACAAGCGATGGCAGCGGCGCGATTATAACCAAGACCACAATAAATGAAAAGATGCTGCGGATATATTTGTTAAGCGTTCCTTCGGGCAGCAACAGCTCGACCACCACCGACAGCGAAATTACTCCGGCAATCGACAATACCCATGATGAGATGGATGAAAACATTTTCTCCCTCCGTTAAATTATGTTTGCGCTGCACATAACAAGCCCTGTAAGAATGACATACATAAAACTAACTGCAACTATCATTGAAATCAGCATTGTCATGCTTTTTGAAAGAGTTGAAACAAACGACGCGATTTTGCCATCGCCAAGCGGTTCGATTATTCCCGCCATAAGTTTTAGCGCCAGCATAAAAATTACAAGTTGAATAATAGGCGCTAAGATTGTTCCTACAAGCAGCAACAGCCCGCAAGCGCCCACTGCGTTTTTGATAAGGCTGGAAGAAGCAAGAATGATATAGAAGCCATCGCTTATATAACTGCCTACGATTGGCACATAACTTTTGATTGCAAATTTCGCAGTTTTGATTGAAAGACCATCAATTGAGCCGGCTGTTATGCCTTGGATTGAAGCAAAACCTATAAAGATTGTAAATACAAGTCCAATCACCCACTTAAACAGCGAATTGATAAAAGATATAAACTTGTCCAGTTTCACATTGTTTGAAAGGTTGCTTACAAGGCTTAGCACAACCGAAATCAAAAACAGCGGCATAAGAAAGATTGTAAAAATGTTTATTATTAAACTGGCTAAAAGCGCCATAGCAGGCTGATAAACCGACACTGAAACCGATCCGCCCACTGCCGAAAGCATTGTAAGCAAAATTGGAAATACGGCGTCCATTTGCGCTTTAATTGAGCCAATAGTGCCCGTGGTGACTGTTATCATACGCGTGATTACTGTAAAAATCAAAATTACCACTACGCCATAAGTTACAAAGTGGACAACAGAGCCGATTGATTTGCCGCTAAAATTAGGTTTGAGATTTTGTATCATGCCGCCAAGTATAGAAACCGCAATAACAGTGGCAATTATAGGCAGAAACGAAAGAATGTTGTCAAAGATTAGATTGATAAGCGCTTCCCAGATGGACGTAGAGTCGTCCGCAAAATCGCCGTTGATGATTGATGCAAGTTTTTCTAAAAAACTCTTTCCGCCAAACAACCGCGCCGCTTGCTGAGTGTTGTCTAAAATCTTTTCAAGATCGCCCACGTCAAGGTCGTCAAGTGCGTCGGACGTGGTGTCTTCTAGTTGTTTTGTTAAATCGTCCGCTTCGTCTGCATAAACAATGCTTGCCTGCGTTTGAGTGGCTTGTGTGGTTTGAAAGGCTGCGCTGTTTTGTGGCAGAATTGGGGAAACAAGTAGCGCTGCAATAATGGCTAAAATTATTAGCGCCCTTTTCATTGTGGCAACAACTCCATGACTATGCTTAATATGTTTGTGATTATCGGCAGGCTCATAACAAGAATTACGATTTTGCCGCCAAGCAGAACTTTATCCCCAAGTGAAGAACTGCCGGCGTCAGCACATATGCTTGCTGAAAATTCGGTGAGATAGCCGATTCCGATGATTTTAAAAACAAGCGAAAGCAGAGTGCCGTTGACGCCAGTTTTGTTTGCTATACCAGAGATTAGCGACAAGGCGGAGGAAATTGAAGAGAGCAAAAGCGCTAAAACGATGATTCCACCAACAAGAGTGATAATCATGGCAAAATCACTGCGCACCGGTTTAACGATGAGCGACGCTACCACTGTAATCAGAGCAATACCAATGATTTTGAAAATGATATCCAATTTGTCCCCTTTTCCTTTCAGTTGCTATTTTGTCTTAGCCTGATTTGCCAGCGTTTGCGACCCCTAACCGAAATCAAACATGGTTTTTATTGTTCCAAACAAATCTCCGATTAGCGACAACACCATTACTATTACAATAATAAGTCCGGCAAGTGTGGCGAATGTTCCGATTTCTTCTTTGCCGGTCTGTTTTAATATTTGTGTAACGACGGCGGTCAGCAGGCCAATAGCGGCGATTTTAAAAATTATTTCAACACCCATTTTCGCCTCCTAAATCAAAATGACAACCATAAATAAACCTGCGATGATTCCGAGTTTGATGCAAAGTGAGCCATATTTTTTATTTTCGGTTGTGCATTTTGCCAAATTGTCATCAAAGCGTTTTAAGAAATTTTGTATCTCTTTTGTCTGTCCCGTCACGTCACTTCTGCCAAGGTTTTTAAAGAACAAATACACCATTTCTTTTTCATCATTTTTTAAAAATGTGCATTTTGAAAGAAGTTTGTTCATGTCAAGTTCGCCTTCGCTGTCGAGATAGGAAATAAAGTTTTTGTCAACTTCAAACAGGTTTTTTCGCGTTTTATCGTCAACCGACTCAATCAGTTTTTTAAGACGCTCACGCGAGAAATTGATTTCGACGTCAAGTTTTTGAGCAAGCATTATAAGAGCCGAATAAAATTGCACTCTCTTTTTAAATTTCATTGAAAAAAGATAGCCAACACCTGCGCACACGCAAAATAAAACGCCCATTATAATCCATTTCATATTACCACCTCATAATTCGTGAAAGATTTTCATCATAAATTCCTTCAAGTGTGCCAGGACCTTCTTTCATGGACAAAACGATGTAGCGGTCAAATATGCGCTCGTCGATGATGTCTTTAAAAGCAGTTTTTCTTGCAAAGTTGTCGATGTTGTCGCAGTGTGTTGATGCGATTATGCTGACGCCACAGTTGCAAGCGTAGCGCACTGCTTCGATGTCTTCCCACTCGCTGATTTCGTCGGTGACTATTATGTTTGGCGAAAGCGAACGAATGCCGTTTTCAAAGCCGTTTTTCTTGCTGGCAAAACTGATTATGTCGGCGTAATTTCCAAGACCTTTGCCGATGTTGAGTTCGCCACGCTCGTCCAAAACAAGTGTGTTGAATGCTAGATTTCGCTCGGAAAGTTGACAGACAAAATCACGCAAAAATGTTGTTTTCCCTGCCCCTGGTGGCGAAATGATAAGGCTGTTTAGCACTTTGCCGTTTTCAACCATGCAGGTGTAGGCTTTTAGCGAGCAGTTTTTGACTTCGTGCGGGATGCGAATATTTAGCGACGAAAATTTGTTCATCGTTTTGACGATGCCGTTTTCTTCGATTACGTTGCCGCCGATGCCTATACGCACACCATTGGGAGTGACGATATAACCCTTTTTGATTTGCTCGCCAACCGAATAAATAGAGCATTCGCTGGCGCGAAAAATAATGTCTTCAATCATTGAAGTTGTGGCATAAAGTGCGTCGTTTAAATTGCGGGTTTTGCCGTCGTTTGACAGGAAAAACTTTTGACCCGAAATGCACAAAACTACTGGTTTTTCTGCGCGAAGACGTATTTCGTTTACAAGCGAAAAGCCCACTTTATTTTTAAGCGGAATAAATATTTTATCGGGCAAAATTCCATCTAACATTGCTTTCTCCTTAAGCAAATTATATTTGTCCTTTTGCCACAGCATGAAGCGAAAAGAGAAGAAGTTTGACGAAAAAAACAACAAAAAAATAGCAACCTTTTTTATAAGATTGCTATTTTCGTTTAAAATTTAATTAAATTAGTTTTTAGCTCTTTCCATATAGCTGCCGTCACGAGTATCAATTCTGATTCTTTCGCCTTGGCTGATGAAAAGTGGAACGTTTAAAACATATCCTGTTTCAAGTTTAGCTGGTTTTGAAGCGGCTTTTGTTGTATCCCCTTGAATTGCTGGTTCACAATCAACAATTTCAAGTTCAACGAATGTTGGAGGATAAACAGCAAATGGTGTGCCTTTGTAGAAATACATTGTTGCATTCATGTTTTCAACCATAAAGTTGAGTGCGTCTTCAACAGCGTCTTTGTTTAATGGAATTTGTTCGTATGTGTCAACGTCCATGAAGTAGTAAAGTTCGCCGTCGTTGTAAAGATAAGTCATTTCTTTCTTTTCAATAACTGCAACTTGGAATTTGTCTGATGGGTTGAAAGTGTCTTCTCTTACTTGACCTGTCATAACGTTTTTAATTTTAGCACGAACGAATGGTGAGCCCTTTCCTGGTTTAACGTGCAAGAAATCGATAACAGTGTAAACTGCTCCGTCCATTTCAAATGTTGTTCCTTTTCTAAATTCTCCTGCTGTAACCATAAATAATTCTCCTTAAATAATTTTTACTTTGTAATTCTAGCACATTTGTTTGTTGCAATCAAGTAAATTTTGATAAATTTTTTTCATTTCTGCTGCATCTTCTGCCATGTGCCCTGCTGATTCGCTTAAAATGCGTGGGTGAAGGTCGAGTTTTACAAGCGCTTGGGCAAGCGGTTCAAACTCTGGACCATAAATTGTGTCGTCAAAATTTAAGTGTCTGATTTCGCCTTTGTCACCATATTGGATTTTTGAAAAGTGAATGTGACAGTTTTCGGTGCGTTCTCTGCCAATTAGTTCGATTGATCTTTCAAAAATTTTAACATAGTCGTCGCAAGTTTTTAAAGAGCCTTGTGTAAGCGCATTGATGTGGCCAAAATCGAATGTAGGAACAAGATGAGAGTTGCCTTGGCATATCTGCAAAACTTCTTCATATGTTCCGATTTGCATTTGTTTTCCCATTGTTTCTGGGCACAGATAAATTCCTTCCAAAAGCCCCTGCTCTTCAAGTATATTTGCAAGCGAGATTATTCTTTCTTTCGCCAAATTAAAGGCTTCTTCGCGGTTGGCTTTTCCTACTGATGCTGGGTGAAAAACAAGTCTTTCTGCCCCAAAAGCACGCAAAAATTTTATGCCAGTGGTTATGTAGCCAATGCTTTTTTGATACATTATTTCATCGGGATTTGCAAAGTTTATAAAATATGGCGCATGAACGGACATTTTGATGTCTTCGTCAGCAAACGCTTTGCCTATTTTTTCAGCCATTTCGCTGCTTAATATATAGCCGCGTCCAAATGAATATTCAAACAAATCAAGCCCTCTTTCCTTCAGCCATTTAGGCGCTTCAAGAGTGCTTTTGTGCCCTTCTGCATAAAATGATTCACTGTTTCCCGAAGGACCAAAAAGAGCCTTCATATTTTCTCCTTTTATTTAGATGAAATTTTATAGATGTAATCTAACCTAATTTTTTCTATTTTTCATTTTCGTTTTTTTGTGTTTTACCACGCTTATTTTATAATGTTTGATTTTTGAGTTTGTTTATGTTTGTTTTAGTTTAATCTTAGTGTAAGTTTAAGCAGCCCGTCGGCGATTTGTCCGATTCCTATAAATTGCGCCTGTTTGTCGTCATTAGCTGCAGTATAAATGCGATACTCACCGCTTAAACCTTCATCGTCAAGCGCGCTAGTTTGTTTAAGCAAAGCAGTTTGGCTAAGCGAACTAGTTTGACTCAACGAACTTGTTTGTTCAAGCATGTTAGTTTGACCCAACGAACCAGTTTGGCTAAGCGAACAATCTAGCAAACTAGTTTTAACAAATTGTCCATTAAGAAGTTTATCGGCAATCGTTTGCGGAATCACAATCTTTTCAAAATCAAACAACTTTTCGGGGCTTATAATTGTGTAATTTCCCGCCTTAATTTCTTCCAGCGTCTCCGCGCCATGAATGTCGAAAAATCCGCATTTAGTGCGAATTATGTCGACGCATACGGCACATGTTGATAATTTTTCTGCCAAGTCACGACAAAGTGCGCGGACGTAGGTGCCCGATGAGCAAGCGATTTTAAACTGAAAAATGTTTTGAGAAAGTTGTTTTATAAGCGAAAAATCATAGACTGTGACTTCTTTTGGTTGTAAGATTGGTGCTTTCCCCTCGCGGGCAAGGTCATATGCTTTTCTGCCATCTATTTTTTTTGCAGAATATGCCGGCGGAAGTTGTTTTTGCTTGTCTTGCAAAAGTGGCAAGACGGCTTGTATTTGTTCGGCTGTTATTATTTTGTCATCAGTGCGCGTAATTTTGCCTTCTAAGTCAAAAGTGTCACGCTCTTCGCCGAATTTTATTGTTGTGAGATATTCTTTGTCTTTATGTAAAAACATATCAAATAGCCTTGTGGCGGAATTTAGCGTGATCGGCAACAATCCCTCGGCTTCAACGTCCAACGTGCCTAAATGACCCGCTTTTGAGGCTGAAACTGCCCTTTTGACTATGTTTACCGCAGTGTTTGATGAAAGGTGGCGCGGTTTATTTAATAATATTATTCCACCTTGCGTAAATTTGCATAGTTTTGTGCAATTTTCTTGCTTGTCTGTTAAGTTTGTGGGCGGATTTAAGCCAAAATAAAGACTGGGCGATGTTTTGTTGTTGTTTTGTCCAGTCTTTATGTTTGTCATTATCTATTCTCCCTTATTGTTTTTAAAACAAGTGCTTTCACGCTTTTTTCACTGCCCTTTATCACTGCGCCTGCGGCGAGTTTGTGTCCGCCACCGCCAAGTTTGTTGGCTATTACTGATACGTCGGTGCCTACTCTTCCTCTAAATGAGCATGAAAATACGTTGATTTGTCGCTGTTTGATAAGGCAAGAGATGTTTATGCCTTCTAGATATATCAATTTGTTGGAGATGTTGCCATCTTCGTTGAGTTGGGCGCCCGCTTTTTTATAATCTTTAAGCGTAAGCGACGATATGTAGACATCGCCGTGGATTTCGCATTTGTCTGCAACGATTTTTGACAGGTTGTATTGCGCTTGTGACTGCGATTTGACAAGCATTGATGTCGCTTTTACGTTGTCTGCCCCACATTCAATTAATTTGCAGGCGTTTTGGAATGATACGGCTGTGATTGTATCGGTTGAAAAGCAGTCTGTGTCAGTTAATAGTCCGCCAAAAAGATAGGTTGCTGTGATTTTGTCTGGCTTTTTGCCGAGCGACTCGATGTAGGCTAAAATCACTTCGCAGCATGACGAAAGTGGCAGAACCACTTCGATTTTTGCGCATGTGTGATAACCGACATGGTGGTCGAGTTTTATTGTGTTGTTGTGTTTTGCAAATGCGCTGGCATATTTTCCAAGACGTTCGACATTTGCTGTGTCGACCATGATCATAAGGTCATAATCGCGGGTTATTTCGTCGCAAAGCTGTGAAATATCGAAGAATTTCGCGTCGGTTGGACAGATTTTGCTGTCTACGAATTTATCTACGTTTTTGCCTTGTTTTTCGAGAAAATGTGCAAGTCCATACATTGAGCCGAGTCCGTCAGGATCGTAACTTGTATGGGCGAAAATCGCGATTGATTTTGCGTTTTTAATCTTTTCGGCGATTTTTGCAAATTTGTTTTTAATCGTTTTGTTGATTGTCATCATCTTCCTCTTCTTCTGGAATTTCAATGCTTTTTAACAATTCTTCAACTCTGATTGCGTTTTGCATATTTTTGTCAAAGACAAAGTCAAGTTTTGGCATGTGTGGCATGTCAAGCATTTGTCCAAGTTTTGTTTTGATGAAACCTTCTGATTTGCGGAGTGTTTTTATCACTTCGTCCGCTTTTGAATAGTCTCCATTAGTAAGGGCTATTTTGACTTTGCAATATCTAAAATCAGGTGCGACTTTCACTTCGCTTACCCCTACAAAATCGTCGATTCTTGGGTCATTCATGTGAAAGTGCAAGATTTCTTGAAGAGCTTTTTGAATTTGTGAGTTGGCTCTTTCAATTCTGTTTGACATTTCTACCCCCTTTTGATTGGAACGCTGATATAAAATTCGATTGTGTCGCCTTCTTTAAAGTCGATGTCGTCATGAAGTTTTGCACCAAATTCATAACCCTTTAATACTTCGGCTTTTTCGTCTTTTACGATTTTTAAACTGTCAACTGTTGTTGAACCAATTTCTTCGTTGCCGCGTTTTACTTTTGCGATGCAGCCACGAGTTGCTTTTCCGTCTTTCATCATGCAGCCGGCAACCTTTCCTGCTGTTGAGAGTTTGAATACCACTCTAACTTCGGCATAACCGATGAATTGTTCTTCATACTTAACTGAAAGCATACCTGAAATTGCGCGTGTAACGTCGTCGACAACTTCGTAAATGATTTTGTATTCTTTGATTTCAATCTTTTCACGTTCGGCAAGTTGTTTTGCTTTTGCACCCGGTTTAATGTTGAACGATATGATGATTGCTTTTGTTGTTTGAGCAAGCACAACATCGCTTTCTGTAACTGCGCCGGCGGCTGCGTGAACAATGTTGACTTTTGCTTCTTCATTTTGAATCGGAGCAAGAGTTGCACTAAGTGCTTCGACTGAGCCTTGTGTGTCGGCTTTGATGATAAGATTGAGGTTTTTGAGCGAGCCTTCGTGAACTTTGTCCATAAAGTCGTCGAGGCTGACCCCTGATGTTTTAAGCGCTTTTTCCTTTTTGATGCGGTCGATTCTTTCTTGAATAACCTGTTTTGAAAGGCTTTCGCTTACCACATAGAATTCGTCGCCAGATGATGGAACTTCGCTGAAGCCCAATACTGATACTGGTGTTGAAGGTGGAGCAACTTTGACTGGTTTTCCCTTTTCGTCAAACATTGCTTTAACCTTTCCATATGTGATTCCGGCAAGGAAACTGTCACCGATTTTGAGTGTTCCGTTTTGAACAAGAACAGTGGCAACAGGCCCGCGGTTTTTGTCAAGTTCGGCTTCTAAAATCACGCCGGTTGCTGTGCGATTTGGATTTGCTTTAAGCTCTTCCATATCAGCAACAAGCAAAATCATCGATTTGAGTTCGTCCATGCCTGCGCCTGTTTTTGCTGAAACTGGAACGCACACTGTGTTTCCGCCCCATTCTTCAGGCAAAATGTCATGTTCGGCAAGTTGTTGCTTTACGCGGTCGATGTTGGCTTCTGGTTTGTCGATTTTGTTGATTGCTACAATCATTGGAACGCCTGCGGCTTTGATGTGATTGATTGCTTCAACTGTTTGTGGCATTATGCCGTCATCGGCTGCAACAACCAAGATTGCAATATCGGTCGCCTTTGCCCCACGTGCACGCATTTGTGTGAAGGCTGCGTGGCCTGGTGTGTCGATGAATGTGATTTTTGAATTGTTGAATGTGATTTGATATGCACCGATTTTTTGTGTGATTCCGCCCGCTTCGCTTGAAACTACATTGCTTTTTCTGAATGCGTCAAGAAGCGAGGTCTTTCCGTGGTCGACGTGTCCCATAACTGTGACAACTGGTGGACGCTTTTTAAGGTCTTTTTCGTCGTCGTTGTGGCTTTCGTCGATGAGTTTTTCTTCCATTGTTTTGTCAAGTTTAAGTTCGAGTGTGATGCCAAGTTCGCTGCAAACAAGTTCGGCTGTGTCAAAATCAATAGACGAGTTGATTGTTGCCATGATGCCTAATATCATCAGCTTTTTAACGATTTCAACGACTGGCTTTCCTGTTTTTTCACTCAAATCTTTTACGCTGATGTCACGTTGAGATAAAACAAGGTGTGTAACTTTTGGTGCGATTACTGTTTCTTGCTTTTTCTTTGTTTTGTTTGCAAGTTTTCTTGAGCCCATGGTGGTTTCTTCAAAACCATCTTCACTCATTGTTATAACACTTTTGCGGTTGTCCATTCCCTTTCTTGCGGTTGGACGTGATTTTTCTTCAATAAGGTTTTTCTTTGGTGATTTGTTTTTATTTCCAAATTGTCTTTCTGGAGTGACAATCATTGGTTCTGGTTCGCTGCCAGCAAATGAACGGAAATTATTGACTTTAGTAGAAACAAAGTTTGTTTGACCTTTTCCGCCAAATCCGCCATTTTGTGAGCGATTAAAGTTTGGCTTTTTGTTGTCAAATGAACGTTGTTGATTGCCATTGAATTGACGATTTTGTCCGCCATTTTGTGGGCGGTTGAACTGGTTGGCTTTTCCTGAGCCGTTTGAAAGGAGTGATGAATCAAATTTGCGATAAGATGTTTGTGATGGAGTGGCATTTTGGCGTGGAGAAAATTGTTCAGGACGTTTTTGTTGTGGTTTTTCCTGCACTTTTGACACAGAACTATCGACTTTTGTTTCAGGCGCTTTTTCAGGCTGTGCTGATGAAAGTGATGAAACATTTTCGACAGGCTTTGATGCTGCCGCTGCGGCTTCGCTTGCTTCGATTGATTTTTTTGCTTGCACTGCTTGGCGTGAAAAATCTTCAAGGCTTTGTTTTAATGCTCGAATTTCACGCAACTTTTCTAAGATGCTGCCTTCTTTTTGCAAATTGTGAATTGTTTTAAGGTTGTTGAGTGCTTGATTTGCCAAATTATTTCTCCTTATCTCATCTTGGGCTTTTAGTTAAGATATTTTTTGATTTCTTCACTTAGTCCTTTATTTTTTATTCCGATTATTTTGTTTGTTTTGCCGTTGAGTGAGCCTAGCGATTCGACCTCATACCCTTCTACCCCCGCATGGACAAGACGGTCAAAGACTTTACGGCTAGCTTTGCCTGCGTCACTATCAACAAGGACAAGGTAGAGTTTTTTGTCATAGCCGTCAAGTTTGTCGCTGCCGATTATGGCATAGCCGGCTTGCATTGCAATGCCGAGATATGATGCTAGTTTTTCTCGTTGCATACTTTTGCTAACTCCTCATATATTTCGTCTGGAACCGCGCATTTGAATGCTTTGTTGAGCATTTTTGTTTTTTTGAGTTTTGCCACACATTCGCTTTTGGTGTGGACATAGGCGCCGCGTCCGGACATTTTTCCGGTTGTGTCGACTTTAAACTCGCCATCTTTGGTTTTTACTACCCTAACAAGCGCGTTTTTGTCGGATATTTCACGGCATGAGATGCACATTCTTTGAGGAATGGGTTTATTCATTTGTTTCGTCTCCTGAAATTTCTTCAAGTTCGTCAAGGTCGCCAAGTGATTCGAATGAGTTGTCGTCGTCGAGTTCGACAAGTTCGTATTCAACTTCTTTTGGTTCTTGAACCGGTGCTGTGATTGCACTTTCTGGCTTAACTTCAATCTTCCAGCCTGTCAAGCGTGCTGCAAGACGAACGTTTTGTCCGTTTTTGCCGATTGCAAGTGAAAGTTTGTCGTCTGGAACGATTACGCGTGATGCGTTAAGACTTTCGTTTGTTTCGACTGAAAGAACTTTTGCCGGGCTGAGTGCGCGAGCGATGTATTCAAGTGGGTCGTCACTGTAAAGAATCAAATCGATTTTTTCGCCGTTGAGTTCTGAAACGATTGTATTGATTCTGATGCCATGGTTTCCTACGCAAGCGCCGACTGGGTCGATGTTTGGTTTTTCAGTGTAAACGGCAACTTTTGAACGATTTCCTGGGTCACGTGCGATATTTTTGATTTTAACGTCGCCTGTTGCGATTTCTGGAATTTCAAGTTCGAATACTTTTCTTACAAATCCTATGTTGCTGCGTGTAACTTGGATTTGTGTGCCACGATATGAGTCTTTTATCTTTTTAACATATACTTTTACGCGCTGGCCAATTTCAAATTTTTCGCCTGGGATTTGGTCAGATGGAAGCATGATTCCTTCTACGTGTGAGCCTGAGATTTGAACATAAACTGTGCCATTGTCGATGCGTTTTACAATGGTTGTCAAAAGTTCGTCTTCTTTTTCTGAAATTTCAGAAACGGCAAGGTCACGTTCAAGTTCTTTAAGACGTTGCATAACCACTTGTTTTGCTGTTTGTGCGGCAATTCTTCCAAAGTCTTTTGTTGATTCTTCGGTGGCTACGATGTCGCCGACTTTGTATGACTTTTTGATAAGTTGCGCTTCTGCAAGTGAGATTTCTTTGTCTGGGTCTGTCACTTCATCTACGATTGTTTTATAAGAGTAGATTTTGATTGTGTTTTTCTCAGGACTGAGTTTTACACTTGCCGATTTTGCTTCGCCATACATTTTTTTATAGGCTGATGTGAGAGCAAATTCAAGGGCTTCGATGAATTTTTGCTTATCAATTTTCTTTTCTGTTTCAAGATCGTCTAATGCTTGAAAAAAGTCTTTGTTAATCATTTTTTTCTCCTTATTTATAAAAGTTGCGTTGCAACAAATTACCTAATTAAAATTTTATTACTGGAACTATGTGCGCAATTTTTGCGCGGTCGAATGTAAGCGCTTTGTCGCCGTCATAGATTGTCACAGTGAGAGCATCATACGCTTTTAATGTGCCGACAAACTTTTTCTTGCCTTCAAGCTTTTGAAAGAGTGTGATTTCAATTTCTTTGCCTTCGTTGCGTTTGAAGTCACGGTCAGTTTTGAGCGGACGGTCAATCCCCGGTGAACTTACTGACAAAATGTATGGTTTGTCGTCGGTTGGGTTGAGTTCGTCTAAAATTGGGTCGATGAGTTTGTGAACCTTTTCACAGTCGTCGATTGTAACGCCGTTGTCACTGTCGATTGTGAAGATAAGATTCATTCCGGTCACCTCTTTTTGGTAGGCAACTTCAACAAGTTCGTAGCCCGCTTGCTCAATAACTGGTTTAAGCGCTTGTTCGCAGATTTCTTTGACTTTTGCCAATTTTTCCTCCTTCTACAAAGAAAGTGGGCAACTGTTGCCCACTTCCGAAATATCTAGTCATTGTTAGTATAGCATATTGTTTCCGTAAAATCAAGAAAAAATCAATATTTTTTGATAGAAAACATTTTGCTGCGATTTTGACGCATTATTATTTTGTTTTTGTTGCGCGTTCGTTTTGTTTTTTACTCGATTTCGTGCAATTTTAAGAGAACTTTTGCTGTTGCGAATGCGTCGTTGTAGGCGCGATGCGCATTGGTTAGGTCGACGCCAAGCGCGGTTGCCACAGTTATCAACTTAAAGTTGTTGACCCTAAGTCGTGCGGCGCGGGCGAGAATCAATACGTCAAGGTTTGGATTTGAGAACTTTAAGCCAACCTTCTGCCCTGCTTTTTTAAGGAATTTATTGTCAAAGTCGGTGTTGTTGTAGCCGCTTATGTAACAGCCATCACAGAAATTATAAAAATCAACGATAACGTCTTCGATTTTTGGCGCGTCCTCGACCATGTCGTCGGTTATGTGGTTTATTCGTGATGCATCAGCTGGGATTGGAGATTTTGGCTTTACAAAAGTTGAAAACTTTTTAGTGATTGTTCCCTTTTCAATTTTGATTGCACCGATTTCGATGATTTCACAAGTTTCTGGGTCGAGTCCTGTTGTTTCAAGGTCGTAAACAACAATGTCGTTGGTTGCAACTGGCTCGCGATAAGATTTTTCGGATTTCGAGAAGATGTTGCTTTGTTCGTGGTCGAAATAATCTTCAATTTTTACAACTGGCGCGCGGTCTAGAATAGAAAGGTCTTCTTCATCATCGATAGGTTTTGTTTTTATTTGCGCGTAAGTCATTGACGAGATGTAATATGTAAGTTTGCCACTGAGACCAACTTTTATGTCGCCAAGGCATAAAAATGGCATGCCGTCGGCAAGCGCACAACACTTCTTTTCGTTTGTTTTAGAGCAAAAATAGATGCATTCGATTGTTTTCCCGTCGTTTAGGTTGAATGTGTAATATGTTTTCTCTTCGCCTTTTCTTTTGCCGTTTTTTACGGTGAAAACACGTTTTGTAAGGCCTGAAATTGTGCCGAATAAAATAACTGCCGATTTAGGCTCGGTGTTGTTTTTTATAAGTTCGGGATTTGGTAAAATGTCTTTGCCGAATAACTTTTTGATTGGTTCAACTTCATAGCGGAGAGTTTTTTTGGCGCTGACTTTGATTGGAACATATGGGACTTCGTCGGCGATTGCATAGCCTTCGTCGTCTATTTCTTGAATGTCAAAGTTGGCGATAAATGAGTTTTCAAGTTCGTCTAAAAGTTGTTTTTTTATAAACAAATTGTCATACATTTCTTTGACTTGGCTGCAAAGATGCAAAACAATTTTTACGTTGTTTTCGGTTTCAAAAATTTCGATTTGTTGGTCAGACAGTTGTGCTGAAATTGACTTGAAATTAGTCACAAAAAAGTCGAGAATTTGCTTTTTAAGCAAACGCTTATCAAGGAAACTTTTTTTGAATTTTACGCGGATTTTACTTGCCAAATTAAGATTTTGCATTGCAAATTCAAGCATTTCACGACGGGTTTGATCGTCGATGCCTTCCATAGTTTGAGGATATAAAAAAGTCAGTTCACATACTTCTTCACTACGCTTTAAAACCACGCTGTAAAGTTTTAGAAAACTGAACTTTCCGTTTTGATATGTTTGGAGTTTTGCACTAAAATCGTCCATACGTTTATATTACAAAACAAAGTGCAAAATGTCAACTATTATGACAAAAGCAAACAGCACGCACAGCCCGATAAAGTGTATTTTGTTTTCGACTTCGCGCTTTATTGGCTTTTTGCGGATCCATTCGATGATTGTAAACACGACGTGTGCGCCGTCGAGCGCTGGAATCGGCAAAAGGTTGAATATGGCAAGGTTTGCCGATATCATAGGAATTAAAATCAGCAAGTTAAGCCAATTTGTTTGTGTGACTGATGCGATTGTTGTGATTGTTGTGATTGGCCCACCTACTGCACTGATTGGAAGTTGGAATGTAATGAGCATCCAAAGTGATTTAAGCACAACCCACGACATGCCAAAGGCAAATTCCCAGGCTCTGCCAAGTGCTTCCCAGAACGAGTAGACATAAGGTCGGAATGTGATTGCTAAAAGATAGTTTTGCGAGTCGAGCGTTACTCCGTCTTCACGCATAACTTTGACGTCAAAAAATGATATGTCGCTTTCGCATTCTTTGCCGTCACGCTTATATGTTATTTTAAATGAATAGTCGCTGGCATTGCCGCCATTTTTAACATATTCTTTGACTTTTTGTTGCTGTTTTGCGATGGCGTTTTGGAATGTGTCGCCAAAGGCAAAATCAATCTTTACACCGTCGATTGATGTGATGATGTCATTTTCTTGAAGCACAGTTTGCTCGAAAACTTGACCGTCTTTTGTTGTGAGCGTTGTCGTTTTGATTTGTGGCACGTCGTAGCCGATTGTGCAAAGCAAAATCACTGAAAAAACAACCGCTGTGAGAAAGTTCATTGTTACGCCAGCCAGAAAAACGATTATTCTTTTCCATGGCTTTTGCGCGTTGAATGAGTCCGGATCAGGATTTTCGGCATCATCACCCTCGCCTTTGAATGCACAATAACCACCAAGCGGGAAAAGGCGTAGCGAAATTTTTTCGCCGCGTTTATTGGTGCGAGAAAAGAGGGCTTTACCAAACCCTATCGAAAATTCTTCAATTTTAAATTTCAATATTCTGCCGGCAATATAGTGACCTAGTTCATGGACTAATACCATAAACAACAGCACGACAAGAGCGACAATAATATATAGAAATCCAGATAAAAAGTTCATTTAACTCCTAAACTAAAATGAAGCAAACTGCGAGAAGAAGATATGGAACAAGCAAGAAATATGAATCAAATCTATCCATCATTCCGCCATGTCCTGGAAGTATTTTACCACTGTCTTTAACCCCTGCTTTGCGCTTTATAACACTTTCAAGAAGGTCGCCACATTGTGCGATTACAGAGCCCAAAGTTGTGATTATGATAAATTTCCAAAGTTCAAAGTTTGCAATAACTGGAACAAAATAATCGATTGAACCTAAAATCAAGTATACGCAGGCTGAAAGAAGAATGCAGAAAATTGTTCCGCCGATTGCGCCAGAAATTGTCTTTTTAGGGCTGATTTTTGGGGCCATTTTTGGGCCGCCGATAACCATTCCTGTAAGCATTGCAAATGAATCTGTAAAGATTGGAATAAGAAAGGCAAAAAGCACAACAAAAAGTGAGAGCTTGCCGTCAAAGGCTGCTGCTTTTTCAAGTGAAATTGCATCAAAGTGGTTTAAGAAAAGCATCATTAAAAACAGGAAAGTTGGATAAGCAATTCCAATCAAAGTGTTGAGTGCTTTTGTTGCGCAAAAACGGCTATATTTGCCTGTATATTCGCGGATTTTCATTTCTTTTAATGTTGATTTTTTTGTTGCGAGTGACCAAATAAGTGCGGTCAAAAATCCTGCTGCTACAAGTGCCACATCGATTAAAATTGTGTAGCCAAATCCAAGTGAAAAATGTATTCCTAAAATGGTTGCACATGTAAGCACTGCTGGCATTGCAAGAATAATATATGTGTTGTTATGTCTGCCCGCGCGGGTCAAAAGTCCGCTCATTTCATAGGCGGCAAACATTGCTATCGCAAGGAAAAGAACATCAAAAAAGTAGGAACTTACATAAACCTTAAGCACAAACATAAGTGCAAGTGTTGCTACTATTCCAAGTGATGTTAATAGTCTTGCTTTCATTAGTTACCTCCAAATCGTCGTTTGCGCGAGGCAAAGACTTCGAGTGATTTTATCAAGTGTTTTTCGTTAAAGTCAGGCCACAAAACTTTTGGAAAATAAAGTTCGGTGTATGACAGTTGCCAAAGTTGAAAGTTTGACAAGCGCTGTTCACCGCTTGTTCGAATCATTAAGTCAGGATCAGGAAAGGTTGACGTATACAAATTCTGCGAAATTTGCTGCGCTGTGATGTGTTGTTCGCCCGATTTGATCAATTTGTTGACCGCGTGCAAAATGTCCTCTTTTCCCCCGTAATTTATGCAAAATCCCGCTTTGAGTGATTTGCAATTTGCGGTTTCGTTTTTCACCTTTTTAAGTTGCGTTTGCAGCGTGGGCGGAAGTATGGTAATGTCTCCGAAAAATTCGGCGCTTATATCGTTTTCTAAAAAAAACTTTATGCTTTTTGAAAAATAACTTTCGGCTAGACGCATGATCCCGTCTACTTCGTCTTTGCTGCGATGCCAGTTTTCAGTTGAAAAACAAAAGAAACTTGCATATGGAATTTGCTGACTTTTTAATGCTTTAAGCGTTTCCGCGATTGCTTTTATTCCTTGTTTATGCCCAAGATTTCGCGGAAGCATACGTTTGGTTGCCCATCTGCCGTTTCCGTCTAAAATAAAAGCGATATGCGTTGGCTTTGTCATAATTTCCCCTGCTTAGACTTCTAAAATTTCCTTTTCTTTTGCAGAGAATGCGTCGTCTACTTTGTCGACATATTTGTCTAAAAGTTTTTGAACGTCACCTTCAAGTCCGGCACATTCGTCTTCTGAAAGTTCGCCGTCTTTTTTGAGTGATTTAAGCGCGTCCATAATGTCGCGTCTTGCCCCGCGCATTGCGATTTTGCTGTCTTCAGCAATTTTTTTGATTTGCTTTACTATTTCGCGTCTGCGTTCTTCGTTTAATTGTGGGAAAACAAGTCGAATCACTTTTCCATCGTCTGATGGTGTGATGCCTATGTCTGAGGCTGCGATTGCTTTTGAAACATTTTTAATTTGGCTTGCGTCCCAAACTGAAATGCATAAAATGCGTGCTTCTTGAACTGAGATGTTCGCCATCTGTTTGATTGGTGTTGGCACGCCATAATAGTCTATGAAAATCTTGTCGAGGATATGCGGATTTGCTCTGCCCGCACGAATAACAATGTATTCGTTGTTTTGATGAGTGAGGGCTTTGTCAAGTTCGGCTTCATAGTCAAAGAATTTTTCGTCGATTAAGTCTTTATTCATATTTTCTCCTTATAGCAAATAGTATACATATTTTTTGAGCGAAAGGCAAACATTTTTATGTCAGTTTATAGCTGTTTGTAGGTGAAATATTGCAAGAAAATAAAAAAACACGGACGAATCCGTGTTTTTAATTTTGTTAAAAGTTACTTTGACATTTTTGCAACTTCTTCTGCAAGGTCGTCATGGCGTTTTTCAAGCCCTTCGCCCATTTCATATCTTGTGAAACGACGAACTGTGATTTTTTCACCGATTGTAAGAGTTGCTTCGTTTAAAACTGTTTGGATTGTTTTTGATGAATCCTTAACAAATTCTTGATCTAAAAGGCAGTAGTCTTTGTAGAATTTTACAACTCTTCCCTCAACCATTTTATCAACGATTGCGGCTGGTTTGCCTTCGTTGATTGCTTGAGCACGAAGAATTTCTTTTTCTTTTTCAAGAACGTCAGCAGGAACTTCTTCTCTTGTAACGTATTTTGGATTTGCAGCTGCAATTTGCATTGCAATGTCTTTTACAAGGTTTTGGAAAGCGTCTGTTCTAGCAACGAAGTCTGTTTCGCAGTTTACTTCAACTAAAACACCAATTTTTCCGCCCATGTGGATGTATGAGCCAACTACACCTTCAGATGCAATTCTGCTTTGTTTTTTGCTGGCAGCAGCAATGCCCTTTTCTCTGAGCCATTGTGTTGCTTTTTCAAAGTCACCATCACATTCTGTGAGTGCTTTTTTGCAGTCCATCATTCCGGCATTTGTTTGTGCTCTAAGAGCGGCAACGTCTTTTGCTGTAAACATAATAATTTCTCCTTTTTGTTTGAATAAATTTTAAAACTTATTCTGCTGTTTTTTCTTCTGCTTTAACTTCTTCAGTTTTTGGAGCAACCTTTTTTGCAGCAGGTTTTTTTCTTGGGGCTTTCTTGTCTTTGTCTTCTGCTTTAACTTCAGCTACTGTGATTTCTTTTAAAGCTTCTTCCATGTTTAGCGCGCCGTCTTCTTCTGTTTCTTCTTTCTTGAGTGAAACGCCCTCTTTTGCTTCAATTACAGCGTCTGCAATAGCTGAAGCAATGAGTTTTACTGAACGAATTGCGTCGTCGTTTCCAGGGATTACATAGTCAATTCCTGATGGATCACAGTTTGTGTCAACAAGTCCAACCATTGGGATTTTTAATGACAATGCTTCTTTTACACAGATGTGTTCGTTTGATGGGTCTACAACGAAAATCACACCAGGCATTTCACGCATGTCTTTAATTCCGCCAAGGTTTTTCTCAAGTTTGTCACGTTCTGCTTTGAGAGTTGCAACTTCTTTCTTAGGAAGAAGGTCAAATTCACCTACCTTTTCCATTTGATTGAGTTTGTTTAATCTCTCAATTCTCTTTAAAATTGTTTTGAAGTTTGTTAAGCATCCGCCAAGCCATCTTGAATTTACATAGAACATTCCGCATCTTTCTGCTTCTTCTTTGATAGCCTCTTGTGCTTGTTTTTTAGTTCCCACGAAGAGAACACTTTTTCCAGAAGCGGCAACATCACGAACGAAAAGATATGCTTTGTCAATTTGTTCGCTTGTCTTTTCAAGGTTTAAAATATGAATATCATTTCTAGCCATGAAAATGTATGGTTGCATCTTTGGGTTCCATTTTCTTGTTTGGTGACCAAAGTGAACGCCTGCTTCAAGAAGTTGTTTCATTGAAATAACCGACATTGTTTTTTTCCTCCTTTAGTTTTTAGTCTTCCCCCTTCCGTTTTTAGCTCTTTCCAACAACCTGCGCTGACCCAATTAGCACATCGGCAACAATGGAAAAATAGGATAAGGGTGCTGATTTGTCTCAATGACGGAATGATTATAGCATATCAAAATTTTAATTGCAAGTAATTTATTTTATATTTAATAATAATTTAATGTTTTTTTAACATTTTTTATATTTGTCACTATTTTTAACCTTAAAAAATCGATAAATAATTTGCCAAATAACATCAAAAAAGGCAGATTTTTTCTGCCTTGATTTTGAATAATAAAATTAAATATTAAAGTATTTTTTATCTTTATTTAACGGAACAAAACGCCATGTTGTATAAGGTCTTCTCGCTTTAGTTTGCTTACTTGTTCAAATTGTATAAAATCGTCTTCAGTAAGCTGCTCACCAGCATACACTTTATCGACCATGTCTGTGAGTTCGGTAAGCAAAAGCTCGTGCATTTCGATTTTTCTGCCGATTGTTTCTTCGATGCTTGATTGATATTTATCAAAATGAATAAGAAACTTTTCTTCATGCATTTGAAAATGCGCTACAACAGCAGGTTCATCACTAAGCCACCAGTGATTTGTTCCATATTTTGCCATTGCTTCAAGATATGAATAAACAAAATTTGTGTTTTTGAAAATTGTATCTGAAATCTTGCAGTTACGTTTTGTTCCGCGTAAAAAGTCGTTCATTACAGATGTGTCAATAAAAGTTTTTAGGTATTCAATATTTTGATTTACATTTTCTTCAGCTAATTGTTTTGCTTTTTGTTTTGCTGTTAAACCTGACATAATTTTTCTCCTTGTTTTTGCTTTTTATTTATATCTTAATTTTATATTAAAAGCGTCGCGTTGTCAATATGTTTTTTGTAAAAATATAGATTAAGATTTATAAAAAAGCGACCAATTAGGCCGCCTTTTTAGGTTCTGGTTTAACGTCTTGTTTTTTGATTTTTTTCTTGCGTGGTTTATGTGCGATTGCCCACAATCCTGGAGTGATGAAAACTGAAGAATAAAATCCTGAAACGATTCCGATTACGATTGGAATTGCAAAATCACGAATGTCTTGCACGCCGATAATTGCAACAAGTGCGATTGTTACAAAGGTTGTAAGAGTTGTGAAAATGCTTCGTGTAAAAGTTTCTTTAACTGATGTGTTTGCAACAACCGTATTTGGCATTTTGTCAAACTTTCCGCTTTTTGTGTTTTCACGGATTCTATCAAAGATGACGATTGTGTTGTTGATTGTATAGCCAAGGATTGTCACAAGTGCAGCAATAAACGATGAGTTGACTGTGATTCTGAACATAAGAACAAGTGATGTTGTAACAAGCAAATCGTGGAAGATTGCAAGCACAGTGGCAAGTCCACTTGTAAATTCAAATCTGAATGCGACATAAATCAAAATAAGAGCAAGCGCAACAAGCAAAGCAATAAACGATTTCATAATAAGTTCGCTTGATGCTGATGGAGTGATTACGCCGCCGTTTGTTACAGTGCTTTCCCCATTTGTGATGAAATCATAGCCAAATTCTTTCACTAAGTCTGCTTTGATTTCTTTGTTTAAATCTTCAATTTCAGATGTTTTCGCACCGTCAGCGTTTTTGTATTTAACAATTACGCCTTGTCCGCTTACGCCAAGGTCGTTTATTTCCATTGTTGTTGTTTGATAAACGCTTGCGTTGAGTCCGTGTGAAGAAAGAACCTTTGAGATTTTTTCTTGCATTTTGTTGTAATCGTCTTTGTTGTTGATGTCAAATGATTCGATTCGGTTGTCAATTTGTGTAAGTGCGCCATCGTTGTTTGCATAGACTGTCATGATTGAGCCGCCTGTGAAATCCATTCCAAGATTAAAACCGATTGTGCAGAACAAAATGAGTCCGACTAAGATTATTGCAAGTGGAGCGATTATAAACCACTTCATGTTTTTGCAATAGTCAAATTTTGATGTGGCTATTTTTTCGTCGAATGAGAGACGAGATTTTTTATACTTATTCATTTGTCACCCCCTCGCCTTCAACAACGATTTCTTTTTCAACAGCGTTGTCTTCGCCGTCGATAGAGATGTCTCGAACGCCTTCTGGGTTGAGATGTTTTGAACGTTTGAGTCTGAGTTTTTTAGCGTTTGTAGAATTGAATGGAAGATACCATTTGCACAAAAATCTTGATACTACAAGTGTTGAGAACATAGACAAAACTACACCGAGTAAAAGTGTGATTGCAAAGCCTTTGATTGAGGCTGTTCCCAAAATGTAAAGAATAATTGCTGAAATGATTGTTGTGATGTTTGAGTCGAAGATTGACCAAAATGCCTTTTTAAAGCCGTTTTTAACGGCGAAAGGTATCTTTCTGCCGGCTGCATATTCTTCTTTAATTCTTTCAAATATGATAACGTTGCCATCGACTGCCATTCCGATTGACAAGATGATTCCGGCGATGCCTGGAAGTGTGAGTTGAACAAATGGAATTGCTTGCAAGAAGAAGAGCATTAAAATCATGTAAATTACAAGAGAAACATCGGCCAAAAGTCCTAAATGTCCATAACGGAGATACATGATAAGCATTACGATGAAGATGCCCACACCTGCTGCGATAAGCCCATATGTGAGAGCGTTTTTGCCGAGTGTTGCAGAAACAACTGTGCTTTCAACAAGTTCGAGCGAAGCGCTGAATGTGCCTGACATAATCATAGTTGCATATTCTTTTGCACTGTCATAATCGGCGATTGAACCACCAGAGATGAATGTGCTGCCGCCTGTGATTTTGCTTTCACAAGTTAGAGTTAAAGGATCATCGTCACCGATGTATACATATAATTTTTTTTCGCCAGATGCGGCTGATTCAGTCAGTTTTGTAAACTTTTCTGCCCCTTCACTATTAAAATCAACAACGACACCATATTGGTTGTTTTCTTTGTTGTAGCTTACATAAACTTTTTCAAGTTGTCCACCTGAAATATAGTCGCCTGTGTAAGATGCCACATCTTTTGTGTTTAAATCGTTTTTAAGTGTGATGTAAAGTGATGCAGGCTTTCCGATAATATCAAAAAGTTGGTCCGTATCGCTTAATGATGGAACTTCGATTCTGATTTTGTTGTTGCCTTGTTTTACAACTGTTGCTTCAGAAAATCCTTCGTCATACAAAAGGCTTTCAAGTCTTGTAATTGTGCTTTCAACAGCGCTTGAAAGGTCGGTTGTATTTGAGGTTTGAGAAAGCGAAGCTTCATAGACAGCAGAAACTCCCCCCGACAAATCAAGTCCGAGAGGAATTGCATTCATAAAACCATTATAGACATAATTAGTTCCTGCTACTGGAAATGTTGCAAACGACAAAACGAGTCCGATTACAATCAAGATTCCGAGTATAGTAAATTTCCAAATAGAACGCTTTTTAGCCATTAGAACCCCTTCAAAAGTAGTTACCTGTATATTGTATATTAATCCAGGGGCTTTGTCAAACGTTTTTTTGCTTTACCTAGTAGATTTTTTTACATTTACGCATATAATTCCGCAAATTCCACCAATAATCGTTCCAAAAATTATGTCATAAAGCAAAGTCATATCAAAAACGAAGCTTGAATTTAACAAAGAAAACACCAAAAATGCGACCAAAGTGTAAACAAGACCGATTGCTAGCCCACTTATAAGCCCTTTGTCTTTGCGCTTTTTAAGTCCGAAAAACACGCCTAAAAATATGCTTATTCCCTTTATGACTTGATTGATTGGAGTAATCAATTTTTCTGGCAACGAAGTGAATTTAAGACAGAATGCAAAAATCAAAATACCCACCAGGCTGATGCAAAGAGCAATCAAACTGCCTTTGACGATTGAAAGAAACGCACCTGGGTCTTTTTTCTCTTCCAACCTTTTCGCCCTTAATTTCATATTTGCCTCCTTGCAAAAATTTATACTTTTTTATAGAAATATCTATGCACGTTTGTCCCGCAATAGAACATGGGAAAGCGCACTTTTTGCAAGACTATGGCAATAATTTAAAAATTGACTTTTTTGGCATAAAAAAAGCCGCTATAAATTAAGCGACCTTTTATTTTAATTTTGATTTTTAATTTAATTTGCTTTTTTTCTGCGAGGTTTTTTTGAAGTTTCTTCTACCGCTATAGGTTTTTCTTCGATGGCAGGTTGCACCGCAACAGTATCAGCACTCTCTTGTTGTGCTGTTTCGCCCTTTTCAACCTTTTCCTCTTTAACTTCCGCTTTTACTTCGTCTTTCTTGTCTTCTTTTTTATCGTCTTTTTTATCGTCAGATTTTGTAACGTCTTTTGCTGTTTCGATTGGTTGGTCTTTGATTACTTGATAGATTGCATATGCGTCGATTGTCATATAGCTTTTATATTTTCCGCTGCCAGTTTCGATTGTAACTTGTTTGCTTGTTCCGTCTTGGCGAACTTCTAAAATTGTGCCATAAACACCGCTTGTTGTGAGAACTTTATCTCCGCGTTTGAGCGAATTCGTTTGTTCGGTCATGCGTTGTGTTTCTTTTTTGTTTTTTCTTGTAATCAAAATTGGATAAGCAATTACTAAAACTGCTATTAAGCAAATTAAAACGATTTGTGTTGCGTCGAGCGCTAATAATAATGACATATTTTTCTCCTTTAAGTTGAAATCAGTTTAACATACATTTTTTCGAAAACAAAACGATTTTTAGTTAAATTTTCTTTGTTTTGATTTCTGTAAGCACTCTTTCGACAAAATCTTGCAATTTAATTCCACTTGCGTTTTCATTTCTTCTGCCACGAAGAGAGATTGTGTCGTTTGCTTGTTCGTCATCACCAAGGATGAGCGAATATGGAACTTTCATGTTGTGGGCTTCTCTGATTTTGTAGCCGATTTTTTCGTTGCGGTCATCAAGCGAAGCACGAATACCGTTTGCTTTTAATGTTTCAACAACTTTTGCAGCATAGTCAGCGTTGCGGTCTGTGATTGGAAGCACCCTAACCTGTTCAGGAGCAAGCCATACAGGGAAAGCGCCTGCAAAATGTTCGATTAAAATTCCCATAAATCTGTCAATTGAGCCATAAACTACGCGGTGAATCATGATTGGACGATGTTTTTGTCCGTCTTCGCCGACATATTCAAGGTCGAAACGTTGTGGAAGTTGGAAGTCAAGTTGGATTGTTCCGCATTGCCATGTTCTGCCGATTGCATCGTTAAGGTGGAAGTCGATTTTTGGACCATAGAACGCGCCGTCACCTTCGTTGATGAGATAGTCGATGCCGAGCTCGTCAAGAGCGCCTTTGAGTGCGTTTGTTGCGTTGTCCCAATCTTCATCGCTGCCCATGCTGTTTTCTGGACGCGTTGAAAGTTCGACATGATATGTGAAGCCAAAAAGTTTGTAAACCTTGTCGATAAGGGCTACGACATTTTTGATTTCGTCTTTGATTTGTGATGGTGTCATGAATATGTGTGCATCGTCTTGTGTGAAGCATCTAACTCTCATAAGACCGCCAAGTTCGCCTGATTTTTCATGACGATGAACAAGTCCGAGTTCGCCTATTCTTAAAGGTAAATCACGATATGAATGTGGTGAATTTTTGTAGATTAAAATTCCGCCTGGGCAGTTCATAGGCTTAACAGCAAACAGCGTGTCGTCGATTGTTGTTGTATACATATTGTTTTTGTAGTGATCCCAGTGACCTGATGTTTCCCAAAGATGTTGTGAAAGCATGATTGGTGTCATAACTTCTTGATAGCCTGCTGCTGTGTGAAGTTGACGCCAATAATCAATGAGTTCGTTGCGGACAATCATTCCGTTTGGAAGATAGAATGGGAAGCCTGGTCCTTCTGGCGAGATCATGAAAAGTCCGAGTTCTTTGCCGAGTTTACGGTTGTCTCTTTTCTTGGCCTCTTCAAGCATTGCGATGTGTTCGTTCATTGCTTTTTTGTCTTTAAAGCCATAGGCATAAACACGTTGCAACATTTTATTTTTTTCGCTTCCGCGCCAGTATGCGCCGTTTACAGCATGAATTTTGTAAGCTGCGTTTTGAAGCGAGCGTGTGCTTTCAACGTGAGGCCCGCGGCAAAGGTCGACAAAGTCATCGCCTAAATAATAAAGTGAGATTTCTTCGCCAGCAGGAAGTTCGTTGATGAGTTCTGTTTTGTATTCGTTGTTTTTGAAAAGTTCGAGTGCTTTTTCTTTTGAAACAACTTCCCTTTTAAACTCTTCGCCTTTTCTTATGATTTCGTCCATTTTCTTTTCGATTGCTGCATATTGGTCTGGTGTGATTGGAGTGTCAAGGTCGATGTCATAATAAAAGCCATCTTCAATCGCTGGACCGATTGTAAGTTTTGTTTTTGGATAAAGCGACATTATCGCTTTTGCAAGCACGTGTGCAAGCGAATGGCGCATCATGTGCAATTTTTCGTCTTTTTCAATTTGCTTTTCCATTTTTACTCCTTTTGGGCATTAAAAAACGCCCTTTAAAATTTTTAAAGGACGATTTGTATTAACCGTGGTTCCACCTTAATTGCGAAATTGCTTTCGCCACTCTTTTAAAATTGTTGACGTCGCTGCCAGCAGTGGTTTCTCGCGCTTCTTAACCAAAGTTTTTCACCAACCAACTTTTCTCTGTGCGTCTGCAAAGCGGATACTTGTCTGCGACTCAGTCATTAAATTTTACTTGCTTATTTTATCGCTTTTTATTTGCTATGTCAACAATTTTTACATGATTTTTTTTATTTTATCAAAAAATCGAGGTTGTCTAGTTGCTTTACCGGCTGTGTCTGCGACGAAAACAGGATTATTCGCCTGTCAAAAATCGTTTTCAACAAGTCGGTTGCGTTGTTTTCGTTGCGATAATACATATTGATTTTTTGCGGCGAAAGGTCAATAAGCGAAGAGACCAGTGCCGACGAATTTAGCGCGCCGCTTTTGCCACCCTGCTCGCATATGTGATAGCCGTCGTCGTCTTCCACAACGTCTATTTCGTCTCCGGAAATGTCAAGGTTGTCTATCAAAAATTTTAGAAGGTCAAAAAACGCGTCGCTTGAAACAAGATAATCGCGATTTTCGTTGGCTAGGCGGATAAGTTCTCCCCACTTTTCGCGAAGACGCACAAGTTTAAATTTGTAAAAACTTTCTAAATACAAATATTCATTAAAGTTGAGCATTTTTGAAATTAAAAAATAGTCGGTTTCTTTATCAAAATTTATAAGCGCCTTTTTAAATGCTGTAAGCGACAAATTGTCTTGATTTGGAAGGAAAAGATGCTTGTTTAAGTAGTCCGCTTTAAATGACTGACAAATAGCAAGCGTAACAACGCGCATGAGCACGATTTCTGCTTCTGATTTATGCTCTTGTGGCACGGCTAAAACGATTGAAATATACTCTTCGCCGTCGCTGCGAGCGACTATCGCTTTGACCGAAGCAAGTTCGGTGCGCAAGATATTAAAAATTGAAGCGGCAAGTTCGCTTTTGTTTGATTGCATATTGATCGAAAATTCCCACATATCCGCTCCTTACAAGCATATTCTATGCAATAGATTAAAAAATACACAGAACTATTTGTGGAAATATTGTCGAAGAAAAGTTTGGGACAAAATTAGTAGACTAGTCAGTATAAAAAGTGCGCAAAATGCTCATTATATTTTTACAGGGAAACCTGAATTTTTGGGAGGTGAAATATGTTTGGCAAAAAAGGCGCAAGCAAATCAAAGAAAGCCACTAAAAACTGCGGTTCATCAAATAGAAACGTAGAGGCTTCAAGCGAAAGCAGATCTTCAAGCAGAACAGAAAAGAACTGCAAATAACCTCAAAAAAAGAGACTTTGATTTAAGTCTCTTTTTTTTACTTTTTTCAAAAAATGATTTATTGCGCAAAAACTAAAAGCGCATGCGTATGCGCAAAAATACTGCATAAATTAACTAAAACAACTTAAAATTACGCTATTTTAATTATTTTTTATTTGTTTTTTTAGCTTTTGCTTTTTCGTCTTCTGATTCTTCAACCAAGTTGTAATATTGGTCAAATACAGCGATTGCAATTTCTTCGTTTGTTTCTACTCTCAAAATTGCTTCGCCGTTTTCGTCTTCATCAACTTTAAATACGATTGCTTCGTCGTCAGCAATTCCGTCAAGTTGTGTGAGTGGTTTCAAGATGCAATATAAATCTTGTTCCCCATATGGAATAACAGCAACTTGTTCGAATTTAAGTTGTCTGCCTGTTTCATCATACATATAAATTGGTGCAGTATTGTTTTCGTCAAGAAGAACGTCTAAAAGGTCAACTTTAACAATTTCTTCTTCGTCCTTTTTTGCAGTAGTCTTTTTTACAGCCATGATTTCACCCCTTTTTGTTTTTGTTTAGATAATTTTGCAATATGATTTCTGCCGCGACTTTGTCAAGAATAAGTTTACGCTGTTTCCAATTCATTTTCGCTTCTTTTAATAATTCTTCCGCTTCTAATGACGAAAAGCGCTCGTCTTCAAAATCTGTTTCGATTTCGCTTTTCTCTGAAAACTTTGTAGCAAAATCTCTTGTCCACCTTGTTTGGTCAGATTCGGTTCCATCAGCATTGAGTGGCAAGCCAAACACTACTTTTGAAACTTCTCTCTTTTTTGCAAGGCTGGTGAGATAGTCGATGTCTTTTTCTTCATTTTGCGAAACATATACTTCGTATGCCGTAGCGATTGTTCCGCTTAAATCTGAAAAGGCAATCCCGATTCTTTTTCCGCCAAAATCTACGCCCATGTGTCTATTGCAATTATTTCTTATCACTCTTTAATTATAACAAATTTTTTTGTCGATAGTCAAATAAAATGCTTAAATTATTTGCATTCCATCAAATTTTTGCCTTCATTTATCGAAATTGGAAGCGGAACACGCAATTTAATCCAATCTTGCATGTTTGCTTTTAAAAGTTTGATTACTTTTTCTTCTTCGCCTTTTTTAACGTCGATGACAAGTTCGTCGTGGATTTGAAGGATAAGCTGAGATTGTAAATGTTGCTCTTTAAGCGCGTCGCTGACTTTTAACATGCTCATTTTTATTATATCTGACGCTGTGCCTTGAAGCGGCATGTTCATTGCTACCCTTTCGCCAAATGTGCGAACCTGATAGTTTGACGATTTTATTTCTGGAATGTGACGAATGCGGCCGAACTTTGTTTTTATATAGCCGTTTTCGCGAGCAAACTTGATATTTGCGTCTGAAAAGATTTTAACATGTGGATAGCGGGCAAAATATGAGTCGATATACTCTTTTGCGCTTTTGCGCGAGACTTTGATGTTTTGTGACAAGCCATAGTCGCTGATGCCATAGATTATGCCAAAATTCACCGCTTTGGCTTCGCGACGCTGCTTTTGTGTGATATCTTCGGGAGCAACTCCAAAAATATGCGCTGCTGTGGAAGTGTGAATGTCTTCACCGCGATTGTAAATGTCAATCAATTTTTCTTCGCCTGACATATCTGCCAGCAAACGGAGTTCAATTTGATTGTAGTCGGCGCTGATTAGGCTTCCGCCTTCAAATTTTGAGATGAAGATTTTGCGAAGAACTTTGCCTTCTTCGTCATTTGTTGGAATATTTTGCAAATTTGGGTCGGAACTTGATATTCTTCCCGTATTCGTGAGCGCTTGATTGAATGAAGTGTGAATAACGTCGCCACTGTCGCTTGCAATGCGCAAATAAACATCGATATAGGTTGATTTCATTTTTTGATACTTGCGATATGAAATCAATTTTTCTACGATTGGATGAGAATATTTAAGTTCGTTTAACACTTCAATGCCCGTCGACTGTTTTTTGTTGTTGAAAGCGACAAGCCCAAGTTTTTCAAAAAGAATATGCGCAACTTGTTTTGGCGAGTTGATATTAAACTGCTCGCCCGCTTCGTCATAAATTTCTTGAGTGAGTTGCGTCAACTTTTCAGTTATGTCGGCATCAATTTGTTTAAGTTCGTTTACATCTATTTTAAACCCGTCTTTTTCCATCTCAAAAAGCACTTTGCAAAGTGGCAATTCAAGGTTGTAATAAAGGTTTTCAAGGTCAGATTTTTTAAGTTTGTCTTTCAGCAAAATTTCAGATGAAAAATATTCGTCACAATCGGCTGGAAGTGGCGCTGTATTCTCGCCTGCATGGACTAAATATGAAGCGAGTTTTAAGTCAAAATAGCCTTTATAATCGATGCCCAGCGATGTCAGTTTGTGAAGATCTGACTTTGCGTTGGCGGTTAAAACTGTGGTGTTTTCGTCTTCTAAAACGTTTTTTATTGCAAGCAAAAATTCGTCGAGCGATGGCTTTGACGAAAACATATCGAAAGTTTGCGAAATTTGATAGATTTCGCCGGCGGTTGTCGAAAATTCCATCTTTTCAAGGTTTAAGGCAAACTCGCCTTTTATGCTTGCTAAAAACTCGTCTATAACATCTTTGCTGTCGATTATTTTTCGGGATTTTTCTTGGATTATAAGTCCGTTTCCAAAAAGGTCAATTCGTTTTAAAAGCGAGCCAAATCCAAACTTTTTGAAACAATCTTGAACTTTTTGCGAGAATGGAAAATCATAGCCATTATCGTTTAAATCTGCCTTTAAATCGCAATCAGTTTTGATTGTTGCAAGCTTTTTTGAAAGGAACGCCATATCTTTTCCGGCAGAAAGTTTTTCTTGCAATTTTCCGGTAATACTTGGCAAGTTTTCATAAAGATTTTCGACGTTATCATATTCGTTTAAAAGTTTTAGTGCGGTTTTTTCGCCTATGCCGGCAACGCCTGGAATATTGTCTGACGAGTCACCCATAAGCGCTTTGAGTTCGATGATTTGGTCGGGCCTTGAAATTTCAAAATTCAATTTGAGATTTGATAAATTAACTTTGTTAAGCAGCGTTACTCCTTTGATTGTAAGCCAAACTTCTGTGTCAGGCGAAATAAGTTGCAAAAGGTCTCTATCCCCTGACAAAATGATTTTTTCGCCTTCGATTGATTTTGCTGCCGTGCCGATAATGTCGTCCGCTTCGATGCCGTCTTCTTCAATCACCAAAATTCCCATTTCTCTTAATAGGTCTTTTATAAGTGGAAATTGCGAGCGCAATTCAGGCGGTGTTTCTTTTCGCGTGCCTTTATAGTCGGCATAAAGATTGTTTCTAAATGTTTTGCGAGCATGGTCAAAGGCGACGATGATTCCATCGGGCTTATCTTCGCTTATAATTTTGCAGAGAATGTTTGTAAAACCAAAAACCGCGCCAGACGCTCTTCCTTGTGGGTCAGTTAAAAAAGGAAGTGCGTAAAATGCGCGGTTTGCTAATGAATTTCCGTCTATGAGCAATATTTTTTTCATACAATTATTATGCTCATTTTTTGGGAATATGTCAAATAAAAAGTTGTTATAATCCGATCATGGATTTTGCTACGCCAAACACGTTTGCAAAATAATCTGGGAATATGATGACAAACAGATAGAATATGGCGGCTAAAATTAAAAGTATAAGCAAAATTATTTTGAAAATGTTGCCAGTAAAGTTTGTTGCGGCAAAAGCAACAAGCAACAGCACTCCACCATACATTGAAATGTAATAAAGCGCCTTTCCGCCCGTTCCAAGCGCTTCAAGGTCTGGCACGCACGCAACGTATATCATGACTCCGATGTATGCAAGCACTGCGATTGACAAAACAAAATATATCACTTTTTTAATCATTATTCAGCCACCTTATGATTTTTCTTTTCAAATTTTAGCACCTTTTTCTCTTCACGTAAGCGGTCTTTTTCTTCTTTACTTTCTTCTTTTTGACGTTCTTTTTCTTCGCGTTTTTCTTCACGAATCTTCAACTTTTCTTCTTTTTCATGAAGTTTTTGTTCGGCTATTTGCTCTTTTGTGAGTTTTTGCTTTTTTACCTTTATTTTCTTGACTTTGCTTTTCTTTGTTTTGCGCTTTTTGATGGTCATTTTCTTTGAACCATCCTCAGGCATTGGCTCTAAAAGGCAATCAAGATTTTCAAACATATCCTTCCAGATACGAAGCGTTTTTCCAAAATAAAAGCCATCGGCGACACGCTCGTCCATTGTCAAGCCAACATTCATTACTTTGCCAAGTTTTAATTCTTTGTTCTTTTCAACAACGGGTGCAATTTTCTCCTTACCCATTGCTACAAACAAACTGCAAGTTCCAAAATCATATAAATGGTGATTTATGGCATCTATTTTGATCGATTTAAGATTTGTCAAAAAACAACTTGAATGGAAGCAACTTGCATCGATAAGTTTTTTGGGAAGCATGTTGTGTCTATCCATCCAACGAATGATTTTCATTGCCAATCTAAAAAGCCAGTTTGGAAGTTTACCAAGCGCATCTGCATCTTTTGTGGTGCCATAAACAGAGTCTTCTGATACGTTTTCGGCGATAAACTTGTCGACATTTTCTTTGATTTGTGGAAGGCTTTCTCTGCCAGTAAAATGAAATTTAAGGTCGACATCTTCTGATTCGTCGTTGAGTTTCTTTTTTACAACCATACAGATTGTGATGTCTTTGTGCTCGTAAATCACATTGTGATTGACAAAATAGTTAAGCTTTGGACGAAGATATAAAAGCCTAACAAGCGATGCCATCATAATATGTGTGTATGTGTAATTGTTTCCGAGTCGACGTTGGCGTGCGATGAATTCATCAATCGGCTCACAACGAAATTCATGCAACATATAATTTTGTGCGCCCAACCTAGTTGGCATAAAAAACGGAGCCGCTTTTGTTACAGCATCAAGTCCTTTAACCTTAACCCCATCACTTCTTTTTGAAAACATTATTTTTCTCCCTTAAATTTTTTTCTCGTCAAATTTTTTTCTTTGCCATTTTGCCCCGGAACATAATATATATGATCTTTGATTGCATCTGGCAGATATTGTTGTTTACAATATCCACCAAAATCATGAGGATATTTGTATTTGCCATGACCATCACTGTTTGTTGATGGGTGGTTTTTTAAATGATTTGGAACAGCATCATCACGAAGTGTGATAGCGTCTGCCATTGCGGCGTCCTTGGCTTTTAAAACTGAATTGGATTTTTCGGCTTCGCAAATATAGATGATTGCGTGCGAGAGATTTAACAGCGCTTCGGGAACACCGAGATTTTTAACTGCATAGTGCGCGCAAATCGCCATTAAAAGCGCATTTGAATCTGCCATGCCTATATCTTCGGAAGCGTGCGCTATCATTCGGCGAGCGATAATGAGCGGGTCACAACCAGCTTCGATGAGGCGGCTTGAATAGAACAGTGCTGCATCGGCATCAGAACCGCGTAAACTTTTGCAAAAAGCTGACAGCAGGTCATAATAATTGTCGACGCTGGTTGAAAGTGGTTTGCGGTCAAGGCATTCACTGAAAACTTCTTTTGTAAGCACAATTTGCTTTTGTTTGTTCATTGGCGTTGTGCAAGCGGCAAGTTCGAGAGCGTTTAATGCTGCTCTGGCATCACCACCGCAAGTTTCTGCCAAATAGTCAAGCGCTTCGTCTTCCGCTTTTATTGGAAGCAAGCCCAACCCTTTTTCTGGGTCGGCTATCGCGCGTTTGAGAGCTTTTTTGATGTCGTCACGCGAGAGCGGTTTAAGTTCAATTACCCTGCAACGTGAAACTATGGCGCGAGTCATTGAGGTGAATGGATTTTCGGTTGTTGAGCCGATAAAGAATATGTCGCCCTTTTCGATTGCTTCAAGCACGCAGTCGCTTTGGCTTTTGCTCCAACGATGACATTCATCTAAAAGCAGATATGTGTTTTTACCAAGCAGCAACTTGTCGCGTTTCGCTTTTTCGATGACCGCTTTTGCGTCGGCTACTCCGCTTGCCACAGCGTTGAGTTTTTCGATGTTGGCATCAAGGGCTTTTGCTATGATTTGCGCAAGAGTTGTTTTGCCCGTTCCTGGTGGGCCATAAAAAATCATACTTCCGACCGAACCAAATTCAATAGCACGGCGCAGAAGTTTGCCTTTTCCTACAATATGCTCTTGTCCGAAAAAGTCATCAAGTGAGGTTGGTCTCATTCTTTCGGCAAGAGGTGTCTTTAAATTTTCCATGTTCAAATTATAGCACATGGCAAAAAAAATGCAAACAAAATTTATACTTTTTTTGTTTGCAATATAAAAACAGCCTTTTCGCCTTTAAAATAAAGGGCAAAACCGATTTTTTGTTATACTATACAAATTGGCACATTTTTTGATGATAAATCGCGCTGTGAAATTGATAAAATTTTGGCATTTTTTGATAACTTTGTGCCTAAATGTTCAATCGCTTTTTCGTCGCAATTTTTTATTACTAAAACTTCTTTATAAATGCTGCCGTTAAAGATTTTAAGAGAATTTATGTTGTCATATTCGTTTAACACAAAATCGCTGTTTGCCTTTAAAACAAAGCGTTTTCTTAGGTCGAGATATTCCTTTTCACATTTAATGTCGCTTTTTCCTTTGAGCCATGCCATATAGATTTTTTCAGGCAAAATATAATTGATTTTATTGTTAATATCTTTAAATTTTGTGTCAATTTTTACATCAAAAATTTCACAAGTTTTTCTCTTGCTTTGAGCAAAATATGCTTCAATTTCTTCCATAGAATTTAGCATAAATTTTTCACTTCCAAAATTATAAAAATAATGCTGTTTTTGATATGGTTTTAATCGCAAATTACAACTTATATTAACTTTTGGATAGGCGCAATTTTCAACACCATCTACACAAGAAAAACAGAATTTATTGGCTTTTGATGAGAAGTTGAAAAACATTCTTTCGCCCGAAAATAAGTGCGTTATTTTTATTGCGTGAAGCAGTTTTTCAAAGGTATAATATCCCTTTTCAAGTGGCAAATTTATTTCAAAATTCACCGATTTTTCGCTGTTTGTTGTGTTTAAAAATTCAAGATATATTCCTCTTCCCGACAACACACATTCGCGCACAAAACAGTTGATTCCGTTGTCTTCTAAAAAGCCATCATAAAAATAATTGCAAAGAGTTTGTTTTGCTTTTTTGCCGTTAAACAAGATATAATTTTCACTAGCAACTGGGTTATAATTTGACGACGAGCGATAGTTTACGTTTAATTTTTTCAGGTTTTCATCGTCAGAAATAATGAAATTTAGTTTTCTGCTGTGTGGCTGAGAGTGGGTGAAAACAAGGTTAAAATCGAGTTTTTTCTGCGCATTATAAAAGCATTTTGCCATGACAGGCGAAAGTCTATTTTCATAAAAAAACACGGGTTTTGTAAGGTCAATTCCTTGGTTGATTAGCGCTTCAAAATTCACGTTTTCGGCATTTTTTGGCGCTTGAAATTTGACGCGGCTGCATATTAAATTTGTCATATTGAAAATGTAATCTTTCTTTTTCATATCTTCATTTTTGACAATATTAAATTTACTAAACAAAAAAACAAACAACCGAAATTGTTTGCTTTTTGTCAGCTAAACTATAAGCCGAGTTCTGTATTTTGTGGTCATCTATCTAGACCTTTTGTCGCCAAAAGGTTCAAGCGGCGCTTTTGAAAGACACGTAAGACGCGATAACTGTCTTTGCTTGGCCTTGCATCGGGTGGGGTTTACAGAGCAAGCCATGTTACCACAGCCCCGGTGAGCTCTTACCTCGCCTTTCCATCCTTACCCTTGCGGGCGGTTTATTTCTGTTGCACTATCCTTAAAGTCACCTTCACCAGCCGTTAACTGGCACCCTGTCTTATGATGCTCGGACTTTCCTCACTTTGCTTTTTATCAGCAAACTGCGACCACATGTTTAACTGACTTCGATTATTATAGCACAATTCTGCTTTTTTGTCAATTAACTTACTGTAAAGAGAACTTTTGACGAGTTTTTCTTGTCAGTTGAAAAGCCTTGAATGACTCCGTCTTGTGAAATTTTAAGTGAAACGCCATACTTTGCAAGGTCTTTTGCTGCGGCAAGACGACCACCGCCAAGCGAGCCTGCTTCGATTTTTAAAATTGCGCCAGCTGCGATGATTGTTCCGTCAAAATCAATGATGGTTGCTCCGTCCATGGCGATGATTTCTTCCCTGAGTTTGCGGTCAATTTCGTGGAACTTTCTGCCGTCGATAATTTGTTTAAGACATTCTGATTTATAGCATGAATTTTTAACCATAAATTCTTCATAATTAGGCAAATAGAAACTGCGTGTGCGCTCAGCTGATGAAAGATTGTAAAGTTTTTCGCTTTCTTCAAGTTCTATTCGCTTCTTAATTTCATAATATCGTTCTGATAGAATGTCGCGAGCGTCAATGTGCGCGAGCGCTCCTTCCGCCATGTCACGTTTTAGATAGACTATTATTCCGCCCGAATAGTTGAACGAACAATCAATCGCGGAAAGATAGATTGCACGGCGAATTTCTTTAAGCGAATGCGATGTGCGATATGAAAGAAGCTGAATAATCTCTTCGTGAGAATAAACGTTCCACTTCCCGCGACGCTTTGCATACATGAGCATGTGATTTTTAAAAATCAAAAGATCGCCATTTTCTGTGAGAGCGATGCCAACCTTTTTTTCTCCGCAATAACGGGCTACGTAGTTGAATTCATATGGCGCGATTGACGAATAGTTACGCACTTTTGCAAGAGAAACATATCCGGTTAAATAGCCGTCTTTGTTAAATTCGACAAAACTGTGCTTACCGTCAGAAAGAAGAGCGAAAAAGTCGCTTGAAAGCATGTCGGAATAATGCAAAGGTCCAACTTCGTTGTTGTCAGTAATATTTAAAATGATTCCAAAATTGATTTTTTTGCCTTCATATGTGCGGGCACTCCAATTACTAAGCGCGCCAACAAGCCCGAGCATAGTTGAAGAAGCAGACGATGCAACACTATCGCAGACTGCTTTTTCAATGGCTTTTTCGAGAAGCCCCATTTCATACGATGGGTCAAGTCCTTCAAAATTGCTAACATCATTTATTTCTTTTAAAATGTTTTTTAATAGGTTTATTTCAAATGGTTGATATGCTCGACCACGTTTAATCACAAGTCTGTATTCAGCTGTTTTGCAAGGTTTTATCAATAGCGAATTTTGTTTTCCAAGAGCAACTTCTGCTTCACGAGCGTTTGACTCCTCTTCCCCAACCAGTTGCGAACCGGTCAATAGCGGAAGGATCAATTTTCTAACAACGAAGTAAAATTTCTCTTTTTCCAAATTCCCACCCCAAATTTCAGCAATAAACTAAAAATTTCTTTTCTCTAACCACAATATATAATAAAAATTTTTAATTTGCAAGCGCTTTTTTGCATTTTTGTTATTTTTTCATATATTTTTTAATATTTTTTCTGTTGCTATTTATTTTTTAATTTTTGTCGTAATAATTATGAGATAGGTCGTCTTTTATAAGCGATAACGCTTTCGCTTCAATTCTCGAAACATAACTGCGGGAAATGCCAAGTTTTTCAGCCAACTCTTTTTGTGTAAAAACGTCCTCGCCATTAAGGCCATAACGCTTATTTAATATTTCTCTTTCACGCGGAGAAAGACGTTTGAGTGCCGTCTCGTTGATTTTTTCCATTAAAAAACTTGAAGAAACTGCATCTTCAACTTCGTCTTCGTCACTCTCTAAAATGTCCATTAAAAGCACGTCGTTGCCGTCTTTGTCACACGCGAATTTGCTGTTTAGAGATAAACAATCTTTGTGTTTTTTGTTCATTCTAATCAGCATTAAAATTTCGTTGTCAATACATTTTGACGCATATGTGGCAAGTGCCGCCCCCTTTTCATATTTAAAACTGTCAATCGCTTTGATAAGCCCTATTGCTCCAACAGAAATTAAATCGTCCGCTTCTATCGAAACCGTGCCAGCATATTTTTTCACGATATGCGAAACAAGTCTTAAATTGTGATTTATCAGTTCGCGGCGAGCCTGCATGTCTCCTTTTTCATGATAATCCACCAAAAGTTCTCGCTCTTTTTCTTTTGATAATGGTTTTGGAAAACCTTCTGAGTTGTTAAGAAATGCAGTAAAACACCTTAACTTACTCAAAAATATCGGCAAACTTTCAAACAACATGCACCTCGCTTTGAAGTAATGTATATGTCGAATTATGGTGGAAATTGCTTGTCTTATCGTGGGGACAACCAAATTAAGGTCACCTGCGGTGACATGATGGCTGACTGCGTCAGCATGATAGTCGCTGTGCGACATGATGGCTGACTACGTCAGCATGATAGCACACAAAGTGTGCATGGTGGTCGCTAACGCGACATGACGGCGCACTGCGTGCGCATGATAGTCACTTATGTGACATGATAGTTGACTACGTCAACATGATAGTGCGCTTCGCACACATGATGACACGCTGGCGCGTGCATAGCGGTTGGATTTAAAAAGCAGTTTGATTTTAAAAACGTAGTTGAATTTTAAAAAGGGATTAGATTGTAAAGTAAGCAACATTAAATAAAAAAGCGGCGAGCAAAGGCTCGTCGCTTAGGTTATTGAATTTATTTTCTAAAACATTTCGTCTATAAAGTTTTTTGCATCGAATTTTTCGATATCATCAATTCCCTCGCCTGTTCCTATAAACACAACTGGTTTTTGAAGTTCTTTTTCAATAGCAAAAACTACTCCACCTTTCGCTGTTCCATCAAGTTTGGTGAGCACAATTCCGTCGATTGGCACAAACTCGTTGAATGCTGTGATTTGCGAAAGTGCATTTTGTCCTGTTGTTGCATCTAAGACTATGAGCGACAATTTTTGCGCTTCCGGATACTCGCGGTCGATGACTTTGTTTATTTTTTTAAGCTCTTCCATCAGATTTGTTTTTGTGTGTAATCTTCCCGCAGTGTCGACAATAAGCACATCGGTGTTTTTCGCTTTTGCAGATGCAATTCCGTCAAACACAACGGCGGCAGCGTCGGCACCTTCCGCGTGTTTAATTATGCGTGTTTTGCTGCGATCCGCCCAAAGCGAAAGTTGCTCGCTGGCGGCGGCTCTGAAAGTATCGCCGGCAACCAAAGTTACTGACTTTTTTTCATTTGAAAAGAACTTTGCAAGTTTGCCGATTGTTGTGGTTTTACCCACACCATTTACGCCAATTACTGTGATTACAAGCGGATAAGTAAATTCGATTTTTGGCGCACTGTCAAGACTTTCGGCAAGTATACTTTTAAGCGCTTTTTTAACTTCGTCCGCTGTGCGAATCTTGTTTTTGCGAGCGTAAACGCGAAGATCGTCGACGATTTCCATTGCTGTGCGAACGCCCATGTCGCAAGAAATCAAAATATCAGTTAAATCATCATAAAAATCATCGTCAAGTTCGCCATGGCTGAGCAAAGAATCAAGTTTGCGCGCAAATGCTTCACGCGTTTTTCTGAGTGCTGCGGCAATTTTTTTAAAAAATCCCATTAGTTCACCTCGGCTTGTTTAATAGCATCTGAAAGTTTGACAGAAACAACCTTGCTTACACCTTTTTCTTCCATTGTTACGCCAAACAACGATTCTGCATATTCCATTGTTGGCTTTTTGTGAGTTATAAGTATAAACTGAGTTGAATCAGACAACTTTTTAAGATATTTGTCAACAATTTCAACGTTTGAGTCGTCGAGTGCGGCTTCTACTTCGTCAAACAAGCAGAATGGAAGTGGTTTAATACGCAAAATTGCGAATATGAGCGCCATTGCTGTGAGCGACTTCTCTCCACCTGAATAAAGCGACATGTTTTGAATTTTCTTTCCCGGAGGTTGAACAAAGATTTCTACCCCGCTTTCGAGTGGGTGTTCTTCGTCAACAAGTTCGAGTTTGGCATTTCCGCCGCCAAAAAGCTCTCTGAAAGTGATTTTGAAGCTTTCGCCGATTTTGTTGAGTTCGGTCAAGAACTTTTCAACCATGATTGACGAAAGGTCTTTGATGATTTTTGTCAAATCTTCTTCTGCCTTTTTAAGGTCGTCAGATTGCGCTGTGAGTGTGTTGTATCTTTCTAAGAGCGCCGAGCAATCTTCAATTGCATTGACGTTGATTGGACCAAGTGCGTTGATTGCTTTTTTGATGCGTGCGATTTCTGGCATTGCAACTTTTATGTCAAAGTCTGGACGTTTAAGGTCAAGGCAGTCATTGTATGAAAGTGAGTATTCTTCGTAAATGCGCTCTTGCATTGTTTCAATGTCGGTGTCGATTTTTGAAAGGTTCATCTCCTCTCTAAACTTTTTATCGTTTATGCGGCTGATTTCTTCCATAAGTGACGCTTTCTTTGAATCGAGAATGCGGATTTGTGCTGAAATGTCAGTTTTGTCTTCTTCCGTTTTCTTTTGTTTTTCGGTTAAAACTTTGAGTTCGGCTTTTGCTTCGCTGGCAGGTGCTGATGCTAATTTTTCTTTGATCATTGCTTCTGCGGCTGCGATAAACTTGTTGTTATCTTCGATGTGAAGAGCAATAAGACGAAGATTTTCGTTTTGTGTGCCGATTTCGTTTTCTAAGCGCAACAACTCATTTTTAACTGAATCGATGTTGGCTTTTGCCGATGCAAGTTCAACCTTAACTGTGGTCAGATTTGCACTGAGACTGTCACGTTTTACGCGCAAAGTTTCTGACAATTTGCGGCGTTGATTCATCACTTCGTTGGCGTCTGTTTCGTTGCCTGAAAGTGCGCTTTTCATGAGCGATGATTTTTCATATTCGGCTGAAACCAACTGCAATTTGTTTGAAACAGTTTGCTTTTCCATTTCAAGCAATTTGACATCGTCGGAAAGCGTGTTTAACGAGTCTTTTAAACTGTCAAGTTTTGTTTTTGCGGCTGAAAGTTCAAGCGAAAGTGTTGAAAGTGCTAATGAAGTTGAATCAAATTTGTCGCGTTCAAGTTTAAATTCTTCTTCCAACAAACGTTTTTGTGATTCGGCGTTTTTAAGGAATGAAGAAAGGTTTTCAACTTCTTTTTTAAGTGTTTCAATTTCGCGTTCGCGACTCATGATGCCGACTGCTTCGCTTTTCTTGCTTCCACCTGTGATTGAACCTTGTGGGTTTATTACGTCGCCTTCAAGTGAGACGATTTTGTAGGAGTAGCCAGATTTTTTTGAAATTTCGATTGCGTCAATGAGTTTTTCTACGATTATTGTTCCGCCAAGCAAGCCAGAAATTACATTGTCGATTTTGCTGTCATATTTGATAAGGTCGCTGGCAATTCCAATGTAACCTTTTGATGATGAGATTGCACGGACGTCAACGCTGCGACGCTTCATTGATGAGATTGGCAAGAAGGTTGCGCGGCCAAAGTTGTTAGCTTTTAAGTAATCGACAAGTTCTTTCGCCCCTGTTTCGTCAAAAGTTACGATGTTTTGGACTGAATTGCCAAGAGCAACTTCGATTGCAGTTTCAAAATTTTCAGGAACTTTTATAAGAGACGCTACAACGCCGACGATGTTTTTTGAAAGCGCTGAGCCTTGTGATGAAAGTTTTAAAAGTTTTTTAACCGCATAGTTGTAACCTTCAAACTCTGCTTGCATTTCGGTGAGAAGTTTGAGTCTGTTTTCATAGACTTTAAGTTCAGTTGTTTTGTTTTGTTTGTTTGATTCAAAATCTTGAAGTTGACGTGAAAGCGCACTCACCTTTCCGGCGCGAGTTGCACGTTCATCTTCGAGTGATTTTGCTCTGCCTTCTTTTATGCTGATTTCAGTTTCGAGAGCATTTATAACGCGCTCTAATTCCGTCTTTTTAGCGTGCGATTCTTCTGTTTGCTTTGAGATGTTGTCAAGGTTTGTTGAAAGCAGCTCTTTTTCGGTCAAATATTTTGACATATTGCTTTTAACATCAGAAAGTGAACCAAGAGTTTGAATGAATTCTTCTTGCGATTTTCCTGCTTCAATTTCGGTTATTTCAAGCTCGTGGGCAGCAGCTGCGTAGTTTTGTGAGAGTTCGTCAAAACTTTTTTCTAAACTTGCGTATTTTTCTTGCAACTGGGCAAGTTCGGCAAGTTTTTTCTCACGCATTTGCGATGAAAGTTCAAGCATTTTGTTTGCATTTGTTTCGTCAAGATTGAGACGATCGTTTTCTTTTTGTGTCAAAATTACACGTTCACGCGCAAGACGGCTTTCACCTTCTTGCTTTTCAAGATTTACTGTAAGTTCAAGGATTTTTGCGTTGAGTTTTGACAGTTCTAAGTCAAAATTTGTAAGACGAGTCATCGCTTCGTCATAGCCAGTTGTGGCTGTTTGAAGTTCGTCATTTCGAAGCGCAAGTTCTTCGCCAATCGCATCAAGTTTTTCACGGATTTTGGCTTTGAAATCGTTTGCGTTTTCGTATTGATAAATATAGGCGTTGACTTCTAAATCTTTAAGGTCTGCCTTATAGTCAAGATATTTGCGCGCATTTTCTGCTTGGCGCTTTAATGGACCCATTTGACGGTCGATTTCTTGAATGATGTCGCCCACTCTTTCAAGGTTTGTCCTTGCAGTTTCAAGTTTGCGTTCGGCATCAGTCTTTTCTTTTTTGTATTTTGCAATTCCTGCCGCATCTTCAAACATCCCACGGCGGCTTTCAGGTTTTGACTCGACAATTTCAGTGATTTTGCCTTGTCCGATAATCGAATACCCGCTTTTGCCAAGACCGCTGTTGTAAAGGACATTGTTGATGTCACGAAGCAAGCATGTGTTGTGATTTATAAGATATTCGCTTTCGCCTGAACGATAAAGTTTTCTTGTTATGATAAGTTCGTCATAATCAAAATCAAAATAGCGAGTTGAATTGTCAAAATAAAGCGATACTTCGCAATATGAAAGGCTTTTACGCTTTTCTGTTCCATTAAAAATCACGTCTTGCATGCTGTCAGCACGAAGATCTTTTACTTTTTGCTCACCTAAAACCCAACGAATGGCGTCGGCAACATTACTTTTTCCGCAGCCGTTTGGGCCTACGATTGCAGTGAAACCATCATTGAATTCAACCACTGTTTTGTCGGCGAATGATTTAAACCCCGCCATTTCAATTTTCTTTAAAATCATGTGTGTCTTCCCTTTTGTTATTCCTTAAAAAGCACTTTGATTGCCTTTTGTGCGCACGCTTGTTCGGCGCTTTGTTTGTCTAAACCTTCGGCCGATGCAATCAAGTCTTCATCCATGTAAAATGATGCCGAAAAACCGCTTTCAGTTTTTGTTGTAACATACTTCATTGCACATTTGAAGCCCGCTTGAACAAGCTCTTGCAAACGCGATTTATAGTTTGTGTCTTGCACCGACGCATAGCCGTCAAGATGAAAATTTCTCTCGATAAAGGCCTTCGCATTTTCAAGGCCGCTGTCGAGATAAATTGCCGCGATTATCGCTTCTATCATGTCTGCCTTGACCGCTTTTGGAATCGTTTTGCCCATACTTTTGCCTGTGATTGCAAACTTTTCAAGGCCAAGTGATTCAAAAACTTCGTCAAGATAGTTTTCTGAAACAAAGTGGCTGCGCAAAACTGTGAGTTGTCCTTCGTTTAGCGTGGTGTTTTTAAAAAGCCAATCCCCTACTAAAAAATCCAATATACTGTCGCCTAAATATTCAAGTCGTTCGTAATTTTCGGCGGACTTTGAAGAGTGCGTCAGAGCGCGTTTAAGCAAATTGGCATTTTTGAATTTGTGATTTAATATTTGCTCAATTTCCTGCATTTTCCACCCCGTTTGTTTTTGCAAGCAAAGTTTCAATTTTTTCGATCAGTTTGTTTTCATGCAACAAAATTGCTTGGTCGATTGATGATGAAATGTTTATGCGTGATGATGAACCGTGATTTTTCATAACAAGTTTTTTGCAACCCAAGAATGGAGAGCCGCCATGCTTGCCAAGAACGTCCATTCTGTTTTTGAGTTCTTTGAATGTCTTTCTCATGAAAAGTGCGCCAATTTTGCTTGAAAGATGCGATTTTATCGAGTGTTTAAGCAATGATAAAACTGCTGCAACTGCGCCTTCTGAGCCTTTTAAAAGCACGTTGCCGGCAAAGCCTTCGGAAACCATAACATCTACGTTGCCCGACATGTATTCACGTGCTTCGACATTGCCGATAAAATTGACTGAGCTTGCTTTTATAAGCGGAAACGCTTCTTTTGTAAGTTCGTTGCCCTTGTGGTCTTCTGTTCCATTTGAAAGAAGCCCTACTCTTGGAGCATCAACTCCGTATAAAATTGAATAATACGCACTGCCCATAAGTGCGAAATGTTGAAGATTGATTGGCTTGCAATCAACGTTTGCTCCGCAGTCTATAAGTAAAACGTCTTTGTTTGAAAGCTTTGTAGGCAAAATTGGAGCAAGTGCAGGACGGCTGATGCCTTTGATTCTTCCGATTTTCATGATTGCGCCTGTCAAAATGGCTCCTGTTGAGCCAGCAGAAACGAGGGCGATTACGTCGTCGTTTTCTTTTAAAACATCAAACGCTTTAACAAGCGAAGAGTTTGTTTTGCTGCGAATTGCAAGTGTTGGCGTGTCATCGTTTGTAATTACATCTGGGGCATGAAGGATTTGAACTCTGCCTTCTCCTCTGCCATTTAAAAGTTTGGTGATAATTTTTTCATCACCACAAAGAATAAGTTGCAAGTCAGGGTGTTTTTCAAGGGCAAGCACTGCGCCTTCAACTATTTCTTTTGGAGCATTATCCCCACCAAAAGCATCAACTACAATTTTCATATTTTCTCTCCTAGATTAAGCGTTTTAGGTTTTACAAAAACTTAGTTAAAATTTTGCTTAAAACACGATTTTAAAACCTAATTTAGTGCTTGAATTAAAGAATGATTTAATGTGCAATTTAGATAAATACAAGTGTTATCTAATCACACGGGTAATATTAAATAATTACGACTTTTATTTTATCAAATTAAATAAAAAAAGGCAACTTAATTGCTGCCTATTTTTTAAGTATAAATTTTAGTATGTATTATGCCATACATAATACTACATATTGTGGATTTTTACTTTGTTTTCTTTTTATCCACTACGATTACAGTTTCGTTTTTGTATGTTCCGCACTTCTTGCAAGCAGTGTGTGGTGCTTTAAGTTCGTGGCATTGTGGGCATTCAACTAATGTTGGAGCAGTTGCCTTAAAGTTTGCGGAATTTCTTGAGTTTCTTCTTGCTTTTGAAACTTTCCCCTTTGGAACAGCCATGATATCCTCCTTACGATTTTACAATTCTTTTCAATTATATTGATTTTATAGTTTGTTGTCAAGTGATTTGTTTGTTTTTATGATTTTATTTTGCTTGTGTAATTTCAAGCGTGTCTCTTGCGATTAAAAGTTCTTCATTTGTTGGGATGCGATAAACTTTGATTTTTGATGTTGGAAGTGAAAGTTCTTCGACAGTTCCACGTGGAAGATGATTGTTCTTTTCGCGGTCAAATGTCACACCTGCAAATGAAAGTTGGTCAAGAACTGCTTCGCGCAAGTCTTCTTGGTTCTCTCCTACTCCTGCCGTAAAGACGATTGCATCGGCACCGTTCATAACTGCAAGCATTGCACCTACATATTTTGATATGCGATAGCAAACCATTTCAAGCGCGAGTTTTGCACGTTTGTTGCCGGCTTTGATTGCGTCGTTCAGTTCTCTCATATCGCTTGAAACGCCAGATACACCAACGATACCACTTTTCTTGTTGAGATAGTTGATTGCTTCTTTAACGCTCATGCCCTTTTTGTCGCACAGGTATTCTACAACGCTTGGGTCGATGTCGCCAGAACGTGTTCCCATCATCAAACCTTCAAGTGGTGTGAAGCCCATTGTTGTGTCGATGCTTTTTCCGCCTGCGATTGCTGTGATTGATGAGCCGTTTCCGATGTGGCATGAAATTATTCTAAGGTCTTCCGGTTTTTTGCCCATAACGCGCGATACTTCTTGAAGTATGAATTTGTGGCTTGTGCCGTGAAAACCATATTTTCTTATTCCATAGTCTTTATAATCTTCATATTTTATGCCATACATATATGCTTTTTCAGGCATTGTTGAATGGAATGCTGTATCAAACACTGCAACATTTGGAACACCCGGCATGCTTGCTTGGCAAGCGCGGATTCCTGAGATGTTTGCTGGCATATGAAGTGGGCCAAGTGGCTTTAATGATTCAAGTTTTTCAAGGACTTCGTCGTCTACAAGCACTGAATGTGTGTAGATTTCACCGCCGTGGAGCACTCTGTGGCCTACTGCGTCGATTTCTGAAAGAGATGAGATTGCGTTTTCAAGCAACAGTTTAATTACGTTTTCCATTGCTTGCTCGTGATTGTCGAGTTTAACGTTTAACACCTTTTCTTTTCCGTTGATTTTGATTGATACAAATGATGTTGGAAGGCCAATTTTTTCGCAGTTTCCTTTTGCGATTACGCTTTCATTTGTCATGTCGAGAAGTTGATATTTAAGTGATGAACTTCCTGCGTTTACTACTAATACTTTCATTTAATTCTCCTTTGCTTGAAGCGCTGTGATTGCGCTTAAAATAACTATGTCTTGCACGCTGCAACCCCTTGATAGGTCATTTACTGGCTTTTTAAGGCCTTGAACGATTGGACCAATTGCATTCATATTCCCCAAAATTTGCATTGCTTTGTATGTGATGTTGCCGCTGGAAAGGTCTGGGAAAATAAGAATATTTGCGTTGCCTTGTATTTTTGAGTTTGGCGCTTTGAGTTTGGCTACGTCGGCGCAAAGTGCGCTGTCAAGTTGAAGTTCGCCGTCGCAAACAACTGCTGGACGCGAGAATTTGCTTGCTGCTGTCGCCATTTTTTCGGGAACTTCGCCTTTTGCGCTGCCCTTGCTTGAATATGACAAGAACGCAACATTCATTTCTTCTAAACCAATTATTTTAGCTGTGTCAATTGTTTGATTTGCGATTGTGACAAGCTCGTCCGCTGTTGGGCATACATTAAGCCCGCAATCCGCAAGCAAAAGTGTGCGATTTTTTATAACTTCGTTTTTACCAAAAATCAAAAATGAAGATGACGCGATTTGCCCTTTTTTGCCTGTTTTAATAATTTGAAGTGCTGGCTTTAAAGCGCGTGCTGTTGAGGCTTCTGCGCCTGCAACCATGCCGTCTGCTATGCCTAAATCAACCAATAGCGTTGCGAAATAATATGGATCAGTAACCAAATTTTCCGCTTCTTCCATTGTCATGCCCTTTTCTTTACGCTTTGTGTAAAGGTGTTTAACAAGTTTTGATTTTAAAGGGCAAGTCTTTGGATTCATAATTGTGAATTTTAGCAGTGATTTGTCGCGGATTATGAAACTGCTTTCATCACCGACTAAAATCACATTACATATTTTTTTCTTGTGCAAGATTTTTACTGCTTCGATTGTTCTGTCGCTGAATCCTGCTTCTGGAAAGATTATTGTTTTATTTTTTGCTCGTGCACGAGCGAATAATTTTTTTGTGTCGAACATGAATATTCCCTTTTAACCTTTTAACTATTTGTGGTTTTTTATGTTTGAATTTGCTTTTAATTTAGTTTTAAATTTTATTCTTTTTCTAGATTATATTTAGTATATATAATTATCTTTATTTCGTCAAATAATTCGAGGCTTTTTTGAAAAAATTTAACTTTTTTATCACTATTTTGTTGATTGTTTTGGTTGTTTTGATTGCTTTAAATAGCAAAGTCTTTATCTCTGCTGCACTAAACGGAATTTCCGCTTGGGCTTTCAACGTTTTGCCATGCATCTTCCCTTTTATGATTATAACAAAAATCATTATGTCGATGGGACAAGTTGAAATGTTTTGCAAGCCATTTTCGCGACCTTTTTTAAAACTTTATGGGACAAGCGGCAGCAGCGCATATGTGTTTTTTATGAGCATTTTGGCGGGCTATCCAGTTGGGTCGCAAATGGTTGCTTCGCTTTATGAAAGCGGAAAAATTGACAGAACTCAGGCTTACAGAATGTCGAGTTTTTGTTCAAATACGGGACCAATGTTTATAATTGGAACAGTGGGCTGCTTGCTGCTGAAAAACGCGGCGGTTGGCGGAATTTTGTTTGCATCGCATGTGCTTAGCGCTCTTTTAAATGGGCTTGTTTACAGAAAAATTCGGGCACGTGAAAACACGCAGAATACAGAAGAAAATGTGCAGGTTTTGCCCGCTTCGCAATCGTTTGGCGACATGGTTGGCACGTCAGTTCAAGCGATTTTGAACGTTGGCGGAATCATTTGCTTTTTCTTTATAATAATCGAAGCGCTCTCGCCTGTTTTGGGACTTTTACCTGGCGCTGTTAGGCCGCTTGCGGAAGGACTTATTGAACTTACGCGCGGCTGCATTGACGCAAGCAGTTTGCCAACTTTTGCGGCGAGCGTGATGTGCAGTTTTATGATTGGATTTGGCGGATTTTCGACGATATTGCAATCGATGACGATGTTAAAAAAACTGAGAATGCCGGTGTGGCTGTTCTCAGTTATGAAATTTAGTCAAGGACTAATTTCGGCAGGAATTACTGCTGTTTTAATGCTTGCTATTTAGTTTCGTGTTTAATTTGTGTTTGAACGATGCTTTCAAGTTCTCTCATCAAATATTTGAGTGAGCGGATGCCTTTTGTTGCATATTTAAGACCGCAAACTAGACCGTTTACAAGGTCAAAATCTTGTTCAAGGCAAGCGATAATTACGCAGTGAAGCATAAGATTTACATCGTCAGTTTGGGCTGTTTCCTTTTCTTCACAAAGGCGCTCGATCATTTCAATCGCTGCGTCTTTTGCTGCGATAAATGTAAGGCAAGCGCCAGTTGGGTCTTTTAAATAATAAGACGATCTTTCGATTGGGAAAGGAACAATTTTTAAACGCTCTTCTGGTGGAAGGGCTTCGATTTGTTCTTCTGTCATTGGCTCGGCTTCTTCTTCAACTGTTTCTGATTCTGGCTCTTGAAGTCCAAACGCATCGATAAGCAAGTTTTTGAATGGAAGGATTACGCTTTCCATAAACTTTTGAGAATCTAAACGGTTGTTTTCATCGGCGAAATATGAAGTGATAAGTTCGTCATATTTAATCTTGCCACTTCCAATATCGGCAAGAAGGCAAAATACGAGCGCCAAAACTTTGTATTCTTCTTTTGGCATAACAAAAATCTTCTTCCCTGTTGAATCCTTTGTAAAAGCGCGGTCAAATTCTTTGGCTTTGTTGAATGAGTTCATGCATTCTGAAAGAAGTTCGTATACTTCTGGACATTCGGCGATTGCTTCTAAAATTTTGTTGATTTTTTGGTCTGCAAACAACATTTTTGTTGTTGTAAGATCGTCACATAATGAAATTAAGTTTTTGATTTGATTTTCGTTTTCCATTTCTATTCCTCTGCCTATATTTTAGCATATCTATTAAAAAAAACAATAAAAAATTTGCAATATTACAAAAAAAATGATATTATTATGCCATGGACAATATCATTTCAGACGAAATCAACAACGAAGAAAAGGTGCGACTTAAACTTACACTGTTATTTTTCATGGAAAAAATGGAAATTCCACTCACCAAAAACTCTATTCTCGACATCTGCTCGCTTGAAAATGATTGGATTAGTTACATAGACTGCGTCGCTATCATTTCAGAACTTTGCGACAGCGGCTTTATCTATAAAACCGAAAACGCTGAAAATGACGAACTTTATTCTATCACCTATTCCGGTCGCGAATGTTTAGCTCAACTTTACACCCGCGTGCCATATGAACGCCGCGAAAAAATGACCGAATATGTAAAGCAAAACAAACTTTCAGTTAAGGCATCGCAAGAATACACTTCAAACTATGTAAAAAACGACGACGGCTCTTATACTGTTACTCTCAGAATTTATGAGCCAATGATTCCAACCCCTATGTTTGAAATAAAAATTAAAGCACCCTCAAGACAAAGCGCAATCGAGGCTGACAAAAAATGGAAGCGCAATGCTCCAAGTGTTTATGAATATGTTTATGAAAATTTGGTTAATACCGACTAATCGTGGGGACAACCAAATTTTTTTACGCGGACACACCCGCTAGCCGCGGGCAACCGCTAAAATTCGGTTTTCCACCACGGGCCCCTTTCCCGCAACTTGACGCGCCCCGGGCGCTTTCGGCGTTGCATTAGGGCGCGCTAAACTGTTTTCGCCGGGCTAAGCCCTTCCCCGAAAAAGTTTATCATGCACTTTTTATTGATAAATAAGATAGACAAGAAGTCTTATCGTGGGGACAACCAAATTAAGGTCACCTGCGGTGACATGATGGCTGACTGCGTCAGCATGAAGAGCACACAAAAGTGTGCATGATAGTCGCTAGCGCGACATGATGACGCAAGAGAGTCACTTGAGGTGACATGATGGCTGACTGCGTCAGCATGAAGAGCACACAAAGTGTGCATGATGGTCGCTGCGCGACATGATTGCGTAACAAGTTGCGCATATAGGTGTTATTATTTTGATATGTATGCAAATGATAAGAACTGACAAGACAAGTTGCGAATAAAGTTTGTATTATTCGACATTAGATGCGAAAGGCTAAAACATTGCAACAAAAAAAAGATTGAAATTCAATCTTTTTTATTTAATTTTTATTTAATTTTGTATTTTATTTTTAATTTTTTATTATTTAATTATTTATTTTATTTTTATTTAATTTATTTTTCGATTTATTTCGCAATTTATTTTATTATTTAATTAAAAACCCTTTTATTGCCTTTATTTTCCGTCTATTTAATTAAACAATTAAATTTAATTATTATTTATTTGTGATTTAATTTTTTCGATTTCTGCCACTGCGAGAGTATCGCAACGATTGTTTAATTCGTTGTCGGCGTGTCCTTTGACTTTGTTCCATGTAATTTTATGTTTCGCACATACATTTAACAATCTTTGCCACAGTTCTATGTTTTGAACCGGCTTCTTCCCTTTTGTGCGCCAGCCACTCATGAGCCAATATGAAATCCAATCTTGCAAAAAAGCATTTACAACATATGCCGAATCACTGTATATTTCAACTTCGCAGTCTTCCTTCAGCGCTTCAAGCCCGCTTATCACGCCCATGAGTTCCATGCGATTATTGGTGGTTTGCTCCTCACCGCCTGTGAGCACTTTTTCGGCGCTGCCATGGCGGAGTATTGCTGCCCAGCCACCGACCCCCGGATTGCCCGAGCACGCTCCGTCGGTGTATAATACTACTTTTTTCAAACTATTTAACCCTCAACTTTTTAACAACTTCATTTAAATCGCTTGTTTTGCTTGCCTTGTTCATGACAAGTTTTGCGCCGTCGTTTGCTTTGCGTGGAAAAACGTGGACGTGAAAATGTCCGACTGCTTGTCCTGCGGCAGGTTTGCAATTTGTAACCAAATTTGCTCCGTCATAGCCAAGGTTTAAAAAGTGGCGAACCATCATTTTAGCCGTTTTCATAACGTCTAGATATTGTTGTTGAGTGCATTCGTCCATGTCGCTTACGTGCTGTTTTGGAACAACAAGGCAGTGCCCTTCAACGTCGTTTTCGATATCTAAAAAAACGAGCGTTTTGTCGTCTTCATACAATTTATAGCAAGGAATTTCTCCCGAAATGATTTTACAAAAAATACAATCCATATTTATTCTCCTTTTATTATTCTAACACATTTATCACGCTAAGCAAAATAAAAAAGAGAACAAATTTTGTTCTCTTTCGTTTATAAGATGGTTAAGTCTTCTTTTGTGAGAGTTGTGTCTTTCAAGTATTCATCGTCAAGTTTATAGAATGTGTGCGATGCGTTTTCGAAAAGTTCGAACATGCGTTTTATGTTTTTATCGTTAAGTTTGCTTTCGTCAAATTTAATAAATCCTTTTTCGTCGCGGATGTATTCGCCTTTGTCGCCATGCATTATGTAATCGTCTGTGCACCAGCCATCTTTGTCTCTATAGAATAATTTTTCAACCAAATCTTGATAGGTTTTTGCGATTTTATTGTAGTTTGGATGTTTTTGCTTATTAAGCTTTATCATAATTAAATCATGTCTTTCAACATAAGTTTCGCAAAGTGTAAATATGCGGGAAATTTCGCTGATTTGTTCATCTTTTGAAAGACCTTTCCAATAATCCTTGAATGTTTTTTCTTTTTCAGGCGCAGTAGGACGAATAGTCTCGCGTGGCTTCATCATCTCTTCTCTTGCCTTTCTTGCTGCTTCTTTGCGAGCGGCTTTTTCGGCGGCGATTGCTTCGCGCTTTGCTTGCTCTTCGGCCTGTGTCGCTTTGTGCATATGATATTGGAAATTTGGGCAAATTAGGCTCATTTCCATTTGGACTTTAACTGGCAAATCGTGTTGAACATAGCCATTTGTGAGTTTTTCCATAAGATATAAATCCACTTCGTTTTTGCATTTGCAAATCTCTTCGGCTTCAATCAAAACAGCAAGCAATTTTTTCATTTTTGCTGCGTCCCATGAGTTTTGGTCGCGAAGTTCATTCAGCACGCCATCGATGCTTTTTGCAAGGTCGCAATTTCTCTTTTTAGAATCTTGGAAATCCTTGTTAAAGCAGAATTTATGATTTGTTGATTCAATGTTGTATGCTTGGCTGACAGCGTTGAAAAGTTTGCCAAGTATTGTCAGGTCTTCATAGATAACTTTGCGATATTTAAAAGCATTTGATTTATAGCGATTGTAAACCTCTTTATCATCTTCGGTCATTGCATTGATTTCTTCGTCAGTAATAATATCGTCTTCGATTTTTACGTCACCTTCTACTAATACTGGCACCAAATCTTCCTTTTTGCTGTTTTTGTCAAATTCGGGTCGAACTATTGCCATTTTTTCTCCTTTGTGATTTTGTTTATGCTGATTAACAAAACAAATAAACTTGATTATTATAAAATAAATAAGAGGCAAAGTCAATATGCCTCTTAAAAGTTTGTTGTGAATATTTTTTAATTTACATCGTTTATATACAAAATTCCAAGCGTGTTTTTGCCGCAATGTGATGTGATTACACTGCCTGCCAAGTTTTCTTCGACGTGCTCGAATATGTTTTTTGATTTAACATATTCAACCACCATATCAACCAATTCTTGGCTCATGGCTGTGTGAGTTACAAAGCAAAAATCTTTGCGTGGAGATGGATGCTTTTTCAAGATGCTGTCAACATATTTGATGAGCACGGATTTGAGTGGCCCGATTTCTTTGCCAGTGTTTATAAGGCTGCCGTCGACAATTTCAAGACGTGGCTTAATTTTTAATAGACCTGCGACCGAGAATGTAAAACGTGAACATCTGCCACCCTTGTAAAGATATTCAAGTTTGTCTAATGTGAATGATGTTTGAGTGTTTTGTGCTGATTTAGTCATTTCGCTGACAACTTCGTCAAGACTCTTTCCTGCCCTTGCTGCCACAGCACCGCTGAGCACTGTAAGACCTGTGCCAGATGAAAGTGCGCATGAATCGACAATTTTGACTTTGTCGCCAAGCCCAAGTTCTTCAACTGCACGGCAAGCGTTTGAATAACTTACTGAAAGTTTTGAACCAATTCCGCAATGGACAATTGCGTCGCAAGATGTGAGAAGTGACGAGAAATATTCTTTAAAATCTTCGATGCTGCGAGCCGAAGTTTTTGGCAAAATTTTTGACTCATCTACAAATTTATAAATGTCGTCTGGTGAAATGTTTACGCCATCAAAATATTCGTTGTCTCCAAGTGTGACAATAAGCGGAAAAACAGATATGCCAAATTCATCGACAAGGTGTTTTGGAAGGTCTGCTGTTGAATCGGTTGAAATTTTTATCATAAATTCTCCTACTGTGTTAGTTTATCAAAACGTGCCGACTTTGTAAAGCAAATTCGACTTTCGACATAAATTTAGACTACTCATATTTAAAATACAACTAAAAAACAAAAACGGCAAAAGCCGTTTTTATTGTTAACAATTTTAGCAATTAAATTCGTCTTTGGCTTGCAAACTTAAATCAACATCTTTTAATGCCACACGATTGAAAAGCACTGTGATATTTTCAAGTTTTTTGTTTGGATTATAGAAGATTTCGTCCCATTTCTCTTCACCAGTTATGCCTAAAAATTCCTTGACTTTTACTGCCGTTTTTGGAAGCAAAGGCGCTGTAATATTTGCGATGTTTGCAATCAAATACAAGCAGTTTGATGTAACCTTGTCAAAAGCAGGCTTATCGTTTTCATACAGTGTCCAAGGTGCGCTTTCGTCATAGTATTTATTTGCATATTTGATGAGCGAATACATTTCTTCAACTGCTGTTCTGTTTTCGCCTTTTTCAATCAAATCGCCGATTGTTTTGTAGGCATTTTTAACAGTTGCGCGAACTTCGTCAGACACGTCGATTGCTGGCAAAACGCCATTAAATTTTTTGGCAAGGAATGAAAGGTTGCGGTTTACAAAGTTTCCATAACCACCAACAAGATGTTTGTTGTGAATGTCAACATAATCTTCGATTGAGAACGATGTATCACGTCTTTCTGGGTTGTTGAACATAAAGTAATATCTAATGCTTTCGCTGTCAAAGTTGGCAAGCAAGGTTTTAACTGTGACAAGATTACCTTTTGACTTGCTCATTTTGTCGTTGTTAAGATTTACGTATTCACTTGAAATAATATAATCTGGCTTTTGAATTTGTGGATTAAGGGCTTCTAAAAGTCCTGGCAAAATGATTGTGTGGAAAACAATGTTGTCTTTTCCGTGAACATAATAGCATTTTGTGTTTTTGTCAGTGATAAACTTCCAAAAATCCTCGCCCTTTTCTTCCATAACTTTTTCGCCGGCTGTGAAATAGCCTAAAACTGCTTCAAACCAAACATACATACGTTTGTCTTCAAAACCTGGAAAAGGAATTTCTACTCCCCAATTAAGTTGACGTGTGAGAGCGCGGTCGCGAAGACCTTCTTTAAGATATTTTGTGCTTTCGTTGACTGCTGTTTGACGCCAGTGGTCTTTGTTTTTGTCGACAAATTCTTGAACTTGTTTTGAAAGACGAGATAATGCAAAATATAAATGCTTATTTTTGTGCATTGTTGCAGATTGTCCACAAACCTTGCAACGTGGATTTAAAACCATGTTGGCTGAAAGCGATGTCAAGCAGTGATCGCATTGGTCACCGTTTGTTTCGGCTCCACAAACTGGGCAAATGCCGACAAGTTCACGGTCGCTTAAAAAAGTTTTGCAATGTTCGCAATATGGTTCGTCTTCTTCCTTTTCGTAGATGTAACCATTTTTATCAATTTGCTTAACAAACTCTTGCACGTGCGCCTTGTGATAAGGAGTCATGGTTGCTGTGTAAAGGTCGTATGAAAAAGAAAGCGCATCAAATGTGTTTTTAAATTCCTGATTGTAATGCTCAGCAATTTTTTCAGGCGAAATGTTTAATTTTTTTGCGCGAACTGTTATTGGTGTGCCGTGGCAGTCAGAACCAGACACATACATGACTTCGGCACCTTTTTGACGATAATATCTTGCCAAAATATCGCCTGGCAAAAGCGCTGCCAAGTGACCTACATGCAACGAGTTGTTTGCATATGGCCATGCCCCTCCAATAAAAATTTGTTCTTTCATTCTTTTCTCCTTGTTTTATTTGGCGCAGAGGTCGGGATTCGAACCCGAGGTAGCTTTCACTACACACGCTTTCCAAGCGTGCACATTCGACCGCTCTGACACCTCTGCATTTTTCTTCGAAGTCGAGCGGTCGAATATTCGTGGGGTCCCCGAAAGCAACGAAGTTGGTTTTGGGGTAAGGCCGCTCTGACACCTCTGCGTATTATGTATTTACATATTTATAAATACGTTGTCAATTCTAGCAAATCGCGATTTTTTTGTCAATGAAAACAGCGGACGCGCATCTATTTTCATAAAAAAAGAGCAACTCGGCTCTTTATTTTGTTATGCTGTATAACACGATGTCTTCATTTGGCTCGATTACGTTTTCTGCAATCAAATCGGCATAAATTGAAAGGTCATCAATTTTGTCTCTGATTGTATACGATGATTTGCGAAGCAAATTAAGGCGCGATCCAACTGGCTTATAGACATTGGAAAGCTTTGTCAAAATGTTGAGAGCATTGTTTGCAGTTTGCTCGAAATGAACAGCCTCTAATGCAAGTTTGTCAAGCACTCTTTCGTCTTCTAACTCTGGAAATATTACGTGGCAATTAACAAGCAACGCTTTTTTAAAAAATTCTAAATCTTCTTGCATTGCTTTGTCGTCAAAGTGATATAAATCAAACTCTGCTGCACAGATTTCTCTGAACGAATCTGTGCGATCTTTAATATCGCGAGTTTCGTTTTTATAATAAGTTTTGTTGTTTATAATTCTGTCTCTTGCCATTGTTTTTCTCCTATGTACATTTTTAATTTAACATATATTTTGTCTTTTTACAAGTTTTTAAACGATGAATCTATTACACCGCCGCCAAGGGAAAGTCCGTCAGCATCATAAAGCACTGCATACTGCCCCGGTGTGATTGCGCGTTGTGGCTCGGCAAAGTCAACTTTTATGTGTTTGTCATCAAGCACAGTCACCTTTACTGCTTGGTCAGGCTGGCGATATCTAAATTTCGCAAAACAATCAAACTCTTTTTTGTCAGGCAAGCAAGGAATCCAATTCATTTCGCTTGCATAAAGCCCGTCTGAAAACAGTTCATCTTCTTCGCCTTGCGAAACGATGAGTAGGTTTTTGTCGAGGTCTTTTTTAACGACAAACCATCTTTCGCCGTTTCCTCCTTTTCTGCCGCCAATGTTTAGGCCGCGGCGCTGTCCCAAAGTGTAATACATAAGCCCGTCATGTCTGCCAACTTTGTTTCCTTCAAGGTCGACGATGTCGCCCGGCATGGCTGGGAGATAGTTTTTCAAAAAGTTTTTAAAATTGCGCTCGCCTATAAAGCATATGCCTGTTGAATCTTTTTTTGTTGCGGTTGAAAGTTCGAGTTCAGCCGCTATGCGACGGACTTCGGGCTTGTCGATTTCGGCAAGCGGAAAGAGCACGCTTTGTAATTGCGATTGTGAAAGTTGATTTAAAAAGTATGATTGATCTTTGTTTAAATCGTGAGATTTTGCAAGATAATATTTGCCATCTTTTTCGATTTTTTTGCAATAGTGACCCGTTGCAATCATGTCAGCGCCAAGGCGACGGGCTTGCTCTAAAAATGGTCCGAACTTTATTTCGCGATTGCACAAAACGTCTGGATTTGGCGTTCTGCCGCGTTTGTATTCTTCTAAAAAATGCTTGAAAACACGGTCATAATATTCTTTTGCATAATTTACCGAATAATATGGAATTCCGATTTTGTTGCATACGCGTTTTACGTCTTCATAATCGGTTTCGGCGGTGCATGTGCCGTCAACTTCTTCCCAATTGACCATGAAAAGGCCGATAACTTCGTGCCCTTGTTGTTTTAACAAATATGCGGCGACCGAACTATCTACTCCGCCGCTGATGCCTACTACTACTCTCATTTTGACTCCTCAGTTGTGACTGCGTTTAACTCTTTTTTAGGCAGCGATACCGGAATTTTGAACCTGCCTAAGCACACTTTCATGACGTCGGCAAGCCAACATATGCCATATATTCCCACGACGATAGCAAGCACTTTTATAAGCGTTTCGCCCCAAGTGGTTGACATAAAATATGCGTTGAAAATTGTGCAGACCGACAGGAGCGTGAATCCTAAGAGATACAAAATCCCCCACCACCAACGGCGTGTGTAAAAATAATGCGCGCCAAAAAGACCTAAGGTTGTGGCATAAACAATCAACTTCCATCTTTTTAAATCTGGTGGGATTTTTTTTGTGAAAACTATCGCTTCCCTTTCGTGCGCTTTATATCTTTCAGCGGCTGCTTTGTTGGTTGCTTCGTCAAGTTTAGCAAAAAGAAGCCCGCACTCTGGACATTTGTGCTGACTTATCAAGGCTTTTGCTCCACAACGTGGACATTTTTGAGTTTGACGATGCGATAAATTCATATGCTGTAAGTTTAAACTTTTTTTGCTTGTTTGTCAAGAAATGCAGGGGCTTTTGATTCGTTAATTATTTTCGAGTTTATCGCACGCATGATTGTAGTAAACATATGACGCTTTATCGTCGCTTACATAAGACAAAACCTGCTTAAAACACGTTTTTGCTTTTTCATATTCGTGCTCGTTAAAACTGCGGACACCTTCTTCATAATTACTTTTTAAATGAACCAACTTGTCTCGCTTTTTCTTTGGATAAATTTCAAGGCTCTCAAACAGCGAAGTTGTTTCGGCATTTTCAACCGAAATTGAACCGATATATCGATAGTCAAATTGATATTTTGTTGGGATTTCATTTAGACTATCCTTTGAAAATATCACTTTTGTGCCCATCATTTTGTTTATGTCTTCCATTTTTGATGCAAGATTGACGACATCGGAAATTATGGTCGGGCTTTTTCGTGCTTCCTCTCCGACAATACCAAAAATTACTTCGCCTGTGTGGATTGAAATGCGCGCGTCAACGTTTGGAAACGATGAATGCGACTTGTTTTTGACTTCGATGGCGCGGCAAATATGTGTGGCGCATTCTATTGCTTGTTCTGGACGTGGGAAAACCGCCAAAATACCATCGCCAAGATATTTGTCGACAAATCCACCGTGCTTGCGAATAAGAGGCGAAACAACGTTTAAATATGAGTTTATAAAGTTGAAATTTTCTTCGAGCGAAAGCGTTGTCGAAACCGAACTTGAACTGACTATGTCACAAAACAAAGTCGTGGCACGCTTTTGGACTTGATTTCCGAGTTCTAGATCAGAAATTGACGTTTTTCCAAGAAATTTCAAAAACTGACGCGGAATAAATTTTTGTGCTTCAAGGTCGGTTTGTCTGACCATATTTTCTTTTTCTTTATAATTAAAATTGATTTTTTCAAGCGAATTTTCGATGTTTTTAAACTGCTTGGACTTTCCGATTTCAAACTTGTCTTCGCGAATTACTCCGTCGCCGAGTCGTTGGGCGATTTTTTCGAGTTTTTGCACTGGACGGCAGATGTAAGAAAAAATCACGAACAGCGCTACAAAATAGACAAGTGTAAGCAGCACTCCCCACAAAAGCGTGTTGTATGTATTTTTGTTTGTGACGTTTAAAAGCACTTGCATAGTTGCCGCAGTTTGTCCCGAGAAGTTGTTTATGCCTGCAATGATAAACATTCCGACTCCATAGATTGCAGTAAGCGGCGCCGTTGCAAAAAAGATCATGCGCGAAAGCTTTTGCATTTTTAAAAATCTAAAATACAAAATCGTGCCGAATATATTGCTGACCGCAATCAAAACTAAGCCCGCAATGCCGAGCCCGTTAAAGTTGAATGAAAAACCTGTGCCTGTTGGAGTTATACCTTCGATGACATATTTACCAAGCACGATTGCTGGTATCATAGTGACAATATAAAGCACCATATAGATTTTCGTTGAGAGTTTCATGCTTTTATTTTGAGAAAAAATAAAAAATGTATTCTTTGTGCATAGAAAAATATTTTTCAAACCAAAATATAACTGTCATAAGGAGAATTATTATGGACAAAAATGAACTTTTAATGGATTATGCAAATGCAATTTATCAAAACATCAACGCGGGCACGCAGTCGATTGAAGATATCTTGCCTAAAATTGAAGACGACAGTTTTAAAAAGGTCGTTGCCGAAATTCAAAGCGACTATTATGCTCTTAAAAAAGAGTGCGAACTTTTTGCCAAGAGCGAAGATATCAAAGGAATCAAGGGCAATAATTGGTTTGAAAAGGCGCGAATGTGGATGAGCGTGAATATGTCGACTCTCACCGATAAGTCAAATCGTAAGATTGCTGAGCTGTTGCTTATTGGTTCGTTTATGGGCTATATCACTTGTATAAAAGATGCCGCCGATCACCAAAACATTTCGCCAGAACTTGATGAAATTTTGGAAAAACTTAAAAACTACCAAAAAGACAGCATTGAAAAGTTGATAAAATATTTAAACTAACAATTTATTTTGGTCAACTTGCCAGCGAAAAGCAAATAGATCTTCCTATCTTCAAAAATAGGAAGATTTTTTATTGACAAAATTAACTCTTCTTTAAACGCGTTTACATCTTTTGGATAGTCATAAAAAAAGCATTGCGCTTCAAGCGGCCAATATTCAAAATATTTGGTGTTTTTAAGTTCGCTTCCCCGCATTTCAAGGTGAAACGATGATTTGTCCATCACTATGCAAAAATAGACGAATCTTATTTCGTCCGGCAGCGGGTCGTCTTCTAAAATGTTTTCAATCCAATAAAGGAGTTTTTCATCAAACTCGGTCATAGCACGCCCTTTAATATTATTACTGCGCTTTCACAAAACAGACTTAAAATTAAAAATGTCAGTGCAAAATTAAAAAGCAAAAATTTGGCGGAAATAGTTTTAGCTGTTGCCACGACCTGCTTTGAAAGGTCAAGATCGAATTGGTCGGTTTTGTATCCTTTAAACAGCGGATAGCTTTGGGCGATTTCTTTTAAGTAATCTTCTGGCGAAAAGCGCGCGATATGTTTAAAATACAGCAAATTTTCTTGCTGCGATTTATGCGTGCGACCAAAGCGGATATGTTTTGCTGACAGCGCGATAAACGAATATAAAACTGACACCAAAGAAAAGATAATCGAAATTGCGCTAAGTGCGTTGACAAGCGGCTTTGACGAGTCGAGATAGGTTGCAGAAAAAACAGTCAATGCAGAAGCCAGAGTGATTGAAATAGAGTGCTTTGTTTCTGCGTATTTTAACTGCTCTTCAAGACGATCAAAAATGTATTTTAGAGTTTGTTTCATTAAAACAAATAATTGACAATTATTTAAAATTTAATTCTTTAATTTGAATTGTCAGCGGATGATTTTTACACAATTTAATAACATTTTTTTCTGTCATAATTTTGGTTTGTCCAGATGAAAAATTGACATAAAAAATAGTGAATTTTCGGCTGTCGATTGCGCCAAAAAGTTGTGAAAGCGTGGCAGTGTCATCAACATAAACACTTTTGACGGAAGAAAGATTTTTTATCTTTTTGTTTAGCACGTCAACGCGCTCATACTTGCCTTCAAACTTTGAATCCAATATGCCACAAAGCAAAAAGAATATCATCATAACAAAAGTCGGATTGTAAGAATAAAAGCACGAAATCACAAAGCATGCAGCAAATATTATGCAAAAAACAATATTAAAAATTATGCTTATTTTTAACGCTGTTTTACGAGTTGTTTTTTCGCTTAAAAGTGCGACAAAGGCTCGACCACCATCAAGCGGATAAGCTGGCAAAAGGTTGAACAAACCTATAAAAAGGCTGCATTCGAAGATTGAATTTGTGTAACAATATGCTCCCGGTGTAATCCACCACAATGCCAGCATAAACACGCATAAAATCATGTTTGCAAGCGGGCCCGCAAGGGCGATTAACATTTCATCTTTAAATGAAAATTTTTCGTCTTTATAACTTAGCTGTGCGCCATACGGAGCAAGATAAAAGCTTGTCAGGCGATAGCCTAATTTTTTGGCGGTAAAATAGTGCGCTAGTTCATGAAACAGCACAACAAAAAACAACACAAAAAATTCTGTCGCCATATCTGAGACAAAAAACCACAGCGCAAGCAGAAAAAACGTGGGATGAATAGGGACTTTTTTAGCTATATTTAATATCCGCATATGCTCATCACCGCAAGCACGATTAAAGCAACAGCGTTTGATATTATAAGCAGCAACAGGGCTTTTTGAATGCTTAGATGTCTTTTAAATTTAACTTTCATAACTTAATTTATGCGACAAAATTCGAGCATATGACAAGGGGCACGCACGCGCGCTTGGGGCACGCGTAGAGCGGGCAGGCAGCCAAGCGCGCCGCTTTGCCGCCGCGCCACTTTTGTGGCGGCGGGGCGGCAAAAAAAAGCGCCAACCGAGAATTGGTTGGTGCTTTGCGCGCGCCCATATTCAAAAACTACGATTTAATCTTGCTCCTTCCCTAGACCTTCAATTAAAACGCCCAATTTTTCACTTTCTATTCGGCTTCTTCGTCTCCGCTAACAGCGAAAAATTCTTCTCCTTCTTCTGCATTTGAAAGGGGCAATTCGTCTTCAAACTTAAAGTCATCAACGTTTTTAAAGAGAGAATCAGATTGAGGTTGTTCTGCTTCGTCAAGCACTTTAATTCTTTCCATAAGTTCGCTGTAATCTGGAAGATCTTCAACGCTTGAAATATTAAATCTCTTTAAAAAGTCTTCGGTTGTTCCAAAAAGAAGAGGTCTGCCGACAGCGTCTTTTCTGCCGACAATTTCAATCATGTTTTGGTCGAGAAGAGCTTGTGTGGCATAGTCGCAATTTACTCTTCTGATGTCTTCAATTTCAAGTTTTGTCACAGGTTGTTTGTATGCAATTATAGCAAGAGTTTCAAGTGCTGCACGAGTGAGTGATTTTTCGCGAACAGGACTTAAAACATCTGATATGTAATCAGCAAAATTAGGATTTGAAGAAAGTTGAATTTTGTTTTTATAGCGAATCAAATGCAAGCCGTTATCCCCTGAACATTCTTCTTCAAGAGCACAAACGGCCTTTTCAAGTTCTTTCATAGTGATGTCTAATTTTTCTGCGAGGTATTCTTTTTCGACTCCTTCGCCAGCGACAAAAAGAATGCTTCTCAAAACTTCTTTTAAGTTGTATTTTGTATCTATGGTGCTCATGCCCCCTCCTCATTTGCAATGATATGTATTTTATTGAAAAGTCCGTTTTGTTCAACTTTGATGTTTTGAAGTTTTAAAAGTTCTAAAAGCGCAAGAAAAACGTTTATCATTTCACTTTTTGTCATATCGTTGCTGAACAAATCTTCAAAGTCAAAGCGTTTGTGCTGGCGTGAATAGTTGCGAATTGAAACAACCTTTTCAGCCACTGTAAATCTGTCTTTTAACACAGTTTTTGGTGCAGGTGCTTCTTTTGGTTTTAGACTTGCACGCGCTATGATTCCAGCAAACGCATCCAGCAGTTTATCAAGAACCATGTCTTTGACAACAATTTTAACCTTTTCGGTTTCTTCACCTGGAGCACGATAGAATTTGTTGATGTCTTCACGCTCTTTAAGCCCTACTCCGATTTCTTTGAAAAGTTCGTATTCTTTCAGTCTTCTTAAAAGCAACGCTTCGCTGTCTTCTTCTTCGTCCTCTTCTTCGGTTACAACAGGAAGCAGATATTTTGATTTGATTTCAATCAAAGTTGCGGCCACGGTTATAAACTCGCTTGCTCTTTCCATATCAAGCGAAGAGATGTCTTTCATGTAGTCAAGATATTGCTCGGTGATGTCAGCAAGTTTAACTTCCATAATATCCATTTTGGAGGACTTTATAAGGTGCAACAAAAGATCGAGTGGCCCCTCGAAGTTTTCAAGTTTAAATCTTACTCGGTCATCAAGAAAATTTAGTTGTTCTGATTCGTTTTCCATTAAAATAATCCCCAAAATTTTGTCATAAGAGTTTGAATCCCGCCAACTGCATAATAGTAGACAATGTCAAAAATTGGCAAGATGATGATTATCAGCAAAATCAAGTTTCCATATCTATACATAAACTGAGCAAACTTGTTGTCAGGTCGCATAAACGACGTGAGATAATTAAATCCGTCAAGCGGATAGATTGGAAGAATGTTGAATAATGCAAGCGATAGATTTAGGCTCATTGAAAGATACAGGAAGAAATACACAAAAACTTGCAGCATTTTGTTTAGATTTAGAAGCGGCGTGATAAAGTGAAACATGCAACTAAAAATTATAAAAAGCACAAAGTTTGTTATGATTCCTGCAGATGAGACAAGCCTGATTCCCCTTTTGTAGTTGCGAAATTGCAGCGGATTAACAGGAACAGGTTTTGCCCAGCCAAATCCCACAAGCAAAAACGACAATGCGCCAAACTTGTCGATATGTTTAAAAGGATTTAGGCTTATTCTGCCCGCGGATTCAGCTGTTTTGTCGCCGCACCATTTTGCAGTGATGGCGTGCGCGAACTCATGTGAAGAAAAAGCCAAGGCGATTGCTAAAAAATATGCAAGCATTAGCGCCAAAAACTCCCAGCCAGTTAAATCCAATGTGAACAAATAATAAATCATACGCAGTGCCATTATAACAAAAATAAGAAAATTTGACAAGAAAAACAAAACATAAAATAAATTTAAAAAATGAAAAATGTCGAATAGCTCTTTTTTGTTTGTTTTTGGACTATTCGACATATTTTTATGCAAGTTTTAATTGAATTCAATTTTGCTTGTTTTTGTTTTTACCATTTTTCACCGATCAATCTTACGCATTCAAAATATCCGACCTTTTTGACTGCGACTTTTGAGATTAAACTGACCGATTTTACAAGCACACCGTCCTTGTAGATTTCAGCAGTGCCGATGATTTGACCTTCTTTTATTGGCGCTTTTACTGACGAAGGAAGTTTAAGTTCGACTTCATAACCATTTTCGCTTCCCTTTTTGATGAGTGCTGAATAGTTTTCTTGCGCATAAACTTCAATGTTGTCGCTTTGTCCTTTTGTCACAGCCAAAGTTGAAACTGGCGAAGACGAATCAATCAGATTTACGTTTTCAAAGTTTGCAAAACCATAATTGAACAGTTGTGAACATTCGTTAAAACGTGATTTAGAGTCTTTTGCGCCTACGATAACGCTTATAAGGCGCATATCTCCGCGCTTTGCTGTTGCTGAAAGACAGCAACCTGCTTCGTTAGTAGAACCTGTTTTTCCGCCGTCACAACCGTTGTAATATCTTACAAGTCTGTTTGTGTTGACAAGACCTGTTTTTCTGCCTGATGGGTGTTTTAATTCGTCCATCCAAATGCTTGAAAACTTGTGATAAACATCATGTGATGTCACTTGGCTAAGCACAAGTGCGCAGTCATAGGCCGATGAAAACCCTTCTGGAGCGGGCAAGCCTGTGCAGTTTACATAATTTGTGTCATACATGCCAAGTTCTTTAGCACGCTTGTTCATTCTTTTAACAAAAACTTCTTCACTGCCCGATATATGCTCGGCTAGCGCTACGCTTGCGTCATTTGCCGAAGAGATGATCACGCTTTTCAAAAGATCTTCGACGCTGTATTCAACATAGGGATCAATGAAAACTTGCGAGCCACCCATACCCGAGGCATTTTCACTTGTTGTAACCATATCGGTCAGCGCAAGGTCACCAGAGTCAATGTCTTCAATTGTAAGCAAGATTGTCATCATTTTTACCATGCTAGCAATCGGCATTTTTTCGTGTGAATCTTTTTCAAAAAGCACTTCATGCGTTGCATAATCCATCACAATCGCGCTTTTGCTGGATATGTCGGTCACGTCAGCATAACATACAGAATTTGACATAATACCACAACATGTAGATAGTATAATGGCAGACATAATACTAAAAGCAAAAAATTTTTTCATTTTTTTAAAACTCCTTGCTGATAGTGTTTTCAGAAAATTAAATTTTATTCTTCCCGCTTTAAACGCTAGGATAATGACTAGAACCACTTAAAAATCGTGAAATAAGATTGTGTAAAAATGATAAAAGATAGAATTTAAGATTGAGTGAAAAGTATAAAGGTTAATCCTTATGAATTTTAAATTACCAAAATTATTTTCGGAGCGAAGACACACATAAGGATTGTTTCTATCAAATTTAAAATAAGAAGCAACACAAAAAAGATTGCAAATATTTTTGCTCTGCCGCTTTTCTCCCCGAATCGCTTGCAGTTTGAGTGCGCTTTTGATATAAACGCAACATAAAGCGAAAGCAGAAAAAGCATGCTGATTTGACAAGGAAACACTATGAGTATTCCGTCAAGCAAACCCGACAGCCCAAAGCCTGCGCAAAGTGCGGAAAGATTGAAGCCGAGTAAATATCCGCGAAAACCTATAATCAAAACTGCTATCGGCAATGTAAAAATGACGATTGTAAGCCCGTAACCTAGCCCCATCACCACCAAAATTGAAAACGTTCGTGATAAGAAGGCCGTTATACCCGTTTTAACGCCCGTATAATCGAGCAAATACTCATCCCCCGGAAAACAACTCGGCGACGATATAAAAACGACTATTCCGGCGATAAAACACAGCAAAACGATTATTAGCGTGATAACTGTTCTTCCTTTTGTTTGCTGAAACTGCGAAGACACGTTCATTTTCAGCCGCGAAAGCATAGATTTTGTTTTATATGACTGCATATCATAGTTTATTAAAGATTCGACAAAAAAAGAACAAGCGAAAATGCTTGTTTGTGTGCGATTTCTGTTTGAAAACGCTGTTTTGTAGTTTTTAAAATGCTGATTTAGAAAAGATAGTTTAATTCATATGCTTTATTTTTTTCAAAGTCGTTTAGAAAAGGCGTTGAAGTTCTTCAGCCACGGCTTTTGCATGTTCGTAGGTTAACGCGCCTTGGAAATATGCTACGTATGGTGGGCGGATTGGGCTGTCGCAACTCATTTCGATGCTTGCTCCCCCTACAAATGTGCCGGCTGCCATGATTACTTGGTCTTCATAACCTGGCATATCCCATGGAACAGGTGTTACAAACGAGTCAACAGGCGAATATTTTTGCACTGTTTGAACAAATTTGATTAAACCTTCTTCGTTCCCGATAAAAATGCTTCTGATTATGTCGCTTGACTTTTCAGCGGTTGACGGAACGGCCTTGTAGCCTTTTTCTTCCATCACTTTTCCAATTAAAAGCGAGCCTTTTATTGCTTGTGCGACAACGTGTGGCGCCATAAACAGACCTTGATAGAAGAGTCTGTAACCCATTTCAAATGAGCCCACTTCCATTCCGAGCGATGGGCACGTAAAGCGCTTTTCAATTAGGCTGATTGCCTTTTCACTGCCTACGATGTAACCGCCTGTTGGAGCAAGTCCACCACCGGCATTTTTTATAAGCGAGCCCATAATCACATCAGCGCCGACTTGGGTTGGTTCTTTTTCTTCAACAAACTCGCCATAACAGTTGTCGACAACGACAAAACTGTTTGGACTGAGTTTTTTAACAAACTGAGCTGCTTGTCCAATTTCGTCGACGGTGAGCGCTTTGCGGGTTGAATAGCCACGAGAACGTTGGATAAAAACTACTTTTGGTTTAAACTTTTTAACTGCTTTTTCGATTTTTGCAAAGTCAAATTCGTCGCCTTTAAGGTCAATTTTTTCATATCTAACGCCAAAATCTTCAAGGCTGCCATTATCTTTGCCAAGAAGAGTTTCTTCAAGCGTGTCATAAAGGTCTCCACTGATTGACAAGAGCACGTCTTTGGGACGAAGCAGTCCATAAAGTGCAGTTGATATTGTGTGTGTGCCGCAAGTGAGAAGCGGGCTTACAAGCCCTTTTTCGGCGCCAAAAACCTTGGCAAAGAGCGCGCAAAGTGTGTCTCTTCCCTTATCATCATAGCCATAGCCAGTCGTGCCGGCAAACATATTTGTGCTTATACGGCATGAGCGGAAGGCGTCGATTACTTTTTTCTGATTGTAAAAACTTATTTCGTCAACTTGTTTAAATTGCTCAGCAAGTGACTTTTCAATTTCGGTTATTGTCATAAAAATCCCTCACATACTGCATAATTGCAGTTTCGTCGTTTTTATCAAACATTTTTATTTTCATGCCACGCAAGAATGTCATCTGTCTTTTCGCGTAGTTGCGTGAATGTTGTTTTATAAGTTCGATTGCTTTTTCAAGCGTTGTTTGGCCACTTAAATAGTCAAGCATCTCTTTGTAACCAATCGCTTTCATCGACTGATTTTCTTTTGTTAAGCCGCGATTTTGCAGCGATTTCACTTCGTTTTCAAGGCCTTGCGATATCATTATGTCGACACGCTTGTTGATGCGGTCATACAAGAGCTGGCGATCTAATGTTATTGCCATTGTCAAAAATTCAATGCCACAGCAACCATGAGATCGTGGTTGGATGCCGAACGATGCAATTTCAATAGCGCGGATGAGTTTTTTCTTGTCATTTGGCGAAATTTCTTGCGCGCGAAGTGGGTTAAGTTGCATTAACCTTTCGTGCAACTGCTCGCCCGAAAGCGTCAAAAGTTCGTCGCGGAAGGCTTGATTTTTGCCACTACCGCCAAAATCATAACCTTCAATAAGCGCTTTGACATAGAGCCCCGTTCCGCCAACAATGATTGGAAGGTGGCCGCGTGCGGTTATTTCGCGAATTAGTTTTTTTGTTAACTCCACATATTCATAAACTGAAAATTCGGCATCAGGTGGCAAAATGTCGATGCAATGATGGACAATCCCCTGCATTTCGTTTGGCATAACTTTGGCTGAACCAATGTCGAGCCCTTTATAAATTTGAACGCTGTCAGCAGAGATTATTTCGCCGTCAAAAGTTTTGGCGATCTTGATTGCAAGGTCGCTTTTCCCTACTCCCGTTGGCCCTAAAATTATCACTGCTTTTGGTTTTGTCATAACACTCTTTTAAACATTTTTTCAAAGTCGCGCTTTTCAAGTTCAAGCACGATTGGTCTGCCGTGTGGGCAAAGCAAAACGCCTTTGCGCATTGCGTCTATCAAGTATGCAATTTCATCGTTTGAAATGTGGTCGCCCGCCTTTATGGCATGTTTGCACGCATATTGACTTAGACGCTCTTTCATAATTTGGCTTGTTGATTTGTCAAATATACTTTCGTCTGCAAGCACGCTTTCAAAGAATTTTGAAAGGTCAATGCCACTTAAAATAAGTGGGACAGCACTGATTTCAAAGCCGAGTTTGCTTTCTTTTAAGTTGAATCCAAGTTTTTCAAGAACTGGAACTGTTTCGATAAGTTTGATTCTTTCCTTTTCGGTTGTTTTAAGTTCAAATGGGAAAAGAAGCGGTTGTTTAAGCACTTCACTGTTTTCGACTTGCTTGCAAAGCTTGTCATAAAGCGTGCGTTCGTGCGCTGCGTGTTGATCGATGAAATAGGCTTTGTCGGCATATTCTAAAACGATATAAGTTGCAAAAAGCGTGCCTAAAATTTTCATTTCATCTTTGACTGACGCTGTCAAGAATTTGTTTTCAAGCATCTTGCCTGCTTCGATTTCGCTGGCGTGCACACTTTCGGTTTGATCGAAGAAAATTCTGCCGCCGATTTTGTTGACTGGAACAGTTTTTTCGATTGTTATATTCATGAAATCTGGAAGCGGCTGTTTAACCATTTTTGTTTCGATTTCGACTTCGCGTTTTGGATAGACGATTTTTTCGTCTGGGCCGTTGTCGCGATAACTCATGCCTTCTTTGCTTGGAAGTGGCTCGATATCCGCAACTGGAACGTGCGTAAAACTTTGGGTGTTTTCTGGGGCGCGTGTGTCGCTTTCGAGCGTTTCGTTTTCGATGCCATTGACGCGAACTTCAAAGTTGGCTATGTGATTTGCCATGATAAGGCCGTTTTCAATTTGTCTGCGAACAAAACCAAACACTCTGTTTGGATTTTCAAACTTAACTTCACGTTTTGTTGGGTGAATGTTTACGTCGACAGTGTCTGATGGCATAGTGAGCGATAAAATGTAGATTGGGAATCTGCCTTTCATCAAAAATGGCTCGAATGCGCCTTGGACAGCCGACGAAACGAGATAGTTTTCAACATATCTGCCGTTGACAAAAAGTGTTTGATTTGTGCGATTTACTTTTGAATATTTAGGCGAAATGATAAAGCCTGAAAGGCGCATTCCTTCTTCTTCTGCGTCTATTTTGATGAGATTGTCATATACTTCTTTGCCATAAATCGTGTAGATTATGTCTGAAAGTTCTGACGAAATTGTGTTGTAAATTTGCTTGCCGTCAACAACATATAAAAATGAAATTTCAGGGTGAGCAAGCATGAATTTTTCGACGAGATGTGTGATTTCGCTTTCTTCAATTTTGCTGCGTCTTAAAAATTTGGCACGCACTGGAGCATTGTAAAACAGGTCACTCGCTTCGATTGTTGTGCCTTTGTTGCGGGCAACTTCATTAACTTCGCTGAAAAGTCCGCCGTCAATGCGAATGCTGTGGCCGACTTCGTCGTTTTCGGTTTTTGATGAAGCATAAATGTGGCACACTGACGCGATTGACGCCAAGGCTTCGCCACGGAAGCCAAGTGTGTGAATTGTGTCTAAATCTTCTACTTTTGAAATTTTGCTGGTTGCATGTGGCATAAAGGCGTTGTTTAAATCGTCTTTTTCGATGCCTTGGCCGTTGTCGGAAATTACTATTTTCTTTTTGCCACCATCTTCAATTTCAATGCTGATAACAGTCGCTTTGGCGTCGATGCTGTTTTCAACCAATTCTTTTACGATTGATGCTGGCTTTTCTACAACCTCACCTGCTGCGATGCGATTGAAGACCATGCTGTCAAGAAGTTTTATTTTCATTTTTCCTCCTTCGCTTTGTTTGTTAAATCAACCAAGATTTCAAACGCTGCCATTGGCGAAAGTCTGTTTGGATCGATGTCTTTTATGATGCGATAGATTTCGCTCATGGTTTTGTTTTCTTGCTTTTCGACCGGAAGCGATTTTAAAGAGTTTATGTCTAATTTTTGATTGAGACTTTCAAGATTTTTTGATATTTGCTTTGCACGAGTGAGCACATCGGTTGGAAGCCCTGCCATTCTGGCAACTTCGATACCAAAACTCTTGTTTGCGCCACCGCGGACGATTTTGCGCAAGAACACAACGTCGTCGTCAAGTTCTTTAACCAAAATTTTGTAATTTTTAACGCCGCTGAGCGAACCTTCAAGGTCTGTTAACTCGTGATAGTGCGTTGCAAAAAGCGTTTTTGCTGGAAGGTGTTTTGCCATGTGTTCGACAACTGCCCACGCTATACTGAGCCCGTCAAATGTTGATGTGCCGCGACCAATTTCGTCTAAAATAACCAAACTTTTTGGTGTGGCATTGGCAAGAATTGATGCGACTTCGCTCATTTCAACCATGAATGTGCTTTGCCCAAATGCCAAGTCATCGCTTGCTCCGACACGGGTGAATATGCGGTCAGTTATCGCGATTTTTGCTTCTTTTGCTGGGACAAAACTTCCGATATGCGCCATAAAAGTTATGAGCGCAACTTGTCTCATGTATGTGCTTTTGCCTGCCATATTTGGACCGGTTATTATCATGATTTGATCGTCTGGAGACGAAAGGAATGTGTCGTTTGAAATGAATGTTCCGCCAGTTAAAAATGCTTCGACAACAGGGTGTCTTCCGCCTACTATCGAAATTTCTTGCACGCTTTCGTCGATTTGTGGACGCGTGTAATTGTTTGAAACTGCCGTTTGTGCGAGCGAGAAAATCGCGTCGACATCGCTGATTGCATCGGCCGTTGTCAAAAGTTCGTCAACCATTGTTTGAAGGTGCGATTTTAATTGATCATAAATGATTGATTCAAGTTTGATTGCGTTTTCGTCGGCATTTACAATTTTGTCTTCGATGAGTTTTAAGTCTTGTGTTATGTATCTTTCATTGTTTGCAACCGTTTGTTTGCGCTTATAATAAAGTGGAACGCGGTCGGTTTCTTTTTTGTTGACCTCAATGAAATATCCATACACACGATTTGAAATGATTTTAAGGCTTTTTATGCCCGTTTTCGTGCGCTCTTCTTCTTCAAGTGAATCGAGCCATTTTTTGCCTTCGATTTTTACATTGCGCAAACTGTCAAGTTCGCTGTTGAAGCCGGCACGAATGTAGCCGCCGTCGCGCAGAAGCATTGGGGCGTCTTCATCAATCGCCTTTTCAAGCAAGTCGTGTAAGTCTTTAAGTCCGCTGATTTTTGCGTTTAATGGCGAAAGAGTTGTGGCTTTTGAAATCACTTCTTTAAGGCCTGGAATTGGCGCAAGTGAGTTTTTAAGCGATAACAAGTCTTTTGGTGTCACGTTGCCATATGCGATTTTACCGGCAAGACGTTCGATGTCGCCGATTGCTGACAAGGCGATTCCAATTTGGTCTCTTATCACAGATTTTTTGTAAAGTTCTTCCACCCTATCAAGACGCTCGTTGATTTTTTCTCCTGATTGGAGCGGATGATCGAAAATATATCTGAATTTACGTGCGCCCATGCTGGTTTTGGTTTTGTCCATAAGCCAAATGAGTGAGCCATAACGTTTGCGCTCGCGAATAGTCTCGACAAGTTCGAGATTGCGGCGAGCCGTTGAGTCGATTTGCATATAATCGTTGTTTCTGACAAGTTTTAAGTGTTTAATCGACTGGATTTGACGCTTTTGAGTTTCGGAAAGATATTCAATAAGCGCGCCCGATGAAATTTGAGCTGATTTTTTGTCTTCAATTTCATAAACACGTTTATAATTTTCCCCAAACTGCTTTGAAAGGTTTTGGTCACATCTTTCTCCCCTAAACGCCCAGTCATAATACTTTTGCATTTTTGGAAGCGAACCAAGTTTCATTACTGGCAGGCTTTCATAAAGTTCGCAAGCAGCATCATTGCCAATTACTTCGCTTGGAGCAACGCGTGAGAGCGTGTCAGTGAAGGCTTGGACAAAGTCGCTGTCGATTTGTTCGGTTTCAAAAAGCCCAGTTGTAATGTCGGAATAACTAAGGCCGAGTTTTGATCCGTCAAAATAGGCGCAGAGAATAAAGTTGTTTCTGTTGTTGTCAAGCATAATGTCTTCAGTGACTGTGCCCGGTGTGACAACTCGAATTACGTCACGTTCGACCATTTGTCCGCGTTTTGGCTCGGAAAGCTGTTCGCAAATTGCAACTTTAAAGTTCATCGAAATGAGTTTTTGAATGTAGGTTTCACTGGCATGATAAGGCACACCGCACATTGGAGCGCCTGCACGTTGAGTAAGCGTAAGGTCAAGCGCTTTTGATGCGGTTAAAGCGTCTTCATAAAACATTTCATAAAAATCGCCAAGCCTAAAGAAAAGCAAAGTGTCAGGATACTTTTCTTTTATGAGCAGATATTGCTGGAACATTGGCGTTGGTTTATCGTTCATTTTTTGTCCTCTTTTTGTATTTTCTTTTCAAGATTAAGCAAACGATTTACGCGATCGTGCTTTGTTACCTCGTCAATTTGGCCGTCCATTTTTGCCGCAACTGTGCCCTCTCTTGGCGAATAGATGAACGCAAAAATGCTTGAAAAACGCACCTTTTCTACAAGGTCCATTGTGTCGAGAAATTCTTCTTCGGTTTCGGTTGGAAAACCTACGATAAAGTCTGATGTCAAAACGACATTTGGAATTAATGTTTTGATTTTTTTGATTATGTCAAGGTATTTTTCACGCGTATATGAGCGGTTCATTGCCTTTAAAATGCGGTTATTTCCGCTTTGGGCTGGCAAGTGAATCTCTTTAAGCATTTTGTCGTTGTGGGCGATTTCTTCAATCAATTCGTCGGTGATGTCTTTTGGGTGTGAAGTCATAAATCCAACTTTAAAGTCGCCTTCAATAGCTGTGATTTCACGCAAAAGTTGTGTGAAAGTTATGCTTGGAGAAAGGTCTTTGCCATACGAATTTACGTTTTGACCAAGCAGAGTGATTTTTTTGTATTTTCCGTCTTTCACGATTTGTCGGATTTCGTTTAAAATGTTTTCTTTTTGGCGTGATTTTTCTCTGCCGCGAACATATGGGACTATGCAATATGTGCAGAAATTGTTGCAGCCATACATAATGTTGACCCAAGCATTGTCGCCGCTTGTGCGAAGATATGATTTTTCTTCGTCAATCTCGCCTTCGTTCCAAAGTTCGAGCACTCTTTTTTTGCGTGCTTGGTCGATGTATTCACCAATTTTGTGAAGGTTGAACGTGCCTAAAATAACGTCTACAAATGGAAACGTTTTTTTGATGTATTCTGCCGTTGATGATTTTTGCGAAGCGCAGCCGCAAACTGCTATTACAAGGTTTGGATTTTGTCTTTTTTGGCGTTTAAGCGCGCCTACATTGCCAAACATGCGGTCTTCTGCCCCTTCTCTAATTGCGCAAGTATTAAAAACGATTACGTCCGCATCTTCGCGATTTGGAGTTGGTTTATACCCCATTTCTTCAAGTATGGACGCAATTTTTTCTGATTCATGAACATTCATTTGGCAACCAAATGTGACTATATGATAAAACATAGTTTTATTATACAAGATTTTACAAAGTTTTGCAAATATTTTCTTTAATGTTGACACATATTAAAGTCATGAAGAAAATTGTCAAAATTTGTCTGATTTCATTCTGTGTCATTTTTGGAGCATGTGTGCTGAGCAGCACACTGTTTTTAAGTATAAATCTCATCAAATTTTCTTCACTTGCGCTAAACGAAGAGGCTCTTTCGTCACCTATGCTGGCAGTCGCAGTCTATGACTCGGACAACCGACCTGTTAAGGACGAAAACACGTTTAACAGCGCGCACTGCTCCATTTCGCAACTGCCCGAAAATGTGAAAAACGCGTTTATTGCGATTGAAGATGTTTCGTTTTATAAGCATCATGGGCTGAACTATAAACGAATGTGCAAGGCGGCTTTAAAAAACATAACCTCACACTCACTTAAAGAAGGTGCTTCGACCATAAGCCAGCAACTGATAAAAAACACACATCTTAGCAGCGAAAAGACTTTTGAGCGAAAAATCAAGGAAATTGTGCTGACAAAAAAGTTGGAAAAATCACACTCAAAAGACCAAATTTTAGAATGTTATTTAAACGCAATTTATTATGGCAACAACTGCTATGGCATTGAAAATGCAGCAAATTATTACTTTTCAAAAAGTTCGAATAAACTCAATTTGCAAGAAAGTGCACTGCTGGCAGGCATGATTAAATCGCCAAGCCGCTATTCGCCTATATCTAAGCCTGAAAACGCGCTAAAAAGGCGTAATTTGGTGCTTAGACAGATGCACAAAGCCGGTTTTATAAGCGAAGAAGACGCCGAAAACGCCGCGAAAAGTGAAATTGAACTCAACCTTTCGTCGTCGAACTTTAATCCGATAAATTCTTACAGCGAAGCCGCATTGGACGAAGCAAAAAGCATTTTAAATATTCCGCTTAAGGATATGGCGCTGAATGGCTATAAAATTCACACATATTTAAACCTTAGCGACCAACAAAAACTCGAAAAAGCGCTTGAAAAAGAGGATTTTAATTTCGCCGACCATGCCGCGATTTTGGTTGATAATTCAAAACACGCTGTCAGCGCGTTTTTGGGCAAAAGTGCTTATAAAATACTAACTGCAAAAAGGCAGCCCGGCTCAGCAATTAAGCCAATCCTTGTTTATGCACCCGCGCTTGATGCCGATTTGATTTATCCGTGTTCACAAATTCTTGACGAACCGTTATCGCTTGGCGAATACAAACCAAAAAACGTTGACGGCAAGTTTAGAGGTTATGTTTCGGCAAGCGAAGCCGTTTCAAAATCAATCAACATCCCTGCAATTAAAGTGCTTTCATATGTCGGCGTTGAAAGGGCAAAATCTTATGCTGAAGGCATGGGCATAGACTTTGACGATGAAGACACGTCACTTGCTCTTGCGCTGGGCGGAATGCGATATGGCGTGAGTTTAAAACAGATGGCGCAGGCTTACTCGACTTTTGCGTGCGGCGGAAAATATGCCGAAGCCAAATTTGTGGAATATATAACTGATGCGAAAGGCAAAATTCTTTATAAAAACTCCCCTCAAACTGTGCAAGCGATACGTGAAGACACTGCATATCTAATGACTACAATGCTGCAAGAGGCCGCAGAAAGTGGCACAGCGAAAAATCTTGCATCGCTTGAAATGGCAATCGCCGCCAAGACAGGAACGGTTGGAAAAGGCAAAAAAAACAGCGACGCGTGGTGCGTGGCTTATACTCCTGAAAAAGTGTGCGCCGTTTGGGTTGGAAACTTGGACAACACTCCAATTTCAGTTGCGGGCGGAAATCAGCCGACAAGGTGTGCGAAAAACTATTTTGAAAGCGCGAAAGAAGAAAGTCGCGGAGCAATAGTTGTGCCAAGCACGATAGTGACGCGCGACATTGACCTTGTAAGTCTTGAAAACGAACACCGCATCGAACTTGCTTCGCCGGCGACTCCTGAGCGATTTAGGCAGAGTCAAAGTTTTTCGGTATTTAACTTGCCAAAAGATGTTTCAAGCAATTTTTTAGAAGTTGAAAAACAAAATTTTGATGTAAAATTTGACGGCAAAACAGCAAGCATTTCGTTTAAAGCAAAACGCAATTATATTTATAAAATTTATGATTCAACTGCGCTTTTAAAAGAAGTGTCCGGACAAAATGAAGATGTGGCGCTTTCGCTGGATTTTTCAGGCGAAAACGTGAAAATAGTTTATGGATTTGACGAGAAAAATTGTCAGGTTTTTGAATGCAAAATTAAAAATGAAACACCTAAAATTCAGCCGATAAAAAAGAGAAGATTTTTTGTGTAAATCTTCTCTTTAAATTTTCTTTTTATTTGCTTATCTTGACTATTCTTCGTCGCCGCCAACTTCAATTGGAAGTCCGTCTTTTTTAACCTCATCGATGATTTGTTTTTCGATTTCAGCATAAAGTTCTGGGTGGTTTTCAAGGTAGGCTTTTGTGTTTTCTTTGCCTTGTCCGATTTTTTCGTCGTTGTATGCAAACCATGAGCCAGATTTTTTGATGATTCCAAATTGTGTTGCAAGATCAACTACGCAACCTGATTTTGAAATTCCCTTTCCATAGATAATATCAAATTCGGCAACTTTAAATGGAGGAGCAAGTTTGTTTTTAACAACTTTGATTTTTGTTTTGTTTCCGATAACGTTTGCTCCTTCTTTGATTGCTTCGCCTTTTCTTACGTCAAGACGAACACTTGCATAGAATTTAAGCGCCTTTCCACCGGCTGTTGTTTCTGGGCTGCCGTAGATTACGCCGATTTTATCACGAAGTTGGTTGATGAACACAACGATAGTGTTGCTTTTGTTGATTGCACCTGTCAGTTTTCTGAGTGCTTGTGACATCATGCGGGCTTGAAGGCCTACGTGATTGTCCCCCATTTCACCGTCGATTTCGGCTTTTGGTGTGAGCGCTGCGACACTGTCGACAACTACTACGTCGACCCCGCCACTGCGAACAAGCATATCGCAAATATTGAGCGCTTGCTCTCCGTTGTCAGGTTGAGCAACATAAAGGTCTTTTAAAACTACGCCGAGTTTTTCTGCATAACTTGGGTCAAGAGCATGTTCGGCATCGATGAATGCTGCTGTTCCACCCATTTTTTGTGCTTCGGCAATAATGTGAAGCGAAACTGTTGTTTTACCTGAAGATTCAGGTCCGTAAATTTCAATAACTCTGCCTCTTGGCACTCCACCTATTCCGAGAGCAAGATCAAGGGTTAAGCAACCTGTTGGAATCACGTCAATTTTTTGATTTGTTGTGTCTCCAAGCTTCATAATTGAACCTTTGCCGTATTGTTTTTCAATTTGAAGAAGTGCTTGTGAAAGTGCATCTTCTTTTGTTAAATTCTTTTCCATAATCTCTCTCCAATTCGTCTATTTATCTATCTTTCTTTTCTGTTTATTAGTTTTTACTGTTTTCCGAAAATGTCTTCATAATCTTTTTGGCTGATAAGGATTTCGCGTTCGTCACCTTCGTCTGAGATGTAGCCTAAAACTGTCATATCTTTCACGATTTTGGTTGCACGTTGTTCGTCAATGTTGAAACGTGATGCAACTTTTTTCATGCTGATAAGACCTTCGTCAAAAAATTCACGCAAAACGTCAGGAATAAGCCCGTCATATTTAACTATTTTTTCTTGCTTTTTAGGGTCTTCTTTAAGCACGTGCCTGTTTTTAACAATATAACCGATTCCTGATGAGATGGTAAGGATTGTGCTTACAACAAGGCATACAATTAACACGATGCAAATAACAGTGTTTGCTGTGCCTTCGATTGCTGTCCAGAACTCAGATACTAAGAACGCATAAATCATGTATAAAAAGATTGTTACGTCTTGTATTGTCGCTTTTATTTTTCCCGATTTGTCGGCTGCTAAAACAAGGTTTTTCGTTGCTGCGATTTGGCGGAAAGCACTGATGATAAGTTCTCTTGCCAAGATGATTGTCACGCACAAAATTCCAAGCCAGATTGGCCAGATGGCTGGGATTGCTTGGCTTACCCCTACGCCTTGAACAGGCCATGCGGTAATTAAAAGCAGACCGCTCATAACCAAGACTTTGTCGGCTATTGGGTCTAAGAATTTGCCTAAATCGGTGACTAAGTTTCTTTTTCTTGCAATTCTTCCGTCGATATTGTCAGTGATTGCGGCAATACCAAAGATTAAGGCTGCAACAAGTTTGCCATAAGGAATGAAGTCTGCAAGGTAGAAAAATATCACAAATGGAATTAAACAAATACGTGAAATTGTTATTTTATTTGGTAAATTCACTTGATTTCTCCTTCATAACTGTTTGCATAAAAATCGGTTAATTTTACATTGTAGATTTTGCCAATTTCTATATTTCCATTATCCACAATTTTGACATTAAAGTCAACTAATGGAGAAAGAAATTTGGCATGTCCGATGAAAAATCCGCTGTCTTCGTCATAGGCGTCGACAAGAACTGGCACAACGTGCGAAATTTCTTCTTTAGCCTTTATTGAAGCGATTTTTTCTTGGACTTTTTGAACCTTTTTAAGGCGGCGCATCTTAATAAAATTTGGAATCTGCTTTTTCATAAAATACGAAATTGTGTTTTCTTCGCGATAGTATGGGAAAAAGCCCACATAATCGAGTTTTGCCTCTTGCAAAAACTTAACAAGTTTTTTAAATGCCCTGCCCGTTTCGCCCGGATATCCGACGATGAAAGTGGAACGAATTTTTATGTCAGGATAGTTTGTATGAATATCTGCGATGAGATTGCGTGTAAATTCTTCGTCATGTTTGCGGCGCATCGATTTTAATATCTCGTTGTCGATGTGTTGAAGCGGAATGTCTATGTATTTGCACATTTTAGGTTCGTTTTCAATAAGGTCAAGAAGTTGTTTATCGACCATTTCAGGATAGGCATAATGGATTCGAATCCACTCAATTTCTTTTATTTTGGCAAGTCTAGTGCAAAGTTCGGTTAGCATTGGTTTGCCGTAAAGGTCCGTGCCGTATCTGGTTGTGTCTTGCGCGACCAAAATGAGTTCTTTCACGCCGCGTTTTGCAAGCAATTTGGCTTCGCTGACAAGGTCTTCCATTTTTTCACTTTTATATTTGCCGCGAATACGTGGAATTGTGCAGAACGAGCAGACATTGTTGCAACCGTCGGCTATTTTTAAATAAGCATAGCCATTTGAAGTTGTCAAAACTCTATCAAAACTGCTTTTTGGCTTGCTAGGTTTTACGCCATAAAGGTTTTCGATGATGTTGATTATGTTTTTGTTTTCAGAAAGTGGAACGATTGCGTCGGCTGTTGTGAACTCTTGCTTGATTTCACGCATATGGCGGGCTGGAAGACAGCCAGTGATAATCAATTTTTCGATTCTGCCCGATTTTTTAAGATTTTCCATTTCAATTATGTTTGCAATAGATTCTTGTTTAGCAGGCAAAATAAACGCACAAGTGTTGACTATCACAATGTCAGCATCTTCAACATTTTCTATAACCTGCATTCCGTAATTTGAAAGCAAAAAAAGCATCTTTTCAAGGTCGACTCGATTTTTGTCGCAACCGAGTGATATGGCAGATACTTTTTTTGTTTTAAGGTCTTCTTTAGTCATTGTTTCTCCGTTATTCGTATTTGTCGCCAAATATCTGATAATACTCTTCAAGAGTGATATAAACATTTCTTGGCTTTGCTCCGTCGGCGGCTGAAATGTAGCCCATTTCGGTCATTTGGTCGATGATTTTGCCGGCGCGTGGATAGCCGATTGAAAGACGACGTTGAATCATTGAAGTTGACGCTTGTCCTGCATCTATACACATTTTGAGTGCTTCAGGAAGAAGTGGATCCATTCCCCCGCGTTCGTTGTCGCCACCATTTGATGAGGTTTTTGGAGCGTTGTTGATTGCATCTTGAATGTCTTTATCAAACACTGGTTCGTTGTTGAGAGTAACATAATTTACTATGTCGGCGATTTCACGAGTTGTTATAAAGCAACCTTGAACACGTTTTGGTGCTGCTGAATATTCTTGTGGAGCATAAAGCATATCACCATGTCCCAGCAACTTTTCGGCGCCCGGTTGTCCTAAAATTACAACTGAGTTTACATTGCTTGCAACTTTGAATGCGATGCGTGATGGGAAGTTTGCTTTGATGCCGCCTGTGACATATTCAGTTGTTGGATATTGTGTTGCCAAGATGATGTGAATACCAGCCGCTCTCGCCTTTTGTCCAAGACGAATAATTTTGTCTTCAACTTCTTTCTTGCCTTGCATGATAAAGTCTGAAAATTCGTCGATGATGATTACGATGAAAGGCATTTTCTTTTTCTTGTAAGTCACAACGTCTGGGGTTGAGTTGTATTCATCGATATCTCTTACGCGCGCTTCACGAATAAGTCTGAAACGGCGCTCCATTTCGTCAACCGCCCATTGAAGCGCATTTGTCGCTTTTGTAAGATCAGAAATAACTTTTGGAACTATAAGGTGTGGAATTCCTTCATATGGTGTAAATTCGACCTGTTTTGGGTCGATAAGCAGCAATTTGCAGTCGTCTGGCGATGATTTGTAAAGAAGTGAAATGATTATGCTGTTGAGCATTACACTTTTTCCTGAACCAGTTGTTCCGGCGATTAAAAGGTGTGGCATTTTGTTGAGAGCACCAACCATAATTCTGCCAGTGATGTCCTTTCCTACGGCATATGTGAGTGGAGATTTTGCTGAATTGAATTCGTTTGAAATTAGCACGTCTTTTAATGAAACTGTTGCGACTTTGTCGTTTGGAACTTCGATGCCGACAACGTTTCTGCCTGGAACTGGGGCTTCGATACGCACATCGCCGCCGTTCGCTTCAAGGGCAAGTGCGATGTCGCTTGAAAGGTTGAGAATCTTTTTAACGGTTACGCCGCTTGGCATTTCAAGTTCATACCTTGTAACTGCTGGGCCGATTACGACGTTTTGAACTTTTGCAGGCACGCCAAATTCTTCGAGTGTGTTTTCTAAGATTACAGTTTTTGTTTGAATGTCGTCGTCAAGGTCGCTCATGTCAGTTGAACGAGTTGTAACAAGGTCGATTGGAGGTTTTGTATAAGAATAAGGCTTGATAACCTCTGGCTTTTCTTCCTCTTCGCTGTTTGAGATGTTGTCAAAATCAACAAATTTTTTGTGGTCTGGAACGGCAAATTCGCCATCTCTAACAAGCCCACGATCGCTTTGGTTTGCTGATGTTGTGCAATCAGAGCGGTCAAAATTGTTGCGGCCATTGTCGCGCGAAAGTGCGTCACGGTCTGAGTGTGATAAATCGCGATTGTCTCTGTCAAATGTCGAACGATCCGCCCCGCTTATGTCACGGTCGCTGTGACGATCAAAAGAACCACGGTCACGAGAAAAATCGCGCTCCATGCGGTCGCTCACGCGGTCTGACGAATGGTCTAACGCACGGTCTGAATGGTCAAAACTATTGTTGCGATCACGGTCGAAATTGTTGCGATCACGGTCGAAGTCGCGGTCGCTGCCATTTTGTTTTTCTTGCGCTTTTTCAATATCTTCAGCTGATACTGAATCTGAGTGAGTGAAATTGCTCTCTTCCATAACTTCACGAATGATGTTGTCGGCTTCTGAAACAAGTTGTTCTGGCTGAGCGTCAGTGACAGCGTTTTGGCGCGAAGAATCAGAAATTATAGGTGGAATTTCTTCTTTTTTAAGCGAATTTATGTTTCTGTCGATTTCGCTTTTTGATGGATTTGAAAGCCCATTTCTTGCATATGAGCGCGCTTCAGGTGAAAAGAATTTGCTGAAATCCGCTTGTGGTGGCGTAAGTAAATATGACTTTAATTCGTCGCCTTTAAGCGTTTTTGGATCGACTCTTTTAGGCTTTTCTTCTTCTTTTTGTGTGGTTGAAATTGGTTCAATCACTCCCCTGCGAGTAAGTCCGAGTTTTTGTCTGACTTCTTCTTCGCGTGAAAGTTTTTTCTCTATATTGCCGCTCATAACGACGTTGACTTCTTCTTTTTGTTGAGTTTTTTCATCGTTTTTAACTTCTTTGATTGAAAGTTTTACAGGCTCTTCGGCTGATGCTTTCTTTTTCATTGCGATGATTGCGTCGATGTAAAGAGCAAGTGATATTGCAAACAAAACTGAGAAAATAACAAATGCCCAAACAAAATTGGTCAGATACAAAATGCAGGTTGTAAAAAATCCGAAAACAATTCCGCCTGCTGTGTGCTTGCGAGTGTAATTTGATGCGAGATAATCGCCAAATGAGCCCGATTTATTGCCCACTATTGCAAGTTGGATGATGCAGACTAAAAAGAAAATTGTCAAATACAAAAATATCGCATATTTTTTGGACATTTTATATTTTTTGTTGTTTAAAAGGGCTACACCGCCAAGCAGCATTGCCACAAACATAGGATATGCAAAATATCCAAATGCGCCAAGCAAAAAATTTTGCATAAAGCCAACCAAATTTGTCAGCAAAAAGAAAAATGCGAGGCATGAGAGTGCAATCATTGTAATTCCCACTATCTTTTTCGCATTTGAACTAACTTTTTTCTTATTTTTTCCTATCTTATATTCTGCCATGTTATGATTATATCATAAATGAGAATATAATTGCAAACAAAACTTTATTCGCAAACGAAAATTTACGCGAAAAAAGCGATTAAAAATCGCCTTTTTTGTTTTTTTATTTATGCAACTGTTGAAATATTTTCTGAAACTGTGACAAGTTCAAATCCAAGTGATTGCAATTTGTCGATAATTCTTCCAAGCGCTTTGGCTGTGCATGCCGTCGGATGCATCAGAATAAGGTCGCCACCTTTAGCATTGTTTACAGCGCGATTATAAATTGTTTCTTCGTCTTGATCGCGCCAGTCGATTGTGTCACGTGTCCACATTATAGTTTTGTAGCCAAGTTCTTTTGCGCATTCGACAGTTTGTGCGTTGTAGGCGCCACTTGGTGGAGCAAACAGCGTCATATCCTTGCCTATCGTGCTTTTTACGAGATTGTGTGTTGTTGAAATTTCTTTTTTAGAACTTTCTTTTGTCAACTTGTCGTGGTCTTTATGAGAATATGCGTGATTGCCAATTTCGTGGCCATTTTCAGCCATTTTTACAAGCAATTCGCCGTTGTCGGCAACCCATGTGCCGCCCACAAAGAATGTGGCTTTTGCATTTTTTGATTCGAGGCAGTCAAGCATGTCGCCAAGATATTCTGTCCCCCAATAGACATTGATCATCAAACTAATTTTTTTAGAGTTAGTGTCACCCTGATAGATTGCTCCTTGCTGTGCTGATGCAGGCTCGGCATCGGATTTTGAAAAATTGACGCCAAAGATGACTGCCAGCCCGACAATCACGACAAGCGCAAATATGCAAAGATTTACAACGTATTTTTTGAAGATAAAAACATTTAACTTTTTCATGCTAATTATTTATGCCGCAGTCAAAACGAATAGAACATAAAAGCGATGTTTTTAACAATTTTTAAACTTATTTTTTTGATTTTTATTTTATAAGCACACATGCGCAACAAAAAAACTCCCGATGTGGGAGTTTTTTCTTTTACACGGATTTATTTCAACTTTTTAATAAGTTTCATGTCTACACGGCCTTTTTCGTCGATTTTAATTACTTCAACTTCGACTTCGTCGCCGATTTTTACTACATCTTCAACCTTTTCAACACGTTTTGGTGAAAGTTTTGAAATGTGGATCATTCCTTCTTTTCCACCGCCAACTTCAACAAAAGCACCGAATGTCATAATTCTAGTAACTATTCCTTGATATGTTTTTCCTACTTCAAGGTCTTCTGCTATTGCAAGAACCATTTTTTTTGCTTTTTGAGCGTTTGCTGCATCTTCGCAAGCGATGAATACTTTTCCGTCGTCTTCAATGTCAATCTTAACGCCTGTTTCATCAATAATCTTGTTGATTGTTTTTCCGCCTGATCCGATTACGTCTTTGATTTTTTCTGGGTCAATAGCGAATGTGATGATTTTTGGAGCGTATTTTGAAAGTTCTTTTCTTGGCTCAGGAATGCATTCAAGAAGTTTGTTCATGATAAACATTCTGCCTTCACGTGCTTGTTTGAGAGCAGTTGTAAGGATTGCTTTGTCAATTCCTTTGATTTTGATGTCCATTTGGATTGCTGTAACACCCTTTTCTGTTCCTGTAACTTTGAAGTCCATGTCGCCAAGGAAGTCTTCAAGGCCTTGGATGTCAGAAAGAACTGCTACGCGGTGTGATTCTTCATCTTTAATAAGTCCCATTGCGATTCCGGCAACTGGAGATGAGATTGGAACGCCGCCTGCCATAAGTGCAAGTGTTGATCCGCAAACTGATGCCATTGATGATGATCCGTTTGATGATGTAACTTCACTTACAAGACGAAGTGCATATGGGAATTCTTCTTCTGATGGGATAACAGGTTCAAGCGCTCTTTCAGCAAGTGCTCCGTGACCGATTTCACGTCTGCCTGGAGTTTTTAAAGGTTTTGCTTCGCCTGTTGCATATCCTGGCATGTTGTAATGGTGAACATATCTGTTTACTTCTTCGTCATCGCTTACGCCTTCAAGTTTTTGCATATCAGAAACTGTGCCAAGTGTGAGTGATGTGAGAACTTGTGTTTGTCCTCTTGTGAACACTGCTGAGCCGTGAACACGTGGAAGAATGTCAGTTTCGCACCAGATAGGTCTGATTTCAGTGAGTTTTCTGCCGTCTGGACGAACACCTTTGTCTAAGATTTTTGCTCTAACCTTTTCTTTTGTCATTTTGTAGAGAACGTCGCCGATGAATTTTTCACTGTCTGGGAAGATTTCAGCAAAATGTGCTTTAACGTCTTTGTCAACTTCTTCTTGACGGTTTTGTCTTGTCTCACGGTCGAATGTGTCGAGAGCGTGGTCTAAGAGTTTGTCAGCATATGCTCTAACTGCTGTGTTGATTTCGTCTGGAACAATTTCGTATGGAAGATCTTGGCAAACTGGTTTGCCAATTTCTTTTTTAACCTTTTTGATAAACTTAACGATTTTTTTGATTTCGTCGTGTGCAAACATGATTGCATCAAGCATGGTTTCTTCTGGAATTTCTTGTGCCCCTGCTTCAACCATTAAAACTGCTTCGTCTGTTCCGCTGACTGTAAGAGCAAGTTTTGATACTTCACGTTCTGCTTGTGTTGGGTTGAGAACAAACTTTCCGTTTACAAGTCCAACTTGAACAGATCCTGTTGGGCCTTGGAATGGAATATCTGAAATTGAAAGTGCAAAGCTTGAACCAAGCATTGCAAGAACTTCAGGCGCATGGTCTGGTTCTACTGAAAGTGCCGTCGCAACAACTGTTACGTCATTGAAAAAGCCTTTTGGGAAAAGTGGACGAAGTGGACGGTCAATCAAACGTGATGTTAAGATTGCTTTGTCTGATGGTCTGCCTTCTCTCTTTTTAAATCCGCCTGGGATTTTACCCACTGCATACATTTTTTCTTCATAATCGACTGAAAGTGGGAAGAAGTCGATTCCTGGTCGTGGCAATTTTGACATTGTAGCGTTGACCATAACCACTGTTTCGCCGCAACGAACAAGACATGAGCCGTTTGCTTGTTCGCAAAGAGCGCCAGTTTCAAAAACTACTTTGTCTCTGCCAATTTTAAGTTCGAATTGTTTTCCGTGTGTCATTTTTTATTCTCCTAATTATTTTTTTCTTGCAAAACTCTTAAAAAAAGGGAGCAAAAAAACATTGCATCCCTTCCCTTATTAAATTTTACTTAACATCTCTGATTCCCAAAGATTTAATGAGCGCTCTGTAAGCTTCGATGTCTTTTTCTTTTAAGTAAAGAAGAAAACCTTTTCTCTTACCAACCATTTGAAGAAGACCTCTTCTTGAGTGATTATCTTTGTGATTTGACTTTAAGTGTTCGGTCAAGTGATTGATTCTTTCTGTCAAAAGAGCAACTTGAACTTGAACTGAGCCAGTATCTTTTTCAGATTGTTTATACTCATTGATGATTGTTTGTTTCTTTTCTGCGTCCATGATTTTACCTCCATTTAGTTTTTCTGTCACCTTTAGCGAAGCCAGCGTCAGAGGTTTGTCGCTTTGACTGCGCCGAAAGGTCATATCGACTTTGCTAATATATCACATCAATTAAAAATTGTAAAGTGATTTTATACTTTTTCAAAAAGTTTTTCTTTGCGCGCTATCATTTCATCTACTCGCGCTATGTAATCTGGCAAAAACTTTACGTTTGGTTCGCGCTCGATGCGGTTTTCGATTGAAAAGACGCGTTTTGAAATGGCATTTGCTCCAACCGCGATGATTGACGAGGTTTCTTCCATCGAATCGACATTGAATTGACAAATGTCATTGTCGCGATAGAATCCCACATTCTCAAGCCCACCAAGTTGATGTTTTTGGCGATAGAGATAATACGGCTTATAGCCCGCTTCCATAACCTTGTTTTCTGACTCCGTCAAAATTTTTGCAAGGTTTTTAAAGCCAAGTTCGGGCTTTTCATCTTTAAAGACCGAGCCGTTTTTGACCGACAAAGTGTGAATTGTGATGTTGTTTGGACAAAGTTCTAGCAGCGTTTGGATTGTTTTTTTGATTGCGGCCGCTTTTTCTCCTGGAAGGCCTATGATTATGTCCATGTTGACTTTAAACCCCATTTCAATCGCAAGCGCATAGGCGTTTAAAATGTCTTGTTTTTTGTGTGCTCTGCCGATGCGTTTTAATGTTGCATCAGAAAATGTTTGCGGATTGATGCATATTCGATTTACACCATATTTTTCAAGCACTAAAAGTTTTTCGCGAGTGATTGTTTCGGGTCTGCCGCACTCAACTGTAAACTCACTGACTTTAAACGAAAGTTCTTTCAAAATCATTTCAAGTTCGTCCGCTTCAAGCACGGTTGGTGTGCCTCCGCCTATGTAGATGTTTCTGACGATAAGCGCTTTTTCAATCATCATCTTTTTCATTGCACGGATTTCTTTTATAAGCGCTTGCAAATAATCGGGCATTATCTTTTCAACCGCTCTGCGCTCACTTGAAATAAACGAGCAATATGCGCATCGTGATGGGCACACTGGTATGTTTACATAAAAGTCGACAAGATGGTCGTTTTTAATTATTCCCTTTTGATTTTTAATTATCTTTGACGCCAGAACCGCTTTATCATGAGAAATTAAAAATTCATGTTCCAAAAACTCGGTGGTGGCATATTCGCTTATCTCGCCGCTTTCTACTGCCTCGCGTGCCAAGGCTGTTGGGCGAATGCCTGTAAAACTCCCCCATGGCAAAACTATATTTTCACGCTTTGAAAGAGTTTTATAAAGTGACAACAGTGCAAAGCGCTTTCTAAGGCTTTTTTGTTTGAGCGCGCTGCCCGTTGGCATATCGTATTGATATTCATCCACCTTGCCGTCTATCGTGATGATATTGTAAAGTTTTCCCGCAAACATTTGCTCGTGATAAATCTCTGGCATGTCGTTTTCATAAAACATGTCACAAAGATCTATAAGTTCTTTTTCAAATTCTTTTGCATTGGTATGAAGCATTCAGTTTACCCTGTATACCTTTTTTACGCCCTTTATTTGCGAGATGGTTGATACTATCTTGTCTATTTCGGCTTTATTCTTTACAAACAGTGCGATGCGGCATTCGATGTCATATGGATTTTCTTTTATTTCAAATGCGCGCAAGTTGGCTTTTATTGCTGTAAGCGCCGTCATGATTTTGTTTGATATTAAGTTGTTGTGTTCTAGTGTGCAGTTAAGTTCGGCTGTAAAGTTTGTGGTTGCCTTGTCTTCCCATTCTGCTGGAATCAAACGCTCTTGTTCGAGATATTTCAAGTTTGAGCAGTCACAACGGTGAATTGTAACTCCGCTGCCATGAGAGATATAACCTACGATGACGTCACCTGCTACTGGATGGCAGCAACCTGCGTATTTGATAAGTAGTCCGCTTGTTCCGTCGATTGTTACGCCATCTGAGTTTGCCGAAACCTTAATCGACATGTCGTCTTTCTTTTTAAACAAGTCGTGTTCTTTGCAATAAAGAGCGATAAAGCGTCCAACAACTTGTGCTGCAGCAAGACTTCCCGAACCTATAGCGGCATACACTTCGTCGAGGCTTGCCATAGAATATTTAAACAATATCTCTTCGATATATTTTGGCTGCATAAGTGTGTCGACTGCATAATTGCGCACTTTTGCTGCTTCTTCAAACATAACCTTACCACTTTTGATGTTTTCATCTTTAAGTTCGGTTTTAAAGAAGTTTTTGATTTTGCTGCGCGCGCCAGAAGTTTTTATGTGATTCAGCCAATCACGAGATGGCCCTTTTGATGATGGGTTTGTGATGATTTCAACAACATCGCCGTTTTTTAATTCGGTATAAATTGGGCGCATAACGTTGTTGATTTTCCCGCCCGTGCAGTGATTTCCTACATCAGAGTGAATTGCATAGGCAAAGTCAATAACTGTTGAGCCTATTGGCATTTCAAGCACTTTTCCTCGTGGCGTCTGAACAAAAATTTCGCCCGTGTAAAGGTTAGTTTTCAGCGACTCGACAAAGTCTTCTGAAGAAAGCGTTTGTGCATTTTCCATTATTTCACGGAACCATGACAGCTTTTTATCAAGCTTGGTTGTTCCGTTGCGCTTTTCTTTATAAATCCAATGCGCTGCGATTCCGTATTCGCAATTCTTGTGCATTTCAAATGTTCGAATTTGAATTTCGAGTGGGCGATTGTTTTCTACTATCACCGATGTGTGCAAAGTTTTATAGCCGTTTGGTTTTGGACTTGAAATATAGTCTTTTACTCTGCCCTGAATTGGCTTGTAAATCGAGTGGATTTTCCCAAACACTGCATAGCAATCTTCGACTGTGTCAACCAGCACGCGCATTGCGATTAAGTCGTAAATTTGCGCGAGAGTTACGTTTTGTGCTTTCAATTTTCTGAAAATCGAAGAAACGTGCTTTTGGCGGGCATAGATTTCGCCATGAATTCCAAGTTCGTCAAGTATTTTTTGAATGCGCATTTTAGTCAGTTCAATTTGACGCGCGTTGCTTTCTTTTTGCTTTTCAAGTTCGCTTGTAAGCATATAATATTTTTCTGGGTCTTGAAGTCTGAAGCAATGGTCTTCCATTTCTGATTTCATGCTTGAAAGCCCCAATCTTTCAGCAAGCGGAGCAAACACTTCTTTTATGTTTGAAACAAACTCTTTGTCAAGGTCGGTTAATGGAGGATTAAGGTGCTTTATGTCATACATAATTCCTGCAAGTTTTATTAGCACAACGCGCACATCGTTGCCCATGCCTAAAAACATGCGACGGATGTCTTCGGCTTCTTCGGTTTTTGAAACGTTTCTTATGTCGCGAAGGTTTTTAAAACCCTCATAAATCGCCATTTCGTCTTTTGTAAAATCGGTTGCAAGTTTTTCTGCCCTTTCAGGTTTTACTTTGTAAAGTTGATAACACAAAAAACCAATGAGTGAACCTTTGTCAAGTTTGAGTTCAATCATAAAGTCAATAATTCCCTCACAACGATCTAAATCCATATCGTAATCTGTAAGCGAAATTATCTTTTTCTTGTCATGCTCGGTAAGCGTGAAATTTCTGAAAATTTTTTTAACTAAAAGCGCTTTCATTGGTTTTCCTTAAGCATATTTTTTATCAGAGATAGTTTAGAATAAATTTTTGACTCTGTCAAATTCTTTTTAACTGTTTTGTCAGCTGATATTTTCATCAATCCTCTTTCGCTTTCGATTTTTGCAAGTCCTAGTTCTTCAAACACTTTAAGCGCCACAAAATAGTCCAAAAATTTGATGTTTCGGCTGGCAAAAAGTTTGTCAAAAATGTCAAATTCGTCAACAAAAAGTGTGTTTTGTTTTGAAGCCAATGCCGAATAAATTTTTCCGAAATTTTCGCGTGAAAGATTGAGCGAATTATATCTGTAAGGCAGTTTTTCGCTTGTTGGAACAAATATTTGTGCTGACGAGACTTTGTTTAATTCGGCGATGTAACCTTCTTCTAAAATAGGCGACAAAAATACGATTTTATTGTAATTTTTTGCCCAGTCAACGCCTTGCGGGCTAAGCAAAAGTGAATTATAGCCTGCACAAGTTTTATCGGCTATTCCATAATAATAAATTCCTTGATTTGAATAGGTTTTTGCAAACGAAACATAGTCATATCCCGAAAAGGCAACAAAAGCTGTGCCAAACACGGTCGCACTTGCTTGTGTGACGTGATTTAAAAGCGATTGTGGCTGATAAATTGTATAAGATGCGGTTGATGTTTTATCATATTTTAACTGCTCAACTTCAAATGGGAAAACATAGCCATTTGCGTCTTGATTTATAAACGAGCCGCCGTCAAACTCGCTGACAATCCCCTTTCTTTCGCCTTCTTGAAATTCAAAAATAAAACTTTTTTGGCGAGAAAAACGCATCGCTTTTGCAAATGGGGTATAATTAAACATCAAAAGCGGAAAATCACCGATTTTTATCTCGGCGTGTTCAGGGAAACGCTTCATCGGAGTGAATGATAATTCTGATGTAGTAATTTTAAATTTTGGCGCAAGATTTCCGCATCCGCATGGCTCTAAAAGTTTTAGTTCGTCAAGCAAGTTTTGATTTATTTGCGAAAGCGAAAGTTCGGCGTCGTAATATTTGATTGGAATGAAAACCTCGTCATTTACATGGGCAAAAGCAAAGGCATTTACACGTTTTGAAAATTCTTCATATTGGCTGCGCTTAATTGTCACGCCCGCAGCCATTGAATGGCCGCCATAGGTTTCTAAAATGTCGCTCATTGACGAAAGAAGAGCGTGTATGTTTATGTCGTCGATGCTTCTTCCCGAGCCTTTCAAAATGTCGCCTTCTTGTGAGAACAAAAATACAGGACGATGATATTTTTCAACAAGCCTCGAGCACACGATTCCCAGCACACCTTGATCCCATTTTTTTGAGGCAAGAGTGATAACTCTAACATCTTTCATTTTTGTTTTTTCAAGAGCAGAAATTGCATCTTCATAAATGCTGTTGCATAAATTTTGGCGCTTTGTGTTGTGCTCACCGATTTTTACAAGCAATTTTTTGATTTTGACAGGGTCAGTTTCCAGATATAATTTAAGCGAATCAGCGGCATCACCCATACGCCCAGATGCATTGATTTTTGGAGCAATTTTAAAGGAAATCGCGCTTGCACTTGGCGATGAAATTGACACTTTATTTTCTTTTAAAAGTGCTTTGATTCCAGCCGGCAAATGATGCTCAAAAAGTTTGAGACCTTTGGTCACAATTCGCCTGTTTTCACTCATCAGCGGAACGATGTCTGCAATGGTTGCAATGGCTGCAATCGGAAGCAAATCTTCAGCTTCTTTTTCGCCTAAAAGTGCTTCTGCAAGTTTGTATGCAAGCCCTGCTCCACACAGCCCGTCAAAGCCAAAATCTTGGTTTGGAATTTTTGCGTTTATAACAAGTGTATCGGGCAAAATTTCAGGCAATTCATGGTGGTCTGTAACGATAACTTCGACACCTTTTTCTTTGGCATACTCAACTTCTTCATAGCATGAAATACCACAATCAACAGTGATGATAAGGTTTGGATTATACTTGTCAATCACTTTATCAACCGTGTCTTTTGTGAGACCGTAGCCGTCAATATATCTATTTGGAAGATAATAATTTGCTTCGATGTTTTTGCGTTTTAGGGCTTTAAGCATTATTGCCGTAGCACTGACTCCGTCGACATCATAATCGCCAAAAATCACTATTTTATCGCCCATTTTTTGAGCAAGTTCTATGCGTTCACAAAACTGCTTAACTCCCTTTAAATCAAAGGCAGAAAGGGCTTTTGTTGGATGCAAATATTCGGCTATTTTTTGCTCGTCCGCTCCAGTGCGTGACAAAATAAGCTCCATAATAAATGGAGAGAGATTAAACTTCTCGGCAAAAAACTGCGCTTTGTTTGCGTCTTTATTATAATAAGATTTAAATATCATATAATAAGATTCTTTCACATTTAGTATATCAAAAGAAAATTAATTTACAAAACAATATTGACAATTTTAAATTTTTGCATATAATTTTTTGTATGAAAACACAAAAGACAAAACTAACAAACAAATCAAAATCAGAAAATATTCCAAGCACAGATCAACTTTGCGGTATAATAGAAAATGACATTTTCGACATTGTCGAACACATTGACCATTGCAAAATGTTTTTAGAATTCAACCAAAAAATTTATGAGCATGTGGGAATCGAAAACCTGTATAATATTGATATAAAAACATTAAAATATATTGAAAAATGTGCATATGAAAGCATAATGCTTAACTCTATATATGGCGACAAATGTGCCAACATTGCTGAAAATTATGGCAAAGATAAAAACATATATGAAGCAGATGTTATTTACGCCGAAGGCATCACCGAACGCCTTAAAAAAATCAACACAATTTCTCATGACAAGATGGCATATTTGCAGGAAATGATACTTGCAAGTTTAAACGATGAAATATTAGATGATGAAGACAAAGCAATGATTAAGGGCTTTATATACGACGAAAACCAATATATTAGACTTTTCCATGGCGACGACTCTCACCTTAAAAGACATAACCAAATGGTAGATGAATTATTCAATGATTTCAAATTAAGAATTACTCCATTTATTGTTGTTTCTAATAATCCGAATGTAAGCAAAGAAAAAAGAAAAGTTGAGCGAAATTTTAAAATTGTTAACAACAAAAAAACTGAGATAAACAAAGAAAAAGAGCCTGAATTAGAATAGGCTTTTTTTATTGATTTATAACTAAAAACATATAAAAAAAAAGATGCCAGAAAAGACATCTTTTTTTGTATGCAATTAAAATAGAAAGCGTCAAGTTATTGAATTCGGT